>JADMIO011482745.1_pt1 | contig 129222 bp, 95 predicted proteins | sample 8958161 | NCBI WGS metagenome assembly JADMIO01 (sample SAMN16585339, study PRJNA669376) | soil metagenome | isolation source: Crop rotation soil | place: USA: Cullars Rotation, Alabama | collected 2011
AGGTGAGCCAGTGTGATTACATTTGCGGCCTAACTGTGGCCAGTCCAGTTACGCTGGAGTCACTAGTATTTAGGTGACACTATAGAAGCGGCCGCGACAACTTGTCCACGTGGAATTCTAAGCTTAGGATCCCAATGTGCTGGAAAGTGGCACCACCCGCCGTACTCGAAGGGTAGCCATGACTCGGACTCCGAGACCCAGATGGTGAACATGCGCACGCGCTTCAATCCGATCCTCGAACAGGGCGGGGTGGACATGGTCTTCGTCGGCCACAGCCATAACTACGAGCGCAGCTTCCTCCTGGACGGCCACTACGGCCTCAGTAGCACGATCACGACGGCGATGAAGAAGAACACCGGCAACGGCAGCCCCACGGGCATCACCACCGGAGCTTCGGGTGTCATCCGCCGCGCGCCGAACTTCACCGCCACCACCACCACCGCGGGTGCCGTGATCCCGGGCGATGGCGCTTACAAGAAACCGCTCACCGGTCCGCGCGACCACTTCGGCACCGTCTACAACACCGCGGGCATGTCCGGTCTGGCGGATGCGGGTTCGATCAATCACGCCGCGATGTACATCTCGTATAACACGGTCGGCACGGTGAACATCGACATCAGCGGCAACACGCTGAAGGCCACCTACGTCCAGTCCGGCGGTGCCACTCCGGACAACTACACCATTATCAAGGAAGGTGCCGCGGATACCGATGGCGACGGCATTCCGGATGCCTACGAAATGGCCAACGGTCTCAACCGTTATTCCAACGATGCCAGTGCGACCCAGGACGGTGACGGCGTGTCGAACTTCCTCCAGTTCGCCTTCGGCCTGAATCCGACCGTGGGCGGCGACACCACTCCGGTGGATGTGAACGTGGGCAGCCACTCGCTGACCAAGCGCGGCATGCCGGCCACCTGGTTCCAGGCCACCAACAATGGCACCGACTTCCGCGTGCTCTTCACGCGCCGCAAGGACTATCAGGACGCGGGTATCACCTACACGCCGCAGTTCAGCGCCGATCTGGTGGGCTGGACCAGCAGCAACGGCACCCAGGAAGTGGTCGCCGATGGTGGCGATGTCGAGGCGGTCAGCATCCGCTACCCGCTGTTCGTGGGTGGCCGCAAGGCGCGGTTCTTCCGCATCCAGGTCAGCAGCAACCACTGAAGAACCCCCAACCTGCCCCCATTCATGAAACTCGTTTCCTCCCTTGCCCTCGCCGTGATGTTCGCGGCAGCGGCCTCCTCGCAGGCGGCGATCGTCTACAGCGGTCTGCGGGATATCACGGTCACCACGACCTTCGACGGCGTCTATCTGGACGTCGATGCCGGCACGACCAGCGGTACGGAATCCACCGGCTGGGACATCAATCCCTTCTTCGGTGGGGAAGGCGTGGCGAACAGCCCGGACTTCCAACCGGCCCGCACGACCATCGCGCTCGATGCACCGATCCTCAATGTTGCCTTGGGCAGCACGGTGGACGGCACGTTGAACTTCCTCACCGGCTTCGGTGGTTCGGACAGCCACATCGGCAATGGTGCGGGCCAGTTTGCTTCCGGTTCGGAAGGATACATCGCGTTCAAGTTCACTCCGAACGATGACAGCGGTACCTTCTACGGCTGGATGCGCGTGGCTTTGTCCAATACCGGTTCCACGGGCGTGATCCGTGACTGGGCCTATGAGACCAGCGGCTCTGGCATCACCGTGGGTGCCGTGCCGGAACCTTCGGCGTTCGCCCTGCTTGGGCTCGGTGCCGCCGGATTGCTGCGCCGCCGCCGGAAATAAGTTCTCCGGGAAACCATTCGTCAAAAGGGGCGGCCTTCGCGGGCCGCCCTTTTTCCTTTCTGCATCCGCCTCAGTCGTCGAGGTAGTCGCGCAGGGCCTCGCGCAAGGTCGTTCTCGCGCGGAAGAGCAGGCTCTTGATCGCCGGGACGGTCAGGTCCAGCACCTTGGCGATCTCCTCATACGGCATCTGCTCGTAGCGCCGCAGCACCACCGCCACGCGCTGGGCTTCCGGCAGCGATTGGATCGCCTTGTCCACGGCGGCCTGGAGTTCGCCTTGGAGCAGGGTGGAGTCGGGTTCGCGCTCGGTGGGGGCGGGGAGATGGAAATTGGTGGAATCCTCCCGCTCTTCCACGGAGACCTCCTTGCGGCGGCCGCGGCGGCGGCTCTCGTTGAAGACGAGATTGCGCGTGATGGTGAACAGGTAGGTCGTGAACTTGGCCTCGGGGCGGTAGCGCTTCGCATGACGCCACAGCCGCAGGAAGACCTGCTGGGCGATGTCCTCGGCCTCGGCCGGATCGCCGAGCATCTTTGCCACGGTGCCGACCACGGCATGCTGATGCCGCTCCACAATCTGGCGGAAGGCGTCATGATCGCCATTGCCGGCACGGGCCATCAGCACCGCATCGATGGACTCGGCGGCGGGTTCTTGTGGCAGTTCCATGTCGGCCATGGCGGTCGGCGAGAGGATGGCGACTCCGGCACTCAGCATGATTGCAGGAAGCAACCCGTGGCGTGCCGGAAAGTTGCGGCTTCAGGGGGCTAAAAGTTCGGATTCGGCCCACTCTTGGACGTCCGGATCGAAGAAAACTTCATCCAGAACGTCGCGAGCCCAGTCTTCGCGGGCGGAAAGCACCTTCAACATCCGCCACGCCACCACCTGGGCGGCAGGCAGTTCGCTCCACACGGTTTCCGCCAGGCAGCGCCATTCCTGGCCGGACAGGGACTTCGGGCGTTCCAGCGCTTCCAGGCACGGCTCGGAGACCAGCAGGGTGCGCTCGAGGGCGGGTTCGGTTTCCACGGGAGGCACTTCGTAAGGGCGGAGCGGCACTCCGGCGGCACCGGTCAGCTCGCATTTGGATTTCGCCCGCCGCGCCAGATCCTTGCCCAGCGCCTGGAGGGCGGCCACCCGGGCCTGATGGATTTCGTGTCCCTTTGCCATGTGCGGGGGGATGTTAGCGGCTGCGGGCGCGCTGGGGAGAGATTTCTGATGTGGTCATTCTCCTTGCGCCGCAAGGAAATCCATTGTTAGGGTGGGGCACCTATGAAATTGCGTCCCCTTTGGCTGGCCCTGCCTGCCTGCGCCGTGATGACCGCTTCCTGCAAGAAGGAGGAACCCGCGGCCACCAAGGAACAGCCAGCCACCGAAAAGACCGCCACCCCGGCGAAAGCCGCCGAAGCGCCCCCCGCTCCGAAAACCGCCACCCCGGCGCTCTCCGCCGATGAACGCGCGGCGAAGTTCGGCATCGTCAAGCACCTGCCCAAGGATGCCGACAGTTTTCTCACCATTTACAACGGCTCGAAGATGGCCGAGCGGGCGAAGAAGACCAAGCTGTGGGCCGTGATCAAGGAGGAGGCGGGCGACGCCCTTCCGGATGACGCCGACAAGAGCGCGGATGAGAAGAAGGACGGTCCGTCCGGTCCGGGCGCGCTGCTCGGCCATGAGGTCTTCATCGCCACCGGCAAGGGCATGTCCGACCAGTTCGGCCACCTGATCACGGTCAACCGCCGGATGAACTATTTCCAAGGCAAGCTGTTCGCGAAGCTGTTGGTGGCTGCCTCCAAGAGCACCGGCGAGGAAGGCATGAAGGAGGAGTCCGCGAATATCAGCCAGCAGAGCATGCTGGAACTCCTCAAGGACCCGCAGTCCGGTGTCGGCCTGTTTGAGAAGATGCAGGTGCCGCCGGTTTACATCGGCTTCAAGACCGCTCCGGCGGATCGGGAGCAGGTGGCCCAGCAGGTCGCTTCGATCGTCGAATACATGGGCATGGCCGAGGAGATGGTCGAGCCGGTCGAGTTCGACAACGCGGGTGCGAAGTTCAAGGGCTACCGCCTCGTTGGCGAGAAGGTGGCCAAGGAACTGGAGAAGAACCGCGCGGACATGGAGAAGGACATCGATCCGGAAAACGTGAGCCGTATGATCGCCGCCGTGGCGAAGAAGAACATCGTCGCCGCTTCCGCCGTGGTGGGGGACTACGTGATCGCCTTCATGGGTTCTTCCAAGGATGACTGCAAGCTGGTCACCGAGGCCAAGGACGGCATCGCTGCTTCCGAGGATATCTCCTTCGCCGACGCTTATGCGGGCAAGGAACTGGCCGGTCTCGCTTACACTTCGAAAGGATTCTCTGACACCGTCGGTCTGGCGGGCAGCGGTCTCGCCGAAATGACCAGCGGTCTCCGCGATGGTCTCGCCGGTGCCGAAGGGCTCGGTGATACCCGCGACATCGAAGCGATGCTGCAGATCGTCGGCGAGCGCGAGCAGGCGCTGCAGAAACTCACGACCGCGGATACGCTCGGCGTGGTGTCCTACTTCGAGGAAGGCCTGAAGATCGAGACCTTCGGTGGTGCCGATAAAGGAGCGGTGGACTGGAAGACTCCATCCCGACTTGGCGGCCTCGGAGAGCCCAAGGATGTGATCTTCTTCGCGAACTTCACGACGGATGCGGCCTACGATGAAAAAGCCCGCGCTTACATGGAGTCCCTCGTGGAGACCGGTTATGCGGTGGCGAAGAAATTCGCGGACGCTCCCATCAAGACCGAGAACGAGGACTTCAAGAAGTTCCAGGAGGGCATGAAGATGTTCGACACCAAGTTCCGCACGGATGTGGTCTCGCTGGTGGATGCCCTGCGTGGCGACCTGTATGCCGGTCTGGGCAAGGAGTCCGCGATCGTGGTGGACCTCAAGGGCGGCGTGCCGACCATTCTGGGCCTGCCTCAGGAAGTCGTGGATAAGGGCAAGTTCGTCCGCGCCTCGTGGATCTCTCCGGTCACCGACCGCACCAAGATCCAGAGCTCCTGGTCGAAGATCAACGTCTCCACCACCAACATCCTCAAGAAGGTGAGCGAGATCGCGGGTGACGAGATTCCGATGCAGAAGCCGACCAGTTCCGAGAAGAATGGCTTCACCACCTGGTTCTTCCAGGCTCCGTTCTTCAACGAGGACTTCATGCCGTCCGTCACCGTGAGCGACAAGTGGTTCGTCGTTTCCACCTCGAAGTCGCAGGCCGTCGAACTCGGCACCGCGGCGGACAAGGCGGCCGCGCCGGGCACCGGCTTCACCATGTCGGTGAAGATCGATCCGATCCGCCAGTTCGGTCTCGATTGGGTGAAGCTTGCGGATGAGAACTCCGCCAAGCTCTTCAACAACGAGGACAAGCTCAACGAGTTCAAGGAAGAGAAGCCGAAGATCGAGAAGGCGTTGAAGGCGCTGGAAGATTTCGACTCCATCAGCTCCTCGGTCCGTCGTGAGGGTGGCCGTCTGCGCGCCTCCATCCATTTCAAGACCCGCTGAAGCGATTCACCGTTCCATTCCCGGGTGACCAGGAATGGACGCATCCGGCGGAGCCTTTTCACAGGGGCTCCGCTGTTTCATTTATTTCTCCGGCTCCATGGAAATCACCCCCATCGGCATCGTGCGCTCCTGCTTCGGCGGAAAATTCGCCGTGCCCCGCCAGCCAGGGTTGTGCCCCAGCGCGTGGGGGGAACTGGTGTTCCATGAGGAGTTCCGCGATCCTTCCACCGTCCGGGGGCTCGAAGGCTTTTCCCACGTCTGGCTCCTGTTCGGCTTTCACGGCACCGCGGATCAGGGCTGGCAACCCACCGTGCGTCCGCCGCGGCTGGGCGGAAACCAGCGGGTGGGGGTTTTCGCGAGCCGCTCGACCTTCCGACCGAATGGCCTCGGGCTCTCCTTGGTGCGGTTGGAGGGCGTGGAACCCGCGACGAAGGAGGGACCGGTGTTGAAGCTGGGCGGGCTCGATCTGATCGATGGAACGCCGGTTTATGACATCAAACCGTATCTGCCCTATGCGGAAGCCCTGCCGGACGCGACCGGCGGCTTTGCCGCCGAGGCTCCGGCGGAGTTGGAGGTGACCGTGTCCCCGCAGGCTTTGAAGGCGTTCAACCGGTTGCCGGAGCGTGCCCGGGCGGTGATCCGCGAGTGCCTGGCACAGGACCCCCGTCCGGCGGTGCAGGCGGGCAAGGAGGACCGGGTCTATGGGGCAGAGTTATGCGGACAGGACGTTCGTTTCCGGATCGGTCCGGGAGGTTGCGAGGTCGTGGAGATCGTTTCGTTGAAATGAGCGGTGTCCCCGCCTTGCATGATTAACAAGTGTTAAGTATTGTCCGCGCCATGAAGGCGAACCTCCCGTGGCTTTCCCCGATCCTGGCGTTGGCGGCTGCGGCAACGCTGGCCGGCTGCGGTGGCAAGGAGAAGTCGAGCCAGCGCGACCTGGCGGATGTGGGGTATCAACTCACCGAGGCCGATTGGTTCCGGGCGGCTGCGTCCGATGATCCGGCGGCGATGGACAAGTTTCTCAAAGGGGGGATCGGCATCGGCGCGAAGAATGCGGAGGGCAATACCGCTCTCCACGTGGCGGCCGCCGCGGGTGCGCAAAAGGCCGCCAAGTTCCTGCTCGATCGCAAGATGGGCGTGGACGAACGCGGGGCCGGTGGCCGCACGCCGCTGATGGAGGCGGTGCGTGCCGGACAGCGCGACATGGTCCGCTGGCTGTTGCGGCAGGGAGCGGACCCGAAGCTGAAGGACGCGGAAGGTTACAAGCCGTTGATGCTTGCGGTGAAGGAAGGTCGCTCCGAATTGATCGGGGATCTGGCCTCGACCGATCGCGACGATCTTGATGGCGCACTGCTCGCGGCTGCCTTGTTAGGAAAGGCGTCGGTCATCGATGAGCTGACCAAATACGGTGCCTCCGTTTATGCGAGCATGGATGATGGCCGCACGGCCCTGATGGTGGCGGCGGAAAACGGCCACCACGAGGCGGCGAAGCTGCTGGTGGACATCGGTGCGAATCGTTTCAACAAGGATGCGGACGGCCACACTGCCGCCGAGCTGGCCTCCGCGGCCGGGCATGAGGATCTCGCCAAGATGCTCCTTTCGGAAGCTTCCCAACAGGAATTCACGCTCAAGTCCGAGGAGCAGATCGGCAAGGAGATGACCACTTTCGTCGATCATGCCGATCCCGAGGATGCGCCGCAGGGAACTTCCGCATCTGGTTCCACTGGAGCGGGTGGCGGGGGAACCGCACCGCGGCATCGGGACCGCGAAGTGGCGGTGGCCATCGAGGGCAAGGCGCTGGGCACCTCCGCTGGCACGGAAGCTCCGGCTCCCAAACCGAACTCGCTGGGTCTGGTGATGCGCCATTTCCGCCAGCGGGAGCTGCCGATCGAGGTGCGTCATGTCGAGGGCTCTTCCGCCCGGCTCCAGGTGCAGGGCGGTGGCATCGCCCGCGAGGTGAAGGTGGCGGAGGGCGAGACGATTCCCGGTTCCCGGTTGAAGGTCATCCGGGTCCAGCGCCGTTTCGAGAGCGTGAAGGACAGCGCGAACCAGCCTGCGGAGGTCTCCATCGTGGAGGTGGAGGACACCAATACGGGAGTCCGGCGGAATCTGATCGCCGGAACGCCTTCCAGCGCGCATGATCCCGTCGCGCTGGTCGAGGACGCGGCCACCGGAAAACGCTATCTGGCTTCGCCGGGTCAGCACTTCACCGGTGCCGATGGCAGCCGTTATACGGTCGCCGACGTCCGCCCGAACCAGATCGTCATCGAGAACAAGGAAACCGGCGCGGTGCAGACCCTGCCGTTGCGTGGCCCGCGAGGCTAAGATTTTCATCCATGGAACCACCCGTCATCGTCGAGCCCGGATCTCCCGTCAGGCAATTCGCCGTCATGCTGCCGAACCGCGCCGGCGCTCTGGCCGCGCTGGTGAAACTGCTCCGCACCTCGGCCATCGAGGTATTGGGATTGAGCGTCCAGGATTCCCGGGATGCCACCATCGCCCGCCTCATTCTCAGCGATCCGGATACGGCCGAGCATATTTTCATCGAGAAGGGGATTCCGCACACGACCTGCGATGTAATCGTGGTGGCGCTGCGTGAATCCGGACCGGGGTTGCTCCAGTGTCTCGATCACCTGATGGGCGCGGAGACCAACATCGATTTCGCCTACTCGCTGATGCCCGGACCGGAGGGCCGCTCGATGCTGGCCATGCACGTGGAGGATTACGAATTCGCCGTGACGGTGCTCCAGACCAGCGGATTCAAGCTGATGTATCAGGAGGATTTGAGCCGTTAGAGGGGCACTCAGCCCCAATGGGGCTGTGTAACAAAGGCCGGGATTGCGGCGAAGGCGCTACCGTGGTTCCGCATCGATTGAAAATCCTACGCCGAAGGCATTGTGCCCGGTGGAGGCATCCGAATCAATCACGCGAGCCATATCTACCTTTCGATCTTCGCTCCCGGATGCAACCCGTTCCGGGTAGCATTTCACTTCGCCTGACATCCCAGGGTAGCTCCTGCGGAGCAACCCCGGGCTTTGGGACTCAGCCCCGTTGAGGCAAAGAGGCGCGAACTTACTCCGCCGTTTCGCCGGTGATCTTGTTGCGCGCGCGGAGCTTCGCCCGCAGCAGCTCGATCACCATCGGCAGCAGCGAGATGCCGATGATCGCGAGCACGACGGCCTCGAAATGTGCTTTCACCCAATCGTTTCCTCCCAGGATCCAACCGGCCGGCACGATCAATCCCACCCACAGCAGCGATCCGCAGCAACTGAACAGGATGAACTTGCGGAACGGCATGGTACCGCTGCCGGCAACGAAGGGAGCGAAGGTGCGGACGATGGGTACGAAGCGGGCCATGATCAGGGTCTTGGCACCGTAGGTTTCATAGAAGCTGTGGGTCTTTTCCAGATACGCTGGTTTGACGATCCTGGGGAAACGCCGCGTGAGCCATTTGCCGAGGGTACGACCAATCCAGTAGTTGGTGGTATCCCCGATGGCCGCCGCCGCCAGCAGCGTGATGGCGGCGATCCAGACGTTGAGCCCCGACTTCGGATCCGCGGAGATCGCGCCGATGGCGAAAAGCAGCGAGTCGCCCGGCAGGAAGGGTGTCACCACCAAGCCGGTCTCGCAGAAGACGATCAGGAACAGCAGGCCATAGACGAGCGAGCCATGGGCCTGGGTGAAGTCGTGGAGGTGGTCCTGCAGGTGCAGGAAGAAATCGAGGATTTCCTTCATGGGGAGGATCAGGAATGGGTGGGGTCGGTCTCCGGGCGGGGATCACGCGTCAGCAGTTCGTGCATGGCGCGGGCAGCGGGCTTGCCTTGGTAGAGGATGCCATGGACGGCATCGATGATGGGTGTGCGGACCCCGGCCCTGCGGGCGGCGTCGTAGATCGAGAGCGTGTTCGGCACGCCTTCCGCGACCATGCCCAGCGAATTGACGGCTTCCTCCAAGCTCTTGCCTTGGCCGAGGGCGAAGCCGACGCGGTGGTTGCGGGAGTGTTCCGAGAAGCAGGTGACGATGAGGTCGCCCATGCCGGAAAGCCCTGCGAACGTTTCGATCTGTCCGCCGAGCGCCACTCCGAGACGAGTCATTTCCGCAAGCGCACGGGTGACGAGAGCAGCCACCGCATTGTCACCGACTCCGAGCCCATGCGCGATGCCGGCGGCGATGGCGAAGACGTTCTTCACCGCGCCACCGAGTTCGATGCCCGCAATGTCGTCGCTGGTGTAGGAGCGGAAATGCGGGAGGGTGAACAACTCCTGCAAGCGGACCGCGAGCGCGGGATCGTCCGAGCCGATCACCGCACAGGTGGCGAGCTGATGGGCGATTTCCTCGGCGTGATTCGGTCCGGAGATGGCGGCGATCGGATTGTCCGGGAAGACTTCGCGCAGGATCTGGCTCATGCGTTCGCCGGTGGACTTCTCGATGCCCTTCGCACACGACAACAGCACGGTGGAAGCGGGGAGGCCTCGCTTCGCCAGATCTTCGGCGATGCCGCGCGTGGCCGAGGTCGGCACGGCGAAGAGAACGAGCGGATGCTTCACCGCCTCGCCCAGATCGGTGGTGCCGCGGATGTTCTCCGCCAGCGTGACGTCCTTGAGGTAGTGGGGGTTCCGATGTTCGTTGGAAATCGTGGCGGCGGTGGCGGCATCGCGACCGATGACCACGGCCTCGCGCAGCTTGGGCGCGAGCAAAGTGGCGAGGGCGGTGCCGAAGGAGCCTGAACCGAGAATGGCAGCGGAAGTCACGTGGGGGCGGAGATCGGGTTCAGGCGTTGCGCTTCGATTTCGGCTGGAAGCGGTTTTCGGTGCCTTTCATCAGACGGTGGATGTTCGAACGGTGCTTCCAGATCGCCAGCACGGCGATCACGATGGAGAAGCCGAACAGCGGCTTGTTCCAAGTGCCGTTGGCCAGCTTGCCGTGGAAGGCGGAACCGGCGATGCTCAGGATCGGCAGAAACGCCGCAGCTCCGATGCTGGCCACCGAGACATAGCGGGTGATGGCGAAGAGCAGCAGCCACACCACGATCAGGATCACCACCGCGGCGGGCATGAGGGCGATCAGGACTCCGGCGGAAGTGGCGATGCCCTTGCCGCCCTTGAAGCCGACCCACGGCGAGTAGTTGTGGCCGAGGATGGCGCAGAGGCCGGTGATGACTTGGAAAAGCTGGGCCTTCCATTGGAGATCGGCGGGGAGTTCCAGTGCCTTGGACAGCAGCGGCTTGATCGTCATCGCCTCGCTGGCTCCGACGTAGCGGATCAGCGTCAGGCCGAGCAGGGTGGGGATCAGGCCCTTCAGCGCATCGAGGAAAAGACAGGTGATGCCGTACTTCTTTCCCACCACCCGCAGGACGTTGGTCGCGCCGATATTGCCGGAGCCGTGCTGGCGGATGTCGATGCCCTTGGCCTTCGCGATCAGCAGGCCGAAGGGGATGGAGCCGAGGAGAAAGGCGATGAGCGGGCAGAGCCAGAGTTGCATCGGCGCTCTGGGTAAAGGAAACCCGCCCCGCTGTCACCCCCATAGGCGCGCCACCCGGAAACGAAAAAGCGCGGATCGGATGATCCGCGCTTTGGGAAATCGTCAATCCGGCAGCCGTTATTCCGCCTTGATGGACTCGATCACCACGGCCTCGGTCGGCACGTCACCGGCGGGCATGCGGATGGGCTGGCCGGTGGTCGGGTGTTTCATGGAAAGGTCCGCCTGATGGGTGGCGACACCCTTGATCTTGTCCACCACGTCCATGCCTTCCACGACCTTGCCGAAGACCGCGTAGCCGCCGTTTTTCGGGTAATCGAGGTCGGGATTGTCCACCACGTTCACGAAGAACTGGCTGGTGGCGCTATCGAGTTCTCCGGTGCGGGCCATCGCCACGGTGCCGCGGAGGTTTTTGAGACCGTTCTGGCCCTCGTTCTTGATCGGCGCTTCCACCGTTTTCTGGATGAGGCGGCCGCCTTCCGCGGAAAATCCGCCGCCCTGGATCATGAAGGTGGGGATCACGCGGTGGAAGACGGTGCCGTCGTAGAACTTCTTGTTCACATAGCTGAGGAAGTTTTTGACGCTGATCGGGGCTTTCTCGCGATCCAGCTCGATGACGAAATCGCCCTTGGAGGTCTTCACGCGGACTTTTTCGACCTTGGCGGCGGCAGCCGGCTTGGCATCGGCGGCAGGTTTGTCCTTGGATTCCTCAGCGCGCAGGCAGAAGGGCAGGAGGAGCAGAGCGAGAATGGCGGAACGTCGTTTCATCGGCTAAATCTCTAGGGCAAGACCGCCGCGCGCGCAAGACACCCCCATGCGGAAAATCATCCATATCGACATGGATTGCTTCTACGCCGCCATCGAGGAACGGGAGAACCCGGCCTTGCGCGGACGACCGGTCGCGGTCGGGGGCAGCCGTCGCCGCGGCGTGCTGACGACGGCCAATTACGAGGCGCGGAAATACGGCTGCCGCTCCGCAATGCCCGTTTTCAAGGCGCTGGAACTCTGTCCGCACCTTATCCTCGTGCCGGTCCGCTTCGACCTCTACCGGGCGGAAAGCGCACGCATCCGGGCAATCTTCGGGCGGTTCACCGAAGCCATCGAACCTCTCTCCCTGGATGAGGCGTATCTGGATGTGTCCCATCTCCAGAGTGAAGGCGCGGCGATCGCCCGCGAGATCCGGGCCCAGATCCGCGAGGAGACCGGATTGACCGCGTCCGCAGGCATTGCCCCGAACAAGATGGTGGCGAAGATCGCCAGCGATTGGAACAAGCCGGACGGGCAGTTCGAGGTTGCTCAAGAGGAGGTGGATGCCTTCGTGGCGGCGCTGCCGGTGGGACGGTTGTGGGGCGTCGGCAAGCGGGGCCGCGAGGAGCTGGCCACGCTGGGCGTCGAGACCTGTGCCGATCTGCGGAAGTTCGACCGCATCGAACTGGCCAAGCGCTTCGGCAAGTGGGGGCTCGAACTGTGGAACCTGTGCCGCGGCTTGGACGACCGGCCGGTCCAACCCGACCGCACCCGCAAGTCGATCGGGTCGGAGGAGACGTTTTCCGACAACGTGCTCACCGCCCAGACCGCGCTGCCGCCGATGCGGGCCTTGCTGGAAGGATTGAAGGAGGATCTTTCCCGTCACCATTCGGACCGCGTGGTGCGCGGGCTGGTGGTGAAACTGAAGTTCTCCGACTTCTCCCGCACCACCGCGGAGCGGGCGCATCCGCGGATCGATGACGAGATTTTCGAGGAGCTGCTGATGGAAGCGTGGAAGCGGGGCGGCGGCAAACCCGTCCGGCTGATCGGCGTGGCGCTTCGTTTCGAAGATCCCGAGGCTGCCGAGCAGATGGAGTTTTTCGGAGAGTGAAACCTCAGGTCACGTGCTCCGGCTGTCGGCGTCCGGCTTGTGAAGCTTGGGCGCTTCCGGCTTCTTGTCCGGCAGCACCTTCTCGACTTCCTCCACCGGGATCCAGCCGCGGGTCTTGGTGGCGAAACTGACGTAGAGCCAGTTGCCGCGATCCTTGAGGATTTCGCAGAGGGAGCCAGCGGGAGCATCGATCACCTCCTGGGACGTGCGCGAGGCCTCGGCGTGGAGGGTGGCTTTTTCACCGACCACCACCGCTTGGCGTGCGGTCGGGGCGAAGCGCGAATCATCCGGATAGTAGTGCGAGCCGAGTGCTCCGACGGCCGCAATCATCGGGCCGAGAATCAAACCGATCACGGCGGGGATGCGGGCCTTCGATCCGGCGCGGGTGGCGAAGCAGATCAGGATGCCGAGCGCGACCAGCCAGACACCACCCCACAGCATGTTCCGCCAGGTCTGCAATTGGAACCGGGCGAGCGCATACTGGTAGTCCGCCCATTTCACGGACACGGAGCCGTATTTGCGCTCGATGAAGCGGAGGTTCTGAAGGGCCTCTGCGTGCGAGGAATCCCGCTCCAGGGCACGGCGGTAGTAAAGAGCGGCGTGGCCGGGAACGCCGAGCCGGTAGCAGGCATTGCCGATGTTGTAGAGCGTATCGGCGGAGAGTCGGTCGAACGGACCGGCGTCCAGCCACATCTGGATGGCTTTCTCATACTCCGCGGCGTCGTAGGCTTCCACGGCACTGGCTTGGAGCTGCTGGTCGCCGGAAGCCTTCGATTCACCGGTGAAACCGAACCAAGCCACCGCGATCCACAGCCAGGCGGCCTTGCGGATGACCTTTAGGATGGCATTGCGGCGCGAGCGATCGCCCTTGCCACCGGCATCGGCTTCGCCGCGGTAGCAGGTCGCATCGCGCTCTTCGAGAATGGCGTGCAGCGAGGAATCCTGGGTGGCGGCCTTGGGCAGCCATTGCTCGATGTAGCGGCCCGCATCGCGGAGGAAGGATGGATGATCGCCGGAAGCGGTGCGTTCCAAGCTTCGGAATGCCTGGCGGCGGGCGGCGACTTCCGGCTCGGTGCGAAGCTTCGGACCGACTCTCATCCAGACGGCCTTGATGACGAGCAGCAGCGCGACGAGACCCAGCACGGCCTGCCAGGTCCAGGAAGGCAGTCGGGTGGCCCCGGGCAGGACGACCCGCGCCGGCTGCACCAGTCCGAGGATATCGTTCATCTTCTCCACCGGAATGCCCGCAGCAGGAGGGATCGCGGCCGGAGCGGCGGCAAGCGGCTTTTCCTTCAGCGAGGGCAGCAGTTTCAGCGGGATCGGCGGAGTCTCGATGGTCTTGTATTGGGCGAGCTGCGGATCGAAGTAGACCAGTTGGAACGCGGGCACGGAGGCCTTGTCGCCCAAGGGGCGCATGAACTGGTGGAAGGTGACCGTGCCGGTTTCCTGGCGGCGTTCATCGCCACGTTGCTCGGCGGAGGCTTCGTAGATCTTCCAGCCATCGGCATCCTTCGGCTTGGGCGCGGACATTCCATCGAGATTGCCGGTGCCGGTGACGGTCACATCCACAGAAAGGGGGTCGCCTTCACGGAGCTCGGTTTGTGCGGTGTGGGAGCTCATGGTGAAGCTGCCGACCGCATTGACGAACCCGGCGGGCGCTCCCTCGGGCAACTTCTTCGCCTGGATGTCACGCTTCGGGATCGCGAGGAACACCGGTGTGGCGGACATCCGCGGGAAGGGATCGTTGGTGACGGTGCGCAGCATCAACCGCAGATTGGCCGGGCCGATCGTCACCGTGCCGGAACGGGTGGCGGACATCGAGCTGGGATAGGCCAGCGAGACGTAGGGACGCCCGAGGACGTTGGTTTGTCCGAGGGACTCGGAGGGCTCGAAGCGCCAGCAGGCGATGCCATCACGCTCGAATTCCGGGATACCCCAGTCCTCCACCGGAATGTTCTGCGGGATATACAGCTTGATCTCCACCGGCACCGTTTCGCCCTCGTAGGGGTTGTCCTTCAGCGGGTGGAAGGAGGCGGAATACTTCAGCTTCTGATCGCCCACGGTGGCCTCCGACCATTGCAGCTCGTCCGGATTGAAGACGGTGAACTCCTGCGGCGGGGTGGTGTAGGTCCTGCCATCCAGTTGCAGGGTGATGGAGGGAATGACGTGGCGGCCTTCCTTGTAGGACGAAACCTCGAAGGGGAAGACATAGCCGGTGCGGCGGGCGGAAATCATCCGCGGTCCCGGCTGTCCGGCCTCGATCTTCACATCCTCCACCTGCGGCACCACCGGGCTGCGCTCCAGCCGGGGCATGCCATTGAGGATCGCGATGTCGAGGCTCGCGGTTTCGCCGCGCGCGAGGAAGCGGCTGGACATGGTCGCCTGAACGGTGACCTGCGCGGACGCGGCGGAAGTGATGAATGCCAGCAGCGCGAAGGCGCGCCCGGCGGTGCGGATGAAATCTGTGATCCTCATGTCACCAATCTTTCTCTGGTCTCAAATAGTCTCGCCGGGTGCCCTGCACCGTCGGTCCCTTCTGCTGGTCTTCGTTCTCGCCGAGGATGCGCTTGGCGCGTTCCTGCGGAGTCTCGCCGGGGCGCTTCTCGTCCTTGCCACCCTTGCCCTTATCCTTGTCTTTCTCGTCGCCGCCGGAGCCCTTGTCCTTCTTGTCGCCGTTCTGGCCGTCTTTGTCCTTATCTCCCTGGCCTTTGCCGCCTTCCTGGCCTTCGCCATCTCCCTCACCTTCCTGGTCCTGGGGCTCGCCGGGGCCCTGGCCCATCTCCTGCGGGATCTGCTGCTGCGATTCCTGCTGCTGCTCCTTCAGGAGCTCCTCAAGGCGGTTGAGGTAGCGAACGGTGAGATCGCGGTTCTGGGTCGCGTCCTTGTCGCCGGGGGACACCTTCAGCGCGGAATTGTAGTGCCGGATCGCATCGGTCCAGTTGACGATGAGGGAATTGAAAAACGTGTAGCTCTCGGTGTCGCCGGCTTCGGGCACATCCTTCTCGGCCAGCTCCTTCAGCTTGGCCTTCACCAGAGCATCGAAGGCCTCGGTGTTTTCCGGAGGCGGGTCCGGGTAGGTTTCATTGCCGAGGGATTGCCAGCCCAGATGGAAGAGGGAGGCTCCCGCACCGAGATGGGCATTGCGCTCCACCTCGGGGTTCTCCGACATCAGCGCACGGCTGTAGGCCTCCGCGGCTTTGCGGAACTCGGTTCCTTTGTAGGCGGCCTCGCCTTCGGCCAGGCGGTAGCGGTAGGCATCCTCCTGCCGTTTCGAGCCTTCCGCGAGGTCGTGGTAACTGGTCCGCGCTTCCTCGAAATGACCGCCGCTGATGGCCAGCCTGGCGTCCTGCGGCGTGGCGGCTCCGGATGTGGAGATCGTGCCGGCCATGGTGGCGGCGACCGCCGTTTTGGTAGCAACCGGACGCCAGCGGGTGGCGAACAGGATCGAGATCAACAGCGAAACGATCGCGGGGCCGACGAGCCATTGGTAGAATTCCACGGTCACTTTCTTTTCGCGTCCCTGCAGTTCGAATTGATCGATGTCCGCCAGCGCCGACTGGGCCAGCGCGGGGATGTCCACGCCGGTTCCAGCGACGACGAAGCGGCCCTTGGTGCCCTGTGCGATCTGCCGGAGGATTTCGGGGTGCATCTGGCTCAACACCGTGCGTCCCTGGCGGTCACGGAACTTGTCGCCGGGCATGCCGGTCTCCGGAACTTCCGCGCCGTTCTCAGTGCCGACACCGACGGTGAAAATGAACACGCCGGCCTTCGAGGCCTCAGCGAGCACATCGTCGAGCGTGCCATCGTGTTTCTCGCCATCGCTGATGAACACGAGCGCGTTGTTGTGGACGCCGGTTTTCTTGAGTGTCTCGATGGAAAACTTCAGTGCCTCAACCACGTTCGAGCCACCGGTCGGGATCCACGTTTCATCGATCTGGTCCACCGTTTCCTTCACGGCGCCGTGATCGACCGTCAGCGGCGCGAAGAGATAGGGAGTGCCCGCGAAACCGACCAGCCCCATGCGGTCGTTCGGCATGGCTTCCATCATTTCATAGATGATGGCCTTGCCCTGCGAGAGACGGTCCGGCTTCACGTCATCCACCCGCATGCTGCGGGACAGATCGAGGGCGAAGAGGATGTTGCGGCCCTTGACGGTTTCCGACTTGGTACCGGCATCGCCCTGTGGCTGGGCCAGGGACAGCACCAGCAGGCTCAGGGAGACGAGGAGGAACAACAGCGACAGCCAGCGGCCGTAAACGGCGGTCGTTTTCAGCAGGGCCGGGCGCAGGCGGTTAGCCACGAATGCCTGCCAGCGGCGGCTCCGCAGTCGTGCGGTCAGCATCGCCACGATTCCGAGGAGCGGAACCAATGCCAACAGGAACAGCCAGGTGGGATGGGCGAAGCTCATGTCAGGAGGAGAGCGGCGGATTGAGGGAAAGAATGATCGCGGAAAGGAGAGCGAGCAAGGTGGCAGCTCCCACGAACCACGGGAACAACTCGGTATCATCGATGACCGTGAGGGATTTCGCCTCCGTTTTTTCCAGCTGGTCGATGGCCTTGAAATAGTCCTTCAGCTTCGAAAAGGTCTGGGCGTAGTAGTGTTCGCCGCCGGTCATTTCGGCGATTTTTTTGAGGGTGTCCAAGTCGAACTCCTGGCGGGGGAAACGCTGGACATTTCCAGCCACGCGACCGTCCGGGGTGCCGATGGCGACCGTATAAATCTTGATGCCCAGGGTTTTGGCATGTTCGGCGGCTTCCAACGGGGCGATCTTGCCGGAGTTGTTCGCGCCGTCCGTGACCAGGATGATGACCTTGCTCTTGGCATCGCGGGCGTCCAGCCGCAGGGCGGAGGCCGCCAGCGCGGAGCCGATGGCGGTACCCTGTTCCTCCACGGTGCCGATCCGGCCGCGCGGGTCGTTCGGGCCGCCGAGGTGGAGATTGGCGAGACCATTGAGCAGCCACTGGTGGTCCAGCGTGATCGGGCTGACCTTGTAGGGTTTTCCGGCGAAGACCACGAGGCCCATGCGGTCGTCCGGGCGGCCGTTGATGAAATCCTTCACCACCGACTTGGCTGCATCGATGCGCTGGAGCGGCGCGCCGTCCTCGCGGTTGAAGTCCGGAATCTCCATCGACAGCGAAAGGTCGAAGGCGATGACGATGTCGATGCCGCTGGCGCTGCGGCTCTGGTATTCATTCCGCCACACCGGCCGGGCCAGCGCGATGACCGAGGCGACCAGTGCGAGCCATGCGAGCGGCAGGCCGAAGTTCCAGGCTCCCTGGCGGACCTTTCCGCCGATCTCGGCGAGCACCGGCACGTTCGGGAATGCGATCGCGGCGGCAGCTCCCTTGCCGCGGCGCAGCAGCAGGAGGAGTAGAAATGGAATCAGCAACAGCAGCCAGGCCGGCTGGGCGAATCGTAAATGTTGGAGCAGATTGTTCATGCCGCCAGGGCCCGGTGGAGGGTTTCGAGCAGGGAGCGGGAGGAGTCGATCACCGGACCGCCTTCGCCCGCGCGGGTTTCACGTCCGTATTTCAGCGAGGCGAGATGGCCGAAGCCTTCCACCGCCTGGTGCCGTGTGTCGTCGGAAACGTTCTTCAGCACGTCGTGGCGCGCCACGAATTCCTCATGGGTCTCGTAGAGCGAGGGGTCTCTCGCCACCACGGCGAGATAGCGGCGCAGCACGAAGGAAGACAGGGTGGCGGCCTCGCGGCTGCCTGCGGGACGGGCTTCATCCAGGCAGCGCAGGGCGTCCTGATAGGCACGCTTGCGCAACGCGCCCTGGTCGACGGGGCGCTTTTTCCTCACGGCCAGAATGATCAGGACGACGATCAAGAGCAGCGCTCCAGCGGCGACCGCGATCTGCCATGCCGGAATGCCCCAGCCCGGGCCGGGCAGGAGCTTGTCCGGCGGGGGCGGGGGGTGCAGTTCGAATGTCGGTTTCGAGTCCATCGTCAGGCCGTGCGCTTGCGGCTGCGCTTCTTCAAAAGCTTGTGGAGGGCGGGCAGCGAATCGATGCGGGTATTCAGCTCCGCGGTGTCGATGCCGTTCTTTTTGAGCACGGCGGCGACGCTTTCGTGCTGCTGCCGGGTGCGCCGGGCGTATTCCTCGCGGACGCGGGCGCTGTTGGTATTCACCTGCAGGCCGAGGCCGGTTTCCGGGTCGATCATCACCACGCGGCCGGCTTTGGGCAGCTCGGCTTCCAGCGGATCGGACACGCGCAGCGCGAGGGTTTCATGCTTGCGGGCGAGCTTGGCCAGCGGCTTTTCGATCGGATCGGACTGGAAGTCGGAAATCATGAACACCAGCGACTTCCGGCGCAGCGTGCGCACTAGGAAATCGCAGGCGGCGGCCACGGAGGTGCCGGGCTGCTGGGGCCGGGCGATCAGGATCTCCCGGACCAGCCGGAGCAGGTGGCGGGTGCCCTTGCCCGGCGGCACGAACAGGATCGGCTCGTGGGCGAAGACGAGCAGCCCGACCTTGTCACCGTTCTGTAGGGCGCTGAATCCGAGAATGGCCGCGGCTTCCGCCATGACCTCGCGTTTGCTGAGGCTTTCGCTGCCGTAGTCGGCGGAACCGGAGACATCGACGGCCAGCACCAGTGCCAGTTCCCGTTCTTCCCGGAACTTCCGGATGAAGGGCTGGTTCATGCGCGCGGTGACGTTCCAGTCGATGAACCGGACTTCGTCGCCGTGCTGGTATTCGCGGAAGTCGTCGAAATCCAGACCCTGGCCCTTGAAGGACGAGTGGTATTCGCCGGAGAACGATTCGCGCACGAGCCTGCGGGCCTTCAGCTCGAGCTTGCGCACGCGCGACATCATTTCCTCGATCTGGGCATCGGTCAGCATCCCGTCTCTGATGGTGGGGAATTCCTTACGGCACCGGCACCTTGGCGACGATGCGGTCCAGGATGGAATCGGTGGTCACTTCCTCGGCCTCCGCCTCATAGCTGAGGAGGATGCGGTGGCGCAGGACATCGTGGACCATGTCCTTCACATCCTGCGGGGTTACGAACGCACGGCCCTGCATGAAGGCGCGGGCACGGGCGGTGAGGGCGAGATTGATGGTGCCGCGCGGTGAGGCACCGGCACGGATGAGATTCTTCAACGGTGCGTCCACGGTCATCGGGAAGCGGGTCGCGTGGATGATCTGGACGATGTATTCGCGGACCGAGGAGTCGATATACACGCTGTTTACAAGCGCCCGTGAGGTGCCGACCTGCTCCGGGGTGGCCACCGACTTCGTTTGATAAACCGGGGCGGAGGTCGCCATACGGTCGAGAATGGTCAGCTCCTCGTCCTTAGTCGGGTAGCCGACGGTGACCTTGAGCAGGAAGCGGTCGAGCTGGGCTTCCGGGAGCTGGTAGGTGCCCTCTTGGTCGATCGGGTTCTGGGTTGCCAGCACCAGGAAGGGCTCCGGGAGCTTGTAGGTGCGGTCGCCGAGGGTGACCTGGCGCTCCTGCATGGCTTCCAGCAGGGCGGACTGGACCTTGGCGGGGGAGCGGTTGATTTCGTCCGCCAGGATCAGGTTGTTGAAGATCGGACCCAGTTTCGGCGCGAAGGAGGCTTCCTGCGGATTGTAAACCATCGTGCCGAGAAGGTCGGCCGGCAGAAGGTCCGGGGTGAACTGGAAGCGGGCGAAGCTGGCGTGCAGCGAACCGGACAGGGCCTTGACCGCCAAGGTTTTCGCGAGACCGGGAACACCTTCGAGCAGGATGTGGCCGTTGCAGAGAAGGCCGATCAGGAGGCGATCCACCAAACGGTCCTGCCCGACGAGCACGCGGGCCATTTCATCTTTCACGGCGTGGAGCCAGCCGCTGGTCGCGGCGATCTGATCCTGCAATTCTTCGGTCGTCATCGGATGATAGGCTGAGCTTGGCAATGCTGTTCGGTGCACACAAACCGGCAAGGAGATTTCCCAACCCCATAGCGTTTCAGGAGGACGGGCTCGTTTCAAGAACGCGCGGGAAATCGCGAAGTTGCAGGATGATTGCGTCTTTTGTTCCGCCGATGCCGCAAAAATACGCATCAAAGGCCCGGAAAAGCACCGTCGGACGGGGATTCCAGATGCGTGAGCTCCGGGGCACCCTGACATGATCGCCACATGAAGCCGTTTGCGATCCGGCCCGCGCTCTGCTCTGTTAGATGGGCCATGTCCCGTCCTGTCATCTACCAGCTTTTCGTCCGACTGTTCGGCAACACCCGGCCGACCGTTCCCAATGGCACGCTCGACCAGAACGGTTGCGGCAAGTTCAACGACATCGATGACGGCGTGCTCGGCTCCCTCGCGGATGCCGGGTTCACCCACGTCTGGCTGACCGGCGTGCTGGAGCAGGCTTCCGGCACGTCCTACCCGGCCCGGCCCGCCGACGATCCGGCGGTTCTCAAGGGCCTCGCCGGCAGCCCCTATGCGATCCGCGATTATTTCGACGTCTGCCCCGACTATGCGGTCGATCCCACGAAGCGGCTCGATGAATTCAAGTCCCTGCTCGACCGCTGCAAGAGCCACGGCTTGAAAGCCATCATCGACTTCGTGCCGAATCATGTCGCGCGCACCTATGCCTCCGATGTGCGGCCGGAGCTCACCTTCGGCACCGGCGATGACACCTCGATGTTCTTCGCACGGGACAACCACTTCTTTTATCTCCGCACGACGGATCCCGGCGGAGGCCCTCCGCTGCGTCTGCCGGTGGCGGAAGGATTGTTCGAACCGGAGCGGGTGTTCGGGAAGGTCACCGGCAACAACCTCATTTCGTGGGCACCTTCGATCAACGACTGGTATGAAACGGTGAAGATCAACTACGGCCACGACTTCACCACCGGTCGGGATACCTCGCACCTGCCCGGGCCGGATGCCGCCGTGGAGGAGGTGCCGAAGACCTGGCGTACCATGGATGCCATCCTCGCCTATTGGCAGGGGTTCGGCGTGAGCGGATTCCGCGTGGATATGTCCCACATGATTCCACAGGAGTTCTGGCGTTGGGCGATCAAGCGCTGCCGGGTGCGGAATCCCGATACCTATATTTTTGGCGAGGCCTACGACAGCGATCCGATGAAGCTCACCGATGGGGATGTGCTCGAGGCATTGCTCGATTCCGGGTTCAATGCCGTTTATGGCCATCCGCCCTACAAGGTGCTCAAGGGCATCTATGACGGCAACAACTGGGCGAACGATTTGAACCAGGAGTCCTTCCTGCCCAGCTTCCATCGTTCGCTCCACTACGCGGAAAATCATGACGAGGTGCGCCTCGCCAGTTTCCTGCACTGGGGTGGGCTCGGGCTGCCGGTCGGCAAGCCGGTGTCCGCCATCCTGCTCGGCATGAGCCGCGGGCCGATCATGATGTACAACGGCCAGGAAGTGGGCGAACAGGCCACCGAGCGCATGGGCTTCGGAGGCGGTGACGGCCGCACCAGCATCTTCGACTACGGCAGCATGCCGGAGGTGGTGAAGATGCATCTGGGAGGACTTGCTCCTTCACAGACCGAGCTGCGCCAATGGTACATCGACCTGCTCCGCGTCCTGCGTGAGCCGGCCTTCACCGACGGCGAGTTCTACGGGTTGAACTTTGCCAATGGCGACAATCCACAGTTCGGGCGGGTGGGAGATGAAGGTTTCAGCGGCCACTGGCTGCATGCCTTCCTGAGGCATGACTTCACCAGCGGCCAATCGTTCCTGGTCGTTTCGAATCTCAATGGCCGCGAAACCCTCCGCAACGTTCGGGTCCGCATCCCTTCCGATGCGTTGCGCTGGCTGAGCCTCGCGCAGGACGGCTCCATCCATTTCTCAGAGCGACTGTCGGCCCCGTTGGAGACTGATGTGTTCACCAACAGCTTGCCGGGACTGGGGCTTCCGGTCGGGGATCTCGCGCCATTCCAAGTGCGGCTCCTCGCATTCTGAAGAGGTGGGAAGGAGGGCTGGATCCGCCCAACTGCCTCTGGCGCTTGGTCAGATTTTGAGGTTCGGCCGGTTTTGATCCGGAAAGCGGTGGCGTGCAATTTCGCATCGCACTGCATCCGTATCCATGAAGTCTCGTTTTCTCCCCCTGCTGACGGTCGTTTGCTTTTCACTGAATGCCCATGCCGCCGATGGCACATGGACGACCCTCACTTCGGGAGGGTTGTGGAGCGATATCGCGAATTGGTCCGGAGGAACCGTCGCGGATGGCTCGGGGTCCACGGCCAACTTCAACACCCTCAACATCACCGCGGACAACACGGTGCATCTGGATGGGTCGCACACGCTCACCAACCTCATTTTCGGAGACACCACGACCTCCTCGGCGGGAAGCTGGATTCTCGATAACAACGGGAATTCCGCGAACATCCTGACTCTGGCGGGAACCACCCCGACCATCACGGTCAATGCGCTCGGCACCAATAAGACCGCCACCATCAGTGCGGTGATCGATGGGACCACCGGATTCACCAAGGTGGGTGCCGGTACCTTGGTGCTTTCGGCGGCGAATACCTATACCGGCTCCACCATCGTCGGAAACTCGACGACCTCTGGTGGAACCCTGCAACTGACGGTGAACGACGCCATCGCCCAATCGTCGGGCGTGGTGTTCAATGGTCCTGCGGCGACCTCCGGAACGCTCGGCACGCTGGCGATCGGAAGCACCAGCCAGACGATCAAGAGCCTCACCGTCTCTTTCGGGCCGAGTGCAGGGCAGACTTCGACGGCGATCATCACCGGCAGCAACGGCACACTGACAGTGGACGGTAGCTCCGATCTGGTCGTGACCCACAACGGTGGCGGGTCGCAAGGAACCACGACCGACGCAATTTCTCACCTCGATATGTCGGGGCTGACGAATTTTGAGTACAAGGGCGGGTCGAACAAAGTCCGTATCGATGGAGGTGCCACCGCCAACAACCGTGGTGCGCGCATGACTCTGGGAGCGAATGCCAAATTCACGGCCACCAGTTTCGAGATCCAGAACGTGGGCGGTCCTAGTGGTGATGCGCGTCTCAGCGAGGTGCTGCTCGGCAACAATACCACGATCAATGCGAGCACCATTGTGGTGCTGGGCACGAACAGCAAGGACAGTGCGAATCTCAAGTTCCGGACAGGACTGGCCACGGGGCCGACGCTGAAGATCCGCGGAACGGGCGGTGCTGACACAGACCGTGCGAACATCAACATCGCCACCGGTGCCAACGGCACCAACTCCGGCACCGGTACGGGAGCCATCGATCTGGTCACCGGCGCTTCGACCAGCATTCTGGATGCGAAGGTGGGGACTTTGCAGATCGGCAGCCGCACGGCTGGCAGCAATGTGCACTCCGGTCTGTTCAGCATGGGGGCGGGCACTCTGGATGCGACCGCGATCAACCTCGGAAACATCTCTGGCGGAACGGGATTGAACTCCACTTTCAGCGTAACAGGGGGAACGGTGAAGGTGGCCACGTTGACCATGGGAACGCAGAGCGCAGGCACTCTCACCTCGACTTTCAATTTGAACGGCGGTGCCACGCTTGCGGCGCAGACGATCCAGAATGGCGCGGGAACGGCCACCCGCACCTTCAACTGGAACGACGGCACGATTAAAAACTACGACGCCGTTAGTGACCTCGCGGTTGGCAGTGCTTTGAAGCTGGCGGCCACCGGCACCCACACCTTCGACATCAGCAGTGGACGGAGCGGTGTAGTCTCCGGCGTGATCAGTGAAGCTGCCGCGGGTGCCTCCCTGACCAAGACCGGAGCGGGTACCCTGACCCTCTCCGGGGCCAGCAGCCACACCGGCACCACCACCGTTTCCAACGGAACACTCGCACTGTCCGGTTCCGGGACGCTCGGAGCCTCATCGGTGACGCTTGCTGTTTCCGGGGCTTCTTCGATTCTCAATCTCGGGGGCACCTCGCAAACGGTCGGAGCGGTCACCCTTGGCGGTGGCACGATCCAGAACGGTACCCTCACCGGCACGTCCTACACCTCCACCGGCGGCACGGTTTCGGCGAGTCTGGCGGGCACCGGGAATTTCTCCCATACCTCCGGCACGACCACACTGACCGGAATCAACAGCTACACCGGCACGACCACGGTTTCCGGCGGCACGTTCATCGTGAATGGCAGTCTGGCCAATACCACCACCACGATCGCAAGCGGTGCCACGTTGGGTGGCAGCGGCACGATCGGCGGCGCCACCACGATCCAGAACGGCGGCAATCTCGCACCCGGAAATTCCCCGGGCATCATCACGTTCTCGAACAGTCTCACGCTTCAATCTGGATCGAACCTCAACTGGCAGTTCAACGGCGACACCCTGGCGACTCGCGGCACGGACTACGATGGCGTGGACGTCACCGGCGGCACGTTGACCTTGGAAACCGGTTCCATCCTCAATCTGCTGGCCACCGGCACCGACTACACCGCATCCGTGTGGGACAGCGACCGCAGCTTCAAGGTGATCAACGTGACCGGCAGCGGCAGCTACGATGGAAGTGGTAGTTTCACTCTGGTCACCACCGATGCGGGCGATTTCGCCGCCCAGGGTTCGTGGGGGCTGACGTATGACCCCACCGGGGTGACCCTCAACTGGACCGCCGTGCCGGAGCCCTGCACCGCGGTGCTCGGAGGTCTCGGCCTGCTGTTCATCCTGCGCCGCCGGCGCTGAGATCACTCCAGCACCATCATCACCGGCCTGTGGTCGGACGCATCCTCGCAGGCGGCTTCGTCCACCACGCGGGACGCCTTCACATCGACCCCGGATTTCATGGCCTTGCTGACCATGATCCAGTCGAAGCGGGAATAGATGTCCTCATAGGCCCAATGCTGGGTCCACGCCTCGCCGTGTGAGTCGCCCAAGGCCAGCGGCATGAGCGAGTCCGGTCGATTGGCTCCGCCTTGGATGGTCTTCACCACGGTGCTGGCCTTGGTATCGTTGAAGTCGCCGTAGGCGATCAGACGGGTGGCGGGCTCCGCGGCCAGAATGCCCTCGATGTGATCGCGCAACAGGTGGGCTTCGCTGGCCCGCATCTGTTCTTGATCGCCTTCCTGCACGTCGCGCTTGGATTTCAGATGCGCGCCGAGAAAGCGGTAGTCCCGGCCATTCACCCGCACGGTGGCATCAAGAATGCCGCGCTGCATGCCATAGGTTCTGCCATTCAGCAGGTAGCTGGTTTTCGATGGCTTGACCGTGGCGGTGATGGGAAACCGTGAAAGCAGGGCGAGGTGGCGGATGGGATCGGCCCCGCCGGTGTAGTGGACATGCGGCAGATCGACGCCCGCGGTTTTGAGGCGGGCTTGCAGATCGGCAAGGTCGGCAGGCTCGCCGATTTCGCAGATGCCGAGGATGTCCGGCTTCACGGCAGCCAGGACCTTGATCACGGCCTGCTTGGCCTTTTCCGGTTTGGTGCCATCGCCGGTGGCTTTGGTTCCGGGATAGCGATTGCGGTCCAGCCAGTTCTCGATGTTGTAGGCCACGAAGCGGATCGGGCCGGTGGCGGTTGCCTCCTCCTCCGCCTTGGCCTTGGGCGGTGTGGCGACGGCAGCGCTTGATGACGGTGGCGCGGTCGCAGCTTCCGTCCAATCCGGCGTGCCCGCGGACTTTTTCTCACACCCGGTGGTAAGGAGGCACAGGGCGGAAAACAAAAACGCCCCGAGGTATCCCGGAGCGTTGATGCGGTTGGAAGTCCGGAAGGACATCCGATCAGGCGTCGGTCGTCTCCTTCTTGACGTGCTCGGCCTCGACTTCGACGTGGGCCTGAGCCTGGGGTTCCGGGCGCGGCTCCGTCTTCTGGGCTTCCTTGATGCGGACTTCGTCCGCGGCACGGGTGATTTCGCGCTCGAAATCCTCACGGGCCTTCTTGAATTCGCCCATGCTCTTGCCGAGGCCGCGGGCCAGCTCCGGAAGCTTTTTCGCTCCGAAGAGGAGGAGAATAACGATAAAAATCAGAATCAGTTCAGGTGTGCCGAGCGGTCCCATGGTGGTGTGAGGTCGGGAGGAAACGTAGTGGTGGGGGCCGGACTTGCAATGGATTTATCAACTCCAAGGTATGCCGACCTCGTGGGGAGAACCGGTGCGGAAGCGGGCTTTTGTTCAAGGAAAGAAGGGGGACCGATCTTTTTTCGGTTACGATTCCCGCCCGTTTCCGGCAAACCCGGCGCGTGTCCCTGCCTGTTTTTGAAATCGAAGCCGCGCTCCATGCCGCGGTGGCCAAGCCGGAACGCGCCCGCCTGCTGCTGAAGGCACCCACGGGCTCGGGCAAGTCCACCGCCGTGCCGGGCATGCTGGCGGATGCCGGGGTGGCCGGGAAGATCGTCGTGATCGAGCCACGCCGGATGGCCGCGCGGCTGCTGGCCGGATGGGTGGCGAAGCTCCGTGGCACGCAACTCGGAGCGGGGGTGGGCTATTCGGTGCGCTTCGACAGCCGCTATGGCCGGGATACGAAGATTGTCTATGTCACTGATGGTGTGTTCCAACGCTGGCTCCAGGATGATCCGGAGCTTTCCGAGGTGGGCGCGGTGGTGTTCGACGAATTCCATGAGCGCCGCCTCGCGGTGGATGTGGCGCTGGCCCGTTGTCTGGATCTCCAGGACGGACGCCGTCCCGATTTGAAGGTGCTGGTGATGTCCGCCACCTTGGAGACCGCCGGATTGGCCGACTACCTCTCACCCGCCGATACCCTTGAAGCGGGTGGCCGGACCTTCCCGGTGGAGGTGCTGTATCGACCCGAGCGTGCTCCGCAGCATGACCGCCGTGGCGGTCCACCCCGCGAAACCCCGGTGTGGGATCGCATGGCCGCCGTCTGCCGCGAGGCGATGGCGATGCCGGAGCCGGGGAACATCCTGATGTTCCTCGCGGGAACCCACGAGATCCGGAAGACCATCGAGGCGCTCCAGAACAGTTCGTTCGCACGGGGATGGGATGTGTTTCCGCTCTACAGCAGTCTGCCGCCCGCGGCGCAGGAGGCAGCCATCGCGCCCGGACCGAGGCCGAAAATCATTGTCGCCACCAACGTGGCGGAAACCTCGCTGACCATTGATGGCGTGCGGACGGTGATCGATTCCGGACTCGCCCGCGTGGCATCGTTCGATCCGCGCCGTGGTATCGACACCCTGCACATCAAAAAGATTTCCCGCGCCTCCGCCGAGCAGCGGGCCGGTCGTGCGGGCCGCACCGCACCGGGACGCTGCCTGCGTCTATGGAGTGAGGCGGAGCATGCCCGCCGCGAGGCTTTCGAGGCGGCGGAAGTGCGCCGCGTCGATCTCGGGGAATGCGTGCTGCTGCTCAAAGCGGCGGGCGTTTCGGAGATCCGCGAGTTCCGCTGGCTGGACGCACCGGCTGAAGAGTCGTTGCAACGGGCCGAACGCCTGTTGCACGACCTTGGAGCCTTGGACGCACATGGCGTGCTCACCGATGAGGGTCGCAAGATGGCGGCGCTGCCGCTGGAGCCGCGCTTTTCCCGGCTGATGCTGGCGGGGATGGAGCACGGTTGCGTGGCGGAGACCGCCTTCATCGCCGCGGCGGTGCAAGGGGAGGGGATCTTCAGCAGCCGTCCCGGCAGCGCGAGCCGGAAGGATTTCATCTTCGCCGAGGATGGCAGCGACTTTGCCGGTGAATGGCGGGCGTTCGAGTCGGCGGAGGCGATGAACTTCGATCCGCAGCGATGCTCGCAGCTCGGCATTCATGGTCGTGGCGCGCGCGAGGTGGCGCAGGGCTTCGACCGTCTGGCGTCTCTCGCCAAGCGTGCCGGGTGGGAATGGAACACCATCGATTTCCGCGCCAACCGCGAGCGCGTGGCCAAGGCAATGCTCGCTTCCTTCAGCGACCGCCTCGGCATCCGGCTGGGGCAGGGGACGCTGGCATGCAAGATGGTCGGCAACCGCAAGGGCAAGCTCGATGAGGACTCGTGCGCCCGTCATGCGCCCGCCTTCGTGGCCGCGGAAATCACCGAGGTGGAGGCGCGGGAGATCATCGTGCACCTGCGGCGTGCCACCGGCATCGATCCGGAGTGGTTGCGCGAATTGTTTCCGGAGGACTTCAGCATGACCGATGGCGCGTCCTACGATGAAACCCGTAGAAGGGTGGTCGCGCGGAAGGAGACGAAGTTCCGCGATCTCGTGATCGAGGCAAAGGAGAGCGACCACAACGTCAATCTGGATGCCGCCGCGGAGATTCTGGCGGCGCGCGTGCTATCCGGTGAACTGGTGCTCAAGAATTGGGATGCGCAGGTCGAGCAATGGACCGCGCGTCTGGCTGGTCTCGGCAAATGGATGCCGGAGCTGGAGATGCCGGGTTGGGCGGAGGAAGAGCGTGCCGCTGCCATCGCGCAGATTTGTCATGGGGCGGTGGCCTACAAGGACATCAAGGAGCGTTCCGTGTGGCCGGTGCTGCGGGAGTGGCTCAGCGGACCGCAGCGTGCGGCGCTGGATTCCTACGCTCCGGAGCGCATCAACCTCGCCAACGGCCAATCCGCGAAGATCACCTACGAGCCGGGCAAGGATCCGTGGATCTCTGTGAAGGCCCAGCACCTCTTCGGGGTGTGGGAAACGCCGATGATCGCCTCCGGCCGTGTGCCGCTGGTGGTCCATATCCTCACGCCGGGTCACAAGCCGTGGCAGATGACGAAGGATCTGAAGAACTTCTGGGCCAGCGGCTACGCGCAGATGAAGAAGGAAGTGGCGGGTCGCTATCCGCGCCATCCATGGCCGGATGATCCGAAGGCTTGGCTGGCTTCCGGTGGCAAGAAGTGAGAGCCTGCGTTTCAGACCTCCATGCCGCGTATTCTCCTTCTGCTTTCCGCCCTGCTCATCGTCGCCGCCGTGCTGGCGCGCGGTTGGTATGGCAAGCGCCTCATCGCCGGATACGGGGGGCGTCGCTGCCGGGTGAATACCGGGACCTGGGAAAGCCTTTTCGGAGAAGCGGTGAAACCGCTGCCGGCGGAAGCTTCCGCGGGGGACTGCGGTCGTGCGCTGCGGGATGCGGCCATGGCCCGATGGGAACAGGAGAATCTGGCAGCCTATCGCGGCCGCGAGGCCGCCCGGCGTTTTGGTCTCGGGGTGCCGCCGTTCACGCTGGTGACGGTGGTGTTCGCGGTCGCAGTGGCGAAGCTGCCGGTGTTCACGGGGATCGCCGTCGTGTTCGCGGCCACGGCGCTGGCCGTGATGTTCGGCCTGGTTTCGATCGGGACGGAATTGCGCGCGGTGGCGGCGGTCACGAAGCTGGCGCGCTCACGTCACCTTTTCCCCAGGCAGGAAGACGAGGAGGCGGCCATCGCCTGTGCCGAGGCCGAGGTGTGGATACACACGCTGCCGCCGATTCTACGATGGGTATCGTGGCAATCTCCGTTGTAGTTCCTCCTTCAGGAGGGCGGGGTGAGGCACGACAACATCTCCTGGCGGTATTGCCCTCCGGAGTCTGGGACCGAGCTTTTTCCGTCTGGCTGCTTGCAAACATCGGAAACTTCGAGGCGCCCTCCTGAAGGAGGAACTACATACGAAGAAACGTTCATTTCGTGCGGTGACTCCGCTCGTAGATCTGCCGGATCTCCTCGGTGGAAAGCGGCACCGAGAGGATGGCCAGCTCATCGATGGCTCCGGAGAAATTCGCGGCGGCTTCACGCTCCGTCCGTGGTGTGCGGATGATGCTGCCATTGCCGATGTCCACTAGGCCCGGACGAAGGGTCTTCGGCTGATCCACTTCGCTTCCTCCGATCGGGCGGCCGTTGAGGTAATGAGCGACCTTGTTGCCATCGAACACCGTTGCCAGTTGGATCCACGATTCCGCCGCTTCTGCCTGGATCACCGGAGGAGAGAAGACGTGTTGCAGTTGGTTCGCCTTGCCGCGCGGTTCGATGCGCGCGCTCCACGCGAGCTCCTCCTTGCTGGTGATGAACCAGTGGACTTCGCCGATCCGCTCTTCATCAATGGAGCGTATCAGGCTGTTCAGCCGTAGCGAGGTATTGGCCACCCGCACGGAGGCGAGGAAGGTCATGGCGGGATATTCGCCTGGCAGGTTCAACCGCACGCGGTCCTCCGGAGAGCTGAATTCCAGCGCCCGCTTGCCCGGCCAGCGGCCGCCGGTCCAGCGACATCCGGTAATGATTCCGTTGGTTTCGGCTGCCGCCTGCGGAGCGCGATTGATCAATGCCTGCCCCTTTTCTCGTTCGGAGGTTTCGAAGTCGAAGTGCGCAAGCATCCCGGGATGGTTGCTGAATTCATGGTGATCGCGCTGCCATTGCTCCAGTTGTTCCTTGGCCTCGCGATAGCCGGACACGGTCGTCTCATTGACGAACTCGTCCGGCCTCACTGGAATGTCATTCCATTGCGCGTCCGCGAGACGCACGGCGTGATCCTGATTCAGCATCACCTCCTTGTCCTTGGATTGGGAGGCTGCGACTCCCACCGAACCTTGGAACACATGAACCTCCGGTTCGCCCGCAGGCGTGACCGCACAGCCGAATTGGGTGCCGTAGTCCACCGCCACGAATCCGGGGGCCTCGATCTTGAAACCATGAGCCGATGGCGGGACGGTGGCGTGGAGCTTGCCTTCGCGCAGCGCCGCCGAGTTGTCGGAGAGGATTTCGAAGGTCGCAGGACCTTCCACCAGCACCCGGGCACCACGGGAAAAATCGAGCTGCGCCACGCCGGACTTCAAATTCAAGATCGTGCCTTGCAACGACTCTCCGTTCTGGTGGTTTGTGCCCTCTTCCCAAACAGCAGTTTCAAGACGGGTGATTTTGGCAAAGGCCGCGTTCTTTGGCGGTGATTTCGGTCCCCATTGCATCCAGCCTAGAAATCCGAGCACCACGGCAGCGGCGAGCGCGATGGGCCATGTGGCGGTTGGATTGCGGCGGGAGGCGGTGCGTGGAAGGGTTCTTCCCATCGCCGGTCGTCGCGGCAGGGGGGGAGCGGCTTTGCGAAGGGCCGGACCGATGGGAAGGGGTTCGATGACTGTCTCGATCCGGCCTGCTTCTTCCTCCGCCCACTGGCGGATCGTGCTGTTCCATTGGGATCGCTCCCAGAACAGCTCGCGGGCATCGGCGGAGGACAGCAGCGCGTGCTCGAATTCCGCTTTCTCCTCAGGCAGCAGCGCCTGATCGAAGTAACGGTTCAGCAGGAATTCCAGGCGTTCGCTTTCCATGGCCATGGTGTTACCGGATCAATGTTCCGCTGCGGCTTCGGCAGCGATCGCTCCATCGACGCAATCGCGCAGGGCCACGCGCGCCCGCGCCAGTGCCACGTGCACCGCTTCCACCGTCCACTGCATGGCGGAAGCGATCTCCGGCGGGCGCATCGATTGCATGTAGCGGAGGTCGATGGCCTGGCGGGCCTTGGGAGCCAGCTTGGCCATGCAGTCGGGGAGCTTGCCCAGTTTGGCCTCCATCGGCCATTCCTGGGAGGACTCGTGCTGGCACAGCGTTTCGATGACCTCGGGTGAGAGGCATTCCCCGGCCTTGCCCTGCTTCTCGATCATCTGGAGGGTCTTGAACCGGGCGATGGTCCAGACCCAGGCGCGGAAGTTGCTGCCCGGCTCATAGTCGCCGGCCTTCTTCGTCACGGTGATGAAGGTTTCCTGAACGATGTCGTCGACCAGCCCGAAGTTGCTCACCAGCGACAGCACGAAGCCGCGCAGGGCGGGCAGGTGCTGGACGAACTGTCCTTGCACATGGGCGGTTTGCTCGGGTGACGGGGTGTCCGGCATCTACCGATTATCCATGGAAAGCCGCGGACTTAGCAAAGAATCTTCGGGTTTCTTCCGCCGGGGTCCCCGAAAATCCGGTGGGTCCGCATTTCTTTTGCTAAGTTCATGGGGAATGGGCCGATGCATGAGTAAATTCCATGCAATACGCTTTCCCACGGTTTCTCGCGTCCGGGCGCTCCTGCGGATTCTCCGTTGTTCTCATGGCCTCGCTGGCTTTGATGCCCGGCCACGGTGACGCGGCGATTCCGGCTTTCCCGGGAGCGGAAGGATATGGGGCCTACGCCATCGGCGGGCGCAATGGCGACGTTTACCATGTGACCAACCTGAATGCCTCGGGGCCCGGTTCGTTCGCGGATGCGATTGCCACGGTGCCTACTGCCGGACGCACCATCGTCTTTGATGTGAGCGGTTACATCCGCCTTCCCAGCGGTTCCAATGGCACCCGGCTGACGAGTTCCAAGGTGACCATCGCCGGTCAGACCGCACCGGGGGATGGCATCGGGTTCTACAACAATTTCTTCCGCATCTCCGGCGATGACATCGTGGTGCGCCATGTCCGCTTCCGGATGGGCAAGTACGGCTCCGGCGGCGACTGCGTGGATCTCGACAGCGGCTGCCTCAATGCGGTGCTCGACCACGTGTCGATGCAGTTCAGCACCGATGAAAACATGTCGAGCTTCGGCAGTCCGCCGGAAAACCTGACGCTCCAATACTCGCTCAATGCCTGGGGGCTGGAGAGCCATTCCTGCGGCGGCCTGTGGGACCAGAACCACGCCACCTCGCATCACAATCTCTGGGCGCACAACCACACCCGCAATCCGAAGGCGCGTCCGAACGGACTGCTCGAGTGGGTGAACAACGTCACCTACGACTGGGACATCGGCTTCATCATGGGCGACTCGCAGTCGAACCAGAACTGGACGGCCAACGTCATCAACAACTACTTCATCGGGCCGCCCGGGAACACCCACTCGAAGGCGTTGGTGAAGGGCACTGTCGCCGACAACGGCAAACCGAATTTCAGCGTCTTCCTCAACGGCAACTATATCGACACCGATGGCGACGGTCTTCTCAATGGCACTGACAAAGGTTACTCCATCGTCGAGGGCACCGCTTACGCGCCGGGAACAACGGGCCTGACGCCGGGTGCGGGTGGCTATTATCAACTGCCGGGCATCGCCACCGGATCCACCGCCGGTGTGACCACCGACAATCCGCTGACCGCCTACAAGAAGATCGTCTCCAATGCCGGTGCACTGCGGCTGGATGCGACCTATGCGGGTGCCCTGCGCGATGAGGTCGATACGATCCTCTTCAACAAGCTCACCACCCAGACGGCGTTCCACGTCACCCGCGAAAGCGCGACCGGTGCGAGCAACAGCGGCTTCGGCACGCTGGCCAGTAGCGCCGCCCCGACCGATTTCGATAAGGACGGCATGCCGGACTATTACGAAGACGCCCTCGGCTGGTCGAAGACCGTGGACGATCATGCCACCGCGCTTGCGAACAGCGGAGGTTTGGTGACCGGAACCACGTTCTTCCCGGCAAGCACTCCTGCCGGGTACACGCGTCTTGAAGAGTATCTGCATTTCCTCGCGATCCCGCATGGATTGGTCGCGAAATACCTCAGCGGAGACACGCCGACCACGTTGGCCGTCGATCTGGGGAAATACACCGCCGGGTTCTCGTCCTCGCCGACATTCACGGTATCGAATGTCACCGGCGGCACGGTCGCTCTCAGTGGCACGGGAAACTCGCAGGCGACCTTCACCCCCACCGCCGGGTTCTCCGGTCGCGGGCGTTTCGATTTCACGGTTACGGATTCACAGGGCAGCACCTGGACCCAGACTTTCGCCATCGTGGTGGCGAACACCGTCTTGCCGCGGAACCTGATTTGGAAAGCCACCGGCAGTTCATGGGATACGACCACGACCACCAACTGGCTGCGCCCCTCGAACAACACGACGGTGGCCTATTCCGATGGCGACCGCGTTTCGTTTGATCAGAGTGGCATCGGCCAGTCGAACGTCGTGCTCGGTGGAGCCCTCACACCCGGCACGGTGGAGGTGAATGCCAGCGGCAACTACACCCTCGGCTCCGGCAGCATCGCCAGCGCGGGCACATTGACCAAGCGCGGCACCGGAACGCTGACCATCGCCAATGCGGAAAGCTATTCCGCAGGCACTTCGCTGGAGGCCGGTGCCATCAGCTTCACCTCGGGCGGAAGTCTGGCTGGCGGAGCCTTGACGATGCTCGATGGCACGGTGGTTTCGAATTTGTATCCCACCGGCTCCACCCTTGGTCTTGCAGCACCGATCAGCGTTCCCGTCGGCAGCAGCGCCACGATCAAAGCGGGCAATCGTTTCAGCATGACCGGCGCGTGGACCGGTTCGGGCACGTTGAACTATCGGGCCGAAACCACGGTGAGCCGCAATGACATCGCCAGCGCCACGGCGGCCTTCGCTGGAAACGTCAACTTCACCAACAGCGGCGGCGTGCGGTTGGTGTACGTCGGTGGTTCGTTCAATGGCTTCGACAACGCGGCGGTGGATGTGGGCGGCAGCGTCAGTCTTCAGCCGCAGACCAACTCCGGCGGCAACACGCTCAACATCGCCGCGCTTTCCGGTGCCAGTTCCACGGCTTCCCTGGCTGGCGGTAGCGCTGGCATGGTGACCTACGCGGTGGGCAGTGCGGGCACTTCCACCAGCTTCACCGGTGCGATCACCGGCAATGCCGCGTTCACCAAGAACGGCACCGGAACGCTGACTCTTGGCGGAGCGAATACCTACACCGGGGCGACGACGATCAATGCCGGGGCTTTGCTGGTGAATGGTTCCACGGCAGGTAGCTCGATTTCCGTAGCGAGCGGTGCGACCCTGGGAGGTGCCGGCACCATCGGTGGGGCTGCGACCGTGAATTCCGGCGCGACTCTTTCGCCCGGCACCGCGGCTTCCATAGCCTCCACGTTGACGATGAACGGTGGTCTCACACTCGCCAGTGCCACGCTCGCTTTCGATCTCTCTTCGTCCGCTGTGGGAACGAATGACAAGGTCGTGATGGGCGGCGGCACGCTGGCCTTGTCCGGTACGCAAGTCTTCAAGTTCCAGCTTCTCAACGGGACATTGTCCGCAGGCACCTACGATCTCATCAGCGGAGCCACTTCCACCACCGGTACACTGGCTTTCACTCATAATCTGCCGACGGGAACACGCCAGACCTTTGCCATCGCCTTGGTCGGCACCACGGTCCGTCTCACCGTCACCGGAGATCCCGCCACGCTGACGTGGACCGGTGCAACCAGCGCGAACTGGGATACGACCACTGCGAACAACTGGAACGGAGCTTCGCCCAACACCTTCTCGGCGAATGATGCGGTCCTGTTCGATGACACGAGCACGGTGAACACCATCACCATTCCGTCCGCGTTGTTGCCGCGCACGGCGACGTTCAACAACACCACGCGCGGCTACACCATTGGTGGTTCCGACCCGGCGGTGGCTGCCATCGCGGGCGGGCAACTGGTGAAGAGCGGCAGCGGCGCGCTCACGCTCACTGGAACAAACTCTCCCTCCGCGACCACCATCGGCTCTGGCTCCACGATCACCTTTGCGAATGATTCCGCCAACACGGCCGGCCTCGGCACCGGCGTCATCATGCTCAATGGCGGGACCGTCACGATGTATGACAACGCGAGCACCTACAACAACGCGACGCTGAATCTCGTGATCCCCGCAGGACAAACCGGAACGGTGAATGCGGATTCGCGCTGCGATTTCTATGGCACGCTTTCCGGAGGTGGGACGTTCAATTTCCGCACGCCGTGGGTGCGCACCACGTTGTTCACGGATTGGTCGGCGTTCACCGGTGTCATCAATGTGACCACCGATACGGATGGCGGTGATTTCCGGATGGGCACCAGCTACTATTTCCCGGGTTTCCCGCAGGCCTCCGTGAATCTCTCTGACCGCGTCTCCGCTTATTATGTCGGCACGCTGTCACAGGGCGCGGGCACGACGATTGAAATCGGGGAGCTAGCAGGGGGGGCGCTATCGAAGTTGATGGGGGGTGCCACGGGTGGCCGCAATTTCACCTACCGCATCGGTGGCAAGACTTCCGCCGCCAATGAAGTGATCTTTGCAGGTGGCATCGCGGAACAGAACACCGGCACCATCACGAGCTTCGTGAAAACCGGTGCGGGCACCTGGACCCTCGGCGGCATCTGTTCCTGGAACGGCGGCACCACGGTGGAACAGGGGACTCTGAAAATCAGCGGCTCGGTCACCTGCGTGGCGGCTACGAATGTGAATGCCGGAGCTGCGGTGGTGCTCGCGGGTGGCACACTGGCCTCCGATGCGCTGAACATCGCCGTGGGAGCGAATCTCTCCGGCTACGGCACCATCAAGGGGGACTTTAACAACGGCGGCACGGTGACCTGTGGCAGCGGGACGATCAACGTAGTGGGGGATGTGGTGAACGATGGTGTCATGCGTTTCACCGGCAGCGGGCGGCTCAGCTCACAGGGGAACTTCGTCAACAACGGCATCCTCGATCTGCTGACCAGCGCCAGTGTTCTGCCCGCCAATCTGGTCAACAACGGCGTGGTGATCGATTCGAGCCAAGCCAAGGTCAGGTCTTATCAGAAATCGGGAGTGTCATTCACACTCACGGTCAACTCCTACACCGGTCACACCTACAAGCTCCAGCGGTCGCAGGGCCTCGTGGCGAATGGCTGGCAGGATGTGGGGGCGGTGCAAAACGGAGTTTCGCAGGGCGATGGAACACCCACCACGCTGACCTTCAGCGACACCAACGCGTCCGGCGCGAAGTGGTTCTATCGGATCGTGGTCGGGCCGTGAACCAAGGAGCAGGGACATTGCTTCCAGCTATGCCATTTTGCGCTGCGCGGGCTATTGGACCTTCCGCATTCCTGTCCCGTTTTTCAAAACCGCTTTAGTCAAAGAACGGGACAGGAATGTCCCTGCTCCTTGGGTTCACCGGCGTGCCTGCTCCTTCGGCTTGCCGCATCCGCAATCCTTGCCACAACCGCCACCGGTTTTCTTCGGGCCGATCAGGCGGACGCAGAAGATCAGCAGGGTGATGGCGACGACGCCCAGCGCGACGATGGTTTGCCAGTGGGGCATGGGAAGCAGGGGTGAGGGTTCAGTGGAAGCCGAGCAAATGCCCGCCCTGATACACGATCAGCGACGCAACATACGCGAAGACGCTCATGAACGCGAATTGTCCGGCCGCCCATTTCCAAGAGCCGGACTCGCGCGTGACCACCGCCGAGGTAGCGAGGCACTGGAGGGCGTAGACATAGAAGACCAGCAGTGAAATCACGGACAGAGGGGTGAACAGCGGACGTCCGTCCGGCCAGGTGGCGCTGGCAATCTGCTCGCGGATTTGTTCCCGGACTGCCTGTTCGTCATCGCCTTCCTCCACGTGGAAGATCACGCCCATGGTGGTGTTGAAAGTTTCGCGGGCGGCGAAAGAGGTGAGGATGGCGGTGCCGGTGCGGCCATCAAAGCCCAGCGGCTTGACCACCGGTTCGATCAGGGCACCCACGCGCCCGATGGCGCTGTGGGCGAGCTGCTCGCTTTTGTCCTCACTGTTGCTTTTCGGGAAGGTCTGAAGCGCCCACAGCAGGATGGAAATGCCAAGGATGAGGGTGCCGGCTTTTTTCAAGAAGGCCATCGCGCGGTCGCCCACATGGCGGAAGATGTAGCTCCACTGCGGGCCGCGGTAGAGCGGCAGCTCCAGCATGAAGTGGTTCGGCTGCTTGTCCGGTCCGAGGCGGCCGCGCAGCACGCGGGCCACCACGAAGGCGGACAGCGTTCCCAGCACGTAGAAGCAGAACAGCACCGCTGCCTGCTTCCAGGTGCCTTCCTTGCCATCCAGCAACAGCGGAATCAGCAGGAAATACACCGGCAAACGTGCGGAGCAGCTCATCCAGGGGGCGACAAAGATGGTCACCAGGCGCTCCTTCGCGGAATCGATGGTGCGGGTGGCCATGATGCCGGGAATGGCGCAGGCGTAGGAGCTGAAGAGCGGCAGGAAGGCCTTTCCGCTCAGCCCCGCTTTCGCCATCAGACCGTCCATCAGGTAAGCGGCGCGGGCCATGTAGCCGGAACTCTCCAGCAGGCCGATGAACAGGAACAGCAGCACGATCTGTGGCACGAACACCACGACGGCACCCACACCGGGAATCACGCCATCCACGATCAGCGATTGCAGGTCGCCCTCGGGCATCTTCGCTCCGACCCACTTGGCGAGATCTCCGATGCCGCCACTGATGAGGTCCATCGGGATCTTGGCGAACGAGAAGATCGCCCAGAAGACCGAGAACATGATGACGATGAAGGCGATCCAGCCGAAGACCGGATGCAGGAAGAACTGGTCCAGCTTGTCGGACAGCGTCTGCTGGTGCTCGCCGGGACGGCGGGCGGCCAGCTCGCAGAGGCGGCTGATCATGTCGCGGCGGCCGGTTTCCGGGTCGTCGGAGGCATGGAGCCACGGGCTTTCCGCGGCGGGCGGGAAGGGGTGGCGGATGGCTTGCTTCAGGTCGACGAGGCCCTTGCCCGCGTTCGCCTGGATCGGCACCACCGGTACGTTGAGTTCCTCGGAGAGCTTCGCGGGATCGAGCCGCAGGCCCTGCTTCTCGGCCACGTCCACCATGTTCAGCGCGATCACCACCGGCACGCCCAGCTCGATGGTCTGGAGGACGATGTTGAGCTGGCGCTCCAGGCTGGAGGCATCCACCACGCAGATGGCGAGATCGGGCTTCGGCGTTCCTTCCAGCTCGCCGACCAGCGCGTCGCGCGCGATTTTCTCGTCCGGAGAGGTGGAGCGCAGCGAATAACAGCCCGGCAGGTCGAGAATCCTCAGCTTCTGGCCGTGGGGGGTGAACATTTCGCCCGATTTCACCGCTACGGTCACCCCGGCGTAGTTGCCCACGTGGGCGGCGGATTTGGTGAGGGCGTTGAAGAGAGTCGTTTTCCCGGCGTTGGGATTGCCCACGAGGGCGACGGTTTCGAGGGAAGGAGCGGACATCGGGAAAATGGGGGCGCGGAGAAAGCCGCGGCTCGGGTCAGGAAACGGGAGCCACCAGCACCTGCTCCGCCAGCTCGCGGCTGATCGCCATGCGGGTGCCGCACACGGAACAGATCAGGTTCCGGCCGCCGGAGAGCTTGCGGACCTGGATCTGCTCGCAGAACCCGAGATCGCGGAGGCGGTCGCACGAAGGGCCGCTCAACAGCTTGATCCGCAGGTCACAGCCCACACTCGCCTGATTCAGCGTCATTGCGCTGTCCGCGGCTAGGTCGTTGGCGAGCGCTTGTGGCATGGGGTCGGGGAAGGATCACCTATTGAGACGCTGTTGCAATACGAAAATCCGGTCGCCCGGGTGAATTTTCCGCCCCGCTTTTCCGGTGTTTCCAAGGGAGACGGTTGGATGACCGGACCGGCAAAATGCCCGCCTTTCCACTTGGATTTCCCTTGTCCTGTCAGCAATCTCCCGGCGATCCATTTGTCTACTCCATGTCATTGACCGTCTCTCCTCAATTCAAGCCGGTGCTAGACCCCGGTTTCGTCCCCGCCGTGTTGTGGAACCGCGCCTACGCCGAAAAGGCGGCCAAGGATGCCGGTGCCCGCACTCTCGATCTGGCGCTCGTCCGCCAGGATGGCACGGCTTTCCGCTGGTCCGGCAAGGTGCTTTCCGCCGGTGGCGAAAACGATGCACTGACCCGCAAGTACGTCGAGCGTCTCGCCAAGTTCCTGCTCTGGCAGAAAGGTGGCAGCCGCTTCCTGATCGCCGGTGCCCCGGATGTCGCCGAGGCTCTGACCGAAATCTACGCTCCGGAAGGCCTTCGCAAGTTCGACCGCGAGTTCATCGGCACCAAGATCTTCGGTGAGCCGATCACGGTCACCGCCGTGGCCTCCGCCGCCGAGCTGCCCGAGGAAAACGGTGGCGCGATGTCGCTGGGCCGCAATCTCGGCGGCTGCCGCATCGGCTTCGACCTCGGCGGTTCCGACCGCAAGTGCGCCGCGCTGATCGATGGCGAGGTGGTGTTCTCCGAGGAAGTCGTGTGGGACCCGTATTTCCAGAGCGATCCGCAGTATCACATCGAGGGCATCCACGATTCTCTCCAGCGCGCCGCCGCGCACCTGCCGCGCGTCGATGCCATCGGGGGTTCCTCCGCGGGCGTTTACGTGAACAACGAAGTCCGCGCCGCCTCGCTTTTCCGTGGGGTCAGCGATGAGGATTTCGAAAAGCACATCCGCGGCGTGTTCTTCACGCTGAAGGATCGCTGGGGTGGCATCCCCTTCGAGGTGGTGAACGACGGTGAAGTCACCGCGCTGGCCGGCTCGATGGGCCTCAACTCCAACCAGGTGCTCGGCGTGGCGATGGGGACTTCCCAGGCCGCCGGTTACGTCGATGCCAAGGGCCACATCCTGCCCTGGCTCAACGAGCTCGCCTTCGCGCCGGTCGATTACCGCGATGACGCTCCGTCCGACGAGTGGTCCGGTGACATCGGCTGCGGTGCACAGTATTTCTCCCAGCAGGCCGTCGCCCGCCTCGCTCCCGCCGCCGGTTTCGATTTCGGCAAGATGCCGTTCCCGGAACAACTCGTGAAGGTGCAGGAAGCGATGAAGGAAGGCGATCCGCGCGCCGCGCAGATCTACGAAACGATCGGTGTCTGCTTCGGCTACGCCATCGCCCACTACGCCGAGTTCTATGACATCGCGAACCTCCTCATCCTCGGTCGCGTGACCTCCGGTGAAGGCGGCCAGATCATCATCGATGAAGCGGAAACCGTGCTCGCCAACGAGTTCCCGGAACTCCGCATCAAGCTGGTCGTGCCGGACGAGAAGACCAAGCGTCACGGCCAGGCCGTCGCCGCTGCCAGCCTTCCGGCCGCCGCGGTCTGATCCATCCTTTCGCAAGCACCCCGTCCGATCCGCCGGGCGGGGTGTTTTGTTGTCAGGGATTGAATGGGCCGGAGTGATCGTGATACTTCGGAAGCATGAGTTCAAAAGGGCGGGTGATCGCGGGATGCGGATTGCTGTTCGCGATCTTCGGCTGGCTTTGTTTCCAAGCCGGAAAAAAGAGCGGGAACTCGTCACCTTCGCCGGGCTCGGCCGACAGCGGGACCCGGAGGCCGGCTCCGGCCATGGATCCCGATCTGGAAAACGATCCGACTTATCGAGCGGCCATAGCGTACGCCGAACGCAAGACCCGGGAGGCGGAGGAGATGGGCCTGAGCTACCACGAGCCTCAGGCCCGGCATGCGCTGCTGTCTTCCGACCATCGGGTGACCAAGGCCGCGCTGAAGGAGGCGGGAGTTCCGGAATCGAAGGAACCGGAGATTCAAAAATTGCTGGATGATGTCTCGAAGGAGATGGAGCGAAGCATCGCCGTCCGTGCCAAACTGAACGAAACGAAATCCGATCCGGCGAGAGGGATCGCGGTTTACGAGATTCCGGCGGATCGTGATCGAGGGGACAAGATCCTCGAATCGCTGGGTCAGGAATTCACCCGCTTGACCGGTCCTTCCAGTGCGAAACTGCTGATGTCGGCTTTGCGGCCGACCCAGCAATTCGGTTGGTATGGGAAGCTGGATGTGGAGGTGAAATTCCAACCGCAACCCGATACGATCCAAGCGGACAAGCTGGAGGCGGTATTCACGTGCCGGGACCCGGAGACCGGGACCGTGATTCTCGGGGGATCATCCGACATGGATCACTTCCGGGAATCGTTTGGTGACTCCTTCAAAACGATCCGCTGAAACGCGCCGCCCCATCTAACAATCCTTCACCACGATCTCGGGGAATGTTCTGGAGAGCGTGGTGAGATCCGCGGCAGTGAGTGACTTCAATCTTGCGTCCCAGGTTTTCAGTTCCGCGGGAGTGGAAATGGAAAGCAGATCGGCGGCGGCTTTCTCGCAAATGGAAAGCATGTCGTCTCCGGGGTTCCAGACCTCGTCCTGGGAGGTGTTCGCCGACAGGACGTTTTCAAAGCCCTGGTCGCGGAGTTGATTCATCAGCTCCTGTGCCTGATAGCCTCCGAAATTCCGGCAGGCATTCACGTGGACGGGCAATTGCTTGGGATCGATTCCGGGATAGGCGGACGAGATCGCTTTGCAGATTGTCGAGACCAGCCGGTCCACGATGCTGGAGGAGGGATTGCCCTGCCAGTAGGGCATGGGGACGAGTTGTCTGCGGCTCTCGTGGAAAGGATGACTGAGGAGGTAGGGATTCAGGACGATGCCCGAAGGTGCGGGCAGGGCTCCGGCGTTCTTCTTCATGAACTCCAGCGTCAGGTAGGTGGCCAGATTGTAGAGAGCCAGCGTGCCACCGGCGGGAGTGGTGGTCACCAGCTTGATCTCCGGAATCGAAGCTGCCTGTTCGGCATCCGCTGCAAACCGGTGGATTTGTTCCTCCACCAGACCGCTTTCCCAATCGGAGATCTGGCGATAGTCGCTTTCGATGACAGCCTGATACTCACCCAGATCCTTGAGGCGGCGGGAGAGATTGCCGGTATCCGCAGGAGTGCCGCCACCGGAATACAGCAGGAACAGATCCCCATCGGCATGGCCGGTGGAGTTGCTTTTCCGATATTCGACTTTCCTGGCGGTGCCTTCTCCCGCGCCTCTGCCGGTGGTTCCGGCGATCATCAGGTTCCTGACGCGGTGTTGCTTCAGGAAATCGATATATGGCTGTGGCAGCGCAAGCAGCTTGATCCACGCGACGGCGGGTGCCACCGAACCATCGTAGCCGAGAGTACTATAAGCCTGGTAGCCGTGATCGCGGGCGCCTTCCAGAATCGTGGTGATCTCCTTCACCGTGTCGCACGACACGAGGAACTGCGCCGGAAGCACCGGAGCCTTCATCACGCGGGACAAATACGGAATGGAAGCGACCCCCGTGGAGAGAATCACGGTATCGAACGGAGTCTCCGCGCCGAGTTCACGGTTGTAGGTTTCCACGGTCGTCCGGACGGAGCGATCGAGGAAGTCCTGGGTGGCCATGACGGGCCTCGGACCACCGCCGGATGCGACTACCTTCCAAGATGGCGCGACTCCGGCGGTGAGATTCTCAAGTGCTTTCACGACGATGTATTCAGCACTCATGCCGCCATCGAGCTCATGGACCCGCAGCCCCTTGTAGTCGGATGAGGTGATGGAATAGCCCGTCAATGTCGACGCATCCGCGACGCGGAAGAAGGTCTGGAACGTCTCGGGGATCGATGTGCCATCCGAGAGCGTCCCGCCCAGGTAAATGCCGAAGGCGTGGAGAAGGGCATAACCGGGAACGGTCCAGAGTGCTTTCTCCTCAAGTTGATATCGCCCGCCCGGTGCGATGGTGATGCTCGCGGCCATCGGGACGGAAAGACGGAAGGTCGCCGCGGGATCGGAAATATCCCGCAGTGAGACATGCAGTTCTTTGAGGGCGACGGGAGCAGATGACGGATTGACGACCTCGATCCCGAGGGAGACGGTTTCGCCTTTGGCACAGGCACTCTTTCCCAAGGCCTTTTTTCCGGTCGAAAAAGAAATCGCCGGTCCCTCCGTCAAACCCAGCACCAGCCGCGGCAACGCGCACGCCGCTCCGGCAAGTCCTCCCACGCCAACGAATCTTCTTCGCGAATACATGGGAGGTATGTCGGCCATCGGATGGATCAATCCCGCCGTTGTTCGCCAGCCGGGATTTCCCGTCGTACGGTGGCGGAAGCACGTCGGCCGATCTGGGGATCGCTTTGGCTGTCCTCACCGGTTTCCACCCGGCCGGCGTAGCGGCGGGCGAATTTCGGAGCTCCTTCGATCGTCATTTCCAGATCATACCATCGGCTGCTGGAGGCGAGATCGAACGGGAGTTGGACGGTTTCACCGGGAGCCAGCAGGCGGACGACCGGCGGCGTGCCGTAAGCGGTATCCGCAAGTGTGACCTTCGCCGGATTCGACGTGTCCTGGTTGGTGAGAGTGAAGACGAGATGGGAAACCGAGCGGCTGCCGTATTCGCAGGCCACCTCCACCATCGGATCGGAAGCATCGCCGCGGTATTCGCGGAAGAAGCCGTTCGGACCGTAGGTGCGGAGATGGTAGTGCGCGTCCTCGAAGGCCTCCACGGGCCAGGAACCGGTCACGCGGTTGCCCGCTTTGACCGCATAGGCCCAGCGTCTCGTCCGCTCGTAAGCGAATTCCGCATCCGTGTAACTGGCGGCATCATCGGGACGGTAACCATTCGGAGCATAGACCTGGAAAGGCGAGCCCGCCGCCTTCGAACCGAATGCCTTGTCGGATGCTTCAAATGCGATCTCGAAGGTGCCCGTGGCGCGGTTCAGCTTTCCTTCGGCGTGGAGCTCGTAGGGCAGGGCGCGCGAGGGACGTCCGCCCGGTTCCTGCTGGGGGAGGAAGGAGGAGCTGTTTGGATTGGCGCGGACATCCGCGATCTCGTCCGCGGTGAGCTTCTTGTAGGTGGTGGGCGCTTCCTTGAACTTCGCGCGATGGATCTGTTCGACCACTTCATCGCGCTTCAGGGGCAGGGGATTCACGTCCCGGGTCCCGTCATGCGGACGGAATGCAGACGTGAGATCGCCGCAGACCGTGCGCCGCCACGCGCTGATGTTCGTTTCTTCGACCGGTTTCGAAAGCTTGTGGCTGAGGAAGGTTTCCAGGAACTGGAGCACCGAGGTGTGGTCGAAGACTTCGGAGCAGGCATTGCCGCCGCGGCTCCACGGGGAAGCGATCACGAGCGGCACCCGGTAGCCGAGGCCGATGGGATTGCCCCGCTCGTCGAACTCCAGCCGCGTGTCCAATCCCTCCGAAGCGGCGCCGCTGCCCGCGAGGTCCGGATGCGGTGGCACGAAGGGAGGGATGTGATCGTAGTAACCGTCGTTCTCGTCGTAGGTCAGGAGGAAGATGGTCTTCTTCCAGACCTCCGGATTCTTCGTGAGAATGTCCAGCACCTCGGAGACATACCAGGCGCCATACCACGGTGCGCTCGGGTGGTCGGAGAAGTTCTCCGGAGCCACCAGCCAGGAGACGGCAGGAAGTTTGCCGGTGTCCACGTCCTTGCGGAACTGGTGGAGGACATCCCCGGCAGGTACGGCGACCTCGCGTTCTTCCTGTCCGTCCCGGTAGCGCAGCTTGGTGACCTGCCGTTGCTTCGGGTCGCCGGTGTTGGTGGTGAAGGCGCGCTTGTGGATCGATTGCTCGCGCGGAGTGAGCTTGGCGAAATTCCCGGGGGCGCAACGGACGAGTTCCTCCTCGATCTTCGCGAGTTCCTTGGCGGCCTTGTCGTGTGCCGCCTGCGCTTTTTCAGGGGTCTCGTCGGGTCCGGGTGCGGTATCGAGCTTCTTTCTCAGGACCGCCGCACGGGTCTTGAGCCAGGCGCTGTGGGCCGGATGGAACTCCACATGATATTGGGAGAAATACTCCATCGGGTTGTCGCCGAAGTTGCCGAGCCAACCTTCTTCCGCACCGTGGAAGCCGGTGGCGATGTCCAGTTCGTTCTGGTAGATCTTCCACGGCACGCCGAGGTCTTCCAGGCGTTCCGGGAAGGTGGTCCAATCGGCATGGGAAGAGTGGTCGATCTGGCCGTTGTTGAGGCGTACGCGGGCCTTCGGGTCGCGGGGATCGCGGTTGGTCCCGGTCCAGAGGAACAGGCGGTTCGGCGTGGTGCAGGTTTGCACCGAGCAGAAGTGCTGGTCGCAGATGGTGAAGGCATCGGCGAAGGCGTGGTAGAAGGGAATGTCACGACGGTCATAGTAGCCCAGCGTGAGCGGCATCTCCGCATAGGCCTCGATGCCGGATTCCTTCACCTTCAGCCAGCGGTCGTGCTTGCCCTTGTTGCCGGCCGCGACCTGTGAACCGCGGTCATGGGGCAGGCAGCTCATCCAGGTGGCATTCGATTCGTGGATGTTCAGACCGAAGGGCGCGTAGGTGTCACCCTTCGCATTGGTCTGGAGAAACACCGGATTGCCATCGGGCAAGGTGATGGCCCGTGGGTCCTCGAAGCCACGGACCCCGCGCAGCGCGCCGAAGGCGTGGTCGAACGAGCGGTTTTCCTGCATCAGGATCACCACATGCTCCGCATCCAGGAAAGTGCTGCCATCCGCGGGCTGGATCTCCAGCGCCTTCAGGATGGACGTGGGGATCGCGGCGAAGGTGCCGACACCGCCCGAGAGCATGGCGGCGTGCTTGAGGAAGTCGCGTCTGGAAAACATGGCGGACAAGGGATCGGACAAAGGAGTCCTGCCACGTAATCGCCGTCTTTCCGGGATATTTCAATCCGCGGGGCGAATTTGCGATTTGGACAGGGAAAGATGGCTGATCGACAAGTCCCGTTACGGAGCCTCCGGAAGGGTGAAACTGACGTTCTTCACCCCTGCCCGCGTGCATTGTTCCAGCACCCGTGTGATGGCGGCGTAAGAGGCATCGCCGCTTCCGAGGATATCGGCCGAGGGATCTTCAGGGAGATTCTTCAACAATTCCCCCAGAGACTCCTCAAACTCCGCGGCCGGGATGGTGGTTCCATTCAGTCGCAGCCGCCAATCGTCCAGAAACTCGATGCGGATGTCCGCAGGCCTCCAGACCTCGTTCGTGCCGGCCGAGGACGATTGCGAGCGGGCCGTCCGCCGCGCCTCGTAGAGATCGCTGCTGGCATTGAGGAAGGTGGCGATCATCCAGCCGCAGAGAATCAATCCGAGGGTGGTGGCGATGACACCGCTGCCCACCAGGGCTTTCAGCACCGCGCGCTTGAAGGGGATCGAGTGCCAGACCGAGCCCGCGGCGACCAGCCATGCCAGCGCGACGAGCAGGTAGCACGCATGATGGAGGGCTGGCAGCGGATGAGGCGTGGAATTCATCTGGGAACCGGGGAAGTCGCATGCGTGATGACCCCGGTGGTCGGAGCCGCGACTTCGGGGATTCCGGCGTCCAGACAAGCTTGTTTCACGCGGGTGATCGCGTCTTCCGATGCGGCGGGATTGATGGAGATGGCCACGGACGCCTGGCCGGCCGGAACCTTGAGATCCGCCGCCAATTGCTGCGGCAGGCGTTCCGTCGATACCGTGGTTCCGTTGACGGCCACCCTTTTCGAATCGAGGATCTCGATCCGAAGTTGCTGCCGGGGCTGGCCACGGCGGACTTCCGAGGCGGCATATTGGCTCGCGTTCGAGAATTCCTGGCGGGTCTTGCCCTTGTCGTTGAGCAGGGCGGCGACCACCGTGCCGCCGGCAATGATGGCGAGAGTGCCGGAAATTGAAACCATGCCGAAGAGCACCTTCGGGATACGTCGTTTCCAAGGCACCGAGATCCAGATCAAACCGGTGATCACCAACCAGAGCGTGGCCGCGGCAAGAGACGCCAGCGTATAGGATAACGGCATTGCCGCTTGAATTATCGGGTCACGCTGCCGCTGCCAACTGTGAATCGGGCCAGATTTTCCAATTCGGGGGTCTCCTTCAACCAGTCCAGCGTGGTGGTGGTGATCCACTTTTGCGCGGCGACCGGGAGATGATGCATCAGCGCGTTGCGGCGGCCCGGATCGAGTTCTCCGAAGATGTCATCCATGAGGTAGACGGGGAGTCTGCCGCCGAGTTGTTCCAGCAGTTTTCCCTGCGCCAGTTTCAGCGCGAGGGCGAGCGTGCGCTGCTGTCCTTCGCTGGCGAATTCGGAGGCGGGGAGGCCGTGAAGCCGCAGTTCGAGGTCATCGCGATGTGGACCCACGACCGATTGACGCAGGCGGCGCTCGCGTTCGCGGGCGTGTTCGAGGGCGCTGCGCAGGCAGGTGCCGCCGGAGGGGCGGTAGGAGAGCGTGAGGGGCTCGGCCTTGCCGCTGACTTCGGCTTGGGCGGCCGCAGCCAGAGGCTCGAGGGCGGCGACCAGTTTCGTCCGGCTGAGGGTCAATTCCGTGCCGTGCTCGATCAGGATTTCCTCATAAGCGGCGATCTCCGCCTCATTCGGCCGGCCTTCTTTGAGCAGCAGGCTTTTCGACTTGAGGGCGACCTTGTAGCGCGACCACGCGCGGCGGTAGCCGGGATCGAGCTGGGCTCCGAGGAAATCGAGGTAACGGCGGCGGATCTCGCCGGAGCCGCGGACCAGATCGAGGTCCTCATTGCCCATCCACACCACCAGTCCGCCATCGGCGAGATACTTGGACTGGCCGTCGCGGGATTCGCCATCGACGGTCAATTCCAGCCCTTCCCTGGAAAACCGCACCTTCCGCTCCTGGTCCCAGGTCTCCCCGGCGATGCCGAAATGCCCGGTGCCGACCCGGGCCATGGTGGCCATCCGGCGGGTGCGGGGTGAGTGCAGGCGGGTCAGCACGCAGATCGCCTCGAGGATCGAGGTTTTTCCCTGGGCATTTTCCCCCGTGAAGACGCCGCCCGCCTCCGGAAGCTCAAGGTCGAGACCGGAAAAGCAGCGGAAATCCAACAGACGGAGGGTGCGAACCACGCAGGAGGGCTTTACGTGGGAAAGAGCGTTTTGGCCACGGATTACACGGATTGATCGGATTTTCCGACCACTGCGGGCAGATGGGGCGGGATTTCGGAACCGACCATCCGTTCAAGCCCTGTAATCCGTGATTTCCCAAGCCCTTCTGTTGGATCGGAACGAAATCGGGCGGTTCTCCATTCGGGGTTGAAAACCAAGTCCTCCCGTGCATCCTCGCCGCCCGTCCATGGCAGGCCTTACATTCCAAGCACTTCCCGGCTTCCGCGATTTCTCCCCCGGAGAATGCGCGGTCCGGAACTATTTGTTCGAGACCTGGCGCTCGGTGGCCCGCCGCTTTGGATTTTCGGAGTATGAGACTCCGATTCTGGAGGACACCGCCCTCTACCTCAAAAAGTCGGGCGGCGAGTTGTCTTCGCAGCTCTTCCGCTTCGAGGACCAGGGCGGTCGCGATGTCACGCTTCGCCCGGAAGTGACCGCCTCGCTGGCCCGTCTGGCCGCGCAGCACCAGCGCGATTTCCCGAAGCCGCTGAAGTGGTTCGAGATCGGCCAGTGCTTCCGCTACGAGAAGCCGCAGAAGGGCCGTGGCCGTGAGTTCCACCAGTTCAACGTGGATATTCTCGGCGAGGCCGGTCCGGTGGCCGATGCCGAGCTGATCTCGCTGGCCATCGAGACGATGCTGGCCTTCGGTTTCGTGGAAGGGGACTTCGTCGTCCGCGTTTCCGATCGCGAGGCATGGGTCGCCTTTGCGCGCCAGCATGGGGTGGCCGAGGAACTGATCCCGGATTTCCTGAATGTCGTCGACAAGATCGAGCGCGAGAAGCCCGAGGCGCTGGAAATCAAGCTCCAGTCCTTCGGTCTCACCACCGATCTGGTGAAGGGCTTCATCGCTGATCCAGCGAACGCTTCCGCCGCCTACAACGCGATCAAGGAAGACCTCACTGCGCGCGGTCTCGGCGCGTATCTCGAACTGGATCTCTCCATCGTCCGCGGCCTCGCCTACTACACCGGCGTGGTCTTCGAAGTCTTCGACTCGAAGAAATCGATGCGCGCGGTGGCGGGCGGTGGTCGTTACGACACGCTCGTTTCCACCATCTCGGACGGCGGCGTGGATCTGCCCGCCACGGGCTTCGCGATGGGTGACTATGTCATCCGCAATCTGATCGAGGAAACCACCCACGCCAACATGCAGATGCAGGCCTGGCTCCAGCGCCAGGGTGCCGCGTGCGATGTCTACGTGGTGGTCGCGGACGAAACCAGGCGTGCCAATGCGCTGAAGCTCGTCACCGATCTCCGCCGCGCGGGAGTCTCCGTCGATTTCCCGCTCACGGCTGGCAATGTCGGCAAGCTCTTCAAGCGCGCGGAGCAATCCCGCGCCCGCTTCGCCCTCGTCGTCGGCAACGAATATCCGCAGCTCAAACTGAAGGTCCTCTCCGCCCGCAGCGAAGAATCCGGCGACGCCGACAACGCTGTCGAATGGATCACCGGTCGTTTGCTCGAACCCGACGGCCCGCTGCTGGTCTGAAGAATTTTAAACCGCAGATGGACGCAGATGGACGCAGATTTTTCATTCAAGACAGAAACCGACGCCATTATCGGCGCCGCTTTCGCCGTTTTGAATGAGATCGGCCATGGGTTTCACGAGAAGCCGTATGAAAACGCATTGGTGGTGGAATTCACACAGCGCGAAATATCCTTCGTTCAACAACCACGCTATCCGATGCTTTATCGCGGAGTGAAGATTTCCGAGTTTGTTCCGGATCTCATCGCATTCGACAAAGTCGTGATCGACACGAAGACCATCGAACGGATCACTGATCTCGAAATTGGGCAGATGCTCAACTACTTGAAAATCACCGGTCTTCCTGTCGGTCTCATCCTCAATTTTAAAAACGCCAAGTTGGAATTCCGACGGGTCGTGCGTTCCACTCAATCATTCATCCGCCGTTAACGGTCTTCTTATTAACGTCCATCTGCGTTCATCTGCGGTTCAAATTTCTCCTTCTTTCTCCCATGCGCTCCCATCACTGCAACGAACTACGTTCCTCCCACATCGGCGAAACCGTCACGCTCATCGGCTGGGTGAATACCGTCCGTGACCAAGGCGGCGTCATCTTCGTCGATCTCCGCGACCGTGAGGGCGTGACCCAGGTCGTGTTCCGTTCGGAGGAGAATGCCGAGGCGACCAAGGTCTCCCACAAACTCCGTGATGAGGACGTGATCCAGGTGGTCGGCCGCGTGGCGAAGCGCCTTGAAGGCACCGCCAATGACAGGCTCGCCACCGGTGAGATCGAGATCGTTGCGACCGAGTTGAACATCGTCAACAAGGCGGACGTGCTGCCGTTCCAGCTCGACAAGGAGCTGTCGAACGAGGACCTGCGGATGAAATACCGCTACCTCGACCTGCGCCGTCCGCGGATGAACCGGAACATCCGCCTGCGCCACACCATCACCTCCGCCGCCCGCCGCTATTTGGACGACGCCGGTTTCATCGAGGTTGAGACGCCGATCCTTTCCAACCCGACTCCGGAAGGCGCGCGCGACTTCCTCGTGCCCGCCCGTCTGAACCCCGGCCGCTTCTACGCGCTGCCGCAGGCCCCGCAGCAGTTCAAGCAGCTCCTCATGGTTGCCGGTCTGGAGAAGTATTTCCAGATCGCCCGCTGCTTCCGTGACGAGGACCTGCGCGCCGACCGCCAGCCGGAGTTCACCCAGATCGACATCGAGGCCAGCTTCGTGACGCAGGAAGACATCATCAAGCTGGTCGAAGGCCTGCTTGGCTCGATGTTCAAGGCCGGTCTCGGTATCGACGTGCCGCAGCCGTTCCCGCGCATGACCTACCGCGAGGCGATGGACCGCTTCGGCTCCGACAAGCCGGACACCCGCTACGGCAATGAGATCGTGGATCTCGCCGATGTCTTCGGCGCGACCGAGTTCAAGATCTTCCGCGGCACCTTCGACAACGGCGGCGTGGTCCGCGCGATCAATGCCAAGGGCTTCGCCGGTATCACCACCGGCCAGATGAACCGCCTCAACGAAATCGCCATCCAGGCCGGTCTGCCGGTGAAGACGCTGGCGTTTGTGAAGCTGGAAAACGGCGAGTTCAAGAGCCCGCTGTGGAAGTTCTTCACCGATGCCGAGAAGGAGGCGCTCACCGCCAAGCTCAACATTGAGGAAGGGGACATCGTTTTCTTCGGCGCGGGCAGCCGTGATTCCGTGAGCACCATCCTCGGCCGCGTCCGTTTGGAAATCGCGGAGATGATGGAGCTGACCAAGAACAGCACCGCTTACAATTTCCTCTGGGTCGTGGACTTCCCGCTGCTCGCGCTCGACACCGAGACCGGCAAGTGGGCCGCCGTGCACCATCCCTTCACCCGCCCGAACACGGACGACGTTCCGCTCATGGAAGGCGGCAAGTATGAGGAAGTCCGCGCCGTGGCCTATGACGTGGTGCTGAACGGCTACGAGCTGGGTGGCGGATCGATCCGTATCCACGAAAAGGATCTTCAGGCGAAAATGTTTGAAGTGCTCGGCATCAGCCCGGAGGAACAGCAGGAGAAGTTCTCCCACATCCTCGATGCCTTCCGCTTCGGCGCGCCGCCGCACGGTGGTCTGGCGCTCGGCCTCGACCGCATCGCCATGTTGGCGGCGGGTGAGGACAGCATCCGTGAGGTGATCGCCTTCCCGAAGAACAACAAGGGCGCGGACCTCATGTCCCACAGCCCCTGCCAGGTGGACTTCAAGACGCTTCGCGAGATTTACATCCAATCCACCTACAAGGAGAAGAAGGACTGATCATCCGACTCCGCCTGTCCATTTCGAGCCGGTGCCTCCCGTGGGGGCACCGGCTTTCTTTTTGGGCCGGATTGCGGAAAGCGATGGCTGCTCGACAAAATCCCCGCCGCGTGTTAGATTCGGGGCGTGACCCGATTCCTCCTTGCCGCCGCGTTTTCCGCCCTCTTCGTGTCCTGCGCTTCGCTTGCGCCCGAGGATTCTCCGGGACGTACGCCGTGGTCGAAGAAGGACGAAGGTGCGGAAAAGAACCAGCAGTCCGACGAGCGGGCACTGATCAAGTCGACCGAATACCAGCCGGGCTGGCAGTATTGATGGGATCGTCCTGCGGGACGCTTACTGGAAAACCCGTAGCCCGGGGTTGCAATACGGGCTTGGTGGCGGGCGTAGCGTGCGGGTTCTTTTGACCCGCCTGCTTTTCTGATGAGCTCCGCTGCTGCTTCCGATTCCGTCACCCGCATTTCCTGGCTCGATACCGTCCGCGTCCTCGCGTGCTTCCTGGTGGTCGTCTGCCATTCCACGGACGCCTTTGTTCAGACGCCGGATGGCAGCATTGATGGTGCGGCGGCTTTGTTCGTGAGCGGCGTGCGCGCTTGCGTGCCGTTGTTCGTGATGATTTCCGGTGCGCTGCTGCTGCCGATGCGCGGCACGCCGGAGGAGTTCTTCAAGCGGCGCTTTTCGCGTGTGATCGTGCCCTTCTTGATCTGGGGCGTGGTGCTCGCACTGCTGCCACTGCCGAAAGGGGAGTCGGACTGGGCACCCACCAACATCTTCGAAAAGCAGGTCCACGATCTGCCGCACAGCGCGCCGGGGAAGATCCTCTACAACATCGGGATGCTCCCGATCAATTTCACGAACAGCAACATCCACTTCTGGTTCCTCTACGTCATCCTCGGCCTGTATCTGCTCGTGCCGGTGATTTCACCGTGGGTGCGCCAGGCGTCGGTGAAGGGACTGTGTGCTTTCCTCGGCGTGTGGGTCTTCACCCTGTGTCTGCCGTATCTCCAGCACATCCCCGGCCATGAATGGTTCCCGGCCTTGCAGGGTGAGTGCGATTGGAACTCGCGTGGGATGACTTACTACTTCGGCGGCTATCTCGGTTACATGCTGCTCGGCCATTTGCTGACGCGGCTTCCCGCGTTGTCGCCGGGGAAAGCTGTGCCGCTGGCGATCGGTATGTTCGCGTTGGGATGGACCGCCACGCATCAGGGTTTCCTGTGGACCGTGATGCACAAGACCTCCGGCAAGGACCTTGAGTTCTTCATCGAATTCCTGTCGCCAAACGTGGCGTTGATGACCGCGGCTTTGTTCATCTTCTGCCGCGCCTTGCCATTTCAAGGCAAGGTGGCGTCCGTCATGTCCAGTGCCGCTTCCATGAGTTTCGGCATTTTCCTCATCCACTACTGGATGCTGCTGTGGGTTCGCGACTGGGCGCTGGAAACCACGTTGCCGAAGCTGGGGGCAGGCCTTGCCATTCCCGTGCTGGCGACCGTGACGTTCCTCGCATCATGGGGCATCGCGAAGGTCGTGTCGCTGCTGCCCGGCAAGCGCTGGTTGCTCGGGTGAAACCGTAGTAGCGCAAGTTTTCAACTTGCGGCTGTGGAGAGTCCGCCGCCAGATGCGGTGTAAACGTGGAGTGGCCAGCCCGATCCTATTCTCCTTCCGGGAAGATCGGGCTGCTCCTTGTCGCAAGTTGGAAACTTGCGCTACTTCTTCAGAACGGCTTCGCCAGACCCAGCCATGCGGCGAAGATACCGGCGGCGAGGCAGAGGACCAGCAGCACCGGCCGGGCGACCACGCCACGCTTGGCAAGCGCGGGGGCGGCTCCGAGGAACAGCCACATCACCAGCTTCGCCACCCACCAGTATTGGCCCATCGGCGGCTTCCGCAGCATGGCGAAGCCGATCAGGAGGATCACCAGCAGCGAGATGCCGTGCAGCATGGCGGCCTTCTTTTTGCAGTCCTCGCAGGCTCCGGCGATGATCGCGCCCATCGAGGTGAAGAGGCCGATGACGCCGGCGATGTGGAGGGTCTTGAGAAGGAGCGGGTCCATGGTTCGGGTGGTTGCGCGGCCAGTGTCTCCGCCGCGGCCGGCGCGAGGCAAGGAGGAACCTCGGCGCGGTGGTTCGAAAATCGCGCCCCTTGTCCAATTGCAGTTCCTGGATCCGGTGCGAAAATGCCGCCATGAAGAAAGCCTTCGCCCTCCTTGCCGTGCTCATGTCCGGGGGCTATCTCCTCACGCTCGGCATCGCTCCGGATCCACTTCCGTTCATCGATGAGGCGACAGCTTTGCTTATTTTGGTCAAATCCCTCTCCGTCCTGGGGATCGATATTTCAAGGTTTGTGCCCTTTCTGGGACGCAAAACAAGGGCTCAATCCCCTCCAGAGTCCAGAGCTTCCGGGCAGACTGTCGATATTTGAGGACTTATCGTACTCGCGGGTTTGAAAGATCGGGTGTAAGATCGCGGTAGTTCCGCGGTAATTGCTACGTACCTCGCTTTATGGCTGAAGCTTCTTCCTCCTCTCGCAAACCGGTATTTTTTACCTTCGTCGGCCTCGTCACGATCGGTGCCATGATCGCCATGCCCTTGTTGGCCGGGAAACCGGACGGTGACAAGGTGCCGGATATCGTGCGCTTCGTGGGTCGTTTCCACCCGCTGGTGCTGCACTTGCCGATCGGCATGGTGACGCTGGCGATCCTTCTGGAGCTGACGCGGCTCTTTTCGAAGGGTGAGGACAAGAAGCGTGGAGGTGCCGGTTCTCTCGTGCTCGGTTTCTCCGCCGCTTCCGCCGTGGTCGCGGTGATCCTCGGTTTCCTGCTTTACCAAGGCGGCGGCTGGGACGACTCGAAGCTCGCCGAACAGCACATGTGGCGCGGGATTTTCTTCGCCTCGGCGATGATCGTGACCTTCCTCGCGAAGATGTGGTCGGATGCCGCGGGTGGTTCTGGCGCTTGGTTTGCCAAGGCTTCCCTGCTGGTTTCCACCGCGGTGATGGGCATCGCCAGCCATGACGGCGGCTCGCTGACCCACGGCGAGAACTACCTCACCGAAGAAGCTCCGGCTCCGATCCGCAAGGCGCTCGGCCTGCCGCCGAAGGATGGCAAGGGCGGCTCCGGTGCTCCGGCCGCTTCACCCGAGCAACTGGTCGTTTACACCGATCTGGTCGCCCCGATTCTGGAGAAACGCTGCACCAACTGCCACAACGCCGACAAGTCGAAGGGCAAGCTGCGCCTCGACAGCTACGAGCTGATCGTGAAGGGCGGCAAGAACGGCTCGTCCATCGAGCCCGGTAATCTTGAGAAGAGCCATATCGTCGCCCGCATCCTGCTGCCGAAGGATGACGAGGAACACATGCCGCCCGAGGAAAAGCCGCAGATGGAGGAGCATGAACTGGCCGTCCTGAAGTGGTGGATCGCCTCCGGTGCCGATCCGAAGAAGACGGTCGCCGAGCTCAATCCCCCGGCGGACGTGAAGGTGGCGCTCGCCAAGCTGGGCGGCGGTTCCTCCAAGTCCGGTGCCACTGCCGTGGCCAAGGCTGACGGTGGTGCTCCCGCAACCGGTGCCGCTGCGAAAGGCCCTCCGGCCGATCCGGCGCTGAAGACCCAGGTGGCGGGCTTTTCCAAGGACTTCCCGGGGGCGCTGACCTTCGAGTCCCAGCAATCTCCCTATCTCACCTTCACCGCGGTCTCGCTGCGCGAGCACCTCGATGACAACGCCTTCCAGAAGCTGGCCCCGGTGGTGAAGCACCTGGTGACCGCCGACCTCTCCGCCACCAAGGTGACGGACAAGAGCGTGGCGCTGCTTTCCGGTGCGGAAAACCTGCGGATGGTGCGCCTTTCCGAAACCGGCGTGACCGATGCCTCCATCGACGCGCTGGTGAAGCTGCCGAAGCTGGAATCCGTGAACCTCTACGGCACCGCGGTCACCGACGGTGGCGTGCAGAAGCTGGCCGGCCTTCCGAACCTGAAGCATCTCTACCTGTGGCAGACGAAGGTCACGCCGCAGGCGATCGACGAGCTGAAGAAGAAGCTGCCGAATTGCGAGATCGTGACGGGCGCGTGAAGTAGCGTAAGTTTTCAACCTGCGCACCGTCACGGCTTATCTGGCCGAAGCAGCCCGCGTCACCGCTCGGGCTGCACGCATGCGCAACTTGGAAAGTCGCGCTACTTCTGGCACTTCGGACACCAGTAGGTGGACCGCTGTCCCATCACCGCGTGGCGGATCGGGGTGCCGCAGACCCTGCAGGGCTCATCCTTGCGGTCGTAGACGTAGAGTTTTTGCCGGAAATACCCGGGCTCGCCATCCGACTTCAGGAAGTCCCGGAGGGTGGTGCCTCCCTCCTTGATCGAATCGCTCAACACCTCCCGGATGGTCTGGGTGAGTCGTTTCAAGCGTGACTTTGAAACGGTGTTGGCAGGAGTGTCTGGCAGGATCTTGGCTCGGAACAGCGCCTCGGAGGCGTAGATGTTGCCAACGCCCACGACCGTTTTCGCATCCATGATCGCCAGCTTGATCGGGATCGAGCGTTTGGCGCAGGCACGGACGAGTGCCTCGGCCGTGAACTCGTCCTCCAGGGGCTCCGGTCCGAGATTCCCGAGCAGCGGATGGGCGAGGGGATCGCCGCCGGGAAGATGGAGGACGATGCCGAAGCGGCGCGGATCGTGGAACCGGACCTGGAGGCCGGAGGAAAGCGTGAGTCCGACATGGTCATGCTTCTTCCACGGTTCGGAGGGCGGGACCACCCGCAGGCTGCCGGACATGCCGAGGTGGATCAGCAGCGAGGCCCCGTCCTCGAGATCGACAATGAGATATTTCGAGCGGCGGCGGATGGAGAGGACGCGGCACCCTTCGGCCCGGGAAATCGATTCCGGAATGGCCTCGCGGAGATCGCGGCGGCGGACAATGACCTCGCGGAGGGTGGTTCCGACGAGATGGGGTTCGATGCCCCGGCGGGTGGTTTCGACTTCAGGGAGTTCCGGCACGGATCAGCGGAGGATGTAGAGCAGGACGGCGGCGACGTGGCAGGCGCTGCCGGCGAGGACGAAAAGGTGCCAGATGGCGTGGTTGAATGGCAACCGGTTCCACGCGAAGAAGATCGTGCCGAAGGTGTAGCTGATTCCTCCGGCCACCAGCCAGGCAAGTCCTCCTGGTGGGAGGGCCTTCATCATCGGACCGATGGCGATGACCGCCAGCCAACCCATGGCGATGTAGAGGGCGGTGGACAGCCAGTGGTCCTTTTTCCCGGCAAAGAAGCTCTTGATGATCACTCCGGCGAGGGCCAGGAACCAGACCACTCCGAGCAGCGACCATCCCCACGGACCGCGCAGGGAAACCAGCGTCAGCGGCGTATAGGAGCCGGCGATCAGGAGATAGATGCAGGCGTGGTCGAAGAGCTGGAACAGCGCCTTCAAGCGCGGACCGCTGATGGCGTGGTAGAGGGTGGAGGAGAGGTAGAGCAGGATCAGCGTACCGCCGAAAACGGAAGCGGAAACCAGCTTGTAGGGCTCGCCCTTGGCCACGAGCAGCATGCCGACCAGCGCGGCCACGCTCAGAGCGGCTCCGATGCCGTGGGTGATGCTGCTGGCGAGTTCCTCGCGTGGGGAATCGCACAGTTCGGAGCGGGCGCGGGTACTCATCAATGAGGATTCATCGCCGAAGACGAGGGATTTGTCGAGGTGTCACCCGCTACGTGAACATGCGGGATTCTTCGTACGTAGTTCCTCCTTCAGGAGGGCGTCTTGCGCATTGAGGCTCTGCCAAGCCCTCCTGAAGGAGGAACTACATACAAAGAATAGATCAACTCCGGACCGCCTTCAGCAGGGCCTCGACCTTGCCGAAGTCCTTGATGCCGGGCGAAATCTCCGCACCGGAGGCAACATCGAGCGCCGCCGGACGCACCTGCGCCAGAGCGGCGGACGCATTCTCGGGCACGATGCCGCCCGCGAGAATCACCGGCAGATCCGCATGGCTGCGGACGAACCCGGCCGCCACCGACCAGTCGAAGGTCTCTCCGGTTCCGCCATACACGCCGGGTGCCGGAGCATCGAGCAGCACGCCGGAGGCATGATATTCCTCCGCGCGATCCAGATCGGCGGCAGTGTTCACGCCGAAGGCCTTGAAGAACGGGATGGCCCAGTCTTCCAGAAAGCTGGCTTGCAGGGGCGACTCATCGCCATGGAGTTGCACGGCATCGATGATGCCCGCGCGCACCAATTCGATGGCGTCGTTGATGTCCGGATTCACGAAAACGCCTACCCGGAGGATTTTTCCCTTCAGCTCCTTGAGCCAGGTGGCGCTCTTCGGATTGTGGTAGCGTTTCGACTTCGGCCAGAAATTCACGCCCATCGCCTCCACGCCCAGATCCACCAGCCGTTGTCCGTCTTCGGCGAGGATGACGCCGCAGATTTTCAGGGACGGGATGGCGGGATCGAGGAAGCGTTCGAGAAGCACGCGGGAAAGAGAGAGTGGGCGGGCGGTCCTGCCAAGCGGAAGGTGGGGATTTTTTCGTTGCTGGACACTTGGCAGCCGCCACGCGGGGCTTTTTCCTGATGGGGTGGAAGCGATCCGGATCCGAGGGGCGAGACAGCACAACCTGCGCGGGGTCGATGTGGACATCCCGCGCGGCAAGCTGGTGGTGATCACCGGGCCGAGCGGATCGGGAAAATCGTCGCTCGCTTTCCACACCCTCTATGCCGAGGGACAGCGGCGCTACGTCGAGTCGCTCTCGGCCTATGCCCGGCAGTTCCTCGACCAACTGGAGAAACCGGATGTGGATTCCATCGAGGGTCTGAGCCCCGCCATCGCCATTGAGCAGCGGAGCGGGGGACTGAGCCCGCGTTCGACCGTGGCGACGGCGACGGAGATTTACGACTACCTGCGTGTCTTGTGGGCGGCGGTCGGTGTGCCGCACGATCCCGCGACTGGCGAGCGGCTGGAGCGGATGACTTCCGCGGACATCGTGACGGCCCTATCGGAACTGCCGGAAGGCAGCCGGGTGGTGTTGCTCGCACCGGTGCCCATCGAGGAAGCCGCCGAGCCCGAGCGCCTGCTGGGCGATTTGAAGCGGCAGGGTTTCGTCCGGGTGCGGGTGGATGGCTCGCTTTTGGAAATCGAGGAAGCGGCGGCGTCGTGGCCGGAGCGACCGATCGCCGTTGAAGTGGTGGTGGACCGCTTCGTGGTACGTCCGGGCGGTGAGGCGCGGTTGGCGGATTCCGTGGAAACCGCGCTCAAGATCTGCGGCAGCGAAGCCCGGGCCTCGATCCAGGAAGGGGATCTGTGGAAGGACCTGTCATTCCAGACCAGTTACCGGAATCCGACCACCGGCCTGATCGTGGAGGAACTTTCGCCCCGGCACTTTTCCTTCAACTCCCACTTGGGTGCCTGCGCGGCTTGCGAGGGGCTGGGCACGGAATCGTTCTGCGATCCGGCGCTGCTGATCGGCGATCCGGCGAAGCCGTGGACGGCCGGAGGCATCCGTGGCTGGTGGAAGGAGGGTGCGCCCCGGCACACCCAGTTCAAGCGCGAGGCGGAGGCGATGGGGCGGATGTTTTCCGTGGAGCCGGAGACACCGGTGAACGCCCTGCCGGTAGAGCTGGCGCGCCTTCTTTTCGAAGGTGGCGAACTGGACACCGGCTGGAAGGTGGGTCGTGAAAAAAAGAGCCAGAGGAAGCCCTTCGAAGGACTGTGCCGCGAGGCCGAGCGCAAGATCGGGTTGGCGAAGTCCGAGGCTGCGCGACGCCGGATTCTGCGCGTGATGGCGCATCGGCCCTGCCGTGTGTGTCATGGCAAACGCCTCAAGCCCCAGTGGCAGGCCGTGCGGATCGAAGGCGGCGCTGGCCGCTGGCTCGGCATCCAGGATTTCTGTGGGCTGCCGGTGGACGATGCTTTGGTTTGGATCGACGGCATCGTCATTGATGCGGCGAGGCTCGAGATCTGCAAACGATTGGCCGATGACGTGCGGAAGCGCCTTTCGTTTCTGGAGGAGGTGGGTCTCGGCTATCTCGGGCTGGATCGGACGAGCAGCACGCTTTCCGGCGGGGAGGCCCAGCGTATCCGGCTGGCGACACAGCTCGGTGCGGGCTTGTCCGGCGTGCTCTACGTGCTGGATGAACCGAGCATCGGCCTGCACGCGGCGGATACCGCCCGCTTGATCGGCGCTCTCAGGCGGCTCCGTGATCTGGAAAATACGGTGGTCGTCGTAGAACACGACGAGGAGATCATCCGCGCCGCCGACCGCGTGATCGACATGGGGCCGGGCGCGGGCGTTGAGGGCGGTCTCATCATCGGGCAGGGCGAACCGGACACGCTGGCCTCGCCCACCGGCCAATGGCTGCGCGGTGAAATCCCGCCGTATCCGAACGTGCCTGTCACCGGCTTGCCTTTGGCTTCATTGGTGATCCGCGGCGCGCGCGAGCACAATTTGAAGGGGATCGATGTGACCCTGCCCCTCGGCCAATTGGTCTGCATCACCGGACCCAGCGGCAGCGGCAAGTCCACGCTGGCGGATGACATCCTGCGCCGCGTGCTGGCCCGCCATTTCAATGGCGCGGGCGACGTGCCGGGCAAGCACGATGCCATTGAGGGACTGGAGGAAATCGGGAAATTCGTCGTCGCCGACCAGTCGCCGATCGGCCGCAGTCCGCGCTCGAATCCCGCGACCTTCACCGGAGCCTTCGACCACATCCGCGAGCTCTACGGCAAGCTGCCGCTCTCGAAGCAGCGCGGTTACGGCGCGGGTCGTTTCAGCTTCAATACCGCGGGCGGTCGCTGCGAACGCTGCGAGGGCGCGGGACGGCTCAAGATCGAGATGAATTTCCTGCCGGACGCCTGGGTACCGTGCCAGGCCTGCGGTGGCCGGCGCTTCAACCGCGAGACGCTGGAGGTCACCTTCAAGGGCAAATCGATCGCCGATGCGCTGGATCTGCCGGTGGCGGAGGCACGGACGTTTTTCGGGGCGGTGCCGAAGCTGCGCGTCCTACTGGAGATCCTGACGGACCTCGGGCTCGGGTACGTGAAGCTCGGTCAGGCGGCGAATACTCTCTCCGGCGGCGAAGCCCAGCGGCTCAAGCTAGCCGTGGAACTGGCGAAGCCGCAGGCTCCGCACACCCTGTATCTCTTCGACGAACCGACCACCGGTCTCCATTTCGGCGATGTCGAGCGGCTGCTGGCAGCGTTTTTCCGCCTGCGGGACGCCGGACACAGCGTGATCGTGGTGGAGCACCATCTGGACGTGATCGCCGCGGCCGACTGGGTGGTGGACCTCGGGCCGGGCGGGGGAGTCCACGGTGGCACGCTGGTGGGTACGGGAACTCCGCGCCAACTGGCCGGAATCCCCGGCTCGCCCACCGGAGTGGCCTTGGCGCGGCATTTCGCGCAACTTCGGAAAAACAAATCTTAATACCGGTAACGCTCCATGAATGAAGCCTCCGAACCGGTGAATGCCGCAACCGATCTCTCCCCCTCCGCGACCGCTTGGCGTTCGTGGTTGGTGGAACATGGCCCGCGCCTGTTGCTTTTCGCACGCCAGCAGACCCGCTCGAACGAGGATGCCCAGGACATCCTGCAGGACGCGCTGGTGAAGCTGGTGGACAAGCTCAACAGCGGGGAATTCGTCGGCGGGCAGGACGCCTGGCTGCCCTACCTCTACACCGCCATCCGCCGCCTCGCCATCGACCTCAGCCGCCGCGACGACCGTCGCAAGCGCCGCGAGGACACGGTGGGGGTGGAAATTGAAAGCGACCAGAAGGACGCGTTCCACCCGTGGTTCGAAAGCGAGGCCTCGGATGACGAGACCCGCGCCCTGCTGGAAGCCGGACTCAAGGAGCTGCCGCCGAAATTCGCCGAGGTGATCGTCATGAAAATCTGGGGCGAACGCACATTTGCGGAAATCGGCGAATCTCTCGGAATTTCCCAAAACACGGCGGCCTCCCGGTATCGCTACGGACTTGAAGCCCTCAAACGAAAACTCGGCGGCGCCCGCCGCAAAGGTGACCTTTCCATCTGAACATCCATGAACGACGATCTCCACGATATCGAAGCATGCCTGGCCTCCCTGCGTCCGGCCGTGCCCGACTCGGCGTTGCTCGCACGGCTCGAACAGGCCGCACACGGATCGCTGGTCCGTCCCACCGCCGAGGAAATGCGGATAGAGGCTCTGCTCGGCGGCCACGAGCCGCTGACGCTGCCTCCGGATCTGATGCGTTCGCTCGAGGGGATCGTGGCCAACGCGCCCTTCCATGTGGACGAGAAGATCGTGATGTTCACCAAGCCGAACGCCGCTGCGTCTCCGGTCCGCCGCTATCGCCCGATGGCGGCCGCTGCCGCCGTCGCACTGCTCGGCGGTCTCACCGCGCTGATGATGCCCGCGGGCAAGACCACTTCCACCGGTCCGGGCCGTGTTGCCAGTGCTCCCGTCACCTCCAACAACGACCGCGTGGCTCCCGCTTCCTTCTCGCCCTCCGGCTACGGCCGCGACGTGCAGGACGCCAAGGACGAGGGCGTCGTGTGGAAGAACGGCCGCCCCTACCGCGTGATGCGCGCCACCTACATGGAAAAGGCCAGCTTCACCAATGCCGAGGGCAAGAAGGTGGAGATCGAACAGCCCCGTGAGGAACTGATCCTCGTTCCGGAAAAAATCGATTGATCAAAAATAGATAAAAACGGCCTGCTACGACGCTCCTAGTATGTCAACGATGAAAACCGCGAAACACGCCATTCTTTCCGCCAGCCTCGCTGCGCTGGTGACTCCGGCTTTTGCGATCGAAGCCCCGCCGGACGAAGTGCCGGCCATCCAGGTGCCGCGCGAGGAACCATCACGTTCCACGCCAGCGGACAATCAGGAGCAACCGGGCAAATCCCCGAGCCGGCTTCTTGGAATTCCCAAGGAGTTCAAAGATCCCGCCGCTCCCGCTGCACAGGCCACCGCCTATCTCGGTCTCGGCAGTGGCACCGTGCCGGACATTCTCTCCGCCCACATCGGCCTCAAGCCGGGCGAGGGCGTGATCGTCCGCTCGCTCGATCCCACCGGTCCGGCCGCCAAGGCCGGGTTCGCCGTCAACGATGTGATCCTCAAGGTGGACGGCAGGACCGTCGCCAGCCATGCCGAACTCTCCGGCCAGGTCGGTGCGAAGAAGCCCGGTGATGAAATCGCCATCGACTTCATCCACGCGGGCAAGTCCGACAGCCGCAAGGTGATCCTGGGCACCCGCCCGGAAACCGAACTCGGCATGGTGCCGAACGAACAGCCGTCCATCGACCGCTTCTTCCAGGGCATGCCCCAGGACCAGGCCAAGCGCTTCCGCGAATCGCTCGAGCGCGGCGTGCGCGGACGTGCCGGAATCCATGATCCGTCCGCTGATCCGAACCTGGACATGAATGTTCCGGAGATCGACCAGGTCGTGCGTGAAATGCAGAACCGCATGCAGAAGATGCTCGAGGGCAATGCCGGCGCGGATGCATCCGCGGCGAAGGAATTCAATCTCAACAGCGAGAGCACCGTCCGCCTGATGGACGACCAGGGCTCCGTGGAAATCAAGAGCAAGAACGGCGCGAAGGAAGTGAAGGTCTTCGACAAGAGCGGCTCGGTGGTCTGGTCCGGCCCATGGGAGACCGACAAGGATCGCGAGAAGGCTCCGCAAGACGTCCGCTCACGGGTGGATGCGCTCAAGCTCGACATGAATTTCAAAGGCGGCGGACTCCGGCTCCAGTTCGGCTCCCGCGCTCCTGATCCGCTGCTCGACCAGTGAGCCGGTAACTTTCTCAGGGAGGCAAGGAAAGACACCCGCGTCCGGTTCGCCGGCGCGGGTGTCGCATTTTATCCACTGCATTCTCTGACCACGGATTTCACGGATTCAACGGATTTGGAAAAGTGAACAGCAGATTTCACAGATGACGCTGATTGAAGAGAGCCTTCCCCAATCAGCGTCATCTGTGAAATCTGTGGTCCTTTTGCCTCTCTTGATTCAATCCGTTGAATCCGTGAAATCCGTGGTTAAAAACGATCGGTTCTCAGCAGATAAATTTCAGTTCCGGTTTCCAACAGCCGCGTCTAGCTTCGCCGCGTGTCCGACGCGCCGATGATCGAAACGAGGAATTTGCACCGCAGTTATCTTCTCGGGAAGAAGCTGGTGGAAGTGCTGCATGGCATCGATCTGAAGATCGCGCGTGGCGAGAAGGTCTTCCTCTGCGGACCCAGCGGCGCGGGCAAGTCCACCTTGCTCTACACGCTCGCCGGCCTGGAGCGCCCCGAGCAGGGCTCGGTCCATATCAACGGTCAGGATCTCTACCTGATGGGGGATCGCGATCAGTCGCGCTTCCGCAACGCGCACATCGGTTACGTCTTCCAGAACTATCACCTGCTGCCGGAGCTGACCGCTCTGGAGAACGTGCTGGTGCCGGGCTTGCTCGGAAAGAAGGACCAGCAGGCCGCCGCTCTGGCAGCGTTGGACCGCGTGGGTCTCGCCAATCGTGCGGATCATCTTCCTGCGGAACTTTCCGGCGGCGAGCAGCAGCGCGTGGCGATCGCCCGTGCCATCGTCAACGAGCCCAAGGTGCTCTTCGCCGATGAGCCCACCGGCAATCTCGATTCGAACAACAGCAAGCAGATCATGGAGATCCTGCTGAACCTCGCCACCGAGCATGGCGTGACCCTGGTGGTGGTGACCCACGACGAAAACATCGCCGCCAACGGCGACCGCAAGCTGGTGATCCGCGACGGGAAGATTTGGTAAACGCGTCGCGCTTCGTTACTTCAACGCCTCCAGCTCCTCCCACCGCGCGTAGAGCTTTGCGGCATCTTCGCGGGCAATTTCCAGACGGTTCATCGTTTCCGGAATCTCGGCGAAGCGGTTCATCTGGAAGTCCGGGTCGTTGAGGATGGCTTCGATGTCAGCGACCTTTTCCTCGGCGAGCAGGATGGCATCCTCCATGCCTTCGAGCTCCTTCTTCTCCGCCATCGTCAGCTTGCGCGGCTTCGGTGGTTCCACCGCTTTCTGGCGTGCAGCGGCTTCGCGAGCGGCTGCTGCCGCGAACATCTTGTCGCGTTGCTCGCGCGCCTGCCGCTTCTCGAGATAGTACGAGTAGTTGCCCGGCTGGACGACGATGCCGTCTTCTTCAAACGCCACGATCTGGTCGCAGATGCGGTCGAGGAAATAGCGGTCGTGGGAAACGACGAGCACGCTGCCATCGAAGTCCGCGAGAGCTTCCTCCAGCATGCGCAGCGAGGGCAGGTCGAGATCGTTGGTGGGCTCGTCGAGCACCAGCAGGTTGCCGCCGGTTTTAAGCACCTTCGCCAGCATCAGGCGTGCGCGCTCGCCACCGGAGAGAAGATCGACGCGCTCGTTGATGCGCTGGTCGTTGAAAAGGAACCGCCGCAGGTAAGCGCGGGCACCCAGCGTCTGGTTGCCGAACTGGAGCTTCTCGTTGCCGTCGGAAATCTCATCGAGCAGCGAGCCGGTGCCGTCGAGCGCCATGCGGGTCTGGTCGATGTAGTTCACGCGCACCTTCTTGCCGAGTTCGGCCATGCCTTCGCTGGGCGGGATCTGGCTGAGGCAGAGTTTGATGAGCGTGGTCTTCCCGACGCCGTTGCGACCGACGATGCCGGTGCATTGGCCGGGACGGAGCGACAGCGTGAGATGACGAAACAGCCAGCGCGGATTGGCCGGGGTGCCGACGTTGATGCCCGCACTCTCCAACTCGACAACGGTATTGCCCAGCTCCGGCGGGGGAGGAATGAGAAGATCCATCTCGCGCTCTTCGGGCGGCGCTTGGAGGCCTTCGATCTCGTAGAACTTGTCGAGGCGGTGGCGGGACTTCGTGCCCCGCGCCTTCACGCCGGAGCGCACCCATTCCAGTTCCTCGCGGAGGAATCGCTGGCGGCGGCGTTCGGTTTGCTCGGCGATCTGGTTACGGATCGCCTTTGATTCGAGATAGGCGGTGTAGTTGCCCGGATGGGAGAACGCACGTCCTTGGTCGATCTCAATGATGCGCGTCGCGATCACATCGAGGAAGTAGCGGTCGTGGGTGACGAAGATCACCGCACCGGGGAAGCCCTTGAGGAAATCCTCCAACCAGCGGATCGACTCGGAGTCGAGGTGGTTGGTCGGCTCGTCGAGCAGCAGCAGGTCCGGCTGCGAGACCAGCGCGCGGCACAGGGCGACGCGGCGCTTTTCCCCGCCGGACAGCGGACCCACCGGAGCTTCCAAAGATGCGGTGCCGAGAGCGGTCGAGATCGCCTTGATGCGGGCATCGAGATTCCAGCCGTCGGCGTGCTCGATGAGGTGCAGCAGCTCGGCCAATTCGGCATCGCTGCCCTCGCCATGCTCATAGCGGCGGATCGCCTCGACCAGGTCGGCGGCACCGGCGGCGATGTTTTCGTGGACGCTGAGAGTCGGATCGAGTTCGAATTCCTGCGGCAGATAGCCGACGCGGATGCTGCGGCGCAGCGAGAGATCGCCGGAGTCCGCCTGCTGGGCACCGGTGAGAATCTTCAGCAAGGAGGTCTTGCCGCAACCGTTGCGACCGACGAGCCCAACTTTCTCGCCGGCGGAAACGGCGAGCGTCACCCCGTCCAGCAGGGTTTGGTATCCGTAGGACAGGCGGAGTTCGTTGGCGGAGAGGAGGGCGGACATCGGCGCTTGCGGTGGGGGGAAGAGGACGGTGAAACTGCGCCGTGCTCAAGGTTTACCTCTACAAGAATTGCTCCACCTGCCGGGACGCGAAGAAGTGGCTCCAGGCCCGCGGCATCGATTTCGAGGAAAAGGCGATCCGTGAAACGCCGCCGACGGTGGAGGAACTGGCGGTCGTGGCGGACAGTCTGGGCCTACAGCGCCTTTTCAATACCTCGGGTGGCGATTACCGTGAGCTCGGATTGAAGGATCGTCTGCCGGGGATGTCCCGCGAGGAAGCTTTCGGTCTGCTGGCAGCGAACGGCAACCTGGTGAAGCGTCCGTTTGTGATCGGGAAGGGCGTGGCCCTGACCGGTTTCAAGGACGCCGAGTGGGAAAAGGCGCTGGGCCGCTGAACGGTAGGCCATTCCGCAGATTGCGCATCGTTCGTTGCGTTCCGCAACAAACGGGAGGAGGGTGCAGGGCCCTGGAAGCCACCAATCCGCGTCAAATCAAGGATCACGCGGTTAGGCATGGCGTTTGCGATGGAGATGGCGCGAACACGCCGCTCTGCATCGGAGCGGGGCATCTCCATCCAAAGAAAGCCACCATGAAAACGACTCCCATCCGCCCCCATGCCGGATTGATCGCCACCGCGATCTTCCTCAGCTCCATCCCGCTGGCTTCGGCCGCGCCGGGAGATCCGGTACCACCGCCGCCACCGGCCCACGCGTCGGGTGACAAGCCCGGCCCGAAGCACCCCGAGCATCCCGGGAAGGAAATCCAGGAACTGATCGCCGTGATCAATCCCGTGGGCGACAGCAAGGTCAAGGGCACCGTCCTGTTCGAAAAGGACGGCGAAAAGATCAAGATCACTGCGAAGATTGGTGGGCTGGAAGCCAACAGCAAACACGCGATCCACATCCACGAGTTCGGAAACCTCTCCAGCAACGATGCCACCAGCGCGGGCAGCCATTTCAATCCGGAAGGCCATGACCACGGTCTGCCAGCCGCAGGCGATGAAAAGCGTCACGCCGGGGACTTCGGCAATCTGGAGGCCGATGCCGATGGCAACGCCGTGCTGACCCTGACGGTGGACAATCTAAGTCTCGCCCACGGCCCGAATGCCATCATCGGCCGCGCGGTGATCGTCCATGCCAAGCCGGACGATGGCGGCCAGCCCACCGGCAATGCGGGGGACCGCATCGGCGCGGGCGTGATTGGCGTTAGCAAGGTCGGTCCGTAAGGGAACCGGAGGTCCGAAAACCTGTCCAATTTTGTTCCCCCGGTCCGGCGGCTTGTCCGGACCGGGGGAAAGCTTTTTCGGGTGACGGCAAGGGTCCGCCGGAAAAGAGGTGGCTAGCCGGTGCCCTACAAAACCGGGCGATTTTTTGTCATGAAAAAAGCCAAGCCGGGCGCCGGAAGCCGCTCGGAAAGTGCCTCCTCTTGTTAGAAAGTCAAACGGTCGATTGGAAAAATGGTCGCAATAAGGGAAACCCGGTCCTTGGCCGCCGACTGGGATTGACCCGGGGGGGCGGATCGCCTAGTCCGTGGCCGGTCTTAATCCGACCCCACGACCATGTCCACGGTGCCCACCATCATCTACACCCAGACCGACGAGGCCCCCGCGCTCGCGACCTATTCGTTCCTGCCGATCGTCCAGGCGTTCACGAAGCACTCCGGCATCGCGGTCGAGACCCGGGACATTTCGCTGGCCGGCCGCATCATCGCCAATTTCGCCGACCTCCTGCCCGCTGAACAGCGCATCGGTGACGCCCTGGCTGAACTGGGCGAACTCGCCACCAAGCCGGACGCGAATATCATCAAGCTTCCCAACATCAGCGCCTCCGTCCCGCAGCTCAAGGCGGCCATCGCCGAACTCCAGGCCAAGGGCTACGCCCTGCCGGACTATCCGGAAGATCCCAAGACGGATGCCGAGAAGGACGCGAAGGCCCGCTACGACAAGGTGAAAGGCTCCGCCGTGAACCCGGTGCTGCGCGAGGGCAACTCCGACCGCCGCGCGCCGAAGGCCGTGAAGGAATACGCCCGCAAGAACCCGCACTCGATGGGTGCTTGGTCCGCGGATTCCAAGACCACCGTCGCGACCATGGGCAAGGACGACTTCTTCTCGAATGAGAAGTCCGTCACCGTGCCTGCCGCTACCGATGTGAAGATCGAACTCACCGCCGCCGATGGCACGGTGACCGTGCTCAAGGCCAGCACTCCGCTGAAGGCCGGTGAGATCCTCGATGCCACCGTGATGCGGAAGAAGGCGCTCGTGTCCTTCCTCGAAGAGCAGGTTGCCAGGGCCAAGGCCGATGGCGTGCTGTTCTCGCTGCACATGAAGGCGACCATGATGAAGGTCTCCGACCCGATCATCTTCGGCCACGCCGTGGACGTGTTCTTCAAGGCGCTCGTCGACAAGCACGCCGCCGTGCTCGCGCCGCTCGGCATCGATTTCAAGAATGGCTTCGGCGACCTGGTTGCGAAGATCCAGTCGCTTCCCGCCGACCAGAAGGCCGCCATCGAAGCCGACCTCGCCGCGCTTTACGCCGAGGCTCCCGCCATCGCGATGGTGAATTCCGACAAGGGCATCACCAACCTCCATGTCCCCAGCGACGTGATCGTGGATGCTTCCATGCCGGCCATGATCCGTTCTTCCGGCCAGATGTGGAATGCCGCGGGCAAGCTGCAGGACACGCTCGCCGTGATCCCGGACAGCTCCTACGCGGGCATCTATCAGGCCACCATCGACTTCTGCAAGAAGCACGGTGCCTTTGATCCCCGCACGATGGGCACCGTGCCGAACGTCGGCCTCATGGCGCAGGCAGCCGAGGAGTATGGCTCCCACAACAAGACTTTCGAAATCCCGTCCGCCGGCACTGTCCGCGTGATCGATTCCGCCGGCACCGTGCTGCTTGAGCACGCCGTGGAGGAAGGGGACATCTGGCGCGCCTGCCAAACCAAGGACGCTCCAGTGCAGGATTGGGTGAAGCTGGCTGTGAACCGTGCCCGCGCCACCGGCACTCCGGCCGTGTTCTGGCTCGATGAGAACCGCGCCCACGATGCGCAGATCATCGCCAAGGTGAACACCTACCTGAAGGATCACGACACCACCGGCCTCGACATCCGCATCCTCGCTCCGGCCGCCGCCTGCCAGTTCTCGCTGGAGCGCATCAAGGCCGGCCAGGACACCATCTCGGTGACCGGCAACGTGCTCCGCGACTACCTCACCGACCTGTTCCCGATCCTCGAACTCGGCACCAGCGCCAAGATGCTCTCGATCGTCCCGCTGATGAACGGCGGCGGTCTGTTCGAAACCGGAGCTGGTGGTTCCGCTCCGAAGCACGTCGAGCAGTTCGTGCAGGAGGATTACCTGCGCTGGGATTCGCTCGGCGAGTTCCTTGCACTGGCCGTGTCCTTTGAGCACCTCGGCGAAACCTTCGGCAATGCCAAGTCCAAGGTGCTGGCCGTCACCCTTGACTCCGCCACCGGCAAGTTCCTCGATGAGGACCGCTCCCCGGGTCGCAAGCTCGGCACCATCGACAACCGCGGCTCGCACTTCTACCTCGCGCTCTATTGGGCCGAGGCGCTCGCCGCCCAGAACGACGATGCCGAACTGAAGGCGCTCTTCACCACCGCCGCCGCCGACCTGCGTGCGAACGAGGCGAAGATCGTGGAAGAACTCATCGCCGTGCAGGGCAAGCCGGTGGACATCGGTGGCTATTACCAGCCGGACGATGCCAAGGCTTCCGCCGCCCTGCGTCCGAGCGCCACGTTCAATGGCATCCTTGCCGCCATCTGAGGCCGCGGGACATCGCCCTTTTTCCAAAAGCCCGGAGCGTGTCGCGCTGCCGGGCTTTTTCGTTTCCACGATCCCCCCAATCGGGTGGGTCCATCCACGGAAGTGACTGATAGGATGAGGGTGCGGTTGTAGCAATTCGTCCTGCTGTCGGATTGCTACAATCGTTTCGCCCGCGGGGAAATACCATGGCTTCCCCCGCCGGTTTCAAAACCCCTCCGGCAGTTCATTTCATGTTCCTCTCGTCCAGACGGTCCACGGTTTCATGCAGCCTCCTTTTGATAGGAGCGATCTGGGGCGGTAAGATCCACGCCGCCGAGTCGCTGAAGCTTCAGAACCAATCGCAGAGCAAGCCGACGCTGGCGGACACGGCGGTGACATTGGCGGGACATTCGGAACTCCATCTCACGGATGGTGGTGATCCCATGCCGGGCAGCACCGTCACCCTGAACTCTCCGGATGCATGGTTGTTCTTCGATTCGATCCGGCCGGAAACGGTCGCGGCCACCTTGCTTGGGAAAATCCAGGTCAGCGGACAAGCCGCCGCGGTGGACAAGAACGTGCGGGTGGTGGAGTTCGGCGGCGGCACGGTGGTGATCCCGCATGCTTCGTCATTCCTGCCGCTGGAGGTCTTCGGCTCGCCGGGCTTTTCCGGCTCCTCGCTGAGTCCTCCGCAGAACAAGATCCAAACCGAGGCCGCTCTTTCCAAAATCAAAGGCGTGGTGGGTTCGTTCCGTCTCAAGCGTGGTTACGCCGCCACCTTCGCGCAGAACGCGAACGGCACCGGAGCCAGCAAGGTCTATGTCGCCCAGGATGGTGACATGGACATCGCTGCCATGCCGAAGGAGCTTTCAAAAGTGGCCTTCATCCGGGTGATGCCGTGGCGGTGGATCTCCAAGAAAGGTTGGGCGGGCAAGGCGGAGACGAAGATGAATCCGGCGTGGTCCTACGATTGGGACAACGCGACCACGTCCTCGGCGAACATCGAGTACGTGCCGATGCGGCACAACGCGAACTGGAACAACTACGCGAACATCACCAACAAGCTCAACTCCACCCACGCTCTCGGCTTCAACGAACCGGACAAGAGCGATCAGGCGAAGATGGCCGTGGATCAGGCCATCGCCGCGTGGCCGAATCTGCTGGCCTCCGGTCTGCGCCTCGGCGCGCCCGCTCCGAGTGATGCGGGATCGGGACTCACGTGGCTCTATGAATTCGTGGACAAGGCGAAGGCCGCGGGTCTTCGCGTCGACTACGTCCCGGTGCACTATTACAAGGGCGGCTGGTCATCGAACCAGCTCTACAACTGGCTGAAGGGCATTCATGAACGCACGGGTTTGCCGGTGTGGATCACCGAGTTCAACAACGGCGCGAATTGGACCGATGCCGCGAACCCGGTGACGCTGGATGGCAATGCCGCGACAATTTCGAAGTTCATGGATGCCATGAACAACGCGCCCTTTGTGGAGCGTTACGCGGTGTACAACTGGGTCGGGCCGACGCGTGCGATGGTCGCGAAGGATGGGTCGGTGACACCAGCAGGAGCGGTCTATCGCGACAAGGCTTCGCCCATCGGCTACGTGCAGGAGATTCCCGAATCGCCGAATCCGGGTCTCGCCAACTATCTTTTCGAGGGCGATGTGAAGGATGGCTCCGGCAACGGCCATCTCGCCTTTCATATGGGGCTGCCGAATTTCGCGCCGGGCAAGACCGGTCAGGCCGTGCTGTTGAATGGTAGCACGGATTACATCCGGCTCTCGCCCAAGCTGGCGCGCAGTTCCGACTTCACCTTCGGGGCCTGGGTGTATTGGAGCGGGGAAAGTTCGTGGCAGCGCGTGTTTGATTTCGGCAGCGGCAGCCAGTCGATGTTCCTCACCACCAAGTCCGGCGATGGCACGCTGCGCTTCACGATCTCGAAGGGCGGCAAGGAGGAACAGCTCAACACCAGGGAACTACCCCGCAACCAATGGGTGCATCTCGCCGTCGTGCTCAAGGGCCCCACCGGAAAATTGTTCGTGAACGGCAAGCCAGTGGATACCAGCAACTCGATGACGATCCGGCCCTCCGACCTCACGGTGACGGAAGCCTATCTCGGCAAGAGCCAGGTCGCCGCGGATCCGTTGTTCGCCGGGCGTATCGATGACGTGCGGATCGTGCCTGCCGCGTTGAGCGATGCGCAGATCGCGGCGATGCCCACGACCCCCTCGAAGTTCCAGCCGACCGCTTCCGCCGAGAGGTGAAGGGGCGTTTGTTGGTTTTCACAGAATAGGGCGAGGTTCCCTTCTTGGTCCTGAAGGGACCGCTCATCAAAGCCCAGGACGAAGTCCTGGGTTGGGTCGCATGATGAGTTTTGCGTGCTGTAAGCACGCCTCATGCGGATTGAGCCTCGCTGGAGGCCAACTTGTGTTGAAGTGTTCGAAGTCGTCCCAGCATGAGGTGTTCATTCAGAATACGAAATACCTACGGCTTTCACCCAGGACTTTGTCCTGGGCTTTTATGAGCCGTGCCGACAGCACGAAGACCTGCGCACAGTGTCACTTCATTTCACGGGATCAATGAGCGCGACCGGCTTGAAGGTGAACATCACCTTCACCGGCTGGCCTTTCGGCAGTTCGATTTTCGCACCGGTCCGGCTCACGCCTTGGGCGGCGGTCGTAACCGCTTTATCGTTCAAGCGCATTCCCGTCAGGCCGAGTTTATTTGGCAGCGCGAGGAGTGCGCTCCGGCTGGCTCCTGAGGTGATGATCGCGGTGCAGGTGCCTGCCGCCAGATCCCAAGTGACTTCATCCATCGTGACATCGCCGCGTGCACGGGTGCCTTTCACGGAGCCTTTCGGCAGCGCCTTGGGGATCGCAGGGAGCAGCGTGATGTCTCCGGGCCTCGATTGAACCACCATGCGGTTCACGATTTCGGGCGTCGCGCCGTTTCCATCCACGCATAGGATCCTCGGTCCACCGTAGTGGGCGGCCACCATGTTGTCGTAGATGGAACGGTGCTTCGCCATTTCCTCGATGCGGGCGAATGCCAGATCGCCCATGCCCAAGCCCGCAGCGGCCAGCCCGGTGTGCATGTAGCCGTGGGTGGCGTCCTCCTGGCTGGCCTTGACGCGATTGTTCAAGGCTACCTTCGCCGCCTCGAAGAGTTTCGGATCGTGGTCGGGGCTGAACTGGAGGCTTTCGAAGGCTCCGTAGAGATGCATCAGGTGGCGGTGGTTGTTCTGTTCGCCCTGCTGCGGATTCGACCATTCCTTGAGAGCTCCTTCGTTGTTGATGAGCAGCGGCGGCAGCTTCGCGAGCAGCGTTTTCCAGCGCGCCACGCCTTCCTTCTCGATGCCAAGCAGCTCGCAGCCCGCGATGAGGTTGGTCAGCAGCTCCTGTGTGATCTCGATGTCCTGGCTGGTGTTGTCACCCCAGCCGTTCTCCGCGGAATAGGAAGGGCGGAACGTATAGCGGCCATCCTTGTCCTCGGTGCCTTTCAGGAAGTCTTCCCAGAACAGCGCGCAGTCCTTCATGAACGGGATCGCCGTGCGGCGCAGGAACTCGCGGTCGCCGGTGTAGAGGAAGTGGTCGTAATACCAATGCGCAATCCAGCTTGTGCCCGGCGTCCACAGGTTGCCCGGCCAGCCCTTGTCCCAGTGCAGCGCGAGGCCGTTGTTGGACGAGCGGCTGCCGATCAGGATGCCATTGCAATTGTAGAGGGACTTCGCGTTGCGGCGCAGGTCCGGCATGTAGCTATCCCAGAGATGATAGTAGCCGGTCATGCACTCGGCGAGGTTCCCGCTGTAGGCGATCTCGGTATCGAGCTGGAGATTGGTGTCCGTCGTGTAGTCGCCGGACCATGCGGGCTTCCAGGTGCCGCCCCAGATGCCGAAGAGATTCGGTGGGGTTTCCGGCCCGGCGGAGCACATGAAAACGTAGCGGCCCGCATCATACATCCGCTCCAGCAGGGCGGGGGACAGGCGCTTTTCCTGCTGGGCCTTTTCCGGCAGCAGACCCGAAGGCATGGCTCGCTCTTCAGCCGTGCCGCCGAGGTCCACCGAAACCCGGTTGAACAGGGTGCTCCACGCCGCGGTGTGGGGCTTGAAAAGGGTGGCGTAGTCACCGGACATCGAAGCTAGGTCGGCCTTCAGCGCGTTCATCCATTCCGGTTTGTAGACCTTGCCTGGGATCTGGACGGTGTTGCGTCGCACCGGCTTTTCCGGTCCGGTGAAGTCCGGGTTCTTCGGATCGTTCGGCCATGCCTGGCTTTCGGGAAGAGGCGTGCGCCAAGGCAGGATGCGAGCGAGCAGAGTTACCGAGTCCGCGCCGGTGATCGTTACGGAGGTGCCATCGCTGGTGCGCGTGCCGCCTTCGTTGATCACGCGGATCGCGCCGTCGTAGCCTCCCTTGCCTTTCACATACACGTTGTGACAGGTGATCCAGTCTGCGGAATGTCCGACCGAGGATTCGATCAACGGGTTGGGCGGCTTCTGCATCTGGATCTTCAGCGATACCTTGCCCTTCGGTCCGGCGGTGGTGGACACGATCGTGTTGTCCGTCTTCGACACGAACATCCGCCGTGTGAACGCTCCGTCGTCGTTCTTCCACTGCATCCAGGTCTCGCCGGCGGAGAAATCCTCCACCCGCGCGTAATCCGTGACCGCTCCGGCCTGGGCCTGGGTGAGGTCGACGAAAAACCCCGGATGAAACGCGTCCGTCCACACCAGTTCTCCGCCCCAGCCGCCTTCCTTGGCTTTTTCGAGGAAGAACTTCTGTCCTTCCCCATAGCCCTTCTCACCGATGATCCGGCGCATCTCGGTGAGGAAGTTGCCACCATTCGGCAGCACCTCCCGCGAACCCGTGGGCAGCCACAGCTTGGAATGATTCACCAGCAGCGTGTCCTTCTCCGGATTGCCATAGAGCATCGCTCCCAGGGTTCCGTTGCCCGCGGCCAGTCCGCCTTCCCAATTCTTCGAGGGTTGCAGCATCACCGTGCCATGGCGCGGCATCAGGGATGCGGGGTTCGTGATCGGAGTGATTTCGCCAACCGCCAGACGGGAGAGCGGGAGCGCCAGCAGGATGGCGGTGAGAGGTCGTTTCATGCGGTGGATCTGAAAATGGAGTAAAATCGTCATGGTTGGATTTGCCGGGAATCCCATGTGTTCTGATTTTTGTCCCACTACAGGTCCAATAATAGCCATATTTCATAGATTTTCCGAATTGTAGCTGCTGTGGTTCTCAGGGTGGTCGACTTTATCGAGGATAAGAATGGATATTTGTTGGGCCTTGTGGGACGCGATGCCGAGGCACGAAAAAACCCGCCGCCGTTTCCGGCTGCGGGTTGTTCGTGGAAGTGTCGGTCGCGGAAGGACTCAGTCCACCAGGTTGTCGATGCGCTGGGCGAGCTCGATGTCGAGATCGGTGATGCCACCGGCGTCGTGGGTGGTGAGCTTCAGCGAGACCTTGGTGTAGCGGATCACGATGTCCGGATGGTGCTGCGCTTCTTCCGCGATCTCGGCGAGATCGTTGACGAAGTCGATGGCGTCCATGAATTCCTCGAATTCGACCGTGCGGGTGATCGCGTTTTTCTCGTGCTCCCATTCGGGGCACTTCTTGAGGGCGACGGAGAGGTCCTCGTCTTCGAGCAGGTCTGACATCAGGGGAAAGGGGTTGGTTTCGGCGGCACATTGGCGCGCCCTGTTTCGCCTTGGCAAGACGTTTTCGGATTGCCGGGAAAACGATTTCGGGGCGTTGCAAGGTGCGCCTTTCCGCGCTAGGAGTTAGGAATGAAGAAGCTCCTCTCGATTCTCGCTCCGGTGGTGCTCACGGTATCGTGCGCGAACGTCACTCCGGAAGGGCGTATCCAGCGGCATCCGGAGCTTTTTTCCTCGCTCAGTGCGCGTGACAGAGGGCTCGTTCAGGGCGGCATGATCGCCCGCGGGATGAGCATGGACGCGGTCTGGCTGGCATGGGGTGAACCTTCCACGAAATTCTACGGAGCCAAAGGATCGCAGCCGTCCGAGCGCTGGATCTACACCTCGTCCGAGCCGGTTTACTCCACCAGCTTCTTCGGCGGTTTCGGCACCGGCTACTACGGTCCCTACCGCTACCGTGGCTACGGCTCCGGGTATGGCTTCGGCCAGGAGGTCAGCTACGTGCCGCGCACGAGTGGCACCGTGGAATTCGTGAATCGGAAGGTGGACTCCTGGGAGCGCAGGCGCTGAGGGCGTGTCTCCAACAGAGCTTCCCTAACCAACCCCGGCTTGCAATCGGCCCGGGACGCGCCAGACTGCGGGCGATCGATACCATGAAATCACTCCGCATGCTCGCGCTGGCGGGCCTCGCTTCGTCGATGGCCCTTTTCACCTCCTGTTCGACGACCACCGGCGGTGGTGGTCTGGCCGCCTACCACGCCTACGACCGCCCGACCAAGCTGCCGAAGAACCCTTCCGCCGTGAAGGTGAAGGTTTCGCTCAGCAAGCAGATGGCCTACGTGATGGAGGGCAACGAGCCGCTCCTCGTGATGCCGGTTTCCGTCGGCGCTCCGGGCACCTCCACGCCTTCCGGCAGCTTCACCATCTACAACAAGGAGCAGTATCACCGCGCCAGCAGCCACGGCTACGCCTACAGCGGCAACCAGGTGAAGCAGACTTTCCTCGCCAACAAGCCCGCCGGCTGGTCCTTCAAGGGCACGCCGATGCCCTACTGGTGCGAATTCAAGGCGAACTACGGCTTCCACACCGGCTGGCTCAAGCACCACCCCTGCACCCACGGCTGCGTCCGCATGCATGAGAACCTCGCGCCGAAGTTCTTCCGCCTCGTGAAGGTGGGCACTCCGGTGAACATTTCCTACTCGCAGCCGGAAGACTCCACCCTCGGCAACATCTCGCTGCCGCCGGATTCCGGTCCGCTGCCGGACTACTCCGGCACGATGTACACCGGTGACGGTTACTTCCACCAGCACAAGACCCCGGTCTACAACTGAGGTTTTTACGGAAAGCGGGAACACCTGTTCCTTCCGGCAAATCATCAAACGGGCCCGGCGGTCTGACCGCTTTTCCCGGCCCGCGTCCGTTTTTCCGGACGCGGGCTTTTTTTATTTCGTCCGAGTCTCCTGCCGATATTGAACCAAAGCGGGATTCCGGTCCGTAATCCCGACGCTCAGTTGCTCTATCATGATCCGTTCCATGATCCGTTCCATTGCCCTGCTCACCGGTCTCACGACCGTTTCCTCCTTCGCGGCCGTGCCTGTCACCGATGACGACATGGTCATGGCCACCCAATCCCACGGTGAGCTGCATCGTGACGCCAGCGTGGAAGGAAAACCGCTCACCATTGCCGGGAAGGCCCACGCCTCCGGTCTCGGCACGCACGCCACCTCCGAGATCCCGGTGACGGTTCCGGAGGGCACCGCACGGTTCACCGGAGCGGCCGGGGTGGATGATTCCGCGGGCGAAGGGAAGGGCTCGGTGAAGTTCCGCATCCTGTCCGGCGATGCCGTGCTGTGGGAATCGCCGGCGATGAAGTCCGGCGATGCTCCGGCTGCTTTCGACATTCCGGTTCCTTCCACCCTCTATCGGAAGCTCTATCTCCAGGCGGACGATCTTGGGGATCGCGATTTCGATCACGCCGATTGGGTCGACCTTGCGTGGGTGGCGGGAGAGGGGATCGCGCCGAAAAAGGCCGCCGTGCTCGATGGCGCGGCGTTCGGATTGAAAGCCGGCGTGGAGGAAGACCAGACGGCCGCCATGCGGAAGGCCATCGCGGCATTGCGCGAGGCTCCTGGTTCCACGCTCAAGCTGGCGAAGGGCGAATACCACTTCCACGCCACCGGCGCGCTCCAGCGGCATTTCCATATCTCGAATCACGAGCAGCCGGAATGGCATCCCGTCAGCATTCCATTGGTGGACCTGCAAGGCATCACGCTTGATGGCCAGGGCTCGGCCTTCATTTTCCACGGCGATCTCCAGCCGATGCTCATTCAGGACAGTGCCGAGGTGACGGTGAAGGGGATCGGCATCGATTATTCGATTCCGCATCATTCGCAGGGCGTCATTACCAAGGTGGATGGCGAGGCCTATGAACTCGACGTGGATCAAAAGAAATTCCCGCACGAGATCCGTGATGGCTGGTTCTTTTTCACCGGCGAAGGCTGGGGCAAGGCCGATCTCGGCATGGGCATCATCTTCGATGGCAGGACCCGCAACATTGTCGCGGGCACCAGCGACTACAAATACAAGGGCAAGCTCACCGAGCTCTCGCCCGGCCACTACCGGGTGGAGAAGAACGTCGGCAAGGACGCCATCAAGGCCGGGGACGTGATCACCTTCCGCCAGGATTTGTGGACCAGTCGTCCGCATCCCGCCATCGTGCTCTACCGCGCAAAGGACACCACGCTCGATCAGGTGGCCATCCATGCTTCCCAGGGCATGGGCGTGCTCGCCCAGCGCAGCGAGAACATCCATCTCACCGGCGGTGGCGTGTTTCCACGGAAGGAAACGGGCCGCTACTTCAGCACCAATGCGGACGCCACTCACTTTTCGAACTGCAAGGGCGAGGTGGTTGCGGAGAACGGTCTCTACGAAGGCATGATGGATGATGCGATCAACGTCCACGCCACCTGCCTGCGCATCGAGGAAAAGGTCGATGCCCGCACGCTGCGCTGCAAATACGTCCACAACCAGGCCTTCGGGTTCGAAACCTTCCTACCGGGCGAGACGCTCCAGTTCATCCAGGCGAAGTGGCTGACTCCGCGTGATCCACGGAAGGTGAAGTCGGTCCGCCGCACCGGCGAGGACTGCTTGGTCATCACGCTGGATGCGGACGTTCCCGAAGATCTCGGCAAAGGTGATGCGGTGGAGAATGCCGATTGGTTCCCCTCGATCGTCTTCCGTGGCAATCTCGTGCACAACAACCGCGCCCGCGGCTCGCTCTTCACCACGCCGAAGCCGGTGTTGGTGGAGGACAACCGCTTCGAGGACATCGCGGGTTCCGCCATCCTCCTCGCCGGTGATGCCAACGGTTGGTACGAGAGCGGCGCCTGCCACGACGTGGTGATCCGGAAGAACCTCTTCAAGGACAACCTCACCTCCCGCTTCCAGTTCACCGAGGGGCTCATTTCCTTCTATCCGGAAATCCCCGACCTGAAGGGCCAGAAGGAATACTATCACCGCAACGTGAAGATCGAGGACAACACCTTCGAGACCTTCGATGTGCCGATCCTCTTCGGCATTTCCACGCAGGGCATCACCTTCCGCGGCAACAAGGTCACCTACAATGACAAGTTCCCCTCCTGGAAGAAGCCGCCCTTCATCCTCAACCGCTGCGACCAGGTGGAGATTTCGAACAATTCCGTCACCCGCGACGGCAAGCCGGTCCAATGGACTGCCGCGGATGTGAAGACCGATTTCTGCCCGCCCGATGCGGTGAAGGTGAAGTGAGCCACGGGAAGTCCTGCCATCGGAGGACGGAAAAAGATTCTTCGGTTTGAATAAGTCCCGGAGCGATCCGTCTCAGTCTCATGAAACCGATGGGACGGATCGTTTGGGCAATCGCGGTGCTTTCCTCCACCTCTTTCGCCGCGCCCGAAGACGGCTGCCTGCTCTCCGTTCCGCGGTTGGTCACCCGGACCCAACGGATCTACCGGGATGCCCGGATCACGGAGAAGCGCCCGGATGGGGTGACCGTTTATCATGAGGAAGGGGTGGTGCGTATCCCTTATGAAATGCTGCCGACCGAGGTGGCGAAATCGCTCGGGGGATTCGATGGCGATGCCGCCATGGTTTACCGTGCGGAGGATCGCAAGGCGCAGGCGGCTTGGGAGGAGGAGACAGCCCGCATCCTCCAGTTGCTCGCGGAGAGAAAGCGGATCGCATGGCTGGATCAGCAGCGGGTGATCGCCGAGTGGGCGGCCCGCGCCCGGGCCTACCGGAGCCCGAATCCTCTCGATGAGCCGCCCCGTTCGGTGTCCGGTGGTTCCTATGCTTCCGTCTCCACCGGTTCCTATTCGTCTTCCGAACCCGTGGTGGTGGAGGTGCCGGTGGTTACTTACAGTTCATCCTCTGGCGATTCCTATTGTCCGCCGCCCTGTCCACCCCCTCGTCCACCGCGGCCGTGTGGGACGGACGATCCTCCGAAGCCTCCGTACAAACCTTGTGGCACGGAGAATCCACCTCCGAAGCCACCGGCTCCGCCGGAGCCTTCCTCTCCTCCCAGCGCGCCATCGGGCTCATCCAATTCCGGTAATTCGACGGTCCATATTCCCGGCACGGGCGGGGGCTTCCCGAAGCGTTGAGCGCCGGGGCATTCCGTCAATCCGATGGGCGGATTTTGCGGCAACGAATCGGTTGCAAAGCGTCGTATCCGGGCTTGGTTGTCGGACCATGAATACGTCTGAACCAACAGGGACACAGCGATTCCGGATCTCGGGGGATTTCCCTTACGCCTTCGACCAACTCATTCCGAAAGGCACGAAAATCTCCCATGAGGGTGGATCCACCACGCTCGCCCGGGATGCCATGCTCACTCTGAAAGCGCCGCTGGGTGGCGGGCGATTCGAGATCGAGCTTCAGGATCGCAGTTGAATGGCGATCCATCATGACCGCCGGGAGGGTGCTCACGCGCCCGCCCGGTTTTTTTGTTCAAGGGGCAGGGACATTCCTGTCCCGTTCTTCCTCTTCAAGGGATTTCAGAGACGGGACAGGAATGTCCCTGCCCCTTGTTTACTTCACCAACGTGTCGCCGACGTAGATGCGGTAGTCCTTGATGCGGCCGCCTTCATTGCCGGAACCCTGGCGCGGGGTGTAGCGGAAGCCGCCGATGGTGGCGGAGGTTCCCAGATCGATCACCAGCCGGTGCGGATGAGCGGGCTGGGCGTCCTTCCACTGGGTGTGCCAGAAGTTCGCGGACTGACCGTCGATGGCGTTGGTGGCGGAGCCGTCTTCGGCCTTCTTTTCCTCGCTGTCCGCATAGGCGATCGTCCACGCCTGATGGGAGATCGAGTTGCCCGCGGGATCGAGCAGGTCCAGCTCGGCGATGGCGGCGAATTGCTTGCCGTCATGCGCATTGAGGCTCTCCAGGCAGAACTGCTTGCCAGCGGCCGGTGCGGCGAGTTTCACCTGCTGGACATCGCCACCCGGCGCAAAGCTGCCGTTGTGAACCGGCTTCACGCCATCAAGCGTTAGCTTGCCGTAGGCGGTGGCCTGGTTTGCGAAGTCGAGTTCGGGACGGAGCTGGTCGAGGACGGGCTTTTCAAGGCCGGAGAGCACCGGTTTCGACGGGCCGAGCAGGTCGAGGATCACGATTTCGTTTCCCTCCTTCTTCAACCACGCACCGGGGAGGAACGCGGTTTGGGTAGGCCCGATGTTCCAGAAGCGGGACAAGCAGTGGCCGTTCACCCAGATCACTCCTTTGCCCCAGTTCGCGAGATCCAGGAAGGTGTCCGCGGGTTTCACCACCGCGAAGGTGGCTTTCCAGAACGACGGGCCTTCGGCAGGGCCTTGTTTCCATTTCAGGCTGCCGAGCTGCTTGTCATCCAAGCGTAGCGGGAACACCTGCCAGGAGCCGGGCAGGGGCATGGTGTTGCCGTTGGCCTCGGCGAGCATCACTCCATCATAGAGGCCCTTGCGGTCATGCACTTCCTTGCCGAAGTTCACGTGTCCCATCGCCTCGACGAGGATGTCGAGATGCCCGGCTTTTTCGCGGGCCGGAAGCTTCACCGAGTAGCTGCGGGTGCGGCGGTCCATGAAGCCGACTTTCTTTCCATCGATGAAAACCCAGGCGAAGTCATGGACCTGTCCGGCCTTCAAGGTGATGGCCGGACCGGCCGGGAGCTCGGTTCGATAGAGGATGCAGCCATGGCCTTGGTCGTAGTGCTCCATCGGCTTCACGTCGCAGTCGGCGATCGCTTCCGGCAGGTTGTCGAAGACGGGTGCGGTCTGGGAGAACGTGATTTCGGGAAGAGAGGTCACCGGCAGTGGTGCCGGAGGATCGGGCAGCTTTTCACCCTCGCCAAGATAGCGGCCCATCAGCTCGCGGGTGCGCTTGAACTTGTCACCCGTCCAGCCCGCTTCGCTGATGGGGGCGTCGTAGTCGTAGCTGTTCGTGTCCGGCTTGAAAGGGCGGTCGGTGCCCGGCCACATGCCGAAGGTGGTGCCGCCGTGGGCCATGTAGAGGCTGAAGGAGGCCTTCGCCTTCAGCATGCTTTCCAGTTCCTTGATGTAGCGGTCGGTCTCCCCCTTGTGGTGTGGGCTGCCCCAGGTATCGAACCAGCCCGGATAATACTCGCCGCACATCAGTGGTCCCTTCGGCTGGATTTCGCGGAGCTTCTTGAAGGCACCTTCGGGATCGCGACCGAAGTTCACCACGTTGAAAAGATCCGGGCGCGCGCCATTGCGGAGATCGCCCGCGGGATTGCAGGCGAAGAACGGAATGTCGAAGCCCGCATGGGTGAGCGCTTTCTTCAGCTCACCGATGTATTCGGCGTCCTTGCCATAGGAGCCGTATTCGTTCTCCACCTGCGCCATCAGGATCGGGCCACCCTTGGTGATCTGCAGCGGTCCGAGCACGCGGCCGACTTCCTGATACCAGGAGGTGGCGGCTTTCATGAACGTTTCGTCGCGGGTGCGGAGCTCGATGTTCTCATTCTTCAGCAGCCACCATGGCAGGCCGCCGCCGTCCCACTCGGCACACACGTAGGGGCCGGGGCGCAATACCACCCACAGTCCTTCCTCCTGGGCCATCCGGCAGAATTCGGCGGCATCCGCCTGTCCCTCCCAGCTGTATTTGCCGGGTTCCCATTCGTGGTAGTTCCAGAACAGGTAGGCGCACACGGCGTTCATGCCCATGGCCTTCAGGAGCTGCAGGCGGTGCCGCCAGTATTCCTTCGGCACGCGGGCGAAGTGCATCTCACCGGTGCGGATCACGAAAGGCTTCCCATCCAACAGGAAGGCTTCGTCACCGATGCTGAAGGTGTGTTTCGCTTCGGCGGGAGCCGCGTGGAGCGGTGAGGCGAACATCCCCGCAGCGAGAGCGGCGGGGACCAGACGTTTGAGAAGATTCGTGGACATGGAATAGCAATCGAAAGGAGTCACGGATCACGGTCGATCCGACTGGGAGAATCACGCCAAAAGCAAGCGCCGCCACGCGATGAAGCAGGTGGCTTGGAACAAAAGAAACAGCCCCGAGTAAAGAATCCGGGAATGGGAAATCGAGCGGAAAAACAACTGCCACCGGAGGGTGAAAAATTGATGTGTATGATTTCGCCTTCCATGATTCCCAGCCCTCGTGGGTGCAGCCCCCGGCGCGGGCTTCCACGCGCTGCTGGCGTAAAACTCCACAGACTTCTTCCCGCTGCGCGGCCGGCGGGTTTTTGCTTTCCAGCAATCCCTGGTCCCGGTTGAGTTCATTTTAAGTCACTCTTACCCTCATGCGCAGGCCCTGCTTCATCGCTTTCATTTCCTTGGTTTCCCTTGCCCAGGTCCATGCGGAGGAGGCTTGGAAGTCCCTCTGGAACGGACGAGATCTCAGCGAGTGGTCGACATGGCTGGCCCGGCCGGATCCGGCATCCGAGGTGCCCGGTATGGCGAAGGGAGCCGATGGCAAATATGCGGACGTCATCGGCCCGGCCAAGGACCCGCTCGGTGTGTTCACCGTTGTCGAAGTGGATGGACAGAAAGCGATCCGGATCTCCGGGGAAGTGTTTGGCGAGCTGCGCAGCCACGAGTCGCTCCAGAACTACCGGTTGCGCCTGCAGTTCAAATGGGGTCAGTTGAAATGGCCACCGCGCAACAAGCCGGACAGCCTTCGCGACAGCGGTGTGCTCTATCACGTCCACTCCGCCCCGGGCGCGGAAGGCCGGACTTGGGCGCGGTCGATCGAATTGCAAATCCAAGAGCATGATGTCGGCGACCTCTACGCAGTCGGTTCGGAAATTTCCGTCCGGTCCACGCCACGGAAAAATGGGCAGGAAGGTAAGGCCGCTATTTTCGACTACGATCCGTTGGGAGAGTTTCACGTCTTTTCCCAAGTTCCGGGGCAGGACGGCCGCTGCGTGAAACAACCGGACAACGAGAAACCGAATTCCGAGTGGAACACCGTGGAGATCGTCTGCTTTGGCGAGGACTGTCTCCACATCGTGAATGGAAAAATCGTCATGCGCTTGCACGCGCCGCACCGGATCGATCAACCGGAGCACCCACCCGTCACTTCAGGCCCGGTCATTCTGCAATCGGAAGGGGCGGAGATTTTCTTTCGGAACGTGGAATACCTGCCGATCTCCGTTCTCCCACCCGAGTTGGCTCCGAACGAAGGCGCACGCCGGTGATGGGTTCGAAGGTGCTCATGGAACGAGTTCCAAGGAACGCTCCATGAGGCAGCCCGGGAAAGGAATTTGATCGTCTATTCCCGGACCGCCATGGACCTGGTGGCGCTGTTGCTGGAAACCAGCCGTTCCGTTTCCGGAAGGTGGGGCATCCCGAAGCATCCACCGGCACCGCTCAAGGATTGATCTTCATGATGTCCGAGGCGCTGATTCCCGGATCGCTCACCGAAGTCGCCGTGAGCTGGAGCGTATAGCTGTTGCCCGCAGTGAAGTTGATGGTCGGAGTCGCGCTGTTGACGTCGGAGAACGTGACTTCGGAGGGATTCCCCTGAAGCACCGACCAATGCACTGTCACCGAGCCGCTGGAGGGATCCGACGCGCTTCCGGCCAGCGTGGCCGTGTCCACGGTTGAACTGAGGCTCTGATCCGGTCCCGCATCCACCGCCAGGGCACCGAGGACCTCCCCGCTGCGAACCTGGAATACGAAGCGACCGGGAACGGTGCTGTTCCGGGATCGGTAGCGCAGGCCGGTGGTGGTGTTCGGCACGTGGGTGGTGGGGTTCTCGTCGAGTTGCACCAGTGTCTCTCCGGAGTGGGTGAGCTCGATGGTGCGGTTCGTGCCATTGGACAGACCGGATCGGGAAGGAGAGCCGCCGTAGCCATTGACTCCGCTGCTGGCGTCCCCGGTTTCCCAGAGGATGGTGTCGTAGTTGAACTCGATGTCGAAGTTGCCGGTGCCGGTGTCATCCCGCTCGATCAGGACGAGCTGGAAGCTGTTGAGCTTGTCGTCGTGCGCATTGAAGTAGCCCACGTTGATCCAGTTCACCCCGAACGCGGAGTGGCCGTTGATCGTCTCGGTGCCGTAGGAGTATTTCAAGATCTCCGAGTTGGTGCCGCGGGTGTCCACATCCGCCCAGAAAGGCGCGATGATCTCCAGCGCGCTATTTTGAAGCGGATAGGGGGTATAGGTGCTCAGCGGGCCCGTGAAGGTGATGTTGCCGTTGTTGTTCACATAGCACTCGTCCCGGGTGTTGCCGAAGAGGGAGATATCGAATCCGATGGGAACCAAACCCGTGTAGCCGTCGTCGTTGGCCGCCAGGGTATAGGTCTCGAATCCCGGCCTGACGGCGTGAACCGGCAGGGTTTCAAAACGCAGCGAGAACGCCGCCTTGACCTGGCCGATGTTCGTGATCGCCTTGTTCGCATCGTCGCTGGTCGTGCTGGTCCACGGATAGATGGAGCCACTGGAATTGGTGCCATTGGCGACGCGCTCATCTTCCAGCCATGCGGAGGCGAAGGCATCGAGACGTTCGTAAAACGGCGCGGAGATCGCCTTGAGCTGGCCCACGAGCAATGGTGCTCGCAAAGCCTTGGCTTCAGGACTGCCGGTGGTGGGAACGTCCCAGGTGGGGATCGGTTTGCCGGTGCCGACGAGATCGGCTTCCACTTGGTCGGCGAGGGAGGGAGCGCGGTCGCGCAAGGCTTCGAGAGCGCGCTTCGCGATCCATTTCGCCTGGCCGAGATTGGCCACACCGTGATTGTCCGGGGCTGCGCCGGTATCGATCACCGGCGGAGTGCCGGTGCTCCACCAGGCAGGTGGATCGGTAGCGCGGACCTGGCCGAGCGGCAGGACCGTGCACAGGGCGGCCGCAAGTAGGACGGCGCGTCTTGTCGTGGAATACATGGGGATGGATCGGGAGTTCGGGTTACTCGTAGATACCCATGGAGATGTCGCCCTGCGGCTCTTCCATCGTGACTTTTCCGGAGAGCTTCGTGTTGCCCTTGAGCACGGTATGCCCTTCCACCACGAGTGCTTCACCGTCCGAGGAACCGGTGGCCGAAGGAACGTCTTCCGGAGAAGTGCTGCTCCAGAACTTGTTGGTCAGGGTGGTTTGCCCGTTCTTGAGCGTGGTGATGGCGTTGGAGTATTGTGTCGGAGTGATATCCGGATTGCCGTTGCCAAGTTCGAAGAGAGCCTCCGTTCCAAGCCATCCGTAGGAATGGGCGGGTGTCAGGGTCGTGCCACTCGCGGAAAGGTTGTTCGAACCCAGCACCGCCGAGTAGGCTGCGGCCGATTTCGTCTGGTAGCCGGTGGTGAAGCTGTAGTCTCCCGAGGCCGTCGACACGTAGCCGCCGATGGCGGTCGCGTTGTCGCCGGAAGCCAGGTTGGCATTGGTCGTCACGGTGTCGAGACCGCCGATCGCGATGGATGCGGTGTTGCTGGCGGTCGCACCAACCATGCCAATCGAGGCGTATCCATCGGCATGGCCGTAGATGGCGGCAAATGCATTGTCTCCGGAGGCATTGCCCCCTGCCAGAGCCAACGCTTCCAAGCCGTTCGAAAAAGTGTTCGTGCCGAGGGCGACGCTGCCCACGCCGAAGGCATAGGACACATTGCCGATCGCGACGGATGTACCTCCCCAGGCATTCGATCCGGGTCCCAGGGCCACGGCACCGCCTCCGCTGGCGGTGGCGTTGTCCCCGAGTGCCAGGGCATAAGACGTCGCGGAGGAGTCCTGACCGATGGCCACCGCATTGGTGCCATTGGCTGACGCGCTGCCTCCGATGGCGAGAAGCGCGCCCAAGGTCAGGGAGGAGTCCGTGCCGTAGCTGCGGGTGAGGTAATTGTGGCTTGAGAGATAGGTGCCTGCAGAGGTCGGCGTCAGAGCGCTCTCCGAGCCAAGCTGGAGGTTGCCCGAGGGAATCTGGACGGTGCCGTCCTTCAGGACGACGAGCGCATTCGAGCGGGTGGGTGTCCCGACGTTGGAGCCGTTGGCGACGATCAGTGCGGCATTGCTCACGGTTTGGGCATACACGCCGAGAGTCACGGTGCCGGTCTGGGCGATGTTGCCCTCACCGATCGCCCAAGCGGTGGATCCGGTGGCTTGGTTGGCGGAGCCCAGCAGAACGGTGCCGTACAGCACGCCAGAGGAAATGGTTCCCTTGTTCAGCGTGTTGTTCATTCCCAACAGCACGTTGCCTGCACCGGCTTGGTTCACAGAGGTGGTGATCTGGTTGCCGATGCCGGCGACCAGTGATCCCTGTTCGAAGTCGATGCTCTGACTGTCGCCGAGCGCGACCACACCCTCTGATCGCGAGATGCCGGTGTACTGCCCCATGATCGAGGAAGAGTGGCAATAGGCGTCCACTACGGATCCAAAGCCGAAAACCGAGGAGTTGTAACCCCATCCATAGTTGTATTCCCCGATGGCGACGCTCCGGTAGGTGGCCTCATTGCCGGTCCCGACCGTAATGCTGGAATCGGAGGCGGTATTGTCCGTGCCGGCGGCGATGGAATTGCTGCTTGCGGCTACGGTATTGCTCGATCCTGCCTTGAAACCATCGTCCGTGGTAACCGCCATGACGACGGGTGTGGCAAGGGCGATGATGAGGATTTGTGTGAGGGGTGATTTCATGTGGTGTTAGATATGTTTGGTGATAAACCGGTTCGTTGTGTTGTTAGGTTGTGTTGTCAGGTGTGGTCAAATTGATTTGGGTGAAGGTTGTGTGAATGTTCGATGAAGTGCTTGTTGTGGTATCAAATTCGGACATCTGTCTGCTGTTGGGACGGAGCGCTGATGTCCGGTGCCGCAATCCCACTGGCGTTCCATGTCGGGCCCGTTTACGCTGCCGCCCGTCCCATGAAGACCGTCATCGTCTGCTTCACCACCCGCGACCGCGGCCTGCCCCATCGGGAGAGGCTTGAGCGCAGCAACCCGGGGAAGGAGATCATGACGGTCTACGGGCGCGATGCGAAGAAAGGCCTCGATCTCTACCGGGCGTGGAGCAACAGCGACAAATTGATCCGCGACTGGTGGTTGGAAACGGGCCGCCACATGGAGTTCGACCGGGCGGTGCTGTTGGAGTGGGACGTGGTGTGCGATGCGGACGTGGATGAGGTGTTTCCACCCGATGGCGATTTGATCGCGAAGGAAGTGGTTTACCCCGGACAGCCGTGGACCTGGTGGCGCTACCGCTGGAAGATGCCTTCCCGTTTCCGGAAAGTCCGCTGCGGCGTGATTCCTTTGGCGGTGATGGCCGTGAGCCGGCGTTGCCTGGCGACAATGTTCGACGATCCGGAGGTGCTGCGGCTCTATGAAAAGTATATCTTCTCCGAATTGCGGTTTCCCACCGCCGCGCGGGCCTGTGGGTTCGAACCGGTTTCCTGCCCGGCGTTGAAGCATGTCTTCTGGGACAAGACCGATGGCGATGGTTCGCAGCCGGGTGTCTGGCATCCGATCAAAACGGCTCTTCCGGCGGTTCCTTAACCCGGTGGAAATCCAAAAAGCGCACTCCGGGCACAAAAATGGGCGCTGGATCGCTTGATCTGTGGGGAGTTGTGAGAATGTTGGGGAATTTCTGGTGACAACGGAGCGAATTTTGGTTCAATCCGCCCGTCTCTTTTTAGGTCCAAGTCAGGTCCTCCGTTTCGTTCCCGTGTTTGCAGGCAGATGTTTTTTCCTGCCGCCCGCCCAGGCCGTCCGCCGTCTCATTGCGTCGGCCTGAAACCAAGGAATCTGACTTATTATGTACCTCCACAACTCCTCCATTTCCACCTCCCCGCTCGTTCAGGACGCGGGAACCGCCGCGGTGCAGGCCCGCAATGGCCGCCGCCCTGTCATGCTGGTAGCGCTCGGTATCCACGATCCGGCCCTTTTGGAAGGCATCACGGACTGGGCCCGTGGCAACGAGTGGGATGTCGACCTTTCCTGTGTGCGTCATGGCCACCTGCCGCCGGCCTCCGGGTTCGACGGGGTTCTGACCACCGTGAACAACCAGAAGATGGCCAATTGGCTGTCCCGTCTCGAATGTCCGGTCGTGCGGATGCTTGATGCTTCCTTTCCGAAGCTCGCCCGCGCCACGGCCTCCCTTCCGGTGGTGAACTACGATGCGGAAGCCGCCGGCCGCCTCGGCGCCGAGCATCTGCTGACCGTGGGCCGCCCCACCTTTGTGTTCTGCCGCCTGTCGCCCGGATCGGATTCACTGGCCACGAAGCGTGGCTTCGTGCGTGCCATCCGTGAGTCCGGCCGCGAGCCGGTGGTCCTCGATTTCATGAAGGATCATCCGGAGCTCTCGAGGAATCATGCCGCGCCGCGCGACCTGTGCCGCGAATGGATGGTGGCCAAGCTTCAGGCGCTGCCGATGCCGGTAGCCATCATGGCGGATGACGACCGCTGTGCTCTCGATCTCATTGCCGCCGCCCGCAGCATCGGCCTGAGTGTTCCCGGGGATCTTGCCATTCTGGGCAGCCAGAACCAGCGCCAGCTCCTGAGCGTCTCTCCGGTCGAAATTTCCTCGGTGGACGTGAATCTCCGCGAAGTGGGCCGTGCGGCCGCCGGCCTGCTCTCGGAGCTGGTCACCGGTGATCGCAAGAAGCCGAGCCGCGCGCTGATGGTGCCACCGGTGCAAGTGGATGCGCGCGCCTCCACCTCTCTCTACATCGGGCCTCACCGCGGGGTGCGCCGCGCGATGAGTTTCATCCGCGAAAACTTCGCCGAGCCGCTCACCGTGGCGGACGTGGCGAAGCAGGCGGGCCTCACGCCGCGCGGCCTTCAGAAGGCGCTGCTGCAGGAAGCCGGTCTCACGCTGGTGAAGGAGATCACCCGCCTGCGCCTGGAAGCCGCCATGCGTCTGCTTGGTGAAACCACCCACAATCTCAACGAGATCGCGGAGCGGACCGGCCTCGGCGATGCGAAGAACCTCTGCCGCCTCTTCCAGCGCTATCACGGCGTGACTCCGCGCAAGTGGCGCGATGGCAAACGCCAGAGTTTGGAAAGCATGGCCGCGTCCTGAGGCGCTCCCGGATTTAATTCCATGGCTGCTACGGCCGCGTTGGAAACAGCGCGGCCGTATTCGTGTCCCCGCGCGGAACGTTCAGAGGGTTCTCGTGGCGGCAAGACGGATGAACATGCGACCGTTCGCCGCGTTGGAGCGTGGAATGGCCACACTGACGTAGTCCACCGTCGTGCGGACCACCGTGACGGGACCGGAGCCCGAAATGTTATCCGGAATGATGATGTCGTTCCATTGGCTGAGATCCGTGCTCCACTGTGCCTTCAAGACTGTAGGATGAAGGCCTCCATATTTGGCATCGTCCGGGCGGGTGAAATGAAAGACGAAGTTCTGGGCGTCTGCCGTGAGAGTGGGGGCGAGATTGCCGGAACGGACCAGCGGGTTTCCGCCGAGGATGAATTCCATCAGGTTGGGAAAGCCGTCCTGATCCGGATCCTCGTCCAATCCCAAATTGGCGAGAGTGAGGCCCTTTCCGTAGGCCCAGTACCAGTAGCCGTCATCGGGACGCATGACGGTGACCTGCTTGCCATTCGCGCCGCCGTGATATTCCACGATATGGGTCAATATTGAATTCAGCGTGCCGGTGACAGTACCGGTGTATTCCGCGATGACCAGTGGGGTGGTGGTAACCACGGAGTCATCGATGTTGAGGGTAGTAGCGTATTTGTTGAGGGATGGATCACCGAAAACGAGGTTGCCATTCACCATCAGCTTGTTGCTGCCGGTGGCGGTCAGTTGACCTGTGATCGTGGTGTTGCCGGGTGCGGGTGGCTGGGCAACGCGTCCTGTAGTCAAAGTGCCGACGCCGTTCACACCGGGATAAACATTGCCAGACACGGTGACGCCGCGGTTGATCGTCCCGGTGCCGGCGAGAGTGCCGCCAACATTCACCGTGATGGAAAGGCCGTTGGGAAGAGTCCCGAGGACATTGAGATTGCCTCCATTGACGGTAATGGCCCCGCTGTAAGCGTTGGTGGCGTTGCCCAAGGTGAGGGGGTAAGAGCCATTCTTTACCAGCATGCCACCGTTGATCGCTCCGCCGAGGGTGATCGGACCGCTGGTGGCATTGATGGAGGTGGTGCCGGCGATGTTCAGCGGCAGGTTGATCGTCTGTGGATTCGTGCTGTTGTTCGTAATGTTCCCGGCGATACTCAGGCCGTTCCCCGTGATCACAAAGGGACCTGCGCCGGCATTGAATTGAAAGCCGCCGGAGGAGGTGCCCGTCGCGAAGAGATCGTTCGACGAGTCGGTCTGAGAGCTCCCTCCGAATTGAAGCAAGGTGGCGGCCGTGGGGACCGTGTCCGCATCCCAGTTGGCCGCGGTCGACCATTTGCCATCGGGTCCGCCGCCGTCCCAGACATCACCTGCGTGTGCCACGCAGGTGAGGAATCCCGGGATTCCCAGAGTCAGGGCGACTCGCGACAAGGGAGATCGAATCATGTGGAAATCATCCCCGATCACGGCGATGAAACAATCACGGAGATGTGTCGATCGGTAGGCACGGAACGTGAAAGCCGGGCCCACCGGCCCGGCTTTCAAAAATGGCTTTCGCGATTCAGCAGGAAAGCTCGGATCATCCCGTCCATCCTACCTCACCTTCACCTCGCGGCGGCTGGCGAACTCGGACGGACTGACACCGAGCGTGCGCTTGAAGACGCGGGAGAAATGGAACGGATCCATGCCCAGATCGCTGGCGACCTCCCGGACGATGCGCCTGCCGCTGTCCAGCAGCTCCGCGGCGTGGGTCATCTTCCGGTGCAGCAGGTAGCGGTAGGGGGATTCGCGGGCGTGACGGGCGAAGAGCCGGGCCAGATAAGCCGGATCGACATGGCAGGCCGTGGCGACCTCTTCGGCCGTGTTGAGCGTGAAATAATGCGCATCGATGTAGTCCCGGCAGCGCAGGTAGGTTTGATACGACTGGGTCTGGCCCGGAGCGGCGATGCGGTGGTCGGTCAGTTCCAGCAGCAGGCTTTCCAGTTGCAGCACGGCGATCCGTGCCTGGTTCGTGCTGGGGGTGCTGCCCGCGTCGATCAATCGTGAGAGCGCGGCCTCGATTTTCGCCGGGTCGCCCGCCTCCAGGATCGCTCCCGGAGCGATGCCGCAGGACTCCAGCAGCGCCAAAGCGCCGTGACCGGAGAAATCGAGGAAGTACTTCGACAGCGGGCGCTTGCGCTCCGTCGTGATCAGATGCGGGCAGCCGGGGCCGTAGGTGAAGGCGATGCCACGCCGCAGTTCGTGTTTATTTCCGCCGGTGGTGACTTCTCCGTAACCGTCCGCCACGAATTCGAGGCAGCAGTAGGGGAAATCCTCGCGCGAGACCCGGTAGTCCGGGGCGCACTGTTCCCAGCCACCGCAAACAACCGCCAGCGGGGCATCGGGGTGGGGGTTCAGGTCCAAGTAGAACCGTCGGGCCTCCGTCACCTGATTGGAGACGAATGATGGGGTTTCTGGGCTGGCCATAATGGGTATATGCAGTGTGATGAGATGGTCAAAAATCGACATGCATGAGTCAGAAGTTGCTATGGCGGAAATGCAGGATGGCCGCTAGTTTCAAGCAATCTTTCACCGCGGGAGTCGATTGGCTCCTGTCCTATTGAGTCTTAAAGAGCCATGGAGTATCGTCAGTTGGGTCAAACGGGCATGGAGGTTTCCATTCTTGGGTTCGGAGCCTCCTCATTGGGTTCGGTTTTTCGCGAAGTCAGTGTGGATGATTGCGTCGCAACTGTCCATGCGGCGGTGGCCGGGGGGATCAATTTTATCGATGTCTCTCCGTCCTACGGCCAGACCCTTGCGGAGGCGCGTCTGGGGAGAGCCTTGGAAGGGGTGCCGCGTAAGGCCTATTATCTGGCGACCAAGATCGGCAGCTACAGCGAGGCGCGGGGTGACTACGATTTCTCGCGGGCGAGCACCGAGCGCAGTGTCGAGCACAGCATGGTCCGCCTGGGGGTGGACCATATCGATCTCATCCAATGCCATGATATCGAATTCGCCGATCACGACCAGATCGTCAATGAAACGCTCCCAACTTTGTTCGCTTTGAAGGAGCAGGGGCTGGTCGGGCACATCGGGATCACCGGCCTGCCGCTGGGGATTTTCCGCTCGATCCTGGACCGTGCGCCGGAGGGACTGGTGGAGACGATCCTGTCCTTCTGCCACTACGAGATGAACGATGCCTCCCTGGCCGGGATCCTGCCCTACCTCAAGGAGCGTGGCGTGGGGGTCATCAATGCCTCTCCGACCGGCATGGGATTGCTGACCCGCCGCGGAGCCCCCTCATGGCATCCCTCCACCCCGGAGATGCAGGCCGGATGTCGCAAGGCGGTGGAGCACTGCAACTCGAAGGGGGTGGATATCGTGAAGCTGGCGGTGCAATTCTCCTGCATGAACCCGGACATCGCGTGCACCTTGGTGGGCACGGCCAATCCGCAGAACATCCGGGACAACATCGGCTACGTCGAGGAACCGGTCGATGAACAGCTTCTCGCCGAGGTGATGGAGATTCTGGAGCCGATCCGGAATTTCACGTTCACCCGCGGTCTGCCGCAGCACCAGGATCCGGCGGAAGTGCTCCGCCCGCTGGCGCTCGCCGCACGCGCATGAGAAGTTTCATGGCGAACGAACGATGAAACGGCTCGTCCAGATCCATCCCGACGACAATGTGGCGGTCGCGCCGGAAGCGATTGCCGCCGGAACGATGGAGAGCTCCCTGGTATTGGAAGCCATTCCCGCCGGGCACAAGGCGGCGCTGTGTGATCTCTCTGCGGGGGATCGCGTGATCAAATACGGATTTCCCATCGGAGTGGTCACGGCGGCGGTGAAAGCCGGCGCGCATGTCCATTCGCATAATCTCAAGACCGGACTGGGTGAGGATACCGAACTCGTCTGGCATCCGTCTTCCTCCGCTCCTGTTACGCAGGAAAAAGAGGTGCCGACATTCATGGGTTTCCGCCGTTCCGATGGCCGGGCGGCGACGCGCAACGAGATCTGGATCATCAATACGGTGGCCTGCGTGAACGTGCCGAGCCAGCGCATCGCCGAAGCCGCTGCGCGCGAACTGGTGATTCCCGGTGGCCCGATCGATGGCATCCATGCCTTCACGCATCCCTACGGTTGCTCGCAGCTCGGCGATGATCTCGGCCACACCCGCAAGATCCTGTCCGGCCTGGTGCGCCATCCCAATGCGGCGGCGGTGCTGATCCTTGGTCTCGGATGTGAGAACAACACGCTGAAGAGTTTCTTGAAGGAGGTGGGCATGCTCGATCCCGAGCGCATCCGCTTTTTCAATGCGCAGGAAGTTTTGGATGAAGTCGAGGCCGGCTTGGAAGCCGTGCGTGAATTGGCGGCGATTGTCGGCACGGCGGAACGCGAGCCGATTCCCGCGTCCGAGCTGGTGCTGGGCATGAAGTGCGGCGGCAGCGACGGCTTCAGCGGCATCACCGCGAATCCATTGGTCGGCCGCATCGCGGACCGGCTTACCGGCTGGGGCGGTACGGCGGTGCTGACGGAGGTGCCGGAGATGTTCGGCGCGGAGGCACCGCTCTTTTCGCGCTGCGATAGCGGTGAAACTTTCGATCAGGCCGTGGCGATGGTGAACGGGTTCAAGGACTACTTCCGCCGCCACGATGAACCGATTTACGAGAACCCCTCTCCGGGAAACAAGGAGGGTGGGATCACCACGCTGGAGGAAAAATCGCTGGGCTGCATCCAGAAGGGCGGTCGCGCTCCGGTGAAGCAGGTGGTTGGCTATGGCGAACCGGCCCGACAAGGTCTTGGTGGCCTCTGCCTCGTGCAGGCACCCGGCAATGACGGCGTATCCGCGACCGCGCTGGCGGCTTCCGGCGCGCATTGCATCCTGTTCACGACCGGTCGTGGTACGCCACTTGGCGTACCAGTTCCCACCTTGAAGATCGCGTCCAACCACGCCTTGGCGGAACGCAAGCCGGGTTGGATCGATTTCGATGCCGGACAACTGCTCGATCCGGAAACCGATCATGAATCGGTCACTTCGGATCTGATGGCCTTGATTCTCGATGTGGCGAGCGGGCGGCGACTCGCGCGGAACGAGATGAACGGCTTCCGCGAGATCACCATCTGGAAACAAGGCGTGACGCTTTGAGTTTCCCTTCCTCTTTTTCGAATGCCACTGCCTGAGACCATCCTTCAATTCGGCGCGGGGAATTTCCTGCGGGCCTTCGCCGACCTGTTCATTTCCGGAGCCAACCGCGGTGAAAATCCGCCCGGGCGGATCGTGGTCGTGCAGTCGACGGGCGTCGAACGTGCCGATGCGATCAACCGTGCGGCCGGGCGTTATCACGTGGCGGTTCGCGGAGTCCGGGATGGCGGGGTGGTGGATGAAACCGTGGAGGTGGATTCGATTTCGCGGGCGCTTCATGCGGGCACGCAGTGGGCCGAGGTGCTGACTTTCGCGGTAGCGCCGCAGCTGAAATGGATTCTCTCGAACACGACTGAAGCGGGCTTCGTGCTGGAAGAGGCCGATGCGGTCCGTGGTTCGGATGCACCGGTGTCGTTTCCGGCGAAGCTGCTCGCCGTGTTGTTGGCGCGTTATGAGGCTGGCCAACCAGGTGTGATCGTGCTGCCATGCGAGCTGATCGAGAACAACGGCGTGCGGCTGCGGGATTTGGTTTTGGAGCAGGCTGCACGATGGTCGGTGGAGCCCGCTGCCGTGGCATGGATCACGAACGAATGCCGTTGGCTCAACAATCTGGTGGACCGCATCGTGCCGGGGCCGCCGGTGGAACATCCTTTGCTCGGTTCCGATCCGTTGCTGCTCGCGGCCGAACCGTTCGCGTTCTGGGCGATCGAAGATCCGCAGGGCTGCGGCTTCGATCATCCGGCGATCGCCGCCTGTGCCGATATTTCATCCTACTATCTGCGGAAGGTGCGCATCCTGAATGGCGCCCACAGCGCGCTCGTGTGCCGGGCACTGCCGATGGGAATCGAAACGGTTCGTGAGGCGGTGGAGCATCCCGAGGTCGGGCCTTGGTTGGAGAAGCTGTTGTTCACCGAGATCGTGCCCGTGCTCGAAGACCGCTGCGAGGATCCGGAAGGCTTCGCGCGCGCCACGCTGGATCGCTTCCGCAATCCGTTCTTCGAGCACCGTTTGTCCGCCATCGCTCTCAATCACGAAGCCAAGGTGGCGGTGCGCCTCCTGCCCACCCTTGCCGAATACCGCGAACGCTTCGGTCGCGATCCTGAAATTCTCACCAGCATTCTCCCATGAAGACACTCGTCCTCCGCGAACCGGGCCAGATCGCCCTCGATGTTTCCACCGAACCTGCTGCTCCTGCTCCCGGCGAAGCGCTTGTCAAAGTACACCGCGTCGGCGTGTGCGGCACGGACATCCACGCCTTCCGTGGCAAGCAGCCGTTCTTCAGCTATCCGCGGGTGCTCGGCCATGAACTCGGTGTGGAAGTGCTGGCCGTGGGTGAAGGGGTCGCCAACGTCAAACCGGGCGACCGTTGCTCGGTCGAGCCCTACATCAACTGCGGCACCTGCGTGGCGTGCCGGAAAGGGAAGGGGAACTGCTGCACGCGCATCCAGGTGATCGGCGTGCATGCGGATGGCGGCATGCGCGAGCGCATCATCCTGCCCGCGCGGAAACTCCATTCCTCCGCGAAGCTTTCCTACGATCAGCTCGCCCTTGTCGAGACGCTCGGCATCGGCGCGCACGCGGTGCAGCGGTCCGGACTTCAGAAGGATGAGTTCGCGCTCGTCATCGGAGCCGGTCCGATCGGTCTCGCAGCCATGCAGTTCGCGGTGGAGGCCGGAGCGAAAACGATCGTGCTCGATATCAACGAATCCCGCCTGGGGTTCTGCCAGAAGCAGCTCGGGGTGCAGCATGCGATTAACGGTCGCACCGAGGATGTTCTCGAGCGTCTGATGGAAATCACCAACGGTGATTTGCCAGACGTGGTGTTCGATGCCACCGGCAATGCGGCCTCGATGATGAAGTCCTTCGAATATCCCGCTCACGGCGGTCGTCTGGTGTTCATCGGGCTCTTCGTTGGTGAAGTCACCTTCGACGATCCGAATTTCCATCGGCGCGAGCTGACCTTGTTCGCCAGCCGGAATGCGAATCCCGAGGACTTCGGGCGCATCATCGGCCTCATTGAAAGCGGACGCATCGATACCCTGCCGTGGATCACCCATCGTGCCGGTGTCGAGGAGGTGCCGGGATTGTTCGAATCCTGGACCAAGCCCGAGACCGGCGTGCTCAAGGCGATGATCGGTTTCTGAAGCTGAAACCTACCTCGCGAAGCGGAACACCAGGGTGGTGCGGGGCGTCACCTTGGCCGTGGTTCCGGGCTTGATGTCTTTGCGGCCTGAAACCAGTTCCGTGGCATTGCCGGAACCCTCCGGCACCTTCATGTCGAAGGTCTTGTCCTTCGACATGTTCATGGCCACGAAGTAAGGCCCGTAGCGCATCTGGTAGAAGTCGCCACGCCCGGCATAGATGTTCTCGTCACCGGGCTTGAACTTGATGCCGTCCGGGATCTTCGCGATCGGCAGTACTTCACCGGTGTGGGCGGACTGGACGGTTTCCGGATAGCGGTGACCACCATTCGCAAAGCCGAAGTCGGTCCAGTTCGGTCGCTTGTATTCCATGCCGCTCGCCGTGTAGGCCGTGTCCTGCCTCACCACCGCCACGCGATCACAGTCCGGAGTGAGGTAGTGGACCCGTGCCAGGAAGTTGACCGCATGACGGGCGCGCCAATAGACGGAGACATAGAGGATTTCGTTGCCGTGTTTGATCGCGACCACGCCGTCCTCCTCGTCGCTGAAAACCCGGTCGGGCTCGCTCCATGTCAGCGGCAGGCGGGATTTGGAGGCGGGCTGGGCCTTCAGCAGTTCATATTCGTCGGGCACCCGGAGCAAGCCGGCGGTGGTGCGGAAACCCTTCGTCTCAAGCTGGTCGGCGATGGAGTGGAAGTACTGGTTGTCCGCGAACATCTGCTGGCAGTATCCGACCAAAGCCGGATCGAGCGTGAGGGATGCGGCTTCCAAGGGGGAACCATCCCAGGACGGACGCTGGGCATAGGTAACATCTCCGGGTGAGTGCGTGTCACGCCAGCCGACGACGGTTTCCTGAACCATCGCGCGGTTGCCGTTTTCGTCCAGCATCGGATAGCGGAATGGCGCGCGGGCGCGGGCGATACGGATGAGCTGGTTTTTGATCTCCGGATCGCCCGACTTGCCCCAGGCCGGAGCCGTGCCTTCGTAGATCTGGCAGACCCAGTCGATGACCTCGCCGTAGTTGCCCACGAATCCCAACTCCCGCGTCAGCCCCTTCCGGGTGATCTGAAGGTAGTCGCTGCCGAGTGGCAGCGTGGGCTTGCCGTCCACCTCGCTGCCGAGCCACGGATCGAGACCGATGGACTCGCGCAGATAACGCAGCGCCTGTCTTTCTGGCAGCGCCTTCTCCGGTGCCAGCACGGCGATCCCGCGGTTTGCGAGGTAGATGCCGTAGAGATCGTTGATCATGGACTGGTTCGTGTATTGCCGCCGGTGCTCGCGATGCCAATCGCGGCAATGCAGCAGCATCTCCGTGTAGGCTTCACGGCGGGGAAGCGATTTACCGGTGCCATCGTCGATGGCTTCTTCCAGGCGGGGCTTGAGGGGCTCCGCCAGCAACGAAATCACCTGGCCCGCGGGACCATAGCCGAACCAATCGGGGTTGTGGGTGGATGGCTCCGCCTCGGCGAGTTTCGGGTCCTTCTTGTAGGCCCGGTAGAGGTTGTCCAGGGACCTCACGACTTGGGTGATGGCTTCCGGTTTGCCTGCCGCGGCCGTCCATTTGATGAAGTAGGCCTTGGCGAGAAACAGGGTCTGCATCTGGTTCGGCATGCGATCCGGCTTCAACAGGTTGACCAACTCGTAGTCCACGCGCTGTTTCGCTTTCGCGATGACTTCCTCGCCCGGCTCCTTGCGCAGGGGTGCGTTCTTCGGATAAGCGCCCTGCTTTTCATCCGCGGGCGGCATGAAGCAGCCATCGGTGTGGGTGTGGATGGCGTAGATGCCGCGGGTGGCTCCGGTCATCGGCCTCTGGTATTCCTCGAAGGAGTTGCCGTAGTTCCAAATGGGACCGTTGCTGCGGATCGTCACGTCCACCGATTGGCGGCCCCTGGTGAGATCCACGGGCAACGGCAGGGTCTTGTAGCAGAAGCGTCCGTTGTAGGTGGGCGCATCGGTACCCACATCCAGGCAATCGTAGTCGCCGAGATGGCGGTAGCCCACCTGCTTGCCGTCCACTTCCAGCATGAGAAGGTTGTGATTCACATCCGATCCCCAGAAACGGACGGTGACGTAGTTCTGTTGTGCCGCATCCACCTTCAATGTGCAGGTGAGTCTGCCGCCGAACCACGTGGGACTCTCGAGCGGCAGCAGGCGCCGGGCCGGTAGATCGAGGCCGCCTTGGAACATCTCGGCGTGATCGGACTTGAATCCATGCGCGGATTCGGAAGCCGGAGATCCAAGTGTGACCGTATCGAGCGTCTCCGCCATCGCGCCGCCGGTCATGAATGAGGCGGCAATGGCGAGGATGGGCAAAGTGGTCTTGCGGACTGGCAGATCGGGGATGGTGGGCATCGGAGCTTGTGGATGATTCTCTTAACGGGCCGCCGGGGCAAATTCAGTCGGGTAAGAACTTGTACTTTTGTTCAGTAGGAATTGGTGGTTGATTCGGTCAAATTTCGACACGCTCAAGCTCATGATCGACCGCCTTCTCGCCAAACGCATCGTCCCCGTGATCGTCCTCGATGATGCCGCATCCGCCGAACCTTTGGCCGAAGCCTTGCTGGCCGGCGGTCTCGACATCATGGAGGTCACTTTCCGCACCGCGGCCGCAGAAGAAGCGATCCGCCGGATCGCGAAGAGCTTTCCGGAGATCCTCGTGGGTGCGGGAACGCTCTTGGACGGCGAGCAGGTGAAGCGGGCGAAGGATGCCGGCGCGCAATTCGGCCTGGCCCCCGGGTTGAATCCAAAAACCGTGGAGGCGGCACGTGCGGAAGGACTCCAATTTTCGCCAGGTGTGATGACCCCGGGAGAGGTCGAGCAGGCGCTGTCGTCCGGCTGCAAGCTGCTGAAGTTCTTTCCTGCGGAAGCGGCGGGCGGTGTGGGCATGTTGAAGAATCTCGCGGGCCCCTATGGGCACACCGGGGTCAAATTCATTCCGACCGGTGGCATCACCGCCGCCAATCTGGCCAGCTATCTGAAGGTGCCGGTGGTGGCCGCGGTGGGCGGCTCGTGGTTCGTGGACAAGACACTCATCGCGGCAGGCGATTGGAAGGAAATCACCCGCTTGACGAAGGAGGCACTTGCCGCCGCCGCCGAAGCTTGATCGGTTGGAGGCCTCCAATCCGATGACAGATTCGAAGGCAAATCCGGTGGCAGGAATCGAGCTGGGCGGCACCAAGACGGTGGTGGCCTGGGGACTGCCCGATGGCACGATCTACGAGGAACATCGTTTCCCCACCACCCGTCCGGACGAGACCTTCGCGACGGCGGTGGCATGGTTGCGTGAACGCGGAATGCCAGCCGGCATCGGCATCGCCGCATTCGGTCCGGTGCGCGTGAATCCTTCCGCTCCGGATTTCGGGTCCATGCTTGCGACCCCGAAGGAAGGCTGGCGCGGATTTTCCATGACGGATGCTCTCAAGAAGGCGTTTCCCGGGGTGCCATTGGTGCTCGATACGGATGTGAACGTCGCCCTGTGGGGCGAGAATGTGCTGGGAGCCGCGCAGGGCACCAGCGATGCGGTCTACATCACCATTGGCACCGGCATTGGCGCAGGCGTTCTCTCGGGGGGACGATTGGTGCACGGAGCGCTTCATCCCGAGTTCGGTCATCTCAAGGTGGTGCGTGCGCCCGGCGACTCCTTCAAAGGAGTGTGTCCGTTTCACGGAGATTGCCTGGAGGGTCTGGCCAGTGGACCTGCCATTGCAGCCCGATGGGGCAAGGCCGCCGTCGATCTGCCGCCGGATCATCCGGCGTGGGACATGGAGGCATGGTATCTCGCCCACGGCATCCTCGCGCTGCTGGCGATCGTTTCGCCTGCGAAGGTCATCGTGGGTGGAGGAGTTTCGCAATCGTCCGTGCTGCACGCGAAGATCGCCGCGACCTTGAAGGAAGCGGCCGCCGGTTATTTCGGCGATGGTGATTTCAGCAAGCTGGTGGTGCCGCCGCAGCTCGGGCAGGAAGCGGGCATCCGCGGCGCGCTGCTGCTGGCAGGGCGGGCTCAGCCCTGAAGATACTTCACCACGGCTTCGGTGCGGGATTGCACGTGCAGCTTGCCATACACGGCATGCAGGTGCGCGCGCACGGTGCTGACACTGATGCCGAGCTGGTCCGCGATTTCCTTGTAGAGCAGCCCCTTCGCCAGGCGGGCGAGAATCTCCTGCTCGCGCGGAGTCAGCGATTGCATTTCCGGCGTCGCGCGCTGTTCCGGGTGGAAGTAGGTCACCACCTTGCGCGCGATGTGGGCGGACATCGGCGAGCCGCCATCGACCGCCACTTCGCGGATCGCGGGCAGGAGTTCGGTGGCGGCGCTGCGCTTGAGCAGATAGCCGCTGGCACCGGAACGGAGCGAATCGAAGATCGAATCCGTGTCGTCGTAGGTGGTGAGCATGATCACCTGCATCTCCGGATGCGCCGCCTTGAGCGTGGCCACACAGGTGATGCCGGAGGCACCGGGAAGATTGATATCCGCGAGCAGGACATCCGGCACCTGCGATGGCAGGCCCGCGATGGCGGCCTCGGCCGACGGCCATGAAGCGATGCAGGTCATGTCCGGCGCGCGGTTGATCAGGGCGACCAGGCTTTCGCGCGTGACCGTATCATCCTCCACGACGGCGACTCGGATATTCATGCGCCGGATTTTGGGAGATGCCGGGCCGATGAACAGGCTTTTCGGCAGCGTGTTTCCCTACGGCCACGGCAGCTTGAACAGAACCGCCGTGCCTTTGCCCGGTTCGCTGGTGATGGAGCAGGTGCCGTGGAGGGTATGGGCACGGTTCCTCATGTTGCCGAGGCCATCGCCGGTCAGCTTGTCGGTTTCGAAGCCCTGGCCGTCGTCCGAAACGCGGATCGTGAGCATCTGCGGTGCGGGATCGATTTCCACGGCGACCTCCGTGGCCCCCGCGTGTTTGGTGGCGTTGTTCACCGCCTCGCGGATCATCAGGAAGACCTGGTGGCGGAAATCCGCGGGAAGCGGACGCGGTTCGATGCGGTCCGGCCATTCCAAGCGGCACCGGATGCCCGCCGCCTGCAACAGATCGCCCGCCTGCTCGGCGGTGTAGTCGAGGAAGCTCGCGAGATTGTCATGGCGCGGGTTCACCGCCCATACGATGCGATCGAAGGACGCGACGGCATCGCGCGCGGCTTCGGACAATTTTGCAAGGTGCGGCGAAGGATGATCGCCCCCGGCGGAAAGCTCGGAGAGCAGCGAGATCCGGGTGAGGCTCGCGCCGACTTCATCATGCATGTCGCGGGCGATGCGGGTGCGTTCGCGCTCCAACTCGGCCTGGCGTTTCGCGGCGAGGGTTTCGCGATGAGCTTGCCGGAGTGAAAGCCAGCGGGCGATCCATGCCGTCCCGCCGAGACAGAGCAGGCCGAGCGAAATCTTGAACGTGAGCGTTTGCCAGAAGAACGGTCGCACCACGATCTCCATCCGTGCCGGGCGGAGGCTGGGCACGCCGTCGTTGTTCGCGCCGGTGACTTCCAGCGTGTAGTGCCCGGGTGCGAGATGGTTGTAGTTCGCAACCCTCTCTTCACTGCTGTCCACCCAATCGCGATCCAGACCCGTGAGCCGATGGGAAACGCGCGCGTTTTCCGGAGCGGTGAAGGAATACACGCCGAGTCCCAGCCGCAGGCTGTCCACCCCGGGCCCTATCTCAAGGTGATCGCCAGGAGGCACCGCGATGCCATTGACGGTCACATCCGTGATGGCGACCGGCGGCGGCACCGTGTTGGTTCCGGTGGCGGCAGGATTGGCGATGGCGATGCCCTTGCGGGTGGCGATCCAGATCCGGCCATCCGGAGCGATGAAATGATTCGGTTGGTAGCCGCTGTTGGCTTGGACGCTGGCAAGCGCTTCGCTCGCGCCGAAGGCCTTGCAGGGCAGGGTGGTTTCACGGCCTTCCGCCACCGCGGTGAGCCGGTTGAAATCGCAGGAGAAAACGCCGCGGTCGCTGGCGGCCCACACCGTGCCACGGTCGTCGAGCACGAGCTGGGAAATCACGTCGTCTTTCAATCCCTGCGCGCCGGTCACCGTACCGGCCTTGTTGTCCTTCAGGCGGAGCAGCCCTGCATTCACCCTGGAGATCCACAGGGCACCATCCGGAGTGGCCAGCAGCGTGCGGACACCGCGGGCGCTGTCAACGAGTGGATGCTTCTCAAAACCTGCGGGTGTGAGGCGATAGAGCGGACCATTGAGTACCGCCGCCCACAACGTGCCGGAAGCATCTTCCGCCAGCGAGGCGATCTCATCGCCCGAATCGGTGGCATGAGGGCTGAAGGAGCCATCCTTGAGCCGCAGCACGGTTTGCCCGCGTGCGATCCACAGCGAGCCGTCGCGTCCCGGTTGTAGCGCGCGGATGCGTTCGCCGCCGCCCTCTGCCGGAAGCGGGATTGCCTGGAAGGAATCGTTCCGGACCTGGAACAGCAGGCCATCGTCGGTGCCGATCCATACGCTGCCGTCTGCTGCGGCGCAGACGGTGGTCGCAGTTCGTCCGGGCCAATCGGTGCCATCGGCGAAAGCCTTCCACGTTCCCTTTTCGCGGCGGTAGAGCTCACCGCCGGTTTGAAGTACGACCCAGATCGTACCATCCGCCGTGCAGGTCATCGCCCGTGGGGTTTGTCCGGCGGGCATGCCGTTCTCGGAGTGCATGTAAACCGCGCGCAGCCGGACACGGTTGATGCCACCGCCGCCGGTCGCCGCCCACAGATTGCCCTCGCGATCCTCCACCAGTGACCAGATGTCGGGATTCGAGGTGGCCACGCGGGTGGTTTCGCGGCCGAGGTTCACGAAGAGCCCGTCGCCGAAGGTGCCGATCCAGACCCGGCCTGCGGAGTCTTCCAGCATGCAGGACACTCGGTCGCCCGGGCCCGAGGGCAGGGTGGTGACGCGCTGGAGTTCGCCATGTTCGGGATGTCGGAACAAGGTGCCATCGATCACCAGCCAGAGCCCGCCGTCCCGGGCACCGCACGCCTGGATGTCATGACCCGGCAATTCTTTCTCACGAAGAAACGCATCCTCTTTGAAACGCGCCAGCACACCGTCGCCCACTCCCCAGATGGTGCCGTGGCCGTCCTGCACGATGTAACTTGCGAACCCCGCCGCCAGTCCTCCGACGGTCTTCGGTGCCGAGATCGTGCCGTCATGTACCCGGAAGGCATGGCCATCGTTGTAGCCCAGCCACACATCTCCGGAAGCGGTCTGGAAGAAGGCGGTCATGTGGCTGAAACGCTCGCGGCCGATGATGGAAAGCACGGCGGCATCCCGGCCATCGCGGCGCTGTGTCAGTCCGCGGCTGGTCACCACCCACAGCGAGCCATCGCGGCCGGGGAGCACGCCACCGACCCCCTCGCCGCGTGTGGAGGCCGGGCCGGTTGGAACATTGGAAAGCCGTTTCCCATCGAGTCGCGCCAATCCGCGGTGGGTGGCGGCGAGGATCGAACCATCGGCATCTTGCGCGATGTTGCTCACGTCGTTGCTCGGCAGTCCGTCGTCGGTTTGCCAGGAGTGGGCGATCCAGGCACGGGGTGCCTCGGCGGCCCATGCGTCCGGCATCGCGCCCGTGAGGACGGCGAAGGTGAGGACGAGCGCGTGAAAGCGGCGGGGCATGGAATGGGGAAAGCGAGGTGGCTGTCCGTGGCGCGGAGGACAGCCGCCCCGGATAGTCCGCACCTTGGAAGACTTTGTCAATCGAGCCCGGTCCTTGGTTCTGAGCGGGTCAGGACCGATGTAACGCTCCTTCGCAATTTCCTTGGCCCGGTAGGTGATTTCGGGCACGGTCCGCGCGCCGCTCCCCGGACGGCCGCAGTCGGACGCAAGTCCGGTTGAGGAAAGTCCGGACACCATAGGGCAGCGCGCCCCGTGAAAACGGGGGACGGAAGCGTCAAGGCTTCCGGACGGAAAGTGCAGCAGAGAACATACCGCCGATGGCCCGCAAGGGATCAGGTAAGGGTGAAACGGTGGAGTAAGAGCCCACCGCCCGAAGGGCAACCAACGGGGCACGGCAAACCCCGCGTGGTGCAAGACAGAACAGGGGAAGGGCTGCCCGCCCGTTAATCTCCGGGTATTAGTCGCACTCCGCGCAAGCGGAGTCCTGCGCAAGCAGGGAGAGAAATGGCCGTCCAGTCCCTCCGGGGATGGACAGAATCCGGCTTACAGGGGGGCGGCACCTCACTTTTTCAGCACATAACCCCCTGAAAGTGCTGAATCTGGCCGATTTTGTGACTTATTGGCCGAAATTGATACCAGAGAATGCTTCCTTTTTTGAAAAGTTAGGGGCATTGTATCACCAACGAAAGGCGACAGCGAGCTTCGGTTAGCTGGAAACCTTTCCCGCATATTCCTTTGTGTCTGACGATGGCCTTCCGAGGTCGATCCGGGGGGAGCAAGCCCGGAAAGCCGCCAAAGACACTTTGGGGGGAATGTGATTTAACCAAGGGCCCGAATCCGAATGCTATCCCGGATTCGGGCCCTTGTGTTTTGTGCGGCTGGCGGAAGCGGGGATGTCGGAAAGTGTGGAGGAATGCCTGAAATTGTGCGGGTCCGTGTCCGTATTCCAAGGGATGAAGTCTCGTTGCTTGCTGATACCCCTGTTGTTTCTTGGCTCCGTTTTCGCGGACACACCCGCCGACATCCATGTGGCGAAGGATTTCAAAATCGAGCGGATCTATGAGGTTCCCGGCGGCCAGGGCTCCTGGGTGGCCGTGACGAAGGACGACAAAGGACGGCTGATCTGCTCCGACCAGTACGGCGGCCTCTACCGGGTGGAACCCGGGGGCACTCCGAAGGTGGAGAAGCTCGGCCTCCAGATCGGCGGCGCGCATGGCCTGCTGTGGTTCGAGGGAACGCTTTACGTGACCGTCAATGAAGGGCCGCGTGAGAGCGGGGTCTGGTCATCGAAGTCCAAGCCGGACGGCACTTTCGAGGATCCGGTGCTGGTGAAGGCGTTCAAGGGCCGCGGCGAACACGGCCCGCACCAGATGGTCCCGTCTCCGGACGGGAAGTGGATCTACATTGTCTGCGGCAACTTCACCGAGATGCCGCAGATGGACAACACCCTGCAGGCACGGGTCTGGAAGGAGGACCAGTTGCTGGTCCGCTGCACCGACCCCCGCGGCCACGATCCGAACCAGATGGCCCCGGGCGGATGGATCGCGCGTTTCAGGCCGGATGGCACCTCGTGGGAGCTTTACGCGAGCGGCTTCCGGAATCCCTATGACATCGCTTTCAATGATCGTGGCGACCTCTTCGCCTACGACTCGGACATGGAATGGGACTTCGGCACGCCTTGGTACCGGCCGACCCGCCTTTGCGAAGTACTGCCTGGCGGCGAATACGGCTGGCGGAATGGCAGCGGCAAATGGCCGGTGGAATACGAGGACAGCTATGACGCGGTGATCGACTTCGGTCCCGGATGCCCCACCGGCGTGGTGGCCGGACGCGGTGCGAAATTCCCCGCGGACTATCAGAAGTCCCTGTTCCTGCTCGACTGGACCTTCGCCACGGTGCGGGCGATCCATCTCCAACCCGAGGGCGATCACTACAAGGCCGTCAGCGAGGAATTCATCACCGGCAAGGGGCTGCCGTTCACCGATGTGATCATCGGCGATGACGGTGCGATGTATCTCCTCACCGGTGGCCGCAAGACCGGTTCCGCGTTGTGGCGCGTGACCTATACCGGCAGCGGCGACACCTCCGCGGTGAAGATCGCTCCGGCGGCGGATCCCTTGGAAAAGCTGAAGTCCGTGGTGGAGAATCCGGTTCCGGCGGCGGTCAATGGATTGTGGGAGCGATTGGGCTCCGCGGAACGATCCGAGCGTTTCCTGGCCCGCACGGCCTTGGAGAAGGTGCCCGCCGCAAGCTGGGCTTCCCGCCTGGATTCCGAGAAGGATGCCTGGCGCGTCATCGGTGCTTCGATCGGTCTCGCCCGCGCTTCCACCAAGGAGGACCGGGCGCGCGTGCTGGGTTCGCTTGATCGCCTGCCGTGGGATTCGCTTTCTTCACTTCAAAAGATCAACTGGCTGCGTGCCTGCGGACTGGAGTTCGCCCGTGGTGGCGAGGCCACTCCCGAGGAAGCGGGCAAGATCATCGCGAAGGTCAACAAGTCGTTCCCATCCGGGGATGAAATGCTCGATCGCGAACTCTGCCGCCTGCTCTGCTTTCTCCAGACGCCGGGCATCGTGGGTCGTACCCTCACCGCGATGGATCTGGCCGGGCCCGGCAAGCCGCCGGCATGGACGGAGCTTGCCGCGCGCAATGAAGGATACGGTCGGCCGATCCTGGACATGCTGAAGAACCTGCCTCCCGCGCAGGTGATGCACTACGCCTACTGCCTCCGTTCCGTGAAAGGTCCGTGGGCCAAGGGCGAACGCGAGCGCTTCTTCGGCTGGATGGACCGTCTGGCCTCCAGCAGTGGTGGTGCGAGCTACGGTGGCTTCGTGGCGGAACTGCGGAAGCAAACGCTCGCGAATGCGACTCCCGAGGAGCGCGTGCAGTTTGAAAAGCCCACCCAGGCCGCTGCCAATCCGCTGGCGAACCTGCCGCCGGTGAAAGGTCCGGGCAAGGACTGGACGGTGGACGAGGTGGCGGCCCTCGCGGCCAGCGGCCTGACGGGACGCGACAAGGAGAACGGCCACAAGATGTTCAAGGCATCGCTTTGCGCGGCCTGCCACGCCTTCAATGGGGAGGGCGGGGACGTGGGACCCGATCTCAGCACGCTCGGCGGACGTTTCACTCCGCGCGACATCGCGGACGCGATCATCAATCCGAGCGCGGTGGTGTCCGATCAGTTCGCGTTCAGCACCGTGACGAAGAAGGATGGCACCTCGCTCTTCGGCCGGATGTTGAAGGAGGAGAATGGCAACGTGATCTTCGCCACCAATCCCTTCGACTCGACCCAGACGGTGGAAGTGCCGAAGGGGGAGATCACCTCGATGGAGCGTTCCTCCGTTTCGCCGATGCCCGGTGCTTTGATCAATCGTCTGAATCCGGACGAGCTGAAGGATCTGCTGGCCTTCCTAACGGGAGCCAAATAACGGATGGACGAGAGGCCGCATCCAGGGAGTCCCGTGGAGGCTTCCTAGAATGGCGGGACTTCCTCGCGGTGGGCCAATTACGGAGTTTCTCGTAATTGGTGCGGTGTATGTTTGCGACATCGCATGCACGTGATCGCGGGTGTGTGATCACGGAAGTGTGGATGGGGGCAGGGTGGGGTATGAATGGCGGCGTTCACTAACAGCCGCCCGGTAGCTCCCCCGTCGGTCGGTTCCCCCCCACCCCCACATGAAAATCCGTACCGTCTTTTTGGGAGCCGTCGCGTCTTCGGCTCTTGCCCACGCCGCCACCGTCAGCGCGCCCTCCACGCAATGGACGACCATTGCCGGAAACTACGACTATCTCGCCGATCAGCAAACCGGCCAGCCCGCCGGTGATATCGTGGGAAACACGAACAACCCCGGCTTCTTCACCACCTTCAACGACAACGGCAGCGCCAGCCACACGGATGGCACGCTGGGTTTCCGTGTCCGCCTGGATGATGCGGGAGGCAACAAGAACAGTCCCGCCTTCGACCGCGTGCTGTGGGTGGGCATCGATGCCAATCTGAATGGCTCCATCGATGCCTTTGTCGGCGTCAATTTCCAAGGCTCCAACAGCTCCATCGGCATCTACGATGCGGGCACCGGATTGAACACCTCACCGAGCACCACCACGGTGGCGAATAACGCGGCCTTCACCTATGCGGCCAGCGGCTCGAACTACGACTACCGCGCGGTGGTGGTGGCCACGGATGGTGGAACCACCAATGACATCACCACCTCCACCAGCGGAGATCCGGATTACTATGTGAGCTTCATGGTGCCCTTCCAGGATGTGGTTTCGTTCCTCAACACCCAGGGATACTCGATCACCGACCAGACCGCGCTGCGCTATGTGCTGGCAACTTCGACCCAGCCGAACAGCCTCAACCAGGATCTGGGCGCGGTGAACGGCGGAGTCAATTCGACCACGAGCTGGACCGACCTCGGCGGCTTTTCGCCGACGATGAATGCCGCTGGAAGCGCCCTTTCCGTGCCGGAAACATCTTCAGCTTGGATCGGTGCGCTTGGCGCCGTCCTTCTGGTGCGCCGCCGCGGATAAGGTTTCGCCACCTTTACGCCGCTTGAACCAGGGTTCCGGTTGTGACACGCGACCGGATCTCCGCGGCATCGACGGGTGCCGGAAGAAGCGTTTCGATCAAGTGACGTAGTAATTCCGATTCCCATGCGGTCCATGGCAGGACGATGTCCACCCCCTTCGTTCCGGTAGCATTTTCCAGCCGCAGCAGGGGCTGATGGTGTTCGAATGGCGGCAGGAGATACGCCACCGGCAGTTGCTGGGGATGAATCGAGAAGCCGGTGACAGGATCGTGGAGCTCGCCTTCTCCGCGTGCGATGAACAGACCGCATCGGAGGAGGGACTCCTCCGGTTGACCGTTGAGGACAAGACGCAAACGGCACGATCCCAGATGGATCAGATGGTGAAGAAGGATGGCGGTGTGACGCTCGAACCGGTGTCCGGCACTGTCATGGCGGAAGAGGAGTCCTTTCATCGGTGGTAACAAAGCACCCCGGATGAAAACGCGCCCGCGCAGCCTTGCGGGATATGGATGGCGGATTGCTGCTCCGGATCAGCGGTGGCCTTGAAGGATCCGCCACAGGCCATCACCAAACGCTTCCACGCTGCGATCGTGAAGCAGGCTTCGGCAGGATGCCAGGAACTCCGCAGCCGGGATCACTCCCATGCCATCGCACGCGATGTGTGGCCAGGCTTCCCGTGCGCGCAGGATGGCCGTGGCCAATGCCGCGATGTCTGCGGGCGGCACCAGCAGTGCCAAACCTGCGGCGCTCTCCGGCACGGCTCCGGCCGAGCAGGCCACCACCGGGGTGCCGCAGCGCAGCGATTCCAACAAAGGCAGGCAGTAGGTTTCATGCCGGGTGGGCAGCACGGTGAGATCGGCCGCGGCGTAGCGTCGTGCGAGATCTTCCCGTGACCCGGGTGGTCCGGTGAAGCGTACCTGTGCATCGAGCTTCGAGTCGGTGAGAAACCGGCGCACTTCCGATTCGTAGGCCGGGTTGGCCGACAGCGGGTTGTGCACCACCTCGAGTTCCCAATCGTGGAAGCCGTTTTTGCCAAGCATCCGCAGGGCATGGAGGATGTCCAGCAGGCCCTTGCTCGACACCAGCCGGCCCACGTGGAGCAGACGGAAGATGCGGTCATCCTTGCGTAGGGGGCGGGGGACCTCCGGCAGATCCACCGGCAGGGGCAGGGCGGCATAGTCCGGCTGCATCACTCCCATCGAGCGTGCCAGTTCCTTCGAATAGCCGGTGGCGTGCATCACGAGGTCCGCACGATTGGCGAGGCGGAACTTGCGGCGCGAATGATCCGTCCATTCACGGTCCGCGGCGGGCACCATCTCCCGGGGCGTCACGCCATGGAAATAGACCATCCGCCGCGCACCCCGCGGAATCCAGGGCAGGAGGTTGAAAAGATCGTAGGACGCGCCGAAGTGGAACAGGTGCACGTCCGCTTCCCGCCACTCCGGCCATTCCCGCAGATGGGAGCGGAATCCGTCCATCACCCGCACCTCCGGCCGGGTGATATTACTGCGATCACAGTAGATCACGCTCTCCGCGCCGCGGGCCCGCAGTGCCTCGTGCATCGCCAGCACCGCATGGCCGGTGGCATCCTGGGACGCCAGCCAGCCGGTATACTGCGCCACTTTCACGCAGGCACTCCGGAGAGCAGCGCATCGACGGCCGGAAGAAAATGCTCCCGGTAGGTGATCGCCCGGTTGATCGATCCCTCGCGTTTCAACAGGTCCGCGCGCCAATCGTAGCGCAGCACCCGCCCGCTGGATTCCGGTTCCGGAAAGGCAGCCGGGGTGGCGGCGATTTCCTCCAGCGCGAGGTGCTCCGGGGTGATCACCAGGAATTCCGGTCCCGCCTGCTCGCGCAGGTTCAGATAGATGTGGTCGCGGGCGTACGTCTTGTGCGCCAGTTCCTCGCTGGTGAGATGGTATTGGAAGCGGTGTTCCGCGCAGGCTTCCGGCACCCGTTGGATCTCGTAGCTCTCCGTCTCCGCGGGCTTTTGATACACCAGCGGAATCTCATACAGGGCCGCGTCCGGCAGGGTTTGGAGCGCCCGCAGCACCATCGGGCGGGTGATGTCGTGAACCGGGTTGTAGAACTCGATCGCATCGCAGAACACCTGGTCCGGCTGGAGCCGTTCCAGTTCCGTGCGCACGTCTTCGGCCACCCGGGCGAAGAGGTCGTCATCCCGGTCCAGCAGCGCTTCGTAGAAGGAAGACTCGCTGTAGCCCAGATAGGTGGCTTTCTCCAACAGGCCGATCCGTTCCAAGCCCTCGCGCGATTGCCGCTCGCGTTCCGGTCCGCCACCGTCCGTGATCACGATGACGTGGGGCTGGTGTCGCTGCAGGAGCCCGTAGATCGCGAGCTCATGCGCCGGATGGCCGATGACGATGACACGCTTCGCGCCGGAGACGGAAAAGGGATCGGTATTCTGGGACATGATTCCAAAGGAGAATGAAGGGATGGAAACCGCGCCACCCTGTGAGATCATCGCCCGGCCAGCAAGGCGGGAAGTGGTGCGGATTTGCAACCCGCGCCGCTTCCCGGGAGAGTTATTTGGGGACGGCCACGGCTTCATCCACCGGCTTCCAAACTTCGATCGCCTTGCCGTCCGCGCTCAGCCAGGAGTCGAAGGGGGCGCCGGGAAGGGCTTTCAGTCCGGCGACCACGCAACCGGCGTTGCGTTTGGCTCCGTCGATGGAGGTGTGGGTGCGCTCGTCCGCGTAGTAGCTGGCGGCTTTCTCCTCGCCGTCCTTCTGATAGGCGGCGCGGATGATGTTGGTGAGGTCGATGAAGGTCGCGCCCGTCGTTTCCGCGCTTTCCCGAGCCCACTTGCCATAGTCGATGAAGTCGGTGGCGAAGATTCCGTTGTCCCACTTCTTGTGGGGGATCGGCGCGCAGACCGTGACCTCCGCGCCCTTGGCCTTGGCGGTGGTGATGTAGTTCCGGAGATACCAGCCGTAGGTATGTACGGCTTCCGTCGTACCATCCGGCTTCGTCACGTCGCGGGTTTCCTCGCCGGTGCCTTTCAGCGTTCCACGGAAGCGGCTCTTCTCACCCGGGGACCCGACGTCGTTGTGGCCGAACTGGATGAGCACTCGGTCGCCGGGCTTGATGCCCGCCAGCACCTCGTCCCAGCGCTTTTCGGTGAGGAAGGTCAGGCTGCTGCGGCCGCCCATGGCCTTGTTGACCACGTGGACCTTTGCGGCATCGAAGAAAGCCGGGATTTCATCGCCCCATCCACGCAGGACCAGCTCGCCGTTCTTGCCGGTGTTGTGAACCGTGGAGTCGCCGATGATCCAGAGCGTGGGCAGGTCGGCGCGTACGATGACCACGGAAAGGAGGAGGGAGGTGATGCAGGAGAGCAATTTCATGATCGGATACGGTCGATGTATCGGCTGGGAGTAACACCACATGCATGAGGGTGTTTCACGCAATTTGTCCGATGAGAGTTACGGGCGGGTGTCGGAGTGGAGGCATTCCACCGGATTGCGTCTCGATGGATCACGGCGTGCCGTCAGCGGCCCTACAAGCAGCCCCCGTTTTGCGCCTCGGAATTTTTTTCCGCATGAACTGCGGCGATCCCAGTTCGGGCCGGACAAAATCCATTTCTTTCCAAGGCGGCATCGTTCGCGGATTCCGCACCCGGATTCCTGTGCGGCGTCCTCATCGTCGGAATCCTCCTGATTCGTATCAGCCACTCCATCGTGGAATTGTCGAATGTATGCACATTCGCAGTGATGGCGGGGATTTGAGCGTGACGGAATCGCACAGCCTGGGGGGGGCTGAACACTGCTTCATGCCCTCGGTTTGGCGGATGAAAATGTCATCTTCCAGCGCCATTTCGAGAGAGGGTTTTCGATGCCGCAATGTGCAGAAATAAGGGGAAAATCCTTATGGAATGAGGGTTTTCCGAGGTCGCTGGGCGGAATCATACACAAATCGCGCCCTTCGATACAAGCGGTCTCCAAAAGACAGGGTATGGTCAACCCATCGTAGTGCCCTGACTCGCCCCAACCCTTGCCGTCCAGAGTCCGGTCCACTTTCCGCGTATCACTTGTAAATGCATCTGCCCAGACGACCATGAATGCGTCTCATGCCAAGCGTCCCCGGTTATTAGCGAAGCGACAACACGGCTTCGCCTTGATCGTGGTCCTCATGATGATGGTGCTCATCAGCATCCTCGCCCTCGGTCTGCTCGGTCTCTCGTCCGTCACCCTGCGGAGTGGTGCCGCTGACATGGCCCGCCAGGAGGCTCGTGCGAACAGCCGGCTCGCCCTCATGCTGGCCATCGGCGAGCTCCAGAAGCAGATGGGTCCGGACCAGCGCATCAGCGCCCGCTCCTCCGCCGTCAACGGCCAGAAGGGTGAGAAGAACGTGCTCGGTTCCTGGGAGAGCTGGCATTGGAAGGTTGGCTTCGGCAGCCCGGACTACAAGCAGAAGGCCAGCAAGTTCAAAGGCTGGCTGACCTCCGCGCCCACCGAACAGCAGCGCCTCGATCCGGCTTACCCGGCTTCCGAATTCACCAACCCGGTCTGGCTCATCAATCCCCAGACGGTCGGCACCCGCGATGGTGCCGCCGAGAATGGTCCCGGCCTGCGCGCCGAGAAGGTGGACCTGAAGATCGGCCAGCGGAACGGTTCCTTTGCCTGGGCCGTGATGGATGAGGCCCAGAAGGCTCCGGTCAATCTCGCCAAGGCGGCTCCTTCCTCGACCGCGGAAAAGATCGCCCAGCGCACCGCTCCGCCGCGCACCCGTCCGGAGAGCCTGGTGGAAGGTCTTTCGCCCGATCAGATCGGCGAGCCGCGCAAGCTGGTCTCCGTGCCCACCGCCGTGATCGCCACCGGTGGCAAGAAGGAGGTGCTCGCGTTGCAGGAAGACGTCACCACCGATTCGCTCGGCCTGCTCACGAATGTTTCCGAAGGCGGCCTGCGTTCCGACCTCACGACCCTTTTTGAAGCGGACCAGTCGAAGGTGAACTTCTCCACGGTGCTGGGCAGCTACGGTCCGTATGGTTCCGTGGGGCCGGGCAACAATGCCGACCCGACCGCCGCGACCGACAGCGCCCCCTCCTGGGATTACCTGCGCAACCACTACCAGCTTTACCGCGATGGCCGCCTCAGCGGCGCGGACGGCGGCCAGCCGGTCTTCAAGTATTCGGACGCCAAGACGCTTTCCAGCGGAGTCAATGTCGGCAAGGCGGCCGCGAGCGGCAACGCCGTGGGCACGCTGAAGTCACCGACCGTCGAGCGCCTGCTGCCCGTGATCTCGAAGTTCCAGATCATGTATTCCGCGGTGACCCACTACTGCCACATCACCGACCGCGTGGATTACTACAATTCCTCCGGCCAGCCGCAGGGAAACCAGAACTACTTCGCGCCGCACCTCGTCTACGATCCGGTCGTCACGCTCTACAATCCGTATGACGTGGCGCTCGATCTGCCGCAGCTCCGCCTCCGCATCTGGGACGCTCCGATCCTCTTCGGCTTCAAGAAAAACGGCGAGTGGCTCCGCAGCGGCTTCGCCAGCGGTTATCAGCCGCTGAGCCGGTTCACGATCAACACCGAGAAGGACGACAAGGCCCGCAAGAGCTTCACGCTGCTGCTGCGCGATGCGAAGGGCGGCACCCCCGGCCAGCCGATCCGTCTGGCCCCCGGCGAGGTGAGGGTCTTCAGCGCCTGGGTCGAACCGAAGTGGAACTGGGCGATCGAAACGGCGGGCCAGTACAACGTTTACACGTTCTTCGACTACGACACGAATCGTAACTTCGGCAAGATCGACCCCCGCACCGGCAACAAGCTCGGCGTGGAAACCGTCCCCGGCTGGGACCCGCGCGCCGGCTTCCAGACCGACCACCTGGCCTCCACCTACGACCGCCCCGCCACCACCAACTATTCCTGGGACACCAAGTCCAAGAATACCGGCTGGGTGGTCATCAAGAAGGACGAGACCTTCTCCGTGCATGCGGAGGCCGGTCATCCTCTCGCGACCTCCGGTACCAGCGATCCGGATTTCCAGGTCGATCTGATGCAAGGCACGCCGCCGGCCGGATCGGAAATGGATCCGGCCTCGGACACCTTGTTGCGCTCCTACAGCTTCAAGTTGAAGAGCCCCGCCACCGAGCTTTCGCTCAATGGGGTGAAGCCGGTCATCGACCGTACCTTCAAGGCCGGGGATCTCCTGCAAGCTCCCGCCGACATGGGCGTGGGTGGCAAGACGCCCTTCGCGATCTTTACCATGGCGGCGAAGACCACCGCGGATCCGAACGACAACTCCCGTCCGTGGGTGCACAACCACCCGGTGATCGAAGGTCCCGTCCAGGACACCAACACGGCGGCCAACGCGCTCGATTCGTACGATCTCACCCTCAATGAGGTCGCGGATTTCAACACCTTCCCCGGCATCGAGATCGATCCGGGTTCGAACCGCGGCTTCTATGGTGCCAGCACCACGGCCAACCGCGGCGTGTCGAACGTGCCGATGTTCCGCGTGCCGCTGATGCCCGCCGTCAGCCTCGGAGATCTCGTCACCGCCAATGCCGTGCCGGGTTCCGCGCTGCCCCGTGTGACCCATCCGCTTGGCAATTCCCGCGCGCATCCGCTGATCCCGGTCAATGCCGCGGTGTATCGTGCGCCCGGTGCCAGCGGCAATTACGTCGATCATTCCTACTGCCTCAATGACGCGCTGTGGGACCGCTTCTTCTTCTCGACCGTGGGCACCTTCAATGGCGGCCTCGTGAACAGCGGCACCCGCCTCTCGCTCCTCACCGGCTTCCTCAAGGGCGACAAGCAGCTCCTCAACCGCCGCTTCACTCCGCTGGTGTCCACCACCACCGATCCGACCGAACTCGCCAAGCAGCTCGATGGCACGGCGGAAGGCACCCTGGCCAAGAAGATGGCCGCCAGCATCGGAGTGCGCGGAGCCTTCAATGTGAACTCCGACTCCGTCCCGGCGTGGACCGCTTTCATTGCCTCGATGCGGGATGCCGCCATCGCGGGGTGGGGGAACATGGACATGACGGCCAAGGACAAGACCGCGTTCCCGCGCTTCACGCTGCCGATTTCCGGTGCCGCGGAGGACATCAATGCGAGCAGCTCCATCGATGTGCAGGGCGCGCGCCGCTGGGCGGGCTTCCGCTCGCTCACCGATGACCAGATCAAGTCGCTGGCCACCGCGATCGTCACCCGCATCCGCGAGCGTGGCGCGAAGGACAAGGCTCCCTTCCTTACGCTGGGTGAGTTCGTCAACCGCCGCGTGGCCACCACCAACGATCCCGGTTCGCTCGCCGGGGTGCTCCAGCAGGCCATCGACGACTCCGGGGTGAACGACGCCTACAACTCCACCGATGCCAAGATGATGACGGCCGTTCCGAACATGACGGGCCTGGTGAATGCGGATGCCCGCCAAGGCTACACCTCCGCCGGTTCCCCGGCCACCATCACCCAGGGCGACCTCGTCAGCGCGCTGGCGCCGGTGATGACCGTCCGCGGAGACACCTTCCGCATCCGCGCCTACGGTGAATCCCGTACTTCCGATGGCAAGATCGCCGCCCGCGCCTGGTGCGAGGCCGTGGTCCAACGCATGCCTTCCTACGTCGATCCGAAGGATGCTCCGGAAGTGCTGCCGTCCGCGGCCACCACGCCGGTCAACCAGACCTTCGGCCGCCGCTTCGACATCGTTTCCTTCCGCTGGCTCGAGCCCAAGGAGATCTGATTCCGCTCTCGAAATAGAAAAACATCAACACGCACGCACGATTCCACCGCCCATGAAAGCCCTGTTCGTACCCACTCTCGCCGCAGCCATGCTGCTCCAGGCCGCGACCGCCGGAGCCCAGCAGGTCGGCGGCAACATGCAGCTTGCTTCCTCCAATGCGACCGGCCGCGACAGTGTCGCGCCCCGGCCGCTCGCCCAGAAACCGGAGGAAGCGGCGGGTCTCCAGGTCCGCAGCCTGCTTTTCCTCATCGAGTCCCTGCCGGGCGAGGTCTTCGCCCACGATCCCTCCGCGGAGAAACCGCTGCCGGGCGTGCCGGTTCATGCGAAGAACTATCTCAATCACGAGGGCGACCATTTCCCGGCCGCCGCCAAGGAGATCGTCTTCACCCGCAGTGCCGATCCGGCCAGCGTGAAAGCCGCGGACCAGCGCGTCGCGCGCGCCACGGTGCCGCCGAATCTCAAGTCCGCGATCTTCCTCTTCGTGCCCGGTTCCGGCCGCCAGGGAGAGGATCTCGCCCGCGTGATGGTCATCGATGACTCCGCCCGCAGCTTTCCGGCCGGTTCGCTCAAGGTCATGAACTTCAGCCCGCAGCCGGTGCGCATCCAACTGGAGAACAAGGATTTTGATTTCAAGGTCGGCGAGGTCCGCAACATCGAAGACCCGCCCGTCGGTGCGAACCAGACCTCCGGCATGCGTTCCTTCACCTTCAAGGACAACCAGTGGCAGCGCATCGGTGCCGGTATCTGGCCGCATCCGGGCACGAAGCGCGTGCTCCAGATCATCTTCATGAATCCCGCCACCAACCAGATCGAGGTGCGCGGCGTGCGTGACGTGACTTCGGTCTGACGTCCCCAACCTTCTTCATGGGCAATGCAACCCCGCTGCAACGGGGGAAAAGGCGCTCCGGATGTCGCAACCGGGGCGCCTTTTTATTTTCAGAGCGGAAGCAAAAGCCCCCGCACTCACGAAGAGTGGGGGGCTGATGGCTTGGTCTGAAATCCCGGATTTGAAATTTCAAATCCAGGTAGGCGCGTGCTTCACGGCATGTCGCCGGTGATCACCAGACTGCCGGTGCCCGAGAACGTGCCGCCGTAGCCGAGCGCGCCCAGCGAGGACGCCGTGTAGGTGCCGGCGGGCACGTTGTTTCCTGCGATGGTCATCGTACCAATGGTGCTCGTGACGCTGCCGAGATCCAGCGTGCCCGCGGTCATGGTCAGCACCGCGCGATCCTGGTTCCAGGCATTGGTGAGCTGGAGCGTGGAGGTGCTGGTGGTGAGTGTCACCCCGTAGAGGCTGTCCAGCGCGGCGGTGGCGCCGCTGCGGAGCTGGGCGCGGGTATTGAGGGTGACAGTGCCGGAGCCCAATGCGCCACCGGCTTCCGAAACCAGATACAAGCGCCGGGCGTTGTCGGTGGTGCCGTCGGCGGTCACGTTCCAGTTGCCGGTGTAGCTGTTGTTCGCGGAGGCGACGTAGAGCAGGCGGCGTTCGCCGCTCTGGCCCACCAGCGTGGCGGTTAGGTTGATGTCCGAGCCGCCGCTGAGGGCACCGTTGAACCGCAGCGTGTTCGAGTAGGCGCTGCCGCTGTCCGACTGGAGGCGGATCGTCACGCTGCCACCACTTCCCAGGTTCACCGGGTTGCTCATGTTGCGGGAGACGTTGCCCGCCGCGGTGTTGTAGGACTGGAAGGTCGCGCCGCTTTCCAGCAGCAGTTCCTTCAGGTTCACCGTGTGGGTGTTGTTGCCACCCGCGGAGGTATGGCGCAGGCGCAGGATGCCGCCATTGGCCACCGTGACCCAATCGCCCGGGAAGGTGACGGTGCCGCCGCTGGCCACCGAGGCCGAGACGGAGTCCACCGTGTTGGCGTTCGTCACGCGGTAGTTCTTGCCGCTGCCCGGAGCGGTGGCATCCGCCCACACGCTGGTGGTCGTCCAGTCACCGCTGGCCACCGAAGGGATGGTGACGATGGTGATGGTGCCGCTTCCGGTGAAGGTGCCGCCGTAACCGAACGCGCCGAGGTTGGTCGCCGTGTAGGTGCCGGGAGTGATGGTATTGCCCGCGATTTTCAGCGTGCCCACGGTGCTCGCACCGCTGCCCAGATCCAGCGTGCCCGCCTGCATGTCCAGCGTCGCCGCCGGGTCGATCCAGGGATTGGTGAGCTGGAGGGTGGAGGTGGCGGTGGTCAGGGTCACGCAGTAGAGGCTGTCCAGGCCGTTCGCCGCGCTGTTGCGGAGCTGGGCGCGGGTGTTGAGCGTCACGGTGCCGGTGCCGAGTGCGTTGGCGGCCTCGGCGACGAGGAACAGGCGGCGCGTGTTGTCGGTGGTGCCGTCCGCGGTCACGTTCCAGTTGCCGCTGTAGGCCACGTTGTTCATCCCCATGTAGAGGAAGCGGCGCTCGCCGGTCTGTCCCTGCAGCGTGCCCGTGAGGTTCACGTTGCCGGTGCCGAAGATGCCGTCGCTGATCCGCAGGGCGTTCGTGTAGGAACTGCCGCTGTCGGACTGGATGCGGATCGTGCTGGTGCCGGAGCCGATGACCAGCGGGCCGGTCAGGTTGCGGGTCACGTTGCCCACGTTCGAGTTGTAGGACTGGAGCGTGGAGCTGTCCCGCAGGATCAGGCCGCCGTCGAACGACGAGGTGTAGGTGGTGCTGCCGCCCGCGGAGCTGTGGGAGAGGCGCAGCATGCCGCCGGAGTTCACCGCCAGCGTGTCACCGGCGAAGTCCACCGTGCCGCCGCTGGCGACATTGTTCGGAGCCGAGTCCACGGTGTTGCTACTGGAGATGCCGTAGTTGTTCCCCGCGGACGGGGCCGCCGCATTGCTCCAGACCGAGGTGGTGGACCACGCGCCGCTGGCCACCGAGGTCACGTCCGCCACGATGTCCGGGTCCGGCGCCTGGGTGGGCGGCTGGACCATGACCCAGCCCACCGACTGGTAGCCGGCCGAGTCCTGGATGCGGTAGGAGAACCAGTCCAGGGTCGTGATCGAGGACGACGGGTGATAGACCAGTTGGTCGCGTCCCCCAGGGCCCGTGCCGGTGGAGCGCGTGATGCTCGCACCACCGTGCGAGGTGGACGAGAACGACGCGATCGTGAGGCTCTGGCCGTTCGAGTCCGAGTCGTTCGCGAGCACGTCCAGGGTCAGGTCGGACAGGGTGAAGTGCACCTTGCCACGATCCGCGTTCGCACGTGGCGGCAGCGGGAACGAGTAGGAGCCCAGGTTGTCCAGGCTGCCCGTGCGGGTGGCGCGGTAGGAGATCATCTTGGCCAGCTCCGCCGAGGCGAAGCGGCTCAGGCCGTTGCCGGACATGATCGTCGCGCCTTCGGTGATGCCGTCCTGGTTGTCTCCCGCTCCCCAACTGTGGCCGGACTCGTGACGCCAGACGGTGGTGAAATTTCCGTCCGTGATCGTGCCGCTCATGCTGTCCCAGTTGAACGCCGAGCTGTTCGCGATCGCGGGCGAATAGGTCAGACCGCCGCTGCCGGTGACCACCACGCTCGCCGCCAGATCATAGGTCGCGGCAGGAAGGTAGAGGGGAAGGACGTTGTTCCACTGGTCTTTCGTATTCGCCAGGCTGGTGCAGGGATCGTAGGCGGAATTCGTCCGGATCACGATCCGGCCCATCCGGTAGAGATTGGCGAAGTCGCGCAGGTTGATCGCGTCCGTCTCCATCACCGCGAACTCGGCGCGCTCCAGCGTTTCATCCGCGCTCAGACCGGCCTTGTTGTAGTAGGTATAGCCGAGGTCGAATCCCACGTCCGTGCCATAGACGCTCGATCCCGCGCCGCCGCTGCCGACCACATTCGAGGGATACTTGGGAGTCCAGCTCGCGGCCGAAGGGAGCGACATCGAGGTGCCGGTCCCACGCCAGACCGTGCCGTCCTCGAACAGGATCGAGGTCCGCACGCTGCCGTCCGCCAGCAATTGTCCTGCGGCCACCGCACCCGGAAATCCGGAGACGCTGCCGATGTAGGTCCGCACCGGGCGGCCGGGCGTATAGGAGGTGAAGGTCGTCGCTCCGGTCTGGAGATAGACCTCGTAGTTCGGTCCGCGCACCGACTGCTTGTTGAAGGTCACCGTGGTGCTGCCACCGGTATAGGTGTAGGTACGGGTGAAGGACGCGGGTGGATTGTTGGGATCCTGGGCATGGGCGGTGACGGTGAGGGTCGCCAGGGCCAGCAGGGGCTTGAGACATCCGCGACGCCAGGCAGGCACGGCACGGGTGGGTTGGTAATGCAGGTTCATACGGTTCATGGGTTTTGTAGGGGAGAGGCCGCGGCACGAAGCCGCCGGCCGGTCTCGGGACGGAGACCGCGTGTGGGTCCGGCAGGCGCGTCTGGGCACACGCGCCCCGGAGGGTTTTTGCTCTCATGCCTGCATGAGCACTCCCCGCATACGGAGAGGAATCGATCTAATCCGAATCCCTAACAGGTGCTTCCCGGGCTTGCATCCAACAACGGGCTGAAAAATCTGAGCAAGCGTCTTCGGCAGCAGAGGTGGCGCAAGCATTCCTGCTTGCGGGTGTGCGCGGGGTCCGCTTCACCCCCCTCACAAATTGGAAGCTCGTGCTACTTCAGACCACCGGTGTCCGGTCGAGATCGAACACATCGATCTCCTTTTCCTCGAACAAGCTCTCCAAGGCTTCGAAGCCGTGCTCTTCCGCATAGGCCGCCTCGGATTCCGAAACCGGCACCATCATCAGCCACAGCACTTCCTTTTCCGGAAGCTTCACCGGCTCCAGATCGTCCCATGGGAAGGGTTCCGTGAACATCACATGATGCATGGTACGGGATACACCGTACATCGTCACCAGATCGGCGAACACCGCGCCCGGATACACCGGCCAGCCTTCCTTGATGGAGCAGAAGGCCGCCGTCGAAAGGATGGACGAGAAGGTCTCCGCCCAGCGCGATCCGCAGCCGCCGACCAGTTCCACCCGCACCGGCTGGTCCATGCCCTCCACCTTGCGCGGATGATCGGACAGCCCGACGGTGGCGAAGGAATCCACCTCATGCTCGGGCGAATCCGGGCAATGCAGCACGTCCACCTGGTGCTTTCCGGATTCATCGTGATAGCGGGTGATTTCCGGTTTGCCGCCGAATACCGCCGCCAGATGACCCGCGATCTTCAGATTGGACGCGCTCGTTTCCATGCCCGTTCCCCTGACCCAATCCCGCTGCGGAGACAAGCGGAATGCGGCCATCCATGGGCTGGAAAGGCTTTCCCCGTGGTCCGGATTCTCCGGAAATCCTCCCCTTGCCGGACCGTGGTTCCTGCGCGAGGGTGGGCCGTTCCAGCGATATGCAGCGTGCTTTTCTTCTCTTCGCCACCGTCGCGCTCACCGCGTGCGACCGTCATGACCCGTCCGGGGCGGCTCCGGGCAATTCAGGATCCACCGTGACGGCTCCCGCCCGGATGACGGGCGGCATGACCGAGGCGATCCCGGGAGCAACCACCGACCCGGCGCATTTGGAAAAGGCCCGGACTTTGGCAAAGGAGGATGCGGTTGCGGGCCTGCGGTGGCTGTTTGCCTCGGGTTTGATCGTGGAGTCGAAAGGGGATTCCCCGGATTGCCTCCGCGCCTTTGTGGGCGCTCTTCCGAAGGACAAGCCGCTGCTCGATCTGGCGGATCTGATCGAATCGCCGCAGGTGCGGGCGGTCTATCAGTCCGCCGCCTATGACACGCTTGCCCGCCAGGACCCCGCTCTGGCCTGGCGATTGTGGAGCGAACGTGCGCCCGGGCATGCCGATGAGCCGGTGGTGCCGATCTTTCTCCGGGAATTCAGGACTTCGGGGCTCAAGGAAGCCTGGCAGAACCTGCTGAGGCACCGGTCTGGAGCCGTGATCGCACCCTCCGATTTCAGTGTGATTTGTCAGGCGGCTGAATTCCGCGATGAGGATGCGGCCCAGGCCATCCGTTTGTTACAGGAGATGCCGGATGGTGCGGGGGATGTCCTTCTGGAGGACCCGCGGGCGGTCGCCGCGCTTGCACGGCATGCTCCGGCGCGGCTCGGCGAGTGGCTCGATGCGCTTCCCGCCGATTCGCAGCGCGATCACGCCTATGCCGCCATGGCCTGGCATTGTGCCGCCCGGCAGGATTTCCGCGCCGCCCAGACATGGCTCGAGCGGATTCACAACGAAGGCAAGCGCGAGGAAACGCTGGCCCATGTCCGCAACCAGATGTCGTCCACCCCGGTCGGAACCAAGGTGGAGTGATACATCCGGAGCGGGCGGTTACTTCGGCAGGCCTAGCTTGATGAGGGTCGGCTCGAGAGCTTCCGCCCAGCGCTTGTAGCCCTCGGCCTGCGGGTGCAGGAAGTCCGGCATGATTTCCTTGGGCAGGATGCCGTCCGGATTGAGGAAGCGGTCGTTCACGTCGAGATGGAGGATCTGGGTGCCATCGGCGAAGGCCTTGATTCGCTCGTTGATCTCGTTGTTGCGGACACGCATCTTGTCGTCCGGCTTTTCGCCACGCGGGAAGACGGAAAGCAGTACGATCTTCGCATCCGGCTTGCGGGTGCGAAGGATCTCGAGGATGCGCTTCACGCCCGAGGCGGTGTCTTCCGCGGAGTCCATGCGATGGCCGGTGTTGTTGGTGCCGATCATCACGACGAACGCCTTGGGGTCGACGTTGTCCAGCTCGCCGTTCATCAAGCGCCAGATGACATGCTCGGTGCGGTCGCCGGAGAAGCCGAGATTGAGCGCCTTGCGGCCGGTGTAGTATTCCGTCCAGATGTCCTTGCCGGGACCTTCCCAGCCCTGGGTGATCGAGTCGCCGATGAAGACCAGGTCGTGCGGGCCATCCTTGGCGAGCTTCATCTTCTCGTTGTGGCGCTGGCGCCACCACTGGAGTTCCTCGCCGCGCTGGGCGGTGGTGGTGGCGGGATTGATGCCGTAGCCCGCCTTGAGTTCGGCGAGGCTTTTCTTGAGTCCTTCGAGGATGGGCGCGTAAGCCGGATCGTCCGCCACGGACTTCAGCTCCTGCGGATCTTTTTTGAGGTCGAAGAGATTCCACTGCTTGGTCTTCGGGAACCAGATCAGTTTGTAGGCTTCGTTGCGGACACCCTCGTGCTCGGCAACGGCGTGGGTGCCTTCGCCACTATAGAAATAGTAGATCGCGTCGCGCCATCCTTCCGGGGTCTCGTCTCCGGCCTTGAGGACGGGAACGAGGCTTTTGCCCTGCATGTCCGGCGGCACCGGCACGTGGGCCGCATCGAGGAACGTCGGCGCATAGTCGATGTTCTGGATCAGGGAGGCATTGTGGCTGCCGGGTTGGACGACGCCGGGCCAGCGGACGATGAAGGGCATGGAGAGCGATTCCTCGAACATCCAGCGCTTGTCGAACCAGCCGTGCTCGCCGAGATAGAAGCCCTGGTCGGCGCTGTAGATCACGATGGTGTTCTTCGCGAGTCCGGACTTGTCGAGGTAATCGAGGACCTTGCCCACACCCTCGTCCACGGCACGGACGCAGCGCAGGTAGTCCTTCATGTAGCGCTGGTATTTCCAGCGGAGCACGGCCTTATCATCGAGCTTGCCGTCCTTCATGTCGGCCAGGAACTTCTGGTTCTCCGGCTCGTAGGCGGCATCCCAGGTGGCGAGCTGCTCCGGCGTCATGCGGCGGAATTCGCCATTGCGGTCGGCGCTGGTGAAGAACTTCGGATAAAGGTTGTCGCCATGGAGCTTCATGTCGTTCTCCCATGAGAAGTTCTTCTCGATCTGCATCGCCTGCTTCTTCAGCGATTCGTCGCGGTCGGCGTAGTCATCGAAGAGGGTGGGGGGCTCCGGAATGGTGACCCCATCGAAGAGATGCATGTGCCGCGGGGCGGGCGACCAGTTGCGGTGCGGGGCCTTCTGCTGGAACATCAGCACGAAGGGCTTCGACTTGTCGCGGCCGTTTTCCAGCCACGACAACGCCTTGTCCGTGATCAGGTCGGTGGTATAGCCGTTCTCCCGCTTCGTCCCGGTGGAGGTGATGAACTCCGGATTATAATACATCCCCTGGCCGTTGAGGATCTCCCAGTGGTCGAAGCCGGTCGGGGTGGAGTCGAGGTGCCACTTGCCGATGATCGAGGTCTGGTAACCGGCCTTTTGAAGCAGTTTCGGGAAGGTCTGCTGGGTGCCGTCGAAGCGGGAGCCGCTGTTGTCGATGAAGCCGTTGGCGACGGAGTGCTTGCCGGTCAGCACCGTGGCGCGGGACGGGCCGCAGATGGAGTTGCCGCAATACGAGCGGGTGAACACCGCGCCTTCCTTGGCGATGCGGTCGATGTTCGGCGTCGGAGCGACATCCTTGAGCGGGCCGCCATAGGCGGAAATGGCGTTCAGGGCGTGGTCATCCGAGAAGATGAACAGGATGTTCGGCCGGTCCTCCGCACGCGCCGCGGCGAGGGACAGAAGGGCAGTTGCAATCAAAGAGGACAAACGCATCGCCGCCCATACGAAGAAAAACCCGGGATGTTTCAAGACGAATGGTGGTCGCCTGATCCGACCCGATAGCTTTCCCTGCGGTCACAACTGGTCCGCGATCGATTCGGCGAGCGGGGCGATCATGCCGTCCGTGTCGGATTTCCGCATGGGACGGGACAGGCGGAAATCCGGGGTGAAGACGGCGTTTTCGAGGGCCTTCACGGTGGCGGGATCGTTGGTGGAGAGGTTGAGCTCGCGGTTGATGCGCAGGCTCAGCGTGTCCAGATTGGCCGAGCCGAAGGTGGCCCAGCCATCGGCAATCATGACTTTCATGTGGGTCATGCGCGGGTAGCGCAGGACCTTCACCCCGGCAGCCATCACGTCGCGGGCGGTGGCGGCATTGCCCGCGTCCATGATGGTGGAGTCGCCGCGGCTGGGCAGGATGACCCGCACATCCACGCCCCGGCGGGCGGCGGCGATCAGTTCGTCCGCGATGTCATCCGCAGCGAAGTAGGGATTCTCGATCCACACCCGCTTGCGGCTGGCATTGATGGCGAGGCGGATGGCCTTGAGCACATCGTAGCGGCCCTCGGACGGGTCGGTGCGCAGGATGCGGAACGAGGGGCCGCTGCCGGGCGGCGTGCGGCGGTACCAGGCGGGTTTCCGGAACAGGGCGAGGTCACCGATAGGGCCGGCCTTGCGCCACGCACGGTTGAACTCGAGCTGGAGAGGAACGGTGACCGGTCCCTCGACGCGTGCCATGAGGTCGTGCCACTCGGACTCATATTCACGGCCGAGGTTCATGCCGCCGAGGTACGCCCGTTCCGCATCGAAGACGAGCAGCTTGGTGTGATCCGACACCAGCCAGGGATCGAGAATCCGGCGGACGCGGACCTTGGAACCTTCCTCCAGATAATCGCGGATATTTCCCGGCGGAGAGAATCCCTGTGGCCCGGGCGTCTCCGGAGGAGCGGCCTGGGCGAAGGTGGTGCCCACATCGTCGAAGAGAACCCGCACGCGGGCGTCGTTCGAGCGGGCCTTGAGCAGGTCGGCGCAATGGACGGCGGTATCGTCGTTGTCGAAAATGAAGACCTGCACATCGATGGTCTTTTTCGCCTGCGCGACTTCCTTGCGGAAATCGGCGAAAAACGCGGGACCGTCCACGCGAAACGTCACCTTTCCCGGCTCGGCGCGGCGGATGTGCTCCCGGTCCAACAGATGCTCGAATTCCGGAGTGCCGGGGATCTCCGGCGGCGGAGGATCGGCGAAGTCGGCGAGGGAGACATTCGAGCGGAAGATGGTGCGGATCCGCTGGTAGGCGAGGGCGAAGCCGGTCTTGGTGGTCGTGACCGGCTGCCGGACGGCGGAGATGGCGGTGGAACGGAGCAGCGTCATGCCGATCTCGCGACTGCTGTCCAACGGATCGGCGGCCTGCGGCTGTCGCTCCGAGGAGCGGCGGGCGTTCATGCTGAAGCTGCCGCAGGACGGAAGAAGGAAGGCGGGCAGGAGCAGGGTTGCGAGGGCCGTCAGCCGCTTCCGTCGGTTCGTCATCACCGCATCATGGTCCAACAAACGGCGGATGGCAAGTTGCCGACAATTGCTTGCGGCGACGGGCCCGCTGTTGGAAGCTCGTGCCATGGCGATTGAACATCATGTCTATTTCTGGCTGAAGGAAGAGTACAAGGGCGAGGCCGAGCGCGCCGCGTTCGAAGCCGGCCTTGAGAAGCTCTTCGAAATCCCGCAGGTCGTGGAAGGTCTCTGGGGCACTCCGGCTCCGGTGATGGACCGTCCGGTGATCGACAAGTCCTGGGACTACGCGCTCTCGATGACCTTCGACACCATCGCGGAACAGGACATCTATCAGGAAGATGCCGACCACCACGTCTTCATCGAGTCCTTCAAGGACACGTGGGAGCGCGTGCTGGTGATGGATCTCCAGCCGCACTGAACGGCTTTGCTTTACGCACGGAACGCGAGGTCGCGCGAGACCTCGCGTCCCTTGCCCTCGATGACCAGCCGGTCCGGATGGACGGTGACGATGGCCCAGGCATTGACGCCGGGGTGTTGGAGGATCGAGCGGAAGGTGATGAAGTGGATTCCTTCATGCACCGCATAGTCGCCCGCGTGGTTGTGGCCGTTGAGCCAGGCTTTCACGCAGCGGTGTTTCACCAGCAGATCGAGCAACGGCTTGTGCTCCCAGAGCTGGTGGGAGTCCGCGGGCAGGATCGGATGATGGGCGCAGACCAGCACGGTTTCGCCGCCGGCGGTGGCTCCTTCGAGTTCGCGCTCCAGCCATTCGAGCTGGACGTTGTCGAGGCCGCCGTTCCACGGCTGCGCTCCCGGTTCGCCGGCCGCCTTCGCCGCCTGGTAAGCGGCCTGGCTGGCTTTCGCGGAATTGCTGTCGGCCGGATACTTGTAGAGTGAGCGGCCGTTGGTATCGAGGATCAGGAAACGCACCTTGCCACTACGGAAGCTGTAGTAGTCGTGCGGCATGCCGAGCGTCTGGACGACCCGGGCTTTCTCGCCATCGGTGATGGAGTAGTCGTGATTGCCCAGCAAATGGTAGACCGGATGACCGAGCGGTTCGAGCAGCGGCAGCAGGGTGGCGAACGACTTGAAATCGCGGTCGATGAAATCGCCGAGATGGAAGGTGAACGGCAGCTTGCGCCTTTCCAGCACAGTGGGATCCGAAGCTTGGAATTCACGTGACTTGAAGTCGCGG
>JADMIO012752700.1_pt1 | contig 129190 bp, 117 predicted proteins | sample 8958161 | NCBI WGS metagenome assembly JADMIO01 (sample SAMN16585339, study PRJNA669376) | soil metagenome | isolation source: Crop rotation soil | place: USA: Cullars Rotation, Alabama | collected 2011
CTTTCCCCAGCACATACGACATTAATCGTGCCGATACCCAGGTTAGGCGCGCTGTCAATAACTATGACATCATAGTCATGAGCAACAGTTTCAATGGCCAGTCGGAGCATCAGGTGTGGATCGGTGGGCAGTTTACCTTCATCAAATTTGCCCATTAACTCAGTTTCAATACGGTGCAGAGCCAGACAGGAAGGAATAATGTCAAGCCCCGGCCAGCAAGTGGGCTTTATTGCATAAGTGACATCGTCCTTTTCCCCAAGATAGAAAGGCAGGAGAGTGTCTTCTGCATGAATATGAAGATCTGGTACCCATCCGTGATACATTGAGGCTGTTCCCTGGGGGTCGTTACCTTCCACGAGCAAAACACGTAGCCCCTTCAGAGCCAGATCCTGAGCAAGATGAACAGAAACTGAGGTTTTGTAAACGCCTCCTTTATGGGCAGCAACCCCGATCACCGGTGGAAATACGTCTTCAGCACGTCGCAATCGCGTACCAAACACATCACGCATATGATTAATTTGTTCAATTGTATAACCAACACGTTGCTCAACCCGTCCTCGAATTTCCATATCCGGGTGCGGTAGTCGCCCTGCTTTCTCGGCATCTCTGATAGCCTGAGAAGAAACCCCAACTAAATCCGCTGCTTCACCTATTCTCCAGCGCCGGGTTATTTTCCTCGCTTCCGGGCTGTCATCATTAAACTGTGCAATGGCGATAGCCTTCGTCATTTCATGACCAGCGTTTATGCACTGGTTAAGTGTTTCCATGAGTTTCATTCTGAACATCCTTTAATCATTGCTTTGCGTTTTTTTATTAAATCTTGCAATTTACTGCAAAGCAACAACAAAATCGCAAAGTCATCAAAAAACCGCAAAGTTGTTTAAAATAAGAGCAACACTACAAAAGGAGATAAGAAGAGCACATACCTCAGTCACTTATTATCACTAGCGCTCGCCGCAGCCGTGTAACCGAGCATAGCGAGCGAACTGGCGAGGAAGCAAAGAAGAACTGTTCTGTCAGATAGCTCTTACGCTCAGCGCAAGAAGAAATATCCACCGTGGGAAAAACTCCAGGTAGAGGTACACACGCGGATAGCCAATTCAGAGTAATAAACTGTGATAATCAACCCTCATCAATGATGACGAACTAACCCCCGATATCAAGTCACATGACGAAGGGAAAGAGAAGGAAATCAACTGTGACAAACTGCCCTCAAATTTGGCTTCCTTAAAAATTACAGTTCAAAAAGTATGAGAAAATCCATGCAGGCTGAAGGAAACAGCAAAACTGTGACAAATTACCCTCAGTAGGTCAGAACAAATGTGACGAACCACCCTCAAATCTGTGACAGATAACCCTCAGACTATCCTGTCGTCATGGAAGTGATATCGCGGAAGGAAAATACGATATGAGTCGTCTGGCGGCCTTTCTTTTTCTCAATGTATGAGAGGCGCATTGGAGTTCTGCTGTTGATCTCATTAACACAGACCTGCAGGAAGCGGCGGCGGAAGTCAGGCATACGCTGGTAACTTTGAGGCAGCTGGTAACGCTCTATGATCCAGTCGATTTTCAGAGAGACGATGCCTGAGCCATCCGGCTTACGATACTGACACAGGGATTCGTATAAACGCATGGCATACGGATTGGTGATTTCTTTTGTTTCACTAAGCCGAAACTGCGTAAACCGGTTCTGTAACCCGATAAAGAAGGGAATGAGATATGGGTTGATATGTACACTGTAAAGCCCTCTGGATGGACTGTGCGCACGTTTGATAAACCAAGGAAAAGATTCATAGCCTTTTTCATCGCCGGCATCCTCTTCAGGGCGATAAAAAACCACTTCCTTCCCCGCGAAACTCTTCAATGCCTGCCGTATATCCTTACTGGCTTCCGCAGAGGTCAATCCGAATATTTCAGCATATTTAGCAACATGGATCTCGCAGATACCGTCATGTTCCTGTAGGGTGCCATCAGATTTTCTGATCTGGTCAACGAACAGATACAGCATACGTTTTTGATCCCGGGAGAGACTATATGCCGCCTCAGTGAGGTCGTTTGACTGGACGATTCGCGGGCTATTTTTACGTTTCTTGTGATTGATAACCGCTGTTTCCGCCATGACAGATCCATGTGAAGTGTGACAAGTTTTTAGATTGTCACACTAAATAAAAAAGAGTCAATAAGCAGGGATAACTTTGTGAAAAAACAGCTTCTTCTGAGGGCAATTTGTCACAGGGTTAAGGGCAATTTGTCACAGACAGGACTGTCATTTGAGGGTGATTTGTCACACTGAAAGGGCAATTTGTCACAACACCTTCTCTAGAACCAGCATGGATAAAGGCCTACAAGGCGCTCTAAAAAAGAAGATCTAAAAACTATAAAAAAAATAATTATAAAAATATCCCCGTGGATAAGTGGATAACCCCAAGGGAAGTTTTTTCAGGCATCGTGTGTAAGCAGAATATATAAGTGCTGTTCCCTGGTGCTTCCTCGCTCACTCGACCGGGAGGGTTCGAGAAGGGGGGGCACCCCCCTTCGGCGTGCGCGGTCACGCGCACAGGGCGCAGCCCTGGTTAAAAACAAGGTTTATAAATATTGGTTTAAAAGCAGGTTAAAAGACAGGTTAGCGGTGGCCGAAAAACGGGCGGAAACCCTTGCAAATGCTGGATTTTCTGCCTGTGGACAGCCCCTCAAATGTCAATAGGTGCGCCCCTCATCTGTCAGCACTCTGCCCCTCAAGTGTCAAGGATCGCGCCCCTCATCTGTCAGTAGTCGCGCCCCTCAAGTGTCAATACCGCAGGGCACTTATCCCCAGGCTTGTCCACATCATCTGTGGGAAACTCGCGTAAAATCAGGCGTTTTCGCCGATTTGCGAGGCTGGCCAGCTCCACGTCGCCGGCCGAAATCGAGCCTGCCCCTCATCTGTCAACGCCGCGCCGGGTGAGTCGGCCCCTCAAGTGTCAACGTCCGCCCCTCATCTGTCAGTGAGGGCCAAGTTTTCCGCGAGGTATCCACAACGCCGGCGGCCGGCCGCGGTGTCTCGCACACGGCTTCGACGGCGTTTCTGGCGCGTTTGCAGGGCCATAGACGGCCGCCAGCCCAGCGGCGAGGGCAACCAGCCGAGGGCTTCGCCCTGTCGCTCGACTGCGGCGAGCACTACTGGCTGTAAAAGGACAGACCACATCATGGTTCTGTGTTCATTAGGTTGTTCTGTCCATTGCTGACATAATCCGCTCCACTTCAACGTAACACCGCACGAAGATTTCTATTGTTCCTGAAGGCATATTCAAATCGTTTTCGTTACCGCTTGCAGGCATCATGACAGAACACTACTTCCTATAAACGCTACACAGGCTCCTGAGATTAATAATGCGGATCTCTACGATAATGGGAGATTTTCCCGACTGTTTCGTTCGCTTCTCAGTGGATAACAGCCAGCTTCTCTGTTTAACAGACAAAAACAGCATATCCACTCAGTTCCACATTTCCATATAAAGGCCAAGGCATTTATTCTCAGGATAATTGTTTCAGCATCGCAACCGCATCAGACTCCGGCATCGCAAACTGCACCCGGTGCCGGGCAGCCACATCCAGCGCAAAAACCTTCGTGTAGACTTCCGTTGAACTGATGGACTTATGTCCCATCAGGCTTTGCAGAACTTTCAGCGGTATACCGGCATACAGCATGTGCATCGCATAGGAATGGCGGAACGTATGTGGTGTGACCGGAACAGAGAACGTCACACCGTCAGCAGCAGCGGCGGCAACCGCCTCCCCAATCCAGGTCCTGACCGTTCTGTCCGTCACTTCCCAGATCCGCGCTTTCTCTGTCCTTCCTGTGCGACGGTTACGCCGCTCCATGAGCTTATCGGGTCCACTCGCGAACGCAGAAAGGCCCACCCGAAGGTGAGCCAGTGTGATTACATTTGCGGCCTAACTGTGGCCAGTCCAGTTACGCTGGAGTCACTAGTATTTAGGTGACACTATAGAAGCGGCCGCGACAACTTGTCCACGTGGAATTCTAAGCTTAGGATCCCAATGTGCTGGAAAGCAGCAGCTTCGTCTTTGCAATCGTCGAGGTGAACCGTTGCGCCAGATCGCGCTCCAACTCATCCCTGCGGTCGGAAATCGTCTTGCGAATCAGGTCCTCCAGCCCGCCCGGAGCCTGATCCTTGACTCTGGCCTGAACCACGCCCTGCACAAACGGGCGAATCTTGTCGGCCAGTTCGAGATCGTCGGGGACGAATGCCTCCAGCGCCCCGCTGTAGGTGGCTTCCGAGGGGGGCTGGATTTCGCCATCGATGCGCTCCAGAACAGCGCCCGATGTGTGCGCTGCGTAAACCGGAGCCAGGCGCCGAAACATGAGCTGCCATGACCGCTGCGCCCCATCGAGGAAATGCGTGAACTCACTGCGGCCGATCTCCGGCACAGCAGTTACCACGAATTCAACGCCACCAACCGTTTCCGCCTCGATGCTGCTTGCCTCGAAGGCGGTCGTAACGACTTGCTCCTCGCGGTCGGAGGGTGTGACGAAGCGCAAGCCATCGAGGTCGGCGAGTGCAGCGCGCAGCGTCATAGCGACTCGACGAACTCACTGAAGTACGGCCGCGAATCCCATGGGCCCGGCGCTGCCTCCGGGTGGTATTGGATGCTCGACGCGTGCAGCTTCGGCGCGTGTATGCCCTCGACGGTTCCGTCATTGAGGTTGATCTGTGTCACCTCCGCCTCCGTTCCCTCCAAAGAGCTCGGATCGACCGCATATCCATGATTCTGGGAAGTGATCGTCACCTTCCCCGTCCGGAGATCCTTTACGGGATGATTGCTGCCCCGGTGGCCAAATTTCAGTTTGAACGTCTTGCCCCCCACCGCCTGACAGAGAAGCTGGTTGCCGAGGCAGATACCGAACATCGGTCTCTGACCCAACAGATCGCGCACCGTCTGGACGACTGGAGCCAAGCGTGCCGGGTCGCCAGGACCCGGTGACAACAGGATGCCGTCCGGACGAAATGCCATAACTTCCTCTGCCGAGGCAGTCGCGGGAAGCACGACCGGCCGACAGCCCGCCGCCCAAAAACGCTTCAGAATGTTGTATTTCAACCCGCAGTCGAGCACGACGAGCCGTTTGCGCCCGTCGTTCGGCTCCGCGACCTCGATGTCTTCCCTTCCGCTTGGCCCCCACTTGTACGGCGCCCTCGTGCTGACTTTGTAAACGAAGTCCGACTCGCCGTAGCTCTGGCTCGCCAGCAGCGACTCCTTCCCCGCTTCGGGATCGTCGCAGATGATGCCCATCGAGACGCCGCCGCTTCGGATGTGCTTCGTGATGGCGCGCGTGTCGACCCCCTGGATGGCCATGGTTCCCCTCTCGACGAGCAACTGATGCAGGGACTTGGTCGACCGCCAATTGGAAGGAACGGCGCAGGCCTCCTTGACGACCAGTCCGGCCGGTTGGAGGCGATCGGATTCGAAGTCGTCCTCGTTGATGCCGTAGTTGCCGATCAGCGGGTAGGTGAGAAGAACAATCTGTCCCGCATAGCTCGGGTCGGTCAGGATTTCCTGATAACCGGTCATGCCGGTGTTGAAGACAACCTCTCCGATCGCCGCCTCGGAGGAATCAGCTCCCAAGGGGCTGCCTTCGTAGACGGTTCCGTCGCTCAGGACGAGGTATCGCTTCACGTTCGAGATCCCCGGCAGGATACCCGCGCAGCCCTTGACATCAGTTATTCGTACACTAAGAGCAATGAGCGAGCGAAAGGTTTTCAGCGAACAGGAGGTGAGTGCCGTTGTTCGACGCGCCGTCGAGCTCCAGGAGACGGCGGGTAAAGAATCGTACACGCCGGGCGTGACCCCGGACGAGTTGGCGCGCATTGCCGGCGAACTGGGCATCGAGCCGAAGTTCCTCCAGCAGGCGATCGACGAGGCGAACAGCACGGAGAGCAAGCGCGGGCCCCTGCACCTGACCGAGGAGTTCGAGCGGGTCGTCGATGTGGAACTCGCACCGGAGGACTACGACGTGCTGCTCCGCTACTTGAAACCCGCCGGCAACCGTGGTGGGTTCACTCAAATTGGGAAGACGCTTTCGGGAACAACGTGGACCGGATGCTCGATGGCGCACGTGGAGGTGACCTCAAAGCGAGGCAGGACGCGGATCAACGTTAAGTCCAATGCGCTCTTTGCCTGGCTGGTCTCGCTGCACCCGGCGACCCTGGCATCGTTCGGCTTGCTCGGCGGACTTGGCTCCACGGGCAGGATTTGGCTGGCTCTTGCGATCGTCTCGGCAATCTGGGCAGTGGCCATCATTGCGTTCAAGTCGCTGCTCGAAGCAGGACACAGGTCTGCACGGCGCCTGACCGACAACTTGGCCAGGAGCGTGTCGGACTCAGGCGAGGACCTGCGAAGCCGCCTCGCCTCGACCTCTGCGACAACGATCGAGCAAACGAAAACGGTGGAAACGAAGGCCTAAAGCTGCAAACTTTCCAGCCGTCCGCACGTTGATACTAGCATCACCATGAACAAGCTGTTGACTGTCGGCTACATCGCCGCATTCGCTCTCGTCGCCGGAATTTTCACTGCTGAGGCGCGGCCTGAATACGCGCAAAAAGAAGGAAAGGCTTGCGGTTATTGCCACCTTAGCGGCGGCGGTGGTGGTGCACGTGGTTTTCGCGGCCAATACTACGGCGCGAATGGTCTCAGCTTCGGTTCGTTTGACGAGAAGCGCGAGGCGACGATTGCGGCGCTCGACTCAGGTGGGACCGGCGGGGCAACGCGCGCGAAGGTCGCGTACGTCGGCAACATCTCTGGTCCGGCGTCCAAGCAGATTCAGCTCGCGTCACTGCGAGGTCCCGTTGTCGTGATGTTCTTCGATGGTGCCGGAGACGATGCGAAGGCAGCCGCCAAGGTGCTTCACAAGCTGGCTGTGGCGTACGGCCGTCGAGTGACGGTGGTCGGTGTCACCAGCGGCGATCAGGCGAAGGCGCTGAAGCTGACCGTGGATCTCGGTTCCCAGGTGCGACTTCTGCCCGATGCCGACCTCGAAGCGACTAAGAAATTCGGGGCGACGCTCGGCTTGGACATGGTTGTCGTATCGCAGCGCGGCGACGAGTTCAAGAAAATCGGCGGATTCTCGAAGGGCAATCTCGAAGCGGCCGTGGCTCAGGTGGGAAGCTATGGCATCGCGGCTCCAGAAGGCGTGGACCTGAGCGATGCGCCGGCAACTGAGAAGCACGGTGCGAAGCTGGGCGGCTAATGCCCAGCTTCTAATTCGCGCTTGATTCGCGCCACCCATTCCAACTGAGCGGACTCGATCCGCCCGTGGTTGGTTGCGGTGTCGTACTCCGTCTGTTCGTCCCGAGCCGCGTTGATGGCTTCATCGAAGGCGCGTTTGATCTGAATTTGAAGGTCCTGAATCGCGGCCGCCGAGGTTGCGCCGAAGCCGTGCATCCACTGACCGAGCGGCTTGCGCAGCTTCTTGGCCGCGATCTCGTTGATGTCGAGGTGGCCTTGCTCATGGCGCAGGAGCTTGTCCGGATCTCCGCTGAGCGTTCTCATGCGCCAGCACCGAGCTCGATCGATGCCGGAGCGGACGTCTAGCGAAGTCAGTGCCGCGTCCCATCCACCGGAGACGGGTTTCGAGCTGCAGCGGTAGCTGTACCGGATGAACGCCTGGGTGTGCGCCTGCATCGCTTGCTCGGGCGGAACGTCGACCTGGGCGAAGTCGGCCCAGGCCAGAGGTCGATAAGGGATCAGCCCCTCCGCTTCCTCACGCAGCGACTCTGGCGTCCGATTCGGCGCGGCAGTCCCTGAGGTGGCGGGCAAGAATTCGAATGCGGAGTCGGGGATTTCGCCAACCTGGACCTGAAATTTGTCAAGCAGGTGGCTCTCTGTACCCGGACGCTCGAACTGGATCAGCGCCAGCGCGCCCGTGGAGGGTGCGACGTAGATGATCGCGACGGTGTCTCCGTCCAGCTTCAGGCGTGTGCCGTTCAGTGCGACGCCATCGCGGACGCGTGAGTCGGCTGCCTCGCCTGAGCTCACCCACTTGGCGTCCTTCTCGAAAAACAACCGCGCGAGAAAGAGCCCTGGCTTGCCGATCACCCTTGCGAGCGAATCCGCATCCTCTGCAACGCGGTAGGCCCGATCGGCGACCTTGTCTTTCGTCGTGATCTCCTTCCCGTTCGCCGCGATCGTCGTGGTTTCGCAGTCGGCGTACATCTTGTTCGGCCGCTGGAGCTTGATCGTCCACTGCAGCTTCGCCCCGCCAACGGTTCGATCCACGTACGTCGCGGTGATCGCAGGGGCGTCGTTCAGCTTAGACAGGGCAGACTCGAAGGGGCCCGCGATCAGAAACGGCACGAATGCGGCGAGGATCATCTCAGCTCCATTATCTTCCGGTTCTACTCATCATGTGCGTGGAAACGCTGCCATTGCGCCACATAATCCCGAGGTGCGACGCATCGCGATCGTTCTTCCGGACCTGCTCGGCGAGCCTTCTTTCGTGCGCCAGAAGCTGCCGGCGCTCGAACGCATCGCCGAACACGGGACGCTGATGAAGCTTGGGCCGATGCCGGAAGTGTCCACCCGTGAAGCTCTCTACCTGGGCATGGGACCTGATCAGGGACAGTTGGCGCAGGGCCCCCTTACGGTGTCAGCCCTTGGCGCCGATCCTCCGCCGCGCTCGACGCATTTCCACCTTTCGCTGATGAGCTACGAGGACGGAATCGCCCGAAGAATCCGGCTCGCCGTTCCGCCAGATGAGCTTCGGCTGGCTCTCGAACTTGCGCAAAAGCTCAACACGAAACAACTCACTTTAGTGCCTGGAGCGGGAGTTGACCATGGCTTGGTTTGGGAAAATCTCGGCGATCTCAAGACCTACTCCGATCTAGAGGTCGAGGGCAATTCGACTCGCGAGCACCTGCCTCAGGGAGACGCCGAGGTCATCCTTCGGCGCTACATCGACGATTCCATCAATCTCCTTTCGGAACTCGAATTCAACGAACGCCGGCGGGACGAGGAATTGCCGCCGCTCAATTTGCTCTGGCCATGGGGGGAGGGCATTCGCCTGCCGGTGCCTAATCTGGCATTACGCCGTGGCGATCCCGCGTTGGTTTTGAGCAGCTCCCTGCGAATGGAGGGTCTCGCTCGCCTCGTGGGATACCGACACGGTGATCGAGCCAAACTCGGCGTCGGGACCAACGTGCGGTTCACTGAATTGCGGCGCCGTGTCGAGCAGGAGCCGGCGTCGCTGGTGCTGATCGAGGAGTTCGAACGCTTTCGCTCGGCGGAAAAATTCGAAGAAGGCGAGTGGCTGGCCAAGGAGATGGAGACGGCTCTGATCACGTCGCTCGTCGAGTCCGCGCAACGGATACCCACCCGTATCGCTGTTGTGTCCCCGTCGGTGGCCGGCGGCCTGGCAATCGTTTACGAAACCCGGAACAGCAATGCAAACGCGGCTCCGTTCGATGAGCGCGCGCTTGAGGACAAGCTCTTGCCCCGCGCGACCCTTTGGGAAGCAGTGGACCACGCCCTGACCTAGGGCTCAGTACAATGCGCGTATGAAGCGCGCCCTGATTGCCGGCCTCCTCGCGTGTGCGGCCCTTGGTCCAGCGCAATTGACCAATACTGAGAAGCGCGGTATCGAGAGCACATTGTTCGTCGGCAACATGACGAGCCGCGACCTGGAATACGAACGGAGGCCGTTCAACGATAAGTACAGGCTTCCGCTCGTAAACCTTGCTATTGACAAGCCGCTTGAAGCAGCAGACAAGATCATGGCCTTTCATCAGAGCGGCTCTCCCAAGTCGCTGGCGGCTCTGATCAGGAGCGCCCGAACGAACGGTCTCAGTGATCCTGGCTCGGTGCTCATCGTTAATACGCCGCATCCAGAAGGCCGCGAGCTGCGACGGCTGCCAGCAGCGCTACGGGAGCCGGTCAAAAGAATCGCGGACGCAGTGGCGGATTCAAATGCGATCGTCAAGAAGGCGATCTCCAATCTCACGCCGGAAGAGGTCCGATACCTCATCGAAGCCCTGCCGCTCTACGCGAACGAGGAACCCTCGATCAAGTTCGCGTTCTCGAACCGGACGGAGTACGACGCCGCTCGCATTCTCCAACTCGTCGACAAGGTCGATCTTGTCGCCATTCGCGCTGCCGCGGAGCAGCTTGCCACCAACGTCGAGTCCGTACGCAAAGACCTGGAAGCGGCGGCCAAGACGGCGCCCGCGAAGCTGGACCTGAAGCTGAAGGTCGACAATCTCAGGATCGACGTTGCCGGGGTCGAGGACAACGTGCATGAAGCTTCAGACGCGGTGATTACGATCGATCTGGGTGGTAACGACATCTACCGAGGCAGGGTTGGGGCTGGTATCAGCTACTCCTCCGTCCTCATCGACCTCGGCGGGAATGACATCTTCGAGGTCCCGGACTTAAGCCTCGGCGCGGGAATTCTGGGAGTTGGCCTCGTTTACGACATAGGGGGACATGACATCTTCCGCTGTCGGTCGATTTGTTTAGGAGCTGGACTCTGCGGAGTTGGCGCTTTCTACCACGAAGGCGGTAAAGACACCTACGAGGCGGTATCGCTGGCCGAAGGGTTCGGCGAATTCGGGATCGGCATTCTTGCCGATACTCACGGTGACGATCGCTACGACGGCAACCTGAATGTGCAGGGTGCCGCGCGTACGGGCGGTGTGGGCTGGCTGGTCGATCAGAGCGGCAACGATCTGTACAGGGCAGGCGGCTTGATCCTGAATTCACCGCTCTTCGAGAAGATTCACTACTCCAACGGCCAAGGATATGCGAGCGGCTACAGAGAGGATACTGGCGGGACCAGCGGCGGCATCGGTCTGCTCACCGACCTCGGCGGTCACGATAACTACATCGGCGAAACCTATTGCCAGGCGGCCAGCTACTGGTTCTCGCTCGGCTCCCTCTATGATGCCGGCGGCAACGACAGCTATGTGGCGTACCACTACGCCCAGTCGAGCGCGATGCACATGACGGCCGCCTATCTGTTCGATCTTAGCGGAGACGATTCCTACACGTGCAAACTCGGCGCCTGCCATGCGTGCGGCCACGACTACGGCGTCGCGTTTTTCCTCGATCGCGCGGGCATGGACCTGTATGCGGCCCACGACAGCCGGCCGGCCGTGGGCAATGCCAACGGCCTGGCGTTGTTTGTGGACGACGAGGGCGACGATCGCTACTTCGGGCCTCCGGCGGTGGGGCTCGGTGGACGTGGATCGGGCTCGCTCGCAGTCTTTTGCGATCTCGCCGGGACGGATCAGTACGCTGACGGCCTTGGCGATGGGCAGGCGACGGCTCGCGATACCTGGGGCGTGGCTTATGATGCAGAAGGGGCGGCAAAGAGCGTCTCATCGGCGCCCATACCCGCGCCGAGCCTGCCTCAACCAGGGAGCCAACCGAAGCCGCAGGATGCGGAGTTGGAGCAAATCTACCGGAAGGCGACCCAGTGGGGGGTTGGCACCGCGCAGCAGGAGGTGGCCGAGAATGTCGCAAAGCTGATCGCCATCGGAAAACCCGCGCTGGAGTGGATGATCGCCACGCATCTCCCAACCGCCGACCGCCTTCAAATACGCGCATTCACCGCCGTCGTCCGCGCTCTCGCTGCTGAAGGCCACGCCCTAATCGCGCCGAAGGTGGGGAGCGACAATGTCAATGAGGCTCGGGTCGCGCTGTCCATCGCCTCCGAATTGGGAATCCGCGAAGCCGCGCCATTCATTCCAGCCGCGCTGAAGAAGCCGGAGCTTCAGCGATCCGCCGCTCGCGCAGCCGGTCCGCTCGGCAGCCGAGAAGCTCTACCGGACCTGATGGCGCTCACCCTCAGCGACGACCGCCTCACCGCGCTTGCGGCAACCGTTTCCCTGGTCGCCCTTGGCGAGCCCACCACGCTCAGCACGGCTGAGGCTTTGCTGGGTTCTAACGAACTACCGATCCGAATGGCTGCGCTCGAGTTAATCGTAAAGTTTCCAAACGAAGCGCTGGCCATCGGAAAGCGTCTGGCAGGATCGGGCGAGGAGCGAACTGCCCGTTCTGGTGTCGAGATCCTTGGCCGGGTCGGGTCGGCTGAAGCCCTTGATGCCGTCGGCAAGTTTCTTGTCAGCGGAACACCCGGAGTGAAGGTCCAAGCCCTGATTGCGCTCAATGGGCGCGTTCCTCAGGAGTATCGGACGGCAGTGGTGGATGCGCGTAAAAGCTCAGATCCCATCGTCCGAGCCGTCGCCGCCCGGACCGACCTTGGCCGATGATCCTCCTGTCTGTCGCGCTAGCAGTTCAGGGCCAGGCTCTGACCGAGCTGGAGAAGGCGACGCAGCGCCAGCCGAATGCGTCCCACTACCGCGCCCTCGCTTCCGCCTATGTCCGGGCCGAGCTGTACGAGAAGGCAGCGGGCGCGTTTTACAGGGCAAGCGCCCTCTACGGAAAGCTAGGCGATCCGAACGCGGCCAAGTTTCTGAAGACCGAAGCGGAGCGATACGAGACCAAGATCGAGCTGTTCGTCGAGCGTCCAGCCCCGAAGCCGACTGGAGAGCTGGCCCTGTTCGAGCCCGCGAACGGCTGCTATCTCGGAGCCTTCATCGAGCGTGAGGATGCCCTCGGCCCAACAAAGGACCCTGCGAAATTCGATGACCTGACCGGTAAGCACCACGCCGTCTTCTTCACATATCTCACCTACGGCAGACCCTTCCCTCGGCGGTGGACCGACAACCTGCGGCGCAACGGAGCCGCTGCCCACATCGCGTTCGAGCCGCATTCAGTGGCTGAGGTTCACGACGACGCCTACCTCCGCAGCTTCGCCCGAGATTGCGCGAGCGCGAAGCTGCCGATCTTTCTCCGTTTCGCCGCCGAGATGAATGGCGATTGGGTGCCGTACCACGGCGATCCTGCCGCTTACCGGCGGATGTTTCAACTCGTCGCTCTGGTCATGCATGAAGACGCGCCGAATGTGGCGATGGTCTGGTGCCCGGGCGACATCCCGGAGCGGACGATTCCGGACTACTATCCCGGCCGAGAAGCGGTCGACTGGGTCGGCGTCAACTTCTACTCCGTGCTCTACAACGACGCCGACCCGAACCGCACCGCGGCCTGGCGCAATCCGCTCGACTCCGTCAAGTTCATCTACGACACCTACTCAGCCGCGCACCCAATCATGGTCGGCGAGTGGGCGGCGACGCATCTATCGGTGGTCGATCGCAAGCCGCAGCCGGGCTTCGCGGTGGAAAAGATCGGCCACTTCTACGCCGGTGTTCCAAGGCTCTATCCGCGCATCAAATGCATCGACTGGCTGAGCATGAACACGATCGAGCATGCGATGCCGGGTCGTAAGCTGAACGACTTCTCGCTTCTGGACGATGCCTCGGTCAGGGAGAAGTATCGCGAGATGGTCCAGCCGCCATATTTTCTCGAGGCAGTGGAGTCACATCCATCGGCGCCTATTTCTTACGTGCGACTGACGCCGGGGATGGCGCTCAGCGGTCACGTCAAGCTCAGCGCGGTCGTGAAGACCTACGAGCAGCGGCCCATGGTGTCCTGGAACTCCGGCCCCGGCATCACGGAAACCGGAGCCTACGAGACGACGATGGACCTGTCGCAGATTCATGCGCCGCAGACGACGATCTCGCTGACCGCCAACGATTCCAAAGGACGAGTCGCCGGGCGCAGGTCGGTCACAGTCAAGATCGCGCCTTAGTGGCCGTTCTTGAGCAGCTTGTCCGGGTCGCCTTCCTGGAACGTCATCGCGTCGCTGTTCATGCAGAACCGCAGTCCCGTCGCCGTCTGCGGCGCGTCGTCGAAAACGTGGCCGAGGTGGCCGTCGCAGCGGGAGCAGAGCACTTCGTCGCGCACCATGCCGTAGCTGGTGTCGCTCTTGATCCAGACGTTCTGCTTGTTCACCGGCTGGAAGAACGACGGCCAGCCCGTGCCGGAGTCAAACTTCGTGTTGCTTGCAAACAGCGCTAAGCCGCAGCCGGCGCAGCGGTACACGCCCGTCTTGTGGTTGTCGTAGAATGCGCCGCAGAACGCGCCTTCGGTGCCGTGGCTGCGGAGGATGTTGTACTGCTTCTCCGTCAGGCGCTTCTTCCACTCGGCGTCGCTGAGCACGAGCTTGTCGGTGCGATGCGGGCTCGATGTCGCGAAGCCGGCGAGCGGGCCGCTGTGACGCTGGCCGCCGGAACCGACGACGGCGAAGAAGGCGCCGCCCACTACGACGGCAGTCAGGGCTAGGGTTAGAGTTAGGCTCACGCTTCTCCAAACGACGCGAGGCTCAAAGAGTTCCAAGCCCTACTGGTTCGCGCAGTCCAGCGAGGAACCCGTCGAGCTCCGATGGATCGCGCAGCCAGACGGTCTTCGGCTGGTTCCTGGGCTCGGACAGCCAGGCGCGGATTACGGGTAGGAACTCGCGGTCGACGCGGTCTAGCAGATCGAGAAGGCGCTGCTCCAGACCGTTGAACGAGCAACCCGCAGGCGCGTCTGGGCGCTCCTTGTCTCTGAACTCCTCGATTCGTCTGGACGCCCAGTGCTTGCAGTGATCCAGGGGGTAATCGAGGAAAACCACCTGGTCGACCAGGGGCAGACGCATTTCGATCGACCAGAGGGGGCCAAGGCCGTCGATCAGCCACTTATCTTCGGTCATGATCCACTCGAGCTGGACTCGGATGACTTCGTCGGGTGTGCGCTCCCAGTTTGGCCGCCAGATAATTCGGTCCAAGTGGTGAAGCGGCAGATTGAGCCGTTCGGACAGTTGACGGCTCAGCGTGGTCTTCCCTGCTCCTCCGTTACCGATCACCGTGATGCGCTGCGCGTCGTGCATGCTGGTAGACATTACGAATCTCTCCCAGCTTTATCTTCCGACACTTCTTGGCGAGTGAGGAGTTTTTTCTGCCGTTACTCCAATTCGATCGTCGCCGGCGGCTTGCTGGTGAGGTCGTAGAAGACTCGGTTGACGCCTTGGACTTCGTTCACGATGCGGGTGGCGACGTGCTCGAGCACGTCAAACGGGATGTTGACGGCATGAGCGGTCATGGCGTCTTCGGACTGGACAGCGCGGAGGACGATCGGTTGCTCGTAGGTGCGCTCGTCGCCCATGACGCCGACGCTTCGCACATCGAGCAGGGCGGCGTAGCTTTGCCAGATGCCGCGCTGCAGGCCGCGCTCGCGGAGCTCGGAGCGGAAGATCCAGTCGGCGTCTTGGACCATCTTCACTCGCTCCGGCGTTACCTCGCCTAGTACCCTGACGCCGAGGCCGGGGCCGGGGAATGGCTCGCGCTCGACCATGTCGGCGGGTAGGCCGAGCTTGCGTCCCACTTCCCTTACCTCGTCCTTGAACAGCCAGCGGAGCGGCTCGATGAGCTTCATTCGCATCCAGTCGGGCAGGCCGCCGACGTTGTGGTGCGTCTTGATCTTGGCGGCGGTGGGTGAGCCGGACTCGATCACGTCCGGGTAGAGGGTGCCCTGGGCGAGGAAGTCGCAGTCTTGCAACTCGCCGGCGTGGTCCTCGAAGACTCGGACGAACTGCTCGCCGATGATCTTGCGCTTGCGTTCCGGTTCGGTTTCGCCTTTGAGCGCGCCGAAGAAGCGATTGTGCTCGTGGAAGGCCTTCAGGTTGGCGTTGAAATGGCCTCTGAACGTTTCGACCACCTGATCGGCTTCGCCTTTGCGCAGGAGGCCGTGGTCGACGAAGACGCAGACGGCTCGGTCTGCGATGGCGCGGATGAGGAGAGCTGCCATCACGCTGGAATCGACTCCGCCCGAGACGGCGCAGAGGACCTTGCCGGTCTCGCCGACCGCCGACCGGACCTTGGCGATCTCCTCCTCGATGAAGTTCTCGGCAGTCCAGTCTCGCTGGAGGCCGGCGCGGTTGAGGAACTCGTCCAGGAGCGCGCGGCCGCCGGGGGTGTGGCTGACTTCGGGATGGAATTGGACGGCGAACTGCTTCGCCTCCGCATTCTCCATCGCGGCCACGGGGCAGGTTTCGGTGCGGGCGGTGCGCTCGAAGCCGGGCGGGACCTCCAGGACCTGATCGCCGTGGGACATCCAGACCGTGGGCGAGGTGATGCATCGGACGAGGGCGGCGTGGCGGGTCATGACGGCGGTTTCCGCCGAGCCGAGCCTCTCCTCATCGAGAAGGTCGATGGTGCGCTTGCCGTACTCCTTGTGGTCCGAGGTTTCGACTCGGCCCCCGAGCTTATGGGCCATGAGCTGTTGGCCGTAGCAGATGCCCAGCACCGGCAGCCCCTCCAGGACGGCGAAGTCGATCGTCGGCGCGCCGGGTTCGAGAACGCTTCTCGGCCCCCCGCTGAGGATGACCGCTGCCGGCTGCTTCTCCCCGATGGCGGCCTCCGCGCTCATCCAAGGGACCATCTCGGAGTAGACGCCCAGCTCGCGGATGCGGCGGACGATGAGCTGCGTGTACTGCCCGCCGAAATCGACCACAAGAACGGTCTGGTGCGCCATGGATGGCAGCTAGTTTGACAGGTTAGCGATCGCGGCGACCTACTCAAACGCGGAGACGGTTGCTCGGCCTGACTTCACCCTTCGCCCCGGTCGATTTGAGCCCCCTTTTCGGGAATTCCCGAAGGGTCGCTCAGGTTCACCGCAGGTATGAATTCCCGAATTCCCGAATTCCCGACGGTGTCGCCGAGCCGCGATGGGTGAATGGGTGAATGGGTCAATAGGTGAATGGGGATAGGTGATCGGTGATCGGTGATCGGTGATGGTGAATGGGTGAATGGGCGAATGGGGACAGGTGATGGGGTGATGGGTGATGAGGTGATGGATGGTTCCACACCTTATAGAGCGACGAGAACGATTTTCGTCAACCATGCTCGGCGAAGAAAATCGCGTTTCTTGGCGGGTGCCCGGGAGCAGGCAGGCCCCGATTGTGCGCGGGCGTAGAAGCCTCGGCACTTGGCTGAGCGGCTTGCGTAAAAGAGGCGTAGAAGCGTGCCGAGGCATTCACTTAGCTGGTCGGCGAAGACGGCTTGATGAGCGGCGGACACGCTCCTGCGGCTGGATTCGACTCCACCCCGAGGGGCGGAGTCATTAAAACACATTTGTTCGCTGGAGCTTCCTCGTCGCGTCGATCTCGAGCGCCTGGTCGGCCACCATCCCTTTGAGCGCGGCGTTCTCCGCCTCCAGCTCACGCAGGCGCCGCAGGTCGTCCGTCTGCAGGCCGCTATGCTTGCGGCGCCAGATGTAGAAGGTCTAAATCCCGATGCCGTGGCGCTTGCAGAGCTCGACATGGCTTGTCTGCCCCGTTTCCGCTTCCTGAAGGATCTTCACGATCTGTTCCTCGCTGTTCAGTGGCCCGCATTGTCGAACAAAGCTCGTGCGGTAGTTGAGCGCGTCGACCGCGAGGGGCCGAGATATGAAAAATGTTAGCTCTTTTCAGTATGTCGGCGCACGAGCGTTAGCCCAGCAACGGTGAAGATGACGCCTATGATGAGCGAGGGTCCAGCGAGCCCACCGGCCAACATAGCGAAGTCCCAAACGCGGTCATCGATTCCTGGTCTTCTCAGGAATATTACGCTTACCAGAGTTGAAGCCGCGAGGGCAACGCCGCAACAGCCCATGGCCAGCAAGATGGCCGCAGGGAATCGTGCGCTACGCGCCAATATCACCACGCTCACAACTATGCACACAAGCGCAGTCATGGCTACTAGAATTTCATTCACCTGAAAACTCCAAAGCCAGAGGCCCGCCAACTGCAGCAAGAGCGATGAGAGGGCCGCTGTAGAGTAGGCAGTCCAGATTCTATTGCTCAATTGGTGCACCGCCATGTCTTGGAGGCAACATACTTGGTGGTGTCGGATGTGGCACGATCGGCGGCATCGGCGGCCCGACCGGTAATGGAGGAGGTGGTTTGTCTTTGCCCGTCGGATCTGAGCAACCAGCGGATCCCCAATGGAGGCGAACAAGTGGCGGCCACTCTGCGGGCGAATTGCACGGTCTCGATCCTCCCCCGGCACCGTGAAAGGCAAACCACATTCCCCGCATAATGGTGGCGGCTGCCTTACGGCATTCTGCGGGTCTCGGTGAGTGCGAACAGCAACCCGAGTTGTGCGCCCAATCCGCGCACTGGTGTAGCTTCCAGTCGCAGCAGCGGTGCGCATTATTCTCCTCATATCCGGCTCCGTAGTGCGCTTCTAAGCAACGATCGTGGATTTGACAGCACGCGTCGAGACAGTCTTGCGGGATGATTCCCCATCCCGGATTCCTACGATTGTCGCTTCCGCAATAAGAGCCGTAGTGATAACCTCCCAGAATCCCCGACCCTCCATAGTAAGGCAGGTGGTGCGGCTTCGTGATCTGCTGGTACCAATAGAGACCGCTCGGATCATTGAGAGTAACAGGGGAATTCCCTGCATAGGCGAAGGCATTCTCAATGGGCCATATTGGATCCACCGTGCTCCACCTACCGTTCCTGCTGTCGTAGTGCCTGGCTCGAACGTAGTGACTGGTGTAGGTTCGGCCGGTGGTGTAGTAGCCAGAGCTGCCATTCCAACCGAAACCAGAACTAACCGAGCCGCTGCGGCCGTAGGGTGAGTAGACCGAGCTGCCGGTAAGGCTGCCGGTCGAGGTGGTTCCCGCGACCGAGCCCAACGCGTCAGACGCGTAGTTTCGGCGCCCTAGGCCGTCACGCTCGCCGAGGATTTCGCCCTCGATGCTGTAGTAGGATTTGCTTAGAGCCACTTCAGAGTTCTCCCTAAATCAGTCAACCTCCACCCGCTCAATGAAATCGGCGCAGCCTATTCATCCTTCTGGGCGTGCGAGCTGAGCCCTTGGCCAGCGCACTTGGAGTTGTTGTGTTCGGATCACTAGTTTTGAGCGCAGCCAGCACTCGGACATTGCAAGACGGTGTCGGTGCGTCGACGCGCTGACCTGAAAAATTCAACCAAACCAAACGGGAGCCCATCACTGCGTCCTCGACGCATATGATTCGACGAGTAATCCGGTTGACCGCAGGGCTGTAGAGAGCTGTGGTCGCCGAGGAAGCAAAGACACGCTGGTTATGGTAAAGATCTGCGGTGAAGAGCGCCAAGCCAGAAGTCGATGCTAGGTAATCTGATAAGATAACGCGGCCTCCGTTGCCCAAGCTGCTCACCTTTCCCGGGACCGCCACTTTGCTGCTTTTCGAAACTCTGCCCGAGCGATCAACAAATGCGAATTGCGCCTCGCGCCCGCCGCCGACTCGCACGAGAATGTTGTTGCGCTCGGCCGATTCCGGATACGATAGGTAAGCTCTAGATTGTGTAAGTTGCCGAATGTGAGTGCCGTCTAAGGCGGACACAAATAGCTCCGACACTCCGGGATTAGTCGTCTCACAGAAATACAACTTACCATTCGAGATTACGTAGCCGTTGACTCGGACAGCGATCACCTTGTGCCTTCCCCCACTTGAAAGATCAATTCGGTCAATTGTCCCGTCGCCGCTTTGTACGTAGAGTCGCTTTTGAACGCTCAGTATCCGTGGAAATCGATCCATCGCATTAGCGCGAGCGATTAGTTGCCAACTGCCGGTTGAGCTGTCCATAACCCCGATACCTGATTTACATAGGCTGATCATCTCGAAAGCCACGAGCCTCCCGTCTTCCGATATATCGGGCGCTAAGAAGAACAGCCTAGATGTAGCGAGGGTGGCAATAAGGTGACAAAGCATCATCTATTCGGGCTTCCCCTTTGAACTGCACCCGGCTTCTTCGATTGCGCCGCACTTGTCCCGCTTATCCATGGAGGCTTGTTGCTGTCATAGCCTAATGCGGCCATGCACTGAGAGAACCAATCTGAATGCTGCCTACTGCCCTTACCGGGCAGATAGGGCCAAATGTTGTTCGGCCAAGGGCGGCCCTTCATGTCAGCTTTGGCTGAAGTCGCCTTGCCTTTCCACATACCTGAACAGTTACAGCCTCCATTCCCCTTGCAGAGTCGCCAGCAGAGGGCGCGGACACCCACACGCACTTGCTCTCTGAGTGAATTGCCCACAACTTCGAGGCGGTTCGTTCCCTCGTCCGCGTAGTCCTCCCAGAATGTCTCAAAAAAGCCGAAGAGGCCTGCGGCAAGAGGTGCATCATGGTGTACGCCAGTGCAATCCCGAGGCTGAAAACCGCCGGTCTCCTGACACATCATGCACCACGCGGCAGCTGCCAAATATGAGCCGTTCTCCACTAGGGCCATAGCAAGAGTCCCGCCTTGGTTCGCGGAGCTCTTCAGAATCAACTGCTGGCAACATTCGTCTTCCCGAATCACCTCCGACAGCATAGCGATCGTTAACTGGTCCCTGGAATCTCTTGTGTGGTTAAGTCGGTCAAGGTTTTTTTGAACGGAGGGACCTATGGGCTGGTCACAGGAGCTTTCAAAGCGCACGCTTCGGCGCCTCTGTCGACCCGACGGGTCGACTCCAGTGACTGGTGATTCGGTCGCATAGACGTATGCCTCTTCGCTCGGCCACAGCGGATCCACCGTGTTCCATCTACCGTTCCTGCTGTCGTAGTGCCTGGCTCGGACGTATTGACTGGCGTATGTGCGGCCGGTGGTGTAGTAGCCAGAGCTGCCATTCCAACCGAAACCAGAACTAACCGAGCCGCTGCGGCCGTAGGGTGAGTAGACCGAGCTGCCGGTAAGGCTGCCGGTCGAGGTGGTTCCCGCGACCGAGCCCAACGCGTCAGACGCGTAGTTTCGGCGCCCTAGGCCGTCACGCTCGCCCAGGATCTCACCCTCGATGCTGTAGTAAGATTTGCTTAGAGCCACTTCAGAGTTCTCCTAGATACTCGCTCCCGTCCCACACATAGGTCGTGCGCACGTTCGCGCGCGCATACCAGTCCAGATGGAACACCATCAGCAGATGGGGCCACTGAACTGCAGTAGATCATTAGCTACCTTTATCGCCACTTTGACATCGAATATGAATTCTCCACCTTCGATGACATTGGCAGGTTGATCATCGAGCATAGAAGGCCCTTGTGCCGCCAAGTCAGCGACGATTTGCTGTAGAGCACCGCGAGGCAGTGCATGGGAGCCTGTCCGATGCAGATACACCGCTGCAGCAAGTCGGACCTGCCAGTCTTTCCTTTTCAGGGCAATGTCGACAGCAGCGCCCGAAAGGGCAACCGTGTGGTTCACAGCCGACAAGATGGCGATAGCAGCCTTGATCCCACTGCCATCGCTTATGGTCGTTTCAAGAGACGCAGCGGCCTCGCTTCTGAATACATCCAGAAGCATATCCAGAAGCAGCGCAAAATACCCCGGATCTGACTCGGCATGGGCGAGGTCTGACAAGATTGCGAAAACGGCTGGACTCGGGCTCCGCGCAAGCCGCTCAGCCGCCGCACAACGCTTGCTTGGGTCTGAACTTCTCAACCACTCCGCAACGTAGCTAGGGATCGCCATGATTGGTCAACCTCCCGATTGTATTTCCAAGGGTGGACAGTCTAGAGCGTTATAAACTGATAGACAGAGTTCTTTTTGCCGCGGCCCCTGCATCGCGAGACATTTATCACCGAGTTTCCGGCACAGGCCACTTTGTACCTTCGCGCAGATTTCCTTGCAAGTCTGTCGCCTCCACTGCGGGTATAACTTTCCTTTCGAGAGTTTCAGGCAAATCTGATAACAGATATCGAATCTCTTGTCAAAGTTTTCCAGGCCCTCTGGCACCAAGAGCGAGTTTATCAGCGCATTTTCGAGAGCCCCTTGCAAAGCTCTCACCTGCGCGTCCGTAGGGATGTCGCTGCAGGACGGATAGTGCGAGCAATCAATGTGAAGCCCACTGATCTTGGCACATGCTTCGCAAATTTCACGGCGGCCACCAGGGCAGGGTTGAATATAGGCGTACGAAGACCGAGCGCGAGCGTCAAACTGCTGCTCGAGGCCGTACTGGCACCGTCGAAAACGTAGCGCGGGACTCTCGCGCTCCCCTCGACGCAGTGGGCCAAACGCCCAGCCGATGCCTTCAGATTCGCAGGGCGTGTAGTCGGGGAGGTAGCCCGAAGAGTCAACGGCGCTAACAGGAGAGTCGGACACATAAAGAAATGGCATTTGCGTTGGCCAGAGCGGATCCACCGTATTCCACCTACCGTTCCTGCTGTCGTAGTGCCTAGCTCGGACGTAGTGACTGGCGTAGGTTCGGCCGGTTGTGTAGTAGCCAGAGCTGCCGTTCCAGCCGAAGCCAGAACTAACCGAGCCGCTGCGGCCGTAGGGTGAGTAGACCGAGCTGCCGGTAAGGCTGCCGGTCGAGGTGGTTCCCGCGACCGAGCCCAACGCGTCAGACGCGTAGTTTCGGCGCCCTAGGCCGTCACGCTCGCCCAGGATCTCACCCTCGATGCTGTAGTAAGATTTGCTTAGAGCCACTTCAGAGTTCTCCTAGATACTCGCTCCCGTCCACTTAGCGGTCACATTCACTTCCGAAGATACAAGTATGCGAGGCTCTTTCCCCCGGGGGCAAACGGAACATCGGGCTTGCTGCTCAAATCTCCCATAAACAGTTTAACCGAGCAGGCAGTGTATCCGGGTTGCGGCTGAGAGAATTCGAAGCTTCCATCAGGAAAACGATGTACATGCCAACTGGCGTCCGAGAAGGCCGACTGAAACTCCACTGCGCATTGATCATATGGTCCATCCAGCTGAAAGATATAGTATGAGTCCGCTCCGGTGATATGCGTCTTCACTGGCTTCAGATCTTTAAGGATTGGCACAGCAATGGGCAGGCTGGGACTGACGCGGTGGCCGCAACCCCAAACGCTGAGAACAGTCAGGCCTAAAACAAAGCGGTGGAATCTAGAACTCATTTGCCGCCCCGAACATTGGCATAGGGTCCGCTTTGACAACAGTTAATACAATCTCCGTATACGTTGTGTTGAACCCAATTTTTATGCCTTGTATGTTGATCCACGCCACTTGCTAGGATCATAACAGAAGCATCCAGCTCCGAGCACCTGTTTTCATGCCTGGGCGTAAGAAGCCCGCGGCGGAGATTGGGCGGAGCTGGATGGTTCTCCAACCTCGAACAGTATCTTGGGAGCCCTAAGGCGGCCTGGGCCGCACATGTGCAGGGTCATCTCGCATTCACAAGGTTGAGCGAAGGAGAAACCACCCAATGAGCATTATAGTGGGGATCGACGTCAGCAAGGCCTCGTTCGAAGCCTACATGCAAGGCAAGACCAGGAGCTTTGCGAACTCCAAGGCAGGCTTTGCCCAGCTCCTGAAGTGGAGCAAAGGCGCGGATCTGTACGTGATGGAGGCGACCGGCGCCTACCATTTCGCACTGGCCGACCACCTGCATGGGACCGGGATGAAGGTCGCCGTCGTGAACCCGCGCATGGCCTCGCACTACGCACGGGCGCTGGGCATGGTCCACAAGACCGACCGCGCCGATGCGAAGGTGCTGGCCACGTACGCGGAGCGCAACGACGTGCCGCCGTACGTGCCCGATAGCGCAGCGTTGCGTCGCGTGAGAAAGCTCTCCCGTCACCGGGAGCGCCTCGTGCAGAGTTTATGCGTGCTAAAGCGGCAGCTCGCCGAGCCGGGGCTCGATGGCTTCGAGAGCCGCCAGCTTAAGGCGCAGATGAAGCTGCTAAAGGAACAATTGAAAACGGTCGAGCGCGAGGTGCTGGGCGCGATCGCCGCCGACGAGGACCTGGCCCGTTCGTTTGCTCTGCTTGTGAGCATCCCGGGCCTGGGAACCATCACCGCGGTGACGCTACTGGCCGAGGCGGGCGATGTGAGCCGCTTCCCGAGCGCCAAGCACCTCGCCTCCTATGCCGGCGTGCATCCACGCCTAAAGGAGTCTGGAACTTCTCTGCGGGCCAAACCGAAGATGAGCAAGTCCGGATCCTCGGCAATCCGCAAGGCGCTTTACATGAGCGCAATGGCGGCTGCTCGCCAGGAGGGCCCGTGCAAGGCCCTCTTCGTCCGGCTCCAGGAACGTGGCCACCCCCGCATGTCCGCCCTTGGAGCGGTCATGCACAAACAGCTAAGACTCGCCTTCGGCGTGTGCTCGACGAGGACTCCGTTCTCATTGCAGAGAACGGGCTTGACAACCGCATGAGCCACACAGTATCTCCGCCCCTTGGGGTGGAGGCGATCTTCGGGCAACTTGGAGTGACGGCAGCATGTCCGCCAGTCGAAGTGGAAGCCCTTTCGCTTCGCCTCCATAGAGCCCGTCCACGTCCATTCTCGCGCTCGACCATGGGTAGTCCTCCGCAGACAAGCATAGTCCCCTTCGGACCGGATCCTTGTGGGTGTAGGCGATCTTTTGCAGGAAGAGGCTGTCGCTGGTGAGGTGGTAGGAGCGGAAGGAACGCTGCCATAGGGTGCGGCGGTTGAGGTCGATCTGCTGGGCGAACTTCGGTTGCTGATCCAGCGTGAGGTGGGGAACGATCTCTCTGGCCACGAGCGACTTTAGCCTGCCCTTGAAGACGCCGGCGCTCTCTGGCGGAGCATCACGCCTTATCGTCCGGCTCTTTTTGGGCTCGGGCGGTTGTGGAGCTGTGGCGGATTCGCCTCCACCCAAAGGGCGGAGGCATGAACTCTTCCATGGCGACGTCGTCATCGGCTGCGAACAGCTCGATGTTTCGAGAGCGCCGGTCAACTGGATCCGGCCGCCCGACGAAAGACATCTTCTTGGGATCCTCGACGAGAATGCGATGCAAGTGGAAACTGTCTTCACCTGTGACCGTTATTCCGATCGCTTCGAGGGACGGTAATTGAGCATCCGGTTGCGCAGCGTAAGATCGAGGAGCTTTCTTCGCAGCGACTCGACTTGCGCGCGGATGGGGTCAGTTTGCGGCGGCGCGAAAGCCATAGGAGTACATTCTACAAAGGAAAGGGAGCAATGAACGTACGGCCTGAGAACGTGCGGTGCTCATGAAGCTCACTCGACAGGTCAGATAAGTCACATAGGTCGCTTAGGTGTTCTAGGTCCGACACCTCCAACAGGAAACGTAGCCCGGCTTATCTGGGACTTGCCTCCCGGGCCGGCGCGTTCGGAGACACGCAGATCATCGCGGCCCGTCTACCTCCACCCCCTAACCCCTCCTCCTCCGGCGCACAAGGCATCGCCGCAAGAGGAGGGGGGTCATGGGTCCAGCTTCAGCGTCGCAGTCTTGTAGCGGCGGGTGATTTGGAAGCCGTGGCGGCCATAGAAATCTTCCAGGGTGGTCCAGTCGATGATGCAGCGTTGGGCGCCTCGCTTCTTTAGGTTCTGCAGGGCGGAGCCGAGGAGGGCGTCGCCTAGGCCTCGGCCGCGCTCGTCTTTGGAGACTCCGATCGGACCGAGGGAGCCCCATTTCTCGCCTAGTGAGGCGCGCCAGACTGCGCCGCCGATGGGGAGCTTGTGCCGCCAGTCCTGGATGAGGGCGAAGCCGAGCATCCGGTCGGCCTCGAAGGCTCCGAAGCAGGTGCTGGCGGCGCCTTCGAGCTTCACCTTGTCCAGCACGTCGTGCCTCCAGCGCCCGGGGAACTCCTTCGACAGGAAGGCGGTGAGGGCCGGGACGTCGGCCTCGGTGGCCTCACGGAATTTGACGGTGGGGATCTCCTTGACGGGGACATCGTAGTCGGCGAGGTCGCGCTCGAGGTCGAAGTGTCCGCCGGATTTTTCGAACCCCTCGACCATGAGGAAGCTGCACAGGTTCTGGCATTCGTCGGGGCAGCCGGGCCAGAAATGGCGCGAGTCCATGCCGAAGACCAGTTCGTTGCCGCCTCGGTTGCGGACGGTTTGCTTGGCCTGAGCCATGAGGTCGATGCCGATCTCGGGCTCTCGGTAGGCGAGGGCGCACAGGTGATAGCGATCCGTGTGCGGCCCGGGCCAGAGCTTGGGGCTGGCGGGGCGCTTGACGGCGACAAAGCCCAGGGTCTCGTTGTCGACGACCTCGATGGCGGAGGCACCCCAGTCGAACACGGGCGACTCGACGGTGTTCATGCGCAGGAGGTCTGCGTCGACTCGGTACTGGTCGGGATGAAAGTCGGCCCAGAGGCGCGCCAGGGCCTCCCAATCCGCCTCGCGGAAGCTGATTCGCATGCGTTACTCGTTCGACCGCAGCAATCTCAAATGGTGCCCATACATCGTCAGCGCCTCGCGGGTGCGGTCGATGCGGCTGATCATGCGGCCGTCGTCGTGCTCCAAGAATTGTTGCAGCGTCGGAGCCGTGAAGAGGGCCTCGAAGGCGTCGGCGGACTGGCCGTTGATTTCGAGACTCTGCTGCGCGTCTTCGGCGCTGTACTTAAGATACGCGATCACGTGGCGCCTGACGCCCGGATAGTTGCGAATCATCCACTCTCTTGTGGCGCGATAGCGGGCTTCGAGGCGTTCGTTCGCGCCGAGGGTGCCGAGATCGCAGAGGGTCTCGACGAGCTCTTCGAAGTTCATGTAGAAGCGGACCAGCTCCTGCTGCCGCTCTCTCACGCTGGGTTGGCGCGAGCGGATGCGGTCGAGTTCGCGGGCGAAGCGGCGGTCTTTGGCGCGGATGATGAGCTTGAGGGCGAGGCGTCTCCAGAAGCCATTGAGGCCGACGGGGCGAGCGGTTTGGCCGAGCAGGCCCAGCCTCACGAGCCCGCCTCCTGGCTCTGGTGCACCCAATTCATGCGCAGATCGCGGATGAGGTTGTGGATGCGGGCCTTGTCGGATTCGTCGAGGTTCGGTTCTACGAAGGTCGACAGATGGGTGGTGACATCGATCGCCACCTTGGCCTGGGCGAGGTCCTTTTCGAGCCGGCCCGTCACCATGTCGGGCTGCAGGCCGAGCTTCTGCCAGGCAAGCGAGGCCAATTGATCGACCATAAAGGCGATCACGGTGTATACGTCGATAGGCTCGCCATCGGGCGGGCCGCCTGGAGTCTTCGTCCCTGAGTCATCCATGCCCGGAATTAGGACGGCGCTGGGGGCGGGAAGGATGCCCTTTGGGGAGAGTGTTGGGTGTTGGGTTTTGAGTATTAAGCTGCAGGGAGGGAGCCGGGCTCAACGCTCAACACTCAACACTCCCTGCAGATTGCGTAGAATCAGTCGGCACTCTCCATGGCAGACATCCACAATGTGATCATCATCGGCTCGGGCCCGGCTGGATACACGTCGGCGCTCTACGCGGCACGGGCGAACCTGGAGCCGCTTATGATTGCTGGGCTGCAGCCTGGGGGGCAGCTTATGATCACGACCGACGTGGAGAACTATCCGGGCTTTCCAGACGGGATCCTCGGCCCGGAGATGATGGAGCTTTTCCGCAAGCAGGTCGAGCGCTTTGGGACGAAGATCGTGGACGCTGAAGTGACGAAGGTGGACTTCAGCGGACACCCATTTCGCGTCTGGGTGGAAGAGGAGGAGTATCAGGCGAACGCGGTGATCGTCTCGACCGGCGCGAGCGCGAAATGGGTCGGCCTGCCGAGCGAAGTCACGTTTGGCGGGTTTGGGGTCAGCGCGTGCGCGACCTGCGACGGGTTCTTCTTCCGCGGTAAGGAAGTTATCGTGGTCGGCGGCGGCGACACCGCGATGGAAGAGGCGAACTATCTGACAAAGCACGCCAGTCAGGTCTACGTGGTTCATCGCCGCGACAGTTTCCGCGCGTCGAAGATCATGCAGGAGCGCGTTCTGAACAATCCGAAGGTACAGGTGATCTGGAACGCGGTGGTCGACGAGATCGTGGGACAGACTGAGCCGTTCAAGAAAGTCACCGGAGTGCGGCTCATGGACACGACGAACGGAGCAAAGCGCGACTTGCCGATCGACGGCGTTTTCGTCGCGATCGGCCACAAGCCCAACAGCGATCTCTTCAAGGATGTGCTCGATATGAACGAGGTTGGATACATCAAGGTTCAGGCGGGCTCGACGCGAACGAACGTGGCCGGGGTCTTTGCGGCGGGGGACGTGGCCGATGCCGTGTACCGCCAGGCGGTTACGGCGGCTGGAACGGGGTGCATGGCCGCGATCGATGCGGAGCGGTGGCTCGAGGCGGAGGGCCTGCACTGATCATGCTGCCGTTTCTCCCCGCGCTCGTGATGCTGCACCAGCAGGTGGCGATGCGACAGGTCGAGCTCGGCAATCCGCGGATCGTCGTGCAGCAGCGACTAGACCGACTGGAGCCAGCCAAGCTCTCGCCGAAACTATTCGGTCCCGCAGGCGATCAGCGGTGGGAGTTCGATTGGGCGACCTGGGGCGCGGGCGACATGGGAGAGCCGGGCGTCAAGCCTGTTCGCGTGCGGGTGTTCTCGCAGGAGCGAAAGCAGAATCTCGATCCGGCCATCGACGTGTGCCGGATGGCGATGCAGATTTGGGATCGAGCCTTCCACACGATGAAGGTCGAGGCTCCGCGAGAATTCAACGGCGGCGTTGTGGATTTCTACCTTTGCTTCGGTGGCACGCCGGGCGGCGAGCAGCTTTACGACAGCGAGTTCACACCCAACAGTGTGCAGTTGACGAAGGTGAACACGATCTACATCTACCACCTGAGCAGCTTCAAAGATCCGGTAGAGATGGCTCGGGAGGTCGCGCACGAATACGGGCACGCGATCCTGCCGGCGATCGGCGGATTCAAAGCGCCCGAAGACTGGGGCAACGGATACCTCGGGGAGAAGCTCTTCCTGCGTTGGTTCCGAGACGACATGAAGAAGGGCCTTCTCACCCGGGATGACGCGATGGGCGCCACTCCGGATGCGATCGACGCATGGGTGAAGAAGAATGTCGATCCTCTCGCGCTTCAGGCGGCCACTCGCTACCCTGAAGCCAGAGACATCTCGGAAGGTCCGGGCGGTATGGACAATTTCAACGGCCTCGCCCTGTACACCGAGACAATCTGCCCACCTGCCCTTTTCGCGCAGGCGTTGAAGGAGACCGCAAAGAAGCCGCCAACCGACTTCCCTTCTAACGTCGTCGAGGTTGCATCCCGCTCGGAGAATTTGACGCTCAACATTCCGGACTATCTGATGAAGCAGAAGGCGATTTGGATTCCGCTCGGCAAGGGCACGTGCTCCGGAGCGACAGTATTGGAGCGCAAGAACGGATGGGCCAAGGTCGGCCCGTTGATGCCGGCGATCGTGATCAAGAATCCTCCGATCGGATAATCCCTCTATAATCGACAACGATGAAGCGGTGGCGCGTCGCGTTCCTCCTCGCGCTGCTGTTATGCGTGCCGCTCCTCCTGACGCGTGGCCACGGTTCGGGGTTGCTTGCGGATTCTGATACCGCCCAGCTCCTGTCGTCGATCCGCGCGCGGCATGCGCCGATGAGCTGGTTTGCGGGAGATTGGCCCCTTCAGAACCACTTCTACCGGCCTTTACCCACACTCGCGTTCGAACTGGACAACGCGCTGTACGGCGACAACGCAGACGGCTATGGCTGGACCAATGCTGTCATTGCGTGCCTGTGCCTCCTCGCGCTCTTTTGGCTTCTGCGGGAGTTGACGCAGTCTCCTGGGTACTCCGTCGCTGCCTGCGCTCTTTTCTCCCTTTGGACCTCCGGCTTGGGTAGTTGGCTTCCTTCCGCTGTGTACGTGCTTTCCGGCATCTGCGTCATCGTCGGTTTTGTCCGGCACGGCCTCGGTGGACGACGCTACCTTCCGGGGGCGCTGGTGTTGTTTTTTCTGGCGACGCAGTTGGAGCCAATCAGCGTGGTTCGTGACATGAACTCTTGGTCGCTTCATCAGCGCATCCTGGAGTGGCTACCGGGGCGAACGGCCTCGATCATGACTCTCTTCGCGCTGATCGCTCTTGCGGCCTATGCGCGATTTGAGCGGCAAAGCGCGAGAAAGCTGGCGCAACCGGCTACGGCGCTCGATCGGCCGACGGCGACGCGATCGACCGAAAGTGCCGCGCAACCCAAAGCTCCGTGGCTTTGGGTTGCCATTGCCTTTGTGGCAACTATCGCAGCGCTGATGAGCTACGAGCAGGCCGTCATGCTGCCTGCCGTGCTCCTTGGCGTAGCCGTATACTGGCGAACCCGGAGCAGAGTCCCGCATTGGACGTTGCATAGCCTTTTCTGGCTTGCTCTCATCGCGTATCTCCTTTTAAGGCACGCACTGGTCCCCTCTGATGTCTCCAGATATCAGGCGCAGCAGTTTCGCAGCGGGGTCAACATCATGAGAGACTTACTCGATTACGCGTTGCCAAACTTCTCGAGCAGCGACTACTTCTGGGGTTCCCTTTCGCTTGGCGTGTATAGCCTCTTTCAAATCGGGCCGTGGTGGCAGGTGTTTGGTGGGGCCGGCACCATTTGCACAGCGATGCAGGCGCGGCGCAACTGGCAGCTGTTGGCGGCGGGATTGGGAATGGCGTTGATCGCTTTCCTACCGATGGCTTGGATGAAGCAGTTCGGCCACTATCACTTCTGGCCCGTGGCGCTGCGCAGCATCTTCCTTGTCGCCGTTGGAAAGATCGCTTGGGACCTGCTTTCTATCGCGGCGTGCCCCCCAGCGCGGCAAGCGCCGCCACGGCCTTCTCCCGCACCTGGTTCGCTTCCTCATCCGTAAAGTTTGCCCCCTGCTTGCGAAGCTGGAGGGCGATCGCAAGGGAGTGCTGCCCTTCCGGTATGCCCTTCCCTTCGTACACGTCGAACAGCCAACGCCTCTCCAACACGTCACCCACCGCGCTATCTAGCGCCTGCTCGATGCGCTCGAAGGCGACGCTTTTGTTGATTAGCAGAGCGATGTCTCGCCGCACGCAAGGATTGCGGCTGATCGGCTTCAGACGCGGGGCCGCGTGGTGGTCTGCATACATAGGCTGCAGGAAGAGTTCCGCCAGGACAGTGTCAGCGGCAAGCCCGATTTCTTCCGCCACGTCTGGATGGACTTCTCCCATCGTTCCGACGAGATTGGCCCCGATCGTCATCCGAGCCTGACGCGTCGGATGGAGGCGTTCGTCGGCGACGCCCGTCCCGTCGAATCGAACTTCCACCCCTACCTCGACGAATAAGCACTCTAACGCGCCCTTGACCGAGAAGAACCCAGCGTTTTGCTGAGCCTTCACCTGCCAGTCAACCTGTTCAGATGCTCCCTGACTTAGGAGGCCGAGCCGCACGAATTCATCGTACTGGCCGCTGGATCGGCCGAACACGCGTCCGAGCTCGAACAGGTGCACATCACGCCCGCCGTTCCGCTTCGCATTGTCTGCCAAACAGGGCAAGAGCGAATTTCGCAGCCATGCCATCTCCGGCGACGCCGGGTTGCGCGGCCCGATCGGTTCGAAGCCTGGATAATCCAGCGGGCTCTTGTCACGCAAGGAGTGCGAAATTGTCTGCGTGAATCCGGCGCGCACGCAGCACTCGCGAACCTTGTCGCACCACGCTTCGAAGCCAAGCGAGCCCCCGATGATGGTCGTCCCAGAAGGGAGTTCCTCTGGGATTTTCTCGTAGCCGTGCACGCGACCCAGCTCTTCGATGACATCTTCTTCCCGGACGACATCCGGCCGCCAGCTTGGAGGCGTTACCCGCGTCCCCACTTGGTCGACGGTGAACCCGAGTCGTTGAAGATAGCCGACTGCATCGCTGGAAGGGATCTGCATCCCCAGCAGAGTGCTTGCTCGATCCAAATCCAGCTCGATGCTGTCTCTTTTGACCGGACGCGGGTACACATCGATCACGCCCGGCACTCGCACCGCGGCGCCGGCCTCGTGTAGCAGTTCAGCAAAGCGCGCTAACGCAGCAACGACGCCCTCTGGATCGACGCTCCTCTCGAATCGGTAGCTCGCCTCCGTCGACAAGCCTAGCTGCTTGCGAGTGCGGCGCACCGAGGTATTCACGAAGTGCGCGGACTCGAGCAACACGCGCCTTGTCACATCACTCACCTCGCTCGATTCGCCACCCATGACGCCGGCGATCGCAACCGGCTTCTCCGCGTCGCAAATCATCATTTGGTCGGACCGGAGCTCATGCTCCTCCCCGTTCAGGGTGGTCAACTTCTCGCCAGCGCGAGCCTTTCGCACGATGATCTTTGGGCCGGCCAGCTTGTCCAGATCGAAAGCATGCAGCGGCTGGCCCAGTTCGAGCATCACGTAGTTCGTCAGGTCGACGAGCAGCGAAATCGGACGCTGCCCTGCCTGACGCAGCCGCTTTTGAATCAGGGAAGGAGACGCGCCGTTGTTCACGTCTTCGAACAGAATGCAGGCGTAACGGGTGCAGTCCTCGGTCTCGATCACGACAGGAACGGCTTTTTCGCGCGACACCGTCTGCGTCGCTTCCGACCCAAATTGGCTCGCGGCTCTGAGATAAAGATCAGTCGCCCGCGCGGCGTCGTCCTTCGCCAAAACCTCGCGGGCGAGACCGTAGACGCTCAGACCGTCTCCGCGATTGGAGACGACCTTGATGTCCAGCACCGCATCGCCCTCGACCTCTTCGATGCCTTCCAACTCGAAACCAGCCATCGTGAGCAGATCGCCCACGGCCTCTGCGTCGAGCGAGGTCTCGACAAAGTCTCGCAGCATCGAATACGGGAATTTCATTGCGGTGCTGAAATTATGCCCGTTAACTGGGAGCGCCGACATCCATGTCGGCAAGGTGCCGGCAGGAGTCGCCTGTCAACATGCCCGACAGTGATTCCTCCAGCGCTTCCGCAAACTTCGACGAATCCCAAGTGCGTGGTATCAGTGCTGCGTTCCGGATCACGCGCGCCGGATCTACTAAGGGCGCGCCATTCGGAATGCTTGCCTGCAGCAGCACCGCCTTCTCCGTCAGCTTCAGCGCGCACCCGCAAACCTTCTGTCCCGTGTCTTCGTCGATCACGTCGTTCGCTGACGAAAACGCAAAGCAGTCGGCACTCCTGACCCCGCTACCGGCATAGCGCGTGTCCTCCGCCAGCCGAGCGCGAACTCCGCAGACTCGAAGGGCCGCCGCAATGGGCTCGACCACGGCTCGATAAACCGGCTTCAGCCGCCTCTCCGCACCCAGCAGGGCGATTGGCGCCGCCAGCCCAACCGTTACATCGTGCCCGTGCAGAACCGCCTTGCCTCCGGTTGGCCGCATGACCCAATTCCGAAATTGGGGATCGACCAGATCCCGATCTGCAGACTGGTATCGCCCCAGCGTCACCCATGGGCCATCCCAACTGTAGACGCGGCAACCCGGCACGCCTCGCTCCGCAGCCGCTAATAATTCGAGATCGCGGGCCATGTTTGTCGGGCCGTCGAATCGGCCATCCATGGAGAACCGCAACACCTATCGAGCGTACCGTGCGAACCTTGGCTTCGCCCCATCCGTTTACCCATTGTCGATGCGCGTCCGATTGCTTGCCGCCTGTCTGTGCTTGGCTGCCCTCGCCGTGGGCGGCGAGGACTATTCTTCGAGCGAGTGGCGCGGTGAAATCGAACGTGGCTATCTCCCATACCTGAAGCTCACCTTCGACGACTTCGCGATCTCGGACGGAGTCGCAACCCCCCATTGGATGAACACCAAGGGGTTCGTCCACTACACCTACAGGGCGACGGTGAGCGTCGATGGCGGTCTGTACCAGGCCAAAGTCGCGGAGATTTCGATCCGGTCCGGGTTTGATGCGAACCGATCCTGGCGTCGCAGCAGCGTGCCTGAGCAGGTGGCGCTGCTCCAGCATGAGCAGGGTCACTTGGACATCAACGAGATCCACGCCGCTGACATGCGCAAACTTGTCCTCCCCACGGGAACTGGCTACGACCGCGCGGGCGCTTTTGAGGACTTGGCGGAAAGACTTAAAGCCGAAGCCGACAAGATTTCCGATGAATCGCAAGCCGAGCAGGACAAGTACGACTCGGAAACCAAGCACGGCACGGATCACCAGCAGCAGGAGTTCTGGACCTCCACGCTTCGCAAGCGGCTGCGCGAGCTGAAGATCGTGTACTGGAACCGATCTCAGTAATCGACCGGCCGCAGGTAGGACTCGCCGATTGCCGATGAGCTCAGCATCGCCACCGTAGGAAGCCTGCGTTTCCAGTGCGTCGAGTCGACTCGCTTCCACACCAATGCGACATCGGCAAGGTCGAATCCCATCTCGATCAGCTTTGCCTGGCTGAAGCCTTGCGTCATGAAGTGCAAAATCTTGTCTGCCTTCGCATAGGTGATGCCGAAGTCGCTTTCGTCCGTTTGCCCTTTGATGAGGTCAGCGCTTGCCGGCTTCTCGACGATCTGCCGCGGCACACCAAGTTCGGTCGCAAGCTGCCACACCTGGCTCTTGAACAGATCGCCGAGAGGATTAATCGGGGGCGAGTCGTCGGCGTGCCAGGTGTAGTAGCCGAACAGTCGTTCACTCTTGTTGCCGGTGCCGATCGGTAGACCGCCCACTTTCGCGCTTTGGTCGAACAGGACGATCATCCTGGAGCGAGCGCAGATGTTGCCGATCCGTGCGGGGGTTACGTCGGGTGCGAGCGCCGCGTAGCCATCCACCATGCTCGTAATCTCGATCGTCTCGCATTGAATCTGGAGATCGTCGACGACAGCTTGAGCGTCGTCGAGACTTGCCTGCGAGGAGACCTTGTACGGCATCCTGTATGCGAAGACCTTTGATGGACCGAAGGCACGCGCGCAAAGGTAAGCGACAACGGCCGAATCGACGCCGCCAGAGAGGCCAAGCACCACGCGATCCATCCCTCGTCGGTGTAAGCACTCGAACCGGAGGAACTTCACCAGCCAATCCGCGACCAACGGAGCATTGATCTGCAGCACGGAATCGGAGAGCGGATCGCTCAGCCGTTCGCGGATCACGCGCAGCGCCATAGGTCTTCAGGCTACCTTCGACCAGCCCAAAGTCCCCTTTGTGTAGCCTCTACGTCTGACCTGCTGTACATTAGATGCAGAGGAATTCGTTCCTGCAGGGAGTTAACATACAATGTCCAATCCAGCCAAAGTGGGTCTCTTGCTCATCGCTGCCGTGGTCGGCATCGTGCTTGTCTTGAAGATCATTGGCGTGATCGTCGGCACGATCATGGGCCTCATCCTGCCTCTCGCTATCCTTGGCGGCATCGGTCTGATCGTTTACGGTCTGGTCTGGCGCAACTCCTCGCTGCCCGGCGGCCGGCGCTACTTGCCGTAGAGGGGGGTGATCGGTGATCCGTGATCGGCTGATTTCCTTTGAGGCGCTCAGCGCCTGGTCACCTGAACACCGATCACGCCGGTTTGCGCTAGTCTTTGACTAATGATCGCGCTTCTTTGCGGCCTCGTCGTTCTGCAAGGCAACCAGCCTGTCGTCCGAGACGAATACGGCGTTCCTCACATCAAGGCCGCCTCTGCTGATCAGGCTTGGTACCAGGCCGGTTACGCCACGGCGCAGGACCGGCTGTGGCAGATGGAGCAGAGCCGTCGTCTCGCCCGCGGACGTATGGCCGAAGTGTTCGGCAAGGCCTTCGCGGCTTCGGATATCGACATCCTCAAATCCGGCTACACAGACGAAGAGCTTCAGGCTCAGTTCAGGGCGCTGCCTGCTGATGTCCAAGGAGCGATCGAGGCTTACTCGCGTGGGGTTAACGCTTACGTGGCTGCCGCTGCTTTGCCGAAAGGGTACGCGGACAACGGTTTCAAACCTGAGCCGTGGACGCCGCTGGACACCACTGCGATTACCGTCCGGCTCTTCCAGCAATTCGGCCGCGGCGGAGCGGGCGAGATTCGAAACATGGCGCTGATCGGCTATCTGCAGGGCCGCGCCGAGACCAAGAACCGCCTGCTCGACGTGCTCGATGACTTCGCGTGGCAGAACGATCCGGCGGCGACCCCGACGATCGCGCCGGAGGAGGACCCGACGCTCAAGAACCATCCAGATATCGCGAAGTTCACCCGCGCCGACACGGTGAAGCACCTGGCGATGCTGCCGAAGCTGAGCGTGTTCGAACTGCTCCCGGGCATCCGACTTGCCAGCAACGAAGATTCGAAGCTTATTGCCGAGCAGGTGAGTGCGCCGTTCAAATGGGGCAGCTACGCTGTCGTGGTATCGGCGAAGCGGTCGACGACCGGGTCGCCGATTCTCCTCAGCGCGCCGCAGATGGGGCATCGGCAGCCGAGCATCTTGCACGAGATGTCGATCGACTACCCGGGCCTGAGTGTCGTCGGCGTCGACGTTCCTGGTGTGCCGGGGGTCATCATCGGCAAGACGCAGTTCGTGGCCTGGGGGCTGACAAGCGGGGTCGCGGATACCGACGATATTATCTTCTCCCACACGGATGGAGCGGATGGATATACCTACGGAGCCCAGCACCTGAAGCTCGACAGGATCAGCCGCACGCTCCACATCAAAGGCGAGCCGGATCAGGTTGTGGTCCAGACGCGGACCCGTTTTGGTCCGGTCGTGGTGTCGAACAAGGACTGGCTCCTCTCGCGGCGCAGCAGCTACTGGATGCGCGAGATGCAGGCTAGTGTCTCCATCTTCAATCTCTACAAGGCGAAAACGGTCCAGCAGATCGACGCCGCTACCCAAAACTCGCCCATGAGCTTCAACTTCTTCTGGGCGACCAAGCACGATATCGGCTACCGCTACGCGGGAGCCGTGCCGATCCGTGCGGCTGGCCTGGATCCACGACTGCCGACACCGGGCGAGCCACAGTATGAGTGGAAGGGCTTTCTCACACCCGGGCAGATGCCGCATGTGATCAACCCTAGGTCTGGCCTGCTCGCCAACTGGAACAACAAGCCAGCCGCTTGGTGGCCGAATCTCGATACGCCTGTCTGGGGCCGCATCTTCCGCAACACTGCCGTCCTACAGGCTGTCAACAAGCCAAAGATCTCAACCGCCGATGTCGCCGCCGTGCCACAGAACATCGCCCAGGACGACTTCGTTTGGCCGTACCTCAAGCCGTTCGTCGATGGCGTCGCCACCGATCCACCAGGAGAGGACCCTTCGTCGCCGTACAAACCGGTGCTAGCCGTTCTCAAGGGTTACCATGGCAACCTGGAAGCCGGAAAGCCCGGCGGAGCCGTGTCGGGCGCGTTCCTCGAGGGACTGCAGGACCAGTTGTTCCTTCCGACGGTGGGCAACCTGATGTCGATGGACAACTTCCGCCAAGCAGCTCAGCCGACGCTCGTCTGGAACGCCCTGATGGGCAAGACGAAGGTCGATTACCTAAATGGCCGCCCCCGCAACCTCGTCGTCGGCAACGCAATGTCAGCGGCTGCGGACAAACTTGCCCACAGTGATCATGCATCGACGTGGGCCTACACACCCCCAGCAATCCGGTGGGGGCAGGAGCCGCCGGTGCCGTATTCGAATCGCGGAACGATGATCCAGGTGATCGATCTTCGGACGATGTCCGGCCGGAACATCGTGCCTCCCGGAGTCGCCGAGACCGGTTCTCATGCTTACGACCAAGTCCCGCTGGCGAGGGCTTGGAAGCTCAAGGCCATGCGGACTCGCGGGTAATTTTGACCACTATTTTCGGGAATTCCCGAAGGTGGGAACAGCTCGATTTCGTCCCCCTCTGGGTTCAACGGGGGCATTGATGGTGGCAAATTCCCGAATTCCCGAATTCCCGAACGTGTCGCCGATTTCTTGAGTGACGGTGATCGGTGATCGGATCGGTGTTGATTGACGAGATCCACACACTATTCGTCGCCGAGAACGTTTTTCGTCAACCACTCGGCTCGAACTTTGCGAAAAGATTCTTCTCGCAAGCATCCTCTAGCGTCGGTAGCCGCGCCATACCCACTCGAGGGCGGCGGGAAGGGTTTGGGAGACCACTGCGCCGTCTACGTGGCCGGCGCCGGCAGCGAAGACGAACTGGTAGCGGTAGCGCTTCGAACGGAGGACCTGCGCCATCCGTAGGTTCGCCAAGACCCAGTTGTGCAGCGTCGCCTCCTCGTCGTGGGACCGGATATCGTTTTCACCGACCTCAAGCCACAGCCGCAGGGGCTTGGGTTTGGAATTTGGAATCAGATGCTCGTGATATTCCCAAGCGCCGTGGGGGCTGTCTGGGTTGAGAGGCGACTGCTGGTTCACGAACGTGCCGGAATAGCTGAGCACGCGCGGAAATAGATCCGGCCGAAACCATGCCATGGACATGGCGCAGGCTCCACCGGAGCTACCACCCATTGCGAGACCGCCACCTTTCTTGAAGACCACGCCGGTTTCATGGCTGACACGAGGAAGCAGCTCGGTCTCGACGAACTCGGCATACCGCCCGGAGACGGTGTCGTACTCGAGACCGCGCTCGCTTCCCTGCGCGTCTCCGCCGCCAGAATCAGTCATTATCGCGACGAGTGCGGGCACCCGATGATCGGCGATCATGTTGTCGAGAATCGTCGGCAATATGCGCCGGCCCATGCTGTCCTGGCTGACGAGGAAGGGCGCTTGGCTGCCCTTCTTGTACTGACTCGGCACGTAGACACTGACCCGCCGATCGTACGGCACGGTCTGCCCAGGAGCGGACTTAGCAATGCCGGGATAGATCTTGCTGTCAGCCGAGCGCATGATGAAGCTGACCACCGACCCTTTCGGCACGCCAGCTCGCTCCGTCAGTTCAGGCGCGGGACTGTAAGGCGGCGCTATGCGGAAGTCACCGACGTCCGCCTTCACGGTCCACGAGGGGAGGGTTGCGGGATCGATGTCCGAGGCGAGTGCGGCGAGCAGCGCGAGCATGAGTCCACGATACCAACTGACGCATGAAAAAGCCCCGGCTCCCCCCTTTAGGGTGCCGGGGCTTGGATCGACCAGGCTAGGCGGCCGATTCGGAAGCGTGAGCCGTAACTGGGAAGGCCTCGAAGTCCTGCTTCGTCGCGAACTTGCACTTGATCGGCAGCTTGAACATCGCCAGCCGCATGGCTTCCTTGGCCACTTCGGTCGGGACCCCATTCATTTCGAACAGAACGCGGCCCGGCTTGATGACGGCCACCCAGCCTTCGACCGGAGCCTTACCCTTACCCATACGGGTTTCGAGCGGCTTCTTCGTATAGCTCTTGTCCGGGAAGATGCGAATCCAGACCTTTCCGCCGCGCTTGATATGGCGCGTCATGGCGATACGGGCGGCTTCGATCTGGCGGGACGTAATCCATGACGGCTCCATCGCAACCAGTGCGAAGTCGCCGAAGGAGATGCGGTTCCCCTGCGTCGCCTGACCCTTCATGCGGCCGCGATGCATTTTGCGGCGGCCTTCTTTGACTCTCTTGGGCATTAACATCGCTTATTCACCACCCTCGACCGGTTTTGGAGTTTCGGTTTCGGCTTTTGGCTTGGGATCGGCTGCTACCTGCTCGGGCGCCTGGATGGCTCCGAACGCCTCCGGGGTCTCCGGCTGATTGCGCTTCTCTCTTCGCTCTTCGGCTTCGCGTTGACCCTTCGTCAGGGCCTCGTGGACTCGGCGCTCAGGAAGCACCTCGCCCTTGTAGATCCACACTTTGCATCCGACGCAGCCGTAAACCGTATGGGCGGTGGCGACTCCGTAGTCGATATCGGCGCGGATCGTGTGCAGCGGGATCTTGCCGACCTTGTCGCCTTCGCGGCGTGCGATTTCCGATCCGCCGAGGCGGCCGGAGACCTGCACCTTGATGCCACGGCCGTTCATGCGCATCGCGCGAGTCATCGCCTGGCGCATGGCGCGGCGATGGCTGATGCGCTTTTCGAGCTGCATGCAGATATTCTCCGCGACAAGTTGCGCGTCGAGCTCAGGCTGACGAACCTCGGTCACGTTGACTTGCACAACGTTGGTCGGGTCCTCTTTCCGGACCTGACGGTTGAGGATCTCGGTCAGCTCGTCGATGCCCTTGCCGCCGCGTCCGATGATCGCGCCGGGACGAGCCGTGTAGATGTTGACCTTGACCCGGTTCGCCGCGCGTTCGATCTCGACGCGCGAGACGTTGCCGAGGCCGACGCGCCGCTTGATGAACTCGCGGATCCGGTGATCCTGCGTCAGCGCCGCGCCGTAACCCTTCTTCGTGTAGAACCAGTGGCTGTCGTGGCCTCGAATGACGCCGACTCGAAAACCGACCGGATGAATTTTCTGTCCCATTATTCGTTCGCTCCTTCTGCGCCTTCGGCCTGCGGCATCGTTTCTTCCTGCTCGGCCGGCGTCTCATCCGTGGCGGCTTCCTCGGGGGCCTCGCTGGCCTGGACCGGGGTCGCTTCCTCAGCGGCGGTAACTTCTTCGATATCGGTATCGGTCACTTCATGCGCGGGCGGCGCGGCGGCGGCCAGCGCTTCGTCCTTCTTTGGCTTGGCGGCTCCCTTCTTACCCTTGGCCGGAGCGGCGAAAGTCGGGCGAGGCTTGGCTTTCGTGCCGTGCGGCTTGACGGCTCGCTCGACCGGTGCGTCTTCCACCACCACGGTGATGTGGCTGGTCTTCTTGATGATCCGGTTGCCACGACCCATGGCGCGGGCCTGCATGCGCTTCAGGCGCGGACCCTCGTCGACGGTGATCGCGGCAATCTTCAGCGTCTCTCGCGAGAGGTTGTTGTTCTCCTCCGCATTGGCCATCGCGCTGATCAGCACCTTGCGCAGCGCCTTGGCGCTCTTGCTGGTGTGGTAGCGCAGCAGTGAGGCGGCGTGCTCGGCGTTCTTGCCGCGCACTTCGTCGGCAATGATCCGGACCTTACGAGGCTGCACCCGGACGTATTTGGCTATCGCTTTTACTTCCATGGCTACCTAATCTTGGTCCCTCGATCCGCGAGCTGCCCGGCATGTCCACGGAACGTCCGCGTCGGGGCGAATTCGCCGAGTTTGTGCCCGATCATGTTCTCGGTGACGAACACCGGCACATGCTTTCGGCCGTCGTGAACGGCAAACGTGTGGCCGATCATGTCGGGGATGATGGTGGAGCGTCGGCTCCACGTCTTGATCAACTTCTTTTCGTTTTTGGTATTCATGTCGTTGACCTTCTTCAAAAGGTGGTCATCGACGAAGAACCCTTTCTTTAAGCTTCTTGCCATCTTTCTTGATTGCGGATTGGGGATTGCGGATTGGGGATTGCGCTATTCGAGCAATCCATCAATCGAGCACTCCAGCATTCCGCTGCCTCCTGTGTTAACCATCCCCTTGCGGGGGGCAGTGCACTGCTTGGTTCGGGGTTAGCCGTTCCTCCTGCGAACAATGTATTTGTTGGTGCGCTTGTTGTGGCGCGTCTTCGTGCCGAGAGCCTTATTGCCCCAGCGGTCGACGGGACCCTTCTTGCGTCCGACCGGCGACTTGGCCTCACCACCACCATGGGGATGGTCGCGGGGGGACTTGACGACGCCTCGGACGTGCGGCTTGCGGCCCAGTCCTCGATTCTTTCCGGCCTTACCGATCGATTCGTTCTCGTGCTCGGCGTTGCCCACTTCGCCAACCGTCGCTCGGCAGGTGTTGTGGACCATTCTCATTTCACCGCTCGGCAGTCGGAGCGTCACGTAGTTCCCTTCCTTCGCCATTACCTGGGCGGAGGCGCCGGCGGAGCGGACCATCTGGCCGCCCTTGTTGGGCTGCAGCTCGATGTTGTGCACGAGCGTTCCAAGCGGGATGCTCTGCAGCATGAGGCAGTTGCCGGGAAGAATGTCGGAGCCGGGGCCGCTCTGGATGCGGGTGCCGACGGCGAGGCCCTTCGGCGCGAGGATGTAAGCCTTCTCGCCATCCATGTAGTGAAGCAGAGCGATTCGGCACGTGCGGTTCGGATCGTATTCGATCGCGGCAACCTTGGCCTGAATGCCGTCCTTCTTGCGCTTGAAGTCGATGATTCGGTAGCGGGTCTTGTTGCCGCCGCCCCGGTTGAAGGAGGTGATCCGGCCGTAATGGTTGCGGCCGCCGCTCTTGGGCTTGGCGCTCGTGAGCGACTTCTCCGGCTTCGACTTCGTCACTTCGGAGTACGTGGACGTAATCTGGAATCTTCGTCCCGGAGATGTCGGCTTCTTCTGAATAGTAGGCATGTCGATCCTGGATTTCTAAATCTGTGGGGCGCCCGCTCGAATCACCGGCAAGCGCAACAACGCCCGGCTCCTGAGCCGAACCGAGTGATGATACCCTAGCCTGATTCGACCTCGCCACAACCCGGCGGTGTCACAAAACCCACTGTTCACGACAATACGCTCTGGCGGAGCAGCCACGCTTCGTCGGAGGGATTCGTGAAGTCAAAGGTTTTCTCTAGGCACTGCCAGGTCTTGGCGATGATGAGCGTGTTCGGAGCAGCGCTCGTTTCGTCAGCCCAGGCGAACTTCGGCCTCGGCAATCTGGCCATCTTGCAGGCTGACTCGAACTCGGCCAGCAACACCAGCGCCAGCGTGTTGGAGCTTCTAACGTCTGGGGCGGCGCAGACGCCGGTGAACACTTACGCCATCTCCGGAATGCGCTTCGCCGGGAGCTCCACAAGCTCGTGCTATCTCAGCCGGTCGACCGATGGCTCGATTCTGTCCTTTACCGGCGCGGTCACCAGCGATACCGCGACGGCCGTCACAAGCCTTACCGGCCGGGGCGTCGGCGGATTCACCAACGACGGCACGTTTGCGGTCCAAACCACGTACACGGGAACTTCTGGCCAGCAAACTAGGGGTGCGACCAGCTTGAACAACACCAACTGGTACGTAACGGAGGGCAGCGGGCTCTTCACCAACGGCTCCACCACGCCGAGCCCCAGCGGCAACTTCCGAAACACTCGGGCGTTTGGCACGACGGTTTATGGCTCCGCCGCTTCTGCCACGTCCAGCAACGTCGGGACGTTTTCCGCGATCAGCGGCGGCTCCTACTCGGCTTTGCCGGGCCTGCCGACGGGCACCGCAACCTTCCAAGACTTCTATCTAGTCCAGTCGGGCTCGAACGGGTCTGCCTATGATGTACTGTACATGTTGTTCGCCAACTCCGGCACCGTTGGCAGCATTGCCAAATACTCGCTGGTTGGAAGCACGTGGACGGCGAATGGCACGTATTCGACGAGCTTCGGCGGTTTCGGCCTGGCGGCGATGGCAAACGGCGCAGGCGGAGCATCGCTGTTTGCGTCGGCCGGCACGGGCGCGACGGCGGCGAACAGTCTGGTGAAGCTGACGGACACGGCAGGCTATAACTCGACGATCAGCATCACGACCTCGAACAACGTGACGCTGTACACTGCGCCGACGGGTAAGTCGATCAAGGGCCTTGATTTCGCTCCCGTGCCAGAGCCGGCTTCTCTCGCCGTTGTCGGTGTGGGCGCACTCGGATTGCTGCGTCGCCGACGGAAGTAAGTCTCAGAAGGGGCGGCGGTTGCCGCCCTTTCCTGACCCCACAGTTGGGGGCGAGGTGGAAGGCCGTTGGTCCAGGAGAGGCAGTGTATGTCTACCCCTTCTTGCGCTTCAGATCGCAATTAATCGAACACTGGATAGTGTATTTGCGTCTACAGCAGCGTCTGAAGGGGAAAACCATATGAAGGTTATTCGAAATTCGATCGCACCTCTGATTGTGGTGCTTTTCGTCGTTTTGGGCTGCGCGGGCGGAGGAACCGGAAACACGTTCTCCCTCTCGCGCGCCACCGGCAGCTTTGGCGGAGGTTTCCAGACCAACGACCACGCGCAGGCCGGGCAGCTTGTTCTCAACATCGACTCATCCGGCGCCGTTACTGGCACGATCACGAATACCGCGAGCGGAGACGCCGGCACGGTTACCGGCACGGTCTCGCAGACGGGCAGCTACAATCTGAACGCCAACTACAACTCGGGCGGCTCAGCTTCGCTCACGGGTTCGCTCAGCTTCGGCGAGAACGATAGCCTCAACTCCACGTTCCTTCAGTCCAGCGGCTCCACCAACGTGTCGGGCACGTTCTCCCTCGTCAAGGGCGTCGACAACGGAACGGGCGGCGGCGGTGGCGGAAGCGCTGCATTCGCCGGCAACTTCTCCGGCGCAATCGCGGTGAACGGCAACTCCAGCGCGATCCAGATCGCCATCTCGATCGGCTCTAACGGAGACATCAGCGGCAGCATCGTCAACAACGTGACCAGCCGCATGGGCTCCTTCAGTGGCCACGTCAACAGCGACGGCAGCTTCACGCTGAACGTCAACTACGGCAGCGCGCGCGCCACTTGGACCGGCACTCTCAGCGCCGACTCCAGCGGACTTAGCGGCTCCTTCCAGGAATCGGGAGCGGGCGGCACTCTGATCGGGACGTTCTCGCTCAGTCGGTCATAGACCCGGACACAAAAAAGCGGCCCGAGCGAATCCGCTCGGGCCGCTCTATGCTTCTTTAGACGCCGTAGTCTTCCAACACCTGGCCTGGGCCAAGCGTGATGATCGCTTTCTTGCGATCGGGCGTGTAGCCTTGGCTCTTCTGGGTGCGGCGTCGCTTCTTGCCGAGCACGCGCATGGTGCGCACCGACGACACCGTGATCGCGTCGTCCTTCTTCTTGCCGGCGTTGTAGATCGCCTCGATCGCGGCTTTGATCTCCAGCTTGTTGGCGGTTGTGGCGACTTCGAAAGTGTACTTGCGCACGATCTTCGTGTCGTCCTGGATCCGCTGATCGCCGTAGCTCATGGCCACCGACTTCTCGGTGATTCGAGGCCGAACAATAATCTGATGTGGGTCTTTCATATCTTAGATTTTGGATTTTGGATCTTGGATTTCATTCGGATTGCCTCGAGGAAACAGCGGCAATCCAAAATCCAAAATTACTTGGCCCAAACCTCCTCTACCTTGGCCAGCGCGTCCTTGGCGATCAGGATCTTGTGGGCGACCAGCACGTCTCTTGTGGAGAACGATTGCGCCTTTTCTTCCTTCACCGCGGTCGGAGCCGTCCGCACGGTCACGTTCTTGATGTTTCGGAATGACTTGTAGCTCGCCTCATCGTAGGCCGGCAGCACCACGAGAACGCGACGCACATCAGAAAGCCCATGAGCTTTGAGAAGATCATGGGCCTGCTTGGTCTTGGCCTCGGTGAAAGTAAGCGTGTCGGCTACCGTCACGTTGCCGGCGTCGATTTGCGCGGCGAACGCAGTGAGAATGGCAGCGCGGCGCTCCTTGCGGTTGACCTTCTTGTCATAGTCGCGAGGTGTGAGGGCCAGCGCCATGCCACCGTGGGCGTAGTGAGGAGCTCGGATCGTTCCCTGGCGGGCGTTGCCGGTCTTCTTCTGCTTGTACGGTTTGCGTCCGCCGCCGCGAACTTCGCTGCGAGTCTTCGTCTTCTGAGTACCCTGACGGGCGTTCGCCTCTTCGGCGACCACGGTGCGGTGCAGCGTCGAGGGGCTGGCTGCCGCTTCAACGATTTTCGCGCCTAGCTTGACCTTGCCGACGACCTTGCCGTCCTTTCCTTTAACTTCCAAACTTGTGTTCGCCATTAGCGTGCCGCCTTGTTGATCGTCACGAGCGTGCCGTTCGGGCCGGGGACGCTGCCGTCGATGAGAATGAGGTTGCGCTCGCTATCCACCTTCACGACCTTGAGGCCCTTCTGGGTGACGGTGTCGCCTCCCATCCGGCCAGGTCTGCGCGAGCCTTTGAAAACCCTCTGCGGACCGGTCGCGCCATTGGAGAGCGGCCGGCGGTGGGTCATGTAGCCGTGCGTCATGTGCTGGCCCTTGAAGTGGTACCGCTTGACGCCGCCCTGGAAGCCCTTGCCCTTGCTCGTGCCAGTCGCGGTGATCTTGTCACCCTCGGCGAAGATGTCGGCCTTGATCTCCTGGCCGAGTTCGAGTCCGTCGACGGAGTCGACTCGGAACTCACGCAGCCAGCGCAGATTTTGGGTGAGGCCCGCCTTCTTCAGATGGCCGAACTTGGGGAACGTGATGTTCCGCACCTTCGCGTCGCCGAAGCCCACCTGCACCGCGTTATAGCCATCGCTCTCCGCGGTTTTGATCTGAGTTACGTACATCGGTCCGGCCTGAACGACCGTGACGGGAACCATTCTGCCCTCTTCTGTGAAGAGGTGCGTCATACCAACCTTTGTGCCCAGGATTCCCTGAAGCATGCATTCACCTTCCTTGTTCGCTTCCACCGGCTCCAGATTTCAGGAGCGTTGCCCTAAAGGGTTCGGGACACTCGATCCGGACTGCCTTGAAGCGTCAACGGGAGATGATACCTGAACGAAGATCGGAGCCGGTACCATCGCTGCATGAGACGCGCATCTCTGCTGACCACCCTTGCTCTCGCCGTTGTCGCTCACGCGCAGCTGAAGATGTCGGTGACGATTAACGGGAGCCCAGCCGGCAGCGGCTCGCTTTGGCAGAAGATCGAGAGCAACGGCGAACTTCACCAGAAGACGACGGTCTCGCTCAGCGTGGGGAAATTCACCCTTGCCCTCACCAGCGACGTCCGTGAGGATCGAAACGGGCGGCCCATCGTCGACACTTCCACCGAGGTTGTGAACGGGTCAGCCAAGATGGAGCGCTACGTCTATGGCGCCAAGGCAGTTACGATTACGGTGACGGAGAACGGAAAGACGACAAGCACCGTGGTGCCCATCCCGAACTCAAATGTCTCCGATGCGTCGGCGGGGTGGTTCATCACGTCGCGACCAAAGCCTGGAGCGAAGGCGAGCTACGTCAGCTACGATCTCAAGACGAAGAAGTGGGAGCCGAAAACGACGACTTACCTGGGCGACGAGATCGTCCCGGGAACGAAGATCAAGGGCCATCACATCCGCCATGCGACCGAAGGCGACATGTGGGTCGATGACAAGGGATATCCGTATCGGATGGTTCTGCATGAATCTGGCGCCGAGTTCGTGATCGTTCGGAAGTAATCCCTACTCGGCGCCTGGCTTTGTATCGCGCCGGGGTCGGCGACGAGCGATAATGTGCGCGCGCTCGGCCAGGCTGCCGGGGCGGATCGTAATGTGCTCGCGCCCTACCTCCCCGATCGGCATTCCCAGCTTCACGTCCAGGCCCGCCGATTTGGAGAATCCCAGCCTCTGGCTGGCATAGACGCTGCGATGGCCGACGATGAGGTAGGCCGTGCAGGAGCACAGAGCGGCGTAGACGCCGAGGGGCGCCGGCAGCAGCTCGATGCCCATGACCGAGGCCGCGATCGGCGTGTTGGCTGCTGCTGCCACCACAGCGACGAACCCAAAGGCGGCAAGAGGCGAAACGGGCAGGTGAAAAATCTGGGCAAGCGCTGCCCCTGATGTGGCTCCGATGAAGAAAAGGGGCGTGACGATCCCGCCGCTTCCGCCGGTCTCGAGCGTGATCGACGTCGCGACGATTTTGATGAGAAAAGCGAAAGCTGTCAGCTTAAACACGCCGGCTAGCGAGGATTCGATCACCGGCGTGCCAAGCCCCGCGTAGGCGGACCCGAATGCGGCATAGAGACCGACCAGCGCGAGGCCGCCAAGCAGGGCGAGAAGATAGGGCTGGCGAGAGAAGCGGGTGACGACGTGTTCGAGCCCCCTCATCGACTCGATCAAGAGCAGCGCGACGAGGCCGAAGAAGATCCCGGCCACCACGGAAAGCCCCGCCCACTCCGCCTGGTTCAGACCTCCCACGCCGCTCGTCAGCATGGGCACCGGAGCGGACGCGCCACAAACCAAGTGCGCTAGGATGCCCGCGACCAGGCACGGGAATAGAACGGGATACTCGATGCGCCCGAGGTACAGCACTTCGATGCCGAATAGGGCGCCGGATACGGGTGTCCCGAACACTGCCGCAAAGCCCGCTCCGATTCCGCAGATCACGAGCCGGCGCCGATCTTCGTCGCTGAGCCGCAAGAGATCGGCAAACCCACTGGTGATCGCGGCTCCGATCTGAGCGCAGGGACCTTCCTTCCCTACCGAGCCTCCGAAGGCGAGCGTCGCTACGGTCGCGAGCAGCTTCACCGGCGCGACCGGCAAATCGATTTTGCCGCTTCTCATGTGAACGGCGGTGATGACCGCCTCGGTGCCGTGACCCTTCGCGGTGGGAGCGAACGTCCGAATCGACCACACGCTGGCGATCATTGCAAGTGGCAGCAACAGATATGCGGGGAAAATCAGCAGCCCGGTCGCGTGCTGCGCCCAATCCAGCGCCCACAGGAACAGCTTCGTGCCCAAACCCACGCATATCCCGGCGAGCGCGCCGAGCACCGTCCATTTGGCAGTGCTGATCAGCAGCGCCGTGTGCTCGGAATACCAACGGGAAGGCAATGGCGCCGGAACGGACATCTCATCGTTCGACTGCCCGGTAGGGATTGCTGGCATTTATATCATTGTGCGATATTCGCGGGGGTATCTTTGACCGAGTGCACCGCCCCACGGATGAAGGCGAAAAAGCGCTCCGGCTCTCCGTCGGACAGCCCCCCGCACCTCTATCGACCGGGGAGCTCGAAGGATTGTACGCGTACTACAAGTCACGCTGTAGCGCGTGCATACAAGCGACCGACGGCGGCTTCCTTCGAGGTCTGTCGAAGCGCGACGCCCTCGTCATCGCTCTCGGAGAAATATGGACGCGACACGAGGTCACATCCCTCACATGCCTGCATCCAAAGGGCCAGATCGTGAGCGCGCTGCGCAAAATCTGCACCCAGCGCGGTTTCGACTTTCCAGCTCTTTGCATGCTTGCAATCTGCTGTCTTATCTTGGCGCTGACGCCTACGCCGTCGAGTTAGGTCCAGACTAGGGTGTATGGCCGCTATTCGACCCGCCCAGGCAGGCGACCTGCCCAAAATCCTGGACATCCTCAACCGAGAGATCGAGCAAGGCTACGCGCATTTCGGCACCGAGCCAATGTCGCCCGCAGACCTGGAGTCGGAATTCCACGACCGAGCGCCCCATCCCTGGCTTGTAGCGATAGAGGGAGACGTTGCCGGCTTCGCCAAAGCGAGCGCCTGGAAGAACCGGGGCGGCTACAAGAAGACCTGCGAAACAGGAATCTACGTGCTCCCAGAGTTCAAGAGGCGAGGCATCGCACGGGCGCTCTACCAATCCTTACTCAAGGAGCTGGAGAAGGCGGATTTCCACACGATCTTGGCTGGCATCGCCCTGCCAAACGAAGCCAGCGTTGTCCTCCATGAGTCGCTGGGCTTTCGACACGTCGGCACTTTGCCGGAAGTTGGCTGGAAGCTGGGTGCGTGGCGGGATGTTGGCTATTGGGCGATCACGCTTTGACCCTCCCCTCGCCTTGTCAGGTCGCGCTTTCTGCGGAATACCTGCTAGGGGCTAGTGTATGGTGCCTTATTTTATGGCGACATGGCTTCGCAGATCCCACTACAGTGCGTTAGATGTTCGTTAGCCTGTGCAGCACCAAGCCAAAGTTGGGTGTGTAGCAGGAAAGAATATCGCGTTGAAACCTGCAGTGTGTAGGGTGACGCACACCACTTGATCGTGCTAGACTCCGTGATTGTTTTTCGGAGGTTCATTGCATGAGGAGAAAGCTTTCGCCCCTTGTTCAAGTTTTACTTTTCGTCCTCGCCGCACTCATATGCTGCGGCTGTCCTGAAAGCGGCGGAGGGCCGAGCAACGGCCCGTCCTTCAGGTCCTACTTCGTCTACACCGCCAACACGGGCAGCAACGACGTGTCCACCTTCCAAGCCAATAAGGAAGGCAAGCTGGAGTTTCTGGGCAAAGTAGGCGCCGGCTCCGCTCCGTCGGACATCGTCTATTTCGACAGCAAGGTCTTCGTCTCGAACGCGGGCGACAACACGATTTCAGTGTTCACTCTCGGTCAGGACGGCCGTCTCACCCTTGGAGCGACGGTCGCGACTGGCACGACGCCGCTGTATCTCGCCGGAAGCAAGGGTCCCCCCGACCAGCACGACCGACTGTACGTGAGCTGCGCCGGCAGTAACGAAGTCATCCGCTATGACATCGTCAACACGGCGCCCTACCTCACTGAAGTGCATCGCTTCGCCGTGCCGGCCCCGGGTCGGGCGACGGAGGGAATCAACGTCTACATTCCGAGCAACACGGAAAACAAGGTCTACCAGTTCACACTGACACAGTCCGGTTGGATTGCCGGTACGCCGGCGTCGTTGCCCACCGGGGACGCGCCCACCCAGGTGTACAGCTCCTACCTCGGCAACTTCGTCTACTGCCTCAACTTCTTCGGCAATTCCATTACGTCGTTCGACGTTTCGTTGGCTGGAAACGACCCTCGATTCGTCGACGCGGGCACGCTTCCCACGGGAACGCAGCCCGTGTCCCTCACCGCTGATGCGGATTCGAGCCCAACCAATCTCTATGTCGTCAACCAGGGGATCGAGACGTTCAGCCATTTCAGCGTCAGCCTTAACGGCGAGCTGACTGCGGTTGCCGGTACGAGCCCGTCGACCGGACCGTCACCGACGGACATCGTGTGTGCCAACAACGGCATTCAGGACTACAAGGTATTTGCCTACGTCACGAACGCGGGTGGAGCCCTTCGGCTGTACCAGCAGGACGGCGGGGGTCTCACCTTCGTGGATTCGTATGACACCAATGGCAGCAACGTGTCGGCCGTGGCTGTCTCCGATTTCCGCAACTCCGTGCCCCTGGTCATCACGACCACGAGCCTGCCGAATGGCACCGTGGGCCAGCCTTACAGCGCCGATCTCCAGGTGGAAGGTGGTGTGGCGGATAAAGCGGCTAACTTCCAGGTTCGTTCGGGATCGCTGCCCCCCGGACTTCACTTCGATGAAGCCGGCGTCGGCGAAGCGGATCGGTACACGAGGCTCACCGGCACCCCGACACAGGCGGGCACGTATCACTTCGAATTGGCCGCCAGTCAGCCGGGCATCGGCAGTAGCCGCGTGTCTTACATGGTCATTATCGCGCCAGGCAGCGTGAGCGGCGACACCGCTCGATTCATGAACGCCTCACCGGACGCGGGGTCGGCGACATTCAAGATCGGCAACCTCACCGTCGCGAGCGCCCTCGGGTATCCGCAGATGGACGACGCCGTCAGTATCAGCTCGATCACGGATGGCGCGAGCCATGCGCTAACGCTCACCTCAACCAGCGGCGCGGGAGCGACGGGTAACTCAACCATCATCGCCGGGAACTCGTACACCTTCTTCGGACTGGGAACACACTCGGAAGCCGCTCTAGCCATCGGCCGACGCGTGCTCCCGACCGGATATGCGCCTCCTTCAGGCAAGGTGCTGATTACCCTTGTCGACGGGCTGCAAAGCTTCCCCGTGGATCTTTACATCCTTCAGGGAACGGACGTGCCTTCGGCGACGAACCGCACGACGACGCTAAGCTTCCCGCAGACGCTCAAGATCCAGCCGGAGGTCGACGCCGGCAGCTATCGGATCTTTGCTACGTCCCAGGGGAATCCGTCGGACATCATCGCCCAGACGAGCCTTGTCAACATCCCGGCCGGGACCATCGCGGACTTCGTCCTCGTTTCCCCGCCGAGCCAGGCAGCTCAGTTCATCGTCACGTTCGAGAACTAAGTCGGCCAACCACTGCCGCCCCTTTGCCGGGGCGGCAGTTTTCACCTTTACTCGGGCTTCCCGAAGGTGACCATCAGCTTGCCGGGGCGCGTGTAGGGACAGACGCAGACCACCTGCCACCCCTTCCCTACCATCTCCCGCATCAGGTCGTTGGCGACCTCCTCCACGTCCACGCCGAGTTCCGATTCGATCACCGCGTTCTTGTATTCCGTGAACCGCATAGGGTGAACGCTACCCGTTGCGGTTGTCACGCCTTCCGCGGTCGATCCTTCCGCAGCGAGGTACGGTCCTGCTGCCCATTTACGCTGGTCATTCCTCCGTTCTTTCGAAAAAAAAGCCGCCCCATTAGGGGCGGCGCAACTGAAACTGAACTCTGACTTACTGTCCGTCCATCCAGTGGATCTTGTCGTCGCCGAGCAGGCACTGGATGTAGCAGAACTGGCCGTCGTGGTACCAGATGTGGCTCGCCGCGATCTGCGCGATCATGAACAGCGGCGCCGGCATCTGCCAAGGCGGGGTCACCACCTCGTTAAGCCTTTCGTCGGTCGCTTCGGCCAGGGCAGCGCAGAGCTGGTCCGCCGAATCCTTCAGCTTCGCCACGGCGACGTTCTGGGTGGCGACGTCGGAGGTCAGCTTCTCCATGAACTCCTGCTCATTGCCGGAGATCACGTTGCCCCGAATCGCCTCTGCGGTCCAGTAAAGCAGAGAGATCGCGTCGGCCGCGAGCGCGTTGGCCGGGCGCGCGCAGCCGCCAAAGCTCGCCGTCCACTTGTCCGCCGGGATCGCGTTGATATCGGCCGAGGTCATGCCCACGAGCCCGTTGATCCAACCGATCAGATACTGCTTGCCATCGATGCCTTGAGATGTCGTTGTCATTTCAGATAATTCTCCTCGTTGAAAAGTTTGACACGGCCCTCCACTGACGCGTCAAGGGAATCGAGCGCGGTGGAAATTGCGGTGGGAAAAGCAAGAAGTCGAACGTTGCACGTACACCATCATCGGTGGAAAACCGCCTAACGGCCTATTCGTCTCGCAGCGCGCGTCGGCTTCTGTTACACTCGCCTGCGATGGCATCAGAGGCTGGCGTTCGCACCGAAAACATCAAGAAGCACTATCCCGATCCCAAGCGAGGGACCGTGAAGGCAGTCGACGGTGTGACGCTATCGGCCAAACCGGGGGAAATCCTTGGCCTGCTCGGAATCAACGGCGCGGGCAAGACCACGCTGCTGCGCATGCTCTCGACGGTGATCGCACCCACGGAAGGCAGGGCCGAGGTAGCCGGCTTCGACGTCACCAAAGATCCCGCGAAGGTGCGGGCGAGCATCGGCTTCATGTCGACCTCCACCGCCCTCTACGGCCGGCTTACGGCGAGAGAGATGATCGAATACTTCGGCTCGCTCTACGGCCTCAGCCAGACTGAGATCAGCCAGAGGCTTGCCGTCATCGCGGAGAAGCTGGAAATGGGCGAGTTCCTGGACCGGCTGTGCGACAAGCTGAGCACCGGCCAGAAGCAGCGTGTGTCTATTGCCCGCACGATCCTGCACGATCCTCCGGTGCTGTTCTTCGACGAGCCGACGGCGGGCCTCGACGTCGTCAGCAGCCAGACCGTGATGCAGTTCATCGAGAACGAACGCGCCAATGGCAAGACGGTGATCTTCAGCACCCACATCATGACTGAGGTCGACCGACTCTGCAACCACGTCGTGCTCATTCACAACGGAGTGCTGCGCGCTGAAGGGACGGTGTCGAGCTTGAAGGCGCAGTCGGGCGAAGAGAACCTGGAGCGCGTGTTCCTCAAGCTCGTCGGCGAGCTGAAGGAGGTCGCATGAACCCAACGCTTTCGGTAGCCGCGAAAGAGCTCAAGGAGCTGTTCCGTGACAAGCGCGTGCGTACGAACGCTCTGGTAATGCCGATGCTGGTGATGCTGGTGTTCCTGGCGCTGATTGGATTTCTCGCCGGAGTGAGTAAAGCGGAGAACCAAATCATCCACGTCGTAAGAGCCGACAACTCGCTCGTTAAGGCCCTGGCTGCTACGGGCATCAAGGTCGTGCAGGTCGATTCATTCGCGCAGGGAGAGAAGCTGATACGTGACGGCAAGGCACGCCTTCTCCTTCAGTTCGAACCGGACTTCGACGCCAAACTGCTGGCTGCACGCCAGACGGCAGTGACCGAGTCGTATGATCCCCAATCAGACAACGCGAAGATCGCGCAGGGGCTCGTCGGAGAAGCGATTTACAAGCTCAATGACGGTATCGGACGCCAAGTCCTCAAATCACACCAGCTCAAGCCGGAAGACATACAGCCGGCAACCCTCAAGAAGAATGAGATCGTCGTTGGGCAAACCGGCGTCAGCGATTTCCTCATCGGGATGCTTCCCTATCTGATCGTCGTGTATGCCTTCTACGGAGGCGTTGGCGCAGGCAGCGACACTGTTGCAGGCGAAAAGGACAAGCAAACGCTCGAGACACTGCTCATCACGCCTGTGGGCAGGAGCCAGATCGCGTTTGGTAAGTTCCTCAGCCTCTGTGCGATCTGTCTGACGAGCAGCCTTTCCGCCTTCATGGGAATCGTGGTCGCAGGATCGTCAGGGATGGGGATGTTCTCCAAGCTCTTCCCTCACGGGCTGGGCCTCAACGGAATACAGTTCGCAACGATCCTCATCGTCCTGCTTCCGACCGTCGCCTTCTTTGCCAGCCTGCTGCTTGCGGTGAGCGCCTTCGCCAAGAACCCGCGGGAATCGCAAAGCTACCTCGGGTTGATCAGCCTGTTCGTGCTCATGCCCGCCATGTTCGGACAGTTCATCGGCTTCACCGATCTTGCTTCTAATTGGTGGATCAGGCTCGTACCCGTACTGAACACATCGATCGCTTTGCGAGAGTCGCTGCAAGGCAAAATGAATCCGGGCGGAATCGCCATGACCGTTGGTATGGGCGTCGTCCTCGCCTTCATCGGCATCAGGGCCGCCGTGTACTTCTTCAAGCGCGAGCAGGTATTGACCCGCGTTTAGCCCTTGCCGATCGATTGGATGCGCGCGGCTTGTTGCTGGATCGCCGCAATCGCCTGCTCCATCGCAGCGAACTTGGCTTTGAGCTCCGCCGACTTCTCTTGGATGCTGGTCTGCAACTTGTCGATGCTCGCCTGGATGTCCGTCTGCTGGTCGGTAAGGCTCTTGCCACGCGCGGAGAGCAGGCCGTTGATCGGATCCGTGAACTGGGTCATCATATCGACGACCTGGGCGGCGATCGGCTTCTTCACCGTCACCGTTCCGATCAGACCGGTCGCGGTCCCCGTGTACTGAATCTGCAAGCCGGCGGTGTTGGCATTGGTCGAGTTGCCCGTGATCATGTTGCCGCTGATCGTGGTGGGCTCGCCGTTGATGGTCGCAACCATGTCGACACCCGTTACCAACGTGCCGTCCGTGCTGGTTCCGGTCCCGATCTGTGTCCGACGTCCGTTCCCAGACGCCGTCTGATCGCTCGCGACCGTGAAATTGTATGCCGCGCCCTGACCCTTGCCGGAGATCACCAGATGCCCAGTCGCATCGGCGCTCGCGACGATCTTGCTGTTCACGCGGGAATCGGCGTTGATCTGGCTGATGACCTGATCCTGCGTGAGGCCGGAGGCGAGATTCACGACAACCGGAGTGCTTCCGAAGGCCGTGCCGTTGAAGGTCAGATTTTCAGCCAACTGAAGGGTGCTCGTCTGCGCGCGTGTCGCCGTAAACGAAGCCGTCTGCCATGCCGAGGTCACGTTGACGTTGTACGTGCCAGCCTTGGTAGCTGAACCGGAATAGATGTAGCTGAGATTGCTGCCCGTCACCGAACCTGCGGTCTGGAACAGCCCTGCCAGCGCGTCGGGCGTTGTCGTGATCGCGGTATTCAAGGCGGCGTCGTCGACGGTCAGCTTTCCGCTGTCGTCGATGCCAAAACCGACCGCGGCCAGGTTGTGATAGTTGCCGCTGGAGCCGACATTGGAGCCGAAGACGAGATTGGAGATCGAATTTTCAACCTGTAGCGCAACCGGATCGCCGAAGAGCGGGCCGGTGGCGAAGCTGTCTTTGTCGAACTTGCTGTTCGCGTTGATGAATTCCACCGTGCCGTTGTAGGCGTCGGCGAAGTCTTTGATCTTCTGCTTGATCGCATCCGTGTCCCGAGACAGGGTCAGCTTGGACGTCGCGGCTGTCGTCGTGCCATCGCGGAGCAAGGTGAGAGTCGCGCCGGGAATGGCGGAAGTGATTGTGTTGGTCGAGCTTGTCAGGCTGACTCCATCCAATGAATATTGGGCGTCCTGCGCCTGCACGAGTTCGCTTCCGTAGGGCCGCTGCATGACTCCCAACGCCCGCAGGAAATTGTTGTTGTCCGTGAAGGTCAGGCTGCCGCCGGAGTTCATGATGTCCAGCTTGTAGGTCTTGTTGCCGGCCGAATCCGTGAGCGTGCGAACGCTGCCGGTGATCGTCCCCCCCAGCCCAGTGACTTTCGCAGCCAAGGTCTGCAAGGTGTCGGTGGTAGGGTCGACGCTGACCGTTTGTCCATTGACGGTGAACGAACCGGCAACGAGACCACTCGACGGGAAGAGCTGGTCCAACGTCTGCGTCGAGCTGGCCTGAGCGAAGCTCGTGTAGCCGTTGGTGATCGTCTCACGCGGGGCAAGGGTTCCGGAAACGAGGCCGAGATTCAGGGCGGTGGATCCCGACATATCCGCGATCTGGATCTTGTTGGTGACGCCCGAATTCGTCGCCGCTAATGTCAGATAAGCCCGGCCGGTCCCTCCGTCGATGATGCTTGCCGTCACGGGGGCGCCCGCGGAATTGATCTTTTGGGCGATGGTCGTCAGCGTGTCCGTAGCCACGATGGTGACCACCTTGCCATCGACTACCATGGTGCCGGACTGGTTGAGGGCCGAGGTCGTGTCCGTCTGAGCGGCGGATGAAATCTTATGTGCCTGCGCCAGCTTCGTCACCGTCAAGTTGTAGATGCCGGTGGGCGCGGTAGCGCTGCCCGTGATCGAAGCCACGTCAGTGGCCGACGACGTGCCCTTCACCAGGCCGAAAGTGAAAGAGGAGTTCAAAGTGGACGCGGCACTGCTCAATGCCTGCAGCTTCGACTTGAAGTCGCCAAGAATGCTCTGCTCGGTCTGTACGTCCGAAAGGCGCGCCTGGTACTGCTGCAGAGGAAGCGCTTCGAGTTGCAGCAAGCGACTAATGATGCTGTCGGTGTCGATCCCGCTGCTCAGACCTCCGAAGCTGATTCCGCTGATACTGCCGTTGATGCTCATGTTCTATGCCGCCAAGAGTCCAAACAGGGTGCTTGCCTCGTCGATTCGCTGCTTCGTCTCGTCCTGCAAGGTGACAAAATCGTCATCGCTGAAGTCCAGCCACGCTGCGACCGTGGGATCGATGGGGGCGATCACGATGTTTTCGGTCGTGTAATAAAGGTGCTTGGTGAGCGCGTCACCCGCGTGAACTGCAAAGTAGGTTGGGTCCTCGTCGCCCTGAAAGGGTCCTTCGTGCTTCGCTATCAACCCGTGAAGCGAGGCAGGCAGGTTCCAATGCTCAGCCATCGCAGCGCCGATGTCGGCGTGGGTTAACGACAGCATCCGCTGCTCGGCCTCTTTGGCGGGGATCTCTTTGTCTTCCGCATATCGCAGAACTTGGTCGTAGGTCTGCGTGAACATGCTGTAGAGAAAAAGCTTGCCGATGTCGTGCATCAAGCCGCCGAGCATCAAAGCTTCCGAATCCGCCACCCGCAGACGCTTTCGCTGCGCGATGATCTGGGTCGCCGCCGCCGTCCCGAACGCGTGAAGCCAGAACAGCTTGAGCGTCTCCTGCTGGCGGGGTGTCTTCGGCTTCATCGTGTTGATCGCGCTGACGCTGAGCACCAGATTTCGAACCTGCGGCATGCCCAGGATCATGACGGCCTGGCTGAGGCTGGTCACCTGTCCCGACAACCCATAGTAGGCAGAGTTGACAACCCGAAGAACCTTCGAAGCAAGTGCCTGGTCTGAGCTGAGCAGCCGTTCAATCCCCTGCGCCGAAACGTCTGGATTCTCGGTCTCCTTCAGCACGCGAGCCACGATGCCGGGAAGCGCGGGAAGGTCGCGGAGCGACTTCTCGATGCTCAGGCGTACAAACTTGTTGTCGAGGTTCAGCGACATCAGGATTCGGCTCCGGAAGGCTCACAAACCGCAGAGGCTCAACTCATATGGTTGGCAATCGAGCCAGGAACCTCAGTCGAAGCCCTCCAGTGATTTCACTCGTCTGTACACTTCGAGCGTTCTCGGGCGTATTTGACTCGTGTATCTTCGATGCGCGACAATAGAAGCGCGTCCGACGCGGTGTGTTTTATGAAATCGAGAGTTATCCTTGTTTTGATGGGCATCCTGATGGCCGCTTGGGCCGCAGCGGGCACCCTCACCGTCACCTCTCCGACCGAGAACGCCTTCCTCGGCACGAGCAATACGCTTCACTTCAACGTCACCGATGCATTCCTTGAGGTGACCGTCAGCGTGGACGTAACCGGTCCGGGAGGAACCACGCATCTTGAGAAGCGAGTCCAGCCGGATCCTACGAATCACAACGCCAGTGACACGATCCCAATCAACTTTTCCCAGAGTTCGCCTGAAGGCGCCTACACGATCACGGTCACGGCAACGGAGCCCGGCAACACCTACAACACGGTGGTGATCCACGTCACCGTCGACGTCACCAAGCCCAAGTTCTTCGATTTCAATCCGACTCCCAACGCTTTCGTCAAGGGACCCACGGTGCCGATCGTCGTCAAGGTGATCGACGCGAATTTCAAGGAGTACCGGGTCCAGGTAGACAACCAGGACATCCCGAACAACACGGGCACCACCCTCGACGCGAACAATAACTTCACGGTGACCTGGACGTTGCCGACCAACGCCGGCTCCGAAGGCGCGCACAACATTACGGTCACCGTCAAGGATCAGGCTCAGAACGAGTCCACTCAGACCCTCACCGTCACGATCGACCGCATCCAGCCGACGAGCACCATCGTCTTCCCCCGCTCCGACACCAACGTTCGACCACATTCGACGGTTTCGGTCGTCGTGGATGTGCGCGACCAGAGCGGCTCCTCCGTGGACGTGACCGGCGTCGACGTCGTTCTTCGGGACATCAACAACAATTTCCTGATGCGAGTCCCCCGAACATCCTTCCAGGCGGTCAGCAGTAACACCGTGCGGTGGAGTGGTAGGATTCGAAGTGACATCACACTTCCGCATCAGTTTAAGGTCGTTGCTACGTCTGTGGATAAGGCAGGCAACGTCGGGGTCACTCAAACGACCACCGTCCACGTCGGCTAGTTGCGGAACTGCGTCGCAGTTTTAGGGAATTGGGAGGAAGAATGAGCGCACGGAGGCTACCCTTCGTCATCCTGGGTGCGGCCAGCTTGGCCACACCCACCTTTGCACAGGTGCCGGACCTTTTGAACGCGCTGGATAGCGGCGGCCGCGCCATGGGCATGGGCGGCTCGCTGAATCCAACGAGTTCCGATACGCTGGCTTCCTACAACAATCCGGCCGGTCTCGCCTATATCAACGAGAGCACCATCGGCGCCGCAGTGCGCAATCTTCCGCGATCGCGCACGGTTGCAAGCGGAGAGCTGAACGATCCCACGCTCACGAGCAGAGGGCAAGCGGGCCAGCGCGAACTGACCCACTTCGGGTTCGCGTTCCCGTTCGGCAAGGGCGCTCTCGGCATGTCCTATACCGTTGGCGGCTTCATCGATGATTTCCGCACGGGCAACATCACCGTCGGAGGCAGCCCGGTTACCGGTTACGCCGAGCGCGTCCACGCTCGATCCGACTACTTCAGCATTTCCTACGGCCACGCTTCCGGCGACCAGGCATTCGCCTGGGGCATCGGCCTCCAGTTCGTGCAGCAGGCGATCAGCGACGACCGACAGGGGAACATCACCGCCGGCGGCACGATCGATGCCAATCCGCGAGGAACTACTGCCGGAGTGGCCGGCATCATCGGCGTCCAGTTCAACCCGCGCAATTCGAACATCAGCTATGGGTTCAGCTACCGAACCGAAGTAAACCTGAGCGAGAACAGCCAGACCAGTCCTCTGATGGACAAGATTCCGGCCCGGCTGATGGGCGGCGTCGCCATCCGGCAGGACCACTTCCGAAACGGCCGCGACTTCGCGATCTTCGGTGTCGACGTCACCCACTATTTCAGCGCAACCAACAGCGACCTCTTCAATCGAAAGGCGCAGACGACGGGCGGCATCGGCGTGGAGTACAACTACGACCTCGGCGGCAGCCGCGTTCCTCTCCGCCTCGGCTACAGCTTCATCCCCGGCGGCGGCGATGGATATGGAGATCGCAACGCGTTGACCTTCGGCTTCGGCTACCGGCCCGCCAATGGTCTGTATACGATCGACCTCAACTTCGCCTCACCGCAGCACGGCGGTAACGACCTCGGCCTTAGCGCCTCCTTCAAGCTCGGACATAAGTAAATGACCCTCAAGAGAACCCTTCTCGTCTCGGTTTTCACACTCTGGGCCGCCCTCGTCTTGGGGCAGTCTTGGACGGCTGCATACGAGAAGGGCCTCCAAGCCGCTCGAGCCGCAAAGTGGGCAGACGCTCGCGCTGCGTTCCAGCAGGCAATCGCTCTGCGCCCGGAAGACTTCTCCGGTGCGACCACACTGCCGGGACCCGTCTCCGAGCAGCGACGCTGGCGCGGCGGCGCCCCCTACTCGCCAAACTTCCTCTCCGCCTACTCTGAATACAGACTTGCGATGGCATCTGCGACGCCGGACGAGGCGAAGCCCCTTTTCGAGACGGCCGCAAGCGAGTTCGAAGCGCTCTTGGCGAAAGGTCAGAACAGCCGCGAGACCTTCTACTTCCTGAATCAGATTTACAACCGCCTCGGCGACACCGCCAAGCGACAGGATCTCGAAGCGCGCTTTGCCCAAGCGAAACCGAATTTCCGTGTCGACACCGAAGTGGTCGATCCCGTCGAACTCACCGCGATCACCGGCGCTCCCGGTAAGACGACCAACAGCGGCGGCGGCCCGACGATCACGGTCGTCAAGCCCGGCCAGGCTCCAACGGTGATTCCCGGTGCCGGAGTCGTGCCCGGCGGTGTCGCTCCCGCTGTCGGACCAGTCGGCATCGTGCCGACCAAGTACGCGCTCGTCATCGGCAACTCAACGACCAAGCTCAGCCAGGACCCGGTCACCTACGGGGCCGAAGACGCACAAGCGATCCGCGAAGCCCTCGTCACCCACGCCGGCTACGCAGAAGCCAACGTCGATCTCGTTCTCAACGCCAGCAAAGAGCAAATTCTGGCGAGCGTTAAGGCTCTCAGCGACCGACTTCCCGCCGATGGCGCGACCGTGTTCGTCTTCTTCGCTGGCAACGGCTCCAACATCGCCGGCAAGGATTACCTCGCCGGCGTCGACAGCGAGAACCTTACCGACCCCGCCTCGATGGTCGCCAAAGGGGACGTGTTCCGTGAGTTCATGGCGAAAGGCGCTCACATCTTCGCCTTCTTCGAAGTTCCTCGACCCACCGTCGACGGCGTCTACTTCGGCAAGGAAGTCCCGCTGGTTGGAGCTATCGCCCAGGTGCAATCGACGATCCCCGGCGCCGGCGTCTACTCGATCACCAAGAATGGTCACACGATCGGCCTCTTCGCTGACGCGATGGTGACGACCTTCCAGGAGATCCGGTCGAACCGCATCCCGATCACTGAGTTCGGTTGGCAGGTCTTCAGCCGCATCCGCGGCGGCGGCACCGGCCACGCAGGCGGCGGCGGTCCCCAAATTCCAACCCTCCCCGTCCTTACTCACCTGGGGCCGGACGACAAGTTCTAGCCCAACCGCTCGTGCGCGAGCACCAGTCCGTCGAGAGTTAGCGTTTCTTCATAGCTCTCGATGGACTCGCACAGGCCCAGGAAAACGCTCCCTAGTCCACCCGTGGCAACCACGCGTGCCGAGCCGCCGAGCTCCGCCGTTATCCGCCGTGCCAGCGCGTCGATCGCGCCCGCATAGCCGAGCATCACGCCGGATTGCAGAGAATGCACCGTGTTCTTTCCGATCGCAGTCTTCGGCGCCGCCAGCTCGATCTGCGGCAGCTTTGCCGTCTTCTCCGCTAGCGCATGGCTAGCCAGGGTCACGCCTGGCAGAATCGCGCCGCCAACATACGTGCCGGAACGGTCGATCGTGTCGAACGTGGTGGCCGTGCCGAAGTCGACGACGATGATCGGGGGCTCGAACCGAGCAAGCGCGGCGAGGGCGTTCGCGATGCGATCCGCACCGACAGCGTGCGGCGGGTCGTAATCCAACTTCAAGCCAACCGAGTTGCCCCCAACCAAAAACCGGCACGGAGCCCGCAGCCACTTCGCCGCGAGCTTGTCCAGGTTGCCGTCCATCTCCGGTACGACTGAACCAACTATGACGGCACCGATCTGCCCGGTCAAGCCGGAAAGCTGCTGCGCTCCTCGCAGCCAGACCGCAAGCTGGTCCTCCGTCTCCTCGGGATTGGTGCTGCGCCGCCAGATCGCCTGCCACGCGGCGCCGTCCCACAGCCCAAACACTGTGTGCGTATTGCCGACGTCAATCGCCAAGAGCATGGGTCAAATCCACGCGGCTGTAAATCTTGCCGCCCGCTTCGCGCTCCAGCACGCCCACTACCGACTCCACCATCTCATCTCGCAGCCCGGCGCTCTCAGCTTCGACCATGACACGGATCATTGGCTGCGTCCCGCTCGGCCGTACGTTCAGTCGGCCGACGCCGCTCAATCGCTGTTCGGCGCTTCCGAGGGTTTCCACCACCGCCGCCGACTGGTTCCAGGTCGCCCGATCCGCCACCTCGATGTTGACGAGCACTTGCGGCCAGGCTTCGTACGCATCGACGTAGCTGGAGGCCGGCTTCCCTTCCGTCCTCAAAACGCGCAGCAGTTCCAACATCGTGACCAGACCATCGCCCGTTGGACCCCGCTCCGGAAAGATAATGTGGCCGCTCTGCTCGCCCCCGATGCGAGCGCCTGACTCGCCGATCTTCTGCGCCACATACTTGTCTCCCACCGGCGCCCGTTCTAGCTTGATGCCGAGGCCAGAGAGGTAGTGCTCGAATCCGCCGTTGCTCATAACGGTTCCGACCACCACGGGCGGGTTCAGCGCCCGCAGCCCCTGCTGATGGACGGCCCACATCCCAATCGTGCGATCGCCATTGATCAGGCGGCCCTGCTCATCACTGAAAATGGCTCGGTCGGCATCGCCATCAAATGCGACCCCGATATCCGCTTTGGCGTCTACAGTCGTCGACTGGATGACCTCCGGCTTGGTAGCCCCGCCTTCGGCATTGATGTTCATCCCATCGGGCTCCGCGCCAACGACGACGACATCCGCCCCCAGTCTTCGCAAAATCTCTGGCCCGAGCTCGAACGCGGCTCCATGCGCGCAGTCCACTGCCACCCGTAAGCCGACCAGCCGCTCCGGCAGCAGACTCTCCAGCATGCCGAGATAGCCCTCGATGAGGGTGACGTCGTGCCGGATCGTGCCCACTTTCCCGCCTGTGGGGCGGTCGAACGTGGAAGCGGCAAGCTCTTCTATTTCCAGCTCCGCCGAATCCGCCAGTTTCCGTCCGTCGTGCCCGACGAATTTGATCCCGTTGTCGGGTGCCGGATTGTGGCTGGCAGAGATGATCACTCCCAAACCAAAGTCGCCCGTCCGAGCTACATAGGAAACGGTGGGGGTGGGTGCGACACCGAGGGTGACGACATCGATACCTGCCGAACAAAGCCCGGCCGCGACAGCCGCTTCCAACATGGCTCCGCTGCGACGCGTGTCCATTCCGATCACCGCTGCCGGCGCGTGGCTATGCTTGAGTAGCCACGCGCCGGCGCCTTGTGCGATCGAAAACGCAAGCTCCGGAGTCAGCTTTTGGTTCGCGACGCCGCGGATACCGTCAGTGCCAAAGTGCTTTCGGCTCATGGCTTCTTCGAAACCCGCACCCGGGCCGGGCGGATTACCTTTTCGCCCATCATGTAGCCCGCTTCCAACTCACCGATCACGGTGTTCTCCTCGTGCTCGTCGCTGGCCTCGGTAACGAGAGCCTCATGCACTTCCGGATCGAATTGCTGACCGACTGCAGGTATGCGAACAACCTTCTGACTCTCCAACACCTGGCGAAGCTGTCGATCGACGGCCTTGAGACCTTCCACCAAAGCCTCGGCTGACCCTCCGCCTTCGTAGGAGGCAAGCGCCCGCTCGAAATTGTCCAGCACCGGCAGCAGGCTTGTCACCAGCCGCTCAGTCGCAAAGCTTTCGAGGGCCTTCCGTTGATCCTCCTGCCGCTTACGGTAATTCTGGAAGTCGGCCATCGTGCGGAGAAGCTGGTCGCGGAGCTGATCCCGCTCGTCGCTGACCTTCTGCAACTCATCCGCCTGCCCGAGATTCGCACCATCCGGCGCACCCTCTTGCTCCGGGTGCTCATGCTTATGCCTTGCTCTCATCCAGGCAGGAGTTTACCGACCACGGCAGCCGCAGGCGAACCAATAGCCAACCTAGGCCATGTGAAGCTGAGCCGCCGCGATCGCGCCGACACCCTGTTCGATCACCATGTCGTATCGCTCGGCCGGAATCGACAAGGCCTCAAACGCCCACTGCGGCAGTTCTCGAGGCTCTGTGTCCTGCGGGTGATCGCGCCGGAACTGCGCGATGTTCGCGATGGCGTTACCAAGCGCGGTACAGGCTCGTTGCGGTTCGTCAGCGTCAGAGGGCATCATGTACTGGATTCCCGAGACGAGCGCCTCCGGAAAACCCCACCGCTCGCATGCGGCACCCGCTACTTCGAGGTGGTTGCAGCCAAAGACCCGCGACTCCGCGTCGAGCTCCGGAATCCCCATCTGCATCATCATCTCGACACGCTCAAAATCGCCGTGCCCGAAGCGGTCCAGCAAGGTCTTGCCGATGAGATGCAACAACCCGCACGTGTAGCTGTCGTCGGCATTCCCCTTCTTCGTGAAGAACGAAAGCCACTTGCATGCCACCGCGGTGTCGACCGAGTGCCGCCACCAAGACCGGCGACGCAGCGACTCCTTGTCGCTCTTACCGACGAAGACGTCGTACGTGCCGACGGTCAGGGCTAAATTCCGAACGGAGCGGAAGCCGAGAAATAGGATGGCTTCCCGGATCGAGGTCACCCGTCGCGGCAAGCCGAAAAAGGCGGAATTGGCGAGCGTCAGGACCTTGCTGCTAAAGCCGGGGTCAACGATGATCGCCCGCTCCAGCTCCATCGGAGACGCGTCCTCGGAAGCCGAAATTTCGAGCACCTTAAAGACGACGTGCGGCAATACGGCCAGCCCGTCAACCTTGTCCATGAGCTGGGTCAGCGGGTCATCCAGGCTCTCGATCGGTAAGGCGCTCATTGTCGGAAAACTCATATTCTTTGTCGGTTCACCCGGCAGATCAACGTAGGGAACGCGCTCAATCTATTCGTCGCGCAAACAGAAAAACGTCAACCATGTGGCGTGAAAAAAGTCCAAAAAAAGTACGGATCAGGCGTACAGCACTCGAAGGACCTCTTCCACGGTCGTGACTCCGGTGAGAATCTTCTCGACCGCATCCTGCTGCAGCGTGATCATGCCGGCTTCCAGTGCCAGCCGTCGAATGATGTGGCTGGGCGACTTCTGAAGGATCTGATCGCGGATCGGATCGTTGAAAAGCATGAGCTCGTGCACGCCCGTTCGGCCCTTGTAGCCGGTGTGTTTGCATCGCTCGCAACCCTTTCCGCGAGACAGCATCAGATCTTCCGGAGCATCTTCTCGAACCGGCAGACCGAACCGTACTAGCTCCTTCTTCGAGACCTCGTACTCTTCCCGGCAATTCGAGCACACTTGCCGCACCAGGCGCTGAGCCAAGACTCCGAGAATCGCCGACGAGATCAGAAATGGTTCGACGTCCATGTCGATCAAGCGAGCCGGCGCCGCCGGCGCGTCGTTGGTGTGCAGCGTCGACAGGACGAGGTGGCCTGTCAACGCCGCTTCCATGGCGATCGTCGCTGTTTCCGCATCCCGCATTTCGCCGACCATGATCACGTCCGGATCCTGGCGGAGCATCGCGCGCATTCCGGCGGCAAACGTCATTCCCGCGCGCACGTTCACGCCGCACTGATTGATGCCGGCCAGCTCGTACTCGACGGGGTCCTCGATCGTGATGATGTTCCGCTCGCCCGTATTGAGCTTGTTCAGGATCGAATACAGCGTTGTCGACTTGCCCGATCCGGTAGGCCCGGTCACTAGGATGATGCCGTAACTCTTTGCGCACATGTCCTCGATCGCGGAGAGATTCCCGGGTAGGAAACCAAGCTTCGACAGGCCGACATTGATGCCGCCCTTGTCGAGGACACGCATGACGATCTTCTCGCCGTACACGACCGGCAGGGTGGAGACGCGGAAGTCGTACTCGCGGCCGCCGATCACGGCGGTGATGCGGTTGTCCTGAGGCGCCCGCTTTTCCGCAATGTCCATTTCGGACATGATCTTCATGCGGCTGGTCAGGGGAGCGATCACCTTCCGTGGCAGCTTCATCGCGTCCGTGAGTACGCCATCAACTCGGTAGCGCACACGCAAACCGTCGCGCTGGGGTTCGATGTGGATATCGCTCGCTTTGTCGGTGATCGCCTGGCTGATGATCAGGTTCGCGAGCCGGATGATCGGCGCATCCTCGCCCATCTCGCGAAGCTCGGCTTCGCTGAGATCCTCGTCATCCTTCGAAGCAAGCTCGACCTCGCCGTTGAAGTCCTTCATGACCCCGGCGAGCGCGTCGTTGACGTTGACGTCGACCTTGTAGTGGTTGTTTAGGGCAGCGAGGATGTCTTCCTCGACTGCGATCATGGGTTCGATCTCGTGTCCGGTGGCGAGCCGGAGTTCGTCGATCACGAAGATGTCGAGTGGGTTGACCATCGCGACGACAAGGCGGTTGCCCTGCCGCTCGATTGGGAAGCACTTGCAGCGCTTCGCAACGTTCGGCGAGACCAAGGCCAGGATCTCAGGGTCCGGCGTCGATTCGCCAAGTTCGGTGTACGGAACGCCCCAGACCTTGCCGAGGCACCTCACGCGGTCTCGCTCGCTGACGAGACCCATGTTGACGAGAACGCGGCCGATCGGATCGCTGCCGCCAAGCTCTTTCTGCTTGCCTATCGCCTGCTGGAGCTGATCGGATGTGATCAGCCCCTCCGCGATAAAGTATTCGCCCGTTAACATGCCAGTAAGGTTCGAGGAAGGTGGGCTTGAAGGAAGGATGTCACGGATGGTCGAGCCCGCAATCCTCCAAACCCTGCAATCCTCGTATCGCCACCGCATCCTTTCCATCCGTCAGGTTGCTGGCTACCCGGTAAGCCTGCGGTCGCAGGTTCAAACCACGCAGCCCGACTAGCTGGTTTCGATGCTGATGAGAGGATTGCCGGGGTCGTCGTCAGCCCCTTTTTTTGTCATCGCGAGGAACGAGGGATTCAAATGCCATCCGGTGCCTCGTGCGAGGTCCCTCGTTCCTGGGATGACAAAAGGCTGGCTAAGAAACGCGGACCTACTTCAACGTCTTCCGGAACGACGCGAGCGTGACGCTGACCATCACCACGCACAGGATCGCTGCGACGAGGAAGCCCTGCCAGATCGCGTTGTTGCTCCAATCGCTGAGCACCAACGCCCGCACGCCCTCGATGATGTACGTGATCGGATTGTAGGTCGCAAGGAATCGGAACGTGGGCGGGAGCAGGTTCAGCGGGGCTTGCGACGTGGTCAGGTACAGGAACGGGAAGACGAACACGAACATCGACTGGACGAGCCGTGCGTTTTGCGTTCGCAGGGCCGAGGTCATGCTCACGCAGCTCCAGGCCATCGCGAACAGGATCAGCATCGCGAAGATGGCGAGGATGCCGAGGAAGCCGGTTCGGATGTGAACGCCGATCGCCAACAGGAGCGTCAACACGATCAGCCCCTGGAACACGGCTTGGACTGCCACCTCCGTCAGGCGTCCGAAGATGATGGCGAGCCGGTTGATCGGCATGATCATCAGCTTCTTGAAATAGCCGCTCGAGATGTCCTGCACCAGCTCGATCCCGGCGTTGCCCGCCGAGAAGAAGATCGCCGTGAACAGCGCCACGGGAGCGATGAAGTCCCGGTAGGAGACATTGGGGAAGCCAGGAACCTTGGCGAACGCACTAAGCGAAGCGGAATTCACGACAAAGAAGAAGATCGGGATGAACAGCGACGGGATGAGCGCGAGCAATGGCCGCCAGATCTGCTTGATGCTGCGGATCGAGAGGTAGTACCAGTCGGAGAAGAAGGTCGTCCGCATCATCACATCCTGGAGCGGGCGAAGGGATCGGCCGCGTTCTCGTTCACTTCCTCGTCGCCCAGGTTGCTGCCCGTCGTCTTCAGGAAGACCTCTTCCAGGTTCTTCGCTTCGTGCTTCGTGAGCAGTTCGTCGACGGTGCCCTCGGTAACGATCTGGCCCTTGTCCATGATCGCGATCCGCTTGCATAGGGCCGCCGCTTCATCCATGAAGTGGGTCGTGAGGAAGATCGTCATCCCCGCCCTATTCAGCTCGCGCAGGTGGTTCCAGATGAGCTGCCGCGCGTGGGGATCGAGACCTTGGGTCGGCTCGTCGAGAAACAGGATCTTTGGCTCGTGGATCAGCGAAAGGGCGAGGTCGAAGCGGCGCCGCATGCCCCCGGAGTAGGTGCCGGTGTATTTGTCGGCCACCTTTTCCAGCTCGACGAGCTTCAGCAGCTTCGCGATTTGTTCATCCACGCGCTGCTGGGGCAGGTGGTAGAGCCGCCCGTGAAGCTGCAGCATCTCGCGCGCGGTGGCGGTCTCATCCAGTCCGACCTCCTGCATCGCGAATCCGATGCGTCCGTAGATCTGGCTCGCTTGGCGGTCCAGATCTAGCCCGTCGATGGTGATCGTTCCGCTCGTTCGCCGCACGAGGTTGACGAGCATGTTGATCGTCGTCGTCTTCCCTGCCCCGTTCGGTCCGAGAAAGCCGAAGAACTCGCCGGCCTTGACCGTGAAAGAAACTCCGCGCACGGCTTCGTTGCCGCCCGGGTACGTCTTGCGCAAATCCTTGACCTCGATGATCGCATCGGCCATCTAGCGAGTCTAGCAAATCGGGTACCCAGAAGAGGTGCTGTCCGCGCTCGCCTTGCTCGTCTCCGCGATCCCGAGTCCGCCGAAGATCGACGACATCCTGGCCCGGCCCTACACTCCGGAAGTACCGTTCGGCTCGAGCGGCGACCGGCTTTGGGCGACGAGTCCCCAGGGGTGGGGTTTTACGGAGGGCGTCAACTTTCTCTATCTCACGAACACCTCCGTGTTCGGAGTGACGATCAGGAGCGGCTCCACCTTCTATCGGGTCGGGAGCGCTGATTACTTCCCCAGCCACATCCACATGCACGGCAAAGCCGGGCCGCCTGAGATGACGGCAACCGCCTCTTTCACCTTTTCCGGGGACTCGACGGCCAATCCGCTGACCGAGCCTTTCAAACCAGAGAAGCGCTGGACCTGCTGGAGCAGCGGACACCGGACCGACTGGTACATCGTCGATCTCGGCGCCAAGCGTTCAGTGCGGGGAGTCGACCTTTGGTTCTTCGACGACCGCCCGAAGGGCGAGTGCGCGCCACCGGAATCGGTCCTGATCGAGCGGCGCGTAGGCGAAGTTTGGGAAGCTGTGGCCACCGATCCGGCCGCGCCGCAGAAGGGCCGAACCGACTTCCAATTTCGCGCCCCTGTGGAAGCGGAGGCGCTCCGCTTTACCTTCCGCAATCTGGGCGAGAAGCTGTACACCGGGCTCTATGGGGTGAAGCCGAACCTGGGAGCGCCGGATTCATCCGGCGCGGGCACGCTCCACGTCGAAGGCGACAAGTGGATCACCCGGGACGACGTGCTTGTCTCGACGATCACGCTCGCCAATCGGACTCGGAAGCGGCAGCCCTACGATGTTTCCATGCGGCCCGATGAGCGCTCACGTCGGGGGGTGGATGTCGACGGCTACAGACTTGCCACCCGATTCGGCGCCGCTGATGAAAGGGACGGAAGCGGATTCTCGTTCCGCTTCACAGGCGTGCTCGCGCCCGGTGAAACGAAGCGGATCAACTTTGGGTGCGGAGTTGCGACAACGGAGGAGCAGGCTGCCCTCCGCCTGATTGACTGGATCGACGCGAAAGACCCTTTAGCCGACCAGGTCAAGCAGTACCAGGTGTGGTTCACGAACAATGCGCCGTCGTTCGTCTGCAGCGATCCGCTCGTGACGAAGATGTTCTACCACCGGCTGTACAACCTGAAGAAGAACTCGATGAACCCGCGGCTGGGTCGGCTGAACCATCGCGCATTCAGCGAGGGGCGGTGGCGGTCGGGTTGGTATTCGAACGTGATCTCCTACGGCGCCGGGCACCAGATCCGGGAATCGCGCTGGCTTCGCGATCCGAGCTACGCGTGGGGGCACCTCCAGACCTTCACGGAGAACCCGCGGCCTGACGGCATCTATCCATCGCACGTGACGCCGAAGGGGCAGCAGGGCGGCCGGTACACCGACTGGATCACGGCCAGCGCCTGGGATGCGTATTTGGTTCACCCTGACAAGCACCTTTTGGCGAGCGTGCTGCCGGCGATGATCGCGAACGCGGAGGGTTGGCGCAAGGTGTACGGCTGGGGTGGGTCCCCGTTGCTGGTCGTCGACGATCACTGGTGGACCGGCATGGAGTGGCAGCCGTCGTTCTTCTCCTTCAACGGCTACAAGACCGATCGCGAAGATCCCCTGCGACGCGTCGATCTCACGGCTTACAACTACGGGAACGAGACCGCGGTTGCGAACGCGTGCCGGGTCCTGGGCGACAGCCGGGCGCCGGACTTCGCCGCCCGCGCCGCCGAGACGAAGGCTGCAGTCCAGAAGCAGATGTGGAACCCGGAAACGAACTGGTTCCATTCCCTCCGCGCTTCAGATGGGGCGATGTCGCCGGCGAAGGAGATCATCGGCATCTACCCGTTCGCCTTCGATCTGCCGGACGCCCGGTTCGTCTCGGCTTGGCAGACCCTGCTCGATCCGAACCTCTTCTGGACCAAGTGGCCGCTCGCCAGCGCCTCCAAAGACTGTCCAGCCTTCGCCCAGAACGGCTGGCCCATGGGCCCGGGCGGGAGGGGCTGCATGTGGAACGGCCCGTCCTGGCCCCACGCGAACGGCCTTGCGATGACGGCCATGGAGAACACGCTGCGCCGATTCCGGCCTCCCTTCCCCTTGCCGGATGATCGTGCCGGGAGGGGGAAGCGGCAGGGGATGGGGGTCCATCTTCCGTTGACCAAGGATGATTTCTACAACCTCTTCATGAGCTTCACGAAGGTCCAATACGTGAACGGCCAACCCTGGACTGGCGAGTTCTACAACGGCGACACGGGCGAGTGGAAGACGCGAGAGCGCGACTACAACCACTCGATCTGGCTCGATCCGTTGATCGGGGGTCTCGTCGGGATTGTGCCGCGTTCGGATGATGTTCTCGAGATCGATCCACTGCTGCCCGAGGGCAAGTGGAGCTACTGGAAGCTGGACAACCAGTGGTACCACGGCCACCGACTCACGGTCGCGTTCCAGAACCGCCGCTTCACGGTTGCCGTTGACGGACGCCGGGTGTTCTCGGCAGCGAAGCCGACGCATCTGACGCTCACACTAGCGCGGCACAACGCTACGAATTGATGTCAGATGCCTTCATCGCTTGTACCCAGGCAAGGCTCCCAGTTCTATCGAATACTGTGCGGATGCCTCCCCGCCGTAGATCACGATGAGATATGTCCTTGGCTTGTCGACGGTCAAGATGCCATAGGCGTTGTTTGCGTCGACCGATTGCAGCCCGAGCCCCACGCTGTTCCCATCCTGGTTGCGAACCGACATGGGGAAGGATCCCTTCCAAGTTTCATGCACGAGCATCGGTTCTCCCGGTTTCGCGGTGAACTTCCAGACATGAACCTCGCCTGGTTTGATCTCGCCTTTCGCCGGGGTATGGCTATCGAATAGCCGAGCAAAATGGACGCTACGAGAGATCGCGTACTCGCCGCCGCCTCCATAGCCGACCGACGACATCGAGACCAAATAGCGCCCTGGCTTCTGAGTGATGAAACTCCAATCGAGCGCCGCCTCGTCGGGTCCCGCTTCCGGGCCGTAGATTTGCTCCAGGTCCGGCCCCATGACGACGACGTGTTCGGCGAAGCCTCGAGCCGCAAACTTGAAGGTCATGACATCGCCGACGCCGGAATCAAATGTCCAGTAATCCGTGTCCCCAGTGCGGAGAGGGCTCTTGATCTCTTGGTCGGGCGTGAATGGACGAGCTGCAGGCTCGATCTGCAGATGGTACGTCTTGTCAAGTTTCGTCCTGTCATCGGCTGCGACCCACAACGTTGCGTCGCGGTTCGCCACAAAGACCACATAGCGGTGGTCTCGCGGCCGGGCGGGGAGCGTTGCGAGTGCGTCCGGCTCGTCAGCGTCGGCGTTGCCGGGCTTCGGGAAGAAGGGGTTTAGTTCGGGCTTAGCCGAATCGTATTTCGAGAAATCAGGCCGTTCGGTGACGACGAATTGCGCGGACGGCGACAGCTCCGGAATCGACAAGCGGAGAAAGTCACCCTTCTTGACCGTCATCGTCCACAGCGTCGGCGATCCGGCTTTGGCTGCGCTGCCGCCCGCGGCAATTGGCTGCACCATGAGTTCGACGGCGTGAACTTGAAACATGCCAGCACCGTAGAGACGACATAGGATGTAGTAGTCGCCTGCCACCGGAGCGACGACGGCCGGAGTGATCACGTTCGCGAGCCGCCCCGCCAGCGAAATGTCCGGCAAACCCGTTTGCGAGATCACCTGCACGATGGTCGGAGCGCGGTACTTCGAATAGTCGTTGCCGAAAGCGAGCTGGTCGACTTCGCCTGCATTCATAGGAACGCGCAACAGAAACTGCTTATCGTCTTTGATCTCCTTCTCGACCGGTTTGTGGCCCACGTCGATTGCATCGTAGATACGGTAGCGAAGGAAGAACTGGCCTCCGGACTTGTCGTGAAAGCAACGTGCCCGAAGCGAGTAATCGGCGGTCTTGTCGCAGCGCCAAAGGAGCAGGGGCCGCTGGTCGCCGGGATAGCGATCGTCATTTGAAGCGCGAACTTTCGAGCCATCGAAGACCTCGAGTGCGGGATCGAATGCGTCACTTCGGGCTTCGGCGATGACCACCTGACCCTCCTTCAGTGGCAGGTTCCACTCGCTATATTCGCCGGGTGTGAGGATGTTCTTGATCTCGGTGCCATCGAGGTACGTCCGGATCCGTTGCTCGATGGCGGAAACAGAGCGATCATACGACTCTTGGCGAACGCCGCCCTGATAACTGCCACCCATGCCGCCTTGGCCGCCGCCGCCACCGAAGCCACCCTGGGCACCGGCCATCGCCACCGTCAGGGTCAAACAAGTGATAGCAAAGAAATTACGCATTTTCCGCCCCCGTCAACGGACGAGCCAGCCGATGTGGCAGTTACGTGGGCAAAATCGGCGATTGAATCCCGGTTCCCGCCGCGCCCGCAAGCAGTTGTTGAATACACCGACCCATCGGGTTCTCGTCGAAGACAACGATCACTTCATGGACGAGGGACGGACGCACATCGAATTTAGACTTGCCGGACACGAAGCGACGAATCGATGTCTTAATGACTTCGTGACCAACCTCCAGATTCTGTGTGCGATAGCTGTCTTAGCGATTGGCGCATGCTCCTCAGGCTCATCGGAGCTGAGCGGACCCGAGCTCATCGTCAAGTGTCAAAAGGCGTACGCGAGTCTCAAAAGTTACAAAGGCACGACAGAGGTGGTGACCTCGATGACAGTCAATGGCGCTCCGTTCAAGACGCAGGCGTCGGCGCATGTTCGTTTCCTGCGGCCAGCCATGCTCCATGTCGAGGCCGATACAACTGGCTTCTTCCCCCAGCACTACGGAATCGTTTCGACGGCCACGGAAACTTGGATGACCAAGATCGAAGGCAACGGCTGGGAACGCGCTGAGTCTCCGGAAATGGCTATTGCAGGCTTCACAGGCGTGTCAGGGGGTTCGGTCACAACCATCCCGGCGCTCCTCCTCAATACTGGCTGGGGAAACGCCCTCGCGACCTTGTCACCGCATCGCGTAACGCGAAGTACCTCGAACGGCCAAGAAGTGTACGTGGTCGAGTGTTCCAACGTAGCCGGCACAACGACACTCTGGATCGATGCGAGCACGTTTCTGCTAGCAAGATTGGATCAGAAGATGGACATCTCCCGAATGTCCCAACCTGACATGCCAGACCACCCGGAACTTAAATCGGAGATGCAGGGCATGAAGGATTACACGACCACGGAGATTTTTTCGCATGTGAAGGTGAATCCAAGAATCCCCAAGTCCGTGTTCTCCAGGCCACACGGAGCTCATTGAAGGATGCCGCCCTTAAGCGGGGATTGAGTGACCCAGCCACGCCTGCCGCGACTTCCAAACCACCTGCACCTCGCGGATCCTAGCTCATTCCATTTGCGTGAGTACTGATCTGCTGACCCTTCCGAGCGGCACGTTCAACCATTGGTGCCGATCACTCTGCTAACTTGGGCCGATTTGCGTCTCGAGCCAGGACGCGGGCATGTTAGTTAACGCCGAACAGCAGTATCCAGACTCGTAGGGCCCCCCCGTGCCCTTGTCGAAGATCAGGAACACGTCATGCGGATCGGCGGGATCTTCGAAGGAGGCATGATCCTTGCGCTCCCGCACCGTCCACCGACGACGCACCACCAGTTCTTGTTTTAGGAACTCCAGCACTTCGGGTGAAGGCTGACGAAACTGGAGGGTTTGCGTTCGACCCGTCGTTGCCATGCCAGTTGCCTGGATCAACATCGGCGGCTCAATGAAAGGATGTAGTCGGGTGAGGAAATCGAACGGCGAAGGTGGTGCGGTTCGTTGCTTCCACGCGACAAGGCCGGCAACGACGAAGGTCGCGAGCAACGCGCCGGCTATGGAGAACCGCAGCAACTTATTCGTTCCCTGCACTCGATTAGCGTTTACTTACCTCCGGGAACGGGGACCGTCTCGAACCCATAAGTCTTCCCCTTCATCGTCGCCGGAACTCCCTGAGCCATCCAGACGGGCATCGGCGCGCCTTTTAGGTAGTGGTCGAAGAACTGCTGCATTCGGATCGACCAGTCCTTGCGGTTCTTGCGCTGAACCAGGTTGTGCTGCTCCTCGTTGTAGCAGACCAGCCAGCACGGCTTGTTCAGGCGGCGCATCGCGGAGAAGTATTCGATGCCCTGATACCACGGCACGGCGCCGTCCTTGTCGTTGCTCATGATCAGGAGCGGGGTCTTGATCTTGTCGACGAAGAAGATAGGCGAGTTCTCGATGAAGCGCAGCGGGTTCTCCCAGAGCGAGCCGCCGATGCGGGATTGGCCGTGCTCGTATTGCCCCTCGCGCGAGACGCCGGACTCCCAGCGGATACCGCCGTAGGCGCTGACCATGTTCGACACCGGCGCGCCCGCGCAGGCGGCGGCGAACATGTTGGTCTCGGTCACCAGATAGCCGGTCTCATAGCCGCCCCAGCTCTGGCCCTGGATACCCAGCCGCTTCGGATCGACATAGCCGCGCGCCACCATCGCCTGCACGCCGGGAACGATCGCTGAGACCGCGCTCTCGCCCGGATAGCCAACCTTGTACGGGATGTCCGGCACGAAGACCAGATAGCCCTGGCTGCAATACATCGTGATATTGATCACCGACGCGCTGGGGGCCGGCGAATAGTATTGGTGCAGCGTGTCCGAGTTCTTCTCGTAGAAGTAGGCGATCATCGGATACTTCTTGGTCGCGTCGAAGTTCTCCGGCTTGTAGAGGATGCCCTGCAGCATCTGGCCGTCATTGCTCAGCCAGCTCACAAGCTCGGACGTGCACCAGTTGTAGTCCTTCTGCTGCGGGTTCGCCTCGCTCACCTTGCGCGGGTTCTTCAGGCCGGCGTCTGCCAGCCAGACGTCGGGATACTCGTTCACATCCATCCGTTGGAACGCGAACACGTCGGCCTTCTTCGCCTTTGCCAGGCTGGGGAAGCCTTTGTCCTGCATCATCAGCTTTTCGAGATTGCCACCGGCCAGGCGGAAGTAGCCTGCTGCCTTCGTCGTGTCGCTGCGCGCGCTCAGCATTTGCGGTTTGCTCAGGTCGACGAAGTCGGCCTCCGGATCGAGCCGCAGCATGCGGTAGACGGTCTCCGTGCGCCGGCCCGTCCCGCCCGTCAGGTTCACCGGGTTCTTGCCAGTCGCCGGATCGACGAGCCAGATGTCGTACTTGTCGTACAGCAGCAGGCCGCGGTCGTTGGGTAGCCAGCCGGCAGAGCCGAAAGCATTCGGCATCGACGGCGTGTCGGTCTCCTCGTCCCAGATCGGGAACGGGATCGAGCTGTTCAGATTGACCCGGGCGTGGCTCTTCGTGTCGATTGCGAAGTAGTCCTTGTGCTCCTCGTCGTAGCCGACGAGATACTTCCCGGTCGGGGAGAAGTTGATGCTTCCCGCGAAGTTGGTGGCGAGGGGCGTTGCCTTGCCCGTCTCGGGATCCACGAGATAGTAGTCGGTGCGAACCTCTTGCCACGTATTCTGCTTCTGATACGGGTCCTGGCTGGCGCCCAGCGCAAGGTCGCCGTCGCCTTTCATCGAGATGCTCACGTTCCGCATCTTCGGGTTCTCGAGCTGGACGGTCTTGCCGGTGTTGAAGTCGTAGATCGCGTCGTAGGTCCGGGCTCTCTCGGCCGCGGCCTGCATGATCTGCTGGGGCATCATCTGCGGGTCCTGCCAGTTCCAGATGTCGACGCTGACCTTCTCGTCGTCCGGCGTGTCGTCCTTCTTCTCTTCCTCCGGTTTGGGCGCGACGCCGAAGATGAGGCGACTTCCCTTCTCCGTGAATTGGAAGGAGCCGTTTTCGACGGGCACGTAGTCCTTGTTCAGCGTGCTAGTGTCGATCTTCTGGAGCCGGCCGCTGTGCCAGACGTAGATCGAAAGCGCTGGCTTCTTCGCGGCATAGTCGTCCTTATCCGTGGCGAATGCGATGTCTTTCGTGTGGTCGCTCACCGCGAGCTTCGGATACTTGCCGAGACCGCTGGCGATCGTCTTCTTCTCGCCGGATTTCAGATCGTACGCGATGACTCCATCGCCGGCGCCATCGGCTGTCGAGACGGTGTAGACGAGAAGCGAACCGTCCTTGCTCCAGCGAGTGGATGACACGTTCTCGAGCTTCTCTTCTTTGCCCGTCGCGAGGTTGCGGAGCACCCAAATGTCGCCGGCCCTGTGGTCCGCCTTCGGCTTTGGGGTCTGCTTATCTTCGGGCTTCGCGGGCGCGGCGGGATCGGCAGGCTTGGGCGCGGGCGGAGTGGCCGGTTTGGGAGCTGGTTCCGGTCGGTAGAGCATCCAGCCGAGGTCGTTTGTAGCCAAGCTGTAGCTGGTGACCTTCTCCATGTCCGTGCGCTGGCCCGAATCCAAGTTCAGGATCGTCAGCCCGTTCTTCGGCATGTCCTCCAGCTTCGCCTTTGCGCGCCGGGCCTTCTTGACCTCGTCGTTCTTGGGCAGAACCGTCGCTATAACGAACTTGCCGTCGTCGGTGAACTGCGGGTTGCTGCCTCGCTCCACGGTGTACACCTTGGAACCGTCGGTCGCCTTGACCTCAAGCACCGCATCGCCATCCTGTGGCGCGAGAAGGAACATGACCCACTTGCCATCGGTCGAGAGGCCGACATTGCGGACCGTTCGCCAGCCGTCGTAGACGCTCGGGTCGAGCACCTTCTTCTGGGCGAATGTCAGCGAAGCCAGGGCAAAGATGGCGAGAAGGAGAGAAGCGCGGCGCATCATGATTCCGGGGGCAATATACCTCTGGTTCCTACGCCAGGGTTCCGGCTTCGCAGTGTTGAGTACTGGGTGTTGAGTGTTGAGGGAGAGCACGGCGATAATCTTCGGTAGCCGTTCGCACGGATAGACTGACGGCATGCGCCTCCTTTCGATCGTTCTCGTCCTGCTCGCAGGGCTCGTTGGCGCGCAAGTCGCCGGTAAGACAGAAGCCCAGATCCTGAAAATGGGAATGGACGGCTGGACGGACTACTACACCAGGAAAGTGGGCGGCTCTACGGCGGACATGTGCCGAGCCGCGGGCGTCTATGGCGAAGCCGCGCGACACCGAACCGACCGCATGCTTCGCGGCAAGCCGCCGGCGCTTCGCACCAGGATTTTCCGCCTCAGGAACTTGCTCATGGACTTTGACTCCGCCTCCATCGACTGCGCCTACGCTGAGGCGGGCGGCGGCACGATGTACAACCCGATGTGGGCGAGCGTGGTCGGCGAGGTCGAGGACACGCTCTATGCCCTCTTGGGAGGCCCTGCGAAGAAAGCGCACCCGCGCGTCGTGAGCGACGTGAGCAACAAGCTGGACAAGATCGCGAATCTGCTGGAAGCGATGCACAAGGGCCCGGACCAGGAAACATTCAAGTACGACGACGCGAAGAAGGCGCTCGCGAAGATGCGGGCCAGCTATGGGAAGGTCGTGGACATCGCAAAGGGCATGAAGCGGGTCGACTCGGACCGGGTGCTCGACTTCTGCTTCGAGAGAGCCGAGAACGCGGCGGGTGAGGAGCATTAGCCTGCGGTCGTATAATCAAAGTAGGATGGCGCCCAGGGAGTACAGGCATTCAGTTACCGTGGACGGCAAGCATCAAGTTGTGCTGCCGTTGCCCGATGTTGCCGCGGGAACAGTTGTCGACGTCACCGTGCGCGTTCCCGAACTTCAGCGTCGCCCAAGGGTGCCGGGTAGCGCAGAGGGATTGATGAAGATCATGCCTGGCTTCGATGATCCAATCGAGGGCTTTGAGGAATACCAATAGGTGCGGGTGCTTCTCGACACGCACGCATGTCTTTGGTTTCTATCTGCCGATCAAAGACTCAGTCCCCTGAGCAATGCGCTTATCGGCAACGCCGCCACGACGGTGCTGGTCAGTGTCGCTACGCTCTGGGAAGCTGCGATTAAGCATGGCTTGGGAAAGTTGCAACTCGATGCTCCTCCAGCTGAGTTCTTTCCGCGCGAATTCGAGAAAAATGACTTTTCGATTCTGCCAGTCGAGCCGGTTCACGTCTACCGCGCAGGCACGCTTCAGAACCCGGGACATCGGGATCCTTTCGACCGCCTGCTCATTGCGCAGGCGCTAGAGGAGGGGCTCGCCATCGTTTCCAACGAAACTGCTTTCGATGCTTATGGCGTCCAGAGGCTGTGGTAGCCCATGACGCCCATCACCGCCAAATTCGAAGAACTGCGAGCCAAAGGCGAGAAGGCGCTGGTGCTCTTCGTCACTGCGGGCGATCCGTCGCTGGAGGAACTGCCGTCGATCCTGGATTGTCTCGTTGAAGGCGGCGCCGACTTGATTGAGGTTGGCATTCCCTTCTCCGACCCAATCGCCGACGGCCCTACCATCCAGGCGGCCTCTCAGCGCGCGCTCGATCGAGGCGTGACGCCGTGCGCGATCTTCGAGATGCTGTCGAAGTGTGAGCCTACCGTTCCCCTGATCGCGATGGGCTACTACAACTCGGTGCTCGTCCATGGGCTCGGGAACGCGGTGGCGAAATTCGAGGAGGCTGGGTTCTCCGGCACGATCATCAGCGACCTGACGCCGGAGGAGTCGACCGACTGGTGCCGCGCTTCGTGGGAGCAGGGCATCGACAACATCTTCCTAGCCGCCCCGACCTCCACGGATGCGCGCCTCGAGGAGGTCGCAAAGCGGTCCAGCGGATTCGTCTACGCGGTATCGCGAATGGGCGTGACGAACCAAGGCATCGCAGTGCCGCCGGAAGCCAAGGATCTCGTGCGCCGCATCAAGGGTTTCTCGGACCTGCCGGTCTGCGTCGGCTTCGGCATCTCCAAGGCCGAACACGTTCGCATGGTCTGCGAAGTTGCGGACGGAGCCGTGATCGGAAGCTGGCTCGTCGATCTGATTCACCGCGAGTGGAACAGCGGCCGGGGTTGGGCAGTAGTCGTGGAGCAGGTGAAAGCGCTGAAGCAAGCAACCCGCGGCGAAGAGTAGGCAGATTGCAGTAAGCGGTAAACGGAAGCTGAAGCAACCAATCGAACAGTCCACCAATCCGCAATCCGCAATCAAAAATGATCCTTCTGACCCCCGGCCCCTGCATGACCAGCGACACTGTGCGCCAAGCGGCGGCGATGCCGGACATGAATCACCGCGATCCCGCCTTCATCGAGATGCTGCGAGAGACTCGGCAGCGACTCCTGAGGGTCTACCCTCAGATGGAGGAACACGGTGCCGACCGCGTCCGCGGCACTTGGCGGTCCTATCTGATCGGCGGATCAGGAACTGCGGCGGTGGAGGCCATGATCACCTCCTGCGTGCGAGAAGGGACGGTCCTGTTGATCGATTCCGGCTACTACAGCGGTCGAATGCGATCAAAGCTGGAGGCCCATGGGATTCCGTACGACGTGTTCCACACAGACTCCTGGCTTGATCCGATCCGAATGCCCAAGCTGGAGGCCCAAATCGGCGGCGGCTCCTACGAAGCCGTCATCACGACCCACAACGAAACGACAGCAGGACGCCTCCATCCGATCGCAGAGATCGGCAAGCTCTGCAATGAGACAAGCACCAAACTCCTCGTCGATGCGATGAGCAGCTTCGGCGCGGACGAGATCGACTTCACGCACGTCGATGCCATCGCCAGTTCCGCGAACAAGTGCCTGCACGGCCTGCCCGGACTCAGCTTCGTCCTCGTCCGGGATTGGCTGGCGGATGAGATGCGGGCCTACGATCCGCGAACCGTCTACCTCAGCCTTCCCTTCTATGAAGGCGACTCTCCGCCACTGACTCCGCCGGTCCCAATCCTGAGCGCTCTTCTTCAGGCGCTGAGGGAGAACTCCGGTGGCGCCGAAGCTCGCGGCCACCTCTACCGACACCGAGCGAACATCTTGCGAGCCGGCCTGAAGGAACGCGGATTCGGCTTTGCGATCCCGGACGAGAGTATGTCCTGCGCGCTCACCACGGCTTCCATTCCGCGCGGCTTGAAGGGCGACGCGTGGTTCCAAGCCAACATCGATGCAGGATTCATGATCTATCCGACAAAAGGTGATCTTAAAGACCAGTGGTTCCAGGTCGCCAATATGGGCGAACTCGCTGAGGACCACCTCCACCTGTGGCTGGCCGCGATCGACGATCTGACCGCAAACCGGCCCTGACGCGATGCGTCAAGGCCGGGTCGGATTACCTTTTCGCTTCTACTGCTTACCGGTCACGGTGAGCTGGTTGTCGACGGTGAACTCGTTGCCGGCCGTTCCCTCGGCGAGCTTCTGAGCCTTTTCCTTGTCGGCCTGAGTCTCCGCAGTGCCCTTCAAGATGATCTTGTTGCCGACGGTGTCGATATTGAGGTCGTGCAGGCGAATATCCCGCGCATTGGTGATTGCCATGCGAACCTGGCCGGTCATGGCCGTGTTGTCGGCGGTCTTCTTGGCTTCCTGGGCGGCGTCCTTAACGACTTCGCCGGTGACCTTCGCATCCGTTGCCGCCGCATGGCCGGTGTCCTTCACAGCCTCGCCGGCTTTCGATCCTGCCTGGCTGTATTCTTCGCGTGCCTGCGGCGTGCAGCCGATAAGGCCGAATCCGATGAGGGCCGTTGCGAGGCCCATCAAGCTCAATCTTTTCATGTTGTTCTCCCACTTGTCCTGTTGAGCGCGGGTGGCCGACATAGTGCCACGTACACTTCTCTTGCGCCCAAAGTTTGGACTTTGCAGCAAACGGGTCGGTTCCTTGAGTCAGATCGGGATCAAACCCACGGAAACACCGGTCATAGAGTCCGCCATGAAGAGCGTCGAATTTTGCCAGGATGGCCTCTCGATGCGTGTCAGTCAGGATGACCGCTCGGATCAGCTACTGCTTTCCCTCGACCGGGAAGGCTCGCCGGGCGAAGCGCGCTTCCGGTGCAGCTTCGACGATTTGCTGGCGACCTCCCTCGGCCTCACGTTCCAAGTCGTGAACGACACTGGCCACATCATGATCGTGCCAGAGGGGCCGCAGATCAAAATCCAATTCACCAGCACAGCCGCCGGATCGAGTGGCTGCCTTCTCGGACGCTCGGAATTTGCGGAAAAGCTCGCAGTTTTGAGACCGGAGAGCGTGTAGTATGGGTGAATGCGCGACGACCGCCGCCCCACCATCCTTCTTGTCGAGGACAATCCCGACGAGGAGTCGATGGTCATGCGGGCCATCCGCCGCTCCCCGATCACTTGCCAACTCCTCGTCGCCCATTCGACGGATGAGGCTCTCGGGATATTGCACGGGCAGGGAGAGTTTGCAAGCCTGCATCCGGTCCACCCTGACGTAATCGTCACCGACCTGCGGGTCGCCCCGCTCGGAGGAGCCGATTTGATCAGCGCCGTGCGCAACGACGATCGTACAAGGCTGATCCCGATTGTCGTCCTCAGCGGCGCGGCAACCAACCGCGAAATTGAAGAGCTCTACCGGCGGGGCGCGAACAGCTTCCTCGACAAACCGCTCGATTTCGAAGATTTCGCTACGACGATCACGCGAACCGCCCGCTACTGGGCGACCTTGAATACGACGGCCGCTGCCGCGCGCCAATCCAGCGCTAGAGCCTTTTATCCGCTCTAGGTGTCGTTTTCTTGCGGTTTCTGCAATATGAAACGCAAACCGGCGTCTGCCAGCCAGGATTTGTCGCAGACAATACACTACTCATGGGCAGTCGGCGAACGGTCCTTGTCGTTGAAGACGGGGAGATCGACAGCGAATCCCTCACGCCAGAGCATGCCGCTTTGGCCGTGGTGGTGGCGTCGTCAGACGATGCCGAATGCTATGTCTTCAACGAAGACACACCGGGGCCCGACCTCGTCATGCTCGGCGCAGAACGCGTCGGTCTACTGATCAAATTGCGGGCTGACGATCGCACACGTTCCATTCCCGTTGTCGTGCTGACTGACACGATTTCCGAGGGTGAGATCGATTCGCTGTACCGGTATGGCGCAAACAGTTGCCTGGCTCGTCCGGCAAACGGCGAGGAGATGACCGATCTCGTGGCGACGGCCATCCACTACTGGCTCGACCTGAATCTGAAGCCAGGGGCCAAATAGCGGCTCACCAGCGGAACATCTGCAGGTTCACTGTTTCGTTGGGCAACACCGGCCGCCAATCGCGAATCAACTCCTGGTACGCCTTCCCCACCGGACGTATCTGCCGGTCCAGGTTGTAAAGCCCAAGGGCATTCACATTGCCGTTCGGCTCCCGCAGAGCCGTGTCCCAGTCCACCTGATCCGTCAGGCTGTACCACGTGAAGCCCACGATGGGAACGCCATCCTGCCGCAGGCGATAGACGTTGGCCCATTCCTTTTTGAGCCAAGCTTCCGAATGCGGCTCCGCGATGTTCGTCTCGGTGTGCATGACCGGAAGCCGGTAGCGGTCGTAATACTGCCGAGTGATGATGTAGTAGCCGAAGATCTCGCCCGAAGGGTTGGTCGTTCCATCGCCGTTGACCAGATGCTCGTTGGTGACATAGTAGTCGTTTCCCAGGATGCACTGGGCTTTGACGTGGTGGTTCTGGAACCAGTGATACTCGTCGCGGCTCATCCCATTGTCCAGCAGATATTCATACATCTGCGCGGTGATCGGAAAAGCGTAGGTCAGGTCGAGTGGCAGGAAGCGCTGCTCGTTGAGGAAGTAGGCGCCGTCGAGGGAACTCGGCCGCTCCGCGTGAAAGAATTCCGTGGATTCGCTTTGGATGAAGATCGCGTCCGGACGAACAGCCGTGATGCCGTCCATGGCCAGCTCGTTCGCGCGGCACAGATGCTTCAGCGCGGTCACGAAGCCTTTGTGAGACGTCAGCCGCTCGTTCCACCACCCGTACAGCCCGGAGAACCGCGCCGCGATGTAGATCTCGTTGACCGGCGTGTAGCACTGGACCCAAGGGAATCGCGCCGCGAAGTCGGTGGCATATCTTGCAAACAGCTCAGGCAGATCGGGGTTCTGGAAGTCACCGATCCAGTCCGGCACGCCGAAATGGCAAAGGTCCACAACCGGGTGCAAATCCAGCCGGTCGATCTCCGCCATGCAGAGGTCAGTGAAGTCCCAGTCGTACTTCCCATCGCCGAGCCAGGTCCTGTGGATCGGCGGCCCCCAGCGCACGGTGTCGCAGCCGATCTCGACGATGAGAGAAAAGTCTTGCTTCCAGTGCTTGTAGTGGCAGCAGCGCTCCATCTCGTCGACGCGCATACGCTCGTTGTTCGGCCCCGCAACCGTCGGATAGCTGCCTTCGATTCCGGTGGCGAACATGAATCCGCGCGCAAGTGAGCCGCCCGCCGTCGTATCGGACCGTATCCGCTCCGTCATGCATTTATCCAGACGATCCGCGTCCATGCCGGTTCGGGAAGGAACATTGCAGTGACGATCCTCTGCCCTACAGGTACGCGGCCCGGGCGCGTGGCGTCCAGGCTGCCAAAGGAGAGAGATGATGACGACACCACGAACGATGCTGCTCGCTGGAGCGGCGATGATGATGTTCGGCCTCGCCGGTGCGCAGAATAGCGCCACGATTCGGAGCCGGTCCAGTTTGGCGGTCGCGAGCTCCGCGAACATGGAGCGGATTCCGCCGGCACGCGGGCTCAACGCGATGGATGCCAAATTCATGCACGACATCGCCATCGGACACATGGCGGAAATTCATATGGGCATGATCGCCGCGCGGAAAGGCGGCGATTGGGCGCGCGGCTTCGGCAAAGACATGATCCGCGAGCACACGCTGGCGCTCGAGGAATTGAAGAAGCTTGCCCGCGAAAAGGGCTACAGCCTGCCACGAGACGTGGACGCGAAGCATCGGCAAATGGAGCGGATGTTCGCGAACATGGGCTCCGACTTCGACCAGGCGTATCGCCGGCACATGATCATGGACCACAAGGAAGCACTCGGCCTCGTCCAAAGTGAGATGCGCAACGGACGCGACGCGATGACCCGCGGGTACGCCGTCACTTTGGAGACCGGCGTGAAAATGCACCTGCGGATGGCCCAGGAGCAGACGACGATGATGGGATCGGCAAACGGCTGATCCTTCTGATGAGGTGACGGGCCTGGCCCGTCACCCCATGCTTCTCTAGCCCTTGAACAGGTGCTTCAGCTTCTCCCGGAAGTGCGACACCTTCGGTGAGATCACAGCCGCGCAGTATCCCGCGTTCATATGCGCGCGCTGCTCGGGCGTTGCCTGCTCGTATTTGCGGAAATACTCCTGGTGATAATCCTCGGCGCGGGTGTAGTTCTTCAGCGGCTCGACTGTGGTGACGATCTTGGACTTGAAGATGTGCTCCCTATCGAGTTCGGCGATGATCTTCTCGGCCCGGTGCTTCTCTTCTTCGTTCGTATAGAAGATGACCGAACGGTATTGCGTGCCAACGTCGCCGCCCTGCTGGTCCTTCGTCGTCGGATCATGGGCGGTGAAGAAGAGCCGCAAGAGGTCGTCCGCGCTGACGACCCCGGGATCATAGGTGATCTTGATCGCCTCGGCGTGGCCAGTCACGCCCGAGCACACCTGTTCGTAGGTGACTCCGACTCGGTTGCCGCCGGCGTAGGCGCACTCGACGTCGGTGACTCCTTTGACCATGCGGAACATCGCCTCGGTACACCAGAAACAGCCACCGGCGACGACGATCGACTTGTGCGGCTTGTCGGCGGCGGAGGCAAAGCTGAAAGCGCTGAGGAGCGCGACGGGGATCAGAAGGAGCGATAGCATTTTCGCGTAATTCACCATACGTCGACTAAGTGCGAGGCGGCGGCATTGAGTTCCATCCTGGGCCCTCCCCGAAGAGCATTCCATGTAAGCCATCATTTGCAGAAATCGGGGACTTGTGATATCATACGCCGCTATGAGCGAGATGGCGAACGAAGGGCATGACATCTACGTAGACTTTCGAAACTGGTATGTGACCAGACGCTACGTCCAATGGATAGCCATTTTTCTGGTGGCAATCCTTTTCATTGGTGGAGGCACTTCCGCCTACCGGGATGTGTTCCAAAGCCAGACGGGCTCGGTCTTATCCGGATACGAGTCGTACAGCCCGATCTATTGGGTCATAGGATTCGCCACGTGGCTCTTAATGGCGTTCGTCTTCCGCTACTCGTTTCTGGATCTCGGACCGGAGGCGCCTGCGGCAGCCCCGCGCACTACGCTTCCGGGCGAACGCGTTGCGGGGGGAACGGCAGGAGACACAGTTGAACCTTCCCGTGTCGACGCAGTTCCGGTCGGGCTTCCTCAACGCCGATTGGTTGACCTCGGAACGCTTCCGCCCAGTGCTCAGCGTTTCATCATCATCATGACGCTGACTGCTTTTGTCTATGAAATGACCGGCATTTGGCACGGCTTCACGCTCTCTCACGAATTACGGAGCGGGATTCTCCACAACTCGACGTCCTACTGGATCGGCGGATTGGTAACCGGACTCTTCGCCGGTTTTCTGATCGATGCTCATGCGCAGCGACTGGTGAAGCTGATGCTCGTCATCTGGGTGGCAACCCTCGCGCACGTGTTCTGGTGGATCACGCCGGAGGAGGTTATCGGGAAAGGAGAACTCGCCTACGCTGACTGGCGAGGTTCTTTAACACCCTATGTGCGCATGCTCTTCGCTGCTGGAGAGGAGAGCAATATCAGTCGCATGATGGGTGGGATGACACGAGTGGGCGGGCATTACATGCCGAAATCCGCCCACGTAGACGCAGCGGTTTTCTATCTGAACAAATGGCAGGCGGTTTCCATCCGGCGCGTGGTGCCGTTGGGCAAAGGCGACGTCTACATGCAGTCCTATGCGACAAATGGCAGTTCAGATCAAGTGTCCATGGTCCTGGAAGAGACCACGGAGGGATTGGTGTTCCATTCAAGCACAAACTCCTGGGTGACGCCCAAGCAAGAAGGGTCACCGCTCTTCAACGTCACCTTCTACGAATCGGACTTCGTCCCGCTCGGCGACTTCATGATCCTTGAATGCGCACGGTTCGCATCCGAAGAAGAGTCCGTCAACTTCACAGTCTACGTGCCGCAGCAGACCGAGGTCGACGACATCCACTGCTGGCAGGTGATGCCATCGTACTATGCCATAGGCCGGGTGCCGCTGAAGTATCGCGAAGTTGCGGTCTCCGGGAACGCTCGTCCGTTCAGTTGGCTAGATTCATTTCTCAAGAAGCTGGACACGATCGTCGACCGAAACGTGGACGAGGTCAACACAAGGCTAAGGAGCCAGCAGACTCTGGAAGCTGAAGAGCGCTTAAAGTCCCAATTGGGGCCAGTGCTGTCTTGGGTGTCGGATGCGTTCGTCACCTCTTTCGGCAAAAGCAAGCTGACGCCAATCCGCGAGTGGGTGGCGGGCTTCAACGCCGAACTCAGATCCAGCAAAGACCCCGCAAAAGGCCAGGTCGTCCCGGCCCCTAAGTTGCCCGATCTGGGCGAAATCAATGCGGGAAACTGGCCCATTCTTCCCGTTTGCATGCGCTACTTTTCGTTCGGCTCAGGCAAGCACTTTTCGGACCTTCTCGGACTGAAACCTGCGGTGAGCCTGTGCCAAAACATGAAGTCGCCGTCCATCGAATCGCTCTTCATCAGCTACGAGTGGAAGAGCGCAGCCAGCGACTCTACGATGCCGGAGTTGCAGCCCTTGCCCTAGTCTTCGTGGTCCGTCTCTTCCGGAACATGCGATTCGATCCGGCCGTCTGGCATGCCCATCGGCATCTTTGGATCGGCGCCGACGTCGGAGACAGAAGGCTGCGGGTTCAGCGCGGCGCAGGGCGTGCCGAAGCGGGGCCTGGCGTACGGCAGATGGGTGTTGCCGCGAGCGAGAATGTGCTTGCAATTGCCGCCCAGCCATGTCGTAAATGAGCGCGCGTTGCAGTAGTGGTTGACGAACGCGCGGCGGAAGCGATCGGTGGTTTTGTTCGACAGCGACCGGTGGAGCACGTGTCCGCCGAAGAACGCGACGTCGCCTGGATCGAGGATCACAGGCACTTCCTCATACGGCTTGGTGACGGGCCGCAGCTCGTTCTTGGCGTCCTCGTCGTCGTTGCAATGGCCGCCCACGCCGCTTACGCTGGGGATGTCCTTCAGGCCCCATTCGCCGTAGCCGTAACCATCGGTCGGCGGGTAGATCGGCTCGACCTGCGAGCCGCGGCTCATCCACATGCAGCCGTTGTCGGTGTCGGCTCGGTCAAGCGCGATCCAGGCGCCGAGGAGGGTGTCGGGGAAGGTCGGGATGTAGTAGGTGTCCTGGTGGAAGCCCTGGCCGAGCGCGCCGGGACCCTTGATGAAGAGCATCGTCTGCATCGCGAGGACGTCGGGGCCGGTCAGGGCTTCGACGACGTCCAGCACGCGCGGGTGCAGCATGAAACGCTCCCAGATCGGCAGCTTTTCGTGCAGCATGTGGATGCGCAGCAGACGCGTTTCGAGCTCTTTCAGCGTCGCATTCGGAGGCGGCGGCTCGACGCCTTCGACCTGGATGCGGCCATGCATCAGGTCTTCCGTGTGGGCAATGAGCTCGTCCACGTCCTCTCGGGGCACCAGGCCGCGCACGATCAGGAATCCGTCGCGCCTGAATGCGCGGTACTCCTCGACGCTCACTCGATACGGCTCTGCGGGCATCTCCTTCAGACTAGACGATTCGAATTCGCCCGTCGGAGTTCACAAGCTGAGATTGAACTTCACCCAGCGCCGGTTAATCGTAAAGCGCCACCAGCCGGTGACGACTCGGATTCGTATGCTTGCCGACATCGCAACCGGGATCCGCTTCTTCTCATATGGACCGAGCTGGATCGGCGACGGAAGCCGATAAGGCGGCGAGTAGGAGTTGTTGAACTTGAGGTCTTTGAGAACCATCGTCCGACTCGTTGGGTTGCTCAGGACCATCTGGTGGTGGCCGGCGCTTCCCGAGATGGTTGCGGTCGGCATGACGGGTTGGGCGAGCCAGCCGCTGCCGCCGGAGTAAACGCTTGAGCTCCACCAATATTTCGCGCCAACCGTCCTGCTCGCGTCGCCTGAAGCCGCTGCCGGAAAGGTCGCGGCGACCACCTCGGAACCCCACGGCGCGATGCTCAATTTGAACGGGCCGGTCTCGTTCGACTCGTATTCCTTGAGAAAGAGGCTCGACATCTCAACCTTTGTTAAGCTCGAACACCGGTTGTGGACGGTGATCTCGCAGACCACTTTGTCGCCCTCCAGCCTCTCCCGCGGCTCGAACCGTAGGTCCCGGCCCCTGAGAAAGACCGAGACTGACGTCGGCGTTGGACGCTTGCCGAACCACTCCAGAACCTGCGCGAACTGGCGCTGAACCCACGTGGGATGCACGGGCACGATCGCGACGCAGGTGACGAGCCGATCCTTCGGCTCGCCCATCGTCTCGACCCGCGCAAACTCAGCGATGTCCTCCGCGGCGTCGGAGCCGCGCTTGAAGCCGGCGACGTCTTGATCGGCGTAGGCGAGCTTCCAGCCGTCAGCGAGCAGATCTCGCTTCATCGCTTCCAGCACCTTCGCCGGCTGGCCGGTGAAGCTGAAGATCCCACGCGAATCGGAGGCGCGCAGAATGATGCCGCTGCGCTCCTCGGCGCCGAAGTCGGAGAGGAACGCGTACTGCCCGTGCCGGATCGCGCGGAGGAGGGCGAAGCCGAGCAGCGCGCACGCCGCCACGATCGCCGCTGCCCACCAAAGCCGCCGCTTAGCCATCTCTGCGGTTATGCAACATCGGCCGAATCCCGCGCGTGCCCCGGCGGCAGCTCGTCCAGCGAGGTGTAGACGGGCAACCCCAGCTCTCGAGCCCGATCGGCCTCCATCTGGGCCCCTTTCGAGTAGCCCATATAAAGCACGGCATCGCAGCGTTCGAGGAGCGAGAGCGCGAGCGGCATCATGATCTCCTCATACCGCCCCTCCCCCGCCGCCTCGATCAGCGGCAGGGCCGCGTTGACGCCCAAAACCGGCATATGCCCCCGCTCCCAGACCTGCAGCGCAATCCGGTTCATCGCCAGCCGGTTTGCCTCCCAGACCGCCGGATCGCGGGAGGTCGAGCGATACGGATGCGAGACCATGATCCACATGGCCTCAGCGTACACGCCACAACCGCCACGAGTTTTCGGGAATTCCCGAAGGGTCTTGTGAATTCCCGTAGGTTCAACGAAGTTCCGTTTGAACCTAAATTCCCGAATTCCCGAATTCCCGACGTGTGTCGCCGACTTCAGGTTTTTGGGTGAAGGGTTGCGAGAGACGAGTGACGAGCATTTCATCTCTTACAGCGTCTAAACCGAAAAAAGTCAACCATGTTGTCGCGATTTTGAACGCAAAGATGCTGAGACGCGGAGGGTTGACTTCAATGAGCAGACTGTCGGGGGACTTTCAATGCAGAGCAGCGGGATTGTTCACCTGGGACATCGAGGATCGGCTGCTTTCCTGCGCCACAGGCAACGCGCCGGACGGGCACCATGGATACAACCGCCTCGGCGCGCGAACTCACAAGCATCAGGATGGGGGGACGAACTCGAGGGACTATCTGGGCTCGACGAGGGTTTTCGTCTGGGCTGCGCTGAGGAAGCGGTTCATCGCGTAGCCGTAGCCGGCGGGGCGGTCCTTCTGGCCGCCTGTCCATGTTAGGTCAGGGCAACTGAACCAGTGTGGGTCGGCGCGTAGATTCGGGGCGATGCGGTCCGCCCAGGTTGTGGGCGGGCGGGAAGCGTTCGTCGTGGTCCTCGGCGTAGGTGAGCTCGGCAAATGCATTCGGTGTCAATCCCCGGACCATGCCGGGTATCGTGCTGACGCCGGAGGAGCACCTCTTTTTCGACAATAGATGGCGACACGAACTGCCTTACGGTTTTCCGTATACGCGAGCGCAATACTTGGAAGCAGGCAAGACTGTGTATGCAGACTATCCAGAGTTGTACAAAATCCTGCTCGGTATCAAATGAAGTTGAAAATCTACCACCGAATGTCGATCGCGAAGGGAGATGTGTCGAAGCTCCGCTCGTCAGGTATTTCCTGGAGCCCAGGGGAACTGGATGCCAAGGAGTGGTCACCAACGGTTATATGGAAACTTGCCGAAGACGACTCACGTTGGCCGCTGTTGGCCCCCCTGATTAGACCGCTGCGGATATTGGATCTTGTGGACACCGAATTCAGCAAATTCGAGCTTGAGAATGCAGCTGCCTGTTCGTTCAGGTCGAAGTCCTTCGGCGGGTTTCCTGAGCCGAGCGGCGCGTTTGAGTATCGCGAGATCACCTACGATTCGTCGGACTGGTGCTTCAATTGTGGTACCGGGCTTAAGCAACGAGCGCCTTTTCGCCTTGCCAAACCACGAACATGGGCTCGCGGCAAGACACACCAACTCCACTGGGTGTTCGATGAACTCTTCGTAGAACACGAAACCTGGCGCAAAGTCTTCGAGCCGTTCGGCATTGGCGCTTGGCCAGTCTTGACGAGGCGAGGAGTCGAAATGCCGGAAACGGTGCAACTCCGCATCGACGCCCGCGCAGAACTTATCATGCCTCGCGACCTGCGCACCGAAACCTGTCCCATCTGTCGTATCACGAAGTACGAATGGCCAACTCGCGGCTTCTGGCCAGCTCCAAAAACAATCCCTGCACCGATTTTCAAATCGAGCCAATATCTGGGTGATGGGGCGGCCGCGGATCGGCTGATGTATGTGAGCCATGACCTTTACTGCGCGATGACGGCGGCGAACCTCAACTGTCGCTATTGGGCCTCCGCAGCCGTCCCTGTGGGCCAGCAGCAGTTGATCCCGGGGGTTACCGTTCGACCTTGAGCGCCTTCGCGTGGCCGTCGGCGAAGGCGATGACGATGGCTCCGTGGTGGCGGGGTGGTTGGGGGAAGGCGGGGAGGTATTCGTTGGCGTTTCTGGCGAGGTTGCTGGAGTCGTAGATGAGGTGCATCTTCTCGGGCTCGACGAGGGTTTTCGTCTGGGCTGCGCTGAGGAAGCGGTTCATCGCGTAGCCGTAGAAGGGTGGGCGATCCTGCTCCTCACCCGGCCACTTCATGGCCGGACAACCATATCCGTGTGCTTCCTCAGCGGACCAGTGGACAAGGTTATCGGCCCATCCAGCGGCAGGCGGGAGGCGTCCGTCACTATCCTCGGCGTAGAGGTTCGAGGCCTGGGTGAGCTCCTTCACATGACTAAGACAGGCGCTCCTGGTCGCCTGCGACAACTCAGATCCGGCGGTCACAAAGAGCAGCGCAATCGAGCCCACGACCACGCCCGCAAACGCCCACACCAACGCCCGGAGCCACTTCCGCATCTAGCCGCATTGTACGACGGTTCGCCATGCCCTCGGGCCACACCATGCCGTCACCAGCCGTGTCCCGCTGGTTCAGCGTGGCCCATTAGCAGGCATGCCCTCCCCTAGCCCCTCCCGGAGCGGGAGGGGAACTCGGCCGGCGCTCGATATTGACGCGAGGTGAAGTCGGTCATCGTGTTGGCCCAACCGTCGATGCCTCGTTGAGGTCCAAGCGCCAGCCTCGGAGCCTCGGGACACCGGTCAGGCGTGGGCACGAGCGAGCAGTTTGCGTGACCCGAGGCATTAAAAGCGTCTCAGTTCGACACGACGCGTCGCGGCATCCTTCGACCCTCGTCCTCAGCGTCTCATGGCTCGGTCAGAGATATCGCCCCTTCGGGCTCGACGTGAAGGAAGCGCTTCACGGCGTGGACCTTCTGCTCGATCCACGATTCGTTGCGCCTGGCGTTAACAATCCACTCGCCCGGCTGAATCCCGACCCTTCCGGAGTAGGAGGTGAAGTGCCATCTGGAGGTGGTCACTCGATGGGCGCCGAGGATGAAACTGAGGTCAGCCTTTGCCACCGAGATGCTGCCTTCGTCCAAGCCGATCACACGGATGTTCCCTTTCGCCGAATCTTTGATGGCCTTCACAAGTTGCGCGTGTTTCGATGAGGAGAAAACCCAGCTTGTGTTCACGTGGCCAGCAGTCCCGGCAGTGGGTGGATAGTAGCGAACTCCTGTAGCCCTCGGTCCAAGATCGTCGATGAATTGATACTCGGCGTCCGCGCTGCCTATGCGGGCGACGAGCCAGGCTCCCAGGACGAGCGCGAAGACTAGCGCCCCTGCGATTTTCCACCATTTGCCTCTCCGCCGCGTTTCGGCCATGGGCTGCATTGTACGACGGGCACTTCCCGGCGACTCTATGCAAGGCGAACCTTAGCTATCCTATGGCTACCATGCGTATGCAAACCATTCTTCTTCCCCTCGCCCTCTTTGCGCTTTCTTCCTACAGCCTTGCCCAGGAGAGTAGCGGCATCAGCGTTTCCGGCACGGCTACGCGATATGAGACGCCGGATGTGGCGATGATATCCTTGGGGGTCAGCAAGATGAGCGCGAAGCTGGGCTCGGCCAAGAGCGATGCGGATGCGGCTATGGCGCGGGTGCAGGAGGCGGTGCGGAAGGCGGGGGTGTCGGTGGGGGACATTCAGACCTCCGACTACCGGATCTTCGCGGTGCCGGCCTCGAAGACCACGCCTCGCCAATGGAAGGTGGCCCACGAGATCACGATCAAGGTGCGCAAGGTGCAGTCGGCGAGCGTCGTCCTCGATGGCGCGGTCAGCGCGGGCGCGACCGACGTGTCGCAGATCTCCTATGCGCTGGAGAACATGGTCGCGGCTCGCTCGAAGGCGCGGGTCGAGGCGATGCGGGTGGCTCGGCAGAAGGGGGAGGAATTGGCGAAGCTGGGCGGGGTGGCTCTGGGGCCGGTGCTGTCGATCTCGGAGAGCGGCGAGGGCGGGTTTTACGGGCAGACGGCGAACTTTGCTGGCTACCAGGACAATGCCTTTATCATGGGCAGCTCCTCCTCGCAGGTTCGCAGCGGCCAGATCTCGGTCGTCGTCTCGGTCCAGGTGCGGTTTGCGATTGGGCGGGAGTGAACTGGGTGATCTGGCGTTCAGCGTTCGGTGATCGGTGATGAGGTGATGAGGTGATTGCTCACCCTTCACCGCTTTCCCACATTTGTAACGAAGAAGCGGCCGGGGGCTGATGCCTCCGACCGCTTGCAGGACCGGGCCGGTCCTGTTACTCACGCGCGAGCCGCGCGTGCCACCGTCTACTCTTCGTCGCCGAAGGCTTCCTCGGCCGCCATATCGGCGAGCGATGGGAAGTTGAGAGCGCCGAGGGTGTCGTCGTCGAAGTCCTCCGCCTCGACCAGCGCGGTGAGCGATTGCTCCGCCCAGGCCGGGCCTCGTTGGACGTCGAGTCCCACGTCCCGGTACTGCTTCACGCCGGTGCCGGCTGGGATCAGGCGCCCGATGATGACGTTCTCCTTCAGACCGATGAGCAGATCCTTCTTGCCTCTGACGGCGGCCTCGGTGAGGACGCGCGTCGTCTTCTGGAAAGACGCGGCGGAGAGGAACGAGTCGGTGGCGAGCGATGCTTCGGTGATGCCGAGGAGAATCCAAGTGGCGGTTGCCTCCTTTGGATCGCGCTCGACGTTTTCGCCGGTGATCGGGTCTACGTACTTGATCTTCTTGCCGTCGTTCGTCATCTCCCGAACTCGGTCGTTCGCCTTCAGATAGGCGAAGCGATCGACCATCTGGCCGGGCAGGAACGGGGCGTCGCCCGGCTCCTTGATCTGCCGCTTGCGCAGCATCTGGCGGATGATGACTTCGATGTGCTTGTCGTTGATGTCGACGCCCTGGGCTTTGTACACGCTCTGCAGGTTCTCGACGAAGTAGTCGTAAACCGCAGCCGCGCCGGCCAGTTCGAGGACCTCGTGCGGATCGCGCGGGCCTTCCGTGAGCGGATCGCCCTTGATGACCTTGCTTCCCCTCGATACCGGCAGCTTTCCAAGCGGCGGGACCAGGATCGGATAGAAGATCGTGACCTTCTCGATCTCGCCCTTTCGCAGGATCGCCATCGTTGCCGCGTTCATCTTCTGGCCAATCGTCTTGCCGAGGCCGTGGGCGTAGTCGCCGTTGTCCTCCTTCGGCCACGTGTCCTGAACGTCTCCGATGTAGGCGTCCTTGAACGGCGTGGAAAGAGGCACGGTCGCCTCGACGATGACCCAGCGACCGAACTGCGATTCGCGGATGTCGCGAACGATTCCGGTGACGGGGCAGATGATGGCTTTACCACGCGGCTGGCGTCGCGCTTCGAAGATCTCTTCGACGCGGACGATACCGCTGGATTCACCCGTCCAGGCATAGAAGAAGGTCTTCCTCGACCGCTCCCATAACTTGCGCGAGTCACTGTCGGCCTTGGCGCTCGCCTTGAGGGCGGCCTTGGTGATGCGATCGCTCTTGCGCTTCGCCTTCGCCTCATCGGCGGGGGCGAGGGCAACGGGCTCTTCCTCGTTGATCGTCAAGGGGGCGAGATCCTTCTGCTGGAAGAAGCTCTTGACGACGGATTCCTGATTCTCCAGGAGCTTGGTCGGGTCGAACTGCTTCAGGTCCGTCTCGGTCGCGGTCGCGAAGTCCTCCATGAACTGGCGGATGAACTTACCGGTCTTGTACTGGTTCGTTCGGGCGATCGTGGCCGATCCGGCGACGCCTCCGGTGTGGAAGGTGCGCATCGTGAGCTGGGTTCCCGGCTCTCCGATCGACTGGGCGGCGATGATGCCGACGGCGACGCCGACTTCGACAAGGCGGCTGGTCGACAGGTCGGTGCCGTAGCACTTCGAGCAGATGCCCTGAACCAGTTCGCACGTCAGCGGCGATCGGATCATGACGCTCAAGTAGCCGTGCTCGTCGAGCTCGAAGCCGAGGGCGCGGTACTTGTCGCCGATCTTGTTTCGCTCGTTCTCGTCCTCCGTCGCGTGATACTCGGCCCAGAATCGGTTCTCGATTTCGGTGATCCGCTTGGCGGCGAGGCGGCTGATCGCCTCCTGGTAGTTCGTCAGGGACTCCTTCGTGTCCGGGTCCATGATGACGGAGAGAGCCACGCGGCCGACGATACGGTCGTGGATGTGCTCGATCGCCTCACCCTCGTCGAGGATGCGGTGCGCGAGGATGCCGTCCGTCGTTTCGCAGTCCCGGGCCTTGACGATCACGTCTTGTGCGACGTCGCAGAGGCGGCGCGTGAGGTAGCCCGCGTCGGCGGTTCGAAGGGCGGTGTCGGCCAGACCCTTACGGGCGCCGTGCGTCGTCACGAAGTATTCGAGCATGTTCAGGCCCTTGTGGAAGGAGCTCTTCACGGGAAGCTCGTAAATAACTTCGTTGAACTGGTTGAACATGAGGCCGCGCATGCCGGCGAGCTGCGCGAGCTGCTTCACCGAACCGCGGGCGCCAGATACGGTTGTGATCGACAATGGGTTGAACTGGGTCAGACCGTTGACGATCTCCTTACCGATCTCATCGTAGGTGCTCGTCCAGAGATTGACCAGCATCTGGGTCATCTCGTTATAGGTGAGCATGCCGCGGCGGAACTGCTGGGTGATCTTCGTGGAGCGGTCGTCCGCGTCCTTGATCATCTCCTCCCGTCGCTCCGGCGGGTCCATGTCGGTGATGGCGACGGACAGGCCGTAGCGGGTGGCCCACTTGAAGCCCATGTCCTTCATGTCGTCGAGCAGCTTGATCGTTGCGCCCATGCCGGCGCGGCGATGGCAGACGAGGATCATTTCGGAGAGGGCCTTCTTGTTCAGCTCTGCCTTCAGGAACTCGTCCGAATGCCGCAGCGGGTACGGCAGGATCGTGTTCATGATGAGCTGGCCGGGGGTGCAGGTGGCGATGATCGTCTCGTACGACATCTCCATCGGCACCAGCTCTTCGAATTCCTCGTCGTCCTCGTTCTTGCTGACGACCTTTTCGTACTCCTGCCCGGTGGCTGGGTCCCGGAAGCTGACTTCCTCGTCCATGCGGAACAGGGGCCGCTTGATCCGGACCTTGATCGGGGTGTTGAGCTCGATTCGGTCTTCGGCCACCGGGGTTTCGATCTGGTAGATCGCCGCCTCAGGGCTGTCCCAGATGCGGGGCGCCGGGTTCTTCTCCGGGTTCTTCTTGTGGGCCGCTTCCGCCGCTTCCATGTCAGCACGGCCCTTGTGCGAGACGAACGTGAGGGCGTAGTTGCCGAGGATGATGTCCTGAACGGGCGCGCAGGTCGGGCGGCCGTCAGCGGGCGAGAAGAGGTTCTGCGTGCTAAGCATCAAAACGCGGGCTTCAGCCTGTGCCTGGGTGCTTAGCGGCACGTGAACGGCCATCTGGTCGCCGTCAAAGTCCGCGTTGTAGGCGTGGCAGACGAGCGGGTGAACCTGGATCGCCTTACCGTCCACGAGGATCGGCTCGAACGCCTGGATACCCAGGCGGTGCAGCGTAGGCGCGCGGTTGAGGAGGATCGGATGCTCCTTGATGACCTCTTCCAGCCCGTCCCACACCGCCGGATGCATCCGGTCGATCATCCGCTTGGCGGTCTTGATGTTCTGCGTGATCTTCTTTTCGACCAGCGACTTCATGACGAACGGCTTGAAGAGCTCCAGCGCCATCTCCTTGGGGAGACCTGCCTGGTGCAGCTTGAGGTGCGGACCGACCACGATAACCGATCGTCCGGAGTAGTCGACGCGCTTACCGAGCAGGTTCTTGCGGAACCGCCCTTCCTTACCCTTCAGCATGTCGCTGAGGGACTTGAGCGGCCGAGAGTTGGACCCGACTACGGGGCGTGCTCGTCGTCCGTTGTCGATCAGAGCGTCCACGGCCTCCTGGAGGAGGCGCTTTTCGTGATTGATGATCGACTCCGGCGCGTGGATCTCGATGATCTTCTTCAACCGGTTATTGCGGTTGATGATGCGACGATAGAGGTCGTTGAGGTCGGAGGTCGCGAAGCGGCCGCCGTCGAGCTGGACCATGGGTCTCAGTTCGGGCGAGATGACCGGCACGACGTCGAGAATCATCCAGTCGGGGCGGCTGCGCGAGGAGATGAGCGCTTCCGTAACTTCGAGTCGCTTGATCGCTCGGGCGCGGCGCTGGGACTGGGTAACGATGATTTCCTGGCGCAGCTCGCGAGCGAGACGCTCCAGGTCGACGCGGCCGAGCAGCTCCTTGATCGCTTCGGCGCCGATGTTGGCGCGGACGAGCGAGCGCAGGTCTTTCTCCATGCGCATGCCGACCGAGTCGAGCAGCTTGACGACGGCGCGGTAACGGTCCTCGTCGATCAGGCCCTTCGGCGTCAGCGTGTCGAGGATGCGGACGGCGTCGTCGAGGTCCTTGAGCCGGTCGTCCATGTCCCGGTATTCGGCCTTGATACGATCGTTGATGGCCTTGGCGCGCTCGCGGGCGAAGACTTCGTCGTACTCGTCTCGGTTGTTGTTCAGGTCCTCGGCGAAGCGCGTGAAGGACTCCTCCTCCAACTCGCGCATCTCCATCATTAGCCGGGCTTTCTCTTCCTCGACCGAGACCTTGATCGCGGGGATCAGCTCCTTGATCGCGTCGTTGTCGACATCGATGATGATGAAGCTGGCGAAGTAGATGACCCGTTCGAGCAGCCTGGGGCTGAGATCGAGGATAAGGCTCAGCGGGGATGGAACGCCCTTGAGGTACCAGATGTGGCAAACCGGAGCGGCCAGCTCCACGTGACCCATGCGCTCGCGGCGAACCTTGGACCGCGTGACTTCGACGCCGCAGCGCTCGCACACGATCCCCTTGTACTTGATCTTCTTATAGCGGCCGCAGGCGCACTCCCAGTCCTTGACGGGACCGAAGATGCGCTCGCAGAACAGCCCGTCGCGTTCGGGCTTAAAGGTGCGGTAGTTGATGGTCTCCGGCTTCTTGACCTCGCCGTGGGACCAGCTCAGAACGTCTTCCGAGCTTGCAATGCCGATGCGGATTTTGTCGAAAAGACTGACGTCTGCCATGATTTCTTTGGCCGCGCAGTCGTCTCCTCTGTAAGGGCCGAAAACACATACGCCTCCCTACCCATAGCTCTCAACGCTGAGGCACGGATGTGGAGTGCTGAAAATCTGGAAGTGGAGACAGACGGCGCGAACAATCACTTTACCTTTTTCTGGTTCACCCGTCAAGTCTCGCAGGTCTCGTTGCTCAGATCAATCCGCGTTCCTCAGCCAACGCTCGAACGCCGGCAAAATCGGCGGCTGCCACTCGCCTGCTCAGGCTCCCGGCAGAATTTCAACTTCCATTGCTCTGCTCGCTCATGCACGACTGCTGTCCTGCTTCCGTTTCAGCCATCGTTGCTCCGTGACGCCCGAAGCTTCTCCAGCCGTCGATGCAGAGCCAAGGATCTAATGAGCTGCGCGGTCGAAAGTGCGATCCATAGCACCGCATGGATGTAGCAAAAGTGGAAATCCCTGTCGAAGACCAGAGGTTGCACCGCGATGACGATCATGCACGCGGGAATCACCCAAACCGGCACCCGCTCAAGCCAATTTTCTATCCGACCCATCGGGTCTTTAGTATAAGGCTGAGGCGAACGTTCTGGCGAGGAATCAGAGCGCTAGGCCAGTGCCATGGGCATGATGACGCAGAAGTAGTCCTCATGGTCCGCCGGCTTGAAGATGGCGGGCCTGGACGACTCTGTCATCTCGATCCGCACCCCGGCATCCTGGACCGCCTTCAGGGCGTCGACGACGTATTTGCCGTTGAATGCGATCTCGATGTTGCCGTCGGAGGAGATCATGGGCACCTCTTCTTTGGCCTCGCCCTTCTCTTCGCTGCGGGCCGCAATGACGATCTGGTCGTCCGCCCCTCGGAAGCGAATGCGGTTCGCGTTGTCACGGGCGAGCACCATCATTCGGTCCACCCGCTCTTCGAGCTGGTCGCGCTCGACGGACCAGACGCGCGTCGACTCCGTCGGGACGACTCGCTCCCAGTTGGGGTAGGCGCCGGCGAGAAGCTGGGTCACGATGCGCGCTCCGCCGGCCTCGACGCCCATGCGCCCGCCGCCGAATCGCAGGACGATCTCGGAATCCTCGGAGACCGGAAGCTGCTTGATTGCGCGCAGGGCCTTCTCTGGCACGACGGCGGTGACGCTCGATCCGATCCCCGGCTGCTCGACGCGTTTAACGGCCAAGCGGTGGGTGTCGGTGGCGACCAAAGTTAAAGTTTGCCCGTTATAGGTGAACAGAACCCCGGTCAGGATCTGCCGGTGCTGGTCGGCGGAGACGGCATACAGGACGGCGTCCACCGCGGACTTGAAGTCGGACATCTTGAGGGTGAGCTCGCTCTCGCCCTCGAGGTCGGGCGGCGTCGGGAAGTCCTCGGCGTCCAGCGTCTGCAGCCGGTACTCCGAGCCCTCTTCCTTCAGCATCGCGCCCGAGCCGTCGAGCGTGAAAAGTTGCAGATCGCCCTCCGGCAGCTTGCCCACGAGGTCGCGCAGCAACGCCGCCTGGATGCAAACGGAGCCCGGCTCCGTAACCATGCATGCGACGTCCCGCTCCACCCACATCTCTCCGTCGCATCCGGTGACGCGCACTCCCGAATCGCGGGCTTCGACCTTCAGGTTCTGAAGGATGTTCACGGACGTGCGTTGGCTCGCCGCGGCGGCCGCCATCGTTACCGCGTCATTGAAATCCTTACGTGGGCAATCAAGCTTCATGTTCGTATTTTGGAATTTGGATTTTGGAATTTGGAATTGGCATGGAAGGCCGATCGCAGCGAGCCTACCGGCTCACGCCCCGACCAGTCCAAGTTCCAAGTTCCAAATTCCAAGATCAGCCTTGAATCGGCAGTTGATACTGCCAGTGCATCGGTTCTGGAGCTTGGGTTTGCACCTCGACTCCCTTGGCATATAGCTTCAAAAGAACGCGCTGGTAAGACTCTTCGGTGAATTCCGGCGCGGGTTCGGCGTGGACGATATCCACGGTTTTGCGCAGAGTGGCCATGTCGTGGGAGAGGCCGGGATCGTTGAATGCCGCCATCTCCATCTGGTCTTCCAGTTCGGCCGGCAATTCGCGTCCGGCGTACAGATCGACTAACTTTTGATAGAACTCACTGTTCATGACATCCTCTCTAGGGCTCCGCCTAGCTTGTCTCGTAAGGCTCGACGTCCTCTGTAGAGCCTGCTCTTAAGCGCCGGGACGCTGATTTTCAGCACCTCCGCCGCCTCCCTGGCCGCCATGTCTTCGAGGTCGCACAAGACGAGCGGCTCCCTATATTCAGTCGGCAGATCGGAGAGCGCTTGTTGAACCGTGATTCGCAAAGTCGCCTTTTCCTCACCGCCGGAGTATTGAGCGTCGGCAGGCAGCTCCATGAGCTTGTGCTGACGCATCTTGTCGATACAGAGATTCCGAGCGATTCTGAACAGCCAAGTCCTGAAGGCTCCATCGGCGCGAAGTTCGGCCGACCTTCGAAGGACTCGGAGAAATGTCTCCGCGGTTGCATCCTCAGCGTCGCTGCGGTTGCCCAGCATGCGGTAGGTGTAGCGGAAGATCCGCTCACCGTACATCTCGTAGATCCCACCGAGTGCGCTCTGGTCGCCCTTGGCAAGGGCGGTGAGCCATTTTTTCTCGGCCAACGAGTCTTTGAGTGCATCATTGGGCATAGACATGACGGAGAGGCGCGACGAAACGATGCGCGGTCAGTCAGTTTAACTCCCTCAGAGCCGCATTTCGCCGACTTCTTTTCCCTAGCCGCCTGTGGAAAACTCTGCCGAGTATAGGTTCTCGCAGGCTAGCTTATATAAGGGATCGCGGAAAACTCTTTCGGGGCCGCCTACTTCAGCTCGTCGAGCTTTGGCAGCGCCTTTGGATCGACGCCAAAGCGGCTTTCGATTTTTGAGACGTCCTCCGCGCTGGGTTCGGAGTTCGAGCCGCACGACACGATCCAGCCGCCGATCGACATGGCGACGGACGCGAGGACGGATAGCAGGAGGCGTCTGCTCATGGGCAAAGGATTTATTCCATGCGCGGACACCATTGTTGGCTCCGCCCAGCAATTCTGCCGGTTAGGCTCGGATCGCAAACTGTTGAGAAGGAAAGACATACACTACACGCGGACGACCGGGAGAACTTCGACCATGCCACGCTCCATGACCCTTTCCGCTGTGATTCTCGCCGCCCTGGCGCCCAGCCTCGGGCGATGCGTGCTCGATTACGACTTCATCAAGGAAATACACGTCAATCCGACTTCACTGGTGGGCGCCTGGCGAACGACTTACGACTGGTCCACGTCCGCCTTTGCCTGGGAGAAGCCTGCCGCGCCGATCTCCCACTTCGCCAACAGCAGCGCGAACTGGGTCGGGCCAGGCACCGCCTTTCACACCATCGATGCCACCGCCAGCGCGGACTGCAATTCATGGTCGCTGTCTGAGGGGACCTCGTCGGTTACCGCCGGGAACTACAACGGCTATGCCCACGTCGAGGGAATCCACACCTGCAATCCGGGCGCGGACCGGCAGGCGCGCGAAACGAGCAAGTCGCAGCTCACCGTGGATGCGGGCAACCTCGTACGAGGGCAGATCCAATGGAAGCTGCAGGGCACGGCCAAGGCGACCGAGAGTTCGCAGCCGAGCCTCTTCGACGATCCAATGTTCTTCGACATCTTCGACGAGACTGGGCAGGAGCGATACCGCAATGCCTTCTTGCACGTCGACCTGACCTGGCTCCTGGGCTATGGGATCCTGGGCTCACCCGAGGGCGATTTCGATTTCGACAACGGGAACATGACGGTTACGGCTGCCGATGCGAGCTTCAATATCAGCATTTCCGATCCGTTTATCGTCCAGTCCGGCTTCGCCCACCTCACCGTTTCTCACGGCGTGGTGTCGGCTTCCTCGGATGGAGGCATCTTCGCCGGCCGAATGCCGGCGGTGGGGACGCCGATCGGGTTCACCGTCAACATCGATCCCGGCCCCCTCGACTTCGATCTCTCGCCGCTCGGGCCGAATTTGACTACGACGATCGGCGAGTCCATTGAGATCGGCGCCACGGCGTCCGCTGTGCCGGAGCCGGCGAGCGTGCTCGCGCTCGCAGCCGGCCTCGCCGCCCTCATTCGCCATCGCCGGTCAAAGCACTAACCGGAGCGCCGACCTCCAATGCCCCAGAGATGAATCGGCCGGATTACAATAGCTTCGGGTGAAAGTCTCGGACGTTATCAAGAAGGTCGAGGCCGACGGATGGGTGCTGGTTCGGACGACAGGCAGTCATCGTCACTACAAGCATCCGACGAAGAGGGGCATCGTGACGATTAGTGGGAACGAGCACCAGCACATGCCGAAGGGCACGCTCGGAACGTGTTGCGGCAGGCGGGATTGAAATGAGCGAATACTTGATCGTGATCGAGCATGAAGGCGACTTCTTGGGCGCCTACGCTTCCGACTTGCCCGGTCTCGGGGTTGCGGGTTCGAGCCGTGAAGAGGTCGAGCGGCTTGCCAGGGAGGCGGTTGCCAGCCATGTCGCGCTTCTGCGGGAGTTGGGCGAGCCGGTCCCCCCGGCTCGCACCGAGATCGCCTATGTCGCAGTCGCCTAGGAACGTCTGCTCGCACGCAGGCAGCCAAACCGCCCCCTGGTCCGACCCGGCGACGCGGGTCGCGCCGGTCTGAGTCGGTTTCCTCCCTTGAGAGAGCGACGGGGTGGGTGATTGTGGTCTCGCAGTGAACAAATTAGCAACGAGAGCATATTTGGCCGGGAAGCCCTGGCTTTTCAACGCCGGGCTTAGCTTGGCGTTCGGGCTGCTGTGGGTTTCTGCCGCGCGGTCTTGGGTTCATTGGTCGGGGTTCATCTTCCTCGCGAATTTCGCGCTGAGCATTGCGATGTTCACTAAAGAGTTCGCGAGGCTGTCGAATGATGCTCGCGCGACCGTTGATCCACCCCCTGCGCATTCTTCAAAGGAGGGGTGACGCGGTTGTCCGCGAACTGCTGAAAACTGTGAGCAAGGGGCGGCCGGAACCTCTACCCGGGCCGAGGAAAAGAGGGCAGCCAAAGCACCAGGGCTGATCGCGGCGCGGACGAACGGGACGCGGTGATTCCACACTGACGCCTTACATCAGCCAAGAGAGCAGCTGGCCATGAAGCGAGCATAAACAGGCTTGTCCTCGCAGGTCAGCGTGGTGCCGGTATTGCCTAAATAACACTTGCGGCTTCCGAAATCGATGCGGTCCGTGGTGATTCTTTCGATGATCAGGCGACATTCTGTGCCTTCGGCCACTGGCCTTTCCTCGCGAAGATGGACGTCTCCATTGCGCTTGTGCCTTGAGCACGTGGTTTCCATTACGAGCGCCCCATTCTCGAACCGATACCGGCCGTGAAGGTAGGAGATCATTCTTCCTCTGTGTTTGTGTGCGGCAGTGCTTTCGTGCCAAGTCCCGTCGCGGCAGAAGCGCATCTTCGCGCGGCGCCAGAACCAGCTTCCGATGATGCGGTGCGCCACGTCGCCTTGGTCGGGCTTGGAGAGCGGCTTCTTCGAATTGCTTTGTCTCAAGTGCTCCGGGACCTCCTTTCCCAACCCCTTCCTCCTCCACGGCACAATCATCCGCGCAAGAGGAAGGGGCTTACTTGTCGACCGTGACCTTCACCCGATCCCGGATCGCTGCCTGAGCCGCGGCTAGGCGGGCGATGGGGACGCGGAAGGGGGAGCAGGAGACGTAGTCGAGGCCGAGCTCGTGGCAGAAGTAGATCGACTCCGGGTCGCCGCCGTGCTCTCCGCAGATGCCGCACTTGAGGCCCTCGCGAGACTTGCGCCCTTCCTCGACCGCGATGCGCATCAGGCGGCCGACGCCGGTCTGGTCGATCGTCTCGAACGGGTTCCTCTGCAGGATCTTCTGCTCGACGTATCGCTGCAGGAACTTGCCCTCGGCGTCGTCCCTGGAGAAGCCGAAGGTGGTCTGCGTGAGGTCGTTCGTGCCGAAGGAGAAGAACTGCGCGTACTCGGCGATCTCGCCGGCGGTGAGGGCGGCGCGGGGCAGCTCGATCATCGTGCCGAAGGTGTAGGGGATGTCGATGCCCTGCTCCTGGACGATCTTCTTGGCCTCGGCTTCGAGCTGGCCCTGGACGACCTTGAGCTCGTTGACGGTGGAGACGAGCGGGATCATGATCTCCGGGTACACGCGCTTGCCCTGCTTGATGAGCCCTGCGGCGGCCTGGAGGATGGCGCGGGTCTGCATGACGACGAGGCCGGGGAAGATGATCGACAGGCGCACGCCGCGCAGGCCGAGCATCGGGTTCTGCTCGCGCATGCCCTCGACTTCGTTCAGCATCTTCTGCCGCTCTTCGAGCTTCATCTTCGTGAGGCGGTCCTCCGTTCCCTTATGCGCGAGTTGCGCTTCCAGCGTGGCGACCTCTCGGACGAGCTGATCGTGGTTCGGAAGGAATTCGTGCAGCGGGGGGTCGATGAGGCGGACGGTGACCGGCTTGCCCTCCATCGCCTCGAAGATGCCCTCGAAGTCCTCCTGCTGGACGATCTGCAGCTTGTCCAGCATCTCCTGCCGGGTCTTCTCGTCCTTGGTGAGGATCATTTCCTGGACGATCGGGAGGCGGTCGGCTTCGAAGAACATGTGCTCGGTGCGGCATAGGCCGATGCCCTGCGCGCCGAACTCGATCGCCTGGCGGGCATCTCGCGGGTTGTCGGCGTTGGCTCTGACGCCGAGCTTGCGGAAGTCGTCCGCCCAGGACATCAGCTCGCCGAAGGCGCCGCTGACTTCGGGCGGAATGAGCTTCAGCGCGCCGAGGTAGACGCCGCCAGTCGAGCCATCGATGGTGATCGTGTCGCCTTCTTTGACGGTGTGGCCGCCGACTCTGAAGTGGCGGGTTTGAGTGTTCACGTCCAGCGCCTCCGCGCCGGCGACGCATGGGATGCCGAAGCCTCGGGCCACCACCGCCGCGTGCGAAGTCTTTCCGCCTCTTGCGGTGAGGACCCCTTGCGCCGCGAGCATGCCATGCACGTCGTCCGGGTTCGTTTCGTCGCGGACGAGGATGACCTTCTCGCCGAGCCCGCCATGGCCTCCGCGCTCGGCGGCGGTGTTGGCGTCAAATACGGCGATGCCTACCGCTGCGCCAGGGGAGGCCGCGAGGCCGGTGGCAAGAAGCGTCGCACCGGAGATGCCGGCGGGGTCGATGCGCGGGTGCAGGAGTTGATCGAGGTGGGAGCCGGTGACGCGCTGTATGGCTTCTTCCTTCGAGATCAGGCCTTCCTTCACCATCTCAACAGCAGTGCGAACGGCGGCGGGGCCGGTGCGCTTTCCGGAGCGGCACTGGAGCATGTAGAGCTTGTTGTGCTCGATCGTGAACTCCAGATCCTGCATGTCCTTGTAGTGGTGCTCGAGCTTGTCGGCGAGCTCCACGAACTGGCGGTACATCTCCGGGCTCTGCTTGCCGAGCTCGCTGATCGGGACCGGCGTGCGGACTCCGGCGACGACGTCCTCGCCCTGCGCATTCATCAAGTACTCGCCGTAGAGCGACTTCTCGCCCGTCGAGGGGTCGCGGGTGAAGGCGACGCCGGTTCCGCAATCGTCGCCGGCGTTGCCGTAGACCATCGACTGCACGTTGACAGCGGTGCCGATCTCGTCGGGAATCTTTTCTTTGCGTCGGTAGGTGATCGCGCGGTCGTTGTTCCAGCTCTTGAAGACGGCTTCGATCGCGATCTCAAGCTGCTCGTAGGGATCGCTCGGGAACTCGCGTCCGGCATGATCCCGCACGTGCTGGAGGAACTGCTGCGAGACTTCCTTAAGTTGATCCGCGTTGAGATCGAGGTCGTTCTTGGCGCCGACATTCTCCTTGTACTTTGCGAAGATCTCTTCGTCGAACTCGTGCTTGCTGAGGCCGAAAGCAACGTCAGACAGCATCATGACGAAGCGGCGGTAACTGTCCCAGACGAAGCGAGGGTTGCCCGTTTCCTGGATGAGCGCGTTGATCGTCGTCTCGTTCAGGCCGAGGTTCAAAACGGTATCCATCATGCCGGGCATGGAGAACTTGGCGCCGGATCGGACGGAGACGAGCAGCGGCTTCGTGGATCCGCCGAACGTGCGTCCCATCTGCTGCTCGACGTCCTTGATCGCCGTCCGAATCTCGTCCATCAGCCCGGCAGGCATCTTGCCGCCCTCGCGGTAATAGGCCATGCAGGTTTCGGTCGTGATGGTGAAGCCGGGGGGGACGGGGAGGCCGATGTTGGACATCTCGGCCAGGTTCGCTCCCTTGCCGCCGAGGAGGTCCCGCATCGAGGCATTCGCCTCGCGAAACAGATAGACGCGCTTGTTGCTCATTGTTCTCCTAATTCGTGGAGTGCGGTGCGCCAGCACCGCCGTGGATTAGCCGCGCAAGCGGCGATGCTGGCCACTTGCGTGCCGACTCCATGGCGAAACTCGCGTTTCGCACTCCAAAAGTCCGGCGGCGTTGGCGGGCTGGAAGTCTCGTGAGTTTACCAGCGGCTCTGTTCGCCGGCCTGTAGGGGAAAACCCTGACGGGCACATGCCGGTCATACAACGCATGGGCAAGAACGCTTCCGACGTGCTGGTCGAGACCCTCATGCAATGGGGAGTCGACACAGTCTTCGGCATCCCCGGCGACGGGATCAACGGCATTATGGAGGCGCTGCGCACGCGGCAGGAGAAGATCCGTTTTGTCCAGGTGCGCCACGAGGAGGCTGCGGCCTTTGCGGCTTGCGGTTACGCCAAGTTCAGCGGCAAGCTCGGATGCTGCCTGGCCACCTCGGGACCTGGCGCCATCCACCTGCTCAACGGCCTCTACGACGCGAAGATGGATCAGGCGCCGGTCGTAGCGATCACCGGCCAGACCTTCTCGGACCTCCAAGGCAGCCACTTCCAGCAGGAAGTCAACACGATTTCGCTCTTCGAGGACCTCGCCTGCTACAACCAGGAGTTGGTCAATCCGGCCCAGATGGACATGCTGGCGAACGAGGCCTGCCGCCATGCGCTCAACAACCGGGGCGTGGCCCACCTGAGCATTCCCGTCGACTACCAGGAGAAACCGATGAAGTCGAACGGCTCGATGCACAAGGTGAAGGGCCACACGAATGCGGAGTGGGAACCGTCGTGCGCGGTGCCTCGCACTTCTGAATTAGAAGCCGCAGCGGCGATTCTGAACGAAGCCAAGGGCGTGGCGATGCTGGTCGGGCGGGGAGCACTTGGCGCTCGCGAGGAAGTGCTCGAAGCCGCAGACCGTCTCGGGGCTCCGGTCGTCAAGGCGCTGCTTGGCAAAGGGGTGATTCCGGACGATCATCCGCTGTCCATGGGCGGCCTAGGGCTCCTTGGGACGACGCCTTCGCAGGTGACGATGGAGCACTGCGACGCGCTGCTCATGATCGGAACGAGCTTTCCCTACATGGAATTCCTGCCCAAGCACGATCAGGCGCGTGGCGTCCAGATCGACGACAAGGCGGACCGAATCGGGTTGCGTTACCCGGTGGAGGTAGGGCTGGTCGGGGATGCGAAAGCGACCTTGCAAGCGCTGATTCCTTTCCTGCGGCGCAAGGAGGATCGCAGCTTCCTGGAGAAGATGCAGGAGCGCGTGAAGGATTGGAACGAGCTGATGGAAACGCGCGCACGGCACGAGACCCCGATCAAGCCGCAGCAGATCGCGCACGAGCTAAACGACCTTGCTGCGGATGACGCGATCGTGTCCACCGATTCGGGCACGATTACGACTTGGGTCGCGCGGCACTTCCAAATTCGCGGCGACCGGCAGTTCTCCTGCTCCGGGAATCTGGCCACGATGGCATGCGGACTTCCCTACGCGATCGGGGCCGCGGTGGCGTTTCCTGCGCGGCAGTCGATCGCATTCGTCGGAGACGGCGGATTCACGATGCTCATGGGCGAGTTCGCGACCGCGGTGAAGTACGGGCTGCCCGTCGTGGCGATCATCGTCAAGAACAACAGTCTGGGGCAGATCAAATGGGAGCAGGTGGTCTTTCTCGGTAACCCCGAGTACGGTTGCGAACTGCACCCGATCGACTTCGCGGCTTTCGCTCGCGCTTGCGGCGGCGAGGGAATCACGGTTACCGATCCTGGGGAATTGCGGCAGGCGCTGAACCGCGCGCTGTCCTTGGGCAAGCCTTGCGTGGTCGAGGTGGTCGTCGATCCGTTTGAGCCGCCGATGCCGAGCAGCGTGAGCCTGCAGCAGGCAGAGCACTTCGCGCAGGCCCTCATCCGGGGCGAGCCAAATGGCGGCAAGATCGCTCTGACTTTGTTCCGCGACAAGATCAGCGAGCTGCTGTAAATAGGAAAGCCCCGGCTCTTCGGGCCGGGGCTTTTGCCGACTTTGGAAGTCGGCGCTCCCTGTTAGGTCTGCGGTTAGTTCGGGCTGGGCGTGATCGTGAAGCCCTGCGCGCTCAGCTCTTGGCCGATGTGGCGGAGCTTCTTCATCGCTCGCAGCTCGATCTGGCGCACACGCTCGCGGGTGACGTTCAGCTCGGTTCCGACCTCTTCGAGGGTGCGGGACCGGCCGTCATCGAGACCGAAGCGCAGCCGCACGACGTCTCGCTCGCGAGTCGTCAGCCGGCCGAGAATGCCGTCGATCTCCTCGCGACGAATCAGCGTCCACGTCACGTCTCCCGGAGTCGGCATGTTCTGCGATTGGACGAAGTCTCCTATGGAAGAGTTATCCTTTTCGCCCACCGGCGTCTCTAGCGAGATCGGCTCGACCGCCACGCGCATCATTTCGCGGACGCGGTCGACCGACAGCCCGACTTCGCGGCTGATCTCTTCCTCGGTCGCCTCGCGCTGCAGCTCCTGCTGGAGTCTGGACGCGGTCTTGACGACCTTGTTGATCAGCTCAGCGACGTAGACCGGAATCCGGATCGTGCGGCCCTGGTTGATGATGGCGCGAGCGATGGCTCGGCGGATCCACCAGGTGGCGTACGTGCTGAAGCGGAAGCCCTTGCGCCAGTCGAACTTTTCGACCGCCCTGATCAGACCGAGGTTGCCCTCTTGGATCAGGTCGGCGAGCGGGATGCCGCGGGCGTTGTACTTCTTGGCAATGGACACGACGAGGCGGAGGTTGCTCTCGATGAGCACCTTCTTGGCGTACATGTCTCCGCGCTGAACCTTGCGGGCGAGATCGACTTCCTGCTCAGGAGTCAGAAGCTGCGCGCGCCGAGTCTGGCGCATCCACATTTCCAACTCTTCGGAGTCGTCATGTACTGGTGGCGCTTCTTCTTCTTCGTCGTCCTCAAGTTCGAGAAGATCGTCATCCGCCGGCTCCACGGCCGGATCGTCCAGGAGAGGGTTGGCACCGGCTTCGACGAAGGAGTGTCGGCCCGGCGTGCGGACCGTGATAGCTCGCCCCCTTCGTGGTGGCTGGATTAACCCGTTTTCTACTGGCATATGTTTGTTTCAATCCTCCAATGCCTCATGCGAGGCTCGCGTATGCGGAGCGGACATCCCCTTCTACGCTGAAGGCAATCGGACCGGCCCGGTTACAATGACCAAATTGTTATTTAGGGCTTAAGCATCACCCGCAGGTTCTGCCGCCCACATTAGCAGAAGCTGCAACCTCTGTCAAGCAATGCAAGTTCCATACGCCCGCGGGCGTGAAAATTGTGGCAAAACTCGCTTGTTTCCTTTGAGGCAGCTACTCGGCCAATCCAAGATGTTAAGACGCGTTTCGCCGTGCATTCCGTTGCAACGCCCGGCGACTCTTACAGTGTACGAAGATTTTCCACAGTTGTTCGCAGCATTTTTGCGAAGATCGCGGTTTCGTCTTTGGTGTTGAATCGCCCAAAGCTCACCCGAATCGTCCCCCGCAACCATGCTGGTTGGAGGTTTAGAGCGGTGAGGACGTGGCTGGGTTCCGTGCTCCGGCTGGAGCAGGCGGCTCCGGCGCTGATCGCGTATCCGGCACGGTCCATTTCGAGCACGATCGTTTCTCCCTGCAGGTCGAGGAAGGAGAGGGAGAGGATGAAGGGGGACTGACGATTTTGGATTTTGGATTTTGGATTTTGGATTTCTGGTGTTGGGGGTCGGGGGTCGGGATTGACGCTCCAGTCGCTTAGCCGATCGAGCTCGGCTAGCACAATCCCTCTCAATTCCGCTGCCTTCGGATAGTCATCTGCCTGCTCCTCGCGTGCGATCTCGGCGGCTTCGCCCATGCCGACGATGCCGGCGACGTTGAGAGTGCCGCCCCTGGCGCCGTGCTCCTGCTCACCGCCTCGGACGAGGGGTGCGGGCGGTTGGTCTTTGCAGTAGAGGGCGCCGATTCCTTTGGGTCCGTAGAACTTGTGGGCGGAAAAGCTGGCGAAATCCAAGGCGGCTGTGTCTGATGCGTCTCGCCCAAGAGTCGCCGCGACATTGATCGGAAGCTTGCCTACGGCCTGTGTGATGTCGGAGTGGAGCAAGGGGCTTGTCCCCGCGAAAAGCTCCCGTACATCCCAGATCGCCCCGATTTCGTTGTTCACGGACATGACGGAGAGCAAGGTGTTGGGTGTTGGGTGTTGGGTGTTGGGAAGCGCTGTGCCGTCGTTTGGGAGAATCCGCGCCGCCCGGGCTAAGGCCGGTTCTCGCATCGCGCTGTGCTCGAACGGGCTGATCCAGATTTCTTCCGCAGCGTTGAGCACCCAGTTGTTCGCCTCCGTCGCGCCGCTGGTGAAGAAGATCTGCAACGGGTCCTCCGCGCCGATCAGCTCGGCTACCTGCGCCCGCGCCTGCTCGACGGCGTCGTGAGCCCTGAGACCCCAGGAGTGGATCGAGCTGGCGTTGCCGAATTCGTCGGCCAGAAAGGGCAGCATCGCCTCCCGCACGCGCGGGTCGAGCGGGGTGGTCGCGGCGTTGTCGAAGTAGCGGGCCCAGTCCACTCCTCTATTCAAGCGCATCTCTGCTCGCGCGTGATGGTCAACCGTGTTCGGATTGGTGTCGCGATGCCGGTTTCGACTACCCTCGGTGGACGCGGCGCATGAGCTCGCAGGAGGCCCGACTTCTGATCGAGACGTCGTAGCAACGATGCGCGCGCGACCCGCGGCGGTTAGGCCTGCGCGGCGTAGACGCTGACGCGGCGGCGGCCGGTTGGGCCTTCGAACTTGACTTGGCCGTCGATCAGGGCGTAGATCGTGTAATCGTTCCCCATGCCGACGCCGACGCCGGGGTGGAACTTGGTGCCGCACTGGCGGATGATGATCGCACCGGGCTTCGCGACCTGGCCGCCGTAGAGCTTGACGCCGCGCATCTTCGGCTTGCTGTCGCGGCCGTTCCTGGATGAACCCTGTCCCTTCTTATGTGCCATTTTTCAGTTTGGAATTTGGAGTTTGGAATTTCGATTCTGGAGCTTGGTGGCCTTTATTCCAAAGTCAATCAAAAGTCTAAAGTGGTTAAGATCCTGCCTCGATGGCGGTGATGCGCAGGTGAGTCTGCGGTTGGCGATGGCCCCAGCGCTTGCGCTCGTTCTTCTTCGCCTTGTAGTTAAACGCGTTGATCTTTTTCGATTTGCCCTGGCGGACGATCTCGCCGGTGACCTTTGCGCCCTTGACGAACGGGCTGCCGACCTTCATCTTCTCGCCGTCCACGACCATCAGGACTTCGCCCAGGTCGACCTTCGTGCCCGGCTCGCCTTCGAGTTTCTCAACGATGAGCACATCGTCCTTCGCAGCCTTGAACTGCTTTCCGCCGGTCTTGATAATCGCGTACATCACAAAACTCCCGACCCGGCCTGGCCGAGACGACAGAAAATAGTGGCAGATTCGGCGGCCCCGAGTCAAGGGGCGGCACACAGCACCCGTGGCTCCGGTCATACAGCAGTGCGAGAGGCTTTTCGGGCGCTGCGAATCCGGAACTACCGGCTGTTCTTCATCGGGCAGACGCTGTCGCTGATCGGCACGTGGATGCAGACGGTCGCGATGAGTCTGCTGGTGTACCGCATCACCGGCTCCGAATTCCTCCTAGGCACCGTCGCCTTTTGTTCGCAGATTCCGATGTTCGTCGTCTCTCCGTTCGCGGGCATCGTGGCGGACAAGCACGATCGGCAGCGGCTGCTCGTTATCACGCAGAGCCTGGCCATGCTGCAGGCGCTTGCCCTCGCGATCCTCGTGCTCACGGGAACGGTGGCGACTTGGCACATTATCGTGCTCAGCGTGTTCATCGGCATCGTCAACGCCTACGACACGCCGGCTCGGCAGGCTTTCGTTCCCGACATCATCGAGAACAAGAGCGACCTTCCGAACGCGATCGCGCTGAATTCCACCCAGTTCAACATCGCCCGCCTCATCGGCCCTGCGGTTGCGGGAATCGTGGTGGCGGCGGTGGGCGAGGGCGTCTGCTTTGCCATCAACGCCGTGAGCTACGTGGCGGTCATCGTGGCGCTCATGATGATGCGGGTCGCGGGCCAGGCGAGGCCGGCGGAGGACGTGTCGGCTTGGCAGCGGCTGCGGGAAGGCGCGATCTACGCCTGGGAGCACCGGCCGATCAAGGCGCTGCTGCAGCTCATGGCGATCACCAGCCTGGTGAGCGGCGTTTACACGGTGCTGATGCCGGTCTTCGCGAACGAATACTTCCGGGGCGACGTGAAGGCGACGGATACGGCTTTGGGGGTCCTCTACGCGGCGGTGGCGGTCGGCGCGTTAGGCTCGGCTTGGATGCTCGCTCAGCGGCGGAGCATCGTCGGGCTTGGGATCTGGATCGTGCGAGCTTCCGCGATTTTCAACATCGGGCTGGTGGGGCTCTCGTTCGCTCCCAACTTCTGGTCGGCGCTGCCGATTCTGGCGGTCGCGGGGTTCGGCACCATGCTCCACATGGGCGCCACGAATACCCTTATCCAGACGCTGGTCGAGGATCGCATGCGGGGACGGGTGATGGCTTTCTACGTGATGTCGTTTGTGGGGACGATGCCGGTGGGGAGCTTCCTGGGCGGCTGGGCATCGTCGTTCGTCGGGCCGCACTGGACTTTGGCTCTCAGCAGCATCGTTGGCCTCTCCGGAAGTCTCGCGTTCTATCTGAGCCTGCCCAGCCTGAAGCGGATCGTCAGACCCATCTACGAGAAGATGGGTCTGGTCAAGGCGAGCTAGACTTCGGCTCATGCGCATCCTGATCATCGGCGGCACCCGCTTTCTCGGCCGGCACATCGTGGAAGCCGCGCGCTCTCAGGGGCACGAGCTGACGCTGTTTCACCGCGGACAGTCGAATCCGAGGCTGTTCGAGGGTGTCGAGGAGGTCTTCGGCGACCGGGACGGTGAGATCGAGAAGCTGCAGGGCCATTGGGATGCCGTCGTCGACACTTGCGGCTATTTTCCCCGGATCGTGCGGCAGTCGGTGGAGCATCTTCGCGATCGGGTGGGGCTGTATTGCTTCATCTCGACCGTCAGCGTGTACGACGAAGGTGAGTCGCCGCTGAAGGAGGAGAGCCCGGTTCTGCGCTTCGAGACTGCGCCCGAATTGGAGGAGATCACCGGCGAGAGCTACGGCAGGTTCAAGGTGCTTTGCGAGGAGGAGGTCCAATCCGGCTTCGGCGAGCGTGCGCTGATCCTGCGGCCCGGTCTGATAGTGGGGCCGCACGATCCCACAGATCGGTTCACCTACTGGATCGACCGGTTTTTAGGTTCCGGTGAGGTTCTTCTACCGGAGCGGCGCGATCAGCCGATCCAACTCGTCGATGTTCGTGACCTTGCGCAATTCACGGTGAGGCTGTTGGAGAGCGGCGTCGGCGGGACGTTCAATGTCACGGGGCCTAGGAGCGATTTGTCCATGGGTGAACTTTGGGACTTATGCGAATCCAATTGTGGAGGTGATGCGACACCTGTCCTCGCTCCGCAGGTGTTTTTGCAGCAAGAGGGCGTGCAGCCTTGGCAGGACCTGCCCTTCACGGTGCCACCGGAGGATTCCTTCCCGGTTGCATTGATCTCCCCGGCGATGGACGCGGGTCTCCAGCTTCGGCCGCTGGCCGAGACGATCCGAGCGACAGCAGATTGGCACCGGGGGCGTCAACCCGTGGAGCTGAAGACAGGTCTCAGCCGAGAACGGGAAGCGGAGCTGATCACGAAGCTGCGTGCCGGTCTTCAAGAGGGATGAGGAGCAAGGTCAGCAGCCCCGGAATCGCAGCGAAGATGGCGGCGATGAAGAAGCCCTGGTAGCCGAAGTTGGCTTGGATGATCCCGCTGCAGACGAAAGCGATCTGTATAAAGAGAGCGCCTATCCCTACACCGATCGCGTAATGGGTCGTGCGGAATCCGCCGCGCTGCGCGATGAACATCTGATAGATCATGTAGCCGGCGAATCCAAAGGCGTATCCGAACTGCTCGGTGAAATGCACGCACTGGATCGCGAATACCGATGGGTGTGTCGTTGCGGCCCATAGGTACAGCAGATTCGGCAGGTGCATCAGGACGGCGAGCGCCCAGAAGCTTCGCCGCAATCCGTAGCGCGAGACGATCCAGCCGCCGAGGAGGCCACCTGAGATGAAGCCGGCCATGCCGACCCAGCTCTTGATGAACCCGATCTGCTCCAGCGTCAGACCCATCCCCCCCTTGGCGACCGAATCCTGCAGGAACAGCGGCGCCATCTTGACGACCATCGCCTCACCGAATCGATAGAACATCAGAAAGAAGAGGATCGGGACGATCTTCGACTGGCGGAAGAACGAGAAGAACGCCTCGCCTGTTCGAGTTCCGGATATCGAGCGCTTGGCCGCTCCGAGGCCGAAGAGGGCGAGCGGCAGGCAGACGGCCAGTTGCAGCCACTCCGCGAAGCGCGCGCTGAGTTGAGGGACATCGAAGGAGAGGAAGCCGGGGGTGCCCTTCAATATCCAGCCGTCGAAGTTCCAAATGTAGCCGGCGAAGCGGTGATCGCCGGGCGTCGATGTGGCGATGAGATCGAGGAGCAGACGCCAGATCGCGCTCGCCGCGAAGTAGCCGGCGATCGCCATGCCTACGACCATCAGCGTCTGGCCGACGTTACGGGCGGTCTCTCCTTCGTGCTGCTCGGCCGGCACGTCCTCGGGTGGTACCGGTAGCGTGCGCCGGTTCACGAGCGTGCCCGCTGCGTAGACCAATGCGACGACGAAGAGCACGATTCCCCAAGCGAGGTAGGACGGCATCGGATGGCCATCGATGCCTGGACCGGGCATTGCCATGCCGTGGCTGGCGAGCCATCCAGCGCCGCTGATCGCGATGAACTGGAAAAGGATTCCCGCAAGCTTGGACGAGGCGGAGAGAACTCCGGCGAACTTCGCCTGTTGCTCCCGGGTGAGAACGAGCAGGTAGTAGCCATCCGTCGCGATGTTGCACAGGGTGGAGAAAATCGCGGTGACGAAGAACACCCCCAGCGATAGCTCGAAGGCATGAGGCAGTTGGAAGATGAACGGCACCGCCATCAGGCAGATCGCGATGATCATTTGGCCCGTCAGCGTCCACTTTCGTTTGGTGGAATTCAGATCGACGATCGGCCCGAGGAGCATCTGCAGGCTCCAGGGAATGGCAACGAGGGCCGTCCACTTGGTGATGGCCACGTTGTCGAAGCCGAGCGACTTGTAGACGGTGCCGGAGATGTCCTGCACGAGTAGTGTGGGGACCGCCTGCATGAAGTAGAGCAGCGGCACGACACTCCAGGGGTTGACCTTCGGGCCTTCGGATTGAGGGGATTCGACAACGGCGCTGGCTGGGGTGGTTTCGGTCATCATTGGGCCGCTCGGATATTGAGGAGACGTTTCTTGGCGGTCGTTGTGGATGGGGATTTCAACCACGGCCGAGAGGACCTGGCACAACGGCGGTTCGATAACGGTTAACTAGCGATGTGCGCAATGCCGCGCTTTTGCTTCTCGCCATCCTGGCCTTTGGTTGCGGCGGCCCGTCGCATTCGGGCAGCGCGCACCCGGTCGCGCACGCACCCGCGCCGGTCGATCCGTGGATGCTGACGTGCCTCGATCCGTCTGGCTCGACGCCCGCGGTTTTGTGGAATGGGCAGATCGGCATCCGCATTGGCCGAGACGGTAGAGGCGCCGGGCAGATGTTCGCGATCGACGAGTACGACACGGACGGCGAGGAGAAGATCCGGCCGTTCGAGAATCCCATATCGGCCTATCTCGCTCAGGGCTCCAATGAGCTGGCTCGTGCGTCGGAGCGAGCTCCGGACTACAAGCAGACGCTCGACATGCGCTCGGGCGTGCTTACCACGAGTTGGGCGGAGGACATTAGCACCTCGACGCACCCCAACAGCTCGATGCATATCACGAGCGAAACGGTGATGCATCCGCTGAAGCGGATCGTTGCGCAGAGATGGACATGCGTTGCAAATCGGCAGACCGATATGGATTTTTCGGGTGCACACGACTCGACAGGGCAGACGTCGCCCGAGCCAGGGCGTGCGCCGCAGGATATTGGCCAAATACGCATCTACCGGGGCCTCACCGGAACGGATTCGAGATGGTCTGTGCGCAGCCGCGTTCTCACCGCGGTGGCGAATAAGGTTCCTGCCGGGTCCTCGTACATTGCGGAAGCAACTTGGGTGTTTCGTCCCAGCAGCTCGCGGGAGAAGATCGCTAGGGCTCGCGGCACTGTATTGCCCCTCGAAGAGGAAAACACCGATCTTGTCATGCCTCCCAGCTTCGACACCGTCTTGAACGCCTCCAAGTCTGTGTGGACCAACCGGTGGAAGACGGACATCGAGATCGACGGCCCGGTCGAGGATCAGCAGGCGGTTCGGTCCTTTCTCTTCTATCTGCGCTCGGCCATCGCTGGGAGCGCGGGCGTCTCGCCCGCTTCCGGCGCCCGAGACGGTTGCGCTCTGGCGATGTCGATCAGCCCGTTCGGCCTCAGCAGCGACAAATACAACGGCCACGTCTTCTGGGACGCGGACATTTGGGTCTTCCCTGCTCTCGCCTTGCTTGACCCGGAAGCCGCCAAATCGATCGCCGAATATCGTCTGGCAACCCGTCAAGGCGCGATTCAGAACCAGATCGATTCTCAAATCCCCGACAAGCCGCACATCACAGAATATGAACCCAACCTCCTCAAGAGCGATCATCCGAAGTTCGCGTGGGAAAGCAGCGTAACTGGTCGTGAAACCGCTCCGATGTCGATGCGCCTCGAGGAGCATATCAACGGTGATGTGCCGTGGATGCTCGGACAGGCCGCTTTCCTGGGACTGGTTTCGCCCAGCGTTTTCAATAAGGCAACGAGCGATGCCTCAAAGTACTTCGACCAGCTCGCGTCGAGGCCCGAGGAGGCGTGGATCGAATTGACCCATGTCACGAGCCCCGACGAGAACCACACGGGTAACAACGACCTATACACGAATCTGCTTGCTCAGTGGTGCATGAACTTCGGGTCGTGGACGCCGCCTGAGCGGTTGAATCAACCGACCATCGAGTGGTACAGATACAAGACGTTTAAGCTTCCGAAGGACAAGATCAGCTTCCTCACCTACGACAACGACCCGGTGCGCAGCTACAAGCAGGCCGCCGCCGTGCTCAGCATCTACCCCCTCCAATACCCGCCGGCAGAAGCCCAGGCGAAGGTGATGATGGAGCGCTTCGCGCCCAAAGTCAGCAAGAGCGGGCCGGCCATGAGCGACTCGCTCCACGCCCTAATCTGGGCACGATTGGGGGAGGTCGACAAGGCTTACGACACCTGGCGCCACAGCTGGCAGGATTTCACGACGGAGCCGTTTCTCCTCTTTGCGGAGAAGCGAAACAAGAAGGACACCTACTTTACGACGGGGGCGGCAGGATGCCTGCAAACTGTGCTGTACGGTTTTCTCGGAATTCGGATAGACTCCAAGAAGCAACAAGGAGCCCAGTGGTCGACGCCGCTGGCCCTGGGAAGAATCTTGAGCGTCAAGCCCAACCTCCCCACAGCCTGGAAGAGCGTGAAGTTGAAGAACTTCACGGTCATGGGCCGTCGCTACACATTGATTGCCACCCATTCGGGTGTAACGGTGACGAGTGAGAAGTAACGTGTTCGCCTCCAATCAGGCTGAACTCGTCACGCGTCGCCCGTCGCCCGTCACCCGACTCAGGAGATTCAACTAGAACCATGCCGAATGTTGTCTTCACCGTCGACTGCGAAGCCGCTCATCACGATCGGTGCTACACGGCCGAATACATCCGGGTATTCGAAGCCGAGTTCGTCCCCGCCACCTGGCTGATTCACGTCAGCCTAAAGGACCCCAGCGCCAACACGAACCTGTACTACCACGAGTTCATTCACAAGATCCCGAACTGGCACGAGATGGGGATGAAGGTCAATTTCGAGAACGAGCGCGGCTATGTCGAAGACCCGAAAGAGCGCGGCAACATCCTGTGGGTCGCCAAGGACACGCTGAAGAGCCACATGGTCAAGGCGACCGCCTTTCGCGCCGGCGCCTTCGCGCTTCTGCCCAGCGACATCCCTTACCTCGAAGAGATCGGCGTCCTCGCCGACTCGTCTGTCCTGCCGGATGCGGATTACAAGATGTTCGTGGATTGGAAAGGCGCGCCGCACGAGCCGTATCACAGCTCAGGCGACGATCTGACCAAAGAAGGCGGCAACAAGATTCTCCACATTCCCGTCGCGACCCACGACGGTAAGCACGGTTACCTCGATGCCGGCTTCGATGAGCTCCTTCCGCTGTTGGAGGCAAACATCGGCCGTGAGGTGATCTGCATCGGTCTCCGGGACTATCACGACTCGGTCGCCGATCTGAAGAAGACGATCCGCTACTTCAGAGAGAAGGGCGCGCACTTCACGACGCTCACCCAGGCCGCCAGCGAGCACTTCGAGCATCACGAAGCGCTTGCCACCGTCCACTAGGCTCGCATTCGGGAGCCCGGTGCCAACATGGCATCGGGCTCCTTTCTTGTGTGTGACAGGCAAATTTGCCTGGTTTCTATCGAAACGCGAGAGATGACGAATTTGCGAGGGAAAATGGATTCATAGGCGCACGTTCCGGCGCGCGTCGATTGAGGTGTTTTATATGAGAGGATACGGACTTGGACTTCTAGTAGCGGGGCTGTGCGCACTTCCGCTCACATCATTCGCGCAGTGGTCGGAGAACTTCGACTCGTATGCCAGCGGCAGCCAGGTTGCCGGACAGGGTGGCTGGAAAGGTTGGTTCAACGTGCCTGCGAACGGCAGCATCGTGTCGAACACGCAGGCGCTCAGCGCACCCAACTCGCTGGACGTCGTGGGCATCAGCGACACCGTCCACGAGTACAGCGGCTACAACACCGGACAGTGGCGCTACTCGGGCAGCGTGTTCACTCCGACGAACTTCACGGTGACGGGCGAGATCGCTTACTTCATCTTGCTTAGCAACTACAGCGACGCGGGAACGAACATGCACTGGAGCGTGCAGCTTCAGATGCAGGCCGATGGCGTCGTGCAGGACACCAACGGCGGTGGCACCAGCACCCCGACCACGCTCGTCCGCGGCCAGTGGGTTCCGTTCTCGGTCGACATCGACCTGAACGCCAACACCCGAGTCGTGAAGTACAACAACATCACCGTCGCCACCGGCACCTGGTTCGCAGGAACCGGAGCTACGGCCAACATCGGCGCGGTGGACCTCTACGCGAACAGTCCGGACGACGTCACCGGCGGCAACACCGTCCCGGTGTACTTCGACAACCTGCAGCTCCAGGCTGTGCCGGAGCCGACGACGATCGTCGCTCTCGGTCTGGGCGCGGTTGCCATGCTTCGCCGACGGCGCAAGTAAGCCTCTTCAAAGACAACGGGCAGTGGTGAAGACCGCTGCCCGTTTTGCTGTCCGCGCTAGGACAGCAGGTTTGTAATCGCGTCCGGGTGCACGTGCCAGTGCAATAGCCCCGCCAGCCCCATGAACACCGCGAGAACCGTCGGCACGATGGCAACCCAGAATAGCCAGCGCTTGCCCGTCAGCGCCGTGACCGCCAGCATAGAAATCGCAATCGCGGCGAGAGTGTCGGACAGGTCGAACTGGTCGTCGGTGTAGTTCAGCTTGTCGTAGTCCTCGTCCGCGGCCTTGGCCTTCGTCTGCCAGTCGTCCTTTTCCTTCAGCTCCTCGGCTTGCTTGTCGCGGAACTTCTTGATGGCGGGCGCCGCTTTCGGGTTGGCCATGAGCTCCAGTTCGGTGGCGGTCGCGTCGAGGAGCTTCGCCTCCGTGCTCTTGGCGTGGAAGGTCGACCAGTAGTCGACGCTGTGCGCCTGCGCCTGCTGCATGGCTTGGACGATGTTGTCGTCCTTCACCTTACACACACCCAGAAAGGTCGCGAGGAGAGCGATCGTGACCGCGACCATCGCGTTGAGGCGGCTCTTCGCCTTGTCCTTTTCTTCGTGTTCGTCGGCGATTTCGAGCGGATCGATGTCCATTTAGGGTCGGAATCCTCCGGGGATTTTGATGCGGGTGTAGTCCTCGATCGCGAAGCGGTCGGTCATCCCAGCGACGTAGTCCACCGCGCCCTGGATGCCCTCGAACCCGGGCGGGAGGTTGGCTGGGTTGCTGTAGTGTTGGAAGAGCTCCCGCACGACGTTCTGCGCCTTGCCGCTCTCCGGGTACAGCTTCGGATATTGGAGGTAGACGTGCTCGTAGAGCCACTCCTTGAGCTCGTTCATCAGGTCGAGAAGCTCGCCCGAGAGGCTGATCGCGGGCTTGTCCCAACTGCTCAGGATCACGTCCTGAACCATCTTCCCGATCCGCGCCGAGTGGCTCGTGCCGAGGGAGTCGAACTGGCTGGGGATCGCCGAGATGATGCCGGAGCGCATCGCGTCGTCGAGGTCGTGGTTCAGGTAGGCGATGCGGTCGCTGATCCTGACGACCGCGGCCTCCAGCGTCGAGGTCGGCTCGCCGTCGAAGGCGGTCAGATCCTTCCGCCCCTTGCTGTGCCCACCGATCCCGGCCCTCGTTTCCTGGGTGAGATTGAGCTTTTCGATGACGTCCACGACGCGAAGGGACTGTTCGTAATGGCGAAATCCGCGCGGGGACGTGGCTGGGGCGTCCCGCCCCAGAACCCGCGCTTCCGATGGTTCGCCCTGGGACGAGGCGTCCCAGCCACTGCTGGACGAGTCCGTGACTGGAAGGTCCCGCGCCGGAACTGGAGCTTCCAGGAAAGTGGCTGGGGCGTCCCGCCCCAGCAGCCCCGATTCCAGGCCTTCGCTCTGGGGCGAGACGCCCCAGCCACTGCGAATGGCCTCGTCCAAGGCCGCCTCGCCCGCATGCCCGAAAGGTGTGTGGCCGACATCGTGGCCGAGGGCAATCGCTTCGATGAGGTCCTCGTTCAGGCGCAGAGCGCGGCCGATCGTCCGCGCGATCTGGGCGACTTCGAGCGAGTGGGTCATCCGAGTTCGATAGTGGTCGCCCACCGGGTCGAGGAAGACCTGCGTCTTGTGCTTCAGCCTCCGAAAGGCCTTGCTGTGCAGAATTCGGTCCCGGTCTCGCTGGAAGCAGGTCCGAACCGGATCCGGCGCCTCCGCCACTTCCCTGCCCGCGCTGTCCGCAGCCCGCATCGCATAAGGCGAGAGCCACTCGGCCTCGCGCCGCTCGATCAGTTCACGGACATGGTGGGGCACGCAGTTAGGGACGATCTCGCGCAGGCATTCTTTTCGGAGAGGGGGCCACGAAAGAGGAACGCGGCCTTCCAGGTCGCCGCCGATGCGCTCACCGACCAGCCCCCGCCCCTCCCAGAACGGGTGCCTCGCCCACCTGGAAGTGGACGCCACTGGTTGAGGCCGTTCTTGGTGAACTTACAGGGCTTTTCGGATGAACGCCACCACGTCTCTGTGCAGTTTCTCCAGCGAAGGCTCATGGATGTACATCATGTGCCCCGCGTCGTAATCGGCGGTGGTGATGTTCGCGCGGACCGTCTCGTCCAGGCTCATGTGGGCGAGGGTATGGCGGGTCGCGAAGTAGGGCGTGGCGAGATCGAAGTGCCCGGAGGCCACGAAGAGCTTCATGTGCGGGTTGCGCGCGAAGGCGGCGCGGAGGGATTCGCTCACGTCCGGCGTCCCCTCGCCCGCGCTGCCCCAATCCCAGGATTCGAAGAGCCCGCCGAGGATCTGGTAAGGGGCGTCGGTCTTGTAGCCAAGCACGCGGCCGACGTAATCGTTGAACATCGCGGTGTACGGCGGGCGGATAGCGGTCATGCTGGGGTCGAACTCGGGCCTCTCCGCGATCTGCCTCGGATCGATGCCCTTGAACCTTGAGTCGAGCCGCCCGACCGTGCGCCCTTCGTCTCTCAGAAGCTCCTTGCAGAAGGCGTGGATCTCGATGCGCAGGTTGGTTTGCTCGATGTAGCGCGCGGAGAGGCCGGTGTACTGGACGAGCTTCTGGACGATGGCCGCGCGCTCCTTTCTCGGGAGCTGGTCGCCCTTGGCGAGCGCCTGAGCATACGGCCCCATCGCGAACTCCTCGACTTCGCGCAGGAACGGCCTTTGCGCCCGAGCCCTCACCTTGCCATGATAGAGGGCGGTCGCGGCGTAGGTCGGCAGGAAGAGGATGTTCGGAAGGTCGTTACCCTTGAACCAGCGGGCGGTGAGGAAGTTGAGGATGGACGACACAAGCACGATGCCGTTCATCGCGATGCCCTTTTCGAGCAGGTGGCTCGACAGGCCCGCGGCGCGGGTCGTGCCGTAACTTTCGCCCACGAGGAACAGGGGCGAGCCCCAGCGTTCGTAGCGCGTCAGGTACAGCCGGATGAACTCGCCGACACTCTCGATGTCGCCCTTGATGCCCCAGAACTTCTTGCCCAGATCCTTGTCGCGCGGCCGGCTATAACCGGTGCCGACGGGGTCGATGAAGACGAGGTCGCACTCGCTGAACCAGGTGAACCGGTTGTCTTCGAGTCGGTACGGGGCTGGGGGGAGACCCCCGTCTGGCAGCATCGCCACCCGCTTCGGCCCCACGGCACCGAGGTGCAGCCAGACACTGGATGAGCCGGGGCCGCCGTTGAAGGAGAACATGAGCGGCCGCACCTGGTCGGTCTTCTTGCGGTAGGCGACGAAGAAGATCCCCGCCTCGACTTCGCTGCCCAGTTCGTTGCGGATGGGAAGCATGCCGGCGGTGGCGGTGTACTCGATCGTCTCGCCGTCGATGGTGATCGAGTGCTCGGTCGTTACCGGCTCCTTGTCCACATCCAGCGGATACTGGTCCTTCTTCTCCTCGGGCTTGGGTTCTTCGGGCATGAGAGGACTTTACCGACGTTCGCAAGAGAATGAGGGCGGGGTGAATGGGTGAATAGGTTAATAGGTGAATGATAAAGAGTGAGGAATGGCGTCCAATCGAGGCGCCGACGAATCTCCTGGCCAGATCAATCACCTTCCTTTTCCCCTTTGGGCCTTCGGTTTCCCCTTCACCCATTCACCTATTCACCCGTTCACGCGCCGAGGCATCGACCAAATCCCCGAAACTCTCATCCACCTCCGCGCGTTAACGCCTTACAAGAACATGAAGACCGCAACAAAATCTCTCGGGGCCGTTTTCGCCATTGCCGGAGTCGCCTTCGCCGCCGCCAGCTTCTGGTCTGGGCCTGACAAGCCGAAGAAGTCCGGTAAGAAAACGGCGCAGGAGATCGCGGTCGACACGTTGGAGCAGCAGTTGCAGCGCCGGTTCCACGACCGGAACAACATCACATTCGGCTACGGACGCATGGTTCGATGGGGCTCCCGCGACCACGGCAGCACGGTCATGGAGCTGCTGCGCAAAGGCGGAGTCTCCGACGAAAACGGCCTTCCCTTGCCAACTCGCCGCACCGGCGAGGCCTACGAGATCGAGGTCGAGCCGGGCGTCTGGATGGATGCCTCGAGGATTAGAGAGGCGATGCATCCCGAGAACGATGACGAGCGCAAGGCGATGACGACGCTTAAGAATATGCAAGTGGCCATCTACACGGCCGGCATGTTCGACGTCGAAAGCGGCGAACCGACGAGGCTGAAAGGACCTGCATATCTGCGGCAGACCACGCCAGAGGCGCCGGACAAGACGACGCTGCTACCGATCGCCAAGCGAGCCTGGGCGACCACCAGCGATGCCGACGAACTGCGTCAAGCGGGCTGGACCTACCGCGTGGTGAAGGTGAAGGCGGACGACCAGTCCTGCATCAACTGCCATGGCGAGCAGCGAGGTTCGTTCGAACGCGTAGCCAAAAAGCATACGTTCAGCAATCTGAAGGTGGGCGACACCCTGGGTGTGTTCATCATCGGCACCAAACCGCTTGGCAAGTAAGCCGATTTAGAACTGGGTAACCGCCCTCCTAGCCGTCGTCGCTGCCGGTGTGATCTTCCTCTTCCTGCTCGTCGGGGGATCTTCTGGCTGATCAAGGGCCCGTGGTGGGTTGGCGCTCTCTGCCTGGCGGGCGCGATTTTGATGCGCGTGTATGGCGCGCAGGACGAGAGTCAGGGCCTCTAGTTCTTCGGCGGCGATTCGTCGGGGAACTTGAACGAGGAGCCGTAGTCGAGCGGGAACGGCTTGCCCTTTCGCTTAAATCTCCACGCGAGCGCCCGCTCGATCTCGGGCCAGTTGTTCTTCGCGATGATCTTGGCGTGGCCGTCCGCAAAGGCGACGCAGCGGCTGCCGTCCGGCCATTCCTTCGTCTCATAAAAGATCGGGGTCTCCGCGGGCTTGTCGATGTCGGATGAATTCACCCCGGCAAGTGCCATGTTGAACTGGATCTTGCCCCCGTTGGGGTTGTACGTTTTCCAGAGCTCGCGGTTCTTCATGTAAGGCTCAGTGACGAAGGCCACGGCGCGGGTGCTCTGAGCATAGGGCATGACGTCGTCATAGTCGCTCAGGTACATCATCGTGCCGATGTCCACCTGCTTCAGGTTCGAGAGCGTGGCGGTCTTCTTTGCTGCCATCTGGGACGGATTCGGCCCAATGGGTGTACCCACCGCTTCGAGCAATTTGTCTTTCGTATACAACGGCTCAGGCTCAAGCGAGAGAATCGAATCCGTGCGGATGAGGTGAAGCGTCATCAGGGCGTCCGTCGCCGCCGTGGCGGCGGTGTCACGTCGCATCGCGAACTTGATCGGGTCCACGTCCAGCCGGTACGTGACGAGATACTTCTGCCCTTCGACGGTCACCATCTCGCCTTTGGTCCAAGTCATCTTGATCGCTTCGTAAAGCTTCACCGCTCCTGTGTCCCCACCGCTCGTGAAGGACAACGTGAAATAGCTGCTAAAGACATCGGCTCCAGCGAGCGCGATCTCGGCCGCTTTGTAGTCTTCCGGAAAATCATTGGGTGCGTACGAGATGGGATAGCCGGAGCCGGCAAGCGCCTCGCGTATCCCCTGCGCGCCCAGCACCAGAGACGGCAAAAGCAAAACGAAAGCCAGGGCAAATTTCATCGGATCAGATAACCGCATGCGAACACCTTCCCTCGCCATGCTACACCAAGCGCAGCTACAATGAATTCGAATGGGAGCGCAGCGATTCTATGAGGAGGGCGAAGCGGAGGAGATCCTGCGCCGGGCGGTTCGCAGCACGGACTCTGGGGCCGTGGATCGCAGCCGCCTGATGGCGATGGCCGCCGAGCTCGGAATCAGCGAAGACGCGATCGCGCGGGCCGAAGCCGAGATGGAAACGGAGCGGAGCACAGAGGCAGCGCGGCAGCACGTCGAGGAAAGCCGCACCGCCTTCCGCAAATACCGTCGCGGGCGTTTCTGGGCCGACTTTTCGAGCTACCTCTCCGTGAACGCCTTTCTAATCGGTGTCTGGTGGTTTACCGGCCACGGCTACTTCTGGCCGTTCTGGGTTCTCGCGGGATGGGGGATCGGGGTTCTCAGCGATTTCTTCAGCGCCTTCTTCGGACACTCCGAGCACGATTACGAACGCTGGCGTCGGAAGCAGGAGAAAAGAGCGGCCGAACAAAGGACGTAAGGTGGGCGAGCCAGCCCACCTTACCGAAGGCGCCTAGGCGGTGATTCCTCGGCTAGGCGTTGACTTGTATCATCTCGAAGGCCTCGATCATGTCGCCTTCCTTGAAATCCTGCCAACCCTCGAAGGTGATGCCGCATTCCATGCCCATCGTGACTTCGCGCACGTCGTCCTTTAAGTGCTTGAGCGAACCGATCTGGCCGTCGTAGACCAGGTCCTTGCCGCGCGTGACCCGGCATCGGGCTGACCTCGTCACCTTGCCGTCCGTAACATAGCAACCCGCAATGACGCCCTTGCGGCCGAAAACGAGCCGCAGCCGAATTTCGACCGCGCCGAGATACTGCTCCTCGTACTTCGGTTCGAGCATGCCCTTGACGGCGGCCTCGATGTCCTCGATCAATTCATAAATGATCGTGTAGGTGCGAATCTCAACCTTGCGCCGCTCTGCTTCCCGCTTCGCTCCCGGCTCTGGTTTGATCCCAAAGCCGATCACGATCGCATTCGCGGCGGAAGCAAGCAGGATGTCCGACTCCGTGATGCCGCCGACGCCGCTGAGGATGATCTTCGCTTCGACCTCCTCGTTCTTCACCTTCTCCAGCATCCCACGCACGGCTTCCACCGAGCCCTGAACGTCCGCCTTGATGATCAGGTTCAGCTCACGAAGCTCTTCCGTCTCCAGCTTCTTGCGCAGCTCGCTCAGCGTCATTCCGCGAGAGGGCGCCTCGAGCGACTTCGCGTGAGCGGTTGTGGCTCGGTTTTCGGCAACTTCGCGCGCGCTGCGTTCGTCAGCCGCCCATTCGACATGGTCGCCGGCGGCGGGGACGTCGCTGAGGCCGAGAATCTCGACCGGGGTCGAGGGGCCGGCTTCGGTCATCTTCTCGCCCGTGTAGTCGGTCATCGCCTTGATCCGGCCGTAGGTCTGGCCGACGATCAGGGCATCGCCGATCCGCAGGGTGCCCTCCTCGACGAGGACGGTGGCGACGGGGCCCCTTCCCTTCTCCAGCTTGGCTTCGACGACGGTCCCCTGCAGTTCTCCTTTCGGGTCTGCCTTCAGTTCCAGGATCTCGGCTTGAAGCAGGATGGCTTCGAGCAATTCCTTGACTCCATCGCCGGTAACGGCTGACACGTTTTGCGTCTGCACCTGGCCGCCGAACGCTTCCGGAATGACATTGAACTCGGTGAGCTGCTGTAGCACCCGATCAGGCTGCGCGTCCGGCTTGTCGCACTTGTTCACGGCGACGATCATCGGCACGTCCGCGTTCTGGATGTGCTGGATCGCCTCGCGCGTCTGTGGCATGATGCCGTCGTCGGCCGCGACGACGAGGATCGCAATGTCCGTTACCTGCGCGCCGCGAGCCCGCATGGCCGTAAAAGCGGCGTGGCCGGGAGTGTCCAGAAACGTGATCTTCCCTTCCGGCAGCTCGACCTGATAGGCGCCGATGTGCTGTGTGATGCCGCCGTGCTCTTTGGCAGCGACGTTCGCCTTTCGGATGTAGTCGAGCAGCGACGTCTTACCGTGATCGACGTGGCCCATGATGGTGACCACCGGCGGCCTGGGCTGCGCGCCCGTTTGCTTCTTGCCCTTTGCGGGCTGGGACGGCCTCGCCTTCGGCGCCTCGGCTGGTTTGTAGACGTAGCCGTAGCTCTCGACCACCTTCTTGGCGTCTTCGTCTTTCAGCGTCGTCGTGAGGGTCGCCATGATTCTGAACTTCATGACGAGAGCCTTCTGGATCTCCGGCTGCGGCACGCCCAGAGCGTGCGCGACGTCCCGCGGCGTGGCTCCGGGTTTAAGAACGATGTCCTTTGAGCCCACTCGTTCCAGACACTCCGCGCGGATGAGCTCGAGAGTGTCGTCGTCCGCTTCGAACGAGACCCCGTCGTGCTCGATGCCAAGATCGTTCAGAACACCGTAAAGAGTGCCCGGCGCGAGCTCGAACTCCTTGGCCAAATCCGCGATGGAAATTGTCATATTCGTCTTCTTTACCTCAGTTTGCATGCGATGGCTTCTCTAATCCGTTCCTTGTCGTCGTCCGTTACTTTCAGCTTCAGCGCCCTGGCCAGCCTCTCTTTTGACAGTGCAAGGGCCAGGCAGTTCTCGTTGCGGCAGATGTAGCCGCTGCGGCCGCCACGCGGTCCGCCTTCGTACAAAACAACGCGCCCCCCAGGTTCTCGGGAGACGCGGAAGAAAGAGCTCTGGTCGCCCTTTCTTCTACATCCGATGCACGTCCGTTGCGGCTCCATAGACTGCGAAGCCGATCATTTCAGCTTTCCTTCCCCAGCCGCTTGGGCCTCGGAACGAATGTCGATCTTCCATTCGGTCAGCCGCGCGGCCAGCCGCACGTTCTGTCCGCCTTTGCCGATCGCGAGCGAAAGTTGATTGTCGGGCACGATGACGTAAGCGCTGTGCTCGTCCTCGTTCAGCTTCATCTGGTTCACCTTGGCCGGATTCAGGGCGTTGGTGATGAAGGTCTGCGGGTCATCACTGTATTGCACGATATCGATCTTCTCATCGTACAACTCGTCAACGATTGCCTGGACTCGCGATCCACGCGGTCCTACGCAGGCGCCGAGAGGATCGACTCGCTCGTCCGTCGAGTACACCGCAATCTTCGAGCGCTGGCCCGGTTCGCGCGCCACGGACTTGATCACCACAGTGCCATCCGCGATTTCGGGGACCTCGATCTCGAAGAGCTTCCTGAGGAGATTCGGATGCGTGCGGCTCACGATGACCTGCAACCGCTTTCGAGTGTCGTCCACCTTGTAAACGTAAACTCGCATCCGGTCGTTCAAGCGGTAGGGCTCCGTGGGAACCTGCTCACGCCGCGGCAGTTCGCATTCGATCTTGTTGACCTGGACGTAGACGCTCTGGCCCTCTTTTCGGCTGACCGTGCCCGACACCAGCTCGCCCATCTTCTCGTGGAAGACCTCGTGGATCTGGCGCTGCTCGGCTTCACGCAGCTTCTGGTTCAGCACCTGCTTGAACGTCTGGGCGGCGATGCGGCCAAAGCGGTTCGGGTCGACTTCGGTCGGGATGAAGTCGCCAACCTCGGCCTCGGGCTTACGCTTACGCGCCTCCATCAGGGACATCTGGAAACTGGGCTCGTGGACGATGCCGACGACTTCTTTCTCCACGGAGGCCGTCCAGCCCTTCTTGGGATCGATGTGAACCTGGACTTCGCCGGTCGCCCCGACGAATTTCTTATACGCAACCGCCAGCGAGTCTTCGATCTCCGTGACCAGATCGTCGACGGAAATATCTCGCTCCGTCGCGATCTGATTGAGCTGCTGCATGATGTCCATCGACCTTGTTCCTCCCAGATTTCGCTACAAAAAAAGGCGGCTCCTTTCCAGCACAGTGGGATCCGAAGCTTGGAATTCACGTGACTTGAAGTCGCGGC
>JADMIO011621057.1_pt1 | contig 129180 bp, 109 predicted proteins | sample 8958161 | NCBI WGS metagenome assembly JADMIO01 (sample SAMN16585339, study PRJNA669376) | soil metagenome | isolation source: Crop rotation soil | place: USA: Cullars Rotation, Alabama | collected 2011
GCCGCGACTTCAAGTCACGTGAATTCCAAGCTTCGGATCCCACTGTGCTGGAAAGCACACCACCATAGCTCACGGGTAATCCGGCTGCTTTTTCCTTTATGATGTTCAACACTGATTCCAGCGCGTTACCACTTCCACAGATCACACATTCAGTACCCGGTATTTCTTTTACTACTTCGCACAAGGCAAGTGTTACATCGGATATCCTCTTTTGGTGTTCGGCAAGACGGCCGGCATAGATCAGCTTCAGATTTTCTCCTTCCTTCCAGGCGGCGATGCGTGTGGGAATGGGAGCGCCGTAAGTAATGGCATCAACGATAACGCCGGTAACATTTTTCTCCTCGATCTTTTTCCTGATAAATTGTGAAACGGCGATCACCGCTGTTACCTTATTTTCTTCCCGGCCGGCAGCGAATTCATCAACGAGCGCATGGTGCATGTCATTGTCGTTGTGCAATATGACCAGCGAAGGGATTCCCGCTTTTTTTGCCCACCGGGCGGCATAGCAGGCCGAGGGAAAGTAATTAGGGACAAACACATCGGGAGGATGAGATCGCAGATCATCCAGAATGATATTGATCTTTTCTTCGAGAAAAAGGTCCCAAGGTATCAAAATACATTCGAACCCCTGTCCTTTCATCTCGTTCATGAAAGGAAGGTTTTTGCTGTTGGCCCCGATTACCAGGATGCGTGCGGTCACCCCGTTTTCGCGTAAAAAAGGTAGTAGCCTTTTTAGCCAGGCAGTAGGCCCATCGATATTGCCGGGGGCGTCATAAGCACAGATAGTGATACGCATGTTTTCAGTCCGGCCGGGAAGATTGTTGATCGGTTTCTTTTTTAAAGATCGCCACGAGGCATTTCCCGGGAACAAAAAATCTTATCGGCCATAGCAGACGGTTGATAATACCCGGACCAATTTTCCTCAGCTTGTTATAAAAACCAGAAAGCCTTTTATGATTCATGTATACGGACAAGTAGGCTTCCCGGTTGAATAAGGGTTCGACCGCGATCTGTTTTTCTTTTACCGGGAAATAAAGCGGTAATTTTTCAAAAGCTTCTTTGCTCCACATGCCTGCATGATGCGGGGGAAGATTGAGTGTATTGTACTTGTCGTATTTATGGTAATAAGGATTATTGTTGGGGACTGCAACAATAAGAGTTCCTCCGGGTTTTAGGGCCTGGAGACATTCCCTGATGAAAGTGCCTGCGTGGTATACATGTTCCAGCACCTGGAAGGCACAAACCGCATCGTACTTGCCGCTGTTCGTTTGCAGGTGTACATCCAGCATTTCATTGTAAACCATGAGTCCTTTGCGGTGGCAGGCCCTTGCCGCTTCTATATTCAACTCTAAACCGGTCACGGTGAACCCTAGCTTTTGCAATCGTTCCATAAATGAGCCCGTGCCGCAGCCTACCTCGAGTATTTTACTTCCCGGTGCGATATTTTTTAATGCGAGGCGGTGTTCCCAATTCCAGCTACTGTAATAAAAATCTTTTTTCTGCAACTCGGCATAAAAATCGCCGTCAGCAAAAATTGTTGGCGGGTGATAAAACCGGAATCCTGTATCGGGGCATTGATAAACCTTGACGGCGTCCAGGTCTATGAAGTACTCGTGTACGTCAAGGTCAAGCAGCTTCCGGTAATTGTCTATGATCGTTTGAACGGGTATATCCTCAACGAATACCGCGTCCCTGCCCGTGATCGGGCTTTTTACTGTTTTATCATTCATGGGATTGCCGGCTAGAGTTTTTCGTACATGGCTACAATGAAGCCGCAATTTTTTCTTCCTTTCAGGTGCCAATACAGGCTGACCGGCACACTGATCGGCGCCAGGAGGCCAATTTTTATTTTCTCAAGGAGCGAATGCTGCTTTAAATTGGTTTTGATACCCCACCAGTATTTCGCCCTGAAATAAGCGTCATGCAGCCATTGCGGCTTCTTGTCATAAGAGACTTTTTTAAGCCGGATGTTGAAATAAGACTGGATGTTTGTTAATGATCGTTTATTCCACAAACCCATATGATGTGGGGGCAGGTTAGCGGAAGTATACTTATCATAGCCCTGGAAGTAGGGTTCATTGTTTGGCACGCCAATAATGAGCTTGCCTCCTTTTCTCAACGCTTTTACAGCTGCCTCGAGAAATCCTTTTATTTCATAAACATGTTCTAGCACCTGGAAGATGCAGACCACATCGTACTTACCGGGATTGTTGGCAGCATGTTCCTGGATACTTTCGTTATAAACGGTAAGACCGGCAGCATTACACGTTTTGCAGGCAACAGAATTCAATTCGAGACCGAAGGCATTAGGTGTTTTATCCTTTATCTTTTTCAAAAACGCCCCGGCTCCGCAACCGAGATCAAGAACGAGTTCGTTTTTGTCAATGTTATCATAAGCAAACTGGTAGTCGTAGCCCCAGGTCCGGTAGCAATCTATGTTCTGTACATTGTTTTTTTCCTGGAATTCTTCATAGAATGCTCCTCCACCTATTGTTGAAGGGGGGTAGTAAAACCGGTAGCCGGTGGCCTTGCATTCTATGATCGAAATAGCGTCGAGGCCTTTGAAGTACTGGCTGACATCCATTTTGAAATCATACTTGTACAGCTTTAGTATCTCTTCGACCTCCACTTTGTCGAAGAGCCTGGTATCTTTTTGTTCGGTAATGGGGCTTGTAATAGTTTCAGTAGTTGTCATGCTATTGGTGAAATTAGTAGTTAGTTATTTTTTAAAAATAATACCCTGGCCTGTAGGCAAACTTAAAATGGAAATGTTTTTCCGGGACGCAAATTCGTCGAATGCTTTTTTCTGGGCAATATGATCGGGGAAACCGTAGTCATCCAGGATCACCACACCGCCAGGTACAATCTTGTCCCAAAAATATTCCGCGGCTGCAATTTCGGGGGCAACACAATTCATATCGATCGAAAGATAGCAAATCTTGTCAGCCGTACATTGGGACAGGGTATCGGGGATCATTCCTTTTATGATCTTCACGTTATAATCTTTGAACGATTTCTGTACCCAGTCATACATATCCTTCACGTTGTAGATCTTCATGTATTTGTCAACACCCGCCTTTAATTCCTCTTCGGTGACCAGGCCGGGAACGAGCCCTTCCCAGGTGTCCATGAGGTAAAATGTCTTGTTGAGCTTCCTGAAGTCGGTGTATTCAATTACGGCGCGGGAAAATGCGCCTGTATCAACGCCGCACTCGACAAAATCACCTTCCAGCGTTTTGACATGATCGGCCAGCCAGCAAACTACATAGGTTCTCCACTTCAGGTCAAAGTTGACGCCACGTTTTGCATCCAATGCTGCAGCAAAAGCCCTGACAAACCGCGGGTCCCTTACAAAATCAGAATTGTTGGAAGTGGCGAGACTGTCCATATCATAAGTGATAGGACCTCCAAAATGCGAGTGATTGATGATCTGGGTATCCTTTCCCAGCCTGCCATAGTTTTTCAAAAACCATTGCCACCGCCGGGCATGTACCTTAATAAAAATGGGTATATATTTTTTCATTCTCTGAAATGTCTATGGGGTTGTGGTTCGGAAGATCTAAAGCGTTCGTGTATTATTATCCAGCGGCCGAACAGATCGTGCACATGCAGCGGGTCTCAAAATATTTGGTTTTGCCACTATGGGACAATGAAGAATCCTATTCAGCATCCGTCTGTCCATGCCTAAATAACGTTGACTTTTTTGTTATTAATATTATTACTATTACGTTTTCTTTTTTGGTTCTTTTTTCTTTTTAGTTTCCACAGGTTTTTTGTGAACAAGTTTCTATAGGGTTGTATAGCTTCATTTTAGGGCGTTGATGTGGGGGTAGGTTATTCACATGGTTCTCAAATTCCATAGGCGTTTGCCATTTAAGTGATTGATGTCGTCTTTTGTGGTTGTAATGTTTTACAGCTTTGTTCAAAAGGCGCCTTAATGTGGCATAGTCCCTGATTTTCCATCCATCCAGGTATTCTTCTTTAATTGTTCTATTTATCCTTTCTGAATACGCATTTTCCCATGCCTCCTTACACATGCTGATCCTGATTTCATGGTGGTGGAGGATTTTTAAATATTCCCTGTCAATATACTGGCCGCCTCTGTCGGAATGATGGATCATATGGCTTAGCGAACCCTCTTTTCTGGTTCCAAGCATTTTGACCAATGCCTTGATATTCCCTTCCGCTTGCAGTGTTTTACTGACGGCGTGCCCTACAATTCGCCTTGAATAAACATCGATGATCAATACCATGTAATAAAACCTGTTTCCTATCCGATAATACGTAATATCGGTTTGTACTACCTGATTAATACTGTTTAACTCCAACCCTTCAATAAGATTAGGGAAGTACAGCTCTTGCTGTGCCCATGTGGTCCGGGTGTAATTGGGTGGGTAATAAACCCGGTATCCGTTGCTAAGCAAAAGCTCTTCTATCCGGTCTCTTCCCCATCCCTTACAAACCATATCCAGGGCCATTTTCCGGCATCCTACGCGCGGATGTTGATCCCGGATGGCATCGGCCTGTTCAAAGAACTGTTTTATTTGGCAATGCTTCCGCAATGCCCGGGTTCTATACTGATGAAGAGCCTGTTTACTAATACCAGCCACTTCATACACGGCTTTCATTTTGTATCCGTGTTCTCGTTTGTTAGTTCGGAACCATTGGAGGGCGGAGTGAAGAACTTTTTTTTCAAATCAACTCCCAGTTCATCTTTTCCAACGTCAATCAATTTGTTTAAAAAATCGATCTCTAGTTGCTTGCGGCCCAAAGCCGCCTCTAGTTCCCGGATCTTTTTTTCAAGTTCCTTTGTTTTGTATGATTCGCTGTCCATTTGCACGACCATTGTGGAGGATGTTTGCAAATGTCGGGAATACTTTTTAAGCCAATAATAAACCGATTGATTGCTCACATCATACTCCCGGCAAACACCCAAAACCGTTGCCTTTCCCTTTTCAATGTCCTGGACAACCTTTCGCTTTAGCGCCTCACTAAACACCCGGCGAGGCAGTAACCTGAATTTCTCTTTCATAATTGACCCTTTTTTAATTTGGTCAACCTATTTCAGGCACGTACAGTCATCCAGCATCCAGTATCCAGCATCCAGCATCCGATTACTTTATCCCTGCAGGGATCAGCATTCGTTGTGGCGAGGTGCCGAGATAAGGAGGTATTCCCTCTACAAAAAATTGATCATATACCGGCGAGATTCGCCACAGACCGGCTTCACCTGGCTTTACTTCTATTTGAAGATCCTTCGCTTCCCCGGTCATGTATGATATTTCCCGGCCCGTTGGCGTAACAAAATGCAGCAGGCTTGTCTTCATGACGTTGAAATTCTTAACCCCTTCTGGCACATAAATAAATGCATAGTTCAGGGCTGTTGTCTGGAGGGGCCTTGTAGGCCTGATCACCATGCTATAGTTTATGGGCGGGCTGATGGAAATTATAAAGGTCTTGACCGGGTCTTCAATAAGCAACGTGTAGTAACCCGGGGTTAGTTGTGAGAGGCTTATCTTCTCTTTTACTTTAGTGGCCTTATATTCATAGTACACAAGCGGTGATTTACCGGTTACATCCCCGTCGGCTGCATAAGGATATACGCTGATCTTTATCGGCCGCGTCACACTTGGATCATTAATGAAGTTGCCGGTGAGATCAAGGTAATTATTGGCGCCCTTGTTTTTTATCTCAATCACCCATTCATTGGTGTACCAATAGCCATTGCTGGTATTGCTACTGTCAAGCAATTTGCCAAAGCGTCCAACATTGGGGATCGTGGTAAATTTTGCGCCGGGTTCAAAATCTTTTATGGATTCAAAAACCTTAAGCTTACTCCTGTCTTCACGAACCAGGCGGTTGATCTCTTCCGTTGTCACCGGCCTGTTATTGCTTTTCCATTTGGCTTTGTCATCGTAGGCCATTCCCGGGATGCCCGACCGGTTTCCCAGTTCATAAAAAGCGGGGAAGCCGGATACCGAGCCATCATCCAGCTTGCGGTAGCCATAATTTAGTACGGCGGTGAGGTTGGCTTCATTCTTCGCAAGCTGGTAGGTGTGAAAGAGAGCGAGATAATGCAGGTAGCATTTTATTTGGAAGAACCTTTTCCCAACTTTGTCGCTTCGTTCGAGCCTTTCCGCTTCGGTTACGTAGTCTATCCATCTTGCCAGGCTTGCTTCGCGGATCGTGCTGAAAGAATATTTTTCCCATTCATTCCACATCTTGCGCATGACATTGGCGGCTTTGCCAAAACAGAGGTCGAAAAATTCTTCCCGTGCGGTGGTTGGATTTGCATTGATGTCCCACATTTGCCTTGCGGCGAGGTAATAACCTATCCCCTTGCTGATCCACCCGATTGACGACTCCCCTTCATACCCTTTCACTCCCTTCGCGTAATATTTTTTGATGCTTGCGATAAGCTCCTTCGGCCTCGAAGCAAGACTTTTCCCTGGAATATCATAGTCCCAGGCATACCAGCTAAAAAAATCATAGATGCCAACGAGCGCCGCTTTCTTTCTCCACTCATCAACCAGTTGCTCGGTTGAATATTTCGAGGTATTAAATGCAGTAGTTATCGACACATAGACATTCGGTTCGATCTTCTTTGTAGGCGGGCTGATATATTCTGTATAGGCGAGGCAGCCGATCAGGCTTGCCGGGTATTTCTTTTGAATTGCTTTCGCAACCCGGTTGACGAGGTAGTATACCCTGTCGGTATAGGTTCCCAGCTTCTGGCAGGCGGGTGTGTTGCAGGTGCCCACTCCATCTGATGGCCCGAGCGAGATCATTTTGTAATCGTTGGTCTTATTTTTTAATGAGGTCTCGATCCTTTTTTCTACGTCCTGGATGACAAGCTGAACCAGGTCTTCGTTCGACATGTCGAATTTCCCTTCGCTTGGAATCGTCCCTTTTGGCGCAACAGGATAGAACCATTCCGGGTGTTGGAAAAAAGCGTCTTTATTCCGCCAGGCAATGTCTTCGTAAGAATGGCCGTAAGACGCATTCATCGATCCGCCAAGTTTATTAGCCAACACCCAAAAGCGGTAATCTTCATCGGCGATCTTTGAACCGGTGCCATATCCATAAAGGATCCTGCGATGATTGAATGCAGGCGCAGAAACAATACTCCACTTTTTGAAAAGCACCGGCCTCGCCGGAACAATATGCCAGTCGGGGTTGGCGAAATAATATCGATAGCCCAAATGATCAAGGTAGGTGAAGATGCCATGGCCTACAGCCATGTTGCAATTGCCCAATATCTGGACGGACTGGTCAGTCCCATCGATAGAAAAAGCTTCGACGCCGGCTCCAAGCAATTTTGACGAAGGTCGCACACGCCTGCTCGCGGAGGCAGTACTTAGATAAATTCCTTTTCCCTGGAAAGATTCGGCAGGCTGAACAGTAAAATCAAAGGGCCCGCTTTTTTTCAACTGATCGGCAAGAATAGTCGCGAGCTTCTGCAAAGTATCATTGCCTGTCACATCCGCATAGATTGTCACTCGTTGAGCCGATACGCGGCCGGTGACGATGCCCAAGAACAGCGTGATATGAAAAATAATTTTCAACAAGGTTCGGTCTTTACTTTGATGCCAGGGATCTTTTGCCTGAAAACTTTATCCGCCCGTTAAATAGCTTCCTGAAAATGTTTTTCCCAAAACGAGTATACACCCATTTCCATGACGAAAGGGAAAGCTTTCGCGGCACCAGATCATTTCTAATTCCTATCAACTGGCCTGCCATAGTCCAGTGACTAATGTTATTGTTTGCCAAATAATCATCGATCCGGTCAACGGTAGCCCGCTGGACCGCTGTTTTATATTGCGGGTAAACCTCTGCTATATCCTGCAGCGTCCTGATATCCATAAATAATATCTTTCCCTCGCCTGAAGATGCTGACGTCTTATGTTTCCTGTAAAAAGCAAGACAATTGTTAATGCCCAGGAATGTGCAGCCGTTGATAAGCAACCGGATCCAGAGATCATAGTCTTCATGAATGCCGGGAGTCTCCAAAAAATTGTTAACCTTCTGCAACGAAGACCTGCGGGCAACTGCAGTCATCAATGGGACCCGGTTCCCGGACAAAAAATCCTTTACAGCCTCTTCACCCTGGTATTGGCCGTATTTGATTTTGATCCTGTACTGCAAGCCCATAACAGGATTTGATTCGAAAAAATAGCCGTCTGAAAATGTAAGATCGAACGGGTGGCGGTTCATGATCTCTGTTTGTACCTCCAATTTGTCTGGCATCCATATATCATCTGCGTCTAAAAAAGCGATCAGCTCCCCGCGTGCATGCATCAGCGCATTATTCCTTGCTTTTGCCTGTTTCCCATGCGGCTGCTGGATATACCTGATCCGGTTATCCCTCGCAGCATATTGACTAATTATTCCTGCGGTGTTATCAGTTGATCCATCGTCAACGACGATAAGCTCCCACCCAGGATAAGTTTGCCCGATCACCGATTCAATGGCTTCAGGAATATATTTCTCCGCATTATAAGCCGGCATGATAACCGAAACCAGGTCATTGCTCATAATTTATAGAGTAAGCCACCCGCCCGGAATAATATCATTGTTCTCCAGGGTCGTAAACCAGTTGCGCGGCGCAATGACTTTCTTTTTTGCATCATTGTTAAGCCATGCACCCCACCAGCTAAAACTACTGTTGGCAATGATATGATGCTTGCAGGATGACATGAGCCTCAGGTCTTCCTGCGGAGCCTGCTGATTTGGATCTATGAAAACAACGGGATGGAAAAGTGGCGACAGGTTCTCCCTCGTCCATTTCATGTCATCGGAAAAAATAAAGAACCGGGGGTTGCTTATTTCAGCCGATATCCGGGTGACTGCTTCCGTGTAATAGTCGACGCTGCAGACGCCATGGACAGCATTGGTTTCTTTATCATCAACGTAATCGCCCCTCCTCACGTGCACCGAAACCGCGTTCACGGAATTAATTTCATCCAGGTATTTTCGATTGGCGATCGAAGGCGGCTCCTTAACAATAAACTCCTGCCGGATGAGCTGCTCGACCGGTTTAAAATATTTTTCACTCTGCCAAAACCCTTCCAGGTAAACATTGTCGACTAGCTTTTCAACCTGCGCATCGTACCCAGAAGTTTTTTCAGTGTACCAGTAAGGCCTGATCCTTACACCGAGCCTGTTTAGTTGCCGCCTGAAAAATTCTTTGCGCCTCAGGGCTTTCTTTTCTGCCGCCGTACTAAAAACCTCTTGAACATTTAAACCATGAAGAGAATACTGGCGTTTGTTGCCCGTTGTGTAAACACTCTTGTCCAGTTTGAGCGTGGCATCCAGTTTATGTGCCAGGTATCTTCCCAGCGCGTATTGAAAAAGCTGGTTGCCCATTCCGCCATCCAGCCTAACAACTATCATAACTATTTATAGAAGGCAGGTTTGCAGGATTGTTACGGTGTGTAGGTCCACCTGTTCGTCTTATCATGCGCCAAGTGCCTGGAGCAATTGCCTGGCACTGTATTCGTCAGTAAACCGGTTTAGCACGTATTCCCTTGGGGCGAAAGCGGCAAAGGAACTTTTGTTTTGGATAATGTTCCTAAGCTCATCGAGGGTTTTCCAAGTCAGACCGGTTGCCGTTGTCAGATATGGACAGGCCGAAACGTTATAGATCATACGGCCGCCAAAAACGAATTCGCCGGGATCAAATACAAGTGTCGGGACATTCATTGACCAGGCTTCGGCCAATGCTATACCCTGGCTTTCGCTGCGACTGATAAATATGGAAAAAGTCGAATGGTTAAGGACATCTCTATATTGCTCTACATTATATCTTCCATACTGCAGCAATACCGGGTCCATTCCCCCGTCGCGTACCAGTTTAACTACCTGGTTGCAAAATTCCCGGCGCTCGGTCTTCCAGTAGATCAAAACCTTTTTCCTGTTCGTGGCGCCAACTGATGGCTTCCAGTAATTGCTGTCGACTCCTGCCGACCAACAAAGTATGCGGTCCTTTAACTTGGAACAATCTCCCGTTACCAGGTTCTTCACCCATTCAGAAGGTACGATGTATCGGTCAACTGCTTCGTCAGCTACTATGCCGTTTTCGGAGCGAACATCCTCTACCACGTTCGGACCTGCGAGCAACATCCTGATCTTTCCTTTATTTTTTAGATTAATTGCCTGTCTTAATCGATCAACGCCTGCAAGTACGATGACATTGTCCGCAATATCTTTTTCTCTTGAAGGGTTGTAGTTAAAATCGGCACCTATTTTCTTCAGGCCGTCAACCAAGCTTCTGGTTACTGCATAATGACCGCCCAAAGTCTTTTTTGCCGGCATTTCTTTTCCCAGCAGGAAATATTTCAGAGGTCGTATCAACGATTTGAGCCGGCCAATAAAATCTTCTGCATATATAGGTTCGGTAAATACGGTCAATGTTGAAGGTTTCATTCTTCCAGGTATTCGCCATCCGGGGCAACGTAACCGGCCAGTCCGAGCTTCTTTATGCCCTGTATCCGATCGTACCCAAATTTTGAAGGAAAAATATCTTCGAGTGAGCTACCCCAATATAATTTCCACAGCGAACGTTTCAATGCTTTTTGCCAGTCGTCAAAGAAGCGGCGGCTAAATCCATAGAGCCTGGTTGAGATACCTGTTTCGTATTTCCTGGCCTGGAAAAAATCTCCTTGCCACAACTGTGTATCAAACTGGTCATTCAAAAAATACCGGCCGCTCATTTTAAAAAAGAACGGGGCTGGGGTAGCTAACTCGTTCTTCGCGGCGATCAGCCCCATTGCTTCACCGAGGCCTCTTCGTTTTCCGTTCACTGCCCATCTTACTGGTTGTCGATCGGAAGACACACGTTATTTATCTGCCATTTTCATCAGCTCCGCAGGAATATATTTTTCTTTTCCCATTTCCAGCAGGATAATCTCGGCGCCACGGATCTTTTCACGTATGCTGGTAATGGTTTTTATCGTTTGTGAACTGCGCTCTGCGGGGTCGAATACGGAGCGGGGCATCGAGCCGGGCAGCTTTTTGGGGGAAAAATGAATGACAGAAGTTACGATGAATGTTATTTTATCGTCCGCCATCTGTTTTCTTTCTGCATTGCAGTAACTGGTAACCTGTCCACTGTGATCCTACCAGCTCTTCTTTTATTTCATGCGGATCCCATCGCCGCGGATGAAACTGCAGCGTTTCAGTTAACCGGTCATTTTGCCTCAACCCTGTTTTCTGCAAGATCTTTGAAAAAAAATGATTGCTCGTGCTGCCACCCTCGTTCAACTGAAGGTACACTTCTTCTATCGTCAAAAAATCTTTGACAAACTCCCTGAATCTCCTAAAACCCCATTCTTTTTGATGGTAAATATTGTCGGGATGATTGTTTTCCGGCAAGCCGGAAACAGGAGTAGAGATAAAGCAAATACCGTTTGGGTCGAGGGCAACATTAACATTGGTTAAATACCTGTCCGGATTTTTTAAATGCTCAATCGTTTCAAAGCTTACTATGACATCGTATCCGTTACCCGGATGAAAAGTTTCAGCATCCTGTACCTCGAAAAGCAAATTCTCATGCCGGTTCCTTAATGATGCATAGCGAATCGTCCTTTCGTCGTTATCATAGCCCGTTACCTGGCTTGCGGCCCCTTCTGATATCAATTTATGACTGCCAAAGCCGGTACCGCAGGCAATGTCCAGCACTTTTTTATCTTTTACAAAATCCTTTACCCAGTTATACCGTGCTTCATGCTCCTGGTGAGTATGAGCATTACAGAACCCGGGGACCCATCGCTCCAGGCGGTTGAAATTGACAATTCCGGAAAGTGTTTCCAGTTCATATTGTGTACAAAACAATTCCTCTTCTGTCGTGAGTGGATGGTTAGCTTCGGGCATGAGCGGCAGTTTTCATTGTCCAGCTATGATTGGCCATCATATACCCCTGTGAGCTGTCCGGAACAATGCCGCCGGGGTAAAAGGACTGATCCCCGACTTCAAAATCAGCGGGGCTATCCAAATAATCCAGCGTTTCGTATTTATTCCCAAGAAAAATAGTGAGGGTATAGGATCCGGGTTTCAATACGAAATCACGGACGCTGCAAACAAATTCATTGGTGCCTTTTTCCAAATTGAATTGCTGATCCATAAACCGTGAATGCAAAGTAATGATCCGCGCACCCATTGTATCGTTGATTCCCGCCGCAATCTCCGTTTTTTCGATGCGTTCACTCGCCTCCGTGACGATGGTAAGCTGTAAGCCTCGGTTATCTTTCGCCTGCGTCACCTCAAAACCTGAGATCCATGCTTTTTTGTTGCTGGTATCCCTGGTGGCAAATAACCGGTTCCTGGTTTCAGCGGGTGAACGAAGGCTGCTGGCATAAGTAGTTAGTCCTGCTTCCACCGTTCCCTCAAAATCCAGGCGGCCGTCTTTTAAATAGATAAGCCTGGAACAAAGTCGCTGGATAGCTCTCATATCATGACTGACAAATAAAACAGTTCTTCCCTGGTGGCGGCTCACTTCGTCCATCTTGCCCAAACATTTTTTCTGGAATTCTGCATCGCCTACTGCGAGCACCTCGTCCACGATCAAAATATCGGGTTCAAGATATGCAGCCACTGCAAACGCCAACCGGAGGTACATGCCGCTGCTATAGCGTTTGACGGGAGTATCTAAAAACTTCTCGACGCCCGAAAACTCAACAATATCGCCAAACTTTTTTTTTATCTCTGAACGGCTCATCCCGAGGACAGCACCATTTAGAAAAATATTTTCTTTCCCGGTCAGTTCAGGGTGAAAGCCAGTGCCTATTTCGAGCAACGAAGAAGTGCGGCCGTTCAATGTTACGCGGCCTTCAGTGGGCTCGGTAATCCGGCTAAGGATCTTCAGCAACGTGCTCTTCCCTGCTCCATTGCGGCCGATAATACCGATCGCCTCTCCCTGTCTTACCTCAAAACTTATATTTTTCAGCGCCCAGAACTCTTCTTTCCCAGGCTTCTTCGCAAAAAGTCCTTTTGTTTTTTGTTCAATGACATCGCGCAAGGCAGAATAATTTTCCTGTCCTTCATGCCGGATGATATATTTTTTTCCAAGAGCCTCTACTTTGATAACAATATCACTCATACCAGGTCAGCAAAATGTTTTTCCATTTTTCTGAATTGATGAATGGCCGCCAGTAATACCAGCAGCGAAACGGCAAGTGAAATATAGAATGGGTAGTCCAGCAAGGGATTTGGTGCGTCTTCAACGATACACCACCGAAAACCATCAATCACTCCTACAAGCGGGTTGAGAGAATACAACCACTTCCATTGCGGGGGGATCACTGCGCTACTAAAACCCACGGGGGAGATAAACAACCCAAACTGGACGATGAATGGGATCATATGGCGGAAATCACGATACTTGACGTTCAATGCTGACAGGTACAGGCCCGGGCCGATGGACGCAATAAAGGCCATGATCCAAAACAGTGGCAACAGGAAAACCTGGACGGGGGGGACATAGCGATAATAAACAAACAGTAACACGAGGATGATGAAGGAGATGAAAAAATCGATCAGGCTTGTGATAACAGAGCTTGCCGGGATGATCATCCTTGGAAAGTAGACTTTCGTGATCAGCCGCTCATTGCCTACCAGGCTATTTCCACTTTCTGAAATCGCATTTGAGAAAAACTGCCACGGGAGCAGGCCGGCGAAAACAACGATAGCATACGGGACCATGGTGTTGCTTTTCATTCCAGCCACCGTTCCAAATACGAACGTGAAGATGAGCATTGTGAGCAGTGGTCGGAGTATAGCCCACAGTATACCAAGAGTGGTTTGTTTATAACGGACTTTGATGTCGCGCCAGCTCAGGATGTAAAACAGCTCGCGGTAGCGCCAAAGATCTTTCCAGTAATTTTTTTTAGTTGTCCCTGGTTCAATGACGATGTGAAAACTCATTGTATTCTACCTCCTATTTTGAATTTTGCCACAGATGCACGTGCAAAGACGTTTGCCACGGATACACAGATAAGGTAATCGTTACCTACGAATTAAGATGTTTGCCACGGATTCAAGGACAAAGGTGTTTGCACGGATACACAGATAAAGTGATTGTTACCCACGAATGAAGATGTTGGCCACGGATTCACGGATAAGAATGATTGCCACGGATAGAACGATAAGTTTACTGTCATAGATGCCTGGATGAAGATCGCTTGGCACGGATACACAAGTGAGAATCATTGCCGCAGATGCAGGTGCAAAGACGTTTGCCACGGATTCACGGATAAGGTGATTGTCACCCAGTCACGGATAAAGACGTTTGCCACAGATGCAGGCGCAAAGATGTTTGCCACGGATGCCGGATAACGTGATTGTCAGGATGCACGGATAAAGGTGTTTGCCAAGGATACACAGATAAGGTAATCGTTACCTACGAATTAAGATGTTAGCCACGGATACACGGATAAGAATGATTGCCACGAATTCACGGACAAAGGTGTTTGCCAAGGATACGCGGAATGTTTCCGACTATAATATCCGTGAATCCGTAGCGTTTTACGATCCTTCATGCAATTTATCAGTGCATTCGTAGCAACTCCCGGAATCCGTGGCTACATTTTATTTTACTGCTGAACAATTTTTTTGAGGTAATCGCCGTAGCCGCTCTTGCTCAGTGCAGCCGCGCTTTCGAGCAATTGTTGCTTCGAGATAAACCCGTTCCTGAATGCAACTTCTTCGATGCACCCTATCTTGTTGCCCTGTCTCTTTTCAATTACCCGCACAAATTCGCTTGCATCACTTAGGGAATCAAATGTGCCCGTATCGAGCCAGGCAGTGCCGCGATCAAGCACTGCTACTTTTAGTTTGCCAGTGCGGAGGTATTCTTTATTTACATCGGTGATCTCGTATTCGCCCCTGGCAGATGGTTTGAGGTTCTTTGCAATGCTGACCACTTCATTGTCATAAAAATAAAGACCGGGAACAGCAAAGCTTGACTTGGGTTTTGAAGGCTTTTCTTCAATAGAAACAGCGTTCATGTTTTCGTCGAATTCGACCACCCCATAGCGTTCGGGATCGGATACGCGGTAGGCAAAGACATAGCCTCCTTCTATATCATTCAACATTTGTAGTTGGTTGCCCAACCCTGCGCCATAAAATATATTATCGCCCAGTACAAGGGCTACCTTATCGCGGCCAATGAACGGAGCACCGATAACGAATGCCTGTGCAAGCCCGTTGGGTGTTGCCTGCGTGGCATATTCAAAACGGCAGCCCACCTGACTTCCATCGCCCAGCAATCGCTGGAATTGAGCGTTGTCTTCAGGAGTTGTAATGATCAATACCTCTTTTATCCCCGCCATCATCAAAGTGGAAAGGGGGTAATAGATCATGGGTTTGTCGTAGATGGGCATCAGCTGTTTACTGATCGCTTTGGTGATCGGGTATAAACGTGTGCCACTGCCGCCTGCAAGAATGATCCCTTTCATTAAGATAAATTATTCGTTAGGCAGGATCCTGGATTATGGTTGGTTTGTCAGCTTTATTATCTCGTCTCCTGGGATTGAGTAAGACGTCGTTCAGTATTCCCAGGTAGATCGGCTCATTAGCCCTGACAGAATATGATTTTTCAACTTTCTCTCTTCCTTTTGTTCCGAATTCACGACGCAAGGCAGCGTCTTTAACCAGCAATTTCAGGCGCTCGAGCCACTCCTCTGGTTTGGTTACTAAAAATCCTGTTTTACCCTCATCGATCACCCTGAAATTAGCTCCGATAGCAGTGGCTACGACTGGTAATCCCATGGCCATATATTGTAATGCCTTTAGCCCGCTCTTTCCATAAACCCATTCTTCATCTAATGGAAGGGGGTATAAGCCGATATCCATTTTTTCGAGGACGGGTATCTCGTTTTCTTCTGACCAGCCGTAGGCTTCCACTTCTACTCCTTCCAGCGAAAAAGATGCGTCACCCATTACGATCAACTTGAAATCTACTTCCTTTCCCAGCTCTTTCAGGATGGGGTGCAGGATGCGAAGATACCGGATCGTACTATGGCTACCGCTCCAGCCAAGGGCTATCTTACCGTTGTTCTGGTATTTATTGACAGGTTGGTAAGTTGCTGTATTGATCGTGGACGAAATATCGGTGGTTCTTGGGTTGAATTTCCTGGCGAATTCATCGAGGTAAGGAGTACAGGTGATGATATGGTCCGCCTTTTTCATGAGATAGATCGGTTTGTTCCGTCCTTTGAACAGGCGACTATACCATTTATCTGCTTTTTCATTTTTCATGTACACCAGGTCGTCAATGTCAAACACCAGCTTCCTGGAGAGGGCGCTGACCAGTGATTCAAAAATGGGGGGGCCAAACGGCGTAACCCATAAAAATGAATAAACGATATCGTAGCGGCGAATGCGGAACAGGTCGAAGAACCGCCTTACGTATCCCCAGAATGTCCAGAAAACTTTCTCGGCAAAACGTCCCTTGCCATAGACAATCTTTTGCATGCGCACGGTCATGAAAGATGAAACTGTGATGTCAAAACCATTCTTTCTCCAATGATCAAAGTATTGCTCGTATTTCAGTCTTTGTCCCGGTGCATAGCCAACAGGATGAGGGCACAAAACGAGGATCTTCTTTTTCATGAATGGTCAGTATTGATCTAGTACTTGTTTGTAAACCTGGAGATATCTTTTTACTCCTTCATCCAGCGAAAAATAATCGAGGGCGCCATTACGGATGCTTTGCTTTCCATCGGAAAAACGTTGCAAACGCCCGATGGCCTCATCATAGGCCGCTTCTGAAAAGTCTTTGACCACGACACCACTATTGTATTTTTCAATGATAGCTGAACTGTCTCCCACGCCGGCATTGCTGATCACAGGCACACCCATGCCCATCAGTTCTGCCTGCTTGGTAGGGCTGCTGCTGATCTTGCTATAAGTGGGGCGAATAAAAAAAACGGAGTGAGTACTGAGCGAAATGCTCGCCGGAACTTCTTTTCTCGCCGCGGGGCGGATGATGATCTTTTCCGCAGGAATATTTTTTTCTGCTGCTTTGTTGCGTATCAGGTCATGCTGGTCGCCCGTTATAAAAAAGAAACGCGCCGAAGGATATTTCCTCCGATATACGTTAAAGAAATCAAGCATTTCATCAAGCATATACCAGCTGCCAATACTACCGAGATAAGAAAGAACAGGCTCGCCGTTGTGTATGCCGGTCTCGGTACGGATCTTAGCCACCAGTTCTTCTTCTACATGCAAAGGATTGAAGAGACGCAGATCAGCACAACATGGTATCACCTCCATCTTCACAGGGTTGGCGGCAATGTATTTCCAGGTACCGATCTCTTTTTGCGCTGCATGAGTGAGGCTGATCGTGTAATCGGCGTTCTCAAAGAACTGTCGTTCTTTTTTCTTGAAGTAGTTGTAGACGGCGCGGTAAACCGGGTTGCCAAGATTCCAGCTTCCGGCGTCTACTTTTTCATTGGCCCATAGACCCCGCATATCGAAAAGGAAACGCACACCTGCTTTCCTCTTCAATTGAAGACCGACCAATGCCGGGATATATCCCCTGCAATGGACCATATCGAGATGATGCTTTTTGTGCAGGCCAAAAGCCAGTCTCCGGATGTTGCGAACATCTTTTATGGTAGAATAAACCGGAGGTTTTTTTGTATAGGGCAGGGGGTGCCAATGAATTCCGTTCTTTTCACAGATCGATTCGATAAGGTGCTTCTGTTGCTTGAATTTCTCTGGCTTCTCGCAGCTGATGAGATAAAATTCGTATCCATGATTGTTCAATTCACACAGGTATGGCAATACCTGGCTCTGACCGAGCTGGTCTGTCATGCCATCATAAGATATATAAAGGATCTTTTTAAACACGATCGTTTACTGATACTGCTTCTCGTAATACTGTTGGTATTCGCCGGATGTCACATGTCGAAGCCATTCTGTATTCTGCAAATACCAGTCAATTGTCTGGCTCAAGCCTTCCTCGAATGTAACAGATGGTTTCCAGCCCAGCTCTTTACTGATCTTGGAAGCATCGATGGCATAACGACGGTCATGCCCGGGCCTGTCTTTTACGTAAGTGATCAATTTGTCACTGGTACCGGGCGGGTTGCCCATTTTTTCATCCATCATTTTGCAAAGCAACCTGACGAGGTCTATATTCTTCCATTCATTGAAACCGCCAATGTTATATGTCTCGTGGTCTTTTCCTTTATGAAACACCAGGTCAATCGCAGCGGCATGGTCTTTTACAAACAACCAATCGCGGGTATACAGACCGTCTCCATAAACCGGCAAAGGTTTTTTACCCATGATGTTATTGATAAAGAGCGGTATCAATTTCTCGGGAAAATGGTTTGGACCATAGTTATTTGAACAGTTTGTTACGATCACTGGCAGTTGGTAGGTGTCGCCATACGCCCTGACAAAATGATCCGATGCGGCTTTGGATGCGCTATAAGGCGAATGTGGATCATATTTTGTTGTTTCTGTAAAATATCCTGTGGCGCCGAGTGCACCATAAACTTCATCGGTCGAAACATGATAAAATCGTTTGCCTGTTGTGTCCTTCCAATGCTTTTTAGCAGTGCTCAAAAGATTTACGGTGCCGATAATGTTGGTGTAAACAAAATCCAGCGGTGAAAGGATCGACCGGTCCACATGACTTTCGGCTGCAAGATGAATGATCCCATCAGGTGAATACTGGCTGAATATCCGTTCAAGATCGGCGGTGTCGAGGATATTCGCTTTTTCAAAAATATAGTTGGGCGCATTTTCTATGTCACGCAGATTCTCCAGGTTGCCTGCATACGTCAGTGCATCCAGGTTGATGATCCGGTAGCCCGGATAATTGTTGACGAAGCGCCTGACCACGTGAGATCCGATGAACCCTGCTCCGCCGGTTATTATAATTGTCATGTTCATTGAAGATTACTAAATGCTGGATGCTGGATACTGGATACTGGATGCTGGATACTAGATGATGGATGCTGGATGCTAAATAATGGGAGAAGCATCAGGAATAGGGATCGGCATCGTCTGCTGTATAAACATCTGCAGTCTCAGGATAATTCTAAGCTTCGCTTTTATACCACGTAAACGTCTTCTTCAATCCCTCTTCAATAGACACCGCCGGGTGATACCCCAGGAATTTTGTGGCCCTGGAAATATCGGCCAGGCTATGTTTTACATCGCCCTTTCTTTCTGGTCCATGAACCGGCTGAAGATCGCTATTAGCCACTTTTTTAAGATAATTGAATAATTCCAGCAAAGAGGTCTGATGGCCACAAGCAATGTTATACACCTGGTTGACAGCAGCTTTGTTTTCAGTAAACAGGGAAAGAATGTTTGCCTGTACGGCGTTGTCAACATAGGTGAAATCGCGACTATGGGCTCCATCCCCGTTGATGAGCGGTGCTTTATTTTCGATCAGCGCTTTTGCAAAAAGTGGGATCACAGCGGCATAGGCTCCCATCGGGTTTTGCCGCGGTCCGAATATGTTGAAATAACGAAGACCAATGAACTGCATATTATACAAATTGGCGTATACCCTTGCATAAAGTTCCATCACGTACTTCGTCACGGCATATGGAGAAATCGGGTTGCCAATCTTATCCTCGACTTTGGGCAGGCCTGGATGGTCGCCATAAGTAGATGAACTGGCTGCATACACCACCCTCCTGATCTTCTTTTCTTTCGCTGCGGTGAAGACATTCAGAGTGCCAGTGATGTTAACCTCATTTGTTGTCAATGGGTCGGCAATTGACCGTGGGACCGAACCAAGTGCAGCCTGGTGGGTTACCAGGTCGATGGTATCACAGGCTTCCAGGCATGTATCGTAACTCCGGATGTCCCCTTCCAGGAACTCGAACTTTGGATGAGAACTAAAAGAGTCAATGTTTTTTAATGACCCGGTAGCCAGGTTATCCAGTACACGTACAAGAGTTACCCGTTGATCCTGCAATAATTTTTCAGCCAGGTTGGACCCGATGAAGCCGGCGCCGCCGGTAACTAAAATTCGCATGGGAGTTCTGAAGTTGAATTATTTACGTAAACGGCGAACCCATTTGCGTGGGTTTAAGGCCGCAAACACTTTCTCCAATAAGGTTAGAGGTGGCTTTTCTTCTTCGTAGTAGCTGCTGCCATAACCATAACCATAGCCGTATCCATAACGGCCATAGCCATAGTAGCCATATCCTGGCTTATTCTTTACGTCATTGATAACGATAGAGACCTTAGGCAGTTTGCTTTCGCGGTATAGTTCGTCGATGAGCGCTATTTGTTTTTTGAAAGTATGACCCTGCCTGACGAGGTATAACGTACAATCTGCGAACTTGCTCAATGTTAATGCGTCGCTGACCATACCTACCGGCGCTGTGTCGATCACGATGATTTCAAACATGCTGCCCACTTTTTCAAACAGCTCTGCTACTTTATTGTCGAGCAGCATTTCGGAAGGGTTCGGCGGAATAGGACCGCAGGCAAGAACATAAAGGTGATCGTACTCGGGCACAGGTGTCACGAGCTCTTCCACTGTCGCTTTTCCCATCAGGAAATTCGTGATACCCGGGCGCTTGGTAATGTGCAAACCCGACAACACTTTGGGTTTACGTATATCAAACTCCAGGATGATCGTCTTTTTGCCGGCAAGCGCCAGTACAGCGGCCATGTTAGTACTCACGAAGGACTTTCCTTCGCCGCTAAATGACGACGTAACGAGAATGACGGATTTATCCGGTTTATTGACAACGTATTGAAGATTTGATCGTATGATGCGGAATTGTTCGGCCACCATGGTCCTGCTTGTCTTGCTAACTATCAGGGTACTGTCAGCGAACGAGTGGCCAATTTCACCAAGGATGGGCGCCTGGGTCAATCGTTCAATATCAAACCGGGTGCTGATCTTGTCATTTAAGACTTCCCCTACAAATATTATCAATGCCGGCAGGCCCAGACCTACAAGAATGGCGAGGACCTGAATGGTCTTGCGGTTCGGCTTTACGGGAACATTCGAAGCCGATGCCAGGTCGATAACTTTCGAATTGGACGGGGTGGAAGACATTTGTATTTCTACCTCGGCCTGTTTTCCTTCAAGCAAAGTATATAAAGCCTGTTTTGTCTCTATTTTCCTTTCCAGTTCTACATAATCTTTCAATTCATAGGGCAGCGCTTCCAGTGTGCCTTGTTCGGCTCTGCTTGATCCTTTCAGCCGATTGATGGAAGAGGCGAGTGATAACCTGATGTTATTCAGGTTTTCCATCAGCTTTGTTCTCAGCTGCTCGATCTGTCCTTCTGCTTCTTTTACCAGCGGGTTGCTTGGCGGCACATTGCCATCGAGCAGGGAGCGGCGGCTAAGCTGCAGCCTGTTGAATTCCGCGATGAGAAGGCTCAGCGTAGGATCTTCGAGAATAAGGGGCGAAGGCGTCTTTTCACTGTACTGGTTCTGTTTATCGGTTATATACCTGTTTATGTCAGTTGCCACTTCCAGTTTGAATTGTTGCTCAGCAGTGGCTTTATCGGCCTCTATGACCTTATTGAGCGAGGTCTCGAGTTGTTTGTCGACATTAAAAATTTTATGCTTTTGCTGGTAGAGCTGAAATTTTAATTTAAGCGAATCCAACTGGACGTCCATATCGGCCAGCCTGTCCTTGATAAACTGGAGCATCTGCTGGTTGGAATAATTGTTCTGCTCGATCGTCATCGAGTCGTATTCGACCATCAGCGTGTTAATAATATCCGCTGCCATCTGGGCATTGGTGCTTTGCAGCGTGATCGAAAGAATACTTGTCCCGGGCGTCTTGGGATTCACTTTTATGCCACTCGCCAGCGAGGCGGCCATATTCGGCGTCGGTATCCAGGTTATAGTGTACTCATTGCCGGCGAATGCAGGTGCTTGCTTTACGAGGCGGAAAACGCCTTTTTCATTCTTATATAACTGGCCTACATTAAACAGGGTGGCTTCATTGTTAACCCTAAACTGGTGATCGTTGGCGAACTTGATGTTTTGGGAAAAACTCTGGGTGGTATCGGTTAGTTCAAACGCTTCGATGATGAAAGGGCCCTGCTTATAAATATTATAATCCTTGATTTTCCCTTTTGCTATGTAGTTGAACTCAAGGTTCAATCTCTTAACGACCCTTTGCATCAAGGGCCGTGACCTCAATACCTCGATCTCGTTTTGGATATTTTCCGTGCGGTTGCCGCCGAGCAATATCTCATCCACTTTCTCCGTGCGGCTGGTCTGCTGTTCATTCTTGATCATCATGGAACCTGTGGCGCTGTAGACACGGGTGGTATAGCGTAAGTAAGCAAATGCAAGGAACAGTGCAATGGCTACGGACAGCAGGAATAAAGGAAGAAAGCGAACATATTTATAGAAGAGGTCTTTCAGGCTAAGGTTCCATAGCTCGCTTTTGTTACTATTTATTATCTGCTGTTGTTCTTCCATTAAAACTTGTCGGATTTTGCGGTCTGTTATCTAAATATATTATAGAGTAACGCGATAGCTGTAATAATGCTCAAACCCAGGCTGACACGCTGCAACACGATGTTTTGCTCAGCCTGCTTGGCCTTTTTCTTTGTGGGTGAGACCATTACCACATCGTTCTGCATGAGGTTATAATATGGCGAAACAAACAATGAGTCTGAAGAAAGATCGACGACCCCGATATCGCGTTTACCATCTATTTCCCTCACTACTTTTACCTGGTCTTTGAGGCCATATTCAGTGATGTCACCTGCCAGGCCAATTGCTTCAAGTATGGTTACCCGTTCGCCCGGTATTGTCATCATTCCCGGGCTTTTTACTTCCCCGAGGACCGAAACTTTGAAGTTGAGGAAACGGATAATGACCGAAGGATTGGTAAGTACCGAATCCTTTTCGTTGATTTTTCGTTTGATGACGTCTGCCAGTTCCTGTTTGGTAAGTCCTTCGGCATGTATGAGGCCAACGCGCGGATATTCAATATTACCCCTGCCGTCTACGAGGAAGCCGGCGGTAGTTGAACCCTGTTGAGTGCTGCTGGTTGCGCCGCTACGGAGATTGTAAAGTTCATCCACCCTGGGATCGAGACTGGCGCTATAGATCTGTATGGATAGATTATCATTTTTCTGTATCCGCAGTTCCGGAACGACTACTTCCTTTTTATCGCCGGTATCTTTAACGCGGTCGAGATAATTGGGCAGTTCTTTTTGGGGAGTGCAGGAGAAAAAATAGAATGGAACGGCAAACAGCAATACAGTTCGGGTCAGTTTCATTAAAGTGTCTTTGATGGATATTTGGTGAGCAAAAATAAGCATCGGACTTATTCGGGTATTGACCAAGTTTGAAGTTTATTTCTCGCAGAGGCGCAGCGACGCAACGATTGAGAGCCTGATTTTCGTAGCGTCAAAGCGTCGGGGCGTGAGTATTGATTCCAAAATTGCTGCAACCCTTATTCAGGCCGTGCCGAAGTTAGTTTAGTTCTGTCAATATAAGCAACGAGCACATATCCCAGGCTGTCAATGGCAACTTTTACCGCCTTACGCTGAAGGCTCAATACTTCTCCCTCGTGGTCCATCAATGGGCCCATGGTGATCTTCACCCGCTGATGAACCTGAAGGTCCATTGGCTGTACTTCCACGTTTTCGTATTCGTTCAAAAAACGCCTGATAGCGTTGATCTCTTTTTCTTTTATCACAGCCGGTTGTCCTTCCCAATAAACAAAATTGATGACTCCCGGTGTCATCCGCACTTCAGTCCTGTCCTCGTCTTTGACCTTCACAAAAACATAAGACTTAAACAATGGCTCTTCCACGACCTTCATACGATCGCTCCATTTGCGTCTGACCTTATTGAGTGGGCAATAGCTCTCGATCCCTTTTTCCAGCAGAAGTTGGTTCACTTTCTTTTCCCAACGGGGACGGCTATAGATCGCTAACCATTTGCGGGACACGGAAACTTTTTTGGAAGGCTTCGCCATCTCAGTCACATGGAGTTTTTTTTAGGATGGACTGGTTAAACAGCAAAAAGGCCTGGAAACAAACGTTCCATTGGGTCCTTTTCGGGTGCAAATATAGGAGGAAGAATGGGACTGACAAGAGAATAAAATAGGCAGATTTTGAATGAATTGTCCCCAGGAGTTGATAACTAGCCGGCCAGGTCGACCCGTCCGTTTTCCAACTTGTAAACCTTTCCGGAATGGCTGCATTGGGCGATGCCCTGAGGGTTAAAGTTGAGCTTGATCCCGGCTTCACTTACCCACCCGGTATGGCGGGCCGGATTGCCGGTCATAATGGAATAAGGAAGGACATTTTTTGTTACCACGGCACCTGCGCCGATCATTGCATAACGACCGATCTCGATACCACAAAGTACAGTGGCGTTGGCCCCGATCGTAGCACCTTTGCGCACCAGTGTTTGCCTGAACTCATTCTTTCTTTCAATAAAGCTTCTTGGATTAATTACATTAGTAAATACCATGGAAGGGCCAAGAAAGGCTGCATCTTCGACGATCACACCGTTGTATACAGAGACATTATTTTGGATTTTTACGTCATTACCTATTACCGTATTGTTATCTATATAAACATTTTGCCCGATGTTACACCTCTCGCCGACCTTGCTTGTCGACGCTACGTGACAAAAATGCCAGATGCGGGTGCCTTTACCGATTTGAGCACCTGGGTCAATGATTGAACTTGGGTGAACGAAAACATCGCTGGTTTCCATACCACCAAAATAAATCATTGGACAGGCTTTGCCAATTTATCAGGATGAATTCACTACATTTAATTACTAAAACATAACTGTTGAAGGAACGTTTTTATTCACTCGATGTTTTCCGCGGCGCTACTGTTTGCCTGATGATCCTTGTCAATAACCCGGGCAGCTGGTCACATATCTACCCACCGCTTGAACATGCACCCTGGCATGGACTGACACCAACTGACCTGGTCTTTCCTTTTTTTCTTTTTGCTGTAGGTAACGCGTTGTCATTTGTGATGCCACGCCTGCAGGCGGGTGGTGATGGAGTATTTTGGCAAAAAGTGATTAAAAGAAGCCTGCTGATCTACGTTATTGGTCTTTTTCTTACCTGGTGGCCATTTGTCAGATGGCAGGGCGATCACCTGGCCTTCCGGCCATGGGTTGACCCGAAGAACCCCGAAAGCGGTGTAAGGATATTAGGCGTGCTGGCAAGGATCGCAATTTGTTATTTTTTTGCATCGATCATCATCTATTATCTCAAGCCAAGAAAAGCTTTTTATGTGGGGCTGCTTCTGCTTCTTCTCTACTGGGTTCTTTGTTTTGTTCTTGGCGATTATACAATGACCGGATGGTTTGGAAATAAGGTTGACAGGGCTGTGCTGGGCGTTGCTCATATGTATAAAGGCGAGGGAATTCCCTTCGATCCCGAAGGCATCATGAGTACGCTGACTGCTATTGTGGAAGTTATCTTTGGCTATTTGGTCGGCGACTATATCCAGAAGAAAGGCAAAAATTTTGAAATGGTCAGCGGGTTGTTTGTGGCGGGTGTTGCCATGATCCTTACCGGCTTTTGCTGGGACATGGTGTTTCCTATCAACAAGAAAATCTGGACCAGCTCATATACCGTATACACCACGGGACTGGCCACCATCACGATCGCTACGATGATCCACCTGATTGAACTCAGGAACGTGAGAGGCTGGGTGGCCCGTTTCTTCGACGTATTTGGCAAGAATGCGCTATTTGTATTTGCGCTCAGTGCATTTTTACCCAAGACGCTTGCGCTGATCCGTATCCCCGATCATCTCAATAGTGAAGGGAAGACGGTGTACGTCAATCCCTGGAACTGGTTATATCAAAAAGTACTCATTAATATCCCTGGCGATCCGAGGATCGGGTCGTTGATCTATGCTGTTTGTGTGATAACACTGATGTGGGCGATATGCTATTGGATGGATAAGAAGAGGATTTATGTTAAGGTGTAATGTTGAAAGAACTGCAATCAAATAACAAGAACCAGGCAATAAGAACCAACATTGGATATTTAAACCCGAAAAATTCCAATTGACATTGGGACAGCCTGCCCGTTTTTTCATTACTATTCGTTTGAAAAGATCCATAAGACAAATCACAAAGAGTAAATGATGCGATTATGTAAGAGCGAAATTCGACACGCCTGTAATTGGTAATTCCATTATTGTTGTACCTGCCTTTGTTTTCCTGCTTGTAATTCCAATACCCTTTCACGGTTTTTGTTGTTCCTTAACAGAACGTCCATTTGCATTTAACACCAAGTTTTGAATAGCGGTTTTAGCTTGCCATCACTAAAACCACACGTATGAGAAAACCTATACTTATCCTCTCCGCTTTAATTTGTTCTCTCCACCTCTTTAGCCAGGATGCTTTATTAAAAACATTTAAATACCGAATCGATCATTACCGGGCAATAAGCTTTATCACCGGTGGTGGCACGCAATGGATGGAAACCGGTATCGCCAATGGAAAAAACAAGAGTGGCTCCTCGTACGGAAATTTTAATGGCTCTTATTATGCTGTAAGCAGTACCGACAAAAGACTCTTTACCCTGACCGCCGCCTTGTCATCGGGCGCTGGCTGGAATAAAAACCGGCAGCCAAATGAAAGCAGCAACAACCGCAGCCTGTCGTTTCTTCCGGCAATAACCCTCTCAAACAAAATGTTCCGTGGTAAAGACTTTTTGGAGCTGGGAGCAGACGCATTGACCAATATTCAGCGCAACAGCTACACAACAAATAGCATGATCGGCCCTCGTGGAACAGCGAAGTTGATCCGGGATGAATTTAATGTGGCGATCACCATCGGTATTGGCCGCGGAAGACTGGAAAATATCACCAACATGCAGAATGCCCTTTGGCTTTACCAGGACCTCCGGGACGAACAACGGCTGAACCGTTCACTGACAGACGATGAATTAAATGAGCTGGGCCAGGCTATCACTCTTGGCAATAATACCCGGATACTGGATGCAAGACGTAGAACGCGATTCATGCTAGAGACGACTGATAAATTCTTTCAACAAAAGAATGTTTTGACCACAACCGACATAAAGTATTTCGGGGCTCTCAACGATATTCTTTTTTTCGCGATCAATATGCCCCGGCTATCCGGCACTGAAGTCTATCTCAGGCTGACCCCCTCCATCAACCAGGCCAGGTTTGACGACCTTAATGAGCCCGTATCTGGTACTTTCAAAGGCAGGTACGACAAAAAAACAGTTTTACTCTCAGCCGGCATCAGCAGCTACCGACCCGTGAACCTCCGGCACCAGAACAATTATGGTATTACCCTGGAGCTGAGCTACACTAACGACTATGAAAGTGACAGGCAATATTCCAACGGTATCCTTGTCGGCGATCTCAGCTCTAACCCCATCCTGAAGCAGGCAGATGTCGACTTGTTTTTTGAGCATGCCATCTATCCGAATACCCGCACCATAATCAGTTTCAGAGTCGACTCAGAAGCAGGTTACCAGGACCTCGAGGATTTCAGCGGGTTCTTTGGAACGGCAGATCTTGTAGCTGCAGCCTCTTATTTTGTCAGCTACAGAACTAGGCTCACCTGTTCCGTGACCGGAAACTACCTCAGGAACATGAATGCATTCGGCTTCAATCATCACCTGGTACAATTACCCAACATTTTGCAGGTTTCTGCCAACATAGGTATACAAGTCGACCTCTAAGTAATGTGAACATCGTTGCTTCGAGGGATTCCGCGAATTAAAAAGTCACGTTTTGTAGATTTTTTGCCCCATTCAAAAATAAGCGGCAGCCAAAATATAGCGACGTGCAACGATTGCTCCGTTGACGGCAAACGCAAATTCACCGTTTTTGCCGTGGCATGAAAATTGAAAACAATAACTGTTCTATAACAATTCGATTATGAAGAAGTCTTTCCAAAAATTTATCAAGACCTCGCTTCGCAGGTTAAGGCAACAAAAGGACCAGATAAGAAAGCTGAGGTTTTCCAGTTACCCGGAAGAGTTTGTGATCACTGAGCAGGAAGAAAGGGAAGGGGGTTTTTTTGGGATTGGCCTCGGAAGTAAGAAATTAATTTCCTCCTTGAAATAAAATAGCTTTTAGAGATTTTTCTCATAAGCAGTTAGTTTTGGTTCAAACCTCTGTTTCTACAGAGGTTTTGTTTTTTTGACAGCCACTGAGCCATGGATATGGTTGTGACGGATACATGGATATGATCACGGATGCCAGGATGGGGTTGCCACAGATTCACGGATATGATGCTCATGGATTGGATTGCCACGGATACAGGAATATGATTGCCACGGATACACGGATATGATCCTCATGGATTCACAGATGGATGGCCACGGATACACGGATATGATCTCCACGGATACACGGATATGATCCTCATGGATTCACGGATGGGATTGCCACGGATGCACGGATATGATCCTAATGGATTCACAGATGGATGGCCACGGATTCACGGATATGATTGCCACGGATTCGCAGATGGATTGCCACGGATACACCGATATGATTGCCACGGATACACGGATATGATCCTCGCGGATTCGCAGATGGATTGCCACAGATACACGGATATGATCCCCATGGATTCACAGATGGATTGCCACGGATACAGGGATACGATCCTCACCGATTGCCGCTACAATCATTAAGAACCAGAAAACAATAGCCAAATAAATTCCAATCTAAAAAACCAATGGGTGGAGCAGGTTTGGGGTAGCCAGGGTCGACTATTTTACTTCAGGATGTATTTGATTCTTATCTCCCGGAATCTGGCTCTTCCCCCAGCTATATTTTCAACGCAAACAATTCAACTCCCATTTTCTTGCCTTTGAGATCGACCACACCGAGGCTTTCACTCTGCCAGTCTTTGAGGTCAAGAGTATCGATCACGTCCTTTGATACGATGAATTTTTGGTTGAGCTCGCTGCAGGCGCTTCGTATACGGGCGGTGGTATTCATTGTGTCCCCGCTCATGGCGAGGTCTTTCTTTAGGATGCCGATCTCGCCCACTGTGACTTCGCCGATGTGGATGCCGACCCTGAAATCGGGCACTATATCAAATTGTCGCCGGAAATTCTCGCCATTTTGCTGGATCAGCTTTCGCGTTTCGATCAGCGCATCAAGGCAATGCTTTGCGTTCCGGGCATTGAAGACCCAGGAGACAACTATTTCGTCGCCGACATATTGATAGATCCGTCCATGATATTGCATGAGCGCCGTGGAAACGATCTCGATGAACTGCCGGATAAATTTAAAGTAATCAACGTGGCCGAGCTTTTCAGCGATCGGTGTAGAATCTTTTAGATCAATAAACATTACGATACGCTTTTCAACCTGCGGATGACGGTATTTTCCTAACAAAACATCAAAGAAAATACCGGGAGAGTATTTCTTGATCACCTCAACGATCACCTGCAGCAAAGAAAATGTCAATAGCCATCCAGGTATTTTTTTTATCAGCCAGGTAGTATGAAACCCGTAGTAAGCAAAATTCCGCAAGCTTTGCAACGGATCACGGTGCAAGAAAAGGATCGCGTGCAGGTAGTAGATAAAAAAGTTCATTAGGAAGGCGATCAATACCAACAAGCCCGTCTTTAATAGAAAATTCAACGAAAGGGGTAATTCGATCGTATTGCGGTGAGCCTGGTAAAATAATGCAAAGCCCATCAGCCCACTGAAGATAAATACGATCGCACCGCGAAACAGGACTACTCCAAAACTGCTGTAGTCAAAAAGATCCCTGTCGGGGGAAATACCAGGAAGACTTACACGTACAAAGAGGTAGATAAGATCCAACACTGTCCAGCCAAAGGCAATCCACAAAACCACCTTTGCCCTGTATTTAGCAGCAACAGGTATTCCTCTCCATTTTAAATTCACTGCTCTCATACCTGTCGTTAGAATTTTTGGGTGAATATGTTACAAAGGCATAGCCGTCGAATTGGTAGCACCACCACTCTTATTTAGGATCACAGCCAGGCTAAAGGCTAATACTGCTATAATTATGCCTACCATGAAAATGACATAGGCCAGTCGCAACAGCCGGTATTTTTTCCCCAACACGACCCCGAGGTAATAAATATCTTTCACCAGCGTGCTGTATAAATACCCCTGGTCCTTCATCATTTCCTGCATACCCCATTCATATTCCTGCAGGGTCGCTTTGTGAAAATTGCCAAAGAAGAGAAGGTTAGTCTTTTTATTGAGTATGTCTTCCTTACTGAAATGACCGCTGCTCACCTTTGGCCGCGTAGCCATGATGGCGATCACGATAGTGACAAGCGAAAACAGCAGGAAGAAAACTGTTGGGAATACGAGGTAAGTATCCACCTCAAGCCGACGCAGTAACACGGTAAGGATGACGGAAATGATGATCGCATTAACAGAGATCAGGATATTCGCTTTCCCATCGGCGAGACTGCTCAAACGCAGGTGGTTCTCTGAAGTGAGACGCAACATGGTTTGAATACCCTTGTTCAGCAGGCTCGTTTTTTGTTTCAACTCTTCCTTGCTCAGCTTTTTGTCCGCTTCCGGATCCTCGCTAACAACCTTCATTTCGTTCTTTATATTCTTTTCGCGCAACCTCTCAATATTTTTTTGTTTCCCTTCTTCCAGCAGGCCAATGCAATAAGGAGTGTAGTACTTGTGTGATTCAAGAAACTCCAGCGACTGCTTATTCCAGTTAGTGCTGGGAGAGATCAAATGACGAAGAATATATTCTTTTCTCAATCTTTTATTGACGTCCTTGAAGTCCTTGGTACCCAGATGATAGGTATCGGCGTCGGCAATGATCTGTTCCGGAATCGAGCGGGGAGTATTATTCCTGTGCGTAGCCATGATGCATTTCTCAATAGCGGGCACCAGCAGCTCCTGCTCTTCCCTGTTCCCTTCATTGGCAAAGAACGCTTTCATCAACTCGATGCTTTTTATTTCATGCATCGCCGGTTCAACAAATAAGTGGCCCGTATCATGAAACCATGCCGCGATAAAAAGAATGGCCTGGTCCTTATCAGAAAGGTCATACTGGCCCGCGATCTCCTTTGCCCTGGCAACTACGTTACGTGTATGCTCAAGGTTGTGATACAATAGAGATTCCTGCTGGTTTTTCTCGAACAGCGTCGTCACAAAATACTCGGCTTTATATGCTATTGTTGTGTATTCCATATCAAACTTTTAAAAACTTATGTTAACCCTGGCACCTGTTGACACATTGATCATATGTCCTTCATTGGAAAATGCCGCTGTGGCCGAAACGATCATCATATTGAACGGAACGAAATAAAATCCTCCTCCCACTGCATTGTGCCATCCGCCGGGCGACTCGTGCTTCATCCAAACACGACCGATATCATCAAAAGCAAGTAAGCCAACGTCTCCCGGCAACAAATACCAGCTTGATGTAAATAATTTTAATCGTGCTTCAAGGCTGGCATACGCAATGGCAGAACCGCTAAACCTGTTTTTCCTGAAACCCCTGAGATAATTATTGGAGCCGAGATCATAAGCCTGGAAATAGTCAAAATGCTTGCCGTAAAGATGTCCACCACCTAATCGAAGCACCGTTACCAGTTTTGCGGGAGAATTGAAGCTCGCATACACCGTCATGTCCGAAGTGAGCTTAGTTATCGAGTGAGCATTATTCGATAGTCCTCCCAGGAAAGAAAGATCGGTAGTCCAACTAATTCCCCTGGTAGGAAATAATTCGTTGTTCAGGTTGTTGACATCAATGATAAGCTTGGCACCCAGGTAAGATTTATTATCATATACTCCACTCGAATCAAGGGACAGCAAGGAAGGATACTGCAGTATCTTCCCCGTATTATTTTCCGGTCTGAACCAATACTGGTAAAAATAAGGGCCCAACAGTATGCTTGCCTTGTCATAGAATCTCTTCCTGACCATGGTTGCTATTTCCGCATATTTGTAGCGGGCATCATAGTAATTAATGCTCTTGCTTTCGTCTATGGAAGTGTTATTACCAAACCCGAAAAAATTATAGAGTGTAGGGTTAACATGCTTTGCGGTCACCACCAGGTCATTGCCAAAGACAAGCTGGTCAAATTCTCCTTTGTAATCGATCTTGAAAGCTTTTTGAAAAGCATAGGTAAATCGCAGATCGTTACGGGTGGCAAAAGGATTCTTCCGGAAGCCATAGGTCTGGCGCCAGTAACCAGCGCTCACAAAGAAACCATCATCAGTATTGTAAGACGGCCGCAACCTCGGGAGCCGCGTAGTAGCATATTCATTGTCTGTCCAGCTGAAATTGTTTACTTCAGGGTTAGTGGAGAATTTCACCTTTGCATGATTTTTTGCAACCACAAAATTTGCCGAGGAGTCAATGTCATAGAGAATGGTCCTTGCATTACCCCTGATATTAAATGTATCATTTCCCCTGCCCCCGGTGATGCGGATCTTGATCTTTGAATTTACATCGGGGTCCATCTCGAAAAGATCATTGCCGTTCAACCCATATAACCTTAACTCCCTGGTATCCGCACGATCAAATATCCGCTGGTAAAGGCGATAGGCTGTATCCATATTGTCGTGCCGTTCATAGACAGATACCTTCACCTTTCCTCCAGGCTCCCCCGTTATGCGGAAATACTCCGGCTTATTACTGCCCGGTACATTAACGTACCGCGAAAGAAAATGATAGTATTTCATCCCCGCGTGCATCAGAGCCTCCCTCCTGCTTTTCAATTTATCTGCAATTATTCGACCATCTATTTCATAGATCAGCGCCGGCAAGCGGCTGACGGCTTTCTCTATCACGCTATCGGTAACCGAAGACTGGAAGCCCGCTATGATCTCTTTCCATTGCTTGTCATCAAGTTGATTCATAAAGGCACGATCGAAATCCCTGGCCGTCCAGTTAAGCCAATTCACTTTTGGAATGTCTTTCCTGAAACCTTTGAGGAATGGAAGCCGGTTATTGGATGCAAGCCGGATAAGCAATCCATCGGAATAAGCAAGCGCCTGGTCACGGTCCTTTGGTATAGGGTAAAAAATTTTACCTTTTCCGGTGTCAAGCGTTCCCCATTTCCATTGGTCAAAATGACGATCCCAGTCGGCAACCAGCATGTCCAGGAGGCGGGCCCTGAGCACTGCATTTTGATTGGGCCGCTGGTCATTATCTTCTACCATTCTTTGTAAGAGCTTACCCGTGCTTTTCGAGTCTGTACCGTCTACTGTCGGGTTATCCGTTTCAAGCACACAAACTTTATTGGCAAATAAAGGGCGATAGACGCCGAGCGCGGGATCATCGGGGACAAAGAAGTATTGTGGTTTTGCTACTGATACATCGATGGAAGCTGCAAGATCAGGAATGATCATGGAAGCATATGGATAAGCTGCCGAGCTGAGGTCCCGTATCGCGTTTTCACTGATTGTTGTGCGATAACTTTCGGGTATAGCCCTCGCCTGGTCTTTATCAATAGTTCGCAGGGTCCATTCGCCACCTTTCGAATCCTCGAGTTTTAGGGACTTCGTATTTTTTCCCCCTCCCAACCCCGTTATTCGAAGCCCTCCTTTCTCCTGTCGCACATGAAATACCCTCATATTTATTAACGTACCCCATTCCTCGCGATAGTTGCCACCGATCAACCATTTTTGTGTTGGGGTCGGGTCGTTATATTTTTCGCTTGCCGCTATGTTTACCGTGTCCTTGAATGCTGCATCTTCCTTTGTAATCCCCGGAGCTTCCTCATCTTCAGGCAGCTTTGAAAAGTTTAAGATATTCTCCGAAAAGGGCATTCGCAAGGAATCGGTAACCGTATAGAAACTTGCTCTCACATTTTTATTTTTGGAGACCTCAAGTGTCGCAAAACCGGTTTTCTGTGCAACAAAAAGACTCCTCCTGCTCTTACTCACGCGAGAGGTCTTTGACCCGGCGCCTGAAACCAGAAAATAGTTGCTTGTGTCTTTTAAGAGTTGCAGTGTATGCTCGTGTCCTGCAACGAAGATGACATGTGGATGGGTTTTTGTCACCTCTTCAATATCATGAACCATGTTAGTGTAATCCGGATGTTTAAGGTCCTGTGGTGTGCCAAAAACACCACGGGCAATGGGATAGATGGAACCGAGTACAGGTAGTGGAATATACAGGTTCTTCATCATGTCGGTAAAGGGAAAAAGGTGCTGCTTCCATCCAAAGAATCCACCGTGCACACCGTTGCTTCTGAAAGGATGATGGGTGGCGATAAGCACAAGCTTTTTATAATTCCTTGCCATTATATCCATTAACTGGGTTAGTACTTCATCCTTCGTCTTGTAAGGGCAATCGGATTCTATACCGGGTTTATCGTAAGGATGAAGCCACCACTGCGAGTCGATCACAACAAGCACAATATCATCGTTGATCGGTACTTCTACGGGACCGGGACAGCCGCCTTCGGGATAAAACCTGACGTTGTCCAGACCGAGTTGTGATACATAGGTCTGCTCGCGCAAAATGGTCTGTATACCGTTGACGGATCCATTGTTCCAGTCATGGTTACCGGGTATCATATATAATCTTGCCTTGCTGTTGGCTACAATGGATATCTGCGAATCGAGTACGTTGTGGGCAAGAGCGTAAGTGATAACCTGGTCATCAGGCAGGCCAACTTTATATACGTTGTCGCCTAAAAAAATAACAACCGTCTTATTATCCATTGGTATCGTTCTCCGGATCGCTTCGGACACAGGATGTATGCCGTCCGTGAATTGTCCCCCGTCACCGATCAATACGATACGGGCCGACAGGCTATCCTGTGCCATGGACTCATGAGAGGACATCAGCAGCAATGCCGTCCAAATAAAAATCCGTCTTGTCGGTGTCATTTTGCTTTACTGTATTTAAATACCATGATATCGGCTGCACCAATTCCAGCTGATTCGTTCGAAACGATCAGGTGGCCTTCGGAACTAAACGTAAGACCTTCAGGCTGCTTATAGAGTTTCGGATCTATCCGGTAGACTTTTTCGGGGACGCCATTTTTATCAGCAATAACCAAAACTTTATTTAAGGATGAAATTATAAATAATTGTCCTGTCAGCGGGTGAATAGATGCGGCGGAGGGTTTGAAATTGACTTTTTTTTCCTGCATCAGCTCTTCGATCTTCTGGACGTCGATTACATAGGCTGGAGTCTGTGAAAACGTCATTGAGCCGAGGTCGAATGCCCAGGCGCGAAGTGAATTTTTATCATCTGCTTTGCAATCTTTGCACAACAGGATTAAGCGATTTTGGTCCTTGTCGAAGTAAAGTATCTCGAACTCGTTCGGTCCGGGAGCTGTAAACTCGAATTGCCTCGTGGTTACAGAGTCCGGGGAGTCGAATTTCAGGCTAAGAAGATCGCCATCACTTTCCAGTACGTAAAAAGTGCTGTCTACAAGCACGAGATCCTCATAATCGGATTTTTCGGAGAGTTTCCATTTTTGGATCGTCATATTTCCACCGATAAAAATCTTATATAGCCAGGGCTTTTCGTCACTGATGGCAAAAACCGATTTATCCTTTGGGTAATAGGCCAGGCCAGAAATTTCATCCAGGTAGCTTGGCAGCTTGACAGTCGACGGCCGGCTCAGGTTGTACTCTGCCGGTGAGACAAAAACCCCGGATTTATTTTTACAGCCTGTAAAAAAAAAGAAGGTTGGAATCAGTAATAAGTTCAGACAACGAATCAATGGATCTTTAGTCAAATGGTGCCGCATTCTTGCATATATATAATCTGTTCCCGGTCATAGAATTTACAAAATCTATGCCGCTGGATCTTGTGCTGGATAGGGGCAGGTGTGGGGCAAAAATTCCGCAGTTTTGGCAGATGCTACACTACTTCACCATGCATCTACTTGTTATTGCTTTCCTCTTAACTTCCGCAGCACGAAACCGAGCTTAAGCTGGATAGTAAAATAGGCATCGTTGTCTTTTGGGTCACCGCGCTGGTTATTGATGACGCTGGAAATCCTGCGGTCGGCCAACTGCTGTGCGATCACCGCGTTGTTCGGTGACAGGTATATCGTAAAAAGCGCAGGGTCCACATAATCTTTATTACTGGCGTCGTCGAGGTAATCGGTGAAAAGGATCCGGTACACTAATTCCAGTCGCGCATTGAACCGGGAGGACAGTTCATATTTCACCCCGATACCCAATGGAATATTCAGCTGGGTTAAAGAATACATTTTCCTGGCGGGATATTCAGCGAAGCCCTGTCCTTCCGTTCGTAAGGGATGCAGGTAATACCATTGATTATTCAGTTGCGCCTGCGGATTAAAATTGAAGTAGCCTATGCCTGCAGTTACAAATGGCGACCAGCGGGGTGCTGCCGATTCATCATAGTTTTTGAAAAATAAGGGATGTAATTCAGCCACCAGTTGGATTTCTGTTATCGTGCTGCGGAAACTGAGATTTCGTTCATACCTGCCAAATGTAGAAGGCGCAACTTTTTTCAGGATACTATCGTAAGAGCGAACTGAGCCGAATGTCCCTTCAAGACGCACGCCCAGAATCTCTTTATAAGTAGCCACTGCATAAAGCCCGTAACTCGGTTTGGTCATTTTCAGGTTGAGGTCCTTGACAAATTTTTTCCCGATGCCCTTATTACCCCCGATATCTGTCAAACTGTTCATGATACCGCCGGAAACGCCGAGTTCAACCACCCATTCGGTGCCGATATATTTATCGTTGTAATAATAGTATTGAGCATTGAGGGGTTCGGTGCATAATACGCACAGGTACGACAGCGAGAGTACATAAAACCGTATCATCGGGATTGGTTTTTGGGATTGGTGTTACCAGGATGCGGATGGCGGTTGTGCAAGGCGGATATTCATTAAATGTAAGCGAACACCGATTACCCTCAAAAAAATTAAAAACTTGTTTGTGGAAAAAATCCGTGTTTTTTTCCGGCAGTTTACGTTGTAATGACCATAGATACCGTGTAAATGACAGCAAAAAAAGGTGGCTACTGCCTTTCAAGTGAGGGTTTCACTTTTGTATTGTAGTAATGGCAGGCAGGTCTCAGGCCACACTGTCCGCATTTAGGCGTTCTGGCCACGCAGATATAACGGCCATGTAAGATCAGCCAGTGGTGTGCTTTATGGATTAATTCAACAGGAAAGTTCTTTACCAGTTCTGTTTCGACAGCATAGGGAGTTGAGGCCGTTTGAGGGACGAGCCCAATTCGCTTGCTAACCCTGAAAACATGGGTGTCGACAGCCATATTGGGTTGTTGGTCTATGACGGACGTGATAACATTCGCGGTCTTTCTTCCAACGCCCGGAAGTTGCATTAGTTCATCCACCGTCATCGGAATTTTTCCATTGAATTTTTCCATGACCATAGTAGCCATCCCGATCAAGTGCTTTGTCTTATTGTTAGGGTAGCTGATGCTTTTTATAAAAGGGAAGAGTTCATCAAATTTGGCTTTGCTCAATGATTCGACGGTAGGGTATCTTCTAAACAATGCCGGGGTAGTTTCATTGACCCGTTTATCGGTGCACTGGGCGGAGAGGATCACGTCCACAAGCAGCTCATAGGGATTATCATAGATGAGTTCTGTTTCGGCTTCGGGAGTATGTTTTTGAAAATAGTTAATGACGAACTGGTAACGGTCTTTTCGGGTCATATCCTGCAAAACTAAGGAAGCAAGATAAATTGAGGAGCGGGGACAGGGGTAGGTAAGAAAATTGGTCAGGCCACTATAGTGGCCTGACCAATTGACCGCAGATTCGGATGATGATTAAACCATCTTCAGATGGCCGAATATCATTAAAGCCTGTAGTTTTCCCCAGACCTGAGAGATGAATTATTGTCGGCGTGGAATTTAAGAACCCTAATAATCTGCATTCTATTACGATGTCTTAAAAAACAAACGATGCGAAACAAAAAAGCATCTCGACAATATAGCCGGGATGCCAAATAGATGTTGAAGAGGAGGATTTTAGACCTGTTCGCCTGACTCTTGCCGGGCTTTGTTCAGTACGTTAAGTACGATTTCCGTTCGGGGAGCTACAACCAGTTTGTCCAGTCTTTGCATCGAAGTTTTCAAAACAGCCAGCTTCTCGCGGAGGGCCCAGTCTTTCTTTAAGGCTTCCTCGATCTCGGCAGTTTGTTGCAAAGAGGTCTCCTTATACAGGTACAGTAAAAGATCCTCGGGTGTAAAATTTGTCATGAGCAAACCATTGATGTCCAATAAAATAAATGTCCAGTTTGAGAATGTCAGCTATAAAACGGCATGGCCGTGTCCTTATTGTGCAAAAAAGCTTAATTCTTGAGGTCAGGGGAATTTTCAGGGATAATATACAGGTCCTCGTTATCGCGTTTCATCAGGTACTTTTCCCTCGCGTACTTTTCCAGTGTGCCGGGATTAGTCTTCATTTTGTCCAAAATAGCCTGTTCCGCTGCGATCTGGTCTATGAGGTATTGTTTGCTACTAACCAGTTCCCTCAATTGCCTGTCGCGGTCCATGCGGGTAAAAAGATCGTTCTTGTCCAGGAAGAGCATAATGGCCGCAAACACAGCCGTTGCAATAAAGAATTTATTGGTGATCCAGGCGGGAATATTGGTTAGCAATTTCATATTGAATACACGATAAAGTTAATCATTTTCGCCATCGGCGATCAACTGTAACAATTTTTCTTTTACACATTTCCACTCCTCATCGATAATGCCATAAATGACCGTGTCCTTGATGACACCGTCATTACGATATCCATGTTTACGCAGCACGCCTTCGCGGATACCACCGATCTTTTCTATGGCCTTCTGCGAGCGAACATTCTGTCCGGCCGCCCTCAGCTCCGCACGGTTAAAACCGAGTGTCTCAAAAATATACTGCAACAATAAAAACTTCGATTCTTTGTTGTACACTTTACCCCAGACCGAAGGGATATACCAGGTATACCCTATCATCGCATGCCTGTCTTTTTGATTGATCTCGTACAGGCGGGTCATACCGATGATCGAACCATCTTTGACCTTTCGCATGACAAACGCCTGCTGACCACCCATTTGCTTTTTGTCAATTGCTGCGTTGAAATAGGTGTCATACATCTCATCGTAGTCCTGGTTGATCAATAGCATTTTGTTGAACTCCCAAATGCGTTCATCCTTTGCAATAGCCCGTATTGCCTCGCGATGTGACTCGCTCAATAACTCCAGGACGACATGCTTCCCTTTTAATTTCGACAGATCTATATCCATGATTCAAAACTTACCCGTGAAATTAATATATCCGTAAGCATAAAAAAACCGCTCTTTGTGAGCGGTCCCGGTATCTATTGAGACGCAAATTTTAGCGACCGAATTTTATTTTGCCATTGGGATAAACGGCCGAATCACCCAGCAATTCCTCGATACGAAGCAACTGGTTATACTTAGCCATACGGTCGGTTCGCGACGCAGAGCCTGTCTTAATCTGCCCACAATTCAGGGCGACAGCGAGGTCGGCTATGGTGGTATCTTCGGTTTCACCGCTCCGATGGCTCATAATGGTATTGTAACTGTTATGCTGCGCCAGCGTAACCGCATTTATCGTTTCTGTCACTGTACCGATCTGGTTAACTTTTACCAGCAATGCATTGGCAACATTTTTATCGATCCCCTGTTGCAGTCTTTTTTCATTGGTGACAAACAGGTCGTCTCCTACGAGCTGGCATTTGCTGCCAACGGCATCCGAGAGGTTCTTCCATCCATCCCAGTCATCTTCCGCCATGCCGTCCTCAATGGAAGCAATAGGGTATTGCTTAACCCAACTGGCCCAGTATTTCACCAGTTGGTCGCTACTCATCTCTTTCCCGTTGCTTTTATGGAAAACATACTTCTTCTTTTTCGAATCCCAGAGTTCTGTATTGGCAGCATCCATGGCGATCATTACCTGTGAACCTGTTTTATACCCGGCCGCCTGAATTGCGGTAAGTACGGTTTCAATAGCCTCTTCGTTACTCTGGATATTTGGAGCAAACCCGCCTTCATCGCCGACGTTCGTGCTAAATCCTTTTTTCTTCAGGACACTTTTTAAGGCATGGAAGATTTCGACGCCCCACCGCAGTCCATCGCTAAAGCTTGTGGCCCCGACGGGCATCACCATGAATTCCTGGAAATCGATCTTATTATCGGCGTGAGCACCACCGTTAAGGATGTTCATCATGGGTATGGGCAACGTCTTTGCATTGGTGCCGCCCACATACCGGTAGAGGGGCAGGCTGGCTTCTTCAGCAGCTGCTTTTGCTGCCGCCATGCTCACAGCCAGGATGGCGTTGGCGCCGAGCTTTGCTTTGTTGGGTGTTCCATCGATCTGGATCATCAACTGGTCGATGCCGGTCTGATCGGCAACATCGTAGCCGGTAAGCTCCGGGGCGATCAGGTCGTTAACATTGGCAACAGCTTTCAACACACCTTTGCCAAGGTATTTCTTCTTATCGCCATCTCTCAACTCTACGGCTTCATGCGCTCCCGTGCTTGCACCACTGGGCACTGCTGCCCGGCCCAAAGCACCTTCATCGGTCAATACATCTACTTCGACAGTAGGGTTGCCACGACTGTCCAGTATCTGTCTGGCAAAGATTTCGGAAATGTAACTCATGTTCGATTCAGGATTTTTAAGATTGATAATTCAATATTGGTTATTCCAATGGCAGCAGGCGTTGAATTCTAAGGTTGAATTCGGTGCAAAGAAACAGTTTTAAGTAAAAAGTCAAAAATCAAAAAGAGAAAGAGGAGGGGTTGGTGGGCAGGTTGCCGGATTATCGCTTCTCCTTCCCTGCTATTTTCCTCTTGCCACCCGTCCCTGAAATTTCATTGATTGGGCAAATCGCCGAATGTTCCTTTAAGGAAAGCGGTATCTTTAGTACAAACCAGATATTATGAGACACCCCATCTTCTTTGTTGCTATCTGCCTTCTATTATTGAGCTTTACAAACAGTGTGGCGCAGTCAACGCCTAAACTGGTTACGACCGTTGAAGGAATTAAGGAATATGAGTTGGATAATGGCCTCCGCATCCTTCTTATTCCCGACGCTTCGCAAACGAATGTAGCGATCAATATTGTTTATAAGGTAGGATCCCGGCATGAAGGATACGGCGAAACCGGTATGGCCCACCTGCTGGAGCATATGCTCTTCAAGCAATGCGAAAAATTTACTGATATCAAAAAAGCGATCGCTGACAAAGGCGCGTCGGCCAACGGAACAACCTGGTACGACCGTACCAACTATTACGAGGTGTTGTCGGCATCGGATGACAACCTAAGCTGGGCTATTGACATGGAAGCCGATCGCATGATCCATTCCAAAATTTTGCCCGAAGAGCTTGCTAAAGAGTTCAGCGTTGTGCGCAATGAATTTGAAATTGGAGAAAACTATCCCAGTAATGTTCTCAACGAACGTATACTTTCCGCCATGTATCTCTGGCATAACTATGGCAAATCCACCATTGGCAGCAAGGAAGACATTGAAAGAGTAAAAGCGGATAACCTGAGGGCATTCTATAAAAAATATTATCAGCCGGACAATGCCGTGCTGATCATTGCCGGAAAATTTGACGAAAAGAAGGCCCTTGAGTATGTGAACGAGTTTTTCGGACCGATCCCCAAACCGACGCGGGTGTTGCAGCCAACTTATACCGTAGAGCCCCCGCAGGATGGAGAAAGAAATGTCGAGCTACGCAGGGCAGGCGATATTCAATATATCGGGATGGCCTATCACACGCCTTCGGTTGCAGACAAAGACTATGCGGCAAACGATGCCCTTGTTGAGATCCTCACCAATGATCCGTCCGGTGTATTTTATAAAAAACTGGTAGAAACAAAACTCGCTTCGAAAGTGGGGGGTTATTCACAGACCCTCCATGATCCCGGATTTACGTACTTCCAGGTAGAGGTGCCAAAGGATAAAAGTCTCGATAGTGCCAAATGGGCATTGCTTCATTCAGCAGACGATATCCCTGCGATGAACATTACCGAAGAAGACCTCGCCCGCGCGAAAAATAACCGCATCAAATTCCTGGAAAATACGACAAACAGAACGATTGATTTTTCCATAGCGCTAACCGAAGCGATTGGTGCAGGCGACTGGAGATTATGGTTTTGGTACCGCGACCAGTTGGAGAAGCTGACAGTGACGGATGTCAGGGAAGCGGCAAGAAGATATTATAAAACATCAAACCGCACTTATGGTGTTTTTATACCTGAAGCGACAACTCCGGATCGCACAAAGGTGGATGAGACACCCGATGTTGCCAAATTACTCGATGGGTATAAGGGCAAAGCGGTGGCAGCACAAAAAGCCGATTTTGAAAACAGCGTTGAAAACATCCGGAAGAATGCCGTTTATGGCAAGCTGTCGAATGGCGCGAAATACGTGTTGCTGGAAAAACCCACCAAGGGAGATAAAATAAATGCACGAATATCCATCCGGATGGGTGATGAGAACAGCCTCATGGACAAAACTGAAATTGCCCAGGTAACAGCGGCCATGCTCAAAACGGGGACTACTACCCGCACAAAGAAACAGATCAGCGATGAACTCGACCGGTTAAAGACAGACATTTCCATTGACGGCGGCGCTACGGGTTTCATTATTTCCTTAAATACCGATAAGCAAAATCTCCCCGCAGCGTTGGCGCTCCTTGACGATATCCTGCATCACCCGAAATTTGATGCTACTGAATTTGAAAAGGTAGTCCTGGATACGAAGGCTAACTATGAAGCCAACCGGAATGAACCCTTCAATGCCGCTTTTACCAAGCTGCAAAAGATAACGACGAAATACCCCAAGGGACACCCGCTTTATGCTGCAGATACTGATGAAAGCCTCCAGGCCCTGAAAAAAATAAAGTTGGAAGATGTAAAAAAGTTCTATGCAGATTTTTATGGCGCTAACAACTCGGTGTCTTCATTTGTAGGAGAGATCGACAAAAAGCAGGTCACGGATTTCCTGCAGAACTCATTTGGCAAATGGAACAGCAAAATGCCTTACAAGGCCGTTGAACCGAGATATTTTGATGTACCGGCATCGATAGAATCGATAGCCACCCCGGATAAAACGAACGCAGCCCTGATCGGAAATATCAACCTGAAGATCTCCCAGAAGAACGGGGACTACCCGGCAGTATTTATGGCAAACGAGTTGTTGGGTGGCGGCTCCTTTCTTTCTTCAAGGATACCCCAGCGGCTAAGGGAAAATGAAGGTATGAGCTATGGAGCCGGCACATTCATTAATGCAGAGTATAAGTACGATGTCACCAACTGGGGATTATATGCTGCTTACAATCCTGTTTACAGGGGCAGGCTTGATTCGGCCTTGCGTCAGGAGATCGACAAAGCGATTGGAGCCGGTTTTACAGAGGAAGAATTGAAAAATTCTGTGAAAGCCTGGCTTGAGCAGAATAAAACCTCCTTTGGTGATAATGCCTACCTCGCCGACCTGCTTCGCGTCTATTTACGGGATGATCGGAACCTTGATGATTTTACGGCATTTGAGGCGAAGGTAAAAGCATTAAACCTTGCAGCAGTGAATGCGGCGATGCAGAAATACTTTGATAGATCGAAGCTGGTGTTGATCTTTTCCGGGGACTTCCAGAAGAAAGCTTTCTAGCGCCCGAAAATCGAAATACTTATAGTTTGAAATCCGGGAGGGTGTTCCGCCACGATCAGCCCGTTCGGATTTCATTTTTTATGACGGGGATCATATCGAAACAGGATTGAATTTATGCTTCTACCTCTTTGATAAGTGCTTCGCGAAACCTTTTTTACGATTTGGAAATGGCCGCTTCTGCCATTGATCCTTCAGGCCGTTAGACTTCTGAACACATCTTCCAGATTGGTGGTTTCACTTTGCAGGGAAACAATGTTTAGATTATTCTGGAGAGTCAGTTGTAATATTTCTTTTTTCAGCTTCTCGGGGTCCCTGGCTTCGAACCGCCAGGAAGTTGGACTTGTGCGGGTCACATTTTTTCCAAAGACAGAAGTCATCACTTCTTCATCAAGGACTTCCTTTAATTCCAAAATAACCCTTGACTGAGCTGTAGAACTATTGCGGAGGCTGGTCAATTTATCATCGGCTACGAGCTGGCCCTTATTGATAATGATAACACGGTCGCACATCGCTTCTACTTCCTGTAAAATATGAGAAGAAAAGAGTACCGTTTTGTTCTTTCCCTGCTGCCTGATCACCTCCCTTATTTCGATGATCTGGTTGGGGTCAAGTCCCGAGGTGGGTTCATCTAAGATGAGGACTTCCGGGTCATGTATCAGCGAAGCCGCAAGACCTACACGTTGTTTATACCCTTTAGATAGCTGCCCTACTTTCTTCTTTGCTTCAGCGTTCAGCCCCACTGTTTCTATAGCCTTATTTATTGCCTGTTGCTTATCGCCTATTTGATGTATCTCTGCTACAAAACCGAGGTATTCTCTTACATACATGTCATAGTAAAGTGCATTGGATTCGGGCAGATAACCAATCTTCTTTTTGGTCTTAAGCGGATCATCATTGACATTGATGCCAGACACAAAGGCCTCGCCCGATGTTTGCTGAAGGTAACCGGTAATGATCTTCATGGTAGTCGATTTGCCGGCGCCGTTTGGACCAAGGAAGCCAACGATCTCTCCCTGGTCGACTTTAAACGAGATATTGTTGACGGCTTTTTGTTCGCCGTACTCTTTCAAAAGATTCTTTACTTCAATTGACATAGTGCTAAATTAATGCTATTGCTTCACTGCCACCGCGATCTTTGAATCGGCTGTGCCGTAGTACAGGAACCATTTACCTTTATATTTCACCAGTCCTTCGATAAAACAGACGCGGTTCACCTGGCCGTTTATCTCATACGGTTTATCAGGCTTCATAAACGGCGTATCCATGCGATGAAGTATTTTATGGGGATCGTTTTTGTCAAAAATGACCTGGCCGGCTGCATAAGTGCCTTCGGCCAGCGAAGTATCACCCTTCGAACGTACGTTGCGGCCGTTATATAGAAGAAGCACGCCGCTATCTGTAATCATCGCAGGTGGGCCGGGCTCCACAAGATCGCTGTCGAATTTACCGGGTCGTGGCGGAAGAAAGGATAACGGCTGGCTCTGTAACACAACATCTATGCTCCACGATTTGAGATCATCCGATGCCGCAAGAAAAATATGTGTATCGCCCCAGAACATCCAGTACTTGCCTCTTATACGGGTGGCAACCGGCGTTCCGTTCCTGTAATTGCTGATGATTGATCCGGATTTGCTCCAGCCTGCATTGATCTTTGTGGCATTTACCTTTCCCCCGTAAGGCACAAAAGCCAATCCATGTTTTTCCCAGTGATAGAGATCCTTTGATGAAGCTACCATTAATCTTGCCTTATCGCCATCGTAAGCTGTGTAAGTCATAAAATAGGTGCCGTTCTCATCTTCCACGACCCTTGGATCTTCGCAACCACCCTCCCATTCATACTTTTTCAATGAATCGTTGTCGGGATATAAAACAGGTATGGGATATCTCGTAAAATGTAACCCATCGGTGCTCCATGCGAGCCCGATGCGGGAAGTGCCCGCAAATTTTCCAATCTTGTCTTCGGCACGGTATAAAAGGAAGACGGTATCATGCCTTATTACAGCTGCCGGGTTAAAAACATCCTTCGCTTCCCAGTGCACGTTCCCTACGATCGGGCAGTTGAAAGTTGCGGTGGAATCAGGCGTTAAAATGGGATTCACTTCGTCGGCCTTCACAAAAGGAAGAAGGGTCCAGCTGTCGTTACCCGGGGTTTCGTTGTTGGAAGAAGGACTGCTACAGTTCGTGAGGATCAGTGTTGCAAGGAGTAAAGGGAATAAACGCATACAACGGGTTTTAAACTCGGTTCGAGACTGTTTTACAGGTCATCATATTCGTATAACGGATCGATATGAGTTCCGGCGTTCATTTCACAAACCGGCTTTATCAACCCGTCTTTTAGTCCATATACCCATCCATGCAAATGAGGTCTTTGCTCGTTTTTCCAGGCTCGCTGGATGATGGATGTTTTCGCAAGGTTGAATACCTGTTCCTGCACGTTCAACTCTACGAGTCGATCTGTTTTCTTCTCCTCGTCCTTTATGACATCAAGCTCGGCACGGTGGATACGGTAAACATCTTTAATGCTTCGAAGCCACATGTTAAGCACGGCTTTGAAATCATGGTTGGTAATAGCCGCCTTTATTCCTCCACAGCCATAGTGCCCGCAGACGATCACGTGCCGGACCTTGAGATGGTTGACCGCATAATCGAGCACGCTGAGCAGGTTCACGTCATTATTGATTACAAGATTAGCCACATTGCGATGGACGAATATCTCGCCGGGCTGGGTGCCGGTAATTTCGTTCGCCGGAACGCGACTATCGCTACACCCGATCCACAAGAATTCCGGTGTTTGTAATTGAGCCAGCCTGTCGAAATAATGCGGATCTTTTTTTACCTGATCGCCCGCCCATTTTTTATTTTCAACCAGTAATTTTTCATATGCTTTCATGCTACCTGGTTTGGTCGGGCAGCAAGATAAAATAAAAACATCGCCTGAACATATCTTTCGATAAGTCAAACGATGTTGTAAGGCACGGACACCACCAAAACTACACAGAAGGTTATGCAGCCAGTTCCTGCTCGCTCATCGGCATCGCCTTATCTGTCTTTTTCAACCACCGGTAAGCGATTGCATAGATGACAATAGCAGAAACAACTGCTGGCATAAAGCCAAATAAAGGAACCATCGCAGCTGTATAAATCATGAGGGCAATATGGAATTTGTTCATGCCAAGCACCTCTTTTATCTCTTTTACTTTCACCATTCCTGTTGCCACGTACATCAGGATGCCGCCGATACAGGCCATCGGCACCTGTTCGAGATAAACGGCAAGAAATGCAGCCAGCCCGAGCTTGAACGCAAACTTGGCAATACCTGCAAGTGGCGATATCGCGCCGAGACGGATGTTCACGGCTGTCCTCGCTAACGCACCGGTATGAGGAAATCCATTGAAGAGGGGCGTGAAAATGTTTACCATCCCCTGTCCCCATAACTCTTTGTTGGGATTGAACGGCGTGCCCTTGTTATTGGCAAGACGGTCGGCCATACGTGAGCATAACAAACTTTCGATCGCTGACACGATATAAATGGCGACGGCGAAATATATAAGGTCGAATACAACTTTCCCCGTCCAGGTCTCGGGCATTACCGGCATCGTGATCTTTGAAAAGTCGGTCGGGATGCTTCCAAACTTATCGGCAATGACGATCAGACCTTTATCGGCCCAGAAGGTTTGGCTTGCCAGGAAACCGAAGGCCAGTGCGATCAGCGGGCCAGGAATAAAGCTTGATACTTTCAGGAATATTTTGCACAGGATAAAAGTTATCAGTGCCATCAGTATGGCGAAAAGGTTGGCCTCACCAATGTGTGATGCCACAAACGCCACCTGGTCAATGATCCCGTAGCCAATCTTCTCTTTGAATCCCAATATTTCGCCGATCTGGGAAAATCCAATCACAATGGCAATACCGATCGTAAACCCTACAACAATTGAGTGTGGTACTTTTTCGACGATGCGGCCAAATCGGAATAGACCTGATAATAAAAGTAACACGCCTGCGATCAATGCTGCCAGCACCAGGAATCCATGACTATAAATAGCCATCAGTCCTGCTATAACTGGTATAAAGGCGGCGGTAGGTCCATATACCTGGTATTTGGATCCACCGAACAATGCGCCAAAAAGCCCGGCGACGGCACCCCCCACGATTCCCTGCTCGGGCCTTAGACCGCTTGCCATCGCGAAGCCCATAGCGAGTGGTATGGCTACTGCTGCAACGATAAGACCGGCTGTAAGGTCTTTGGCAATATTCTTTGCCAGGTTTCCTTTCCTGAGGTCTTCATAGCGGCCGTCATTGGGAGTGAGGTAAAATTTCAGCCTTTGTAATAATGTCTCCTGTTTCATTTTAATAGATTTGATTTTAATGATTGTTATTCTTATTGTGAAAAACTAAATGGTTTTGTTGCTGTTAATCACCCGTACCTGATCGTTGAACGCTCTTCTCTTTTTCCTTTCAAACATCCTGTAACACGCTGCATGCAATGCAAGGGCTGACAGCACGCCGATCATAAACCCAAATAGCGGAACCATCACGATGGTGAACCACATGACGGCGATCTGGTAGTTATTCCATTCGATGATCTTCCTGATCTCCCGTCGTTTTATCATACCGACCGCTACATACACCAGTATACCGCCGAGGCAGGCCATGGGAAGCTTTTCGAGATAAGAAGCAAAAAAGAGCACCAATAGGAGTTTGAAAACAAACTTTGAAATACCTGCCAGGGGCGATCTCCCTTTTACACGGATGTTCAGGGCGGTTCGTCCCAAAGCGCCCGTATGCGGGAAACCGTTAAGTAATGGTGCGAAAACATTGATCATCCCCTGGCCGCGCAGTTCCTTGTCAGGATTAAAGGGTACTCCTTTATTAGATGCAAGACGGTCTGCTGCTTTTCCACAAAGCAGGCTTTCGATCGCTGCAATGAAGAAAAATGTGAATGAATAGTAAAAAAGATCGAAAACGATTTTCGAATTCCATTCTTGCGGGATGACCGGCGGGGTGAAGGCAAAAAGATTCGTTGCAATACTTCCATACTCGTCGCCTATAAAAACGAGCCCTTTGTCTGACCAGAAAGTTTGACCAGCAAAATACCCGAACAGCAATGCAGGCACGATCCCTGGAACGATGCTGGATATTTTTTCGAACGTCTTGCAGAAGAAAAAAGTCAGGGTTGCCAACAACAGGGCCGGGTAACTTATTTCACCGATATGGCTGTAGATATAACTTAGTCTTGCTATCAGCGTATGACCGATCTTTTCTTTAAAGCCAAGGATATGTTCTGCCTGTGAAAGGCCAATGATGATAGCAATGCCTGCAGTGAACCCGACTACTATGGAGTGAGGTATCTTTTCAATGATGCGCCCCAGTTTAAAAAAACCGGACGCCAGCAGTATGATGCCTGCGATCACTGCAGCCAGCACGAGGAAGCCCTGGTGATAGCTGCTCATAAGCGCGGCGATTACCGGGATGAAAGCAGCAGTCGGGCCATATACCTGGTATTTTGAGCCGCCGAAAATAGCGCCTAATAGACCGGCAATAGCTCCGCCAATGATGCCTTGTTCGGGGCGTAAACCGCTGGCAATTGCAAACCCCATGGCAAGTGGAATGGCAACTGCAGCTACCACTAAACCTGCGGTAAGATCATCTGCTAAGTTTGCTGCAATGTTTCCCCTGCCCAGCTCTTCATAACGGCGGTCACGGGGATCCATGTAGGCAACAAATTTTTGCCACAATGAATCGTGTTTCATGTTAAGGGTGATTTAACCTGGCAAATGTTTATGCTGTTTGCCGCACATTCTCTGCTTGCGGTTCAGCAAACATTGTTTTGATAAAATGCACCCTTCCATTTTCGATACTGTAGATCCCTCCTGCGATACCGATCTTTCCTTCGCGAAACAGGGTCCGCAGGATGGAACTTCTCTCCAGTATTTCTTCTATGCTGTGAAGCACATTTACTGCCGACACTTTTTCAAAATCCAGGCTCCGGTCGACAGTGCCTATGTGCTGCTTTGTTTTTTCGACCGACGGTTTTATTTTTTCCAGCAGCCCGGTCAGGTTTCCCATTTCAACACCATCACAGGCTCCCATGATCGCGCCGCATTTGGTGTGACCCAGTACGACGATCAATTTGGCGCCCGCAACCTGGCAGGCATATTCCATACTTCCGACGATATCATCGTTAACAATATTTCCGGCAACACGAATGCTGAAGATTTCGCCGAGTCCCTGGTCAAAGATCAGTTCGACGGACGTGCGGCTGTCCATGCAGCTTAATGCAACGGCGAAAGGATATTGCCCGTGCTGGGTGTCGGTTAACTGCTGGAGAAGATTGCGGTTTACTTTAAGGTTATTGATAAACCTTTTATTGCCTTCAACTAACACATCGAAGGCTTGTCCAGGTGTGAGGTTCTCCTGGAATTCTTTTGTATGCGTTTTCATCCTTGTTCAATTAAGAGTTTCAAAAGAGTTTTGAGGCTTTTTGCTACACTCTTGCGGCCACATACATCAGTCATTAATTGAAATAATGCGTGGTTCAATCGCGGGATTGAACACTAAGTTTAAATTGGCCGTAAGAGATCAGGAAAGGATGAAATTGGGGGGAGGAGTCAGTAGTTCGCCGTGGAAAGCAACATAAACGTCGACGTCATGCGAGCGTTTTTGTTTGTTGAGTTGACCGGCGGGATGAACCAATTCATGCATATGATGAAGGTACTCGGATATGTTGTTGGACCCTGATTCGACTTTTTCCTCGGTGGTGTTGCCAAAGGGGTTAGTGTCATCGGAGGGCGATTCTTCATCGGTGCCTATGCTGGCGCAAACCTGGTGTTGTTGTTGTGCGGCAGCATAAACAAAGGGTGTGCTAATGGTTAGCCATAAAAGTGTGAGCACCATGAATATGGCGGTCACTTTTTGCTCGACATTGAATATTTCCTTTTTATGCTTCATTAGCGGCGGTAAAAATAGAATAAAAGGCCGATGTGTGGAAGCCGCTTAAGGAAAATTTGATTCTAAGTGGGCTACTAGGTGGTCTCCTAAGTGGTCAGGCCACTATAGTGGCCTGACCACTTTTTACTTACTTACTGACTATCAAAGTCCTTTGACGACTCAGGCAAATGGCCGTACTCCCCCTTCAGCGCATACCATCCAAATATCAGCAAACCGATGGCGATAGGGGTAAATATCGCCAGGATAATGATCCAGATTACCGGGTCATTGATCTGATCTTTTTTCTTTGAATCAATATGTTCGATAGCACTGCTGAGTAAGAAATAGATGACGATGGGAGCAAGTACGATCCAAATAACACCTAAATATTTTTTAACCTGGTTCATGATATGATTTTTAAGTTATGATCTTAATCCGTCACGTCTTTGTCAATTTTATTCTTTAGGTAGATGCTGCCTATGATAAAACAAAGGGCAGCAACACCGATCGGATACCAAAGGCCGACGAGGTCATCTTTCTTGTACATCGTTGTTAATAGCAGGCCGATAAAAGGCACAAGGCCACCAAAGACTCCATTGCCGATATGATAAGGCAGCGACATAGACGTGTAGCGGATCTTTGTTGGGAACATTTCAACGAGGAATGCCGCGATCGGACCATAGACCATCGTCACAAGCAGGATCATAAACCAAACCAAAAAAACAAACTTCCAGTAAAGGCTGCCCGGCAGATGCTTATTGGTGAACTTAGGTTTTACCGGATAATGCAAAGTGGGCTTCGCATTATCCTCCTGAAACAACGTGTCGGTCCATTCCATTGTCAGTCCCGCCTGATCACCCCATTCATGCCTGAGATTCTTATGAACTAACACCGCGCCGTTCGTTCCAAATGGTTCTGTCTTTGTAATGGCGGGCGGAGGCATCTGCTCTGCACTTAAATACCCCAGTCGGTTTTCTAATTTGGAATCTTTCAAAAATGTTGAGAAGATTGGCCGGTAACAAATAACGCCGAGCAGCATTCCTACCATCATGATCCATTTTCTTCCGATCTTATCACTCAACCATCCAAAAAATAAGAAGAAAGGAGTGGCAAACGCAATCGCCCAAAGCATGATAGTCCGGTTTTGTTCGAATTCAATGCCGCATTTGGTCTCTAAAAAACTTTGTGCATAAAACTGGCCGGTATACCAAATCACCCCCTGTCCCATTACAGCGCCAAACAATGCCAGCAACACCATTTTGAAATTGGCCCTGTGATTAAAACTTTCTTTCAGGGGATTGGTGGAAGTCTTCCCTTCTGTTTTCAATTTGGCAAACAATGGCGACTCTTTCATCTTTAACCGGATGTAGACCGATATGATGACTAATAGAATGGATATCCAAAATGGATATCTCCAGCCACCCCATTCCGCATTAAAGTTTGATTCCGACATGTTTAATCGTACCAGCATGATCACTCCAAGCGCGATGAATAAGCCGAGCGTCGCTGTTGTTTGTATCCAGCTTGTATAGTAGCCGCGCTTGTTAGCAGGTGAATGTTCTGCGACGTAAGTCGCAGCGCCGCCGTACTCGCCGCCCAAAGCCAGCCCCTGTATCAATCGCAGGGCCAGCACTATCAAGGGGGCAGCAATGCCGATAGCTTTGTAGCTGGGCACCAAACCGATCAAAAATGTAGAGCCTCCCATTAATATAAGCGTTAGCAGGAAAGTATATTTTCTGCCAATGAGATCCCCGAGTCGCCCAAAGACCAATGCCCCAAACGGCCGCACAATAAAACCTGCTGCAAACACGGCCAATGTGCTTAATAATGCAGCGGTCGGATTAGTGCCCGGGAAGAACTGGGTGGAAATGGTTTTGGCAAGCATCCCGAAAATGTAGAAATCATACCATTCGATCATCGTGCCGACTGAAGAAGCGGCGATGACCTTCCGAATATTAAAGGATTCATTCATGCAATTAAAGTACGAATAGATTTGGATTTAAAGACAGTAGTGCAATAAATTCCAGCAATCAGATGACAAGATCCAAAAAGCACGAATACGAAGTAGAACTTCAGCCAGGATATCAGCAAGGAATGATAGTATGCCGACTTCAGGATTTTCCGCATTTGAACACATCGGTATATAATAAAAGGCTCCGATGGCATGGCTCATAGACATTTTGAAGGCCTGATATGTTCGATCCGTCATGCACTGTTCCCGGTGCTTAACTTAGCGGTTGTGGTTATTTTTATACTTTTAGCATCCCAAAAGAAGAAACTATGGCTTACCCTTTCCAGATCCGAAGCTTAGAACAATACGAGAAGGATTATCGAAGAAGCGTTGAGGAGCCTGAAGTATTCTGGGCCTCAGTTGCAGAGAACTTCCAATGGAGAAAAAAATGGAATAAAGTCCTTGAATGGAATTTTAAGGAACCAAAAGTTGAATGGTTCAGGGGTGCCCGGCTGAACATAACAGAGAACTGTATCGATCGTCACCTGGAAAAACTGGGAGATACACCCGCGATCATTTGGGAGCCTAATAATCCGGAGGAACGAGTAAGAGTGGTAACCTATAATCGCCTTCATAAAAGGGTTTGCCAGTTTGCACAGGTATTAAAAAACAACGGGGTGAAAAAAGGCGATCGCGTTTGCATTTACATGGGTATGGTCCCGGAGCTCGCGTATGCAGTGCTGGGCTGTGCAAGGATTGGGGCGATACACAGCGTTATTTTCGGTGGTTTTTCGGCGCAAAGTATAGCCGACAGGCTTGACGATGCAAAAGCGGAATATATCGTGACCTGTGATGGAGCCTACCGCGGTGGAAAAGATATTCCGTTGAAGGGGGTAATAGACGATGCCCTGGTCGGAAATAAAACCGTAAAGCGGGTTATTGTTTACACCCGGACAAGAACTCCTGTATCGATGATCAAGGGAAGGGATGTGTGGTGGGAAGATGAGATGGAATATGCCGAAACACAAGTGGAAAAGGAAGGAATAGTATCATTTCCTGCCGAAGAAATGGATGCGGAAGATCCATTATTCATCTTATACACGTCGGGCAGCACCGGTAAACCGAAAGGCGTGGTTCATACCTGCGCTGGCTATATGATCTGGACCACTTATACGTTTGTGAACGTCTTCCAGTATAACCCCGGCGACATTCATTTTTGTACTGCCGATGTTGGATGGATAACCGGGCACAGTTATATCGTTTATGGACCGTTGAGCGCCGGGGCTACTTCCGTAATGTTTGAAGGGATCCCGACGTGGCCCGATGCAGGCAGGTTTTGGGAGATTGTCGACAAGCATAGGGTAAACATTATATATACCGCGCCTACTGCTATACGAAGCCTGATGGGTTTTGGGTTGGATCCATTAAAGGGAAAAGATCTTTCATCTCTTAAAATCCTCGGCACTGTTGGGGAACCTATCAACGAAGAAGCGTGGCACTGGTACGACGAAAATGTAGGCAAGAAAAAATGTCCGGTCGTGGATACATGGTGGCAAACTGAAACCGGGGGTGTGCTGATATCGAACCTGGCAGGGGTCACTCCGTCCAAACCAAGCTGGGCGACACTGCCAATGCCAGGTGTGCAACCGTTGCTGGTGGATGAAAATGGAAAGGAGGTATTGCCAACGCCGTCGGAAAATGGGGCGATGATAGCCTCGGGCAATCTATGCATAAAGGCTCCCTGGCCGGGTATTTTGCGCACGACATGGGGAGATCATGAACGCTGCAGGCAAAATTATTTTGCGACTTACCCGGATCTCTATTTCACCGGGGATGGTGCATTAAAGGATGACCGGGGAAACTACCGGATCACTGGACGGGTAGATGATGTATTAAATGTGAGTGGGCATCGGATCGGCACAGCTGAAGTTGAAAATGCGATCAATATGCATGCAGGGGTTGTTGAAAGCGCTGTGGTAGGTTATCCGCACGATATAAAGGGCCAGGGAATTTATGCTTACGTGGTGTTTGGTCCAATGCACGGTGACGAAGATCGCAGCCGGAAAGACATTTTGCAGACCGTGACCCGCGTAATCGGCCCGATTGCCAAGCCAGACAAGATCCAGTTTGTGCCCGGGTTGCCTAAAACCAGGAGCGGGAAAATCATGAGACGGATATTAAGAAAGATAGCTGAAGGGGAAACAGCCAACCTTGGCGACACTACCACACTGCTGGATCCCGCTGTCGTGGAGCAGATTAAGAACGGGAAGATTTGATATCAAAGCTTTCAAAAGATAAAGCAGCCGGATAAGCTGCTTTATAAGGTTTTTCAAAATAATGTTTGAACAATGCTTTGCTGTCAAAAAAAACAGCAAAGACTGTACCCAACAGCGTTTTTTCCTTTTTTTAATCGAAAAAAAATGAGCTGTCTGGCACGCACCAGTTATTTTTGATATGTACCTCTTAGAAAACGTTACCAGGATCTTATGCAAGGCAAAAAGAAGAAACGACGATACAGGTCTGTGCTGAATTGGGTATTGTGGGCATTACTGATTCAGTTTATACTGGTCAATGTTAGTGCCTCCCTCCATGCTTATAAACTTACTCATCTACGTACTCCCGGCCCTGATACCTGGGCCAAACCTCCTTCCAGCAGCATTTTCGCGAGAACCTGGCGATTATTCAGCGGTGTCCCTGTCTATCGGCAGGAGTTGACCGATACACCGTCTTTCCCCGTTTCGACCATCGCGCTCCGGACAAAAAATGATATTCCGATTGAAGCCTGGTATAGCGATGTCGACAGTGTGGCCAGGGGGACGGTGATATTATTTCACGGTTTGATGGGTAACAAGGGTTTGATAAATGACGAAGCGGGAGCCTTTAGGGAGCTTGGATATAACGTGATGATGGTGGATGTGCGAAATCATGGGAATAGCGGAGGTGATGTGACGACCATTGGTTACAGGGAAGCTGAAGAGGTAAAACTGGCTTATGAACACGTTGCCCAAGGCGGAGAAAAACATATTTTTCTCTGGGGAGCTTCACTGGGTGCGGTTGAGGTGATGAAAGCGGTTTCTGACTACAACCTGCAGCCGTCGGGGGTGATTATTGAAATGCCATTCCTGTCCTTGCAATCACACCTGGAAGGAAGGGCGCGTAACATGGGGTTCCCCGGTAAGCCTTTTGGCTTTCTGACGAGTTTTTGGATAGGTGTTGAGCAGGGCTTCAACGGCTGGGGTTTCAATACTACGAACTATGCCAAAAACATCCATTGCCGGGTTTTGATGCAATATGGCGGCAGAGATGGATTAGTGTTGCCTTACGAAACGAACCATATATACGACGCGATTGGGACCACCGATAAGAAATTAGTGATATATAATGACGCGGGTCACGGGTCCTTCCTGCGAAATGATCCAGCCACGTGGCTTAATGAAATAAAAGCGTTCTTAAACGATTGAGGGAACTATTTGCGGATTGTAACCTTTGTACCAATTGGGGTGAAGCCATAAACTTCTTCGACGTCACTGCATTTCATTGATATACATCCAAGGGTCCAGTTCTGGTATTTGTCAATAACAAAATCTTCGTGTGGCCATGTGCCATGAATACCGATTCCGCCACCGATACTTGCGTTCTGGGGTATTTCGCCTCGTTGTTTGCGCTGCTTAAACTTATCCCAGCTATCCTGGGTCGGATAGTCGATGCCCATATAGCGATCCCATTTATCATGTACTCGTTTGTTAGCGATGCGGAAACTTCCTTCAGGCGTGTTTTTGTCGCCGGCGACTTTTTTGTCGTCGAGGCTGTTATTTCCAAACACTACTGGATAGGTGGCGTACCAGCCTTTGCTGTCGTATACGCTCAATTCATAATCTGATTTATCAATTATGATTGAAACGTTACCTGTAGGACTTTCGCCTGCAGTAAATCTTTTAGAAACTTTTTTCATCCCCGTTTTTGAAGGAGATGAGGTGCGCGAATTAAGCACGAGGAGTCCGCTTCCCAGCAGAATGGTAGTGAGTACGACTGCGTGTTTCATAGTTGTTTGTTATCCGTCCGGATTCAAAACGAGCTATACTGCTGTTTATTTTTAAGCGGAAATTCTTTTAACGATGGCTTTACAATTCTACGCAATTACAAGGAAGGAGGCAAAGAAAAATCCCGTTGAAAATTTCAACGGGATGTGGAAAACTAAAGTGTTGTTATTGAGATATGATGGGAAGTTTTACCATGTGCTAAGACGGAAACCTACGGTATAAGGAGTCTGATCGAGTCCTTTTTCCCACATATTCTTAAAGGCATAACTTCCATAGAATTTAACAGGTCCCAACAATATCTCTCCAACGTAAGAGATCTTCCAGCGCTCGAGGTCATAGTCGCTATGCGTTTTTGAAACATGTCCATCCATTTTTGTTTTTTGTCTTGCGCTATACAGGTAGCCTGCGCTAACACCGGCGCTAAAGCCAATTATTCTTTGTCTTTTATGCGGGGTGAAGTTAAAGTTGAGCATCAGCGGAACTGTAACATAATCGGCGGCAAGTTTGTTCTTTTTTGCCGTTTCAAGCGTTGGATCAAGGACAACGGTTGTCGGGTTTTTATTGTAGCGCACTCTAACATCATCATAAAAATAATTGTTTAGCTCAACGCCGACGCCATATTTAAGGTTTAAAACATGTTTGACCATGTTAAGACGTTGCATAAACACCCAGATATTAATATTGCGTGATTTACCAGAAAGCAATTTTGGCCAATCAGGGTTAGCTGCATAAGCGGTTCCGGCAAAAGCGATCGTACCGGGATCGGCAGGGTTGGTCTTATCGTTCCAGTTGGAGAATCCGAAATCGAAGATCCACCAATTGGTGCTAATGTTGGAAGGTCTGTCGTTGTGCCTGCGCGGGATATAGGGACCTCTGTGGTGCTTGTCATCTTTCTCGGGCTGGCTTCCTTTTTCGCGGATAATGGTCATACTGCCTACTTTAATAGTATCGGGTGCGGCTTTTGTGCTATCGTTTTGAGCAAAACCCGTCATCAGTGTGCATAGGCATATGCACAGAGTAACTATCCTTTTCATCGTTTTAAATTTTAAGAGTGATTTTTAATTCATTTTAATGGCCAGCCCGGCTATCAGCAAACGATCGTCATCGGTTGCCTTGATGTTGGTCCGCTTTTCAAATGTCCGCGTCACTTTGCGTAAGAAACCGCGGAGACCTTTGTTGCCACTGTTTTCGCTGGCGAATTGGGCATCAGGATTGTCGTCCTTCTTGACTGCCGCCTCTGTATTGTTATACGGGTTGGAGGTTCCAGATGTTACAGTTGGTACTTCTGTTTTTTCTTTATTAGTTGCCAAAGACTGGTCCACACCACCCGTTAACCTGCTATTATTCGGGAGCAGGTCGGGAGTTTGAACAGGAGTCGGTAAATCATTTCCGTTGGGCTGAACATTCACAGTCGCAATGAGACGATCATCCTTTTCAACCTTTTCCTGTTCATGCTTTTCTATCTGTGTGTTCTCCTGCGCCCGGGCAATCGAATGCTTGTTTAGAGTTGTCGTATTTCCCGCTTCACTGCCCGTAGAAGCGATCTCGTGTTTATTGGAAGGGGGCGTCACAACTTCCTTAGGAGTTGAACCGGATTTTTGTTGTGCTGATCCGGTAGGATCCACCACCACAACAGGACCACCCGAATGGGTCGCATTATTATTGTTCAGTAAAATGATGGCGGTAGTTCCCACGGCCAATAACAATACGGCTGCCGCTGCAATCCTCATCCAGCGAAATGAAATGATCCTTGCCTTTTCTTCCTTGCGGTATAAAGATTCTCTATTTGGAAAAACAATTGCTTCGGGCTGCAATTTTGTTTGCCGTAATAAATTCAGCTCTTTTTGAACGGCAGGATGGGCCGCAGCAAATCTTTCTACTTCATTTCTTTCACCCTCATTCAATTCATTATCGATATAAGAGATCAGCTTTTCTTCATAATTGGAAAGACTAATGGAAGAGTTGTCAAAACGTAATAAAGAGCCCTTGTCAACAAAGGTAATCTCAGTATCAGGAATAAGCCTGCTCTGAGCCAGGACATCCAGCTCAGCTTTCAGATCAGGATTGGCCTGGACAAAATCATCTACTTCCCGGCGTGTTTCGCCGTCAAGCTCATTATCGAGGTAAAGGATAAAAAATTCTTCGTAATTATAGCGGTTGAGTTTCATTCTTACATCACGTTTTCGATTTTTACAAGATACTCTTTCAGTTGGACCCTGGCCCTGTGCAGGTAAACTTTTACCTGGCTTTCACTAAGACCTGTTATTTTTCCTATTTCATCGTAACTATATCCTTCGTAATCTTTTAATAGGACTAATGATCGTTGTGTTTCGCTTAACCTGGACAAAGCCTCTTCAAGCACTTTCTTCAAATTATTCGCCGGCCGGTCCTGGACTTTGATTTCGGCGTTGAATTCTTCTTTCAGCTGGATCCGTTTTACCTTTCTTATGTGGTCAATCATCTGGTGATAGGCAACGGTAAAAAGATATGACTTGCATTTTGTAGCGTCTATATCTTCCCGGTTCCGCCACATTTTTTCAAACGCCGTCTGGACTACATCTCTCGCATCTTCTTCATGCCGGAGGTTCTTCAGGATAAACCGGTATACATTGTCTGCATACGTGGTGACACATTCGTTATATTCTCGTTCAGTCATAAACAGCCGGGAAAGGGCCTCCAAAAGTACATACGAAGACCCGAATTTAAGGTTATACGATAAGTTATGGTAAAATGTTACAGACAGCCCTAAATTTGTCCGAAGAGGCGGCTCAAATGGAGGAGAAAAAATGCTGTGAGAGGTTCTCCCACACGGTTTTATGAGATTCCCCCTGCTTTTTCTTACAGCATTGTTCCATAGATTCTTTGCAGGGCTTGTGTTTGCCTGTAGAAGCTACGGAATTGAATACGAGGAAGGCACTGGTCAGCACGACGGCCAGGATCGCAAGTTGTATGGTGTTCCTTCTTCTCATAGTTGATTTCTTCCATTTGACGCCACGAACCGATCAAATGTTACAGCGAAACTAATCCCTCCTTTCGGAGGAAAAATAGAATAGTTGACAAAACGCTGATTTCGGGGGCCGAAATGCGTAAAATGGAGTGCGGATTGTCCGCAGTAACCGGGCCCCAGAGGAGAACAATACCGTCTTTTACGACGTCGAAGCGCCAGCCGATACAAGACGGGGCTGATCGGATTACCCCACCCAAACTATATTTGCGCATTAAATACCTCGTATGAACAACAAACTTGTTAGCCGTATAGCCAAAGAAGTAGATGAAATCAAAGCTTCCGGGCTCTATAAAAAAGAAAGGGTTATTTCCAGTCCGCAGGGCGCCGAAATCACCGTTAACGGGAAAATAGTCCTGAATTTTTGTGCCAACAACTACCTGGGTCTCTCCTCCCATCCAAAGGTGATCGAGGCAGCCGAGAAGGCGATCGAAGATCATGGGTACGGGATGAGCAGTGTGCGGTTTATTTGCGGGACCCAGGACATCCATAAGGAGCTGGAAAAAAAGATCTCGGATTTCCTCGGAACAGAGGACACGATCCTGTATGCCGCCGCTTTTGATGCTAATGGGGGTGTGTTTGAACCTCTGTTCAATGAGGAAGATGCGATCATATCGGACGCTTTGAACCATGCGTCGATCATTGACGGGGTACGTCTATGCAAGGCACAGCGATTCCGGTATGAACATAATAACATGGTGGATCTTGAAGCCAAACTACAAGAAGCCTCGGGTTGCCGCAGTCGTATAATAGTTACCGACGGGTCATTTAGTATGGACGGAACAATTGCCCAGCTCGATAAGATTGTTGAGCTGGCGGAAAAATATGATTCCGCAGTTATGATCGACGATTGTCATTCCTCTGGTTTTCTTGGAAAGAATGGAAGAGGCACGCACGAATACCGGGGTGTAATGGGAAAGATCGATATCATCACTGGTACGTTGGGAAAGGCGTTGGGTGGTGCTTCCGGAGGTTTTACTTCCGGCAGGAAAGAAGTGATTGACATGTTGCGGCAAAAATCCAGACCGTATTTGTTTAGTAATACGCTGGCTCCTTCTATTGTAGGCGCTTCCATTGCTGTATTGGATATGCTTACTGAAACAACGGCTTTAAGAGACAAGCTGGAATACAACACGAAATATTTCCGCAAGAAAATGACTGAGGCGGGTTTTGATATAAAGCCGGGCGATCACCCGATTGTTCCCATCATGCTTTATGACGCGGTACTGGCGCAGGATTTTGCATCCAAGCTACTCGATGAAGGCATTTATGTTATTGGGTTCTTTTTCCCGGTTGTTCCGAAAGGGCAGGCAAGGATAAGAGTGCAGCTAAGTGCGGCTCATGAGCAGGCGCATTTAGATAAGGCGATTGCAGCATTTACCAAGGTTGGGAAAGAATTGGGAGTGTTGAAGAAGATCATTGCCTGATTCAAATATTGGAAAGCTGCAATGAGTTTGGATAGGGCGGGCGACATTGGGGCAGTTAGGAAATAGTAAATTATTCTTGTAGTTAGAAAAATGCCGAGGTCGGCTTTGGGTTTACATGGGAGTAGTGGAATATGAAATTGTCGGGCCGGGCTAAAGGTATGTTCTATTGACCAGGCAGATGTTTACAATTGACGGGCAAACCCCGGTTTGAGCTCTACCGATGTTAGATCACTTCTTAAGCTGTATTGATGTAAAAATGCTGCTTTAGTTAGTTGTTTAAGGAGCGCGGTGACTCGGCGACATAACTCTCTCGTCGCGCGGGGCCCTCCCCAGCCGATCCCTCCCCCACCCCCTCCACCGTCGGCTATCGCCTGAGAACAGACAATAGGCGATCATCACCGTGTCATCATTGCCTGGAAAAGCACAAATGAAACAGCGACCAGGAGTTTGGTAATTGCTCAAACTCAGTTCTCATGGATACAAACTTCTTTAGAAAATCAGACGTCTAACAATCTAACGCGATTACAAATATCATTCGCCTCCAAAAATGAACCATGAGAAAAACACCAAATTACAGGTGAAAATAACGACCGATTCCCGTTGATTCCACTCAATCTCCCGTGCGATCCTTTTGACCTGCGCCAACTGCGGTCATATGATCATTGAACCAGGGCACCCCACGCCCCTGTGCAACGAGTGCCGCACTAAATTCATTAAATATCCAATTCCCTGGCCCATCCGGGTATTCGCCGCGCCGGTACTACTTGCAGTGATTTTCGCTACGACCAGCCTGCCACGGAATTTTTCCGCAGCCGTCCATTATCAAAGGGGAAAAGAAGCCGTTGAACATTCTCAATATCTTACCGCCAGCAAAGAGCTGAATTCGGTCATAAAGCGCTTCCCTCATTTTAATGAAGCAAAGGAATATATGGTCGTGACCTCCTTTCGTAACCAGGATATTCCTACTTTTTACTCAATGATCAAGGACCTGCAGGGGATGAACGTGGAAGAGATGAACCTGTATTCTGAAATTAAACAAATGGCTGCGCAGGCACCGGAATATTTTCCCAGCGATTCGCTGCTGGCCCTTAAAGACAAGTATCGTTCGCTTGACAGCGTACCCCTTTCTGTTTACCAGGAATATCTGCCGGCCCATAATTCAGAATTGTTTCCTGCTTTTCAATATGCTGCAGTTTTATTTGACAAAAATGATTACCCTGCCTGCGACAGCATGCTTACATCCACGCTAAAGCGGGATCAGCAATATGCGCCCGCCCTGATGCTTAAGTCTACTTTGAAACGTGAACTGGGACAAACCGATTCCGCCCATTACTATTGCGATCGGTTGCTCGCCCTGAACAATGAATCTGCCTACGCAACGGCTTCCAAGGCCCGAACATACCTGAAAGAGAAAAAAGATAAAGAAGGAATGGAATGGGCACTAAAGAATTTCGAACTGCGCAAGGAAGACCCTTATTCAATCGCCACGCTTGCGCTTGCCTACCATTTCAACAATAGAATTCCCGACCGGGATAAATTAATATCGGCGGCAAAAAAAGATTCGATGCAAATGAGCTATATGTCATATGTCAATGATGTAATTGAGGGTAAAGAAAAATTCAGGTAAGCATAAACTAATTGATATGATCCTTATTCCAGGTTTTCTTATAAGTCTCGTCACATTCCCCGGTGTCATCGTCCACGAGCTGGCGCACCAACTTTTCTGTCGCTGGTTTAAAGTGCCTGTATTCAAGGTCGTTTACTTCCAGATGGCCAACCCTGTAGGATACGTGTTACATGAAGTTCCGTCACGGAAATGGCAAACGGTAATGATCAGCATCGGCCCATTCATTGTCAACAGCATCGTGGGTGTATTAGTAGCTTTCCCCGCTGCGATCCCGGTTTTTAGATTTAATGCCGGCGGCCCGGTCGATTATTTGCTGATCTACCTCGGTGTTTCAATCGCTATGCACGCTTTTCCCAGTACCGGTGATGCCAATGCTATTTGGACACAGGTAAAAGATAAACAAACACCGCTGTTGGTGAAGATCGTGGCATATCCCGTCGTTGGCCTGATCTACCTCGGGGCTTTGGGAAGTTTTTTCTGGCTGGATCTGATCTATGGCATTGGGATAGCGGTAGGATTGCCTAACCTTATCGTATCAATGCTCGCCTAGTTAAAACTTTAATTCACTTTCAGGGATAAGGCTGCGGCAGCCTTTTTTACAAGGTCCGGGCCAGTTTTGATACCCTCCAGCTTTACCAGCAAACGGCCACTGGAGGGAAATAAGAGGGTGTACCGGTCCTGTTTTTCTTCATAGGTTTCTATCGCGCGCACGCCATCAAAATCAACCGGTTTTTGGTAGTCCTTCCCATCCTCCGACTGCGTATTTACCGCTGAGTGATACATGATATTGTATTTGCCCACGCCAGCATCACCCACACAATCAAATATGGCGAGGTCCACCTCTTTCCCCTCGTCAGAAGTGTACACCGCCTCGCCTACTTCATATCCTTCGTTGTTGATGGATTGGTAGTTTGTTCGCTTTAGGCCAGCGAGCTCTTCCGGGAAAAGCGCTTTTACCTGGTCGGCGGTAAGGCCGGGCAGTCCCTTCATTCGCTCTATGTTCTTTTGATCATCATCACCTTCGGGCGCTTCAGCTTTCTTACCTGTGCTGTCGGCGGCCGCATTATTACCCGGTTTATTGTTATTGCAAGCGATCAGCATGCATAGCATTAAAGAAAGAAGAATGAAAAAGTGTTTCATGATCGTTCAGCTTGAGGCGATAAATCTAAACAAATTCGTGTTTTTACGAATAAAAGTAATACATAGTAGTTTCCCTAATGAACTAATAAAAAATTAAGGACAGATACTTTGAGAAGCAATTTAAGGTTCTTACTTTCGTTTTCTCCTGTGATGGACTAACTCTACCGACTTTCCTTTGAATCTCCCCAACTAATTTATTGAACCCGAAAAAACTGAGTAATGAAGAAGTTAATTCTTTGCTTCCTCGTGGGAGCGGTAGTAATGTTCATGTTGTCATCCTGCGCTTCTGTAAAAAGAGACTGCCAGGGCAACAAGCACTACAAGCAAAAAGGCGGATTCTATCTCTAATGTCTGGTGACATTAAGAAATGATTGATCCTCTCGCTGCGGGAGGATTTTTTATTTATGGAGGTGGCTTATTGAATTTTCGGTATCATGCCCCGAATCCCCATGTCAACGACCGCTTCACCCTTCCCCGGTTCCCATTTCCCATCATTGACCTGCTCTATCCATTCGAAGCTTTTGTTGACAGACAACGACACCTCGATAACGATATCGCTTGTTTCTTTACCAGTGATCGTCAGTTTTCCCGGGGTGATTGCACCGGTGACAAGACATGAACCTGCCGGGACGGGCGAAGTAGCAAAAAGAGGATTTACCACCGTGGTCGCCCCCTCGGGTGCCTGCCCGGTTGCGCTGTAAGGATAATTGACGCCGCCAAAATTGGGAACGGTCGCAAAACCCCAATAGCCCTGTTTCTTGTTCGCATTGACAGCAATCGTCTGATCCTTGATCGTATAACTCCTGATATATGTGTTGAAGCCGATAAACGAGGCAACCGTTGCGGGGAATTCCTGCTTGACCGGTATACCTGCGATAACCGTGTCGATGTAATACTTGATGTCATAATTCTGGTAAGCAAGGGAAATGCGCAGCCATTCATAGTCGCCAGGGGCGATGTCTTTTAATGAAATGGAAAAGAACGTTTCATTGTTGCCTGCGAACTTTGACTTATCAAAATCAATCGCATTAGCGCCACCGGCAGTAGTCTCGGGCGCTTTATATAGCACGGCTCCTCCTCCCAGTGCCGTAAACGCGGTCGGTGTTAATTCGACATAATGCGCACTCATTTTATTAAAATCCGGGCTTTGCCCGGCATGTCCCACAGGCATCGGCTCCGGCTGGCCGAGATTGTTCAGCCTCTCCTGGGTCGGGTCAAATTTGAATTTTAAGACGAGGTTTGGCCCGTTGCTGTCATTGCTTTTTTCTTTTTTACAGGAGGAAACAAGAGCAATGAGCAGGAAGGCAGGAAGGATGCGGCGTATCATGTAGTTGATTTTCGAAAAAACGGTAAGACGTATGAAAAATTGTTCATTAGTGGTTAATGTTATTTGAAAGCAGGAGCGTGGCGGTTAACTTTGCTGGAAATTTTCCTTTTTAATGAAATTTTGTTTTTGGGTCCCTGGCCTGTGTTTCCTGTTAGCCGCATGTTCGTTAAATAATGTAGAAACAGATAACAGTCTCAAGAAATATTTCGACGATAATAAAGTAGACGGCTGCTTTGGCCTGATGAACAATGGTACCGGCAGGATCACCGTATACAACCTGCACCGGTATGCCGATAGCAGCTACTTACCCGCTTCAACATTTAAGATCGTAAACTCACTCATTGGCCTGCAAACCGGTAAGATCACCAACGACAGCATGGTCATTAAATGGGACGGGATAAAAAGGGCCAACGAAGAATGGAACCAGGATCTGACAATGTATAAGGCGTTCAGGGTTTCAGCCGTTCCTTACTACCAGGAAGTGGCGAGACGCATCGGCAAGGACACGATGGAATACTGGCTTGATACACTGGGCTATGCCGCCGGACTAAAGGACACTGCCTATCGAATTCACACTCCCATAGATAGTTTCTGGCTCGATAATTCAATGAAAATCTCTCCAGCCGAACAACAGGGCCTTGTCAGGAAGCTCTATTTTAATGAGCTCCCTTTCTTCAAAACTTACCAGGAAATGGTCAAGCGAGCCATGTTATTTGAAAACGAAACCACCTATCGCCTGTCTTATAAAACGGGCTGGGGTTATACCGAGCAGGGTCACGCCCTCGGCTGGATCGTTGGCTGGATCGAAGAAAATAATCATCCTTACTTTTTTGTGCTAAACATAGAATCACCTGATCGTAATTATGATATGCGTACAGCAAGGCTAAAAATGTTAAAAGATATATTAAAACACCTCGGTTTTTTTGAAGGGAAAATGTAAAGTAATTATACGAAGGAATAATCCATTCGTTTTGGTGCAATTGTTGAGTGATGAACCGGCAATAAATTTCAATTGAACCTGCGTTTCGAACATATGTGGTTTGCCTGGGGCCTTATCCTGATCCCCGTCTGCATCGCGCTATTTTTTTTATTGGTGCGATGGAAGAAACGCGTGGTTAAGCAAATGGGAGATAAGAAGCTTGTAGATGAACTGACAAAGAATTTTTCTCCCCGGCTGTTCAATTTAAAATTTGTCCTGCTTTTTCTCGCCCTGGCAGCGGGGGTGCTTACGATCATGAATCTGCGAAGACCGGCCGATGCGGATAGCCTTTCGCGAAAGGGAATTGACGTAGTGATCGCCATGGATGTAAGCAAGAGCATGCTGGCAACGGATCTGCAACCGAGCCGTCTTGAAAGGGCAAAACAGTTTGTCACACGGTTAATGAACGAGATGCCTAATGACCGGATCGCGCTGGTATTATTTGCCGGTAAGGCCTATATGCAAATGCCGCTGACAACAGATCATAATGCCGCGCAGCTATTTGTTTCTTCTGCAGGGCCTGATGCGGTTCCGCAACAGGGAACTGTTATCAGCGAGGCGCTGAAGATGAGCGCCAAAGCATTCAACAATGCCGACCGGAGATTTAAAGCCGTTGTGTTGTTGTCCGATGGCGAAGATCATGACCCGGAAGCCGACAAAACCTCAAGGGCGCTGGCCGAAGAAGGAATGATGATCAATACCATCGGTATCGGATCTCCCGAAGGCGCGAATATTATTGACCCCGCTACGGGAGAAAACAAGAAAGATGAAATGGGTAACCCGGTAGTAACAAAGCTTAACGAGGAAGAGTTGAAACTACTGGCCAGTAATACCAATGGTGTGTACGTCCGTCTGCAAAGCACTGATGATGCGGTAGCTGCCGTCAAGAAAAATTTATCACAAATAGAAACGCGGGCATTTGGCGATGTTTCACTCATGAATTTTAAGACCTACTACTGGTGGTTTGCCGGGGCAATGCTTATCTTATTGATCGTCGAGTTTTTTATTCCTGAAAGAAAAAAAGTGGTGGCATGAACCAGAGGTTTATCATAACAGCATTGTTCATTATTGCAGCCGGAAAATCCATCCTGAATGCCCAGCAGGTAAATGAGGTTATCAAAAAAGGGAATGACCTCTATAAACAGCAGCAATATGAACCGGCAAAGGCCGCTTATACTGATGCATTATCGAAGGATTCGGCGAATACAACAGCAAAGTTCAACCTGGCCAACACCTCTTATCGTCTTTCCAAACCCGAGGAGGCCATTAAATCTTTTGATGAACTAACGGCGAAGTACAGGACAGCAGGTGAAAAAGCTAAGACTTATTACAACAAAGGAGTGGTACTGAGCAGCCAGAAGCGGCTTGAAGAAAGTATTGAAGCTTACAAAGACGCTTTAAGACAGGATCCCAATGACAGGGATGCAAGAGAAAACCTGCAAAAAGCCCTGCTTGAGTTAAAAAAGAAGACCCCTCCTCCTCCCAAAAAGGAGAATAAGAAGAAACAGGAAAAAAAGCAACAGCCCAAAATGGATCAGAAAGAGGCGGAACAAAAGCTCAAACTCCTGGAACAAAAGGAAAAACAGCTGCAGCAAAAAATGCAACAACAGAAATTTAAGTCGGGTGCCAGCAGTCAAAAAGACTGGTAACGACATTTGTTAATTGTTTAATGTATACCGCCCCGCCGGAACTTAGTCTTCTTTCTTCGTTACCTTTGTCCGTCAGCAACTAATCATGCAGTTTTATTGCGAATCGATCACAAGCTACAGGCGTCTTCGAACGAGGGAAGTAAAAATCGGGGATCTTTTATTGGGCAATCCCGGGAATGGAGTAATCCATCCCGTTCGATTGCAAACCATGACCACCACCGATACCATGGACACCATGGCCACGGTTGAGCAAAGTATACGGTGTATTGAAGCGGGATCCGAACTGGTGCGGATTACAGCACCTTCAAAACGTGAAGCCGAGAACCTGTTGAATATAAAAAATGAATTGAGGAGGCGCGGATATCATACGCCCCTTGTAGCCGACATTCATTTTACTCCTAATGCCGCTGAAATAGCCGCCCGGATCGTCGAAAAGGTTCGCGTTAATCCCGGCAACTATGTAGATAAGAAAAAATTTGAACTGATCGAGTATTCGGATGCGGACTATGCAGAAGAGATCGACCGGATCCGGGAGCGTTTTACGCCATTAATAAAGATCTGCAAGGAATATGGCACCGCCATGCGCATTGGCACCAATCATGGTTCGCTAAGCGATCGTATTATGAGCCGCTATGGCGATACCCCCATGGGAATGGTCGAGAGTGCCATGGAATTTTTGCGAATTGCAAGGGACGAATCCTATCACAACATCGTGCTTAGCATGAAGGCCAGTAACCCCCAGGTGATGGTACAGGCCTACCGATTGCTGGTAAAGATCATGTTTGATGAATTCGGAGAATGTTATCCTCTCCATCTTGGTGTAACGGAAGCAGGAGATGGTGAGGACGGAAGAATTAAGAGCGCAATTGGCATTGGCACCCTGATGGAAGACGGGCTGGGGGATACCATCCGTGTGTCGCTTACCGAAGACCCTGAGCTGGAGATACCGGTCTGCAGGGATATCGTCAAAAGGTATGCACGCGGTCATCCCGCTGGAATCAATGTTGTTCAGCCTGCAGGAGAATTGCCACGGTTACCTTATTCGCCCTTTGAATATAAAAGAAGAGACACGTTTGCCATAGACAATATCGGGAACAGGCACGTACCGGTAGTGATCGCCGATTTGAGTAAACTCAAGAAAATATCGCATGCTGACTTGATCAGTGTTGGATACACCTATGACGAAGCCACTGACAAATGGAACATCAGCGATGCAGCAGCCGATTTTATCTTTACGGCCGATCAATTACTGGATTTCCCGTTACCTGGAACATTGAAAGTGCTCGTATATCCCGATACATGGCAAAATGCCGCCGACAAGAAAAAGTATTTTCCTCTTTTTGATCGAACAACTTATTCGCTGGCAAAGGAAAGAAGCGCGGAATTGAATTTTGTAATGATCGACTGCGGTGCAGGCAGCCAGCACCTGCTTGATCTGGCGTTCCTGGATGTTTACGCCACAAGTGAAGATTTTAAAACGGTTGTCCTGTGTCTTAGCAGTAAAAATCGAAATGCGATGCAGTCGATGCGGCAGGTGTTTATACGATTGATGGAAAAAAATATCAGGAACCCGGTTGTGCTTATAACAGATTCCGGCAATAACACTATTGACGAGCACCTGATTCATTTTGCAACAGAAACGGGGGCCCTGCTGCTGGATGGATTTGGTGATGGCATCTGCCTGGGAATGACTGCAGCAGCCTATGCTTCAGTTAATGATCGTCAGGCATCGGTAAACGCTTCCGGTCGAAATTACCTGCAGAATCAAACGCCGGAGCAGTTCATCAATAACACGGCCTTCAGCATATTACAGGCGACAAGAACGAGGATATCTAAAACTGAATATATCAGTTGCCCGAGTTGCGGCAGGACTTTATTTGATCTCCAGGAAACGACAGCCAGGATCCGCGCCGTCACCAACCACCTTAAGGGCGTGAAGATCGCTATCATGGGATGTATTGTAAATGGCCCCGGTGAAATGGCTGATGCCGATTTTGGTTATGTCGGCAGTGGCCCTGGAAAGATTACTTTATACAAAGGGAAGGAGATCATGAAACGTAATGTAAACAGCGACATAGCAGTTGACGAACTGATCAACCTGTTAAAAGAAAACCAAGCCTGGGTTGAACCCATAAATTAAACTGCTGCAATTGACTAAAAGGACCTGGATCATCCTATTTGCCACTGTTCTCATTGTGAACATTACCGCCGGCCTCCTCAACAATCGATGGCTCGAATACATTTCAAAGCCGGTGATCGTAATTTCTATCGTTGCGATTTTTGTCTCCCAAACAGCAGGAAATCCATCACCGCTAAAAAAATGGATATTGTTGGCGTTGCTCTTTTCATGGATAGGTGATATCCTGTTGATGTTCCAGGCGAATGATACATTATTCTTCCTCCTTGGCCTGTCTTCTTTTCTTCTCGCCCATGTTTGTTACATCATTTTCTTTCAAAACATTCGGCAAAGAGAAAAAACGCAGCTGAAGCCTGTGTGGTTGCTGATCGTGCTGGCGTACTACCTTTCATTCGTGACTTTTCTGTTCCCCCACCTGCTTGACATGAAGCTCCCGGTGATCGTTTATGGTGCAGTGATCAGCTCCATGCTATCGCTGGCAACAGGTATGTTATCTATCAGGGATAAACAGGCTGGCCGCTGGATGATGTGTGGAGCGCTACTTTTTGTGATCTCTGATTCCGTGCTTGCCCTCAATCAATTTTATGAGTCGTTCCGGTATGCGGGTGCTATTGTCATGCTTACTTATAGCCTGTCCCAGCTTTTCATAACGGAGGGTGCTATAAAATATAATTCTAATTTTGGGAAGCTATAAGGTCTTAAGACAAATTTTTTTTGGATGCAAAAAACAGATTTCTTAGTCGTAGGGTCGGGCATTGCCGGGTTGACCTACGCATTGAAAGTGGCCCGGCATCATCCTGACAAGAGGGTATTGGTGATAACAAAGGCTTCTGCCGATGAAACCAATACGAAGTATGCGCAGGGCGGAGTGGCTGTGGTTAATGACCTGGAGAATGACAGTTTTGAAAAACATATTGAAGACACATTGATCGCCGGTGATGGTCTCTGCAATAAAAATGTGGTAGAGATAGTAGTAAAGGAAGGCCCGGACCGCGTTAAAGAATTGATCGAATGGGGCGCCCGTTTCGATAAAGAAGCAGATGGTGATTATAAATTGGGAAAAGAGGGCGGGCATTCGGAGTTCAGGATCATTCATCATAAGGATGTGACGGGGAAAGAAATGGAAAGAGCATTGCTGGAAGCTGTGGCCGGGCAAAAGAATATTTCCATCATCAAACACTGCTTTGTCATTGACATTATTACGCAACATCACCTCGGCTACCTGGTCACCAAGGCCACCCCTGACATTGAATGTTATGGTGTCTATGTGCTCAACTCGGTAACCAACCAGGTGGAAAAGATACTGGCGCGGATCACCTTGCTGGCGACAGGTGGCAACGGGCAGGTATACCGCACAACGACCAATCCTTCTATTGCAACAGGCGATGGGGTGGCAATGGTATACCGTGCCAAAGGGCGGATCGAAAACATGGAGTTCATCCAGTTTCATCCGACGGCTTTATATGAACCGGGGATGAAGGGACAGGCATTCCTGATCACCGAAGCTGTCCGTGGCGATGGTGGTATACTTCGCAATAAGGACGGGGAAGCGTTCATGGAGCGGTATGACAAGCGGAAGGACCTCGCCTCCCGGGATATCGTGGCAAGGGCGATCGACAGTGAAATGAAAAAGACGGGTACTGAGCATGTGTGGCTGGATTGCCGGCATTTTGATAAGGAAAAATTTGTTGAACATTTCCCCAACATTTATGAAAAATGCCTCTCGATTGGCATCGACATCGCAAAAAGCATGATACCTATTGCACCGGCCGCTCATTATAGTTGTGGTGGCATAAAGACCGATGAATGGGGCCGGAGCTCTATCAAAGGCCTTTATGCGTGCGGCGAATGTGCCAGTACGGGATTGCATGGAGCGAACAGGCTGGCGAGTAATTCGCTGCTGGAAGCGATGGTATTTGCCCATCGTTGTTATGCCGATGCCAACAACCAGGTCGACAGCACTGCTTTCAACGATGCTATCCCTGACTGGAATGCGAAAGGGACGAGCGAGCCAAAGGAGATGATCCTTATCACCCAAAGTCTTAAGGAACTGCAGCAGGTGATGAGTGATTATGTAGGTATTGTTCGCAACGATGTACGTCTTCATCGCGCCATGCGCCGTCTTGACCTTTTGTGGGAAGAAACGCTCCAGTTATACGAGACGACCAGCCTATCACTGCCGCTGCTGGAGCTGCGCAATCTTATTTCGGTCGGCTACCTGGTGGTTAAGGGGGCCGCCTTCCGCAAGGAGAGCCGTGGGCTTCATTATAATACCGATTATCCATTCAAGGCGGAATTGGTTCAAAACATTGTGTTGTAGTTATCTTTGCTCATCATGTATTATGTTGTTTATGGTCTTCTTTGGCTGATTTCGATTCTGCCGTTAAGAGTTCTGTATTTTATATCCGATTGTTTCTACGTTATTGTTTACTACGTCATCCGTTACCGAAGGGATATCGTGACCAATAACCTGAACATTGCTTTCCCGGAAAAGTCGGTGGAAGAGAAGACAAAGATTGCCAAAAAGTTTTACCACAACCTGCTGGACACTTTTATTGAAATGCTCAAGATGATCAGTGCTTCTGACCGATTCATCCGTAAGCATGTGACGGGAAACTGGGAGGTTGTCAACGCGTTGAAGGAAACGGGAAGACCTGTGCAGGCCCATTTGGGTCATAACTTTAACTGGGAATGGGCAAACGTGGCCGCGGGTTATCACATTAAGTACCCGCTTTTGGCCGTATACATGCCGATAGGCAACAAGATATTTGAACGGATGTTTATCAAGATACGTTCAAGGGGTGGTTCAAAGATGTTGAGGGCAACGAAAATGGCTGAGGATTTTCTGCCTTACCGCAATTCTGAATACCTGCTGGGGCTGGTGGCGGATCAGAATCCGGGTCGTATAGAGAATGCGTGGTGGTTTAATTTTTTTGGCCGGCCTACTCCTTTTGTCAAGGGTCCTGCAAAGAATGCAATTGCGAACAATACGGCGGTAGTTTTTGTGTTTATTCATAAAGTTCGCCGTGGCCACTACGATGGTGTGTTCACATTAGTAGAAAAAAGCTCTGCCCATTTAACTGAGACAGAGCTTACCGGTCGGTTTGTACGCTACCTCGAATCGGTTATCCGCGAGTATCCCGACATGTGGCTTTGGAGCCACCGGAGGTGGAAGTGGGAGTGGAAGGAAGAGTATGGGCCTGTCCTCGAAAAATGACTGCTATCTTCGGAACTCAAAGACTTCTGCATTGAATACTATTCCTATGTTGGCATGAAATCCCTGTAATTCCCTGATTGGCACTTTTTCTCTTCTGTTTAGCACGCACCGGAAATCGGCAAACACCTGCAGGCTATTAATTTGAAAGCCGATTTTGACTCCGCCCGTCCATATCTCGTCTGTCAACGTTGAATTATCTGTACCAGGTTTAGTATTTCTTATCACCAATGCTTTATAATCTTCTGTATCTTCATCAGGAATGTTCAGGAAAGAAAGATAAGGAATGGCAAAGAAGCTCAAGTTGATCCTTGTGCTGTCATTGAGATTAAGTTTACTGTATCCAAAAGTATATTTGACTCCGGCTGTATAAGTCAGTGCAGAGAACCGCAACTTTTGATTATCTACCGTGGAGTCGCTGGTTATTTTCTTATAAGAAAATTCAAAGAATGGGCTCAGGACATGCCCGGTAACATCGTCTCGCCTCCAGAACTTGTCAAACTGAACTGTCCCGTTAAATGAACTGCTTCCAATTTCAGGGAAAATCAACTTCTCGTAAATTACCGAGTCATTATTACTGGCGTTTTTATTATAAGATGCATAGATAGTTACTGCATTATTACGGAATTGCACTGGCCTCGCATACAGCGATATTTTCCCGGAAGCATTTAGAGCGTTCAGAGATTCCTGGTTGATGTTCCCAATCCCGGCAATTCCAAATACCGGAAGATCCAACTGGATATTTTTCCGGTATTGCTTTTGAAAATCTCTCTTTTCCTTTCGAATATCAGATACCACTTCTCTTACTTCCGACATTTTATTATTCGATCTGTATACTGAGTCAATTCTGTGCTTATATTGCTTGAACACACTATCGCTTCTGTATTTATTATTGACGTCGTTGATAAAGTTGCTCGAAAAGCTTTGTTGGCTGAAAGAGCGGGTGGTGATGAGCAAGACCAGTATCACTGAAAGCTTCTTCATAATAAATAGTTTTAGTTTTCTCAAAGCTTCTAAAAAGCAATCCCGATTGCAAGGAGCTAATAACCCCAATTAACACCGTGAAAACACCCCCTGATCACAGCTAAATAACTGTTGAAAAATGCATTTTCAAATTTGATCTTCGATAAGTAGTTTAATTTATTCTTTCACCTAAAATTTGATTTTATGAATTGCGGTTGCACCTCTCCAGTTCCAGCCATGCATGTAAGTAAGGACCTAAGCGAACTTCGAAGGAATGCTTTTCTACCCATGCATAAGGTCCTTTCCGATGCAATGGGTTCGCCAGAGAATCTTGACATTAGGTATGATGCAGCAATGTTCCAGGATTTTTTGACCACGAAGGTCATTGACCCGGGCTGTGATTATTTGAGAACTTATTTCGCCTCCTTTTCCAACAGTCTCAATATTATATACGCAACAAATGTTCCCGGCCAACCAGGCAAAGAAATTTACTACACGCTTACCCCACGTTCGTTTAACGTGGTAAGCGCCATGCAGGCCTCATACAATGTAGCAGAATATCGACTTTTAAAATTGCCACTAATAAATGACCTACCTCCAACTCTACCTGAGGGTAATACTGTTTGCATAAAACATGCGGTCAATGACATTGTTGGATTCCGGGACGAAATTGCCTGTCAACGCCCAAGCAGCATCAGAGCTTGCTTTGCCGTTTATCACCCAACGGGTGCGATATTCAAAAGCCGGCTCCACATAGAGTATGTCCTTATGAAAACGGGGCCCAGCGGAGTTGAGTTTGATTTTTATATAGACGCCGATTGTGATGATTTTCCCGACAGGCCCTTGGCCCTAGCTATTCACGAGTTTAATAATGGTACATTATGCCCTCCGTGTACCGGGTGTGATAGTGCCAATATTGGACTTTTTCCACCCTGCTAGCACTAAATAAGTCAATGGAAAAGCTCAGTATTTACCACTATATTATTTTCCTGGGAATAGTAATCGGGCTGGTAAGGTATCAAAGACTGCACTGGCCGTTGCGATCTCTTGCATTGTTTTTACCCGCAACATTATTTGTAGAATGTGTAACGCCCTTTAAACTGATCCATTTTCACGGTAATAATCACTGGTTCTTCAACATATTTACAACGTTGGAATTCCTGTATTACTCGCTGTTATTCTACCTGGTTTTCGAAGATAATGGAAAGAGGAAATTAATCCTGATATTGGCGTCCTTATTGCTGGTTTTTACATCGATCAACATCTTATACATCCAGGGACCGAGGCATTTTCATACTATCTCCTATCGAGTCGGAGCTGTCATGGTTGTATCGTTATCTTTTCTTTATTTCAAACAAATCATGCAATCCTCTGGCTACATTAATCTGATCAGAAATCCCTTTTTTTGGATTGCCACCGGCGTACTGTTTTTTTATTTAGGATTTATTTTCTATTTCTCTGCGTTTGATTATATCGCTTATAGCAAAATCCCCTCTAATAAAACCTTATGGGAAGTAATTAGCACTACTTTAAATGTTCTATTATACACCTGTTTTGTAATTGCGTTACTATGCTCGAAGCCGAAAGTCAAATAATATGGGTTGTCGCAGTTGGAAGTGTGGTCCTTTTAGTCGTTGCCATGTTCGTTGTCTCGTTCCTTTTTTTCTACTCGAGAAAACATAATCGGCACATAAACGAAAAAAAGGAAATGGAATCCCAATTCCAGCAAGAACTCCTCCGCACCCAACTCGAGATCCAGGAACAGACGCTTCGCATTATCTCCCAGGAAATACATGATAACATCGGGCAGGTGCTTAGCCTCGCCAAGCTCAACCTCAATACCATGGAGATAGATAAAAAAGAAGAGCTGCAGGAAAAGATCATCGACTCAAAAAAACTGGTAAGCAAGGCCATTCAGGATCTGAGAGACCTTTCGAAAAGCATGAATACCGATAATATCGAAGCCATCGGTTGGGTGAAGGCCCTCGAATATGAACTGGAAATGATCCGAAAAACCGGGTTCAGGACTGAATTAAATCTTGAAGGCGACACGATCCGACTTCAACCCCAAAAAGAACTCATCCTTTTCCGCATTATCCAGGAAGTCCTCAATAACATAATGAAGCATGCCGAAGCTGACTTCATCGATGCCCGGATCATTTATACCATCAATGACATCAGCATCCATATAACGGACAACGGGAAAGGCTTTGACCTGGCACCATTGAACGACACTAACAATCCAGGCTTCGGTCTTGGCATCCGCAATATGCATAACCGGGCCAAACTTATCAATGCCGATTTCCGGATGACCAGCAGCACAGGCGAAGGGACCGAAGTCGTAATAACCATTCCACTAAATAATCATAACTTGTAAATATGCCAGCCAATGCTACCATAGCACTCGCCGATGATCATGTATTGTTGAGAAAAGGACTCGCCGACCTGGTCACTAACCAGGGATACATTGTATTATTCCAGGCTGACAACGGCGAAGAGTTTTTGGAAAAACTAAGATCGCATCCAGATCCCGATGTCGTATTGCTTGACATCAATATGCCCAAAAAAGATGGGTATGAAACAGCCCTTTGGCTTAAGAGAAACAAACCGGGCATTAAAGTCCTCGCATTAAGCATGTATGACGATGAAAACGCGATCATCCGCATGCTGAAGAACGGGGCAAGGGGTTATATCCTGAAAGATGCAGAACCTTCCGAACTAAAATCGGCCATCGAATCTGTGCTCACCCGCGGGTTTCATTACTCCGAAATGGTGACCGGTAAACTTATGCATTCGATCAACGTCATGTCTGAAGACGACAACGATATCAAGAGCACGCTGGGCCTAAGCGAAAAAGAGATCACATTTCTTAAGCTCGCTGCTACCGAACTTACCTATAAGGAGATCGCAGAACAAATGCACCTGAGCCCAAGAACCATCGATGGGTACCGGGATGAACTTTTTGAAAAGCTGGATTTGAAAAGCCGGGTCGGCCTTGTACTGTTTGCAATAAAAAATGGAATAGTCACCGTTCAATGACCATTCCATCCTATTAGTGCGTTACCTGTATTAGTTCAATACGCTCTTCTCTTTTACAATCTCCACTTTCTCCTGTTCCTTTATCCTGTTCCAGCCGCCAAGTACGTTGCGGATGTTATGAAAACCCTGGCGTTTCAATAACGACGAAGCGATGACGCTACGGTACCCGCCTGCACAATGCACGTAAACGTTTTGATTCTCCTCAATGTTAGCCATGTTGGCCGGGTCAGTCATGTCATTAAGTGGAAGGCTGACCGCATCGCGCAAATGCCCTTCATCGTATTCATTAGGTCTGCGCACATCGAGTACAACCAGGTTTTTATCAAAGGGAATATCCATCAGCAACTCGTCTGGTTCCACGTCGATGATCATGTCGGTTTCTTCACCGCTGTTCTTCCATGCTTCATAACCGCCTTCCAGGTAGCCCTGCATTTTATCAAACCCCACTCTTGCAAGACGAATGATACTCTCTTTCTCTTTACCCGGTTCGGTAACAAGAATAAAAGGCCTATCAAAAGGAAGAAGGCTGCCGGCCCATTCCGCAAACCGCCCCTCCAGGCCGATGCTGATAGATCCGGGAACAAACCCGTGTGTAAAATCGGCCGCGCGCCTCGTATCCAGCACAATGACATTTTCGTCCTTTGCCATTTTCCTGAACTCAGCAACCGGAATTGGCTTCATCCCGCTTTCTAAAACAGAATCGATACTGTCATACCCTTCCTTATTGATCCTGGCATTGATGGGAAAATATTGCGGCGGCGGGGGAATGCCGTCAGTAACCGTTTTTATAAAATCTTCCTTGCTTGCCGCCTTTAAGGCATAGTTGTATTCTTTCTCTTCTCCAATGGTGCTGTATGTATTTGGACCCAGGTTTTTGCCGCAAGAACTGCCGGGACCGTGAGCGGGATAAACGATCACATCATCATTCAGCGGGAATATTTTTTTGTGAAGGCTGTCATACATCATTCCTGCAAGGTCATTGGTTGTAAGCTCAATGCCTTTCTGTGCAAGATCAGGTCTTCCCACATCGCCGGCAAACAGCGTATCACCTGTAAACACGCAATGGTCGCGTCCATCTTCATCCTTTAACAGGTAACAACTCGATTCCAGCGTATGACCGGGAGTATGCATGACTTCAATGGAAAGGTCACCGACCTTGAATATTTCGCAGTCTTTGGCTATGTGGACCGGGAAATTGGTTTCAGTACCAGGTCCGTAGATTATCGTGGCGTCTGTTGCTTTGCTGAGATCAATGTGGCCACTGACAAAATCAGCATGAAAATGGGTCTCGAAGATATATTTGATCCTGGCTTTGCGTTCACTGGCCAGCTCGAGATAAACGTCTATATCGCGCAAAGGGTCAATGATCGCCGCTTCGCCTTTGCTTTCAATATAGTAGGCTGCCTCACTGAGGCAGCCCGTATATAATTGCTTGATATACATAAGTAGGAATCTTACGTCAAAATTACCTAATTATATATAGAGTGGAGATATTTTGAGCCTGTTAGTTCAACAAAGACTCAACGAACCTGTTCAGCTCCTCAATCCTTTCAGGATTAACGGTATAGTAAATGAATTTACCATCCCGTTCTGTCTTCACAAATCCTGCCTTCCGAAGAATGGCAAGATGCTGGGACGCTACCGATTGCTCAAGCCGCAATTTGACATAGATCTCGGTAACTGTAATTCTTCCTTGCTCATCAATCAACTTAAGGATCTGTTGTCTAAGTTTATGATTGATGGCTCTAAGGATGAGTGACGCTTTTTTGACATTCAACAGATCCACTGTCAGCGCCACTCCGTTTTCGGGGGTAGTTGTAGTTAATGTCAGCATATAGTTATTCATAGTATTGACTGATTAAAAATCCTGAATTGCAAAAATAGTTCCATATGAGAAATTGGGGAAATCAAAATTGTTAAGAAACCTTTCTTACAAAGAAGAATCTAATGACCAGGCGAATAAAAATCTTTTAGATACAGTGGTTCTGAATAGGCCAAATTGGCAAATCTTTTCTCTTTCCAATAGTTATTGGCAAGTTGCGCGAGCTCTATAGCAGATGCACTGCTTTCAATAAAGGTTGCATTCTGATGACAAAGAACAGTTTGTAATTTATTATTCCCATTCCCGCAAAACAAAACACGATTAGTTAAAAGGAGGTTAGAAAAACTGTTTTTTGTAATAATTAAGGCTGTGGGCGCAACAATTTCCTGTAATGATTTGTTGTAAACCGCCGTAAAAACTTCCATCCTCCTGGCATCAATTAAAGGGCAGATAAGATCAGCATCACTTTCTTTGACCGCCCACGCAATTGTTTCTAATGTTCCCACGGTGATGAGTGGAATACCCAAAGCATAGCACAAACCCTTAGCCGCAGAGAGCCCGATCCTCAGGCCCGTATAAGAGCCGGGGCCAATGCTTACAGCTACGGCATCGAGATGCTCCATCTCAATCGATTGTTTTTTCATCAGCTCGCGGATAGCACCATGCAGCCACGCCGCATGATCTTTTTGCCGGTCATTGCTTAGCACGCCGGGCGGCTCACTGCCGACAGATAAGCAAACCGAGGCTTTGTCAAGAGCTGTATCAATATTTAATAGGATTGCCATCAGATACCTGCTTCCTGTTTAAGTAATGATGCCGGCTGATATCGTTTTTCTTTTTGTCCAAGTTCATTCAGCAGGTGGTAAATATTCTGAAGCCCGATCTCCCGGCTCCATTCAAAAGGCCCAAAGGGATAATTGGTGCCAAGCTTCATCGCCGTATCTATTTCTTCCTTCGTACTTACTTTTTCATCCAGCGCAAAATAGGCCTCATTGATGATCGATGTCACTATGCGTAAGGAAATAAACCCGGGAATATCGGCTGTCCATTCAATTTGCTTATTAAACAGGGCAAATAATGTTTCCGTTCTTTCCCTGAGCTCCTCGGGACCTGTTGCTTCGATCAGTCTTCTTTTCAAAAAGGTATTCCACCCATTGATTCGCACATAAGGCATACCCGGTGCCATCTGGGGGGCAGAAGAAGCACTTATCACTAACAGCGAAGGTTTGAGCTGCTGCAATTCCTTTATACGGCCGGGAGAGTTGTCGAAAAGAAGATCGATACAGACCGCCGCACCCTCTGCTTCGGCTGTGATAGGGACACCACTTCCCCAAACAATGTTGTCCGGCCCAACCTCCAGCTGGGCCATCAATTCCGCTTTCTGCCTTGTATTGGCCAGTACAACGACCTTCATGGTACAATTTTTTGCAAAGAAAGTGCATAAAGCTATATTCGCTGTTCTGTTTTTAAAGTGAACATTATGGAGAGGAAAATAATCATTACGCCGGATGCGCCCTCGCCGATCGGTCCTTACAACCAGGCCGTGCTGGCAGGTGATACGCTATACATTTCGGGACAGATCTGTATTGATCCAAAGACGGGAGAACTGCGTAAAAAAGATATACAGGAAGAAACTCACCAGGTGATGCGGAACCTGAAAGCGATCCTTGTTGCCTCCTACATGGGGTTTAATCACGTGGTAAAGACAACCATCTTTATTACCGACATGAACAAATTTTCTGAGATCAACGAGGTCTATGGTAAATACTTCGATGGCGATTTTCCCGCCAGGGAAACAGTGCAGGTAGCTGCGCTCCCCCGGTTTGTCAATGTTGAGATAAGCATGATAGCCGTGAAATAACGGGCAATCCAGCTGCAACTTCTTCTACTAAAAAACCCCGCCATTGCGGGGTTATCGTTAAAATGCTTTCTTCCATCTATTGTTGTCCCTGTTCCAGTCGGGCAATTTCTTGTCAGGGTCCAGGGTCACTTCTTTTATCTCGCTTGTCGTTGCAATACCAAACGTGTAGTCGGATCCGCGCTGCCATATCTCAACCGGCAGGTTGACCTTATGTTCTTTTCCATTCGCTTCTTTTATCAAAATGGTCACCGGCATCGGCATCTTCTCCATATTAACGATGGTAATTTCAGCCCCTTTTTCGGGCACATTGTCTACATACTTTACTCCCGTTACAGTCTGATCGATCTTCCACGTATTCAGCACCCAGCCTCTCCAAAACCAGCTGAGGTCTTCACCTCCTACATTTTCCATAGTATGAAAGAAGTCCCACGGAGTGGGATGTTTGAAGGCCCAGCGCCTGATATATTCACGGAATGCTGCATCGAACCGGTCTGGTCCCAACACCACATCGCGAAGTGTATTGAGCATAAGGGATGGCTTCATATAGGCGGCTATCCCGAGGTTGTCCTGTTGAATCGCATCCGGAATATTATAAAGCCCATCCATCTTGTCACCAAATGCGTATTTGACCATGAAAGTAGAGGTAGGGTCTGAAAAAAAGCTTTGCTGATCGAATTCACCCTTATTAAAAGCTTTGGTGGAAAGACCATTGATGAACGTGTTGAACCCTTCATCCATCCATGCATACTTTCTTTCGTTGCTTCCGACGATCATCGGAAACCAGGTATGTCCAAATTCATGATCGGTAACGCCCCACAGCCCTTCTCCCACGGAGGTGTAGTGACAGAAAACGATACCCGGGTATTCCATCCCGGATACATTTGTACCAACATTGGTAGCGGCGGGGTAAGGAAATTCATACCATTTGCTAGAATAATGTTCAATAGCTCCTTTCACCATCTCGGTAGACCGGCGATAATCATTTCCTTTCTTGTCTTTGGTGCTTTCAACGGGATAGGCGCTGATGGCAAGACAGGGCTTACCGCTTGGTAAATTGATCCTGGCTGCATCAAGTATAAAAGCTTTGGAAGCCGACCATGCAGCATCTCTTGTGTTTTGAATTTTGAATCTCCAGGTAACTGCTGATTTACCCGTTTGCGCAGGCTTGGCGGTAACATCTTTCTCGCTGCGAATTGTCACCGTTTTGTCGCTGCCCTTTGCTTCATTGTATCTTTTATTCTGCTCGGCAGTAAAACATTCTTCTGGATTTTGCAATTCACCTGATCCCACAACAACTACATTGGATGGTACGGTCACGGCATATTCAATGTCGCCATATTCAAGGTAAAACTCCCCGGCCCCAAGGTAGGGAAGAACATTCCATCCCTGTATGTCATCGTATACGCACATGCGCGGGAACCATTGCGCAATTTCATAGATCCACCCGTTCCTGGTGTTCAGCCTGCCCATGCGGTCGGTCCCTTGTTCGGGCACGTCAAATCCAAACTGCATGGTAATGGTCAGTTTACCACCCGAAGATTTCAATGCATTTTCCAACCGCACCTGCATACGGGTGTCGGAAACCGTGTATTTAGCTGCGTATTTTGTTCCGTTATCGTCAATCGTCACTGATTTTATCACATCTCCATTGGTGAATTTTGCGTTGGCCCACCGTCCGCCTGCTTCAGTAGTGGTAGCCGATGCGCGGGAATCTTTCCTGTAAATGTTCTGATCAAGCTGAAGCCAGAGAAAGGCGAGGTTATCAGGACTGTTATTGGTGTACGTGAGTTGTACTTCCCCATTGACTGAATGGGTTAATGTGTCCAGTGTGCAGTTGATCTTATAGTCAGCCCGGTTTTGCCAGTATCTGGGTCCCGGTTCTCCACTGGCGCTCCGGAAATCGTTGCCCGGATAAGGATAGAACTGGGGATTGAATGCTTCTTTTGCATCATAGGAGGATGTTGCTGTTTGTGCAAACGTCACTAGTGCCATTAAAAAAACAAACAAGCTTAAAACAAATCTTTTCATGTTAGAATTTATTTAAAAAAGAGGTGTAAAATAACGGAAATCGTTGCAAGCCATATTACGGTTAAAAGGGTATTTGAAAATATTTATGATAAATGGTAGCGAACCCCGGCTGATCACGTAAACTGGGATTCGGCGACGGCAACACTCTCAGGTTTTCCCACGTCCACGAGCCTGTCTCCGCTATGATCATATCCAAGTATCATATGATCCCTGGCCAGGGCCAAATAAACATCAACGAGTGAAAATTTTCCGGTAAAAGGAATGAGGTTGAAAATGTCATACTCAAATGCCACGACACAGCTGTACGCTTTCTGGACCAGGACGTCCCCAGACACCTCAATTCTCTCGTCGCCGGTTTTTGTATTTCTCCAGCCACACAGGCGGTCTTTTTCATCGAATAAGAAATAACGTGACGTCTTTCTGCCGGTAACGCCAAAAGAAACAAGCGGCTTATTTTCTTCATGGAAATCCAGCAGTTTATCCAGGTTAAGGTCGGTGAGAATATCTACATTGCAGGTAATGAATTTTTCGCCTGGTGTAAAAAGATGTCTTGCTTTCAGGAGGCCGCCGCCGGTTTCCAGCACTTCGTTTCTTTCATCACTAATGACGACGTTACTTCCCCATCCTTTGTTCTGCCTGACAGCCTCGATGATCTGTTCCGCAAAATGATGAACGTTGACGATCACATCGCTGATACCATACTGCTGCAGGTATTCAATATTGCGTTGAAGCAATGATTTACCATTCACCAATGCCAGCGCTTTTGGATGTTTATCCGTCCAGGGTTTGAACCTCGTCCCAAGTCCTGCTGAAAATATCATGGCTTTCATAGTCGCTTCAGGTTTTTTATTGTTTGCCCTGGCTGACAGGTAAAATGTATCTTACCAGAGATGGAGATTGTATCAATGCTCTGGTGGTTCTTTTCGAAATATTGACGGGAAGTATAAGTAAAATATCCAGTGACCTGTTGACCTACCCTGAAATCAGGTTGCCTGTCAAATACAAGGTATTGGTTTTTATTTTCAACCCACACCCGGACATTAAACGAAGTGTCGGCCAGACTTGTTTTCAAATTCTCCACATTATCGTTTTCCTGAAACGTCCAGGAGGAAAACTTGTTTTCATACACTTTTATCTTAACCCCTACTCCCCCAAAAAAACCCAGGGCCATATTTATTTCCATCGTGTCAGCATCAAGAGCGCACACGCACATGGCAGACGTTCCCTTTTTGTTGGAAACGTCCTTTTGCAATTGTCGGCCATTCTTTATTTCGTACAACAATATACGAGCCCTGTTGTTGGCAAAACTGTTGGCGGATAGACTGCGATGCCTTTGTGCTACACTGTCATTCACATCCGATTTGAATAAACTGTTCATCTCCTTTTCCGCCCTGGTTAAAGTCCGGAAATCGCTCAACGACGGAATGGGCCCAATCTCATATTCTTTATTATGAGTGTGTTGCTTAACTTTCACTATTTGACCATTCGCCACCAAAGAGGTGAAGATCAGGCTACAAAAAATAATGCGATGGCTGAAGTTCATTATAGAAGTTGTACAGTAATGAGTTTGTGACCGGCATCCACGCTATACCAGTTATTTGCTTCAACATCGGGAACGCATTCCTGTATATCGAGGTTTCTTGAATAGCGGCTCAGGGCTTTTTGGCCGAATTGTATGATCAAATCATATTTCTCCTGTCCCGTTTTTCCTGTGTAGGCGATCGCCTTCACCTTCCTGTTATCATTCACAGATTTAATGGAGTATTCCTTTTCATTTAGCGGCAACACGACGCCGTCGCACCAAAAATGCCTGACGGCTTCATCTGCTGAAAATTTAAAGCCTTTTGTAAGCTGGTATTCGAGAAAGCTGCAAAAATCCTTGTCTAACATTTTATGATTGCGTGAGAACGAAATGACGGCTCATTATTTTTTGGTCAATGGCCACTCATTGATCCAGTTTTTCTCATCCTGGACAACATGTTTCAATTCGATCTTTACTTTGAATTTATTTCTTAAATGTCTTGCCAGCGCGTCAGCAGCATATACACTGCGATGCTGTCCACCTGTGCAGCCAAAACTAACCATCAGGCTTTCGAAGTCGCGTTTGATAAAATCCTCTACGGTCGTATCAACGAGATCAAACACGCTGTTGAGGTAGTTAAGCATGTGCGTTTGCTGTTCGAGGTAGTCCTTCACAGCTTTATCACGGCCATGTTGTGTTTTGAATTCTTCGATCCGGCCGGGATTCAGGATCCCGCGGCAATCAAATACAAAGCCCCCACCGTTGCCCGACTGATCCTGGGGGATACCTTTCCGGTAGGAGAAGCTACAGATCTTCACCACCAGTGGGGTCTTTTCCGTAGCCTGCGTCGGGGTGAACTGTTGGATGACCTCATCGGCGACACAGAGGTCAAGAACTTTCCTGAATTCCGGCAATGATATCCCGATGCTCTGGTTTTGGATAAACTCTCTCAGGTTGCGCAAGCCAAGCGGGATAGCAGTGAGGAACTGCGCTTTGCGCTCAAACAAACCCCTGAAACCGTAGGCGCCGAGCACCTGCAGCAGGCGGATCAGCACATAACCGTTGTACTGGCTCCGGAAGATACTCTTATCAAGTGGTGCATCGATCAACATTTCAAATACATCCATGTAGTCGGTGAGCAGCCTGTCCTTCCAGTCGTCAGGAAGGTTGGCTCTTGCCTGCCAAAGCATACTGGCTACATCGTATTGAGGCGCTCCTTTCATTCCTCCCTGGTAATCGATGAAGTGAACGTCAGCGGTCGCCGGCAGATTACCACCAGCGTTTTCGGTAATGAATATGTTCCTGCTTTGAAAATCGCGGAACATGAAATATTTGTACTCTGTATGTGTGAGGTAGTTACTTAGCGCTTCAAAATCCCTGATCAGCTTTTGTTTGTCATAGGGTTTACGCAGCGCATCAAGAAAATAGTATTTGAAATAAAGAAGGTCGGCCATGATCGCTTCCTTACCAAATTCCTTATTGGTCAGGCATTTTTTATAATCCAGTCCCTTGTCGCCATTGACCTGCAGGGAAGCCAGGGCTGCCAGGCTTTTTTTGAAAAGATCATAAACAGGCTGGGTGAAACCATCTTTCTCAAGGCAATTAAGCAGTGAAAGATCGCCGAAATCCTGCTGCAGGTAATACATCCTGTCGTCGCTCACCGCATAGATCTCCGGAACGGCAAGCTTTTTCTTATGAAAATGCTCAGAAAAATAAATGAAGGACTCATTTTCTTTTACATTGGCGCCATAGGTCCCGATGACAGACCCCTCTTTTTCAAACAGGCGGAAATAACGGCGTTCGCTGCCGGAAATGGGCAAGACATCTACTGATACAGCCTCGTGGCCTTTCCACTGGACATATAGATTTTTAATGGCATCAATCAGGATTTGCATGTAACAAATGTATCAAAATACTTTCAGCCATTCCTTCAACACGGTCATTTCTCTTTCTTCCACCACGTTAATTTTTAGCAAAGCCTCGTAAGCATTGTAAAGACTATCTTTTACAGTATTCCCGCTCATATTCTTCCTTACGGCCTCCAGGGATTTTTCGGTGTGCAGGTACATGGGCACCTCGCTTTCAAAGTCCTTAAAATAGTCGTGCTCGTTTCTTCTTTGAATGACAGTGGCCGCTGTAAAACCCAGGCGGTAGCCATGATGCCAGAGTACAGGCTGGGCAATGATCCCCCGCAGGATATCGGTAAACCTGAAGGTGACAAATGAAGGCAGGAACAACAGCGGGAACAATTCTTTTTGTATAGCAGTATTTTGAGAATTGAAAGGGCAAACGGTTCCTTTTTCCAGGACAACAGGTTCTTTCTTTTGGAAGGTGCAGGGCTTGTTCGACGTAAGGCGATAGATCGCATCTACATCCGGGTCATCGTCGGCTAGACCCTGCCAGATACCTACGCGATGATTTACCTTGGCGGCTTGTAACTGCAATTTGTTTCTCGGGTCATTGATGTTTCTCAAAGGCAGTCCCCTGGGCCAGATGGGCTGATCGCTGAAATGATGATAGATATTTATCCAATCGAGGTTTTCTTGAATGGTAAGAAAGTCGCCATCAAATGAAGGAAAGGCCCAGTTATCATAGGGGATATTGTCGTCGTCGGTATCGATGATAATGTCGGCTCCCTGCTTCATGGCATAGACATAACCGATCATCTTTCTGCCATAGTGATTAAATGGTATAACGGTTGCCAGTGAAGAAGCCAGGTCAATTTGTGCGGCAACGTTTAGAAACGTACAGTTTTCGTAATGCCAGTCTGCTGGCGTTTTTTTATCGCCTATGACGACGAGATGGTAGTCCTTCAGGTTTGAAAATGCTGCTATCGCTTCGGTAGGTTTGAATATACTGGTTATTACGATAAATTTCTTCAGAGATCGTTGTTCCATTTCGATAGTTTGACAGGGTGATAATATAACTGGTCAGTGGGAAAATCGTTCACCAGCGACTTCAGTGATCTGTTGAATTTCTTTTCCACCTCCTCCACTTCTGCAGGCGTCCATAAGGCTCTTCCATTTAACTTCAAATCCTTTTCCTGCATGATCTTGTTGGATGCCAGTAAAAGGGCGGTCGGTATTGCCAGTTCGACAAACAGGCCAACCGCACCCATGATACCGCAAAAGCGGCAAAAATCATAAATACTTTCCTTTGTCACGACAAGCACATCCGAATACGAGCCGGCAACAGGATAAGGGAGTTCGATCCTGCCCCTTTTCCGGTATTGTTTCCATTTATAGCGAAGATGATATTGCCTGAAGGCCCAGTATTCGAGCCAGCCTTTGTTCGGCGGTCTTTTAGTTCCGAAAATATTTTCTTTAGTCAGCGGTTCAACGGCCATGCCGTGGTGGTTGAATTTTGCGACGGCTTCCTCATACGAAGGCAATTCCTTCTTTATTTCCGCACCCTTGCGATTATTAAAGAAATCGACGGCCTTGTAGGTATGCCACCAGGGCCGGCCCGACAACTTATGCAATTCAATGAACCCCGAAATGAGATCCGTGCCTCCCGGCAAGCCTGTTTGCTCTAAAAAATTGCTTTCATTGATCCGGGGCGTCAGGAGGCAATCATCCCCCGTAAAAATATAGTGGGTGAATTCTTGTTTGAAGAACCGATGATAACCCTGGGCAAAAAACGACTGGAAAAAATTAGAGCTTTCATAAACCGGGATGACACGGGGGTCATCCCCATTATAAAAAGGAACAAGGAAAAAAATATTCGAAAAATGGGGGGCATACATTTTCTCCAGCACGGGGATATTCTTGTCATACCGGTGATTGAATACTATGATCAGGCATGCTTTGGGCATAAAGTGGCCAAAAGTAGGAAGAAGATTGATTATTGATTAACGATTATTAATTATTGCAGGCCCAAAACGTCAACGAGTTATTTATTGGTGAGCATCCCGCTGTTGCGTATCAAACGATCACATTTTCAATCGTTTTATTTAAACGGCTTCGTTCTGCGGCGAAGGCCACGACATGACTTTCTACCGAAACTTCGATAGAGGAACTAAGAAGGTCAGGGTTTTGTTGCCCGACGGCCTGCACCCAATCCTTGACCAGGGGATGGTCACCTCCGCCATGCGAATCGGTTTTAAGGTTCCAGGTAAGTGTTTTCCCTGTTTTGAAAGAAGTCAGTACAAAGGTCTCCATGTCACCCCGGATATCACCCATTGATCCCATGATACGGGTGCGACGGCCTTCATAGGACACAAATGCTTCCATGGAGAATGCGGCTGTAGCGCCATTCTTAAATAACATATTCACTGTAAGATGATCGGGCTGGTCATTGTCCATCCGGTAAACACACCGGCCATAGTTGGTCGTTTTCAATCCCTTCAGGATCGTCTTATCCCATTTGCTTTTATCTTTTGGGAGATCGAAAACATATAACCTTTTCCTGTCGCGATAATAGATCTGTAGCGCGGAATAAGGACAGGTGTGTTCGACAGCACAGCCGTCGGTACAACGTTCGGTGCTGCCAGGTGGTGCATTTTCAATTCTAAACCATTTCAGGTTGCCAAAACAATGAACCATCTGGATGGGGTCATTCACCAGCCATCGTATGATATCGGCATCGTGAGACGATTTAGCCAGGATGATGGGAGTGGCGGTCCTGCTGTTCCGCCAGTTGCCGCGAACATAGGAATGGCTCATATGGATATATTCAATGGGTTCAAGGTGCTGGACGCTTATCACGTCACCTATCATCTTAGCATCAAGTATCTGTTTTAGCTCGCGGAAATAGGGCGTATAACGAAGTACATGGCATACGCCAACGATCCTTCCCTTTTCTTTTGCTTTTGCCAATATCGCCCGGCATTCTTCTTCTGTTGGCGCGATCGGTTTTTCAAGCAACACATCATAGCCTTTTTCCAAAGCCTGGAGGCAGGGGGCGCTATGGAGCTGGTCGGGTGTGGCGATGATGACAGCATCGGCGAATTTTTCGCGTCTAAAGATGTCTTCCCAGGTGATAAAACAGTTTTCGGGAGCCACATTATGACGGCGGGCCGAGGTTTGTAAGCGATAGACATTGGGTTCTGCTATCGCGGTTACCTTCATTTCTGCCGGGTTTTTTATGGCATATTCGGCATAGTTGGTGCCACGATGACCGGCACCGATGAGGATCACCTCTACTGGTCTTTCGAGTTTTTTATGAAGCGGGTTATAGTAAAGATCTTCATCGAGGCCGAATTTTCTTGCTACCTGTTTCCAACCGTTAAGTGCTGTATTTTTTAACAGGATAAAAGGCTCCAATAAAGTCTCGGGCGAGATGAACTGACGAAATACCATTCTACCGGTCTTATTATTATTGAAAATGACTGCTGCTAACCGAGTTCAGTTAATCAAATCTTATTCCATTATCTAATGGGCTGTAGGCTTTTGCATCTTGAAAACAAAAACATCTTCTGTAAAAGCCTGTACTAACAAGTGTTAAGCTTTCCCGCCAAATAACTTAATTTTACACGCTAATAACAAGCCATGGCTAATCAACCTTTGAATAAAGTACGTCTAGTCACCGCAGCCAGTTTATTTGATGGTCATGATGCAGCGATAAATATTATGCGGCGGATCATGCAGAGCAAGGGGGCTGAGATCATTCACCTGGGACACAACAGGTCTGTCAAAGAGATCGTAGAAACGGCCATTGAAGAAGATGTCCAGGGGATTGCGATCACTTCTTACCAGGGTGGTCATCTTGAATTTTTTAAGTACATGAAAGACTTGCTGGATGAAAACGGTTGTGGTCATATAAAAATTTTTGGTGGCGGCGGTGGAACGATTTTGCCCCATGAGATCGATGAGCTTCATGAATATGGCATCACGAGGATTTATTCGCCTGATGATGGAAGGAAGATGGGATTGGAAGGAATGATCGAAGATGTGATCAGGAAAAGCAGTCCTTCCAACGGCGAATTGACCGAAATGGCCAGTCAAAAATGGAATGGAAAGCTTCCGTTGGACGAGGTGAAAGACGTGAGAAGAATTGCAAGAGCTATAAGTATTGCCGAAAATGGCAAAGATTACTCCACGCAACTTGCAGATATCGTCAGGGGATCGGACAACAAGGCTTCGCGATTGGAGGGGAAAGGAGCTGTTTTGGGCATCACGGGCACCGGCGGAGCAGGGAAAAGCAGTGTAACGGATGAAATTGTCAGGCGATTTCTCAACAACTTCAGCGATAAAACTATTGCAGTTATCTCGGTAGATCCTTCAAAGAAGAAAACCGGGGGTGCGCTGCTGGGTGACAGAATAAGGATGAATGCTATTTCTCACCCGAGGGCCTATATGAGAAGCCTTGCAACCAGGGATGATAATAGCGCGTTGAGTTCTCATGTCCAGGAAGCTATTGATATATGTAAAGCTGTCGGTTATGACCTGGTCATCCTGGAATCTGCCGGCGTAGGCCAAAGCGATGCTTCCATCCTGGATCATTGCAACGTGAGCCTGTATGTGATGACCCCTGAGTACGGAGCGGCTTCACAGCTGGAAAAGATCAACATGCTTGACTATGCCGACGTCGTTTGTATCAATAAATTCGACAAGGCGGGGGCACTGGATGCCCTGGCTGATGTGCGGAAACAGTACAAGCGCAACCACCAGATGTTTACCGTCAAAGATGGTGATCTACCGATCGTCGGAACGATCGCCAGCAAATTCAATGATGATGGGGTGAATCATCTGTTTGAATTGTTGCTGAAAAAAATTGAAGCGAAGACGAAAATTAAGTTTGGAGAATTTCATTTTGCAGAGACGGCGAAGGTCTCCCAGGCCGTTATCCCGGCAAGCCGTGTCAGGTACCTGTCAGAGATCTCCGAGAACAACCGCAACTATGATCAGCTCGTCACGGAACAGGCTGCTATTGCGTCAAAGCTTTATCAACTTCATGGGGTTTTGGAAACAATCCAGGGCAAGGAAGCTGTGAGTAATGTTTCGAAAGAGGTGAAGGACGTTATTCAGAAACAAATAGATCTCTATACCGATCAATTGACGCCAGTCAGTCGCATGCTCATGCAGCACTGGCCGGAAAAAGTTAAAGAATACAATAAAGATCACTATGAATATACGGTGCGCGATAAAGTAATAAAGCAGCCGATGGCCACCAGGAGCCTTAGTGGTTCGAGAATACCGAAAGTTGTTTTACCTAAATACAAGGACTGGGGTGATCTATTAAAATGGCAGGCGCAGGAGAATGTGCCGGGTCATTTTCCGTTTACGGCGGGCGTGTTCCCGTTAAAAAGGGAGGGTGAAGATCCGACCAGGATGTTTGCTGGCGAGGGCGGACCGGAAAGGACGAACAGGAGGTTTCATTATGTTTCGGTGGACCAGCCGGCGAAAAGATTGTCGACCGCCTTCGATAGCGTTACACTTTATGGAGAAGATCCTGACCATCGCCCGGATATTTATGGCAAAGTAGGTAATAGCGGGGTGAGCATTGCTACGGTAGACGATGCCAAGAAACTTTATAGCGGGTTTGATCTTTGTGACCCCAGGACGTCTGTAAGCATGACGATTAATGGTCCTGCACCGATGTTGCTGGCATTTTTCATGAATGCGGCTATTGATCAGCAATGCGAGAAATACATTCTGCAAAATAACCTGAAAGAACAGGTCAATGGAATTATCGAGTCGAAGTACGATATAAATGAGTTGCCTAAATATATCGGTGTGGATGGGAAGCCGGTGCTGGCTTTGAAGGGTGAAATGCAGGGGTCCCTACCTGCTGGCAACGATGGCCTGGGCCTCCGGTTACTCGGTTTATCAGGCTCCGATGTATTACCTGACGAGGTTTATGAAAAAATCAAGGCCGAAGCCTTATCGCAGGTGCGAGGAACTGTGCAGGCTGATATTCTAAAAGAAGATCAGGCACAGAACACCTGTATATTTTCGACGGAGTTTGCATTAAAATTGATGGGTGACGTGCAGGAGTATTTTATTCAGCATAAAGTCCGGAATTTTTATAGTGTAAGCATCAGCGGTTACCATATTGCAGAAGCCGGGGCCAATCCGATCACGCAGCTTGCTTTTACGCTCGCAAACGGATTTACCTATGTAGAATATTACCTCAGCAGGGGAATGAACATCGATGATTTTGCCCCGAATCTTTCATTCTTCTTCAGCAATGGAATGGATCCCGAATACAGCGTTATTGGCCGGGTAGCGAGAAGGATATGGGCCAAGGCGATGAAGTATAAGTATAAGGCCAACAAGCGCAGCCAGATGCTTAAGTATCATATCCAGACATCGGGCAGAAGTCTTCATGCGCAGGAAATCGACTTTAACGATATACGGACAACATTGCAGGCGCTATACGCGATCTATGACAATTGCAATTCGCTGCATACAAATGCTTATGATGAAGCGATCACTACTCCTACCGAGGAGAGCGTGAGGAGGGCGATGGCAATCCAGTTGATAATCAACCGTGAGTTGGGTACGGCTAAAACAGAAAATTTTATCCAGGGCAGCTTTGCTATTGAGGAATTAACTGACCTGGTGGAAGAGGCGGTGTTGTCAGAATTTGACCGGATCACGGAGCGGGGCGGGGTATTGGGAGCGATGGAAAGGATGTACCAGCGCAATAAGATCCAGGAGGAAAGCCTGTATTATGAACATCTTAAACATACGGGTGAGTTACCGCTGGTGGGTGTCAATACATTTTTAAATAAGAAGGGAAGTCCTACGATCGTTCCGGGGGAAGTGATACGAAGTACGCCGGAGGAAAAGGAAGGGCAGATAAGCAATTTGCAGGCATTTTGGAGGAGAAATGAGGAGAGGAGTGAGAGAGAGTTGAAGAGGTTGAAGGAGGTTGTGATCCATAATGGGAACCTGTTTGAGCAATTGATGGAGACGGTGAAGTATTGTTCGCTGGGGCAGATTACGCATGCGTTGTATGAGGTAGGTGGGCAGTACCGGAGAAATATGTGAGCTGGTGAGGATGCGGTAAGAAGATGCGGTAACGAAGGCGAAAGTTAAGAGGGCTTTGCCGCTTGAGCCACCTGTAGCCCGTTCCGGGCCCTCCCCGGCGGCTCTCACTGATCTATCCCCTCCCCCACCGACCAGCACGCCAATAGTTTAGGACCCCATAGTGTAATGGCCAACTGATTCCTGGTAGATCAGGTTCGCTGGTTGACCCACACCGGTCCTCCACCGTGTTTGACGAACAAACACCTATAGCCTTCATCAGGGTATCGCAATTTGATCTAAGATCAGGTTGTAAATATCATCTACGGCTGAACCCGCACCAAGAGTAAAAAACAGAAATAAAATAGAAAAAAACGATAGGATGCAGTGGAAATAATCACCGGCATTTAACCCCACTACCTTAAACTTCTCAAACGTTGTCCACGCTAATTATCTGAAATAAAAAAACCACCCTTGGGTGGTTTAGTGGGTTTATAGAGACAACTCCCGCTAATGTGAAGGAGTCGGAGTATATGTCGCCGGTGAATGAATTCCTTCCCCGATCTCTTCAACCATCTTTTTGTTGAAGGCTTCAAGATCTTTGGGGCTACGACTTGTCACCAAGCCATTATCCACCACAACTTCCCTGTCTTCCCATTGGGCACCGGCATTCTCAAGGTCTGTCCTGATGGAGGGGTAAGAGGTCAAATGACGGCCAGTTACCAACCCGGTTTCAATGAGTAATTGAGGACCATGACAAATAGCTGCAACAGGCTTGCCTGTTTCCAGGAATTGTTGAGCAAATTCCACACAGTCTTTATTTATTCTCATCTTATCAGGATTGATGACGCCACCAGGGATCATAAGCGCATCATAGTCGTTTGAATCCGCTTCCTCCACATGCATATCCACCGGTAATTCCATCGACCAGTGATCATGGTCCCATGCCTTCACTTTATCCTTTTGTGGCGAAACGATGTGCACAATGGCCCCTGCTTCCTCTAAGGCTTTCTTTGGACTCGTCAGTTCTACCTCTTCAAATCCTGTTTCGGTCAGGATGGCGACTTTTTTGCCTTCTAATTTCTTTGCCATACTAGTTCTTTTAAGAGTGAGTAATTGGTAGGTCAACGTAGTCTTCCAAAAAAGGTACCATGAATAAAAAAGTGGAAAAGTTTAGGGATCGGCCTGGTGAAGAAATAACGAATAATAAAAAGGATTAGCTGGCTATCTTTTCTTATATGTCATGAGTGCAAGGACATTTTCAATCAATAGTTCAGGCAGGGAGAAGACCATTATTGCGTTGTTTACACGAGATATCGGCCCTAACCCGCGGCCGCTTTATCAAGTATCCACAAAGATTTTTCCGGGTTGACATACTGAACGGGGTAGATCTTCTTATTCGGTCTGTGAAACACCGCGCTGACCACTTTAGACTTTTCCCTCCCTGATGCAAGGAAGATTATTTGCCTCGCCTTATTGATTAACGGAAATGTAAATGTGATACGCCACGACTGCTTATCGGCTATCCACACCTGCTTGATGAGTCGCCGGTTCTCGATCAGCACGGGTGTATGAGGAAATAACGAAGCTGTATGACCGTCATCCCCCGTACCCAGCAATAACCAGTCGAAGGCAGGTTGTTTGTTCGCAAAGAATTTCCTGATCATCGCCTCGTACTGCATCGCATTCTGACCCGGGTCACCGGTTACTGGCACAGGGAAAATATTTTTAGGAGGGATGTCCACCTTATCAATCAGGCTTTTTTTTGCCATATTGTAGTTGCTGTCGGAAGAGCTGTGGCTGACAAAGCGTTCATCGCTCCAGAAAAAGAATACTTTTTTCCAGGCAATATTCTTATTAAACTCGTTGGTGGCGAGTATCTCATAAAATCGCTTGGGTGTCGTGCCGCCGGAAAGGGCCACAGCGAACCTGCCATGCCGTGCAATCGCCTGGTGACAAGCCGCGACAAAAAAATGAGCCGTCGCAAGGCTCATCGCCTCATGGTCTTTCCAGATCATTCTGTCAGGAATAGTCTTCATTTCACTTTTTTCACTTTGTTCTTTTGCGCACCATCCTCAGGAAGTAGTACCCAGTTTCTGCCATCCGACTTGATCAATTCCTCGGCAGCCCGCGGACCCCAGCTTCCGGGTTTGTAGTTGGGAAATCGCGGTGCCTTTTCCTTTTTCCAAGCTTCAAGTATCGGCGTAACCACTTTCCACGCTTCTTCTACCTGGTCGGCACGCATAAAAAATGAAGCATCACAGTCCAGCGCTTCAAGAAGCAGGGTTTCATAAGCCTCCGGTACGGGTTCGTCATAGCTTTCCTTATAGGTGAAGTCCATCTCTACAGGCTCGATATGCAGTTTTACGCCCGGTGACTTCGCGTGAAACAATAACGTGATCTCCATCTCTGGCTGGATGCTGATGATAAGCTGGTTGGGCCCCCGGTCAACCATGGCCTTTGTGTCAAATAAATTATGAGGGATATTCTTAAATTGAATGACGATAAGTGAAGTTGTCCTGCCAAGACATTTACCGGTACGGAGGTAAAATGGTACGTTCTGCCATCGCCAGTTGTCAACAAAAAGTTTGAGAGCGACAAATGTTTCTGTGCTTGACCGCGGATTGACATTTTTTTCCTTTTTATATGCTTCCTGCTTCTTATCCCCGACCGAACCTTCGCCATACTGTCCCCTCACCACGTTTTTATCAATATCCCGGGCCGTCAGCCGGCGAACAGATTTCAACACATCTACTTTTTTATTGCGAATATCTTCCGCGTCCATGGATACGGGGGGCTCCATAGCCGTAATGCACAATAATTGCAGGAGATGATTTTGTATCATATCCCGCAGTGCACCGGTAGTATCATAGTAATTTCCACGCCCTGCAATTCCTATTTCTTCTGCCACGGTGATTTGTACATGATCAATATAGTTGTGACTCCAAATGGATTCGTAAACAATGTTGGCAAACCGAAATGCCATCAGGTTTTGCACCGCTTCCTTTCCCAGGTAGTGATCGATGCGGTAGATCTGTTTCTCCTTAAAAAGTCGTGTGAGAAGTTGATTTAGGGTCTGTGCCGATTGAAAATCGCTGCCAAACGGTTTTTCAACGATTATCTTGTCAATCGCTGACTCGGTCATGAGGCCATGTTTGGACAACAATACCGAAATCGGTTCGATAAAGCGTGGTGAAACGGAATAATAGAACAGTCGGGTTCCCCGCTTTTTCCATTTTTTATCATTCTGGTTCAATATACCGGCCAGGCCCTCGAAAGTCTCGTCAACAGTAAAGTCTCCCTGGAAATAAAAAACATGGTCGGTGAATTTCTTCCACTGGTTCTTTTTGGCCTTTCCGCTGCGTGAAAAGGTGTCAATACCTTTTAAGAGATGCTTCTCAAATTCTTTTTCTTCCATTTTTTGGTGATGGACACCATAGATGGCAAAGTCTTCGGGCATAAACCCGTTAATGAACAGGTTATAAAAAGCAGGAAATAGTTTTCTCCAGGCCAGGTCACCATTGCCGCCGAAAATGACAATATTGGCGGACATTAATTGCGGTTTGAACATATTCTATCGTTTAATCTTCCTTTGGTTTTTGGGCGGAAACGGCAACTGGCGGCTTGTTTTCCCATTGCGAATGAAAAATGCCAGGCTTGTCGGTTCGCTCGTAGGTGTGGGCACCAAAATAATCGCGCTGTGACTGGATCAGGTTGGCTGGAAGCCGGGCAGTCACCAGGGCATAAAAATAGTTCAGCGCAGCGGACAATGAAGGCGTAGGGATATGACGGGCCATGGCAATGCCCAGGAGCTGCGTTACATCCTGGTACGATTTGCCTAACGTTTCCCTGAATAAATCGGAAGAAACGATATTGGATAACGATTTATCCTGCAGAAAAGCGCTACGCAGATCATTTAGTGATGCCGAGCGGATGATGCATCCACCTTTCCATACCCGCAACACTTCAGCGATATTAATGCCATAATTATATCGCTCCGAAGCAACAGACAACAAGTCGAGCCCTTGCGCATATGATAACAGGAAACTAAAATGCAAAGCATTCCTGCAAAGTGTTATCAGTTCTTTCTTATTGACCCTGTTACTGTTACCCGCCAGCTGATAGAATTTTGCATTCTTTTCACGCATCGCCTTTGAAGAAGACAGGTACCGCATGCTCACCGCCGCATCAACTATGGTGAGAGGCACACCGAGGTCCATAGCGCTCTGGCTTGTCCACATACCTGTACCTTTTTGCTTGGCCTTATCAAGCACCATATCCACCAGGTCATTCGGTGTATCATCGTCTTTCTTGAGGAAAATGTCCGCCGTTATCTCCACCAAAAAAGATTGCAACTCGAATTGATTCCATTCTTTGAAAACATCATGAAGTTCATCATTGGTCAGACCACCCGCCAGTTTTAAAATATCATACACCTCGCTGATCAGTTGCATCATCGCATACTCAATGCCATTATGCACCATCTTGGTATAATGACCAGCAGCTCCATTCCCGATAAATGAAACACAGGGACCCTGCTCGGTTTTAGCGGCAACAGCCTCGAATACCCTTTTTATACGTTCATAGCTCTCTGGATTCCCCCCTGGCATAAGGCTGGGGCCATATCTCGCACCCTCTTCGCCGCCACTTACTCCCATGCCTACGAAATGAATTCCTGAACCCTTCAGGTCCTCATATCTTTTTTGCGTATCGATGAAATGAGAGTTGCCGCCATCAATGAGAATATCCCCTTTTTGTACCAGCGGCAGCAGGTCTGCAATGACGGCATCAACGATCTTGCCGGCAGGTACAAGCAACATGATGATGCGTGGAGTTTCCAGTACTTTAATAAACTCTTGGAGGGAGGCAGCCACCGTCACTTTCCTGCCTTTCGTTTCGTCCTTTAATTTTTGCTGCTGCTTGACATCGCGATCATAACCCGAAGCTTCAAAGCCATGATCTGTCACGTTGAGGACAAAATTGCTTCCCATTGTGCCTAACCCGATCATACCAAAATGCGCCGCCATCAAAAAAAATTTCTATGAAGTTACACCAGTATGAAGAAATAAAATGTCACGACAAGGTTAATCGCGCCGTTAATTGATCAGGTCTTTGTAATGCAACCGATTTTCCAATCGCTTACATTTGCCGTATGAAAACATTAGTAGCGGGGCTTTTCATTGCCCTTCTTATCATCAGTTGCTCACGTGGTCCTTACGCAACGACGAATAAAGCCTATAAAAAGCAGTCGAAAGAATATGCAAAATTGTTGAGGGAATACCCCGTCGCCGATTCAACGGGTCTAAACTTCGCTCCTTCCTGGGTCGGCACCACTAATTTTACCATGCGTCGGCCGAATTTTGTGATCATCCATCATACCGCGCAGAATAGTTGCGAGCAAACGCTCAGGACTTTTACCCTCACGCGGACCCAGGTCAGCGCTCATTATGTTATTTGCCGCGATGGATCGGTTCATCATATGCTCAATGACCTGTTGAGGGCACATCATGCCGGCGTGAGCAAATGGGGCAACGCTACTGATATCAATAGCAGCAGTATTGGTATCGAAATAGACAATAACGGCTTTGAACCCTTTACAGAAGCCCAGGTAAACAGCCTGATCGAGCTGTTGGGAAGATTAAAAAGGGCCTATAATATCCCTGTCACCAATTTTGTCGGCCATGCAGATATCGCGCCCGGACGAAAAGTTGACCCCAGTCGCTATTTCCCCTGGCAGAAACTGGCTGACAGCGGGTTTGGCTACTGGTATGATACCACCAGCGTGCAGGTGCCCGATAACTTCAACGCCTTGCAGGCTTTGCGAATTGTTGGCTACAATATTAAAGACAGCACTTCCGCCATCCAGTCTTTTAAAATACATTTTACACCTGCAGATTCCACCAAAACTCTTAACGAAGCCGATCGCAAGATCCTTTTTGACCTGGAAAAGAAATATCAATAGTGCAATGCCGGCATTGCCTCGACGATCGAACGCCGCAGCCGTTTCACCGAATTAGTCAGGATGAGTTAATTTTATGGCTTACATTATTGCATTGCATGCTATATGAATATATGTTTAGCCGGTTGACGCAAATGTTTCCACATGGCCGGATTACTGAAAACTAGAAAACAGTATCCTGCGATCCCGTCGGCTATTATTGGTGATAAAACAAGAGAATGACAGCAGAACAACAGCGACTGGCGGTAAATGCAACCCATGCAATTCCCTTAGTACAATGGGGGCCTTATTTGAGTGAGCGACAATGGGGAACTGTTCGCGAGGACTACAGCCCCAACGGCGATGCCTGGCATTATTTCCCTTTTGATCATGCCCATTGCAGGTCTTACATATGGGGTGAAGACGGCCTCGGCGGCATATCCGACTATTTTGGCAATCTCTGTTTTTGCGTAGCCCTGTGGAATGGCAATGACACGATATTGAAGGAGCGCCTGTTTGGCCTCAGCAATCCGGAAGGCAATCATGGAGAAGATGTAAAAGAGCTTTACTATTATCTTGACAACCTTCCTACTCATTATTATATGGAGTACCTGTACAAATACCCGCAACAGGCATTCCCTTATGAAAAACTGCGAACAGAAACGCAAAAACGCACCAAAGATGATCCCGAATACGAGATCCTGGACACCGGGATATTTAATAATAACCAGTATTTTGATGTACTGATAACTTATGCCAAACAAAGTGCGGAAGACGTCTTTGTAAAGATCCACATCGTCAATAAATACCATAAAGCGGCAGAATTAACCTTATTACCCACCTTATGGTTTTACAACCGCTGGAGCCATGGTTCCCTCAAAAAGAAACCCGCCATTACTTATCTCAGCAAAAGCTCCGTGAAAGCGGAACACGAAAGGTTGGGTAACTACTACTTTTATTTTTTACCGCCGGATAAAGCCCTGTTCACCGAAAATGAAACCAACACCGAGATAGTAACGGGAGAACCAAATCAAGGCATTTTCGTAAAGGATGCATTTCACGATGCTATCATAAAAGGAAAGAATCTGCCAGAACTTTCAAAGCGAAAACAGGGCACCAAGTTTTCGCCAGTATATAAAATGAAGATTGGCGGCGGCAGCACGAAAACTTTTTATTTCCGGCTTACCAATATGCCACTCGATAATCCTTTTGCGAACGGTTTCAGGGATATATTCCAGCAACGTAAGCATGAGGCAGATGAGTTTTACGCCGCCATCCTGCCACAGGGCATGAGTGGCGATATGGCGCAGATCCAACGACAGGCATTAGCAGGAGTGTTGTGGAGCAAGCAATACTATCATTTTGATGTTGAGCAGTGGCTGACAAAAAGTGATGGCATCACTCCGGCAAGTCCCACTAAAATGACGGGTCGAAACAATGACTGGACGCATTTGAAGAACCAGGACATCATCATGATGCCCGATAAATGGGAATATCCCTGGTATGCCGCCTGGGACCTGGCCTTTCAATGTATTTCGATGGCCGTGGTAGACCCCTCCTTTGCCAAACACCAATTGCTATTGGTGATGAGAGAATGGTATATGAAACCCGATGGCCAGTTGCCTTCCTATGAATGGAACTTCAGCGATGTCAATCCACCCGTGCAGGCATGGGCGGCCATGCAGGTATATCATATTGAAAAAAAACGAACCGGTTTTGGTGATGTCGAGTTCCTGAAAAAAGTCTTCCACAAGCTTCTCATCAATTTCACCTGGTGGATCAACCGTAAAGACGTAAGAGGAAACAACATCTTCCAGGGCGGCTTTCTTGGACTGGATAATATCGGTGTATTTAACCGGAGCTTTCACTTCCCGGGAGAAGTGCAACTGGAACAAGCCGATGGGACAAGCTGGATGGGCACCTATGCTCTTGACATGATGGACATGGCTATCGAAATTGCCATGCATGACCGCTCCTTCGAGGACACAGCAACAAAATTCTTTGAGCACTTCGTTTTGATCGCCGAAGCCCTCAACGAGCACGGCCTTTGGAACGACGAAGACAAATTTTTCTATGATGTACTATGTATAAGCGGCTCAGACCCGATACCACTTCGTATCCAGTCTATTGTTGGAGTCACTTCGCTTTATGCCGTTTCCACCATAAGCAAACAGGTTCTTGATAAACTAACAGATTTCAAAAAGCGTATCACCTGGTTCGAAGATTACCGCAAAAAGAATAATAAGTTTTGGCCAAACGAAGAAAGAAGTGCAGACGGAGAAATATTAATGTCCCTTATTCCCAGGGAAAGGCTGGTGGACCTCCTTCAACGCCTGCTTGACGAAGATGAGTTTTTATCAGTTGGTGGAATAAGGGCGCTCTCGAAATACCACGAAGAGCATCCCTATTCAGTTGCCGTCGAAGGAAATACTTATACCATTCGTTATGACCCCGGTGATTCGACCTCAAATATGTTTGGAGGCAACTCCAACTGGCGTGGGCCTGTTTGGATGCCAATTAACTACCTGGTGATACAATCCATCCGGAAATATGGTGAATTTTATAACGATTCGTTGCAGGTGGAATATCCCTCCGGCTCAGGCAATAAAATGAATCTCCTCCAGGTCGCCGATGAACTCACAAAAAGAGTCATCAGCCTGTTTGAAAAAGACGTTAAGGGTGACCGGCGTTTTAACGGCGACTATAGCTGGTTTTATAAACAACCCGGTAACGAACATCTTGTCTTGTTCTACGAATATTTTCATGGGAATAATGGCCGAGGCCTGGGGTCCTCTCACCAAACGGGATGGACGGCGCTGGTGGCAGAATTGATCAGCGAACTGGGTAACAAGAATGGTCAGTCCCCCCGGGGTTAACCACCGGCAGCGGTTTATCACAGCCACGCGGGAAAATCTGGCTACTATACCGTCTCATTGCCAGGTGATGCTGGCAACGTTCAGATTGTTCCGCTCCGGCATCCATAAACAGAAAAATTGAATACAGCCTCCGGTGAGTGAATCTTCCGTTCACATCACAGACTATGCAACAGAGCTGTGCTTCCTGGTGTCCTTTGTCAAGAACCTGGATCCGTGCATGCGGGCAAACCAAACGGGACGTGAGGTAAAAGATCACTACTGAAAATTGACAAACCTCATCTCCTGGAGTGCCCGCCACTCCGTTGTTTTCGTTATATTTAACCCTTATTGATGCTCATGAGAATATTGCAGGTCATTTTCTTTTTCCTTTCCTTTTCCGCGTGCCTGGCGCAAGCTCCTGATGGTTCTGCCCCCGTCCTTTCGCACGGGCAGGACAGCATGGTCACTGCTTACTATTCCGTTCGGGACAGCCTCCTGCTTTATAACGGCAGGCAATTTTATGGATACCCAACGTCCATCGAAGGGCATGCTTTTTATGGAACAGGTGATGTGGGCAGTGGGTCGGTACTTTACAACAATGTCTGGTATCACCACGTGTTACTCTATTACGATATCTACAAAGATGAACTGATCGTAAGGCATCCTCCTCCCTTTGAAGTAAATGTCATCGTGTTTGGCGCCAATGTATCACGGTTTATAGTTAATGGGCAAACCTTTATATACCTTAACAGGGATAAAGACAATGTGCTGACCGACGGGCTTTACCAGGAACTGGCGACCGGTAATGTCACGCTACTGGCAAAAAGAAAGAAATTGCTGGAAGAAAAGATCAATGGGCTGCAGCTGGAAGCCCGCTTCATTGCAAAAGACAATTTTTTTCTTGTCAGGGACGGAGTCTACCATCCCATCAGGAAAGAAGCAGAATTGATGTCATTGCTGAACGATAAAAGAGAGGAGCTTTACCAGTTTAAACGGGCAAATGCCCTGAAGTTTAGAGCTAACCCCGAGCAATTTATCCTGGCTATCACTAACTATTATAATCAACTTCACCAATAACATGAGGAGAATCTGTTTTTTTGTTTGTTCCCTTATGGTATTGCATGCCGCGAAGGCGCAGGACAAGCTCATTGTTGTAACAGGCCAGTTTGATTCCGTCCGTTTGCCTGATTTTTTTTCCAGGATAGAAGCACAAACCCGTTGTTATTTTTATTATGACAAGCTGCAGGTTGACTCGGTATGGGTTTCAGTCAGGGCCGACAACGAACCGTTGTCACAGGTATTAGAAAAAACGCTGAAGAATACAGGCCTCCGGTTTTCGATCGACAATTCGAACCATGTATTTATTACTAAGAACATAACATTACTCACGTCTCTGCCTGCGGGTTTTTTTTCCGCGCCAGGCGACCTGGCCCCCTCGGCTGCCAGGGATTCGGTCACCGACTATGGGCTGCAGATGAAGAAAGCCGCCAAGACTGTGTCTGAAAACAAGCTCTACGAGATAGGAACCCGGTCGAATTTGCTAAAGAAGAATGTCATTGTCACCGGCAACATTCGCAACGTGAAAACCGGTGAGCCTCTTGTGAATGCTTCGGTGTTCATAAATAATACCTATGCCACAGCTACCGACGCCTACGGTCATTATTCACTTACCATTCCCGGCGGGAAATATGTGCTGAACATAATTGCGATGGGTATGAAGGATACACACCTTCAGATCATGGTCTATAACGACGGTAACCTCGATGCCGATATACCTGAACAGGTGGTGACTTTGAAAGAGGTAATTGTTTCCTCAAAGAAAACGGCCAATATCACGCAGGTACAACTGGGAGTGGAAAGACTGGCCATCGAAAATATCCGCCGCGTACCTTCTTTATTCGGCGAAGCGGACGTATTGCGCGTCATAACGACGCTGCCCGGTGTCAAAACCGTTGGCGAAGCCAGCACGGGCTTTAACGTGCGTGGGGGATCAGCCGATCAGAACCTGATATTGTTTAATGACGCGACGATCTACAACCCTTCGCATTTCTTCGGCATGTTTTCCGCCTTCAACCCGGAGATAATAAAAGATATCGAATTATATAAAGCAAGTATCCCTGCCCGGTTTGGCGGCAGGCTATCATCCGTTCTTGACATTAACAGCCGCGAGGGTAATAAGAAAAAAATAACCGGTTCAGCGGGTATCGGGATAGTCACCAGCCGGTTGAACCTCGAAGGCCCCCTCATCAAGGACCGAACGTCGTTTATTGTCGGGGCCCGTTCTACCTACGCTAACTGGCTGCTCGACCTTTTACCTAAAGAATATGAGAACAGCAGGGCCTCCTTCCAGGATGTCAACCTCAGCATTAATCACCGGGTAGACAGCACAAGCCAGCTTTTTTTCTCGGGGTACTTCAGTAATGACCGTTTTGCCCTCAATAGCGACACTACCTACGGATACAGCAACAGGAATATCAATATCAAGTGGAAAAAAAGTTTCACCAATAAATTAAGTGCGTTGTTCATTACCGGCGCAGATCAATACCAGTTCAAGGTTTTTAGCGACGTTAATCCTGTCAATGCATTCGACCTGAAGTTTGACATTCAGCAACTGTTCCTTAAAACCGATTTCGTGTACTACAGGAATCAGCAACACTCATTTGATTTTGGCGCGAATGCGTTGTTATATAAGCTCAGACCCGGCTCATTGGAGCCCAGGGGAAGCAGGTCGGCCGTACAACCCGATGACATAGAGACCGAGCGAGCCCTTGAAAGCGGTTTGTATTTGACTCACCGCTTTAACCCAAATAATAAATTATCGATTAGTACAGGTCTGCGTTATTCGCTGTTCAGTTACCTGGGTCCGCAGGACGTCAATTATTATGCGCCAGGATTGCCCGTTTCTTCCGACAACCTGATCGAAACAAAAGAATATGGTAAGGGTGACTTCATAAAAACTTACGGCGGCCCCGAGATCCGTTTTTCCATCCGCTATGCGTTTTCAAACAGCTTTTCGATTAAGGCGGGGTACAACTCACAGAGACAGTATATCCATATGCTGTCTAATACAACCGCCATCGCACCAACCGATATTTGGAAACTCAGCGATCCAAACATAAAACCCCAGTTAGGCGAACAAGTATCACTTGGATTTTATAAAAATCTAAAGTCGAATACGATTGAAACGTCCATGGAGATCTATTATAAGAACATCCGTGACTATCTGGATTACAAGCCCGGCGCCAGCCTGATCATGAACCATACGATTGAAACGGAAGTGATCAATACAAAAGGAAAAGCATACGGGCTCGAACTCCTCGTGAAAAAGCCAGGAGGCAAATTCAATGGTTGGATAAGCTATACCTATTCAAGGATATTGCTCCAGTCGACGAACCCTGACCTGGCAACATCAGTCAATAAAGGCGCCGAATATCCTGCTAACTACGACAAGCCACATGACGTAACGGTGATGGGCACGTTTCGGGTAAATCACCGTTTTAGTCTTTCGCTCAATTCTACCTATAGTACGGGTCGTCCTATCACGTTACCGATCGGGCGTTATTATTATGCCGGTTCCCAACGGGTTTTATATTCAGAAAGGAATGCCCACCGCATACCGGACTATATGCGCACGGATTTTTCAATGAATGTAGAAGGCAACCATAAAGAACATCAGCGGACGCATAATTCCTGGACAATAGGTATATATAATTTGCTCGGGAGAAAGAACCCTTACTCGGTTTACTTTGTTTCCGAGAACGGATTCGTGAACGGGTATAAGCTTTCGATCTTCGGAAGCGCTATCCCTTTTGTTAACTTCAATATTCGCTTTTAGTCATGATTAACAGGAGATCTCTTCTTACCTGCGTGTTGATACTTATCGGATTTTCCTGCAGGGAATCATATGAGCCCAACGTAGTCACTACCGCGCTCAATTACCTGGTCGTGGAAGGAGTATTAAACGCCGGCGGGCCAACCAGCATTCATCTTTCCCGGACAGCCAAGCTGGATGCCAATGGTTTTAAAGCTGAGCTTAATGCGCAGGTGATCGTTGAAGGAAAAGACAATACCGTGCGTGTATTGTCGTCCGCAGGTAACGGGTATTATACTTCAGCAAATCTTAACCTTATACTGAACACGGACTACCGGCTGCGGATACATACAGCCAATGGGATCGAATACCTGTCAGATTATGTCACCGCCAGACCAACTCCCCCTATCGATAGTGTTAGTAAACGAACAAGTGACGACCGTATGAGGTTCTATGTCACTTCTCATGACCCTTCAGGCAATACCCGGTATTATCGGTGGGAATACGATGAGACCTGGGAGATAAAATCTTATTATTACTCAAGATATATCTACATAAGAACGACCAATACTGTACGGGACCGCGTGTTACCCGCAGAAGATGTATCGAAGGGCTGGAAATTTAATAATTCAACGAGTATATTTCTCGGCTCATCTGCGAGATTGCAGTCGGACGTGATATTTGAAGCGCCACTCACTGCGATAGAACGGGGAAGTGAAAAATTATCCGTCAGGTATAGCATCCTGGTCAGGCAGTATGCGATGGATAAGGCAGGCTACGAATTTTATGACCTGATGAAAAAGAACACGGAAAATATCGGCAGCATTTTCGATGTGCAGCCTTCAGAAGTTAAAGGGAACATACATTGTGTCACAAATCCGGCTGAACCTGTCATTGGCTATGTAAGCGCGTCCACTATTTCTGAAAAAAGGATATTTGTCTCCGCTTCAGACTTGCCATTTGACTGGTACTACAATGAGTACTGTCCTCATTTTACTGTGGCCAACCACCCTGATAGTTTCCGGCTGTATTATCAAAACCAGTTTTACATGCCCTATGACGGAGTGTATTCCCCCGCAACAGGCCTGCTGGTAGGTTATTTAAGCGCAGAGCCTCAATGCGTGGATTGCAGCGTCCGCGGCGCGTCGCTAACTAAGCCCTCTTATTGGTAAAATGACCCCTAAAAGATCGAAATAGCTCATGATAAAAAAAAGTTTCTGCCGCCTGCTGGTTTTTCTCTTTCTCCTGAAAGGCCTTGCTGTCCATGGACAACAGGAACTTACTGGAAGAGGAACGCAGGACCTGGCTACAGGTGGCTTCGACCCCGGGGAAAAGATCTACGTTCACACAGACAAGAATTTTTATCTCGCCGGCGAGGTCGTATGGTTTAAGATCTATTGCCTGGACAACGACAACCATCTTGCAACTGCGAGTAAAATTGCCTACGCTGAAGTTATTGACCGCAATAATAAACCTGTATTGCAGGCCAAGCTGGCTTTGGACAGCAACGGGGGGAATGGTTCATTCTATTTACCCTTGACATTAAATTCCGATCACTACACTTTACGGGCATATACGAACTGGATGAAAAATGCGGGTAGTGAATCGTTTTTCGAAAAAAAGATCACCATTGTCAATACAACACGGGCCCCGCAAGCAAAAAATACCCAGCCAGGTGCCAGGGCGTATGCCGATTTTTTCCCCGAGGGCGGGCAACTGATTGAAGGTGTCGAAGGCCGTGTGGCATTCCTCATCGCGGCCAATAATGGAAGAGGAGCGAGTGCACGGGGAATGATCGTTGATAATGATGGAGACACTATCCTTCAATTTTCCCCCTACCGCTTTGGAATAGGACAATTCACTTTTACACCCGCCATTGGCAAAACTTATAAAGCCATCATTTTATTACCCGGAGGCAGTTCATTCGAGCAATCACTTCCCGCAGCTGAAAAAAATGGTTACTCGATGAATGTCACGCGTGAAGACGGCGAACGTCTTAAAATAAAGATCAACGCCAGGATGCAAAACGGGCAACCCGGCGAACCGGTGTATGTATCGATCCACAGTCGCAACACTTCACGGCCTTTGGAACGGCAAATGGTAACTAACAACGCAGAGCTAATCATGTATGTCAACAAATCAAAGTTGTATGAAGGAGTCAATTACATAACCGTTTTTGACAAAGATTATCAGCCCGTTTGCGAAAGACTGGTATTTAAGAGGCCGGAACAGAAAGCTTTGGTGGGTCTGAGCAGTGATAAGGCCGTTTATAGCACAAGAGAGGCAGTCGATCTCTCTGTTTCGCTGCCGCAGGGCATAGAAGACATGGCGAACTGCTCTGTTTCAGTCTTCCAGTTGGATTCATTACAGAATATGAGCGGCGTGAACATGCCGTCTTATATCTCCCTCTTCTCGGAATTGAAGGGAACGGTTGAAGCTCCGGCCTATTATTTTTCAAACGACCCTGGCGTTGAAGAGGCAACTGACAATTTATTGCTGACCCATGGATGGCGGCGCTTCCGTCAAACTTCGCCAAAGGTTAATGGCAAAACGACTCCCAGGTATATGCCCGAATATAACGGTCATATCATATCCGGCAGGGTCATCAACATTACGACAGGCAGGGCAGTCGCCGAAGCTGAATGTTCGCTGACGGTCCCCGCTTCTCCTTTTGGATTTTATGTATCAAGAAGCGATAGTACCGGTTTGGTACAGTTTGAAGTCAGGAATTATTACGGCCCGGGAGATATCATTGCACTGGTAGATGCACCGAATAAGAATAATTATCGTATCGATTTTTACAGCCCATTCGCCGATGAGCCTGCCCATTCTATTTTGCCGGCCTTTTCCCTGCCTTCAAGGTCGGAGGACGTGCTTTTGCAAAAGAGTATTGCCATGCAGGCACAAAACATTTATCGTGGCGATAGCATCCGGAGCTTCAGCTTGCCACGACTGGTGAACAACTATCCATTCTATGGCCGCCCGGAAGTAAGTTATTTACTGGATGACTACAAACGCTTCACCACGATGGAAGAAGTATTGCGAGAGTATGTTACTCCCATCAATGTTACCTTAAGGGATGCAAAATTATACCTGAGTATGTTCGACGAATTTACCCGCGAAGTTTATCACGACAATATCCTTGTGCTGCTGGATGGCGTGCCGCTGGTTGACTACAACAAGATCTTCTCCTACGATCCGCTCAAGGTGAAAAAACTGGAAGTGATACCGCGACGCTATATATATGGATCGCGCTATTTTTCAGGGATAGCTAGTTTCGAAACGTATGATGGCAAATTTGATGGGTTCCAGCTCGACAGCGCACTGGTAGCGGTAGATTATGAAGGACTGCAGTTACAAAGGGAATTTTATTCACCCCGCTATGATGGTGTTTCTGGGTTGTCAAGGATCCCCGACTTGCGTACCACGCTTTACTGGCAGCCTCAATTGACAACGGGGGAAAATAAAACAACGAGGACCCGTTTTTATACTTCTGATCAAACAGGGAAATTTATCGCCGTGCTTGAAGGCATCAGCCGGAACGGCCAGCCGCTGTTCGCAACGACGTCGTTCTCGGTAGAATAAATTGATCATCTTAGATCTCCCGCCGGTTCATGGTCGTCATACACATTGCGCAGGTTCTTTAGTTGATCTTTCAGTTGCTTTATTACCGGCTGGTATTTTGCGGATTTTACGAGGTTATGCTGTTCGAGAGGATCAGTTTTGAGGTCATAAAACTCCCATTCATTTACCGTATAAAAATAAATTAGTTTAGCCTGGTCACCGCGAATAGCCAGGTGAGGAAGAACAGTGTGGTCTTTTGAAAACTCGTAGTAATGATAGTAAAGATATTTCCGCGGAAGCGTTAATTGTTTGCCGGTGAGCAGCGGTTTTAAGCTGACACCCTGCATGAATGCCGGTATAATATTGCCCGTGATGTCAAGTATTGTTGGAGCATAGTCGATATTCTGAACGAGTGTATTATTCACTGAGTTCGGTTTGATATGCCCTGGCCATCTTATCAACAGCGGTGTTTGCATGGATACATCGTAGGCAAAGCGTTTATCGAACCAGCCATTTTCTCCAAGGTAAAATCCCTGGTCACTTGTGTAAATGACAACTGTATTATTTTTCAGGCCCTGCTCATCCAGGTAGTCAAGGATCCTTCCCACGCTCTCGTCTACTGATTCCACGCACGCCAGGTAATCCTGCATGTACCATTGGTATTTGTATTTAAGGAGTTCTTTGCCGGAAGGTCTCTTATCCCGGATGATCCTTCCCCGTTCCGAGTAAATTTCTTTGAAGCGTGCACGCTGGTCTTCGGGCATCCGCCGCATGATCGCATTATAGGTGGCAATATCGGCAGCGTCCGGTTTGAAATCGGGAAGATCTTCGAGATCCTGTGGATCAACCTTAAGATCTCCGCACAATTTCATATCGTTCAGGATGCTCATCGTTTGTGTACGCCAGGCCGTTCCGCGACCGGCGGTATCATTATACAGGGTTGGAGGTTCTGGAAAGGTCCTGGTATGAAATTCTTCGAGCCATTTCAATGCAGGCACAAAATTCCGGTGTGGCGCTTTATGATGAAAAAGAAGAACAAAAGGTTTGTTGCGGTCGCGCTGATCGAGCCAGCTGATGGCATCGTCGGTTAATGTTTCGGTAGCATAGCCCTTTTCTGTCGTGATATCTCCCGCCATAGAGATGATCCGCGTATCGAAATACTGGCCCATACCGGGCAATATTTTCCAGTAGGTAAAGCCTGCAGGATAGGAATGAAGATGCCACTTTCCAATAATAGCGGTTTGGTAACCTCCTTTGCCAAGCAAATGCGCAATCGTGGTCTTTGAGGAATCAAATCGTGTAAAATTGTCTTTTATGCCGTTCTTATGGGAATGCTGCCCGGTAAGCAGGGTTGCCCTGGCCGGGGAACAAATTGAATTGCCGACGAAGGCCTTGTTGAATTTCATGCCCTCCTTCGCGAGCCTGTCTATATTCGGTGTCGAAATGAACTTTTTATTGTAGGCGCTGATAGCGTCATTGTCATGATCATCGCTCATGATGTAGATAAGGTTTGGCTTTTGCTGGCCGAACAGGCTATTGACACATAATAGAAGAACGATGAATAATCGCATGTCGTGAAGGTAGCAAATAAACAGTAGGCTAAGCGGCTAAATTCCTGGAAACTGCTGGTAAAAAGCTGGTTGGACAGTGTGACGTTGCCATTTATTTTGCCAGGCAGCCATCCTTTTCCCTTCCCGGTAAAATGATACATTTCATCAAAGCGTATCGGTTGAATGTTGTAATTATTTCCCACGCATGTCTGTGGGTTGGCTAAGATCAAAAATATTTATTCGGTGAAAGAAAATGCGTTGGGGAAGGAATTAACTTTAAGAATAAAATGGCGTCATCATGGAGTTTGGCAAGGTACCAATGGAAGAACTGGATACGATAGACTTTAGCCTGCCGCCCGAGCCAATGATGAATAAAACCGTTTTGCCGGGGAGACCAGCAAAGGATGCCAGGGTATATATTGGATGCGCTAAATGGGGCCGATCGGAATGGGTAGGGAAGATCTATCCGCTCAAAACGAGGGAAAAAGATTTTTTGAAACATTATGTAGATCATTTCAATTCTATTGAACTGAATGCAACACATTATAAGATCTACGGTGAAAAAGGTACGCGTAATTGGGCAGAGAAAGCTCGTGGGAAGGATTTTCGATTTTGTCCCAAGATGTTCCAGGGTATAACACACCGTGGGAAGCTGAGCGGAAAGCAATTTATTACCAATGAATTCTTCAGGGGCATCGCCGGCTTTGGAGAACATCTTGGGCCAGTGTTCATCCAGCTTAGCGACCGATTCTCGCCAAAAAGAAAAGAAGAACTATTTACATTTCTTACGGCACTGCCGACGGACAAGCAGTTTTTTTTGGAAGTACGTCATCCGGACTGGTTTGCCAGGGAAAAGGAAAAAGAAGCGATGTTCGCATTCTTACACGCCCATGATATGGGCGCTGTGATTACGGATACTGCCGGCCATCGGGTTTGTGCTCATATGGGTCTTAGCATTCCCAAAGCTTTTATCCGTTATGTTGGTAACAGTCTTCATCCCTCTGATTACAGTCGGATAGATAGGTGGGTTGAGCGAATGAAATACTGGCTTGACAATGGCTTGCAGGAGTTATATTTCTTTATGCATATGCACGATGAAGCGGATTCGCCGGAGTTGACGGTATACCTGGTAGATAAAATGAATGAAAAATGCGGGTTGAGCCTGGTCAAGCCAGAATTCATTGAAGGCAGGCCTGCAGTTGATATAAAACCGAAAAAATGATTCGATTGATTATGGCGGCGATGAGCCGGCCGGGCAAATACCATATTCTATGAAATACGAGGGGAGGTATTAACGGCATCCTGTCGTTTTTTTCTATTTATTTTTTGTTTTTTTCCCATTGTGTTTTCTTTCGGGCAAATGATATTTGCAATAACATTTAGAGAGCCGGATGTCTGATTTTCTAAAGGGTTTGTATCCGTGAGAACTGAGGTTGATTAATTGCCAATTCACGGTCACTGTGTTCATCGATGCTTTTCCAGGCAATGATGACACGTGATGATCGTTAATTGCTTGATCGCAGGTGGCAGCCGATGGTGGGAGAGGCAGGGAGGAATTCGCCGGGAAGTCACGCGAATGGGTAAGTGCTTTTAATTTGCACCATCCGCTTTTTTTCCGATCGTCAGATCCTTTTCTGTCGTAGCATCAGGTGCTCTTTCTTTCGCATCATCGGCTCTTTTTCCAGGATCGACAATGCATCGCTTCGCCCCGCCAGTTCTTTCGCATCACCAGCTCCCTCGTCCGCACCATAGGCAATTCTTGAATCACCAGGTCCGTTTCTTCCGCAACATCAGCCTCTTCTCGGCCAGCATCAGTTGTTTTTCGGTTCATCCGTTGGTCATTCGCCCTGTCACTTCCTTCGAGTCACCAGTCTCGCTCCAAGCATCATCAGCTCTTTTTTTGGACTATCAGATCCATTTCCTTTACAACATCAGACGCCCCTCCTTCGACCGCATCGGTTCCTTTTTTTGGAACATTAGTGGTTTGTTTCGCAACGTCAGTTCTTTCTTTCTCATCACCAGCCTCCTGTTGGCACCATCGGCCGTTTTTTGAATCACCAGGGTTCTTTTCTTTCGCAACATCAGCCTCTTCTCGGCCAGCATCAGTTGTTTTTCGGTTCACCCGTTGCTCTTTCGCCCTGTCACGTTCGTTCGAGGCCACTATCACCTCCTTTCGCGGCACCCGTGGCACTTACCCATTCAGGTGACCTTTCCTCACACGCAACGCTCAAACTCGTACTTCCCGGGCTGCAAAACAGATCCCTTCTCCCTAGTGCACCTCGAAAAGCTCCTCCCACCTCGTAGTATATCTCGGGCTTCGCAGCTCCTGCCTCATCTTCCAATCCCTTACAGTTCCACTGGCAGCAAATTTTAGTACATCATCTCTTTGACTGAAATTGATATTATCGATCATTTCCATCAACAGACGCTCGCCATTTTTCGTCCCTGAAAAAAATAAATTCCCCTGGATCGATTCATCCGGCACTATCCCGCTTAACATCACACCTGCCTTCTTATATAAAGTACCTTTTTTATAGAGCGTGTCAACCATCGCGACTGCAGGCTTGATCAGCTCATTGGTAAATGAAGTTGCTGCAGGAAGAGTAAAGTGTTTTGTCAATGTTCCGCTCTGGCTGCGGTTCCTGAAATCAGTTTTATGATCCTGGTCCTTTGTAACCACAAAAATGCTGATAACGCTGGCCGCCCCATGTTGCCTGCGGAGCTTTTCAGCAGCCCTGGAAGTATAAGTAGCAATGGCCTCCTTTATAGAGGCGATATCTGCAACGGGGCTTCCAAACATCCGCGTGGTCGCAATCATTTTCTTGCTCACTAATTCATCTTCCATATCCTTTGCGGGAATTCCTTTCAATTCCCTGATCAGCCTTGTTCCTGTTACGCCGCCCAGGTATGTTGCCGCAAACTCTTCGCTCACGTTCCTAAGCTGGAGCGCATCATAAATACCCCAATCCTCCTTCAGTTTTCTTGCATACTGGTAACCGACACCCCAGATATCGCCAACCGGTGTTATTCTCAACGCATCAATTATTTTTTCTTCACTGTCCAGTACCATCACGCAACCTGTCTGCTCCTTATTTTTTTTTGACAGGCGATTCGCGAGCTTAGCCAGCACTTTTGTGGGCGCCACCCCCACCGATACTTTAATCCCTGTCCATTCTTCAACTGTTTCCCTGATCTGCTTAGCGATCATTTCGATGTCATTCTTACTAAACCTGCTGAGATCCAAAAAGGCTTCATCCACTGAATACACTTCAACATTCTTTGTCCCGAGCACGAGACGCAGCGTTTCCATCACCCGCCAGCTCAAATCGCCATATAAATTATAATTGGACGAAAAAACGGTAATGTTGTGCTTTTGAATTAAGGGCCTGGCCATAAAATACGGTCCGGCCATCTCCACACCCAGCTTTTTGGCTTCATCGCTTCGCGAAATAATGCACCCGTCATTGTTACTTAATACCACAACCGGTTTGTCATTCAGGTGAGGCTTGTACAATCGCTCACAAGAACAATAAAAATTATTGCAATCGACTATTGCCTTCATGTGGATGAATTAATTCACAATTCAGGGAATTGGCCTGTCAGCCCGCCCCTTGCTGGCAAAGGCAGCCAACACCGGCTCTACAATATGTATTACACACGTCACCACACCCCACGGCACATAATGCATAAACTCTCCCACTTCTATCGAAGGGTACTGTTTATTTTCCGCCTGTAAAAAAGTTTTGTTGAATGTCTTTAGCAGCCGCCTGATCAGCAGTTCACCGTCGAGCGCCCCGACCACAATCTTGCCACTCGTTGCTTTGAGGCTTCGATCTACGATCAATACGTCTCCTTCAGATATCCCTGCATCAACCATGGCGTCACCCTTCATGCGAAAGAAAAAAGTCGCCGGTTTGTTCATGATCAGCTGCTCGTTTAAATCAATCCCTCTTTCCATATAATCATCTGCAGCGGCCCCAAAACCCGTGGCATTAGCTGTCTTTACCTGTTGTTGTGTGAACTGCTTCGATCCTTTATAGGCTGCACCGTAAAAATCTTCCTCCATAAAAAATATTTTAAAGAAATAGCTGAAATACTAATTTATTTAGTAAATTTATGCTAAGAATTTACGGTGACAAAGATTTTTGCATGAAAAATTTTTCGACAGAAGAGCCAATGTACTATATGCCCCATGGGTTATTTGAATACCTGCTGGTCGCATCGCCGGTTAAGGAGGTCTATGAACAGGTGATGGAGGAGAAAAGGAAATTCTCCCGAAATTATAATCAACAGGTTGCCATCAAGACCCAACCACATATTACTATCTCCTGTTTCCTGGCGTGGGACAGTATGGAAGATACTATCGTACGATGGCTCCAAAGAATAGTCATGGAGCAAAAATGTTTTCCTTTAACGCTGAACAATTACAGCGGCTTTCCCTGCCATACCATTTATCTCAGGATACAGGATACTTCAGCCATAGAAAAATTGACCGATCGCGTTAAAGCCATCGATCCTTATATTAAAGAAAAGGATTGTCCTCCCGCGCGATTCCTCAATTACCCGCACCTGAGCATTGCCCGTCGCCTTCCTGCAGACGTGTATGAAACGGCTATAAAAGATTATTCGGAAAAAGAATTTCATGCTTCGTTTACCGTGAATGGACTCGTGCTGCTTAAACGCAAACATCAACATGATACAGGCAGGGAAACAGCAATATTTCACCTGCACCCTGCAGAAGTTAACAATTAAAACATTGTTTATGAATCCCGAGATCAAAGATTTTTTACCCGGCTACAGGATCAATGAATATTCACTGGTATTGAGCCTACCTAAAGAACTTTCAGACAAGATCATGAAAATAAAAGAGGGCTTTTCCGAAAAATTTCAATCTGATCATGCGCGTTGGGGAAGACCCCAAATTACACTTGCGAGTTTTGTTCAGTTTGCAATGATGGAAGAACGGATCATTAACCGGCTTCGCAATGTTGCAATGGGACACTATCCTTTTAAAGTCGAGCTAAAAGACTTTGGCAGTTTTCCTTCGCACACGATTTTTATAAACGTAACCTCGAAAGTGCCGGTTCAGAGCCTGGTAAAATCAATTCGTACCGAGGCGCAGCGGCTCATGAAAATGAATGATGAGAACAAACCCTATTTTGTCATGGAACCCTACGTAACTATTGCCAGGAAATTGTTGCCATGGCAGTATGAAAAAGGATGGCTCGAATACAGCAACAGGGATTTTTCAGGTCGTTTTATTGCAGACTCAATGATATTGTTGAGAAGACCTGTCGCTGAACCGGGGAACCAGCCGACGAAATACCAAATAATCAATCGATTTGAATTCCAGAATATGCCAGTGACCACGAAACAGGGGGAATTGTTTGGCTAAATGGAATGTAGTGCCTCAATGGCAAAACGTGGGATGGGTGATGTGCAGGAAAAGGAGAATAAAGAGAACGCTTTGTGAAACAGGACTTGTGGGAGCTCTTTGTTCTCCTTTTATTTTTTGATGATTAGAAAAGAGTAATGTGATGTCTGAAAAACTGAGACAGGATCACTTCAAAGTGAACCCTAAAAAACACGAGATACAGCCGGGACAAAACGAAGGGCCTAACACAGGAAAACCTGATCAATACCTGGCAGGACGGGGAGCGCAGATCAATACAAAAAATCGTTTCCTGAAAGACGAACGCACGCGTGAGCATATCGAAGGCATCGATGACTGGAGTGAAGAAAATACTCCTACTCAATATCTCGAACAGGAATCCAGGACCATTGTCAATAAAGTAGACAGCCCCGACGTAGGCATGATGTACAGCATGAATCCTTATGCCGGCTGCGAACATGGTTGCATCTATTGCTTTGCTAGGAATGTACATGAATACTGGGGGTATAGCGCAGGTCTTGACTTCGAACGAAAGATCATCGTGAAGAAAAACGCACCCCAACTGCTTCGCAAGTTCCTGATGAATCCTAAATGGGATGCCACCCCGATCATGCTAAGTGGAAATACCGATTGTTACCAGCCGGCCGAACAAATTTACCGGCTCACGCGAGGCCTCTTGGAAGTATGCAATGAATTCAACCAGCCCGTTGGTATTCTCACCAAGAACTCCTGGATACTTAAGGACAAAGACATACTGCAGGAAATGGCCAGGAAAAGGCTTGTTTCGGCAATGGTTTCCATTACATCGTTTAATGAAGATCTCCGCCGCGTTATGGAGCCACGAACAACTACAGCCAAACAAAAACTGAAAGTCATTAATGAATTAAGCACCGCGGGTGTCCGCATGGGTGTGATGATGGGACCTATGATCCCCGGTCTTAACGAACACGAAATGCAAAGAATAATGAAGGAAGCCAGGGACAACGGGGCAAGTTTTACGGCTTACACATTTCTTCGGTTAAATGGTGCCATCAAATTTTTATTTCATGATTGGTTATACAAGAATTTCCCTGACCGCGCCGACAAAGTCTGGCATCTCTTAGAACAGTCACATGATGGCAAAGTCAATGACTCAAGATGGGGTGTAAGAATGCGAGGTGAAGGACCCATCGCGAAAATGGTGGCACAACAATATAAAAAATATGGTAAGCTATACGGCATGAACGCCGAGGACTGGCACCTTAACACGACTATATTCAGGAGACCCGGCGAACAGGGAAAATTATTTTGATAATTGTCTCCTTTGTCAACACCCCCTGTTTACATCTAAAAACTAATTCCTTTTTAATACTCATTCAAAAGGCCCGCCTCCTATTTAACGTCCAAACATCAAACAGTGCGCCTGTTTAAACTATGATGTAATGATCGTTCAATTTTGTGGACTATCCGGATCCGGCAAAACAACCCTGGCGAGAGCGGTAGAATCAAAGCTTAACAAATTTGTACCCATCGAGATCATTGATGGAGACGAATACCCGAGACGTTGTGCAAAGGACTCGGGTTTGCAAAAGAAGATCGTCTTGAAAACATGCGCAGGATGTCTTTCGTGGCGGGCAAACTGGCCAAACATGGTATCATTCCTATCATTTGTGCCATCAATCCCTACCATGAAATGCGGGCGGAAGTATCGGCATCCTATGTGAACGTTAAAACAATTTATATCGATTGTCCACTCGGGATATTAAAGGAAAGAGATACGAAAGGTCTTTATGCCCGGGCAGCTTTAGCAGATGATAACCCCGACAAACTAAAAAATCTAAGTGGCATAAGCGATGTGTTTGACATTCCAGATCTGCCCGATCTTCACATCAACACAAGCCTCGACACTATCGAAGAATGTGCAGATAAAATCGCCCAGTTCATCTTACAACATATAGCTCCGGTCAGGATCATTCAACGGCGGTCAGGGGATTACTATTACCGGTCCGTTTACAGGTAACTAAAAGTTAAATATGCACTCAAAGGTTCTTATAATCACCGGCATGCACCGGTCGGGTACCTCTGTCGTTACGCAATGGCTAAACCGTTGTGGTTTGGCTGTTGGCGAAAAACTTGAGCCTGCCGGTATTGGCAACATTGAAGGCCACTTCGAAGATTCCGATTTTCTCGAAATTCACCAACGATTTTTAAAATCGCGTAAGCTCCCTTCATCCGGTTTTACTAAAAAGCCATTTACAAGGCTGACCGACTTGGAGAAACAACCACTCGTTTCACTCATTGCCGGCAAAGACCATCAAAATAAACAGTGGGGCTGGAAAGAACCGCGAACCTGTCTTTTCCTCGATGTATACAAAGAACTAATTCCTTCTGCATTTTACCTGATTGTCGTCCGGGACTACAAGGCAACAGTCAATTCAATGCTTCAAAGAGAATATGCAACCCTCACCCGCAAAATCACGGAGAAAAAAGGGCTATCTAAATTAAAATGGCGACTATTCAAAAGTAAAAGCCAGCAACAATTGTCCAGGAAATACGCCAGCCAGTACCTGGAGATTTGGATTCACTATTACGAATGCATACTCACACATATTATTTCACTGCCTCCTCACAAATACCGCTTGGTGCGATACTCCCAACTAATCGAACACGACAACGAAGTATTCAACTGCCTCAAAGAAGAATGGCAATTCATGCTTAACTACTTTCCTTTCAAAAATGTTTTTAAACAAAACCTGTTAAGTGAGGTGGAGGACATCGATCAGTACGTGAGCGATACTAAACTACTAGGTAAAGCAAAAAAGATTGAACGACTGATCATGCAGATGCTGGATTACCAGTAGTGAACGTCGACCGGTTACAGGTATTTTTTTATTTCTTCGATCAACTCCGTTTTCGTGATCGGCACACCCATGATCTTATTGTATGGCTTTGCATCAACAAAATAAACATCCCGAATGATCTTGATCAACTGTCCATTGTTGATCTCGGGGATCAGGATATTGTCGTAGTTCTTTAAAATATCACCCAGGTTTCGCGGGAATGGTCTCAAGTAACGTAAATGCGCATGTGCAACCGCCTGACCCTTCTTCACGTATTCTGCCACTGCAGATTTGATAGCCCCATAAGTAGACCCCCATCCCAATACAAGTACCTTTCCTTTTTGAGGACCATTATCAATTCTTTGTTCCGGAATATGGTTTGCGATCATATCGACTTTCTCCTGCCTGATCTTGACCATCACCTGGTGATTCTCCGGATCATAACTTACATTCCCCGTAACATTTTGCTTTTCTAATCCACCTATACGATGCTCGAGACCGGCCGTACCGGGAACTGCCCATGGTCGCACCAATTTCTCATCCCGCAGGTAAGGCAGGAACTTATCTTCCCCCTCGTTCAGCGTCGTCTTGAAGCTGACCTTTATCTCCGGCAGGTCGGCGGATCTAGGGAACTTCCAGGGTTCAGCACCGTTAGCAATATATCCATCGCTTAGAAAGATCACCGGGGTCATATGTTGCACCGCTATACGTGCTGCTTCATACACCGCATCAAAACAATCAGCCGGAGTGCAGGCAGAGACTATGGGCAGGGGGCTTTCACCATTTCGCCCATAATAAGCCTGGAGTAAATCACTTTGCTCAGTCTTTGTTGGCAACCCTGTTGAAGGACCTCCCCGCTGGATATCGATAACCAGCAACGGTATTTCAAGCATCATCGCGAGCCCCATCGCCTCCGCTTTGAGTGCCATGCCGGGACCAGATGTCGTCGTTACTCCCAATGATCCACCATAAGCTGCGCCAATCGCTGAGGTAATAGCCGCAATTTCATCTTCGGCTTGGAAAGTCTTTATGCCAAAATTTTTATGCCTTGCCAGCTCATGTAGTATGTCCGATGCTGGCGTGATCGGGTATGACCCAAGGAAAAGCTGTAAGCCGCTTGTTTGTGAGGCCGCGATCAAACCATACGCCAGTGCCTGGTTCCCCATCACCGAACGATACACACCGGCAGGCATTTTTGCTTTTTCAACTTTATAGGTTGTGCTAAAAGTTTCAGTCGTGTCCCCAAAATTGTAACCCGCTTGCAATACTTTGAGATTACTTTCCAGTATCTCGGGTTTCTTGGAAAATTTATCCTTCAGAAAGGTGACGGTGTTGTCCATATCACGTCCATACATCCAATACAGGAAGCCCAACACGAACATATTTTTAGCCCTGTCTTTCTCCTTCATCCCCATGGTAATGTCTTTCAGCGCTTCCCGTGTCATCTTGGTGACATCCATCTTTATCACTTCATAATTATCGAGGCTACTATTCTCCAACGGATTTTCGCCATCGGGATAATTAGCAAGACGAAGGTTCTTTGCATCAAATCCGTCGGTATTAGCTATGATCTTCCCGCCTTTTTTTAAACCGGTCAGGTTTGTTTTTAAAGCCGCTGCATTCATGGCCACCAGCACATCGCAGGCATCACCAGGAGTGTATACCCTGTCGGACGAAAACCGGAGCTGGAAACCGCTGACACCCGGCAATGTACCCTGGGGCGCCCGTATCTCGGCAGGGAAATCGGGGAAAGTGGAAAGGTCAATGCCTAGTAAAGCCGTGTTGTTGGTGAATTGGGTACCCGTCAATTGCATACCGTCGCCGCTATCGCCGGCGAACTTGATCACGACATCATTTAATACTTCCTGTTTGCGAGCCATCGGTATTATGGAGTTTTAATTTTGGCAATTTACGATAGTTTAGGGTAAGTTGTAGCTCAGAAGTTGCAATGAATCGCCGGGCACTTCGAATCCTGCATCTGTTAATTATTGTTCAAACAATAACAGTTTAAACTTATTCCCGAGCACCCTTGTGCAGCACACGGATCAAAGATCCGGCGCTATCCGGTTCACCTGCCACCATTCACCATTTTTTAACTACAGAAATTTGTTTTACCCTCCCCTGCCTGCATAATTTCATCATCGAAACAAACATCCCCGAATTTATGTACTACGCAGATCCAGCCGACGAAGGTGAGCCTTCCAGCGGCTTTTTTAATTTTGCCGCTATTCTCTTTACTTCCATTATCCTCATCTCCTGCCATCATCCCGCTCCGAAAGAAATCACGGCAAGCTTTACTACGGAGCCGGATACCAGCAAACCCATTGTTGTAAAACCAAAACCTCCGGAACCGCCCAAACCGGTAAAAAAGAAAAAGAAGATCTACCTGACATTTGACGATGGGCCCAACAAAGGAACCAGGAATGTACTTAACATCGTACAGCAGGAAAACATTCCGGTTACTTTCTTCATCGTTGGTGAACACGTTTTTGCCAGCATGGGGCAAAACCAGGTCTGGGACAGCCTTAGGATGGCAAAGAACATTGAGCTGTGCAACCACAGCTACTCCCACGCCCACAACCGGTATAGCAGGTTCTACAAAGACCCCGAAACAGTTGTCAAAGACATGGAGAAAACAAAGGAATGCCTCTTGCCCGACAACAATATCGTCAGGGCGCCCGGGCGCAATAGCTGGAGGATCGATAGCCTTCACTTTACCGACATCCGGAAAAGTAAAAAGGCAATGGATTCACTGCAACAGGCCGGCTTTATTGTATTCGGCTGGGATCTTGAATGGCACTACGATCCGAAGACGCTGGCCTTAAAAAATACAGCCGACGAACTATTGAGCCAAATCGATAGCGTGTTCAATAATGATAAAACAAAAACCCGCGACAATATGGTGTTGCTTGCGCACGACCAGGTCTATCAAAAAAGCGGTGATTCGCTACAGCTACGCGAGTTCATTCAAAAGCTTAAAAAGAAGGATGAATACGAACTGGCGCTCGCGAGCAGCTACCCTGGCATTTCAAAGTAAGCCGGTAGGTAGAGCATAATCTCTATGAACGCAAGAACCGCTCCAATGGGGGCGGTTCATATTTTAAACTGTCAGGTCAATGTCCTCCTATCTTATTCCCTTACTCCCGGCCGTCAAACAGGTTACCCAGTCCACCTAGTATGCTTCCTTCTTCTTTACGGTGATATGTACCGTATGCAACGATCCGGCCTGCCAGCCTGCTGATGGGTAAAGATTGAATCCAAACCCTGCCCGGCCCCTGTAACCTGGCAAAGAACAAACCTTCTCCGCCAAATAACCAGTTCTTCACCCCACGCACGAATTCAATATCAAAATCGATCGTTGGAGTATAAGCAACGACGCACCCGGTATCAATTTTCAATACCTCACCGGGTACCAGCACCTTTTCAACCACATAACCACCTGCGTGCATGAAGGCCAATCCGTCACCGTCGATCTTTTCCATGATAAAGCCTTCACCGCCGAAAATCCCTGTACCGAGTTTCCTTTGAAAATAAATACCCACGCTTATTCCTTTCGCAGCACATAAAAAAGCATCCTTCTGCGCAATGATCGTTCCGCCCAATTCCTGCAGGTCCATCGGTATGATTTTTCCGGTATAGGGAGCCGCGAAACTCACCTTTTTCTTGCCCTGCCCGATATTGGTAAAGGCAGTCATAAACAAGCTTTCACCGGTAAGTACGCGTTTGCCGGCTGACATCAATTTTCCTAAAAAGCCGGTGGCTTGTTGCGCTGAGCCATCGCCAAAAATGGTCTGCATCTGTATGCCGTCCTCCATCATCATCATAGCCCCGCTTTCCGCGATAGCTGTTTCGCTGGGATCCAGCTCTATTTCTACAAATTGCAGTTCTTCACCATAGATCTTGTAGTCGATTTCGTGGTTGGTCCGTGATGTATAACTCATGGCTGAAAATTTTTTTTCAAAGGTAGAAAAGAGAGGCTATGTCTGGACGTCTAATCGGTGAACGGCACTTTTTTCATGCCGGTTGTCTTATCTTCATACTGCTCACATAAAAACCAAAAATCTCTTTTATGAAACAGAAATTGCTGTTGCTTTCCGGTTTGTCTGTTTTCCTGGCCGGCTCGGCCTTCGCTCAGGCAAAACTCGTTGAAAAAGTCACTAAACAGGGGAATGAGATCGTTATACCTTATGAAAAATATGTATTTCCCAACGGATTAACCCTGATCGTACACGAAGACCACAGCGATCCGGTCGTGCATGTTGACGTTACCTATCATGTCGGCTCCGCCCGCGAAGAGATCGGTAAATCCGGCTTTGCGCATTTTTTTGAACACATGATGTTCCAGGGAAGCGATCACGTGAAAGACGAACAGCATTTTAAGATTGTAAGCGATGCTGGCGGAACATTGAACGGCAGTACTAACCGTGACCGCACTAACTATTACGAGACGATCCCGAGCAACCAGTTGGAAAAAGCTATTTGGCTGGAAGCAGACCGGATGGGCTTCTTACTGGATTCAGTCACGCAGCGCAAATTCGAAATACAAAGGGCCACTGTAAAGAATGAAAGAGGCCAAAACTATGACAATCGACCCTATGGGCTGACGAGTGAATATTCGGCCAAGAACCTGTATCCCTACGGACATCCTTATTCGTGGCTCACGATTGGATACATTGAAGAATTGAACAAGGTAAACGTTGAAGATCTCAAGAACTTCTTTCTCCGTTGGTACGGTCCCAATAACGCAACATTGACCATTGGTGGTGACGTAAAAAGCGCTGAAGTGGTGAAATTGGTGCAGAAGTACTTCGGCCCTATTCCAAGGGGTCCCGAGGTCACACCGGTAAAACTAAATCCTGTTGTTGTAGATAAGGACCGGTATGTTAGTTACGTCGATAACTATGCAAGGTCCTCCCAGCTACGGATCGTGTATCCCACCGTGCCCGATTATCATCACGATGAAGCTGCACTCGCCTGCCTGGCCCAGGTATTGGGCGGCGGTGGTGGATTTGGTGGCGGCCGCGGCGGCCGTGGTGGTGGTGGCGGCGGCGGTAATCGAAACTCTGTTTTTTACCAGGTTATATTGAAACCGCAAAAAGCGTTGCAGGCAAGCGCTAATAGTCAGCTGTCAGAATTAGCAGGTGAATTTTCTATTACGATCACACCCTACCAGGGTAAGTCCCTCGGGGAAATGGAGCAACTGATCAATCAGGCCCTTACGGAATTTGAAAAAAGAGGTGTCACCGATGACGACATTGAAAGGTTCAAGAACGAATTTGAAAGCAGAACGATCAATGGTCTTGCGAGCGTGTCCGGTAAGGTGAGTCAGCTGGCGGCCTTCCAGACTTTTACTGGTAACCCCAATATGATAAAAAAACTGTTGGATGAATATGGCAGCCTTACAAAGGAAGATGTAATGAGAGCGTATGAAAAATATATTAAAGGCAAGCCGCATGTGATTCTGAGTGTACTGGCTAAGGGACAGGAAAACCTTATTGCCGCTAATGATAACTATACGATCGACATGACACATTATGTAGCTCCGAACTATGGCTACAATGGATTGAAGTATGTAAAGGCTAAAGATAATTTTGATCGTAGCAAAATACCGGGTAATGGTCCCAATCCCGTGGTTAAGATCCCGGCCTTTTGGAGAAAAGATCTCCCGAACGGGATCAAAATGATCGGAACCGAAAATACAGAGATCCCAACTGTAACAATTTCAATTACTATTCCCGGTGGGCACCTGCTTCAGGCAAATCACCTAGACAAAGTCGGCCTGTCAAATCTCTTTGCCCGAATGATGAATGAAGACACTAAAAATTACACGGCAGAACAGTTTTCACTCGAACTGCAAAAATTGGCCAGCTCAATAGCTGTCAGCAGCGGGAAAGATGAGATCACATTTAATGTTCAATGTTTGAAAAAGAACCTTGATAAAACGCTGGGGCTGCTCGAGGAGAGAATGTTCAACCCGAAATTCTCCGACGATGCTTTTCAACGGATAAAGAGGCAGACGATGGAAGGGTTCAAACAAGCTAAATCCCAGCCTGCTACTGTAGCCAGCGATGTGATCGCCAAGATCAATTTTGGTCCCAACAATATTTTGGGAATGGATGAAAGTGGAACGGAAACGACAGTTCCCAATATTACGATCGATGATATCCAGGGCTATTACGACAACTACATTACCAATAAGGGAATGAAGGTCGTTGTTGTCGGCGATGTTAGGCAGGAGGAAATAGTACCAAAGCTTGCTTTCTTAAATAAGTTGCCGAACAAGAAAGTAGAATTGCCAAAAGTGGCTGCTACGCCCATGGCAAACAACCAGTCGCAGATCTACCTCGTTGATATTCCGAAAGCGGCGCAAACTGAATTCCGCGTCGGCTATAATACCGGTCTTGCCTATGATGCTACAGGCGAGTTTTACAAAGTAGGGTTGATGAATTACATTTTCGGTGGTTCATTTAATGGCAGGATCAATATCAATCTTCGGGAAGACAAGGGGTGGACCTACGGCGCCCGCTCTTCATTCAATGGAGATGAATACGGTGGCGATTTCCAGTTCAGTTCAGGCATTAAAGCCGAGGCTACCGACAGTGCATTGTTCCAGGTCGTGGATGAATTGAAGAGGTATTCCGACAATGGCGTTAAACCTGACGAGGTCACCTTCATGAAAAATGCCATCGGTCAGCGGGATGCCCTGAGGTATGAGACAGGTTTCCAAAAGGCCGGGTTCATTCGAACGATCCTTGACTATAATCTTCCGGCCAACTATACCGAAATACAACAAAAGATACTCAAGGGAATGACAAAAGCTGAAATTGATGCGCTGGCAAAAAAATATATTGACGTCACCAAGCTAAACATGTTGCTGGTTGGCGATAAGGCAAAAATACTTCCGGGACTGAAGAGACTGGGCTACCCGATCGTGGAGCTGGACGTTGAAGGGAAGCCGGTTGAGAAGAAGGCCTTCTAAGCAAATTCGAAATCTTTAAAGCAGAAATCCGAAAATGACGTTTTAAAACGACGCTATTTTCGGATTTTTTCATTCCGGCCTTCGGATTTTTCAAATTTCCGTTGTTTTCCTCTTCTGATTTCTCCAGTTATATGACAAATGGCATATGGGGAAACCCGGATTTCCTTAATTTGCCACTCCTTCCAAAAACTATTATTATGAAACAAAAACTAGTACTGCTTAGTGTCTTTGCTTTATTCATGCTACTGGGAGCGAACGCGCAACCAAGCGTCGCCGGCAACGAGGCCAAACTCGTTGAAAAAGTAGTTAAGCAAGGAAATGAGCTGGTTATCCCTTACGAGAAATATGTTTTACCTAATGGCCTGACCCTTATCGTTCACGAAGATCACAGTGATCCGGTGGCACATGTTGACGTGACCTATCACGTTGGCTCGGCCAGGGAAGAGATCGGCAAATCAGGGTTTGCTCACTTCTACGAGCATATGATGTTCCAGGGTAGCGATCACGTCGGCGATGAACAGCATTTTAAGATCGTTACTGCTTCCGGCGGAACCCTCAATGGAAGCACCAACACGGACCGCACCAATTATTTCCAGACAGTTCCATCCAACCAATTGGAAAAAATGATATGGCTCGAAGCGGATCGTCTCGGCTTTTTGCTCGATGCAGTCACCCAGAAGAAATTTGAAGTACAACGGGAAACGGTAAAAAACGAGCGCGGTCAGAATTACGACAACCGTCCCTATGGACTTGTTTTCGAGGAGATCTCAAAAAACATGTATCCCTACGGTCATCCTTATTCCTGGCTAACCATCGGTTATATTGAGGATTTGAACCGCGTAAACGTAAATGACCTCAAGAATTTCTTTCTCCGCTGGTACGGGCCAAACAACGCCACGATCACCATTGGCGGTGATGTAAATACTGCCGATGTGGTGAAGATGGTAGAGAAATATTTTGGTCCTATTCCAAGAGGACCTGAAGTGAAGGATATGGAGCCCATGGTGCCTACCCTCACAAAGCATCGGTTCGCTTCTTACGTTGATAATTATGCACGCCTCCCCTTAATGGTGAGAGCTTATCCCACTGTTCCCAACTATGCTGAAGATCTACCTGCGCTGGCCTGTCTCGCCCAGATCCTTGGACAGGGGAATAACTCGGTTCTTTACCAACAGCTAACCAAGAAACAGCTGGCATTACAGGCGGGCTGTTTCAACCAGCCTTTTGAGCTGTCCGGGTTTCTCGCCTTCCAGATCATCCCTTTCCCGGGGAAATCACTAGCCAACATGTACTACCTGCTGGATAATGCCCTGGATAGCTTTGAAGCCAGAGGTGTTACCGATGACGATATCGCAAAATTCAAAGGTGCCTACGAATCGCAGCTGATAAACGGCTTGCAGAGTGTAGCCGGGAAAGTTTCGCAGCTGGCAGCTTTCCAAACTCTTGCCAAGGGCAATCCGAATATGATCGGGAAGCTGATGAAGATGTACCAATCTGTGACCAAAGAAGATGTCATGAGGGTTTACAACAAGTACATCAAATACAAACACTGTGTTACCATAAGCGTGTTGCCCAAAAACCAGGAGAAGCTGGCGGTGGGTGATAACAATTATAAAATTGACGAACTCGGGTATGTTGCCCCCAACTATGGTTATGAAGGTCTCGTTTATACCAAGGCGAAAGACAATTTTGACCGTAGCATAATGCCTCCCAATGGGCCAAACCCCGTGGTGAAAGTGCCTGCTTTCTGGAGAAAAGACTGGTCTAATGGTATAAAGATCATCGGCACCGAGAATTCAGAATTGCCGCTTGTTACGTTGAACATTAAGATTCCCGGCGGTCACCTGCTAAATGCAAACGATCTTTCCAAAGCGGGCCTTGCTTCAATCTTCACCGATATGATGACCGAGGATACAAAGAACCATACTGCTGAAGAAATGAGCCGTGAACTGCAAAAACTCGGCAGTACCATCAACATATTCAGTGACAATGATAACATTGCTTTCCAGGTACAGTCGCAAAAGAAGAATATCGATGCGACGCTGGCCTTGCTCCAGGAAAGAATGTTCAGTCCAAAATTCACACAGGCTGCCTTTGATCGTATCAAAAAACAAAACCTGGAAAGTTTTAAGGTAGCCAAGTCGCAGCCCGCATCGGTAGCTTCGGATGTTTATGCAAAGCTGAACTATGGCGCAAATAACATCCTTGGAATCAATGGCAATGGAAACGAGGAGACTGAAAAGAATTTCACTTTGGCTGACATCCAGTACTACTACGACAATTATATAACATCGCAGGGCACGCAGGTGGTAGTAGTTGGAGACATTTCACAGGATGAAATACTTCCGAAATTGTCATTCCTGAATAACCTGCCCAACAAAAAAATCACGATACCCACTGTAGCAGCAGCGCCAGGAGTAGAAAAAACAAGGATCTACCTGGTCGATGTCCCCAAGGCCGCTCAAACTGAATTTCGTGTCGGTTATGTTACGGGGTTAAAATATGATGCAACCGGCGAGTACTTCAAGGCCGGGCTGATGAACTATATTCTCGGTGGGGCATTTAACAGCCGCCTAAACCTCAACCTCCGCGAAGACAAAGGCTGGACATACGGTGCACGCAGCAGTTTTGCCGGCGGCAAGCAAACGGGTGATTTCACTTTCAGCGCCGGTATCAGGGCCAATGCTACTGATAGTGCGATGATTGAAATAATGAAAGAAATGAAGAACTATGAAGAGAATGGCATCACTGAAGAAGAGCTCGCATTTATGAAGAGCTCTATTGGTCAGCGTGACGCCCTTCGATTCGAAACAGGCTTTCAAAAAGCAGGATTCATCGGCAATATACTGGACAACAATCTGCCTGCAGATTATGTAGACCAGCAAAATAAGATTGTGGCAGGCATCACCAAGGCCGAGATCGATGCGCTGGCAAAGAAATGGGTAACTGAAAACAAGATGAATGTGCTGGTGGTCGGCGACAAAGCGAAGATCCTCCCCGGTCTGCAAAAACTGGGCTATGAGATCATAGAGCTGGATGCAGACGGAAAGCCGGTTGAAAAGAAAGCCTTCTAAGGCTGGAAACCAGGAAATACTTACCGGCTTTCCAGCACATTGGGATCCTAAGCTTAGAATTCCACGTGGACAAGTTGTC